>Ga0208398_100010_pt1 | contig 654914 bp, 578 predicted proteins | sample LakWasMe79_HOW10_2_FD_183905 | JGI IMG/M metagenome (GOLD analysis project Ga0208398, IMG submission 183905) | Freshwater sediment methanotrophic microbial communities from Lake Washington under simulated oxygen tension - Sediment Metagenome... | ecosystem: Environmental > Aquatic > Freshwater...
TAGGCCAAATGTCCTTCGGGCAGCCACTCCTGCAAGGCGCAAGGCATGAGGTATTGCTGATCGGGTAAATAGGGGACGTAGCTTGTGCTCATGCCCCATTCAACGCAAAAACCATTCCACTCGCATTGCGGGCTAACCCTTGTTTCTGCCGCCCAGACTCCTAGAGCAGCGCCACCAGTTCCATCAAGCTCTCCACCGTATGGTGCGGCTGCCCGGCATGGGGCCACGTGTGCTGCTGGCGATTCACCCACACGGTCTGCATGCCGGCGCTCAAGGCACCCAGCACATCCAGCGCCGCATCGTCCCCCACATGCAGCACGTCGGCTGCCGCCACACCCGCCTGGCTGGCTGCGGCATGGAAGATACGCGGGTCCGGCTTGGCCACACCGAACTCGCTGGCACTGATGGCACCCACAAAGAAATGCCCCAGCCCCACGCGGCCCAAATGCGCATTGCCATTGGATACGGCCACAATGGGAAAGCGCGCCGCCAGTGCCGTCAGCGCGGGCAGTGCGTCGTCAAACAACTCCACCCGCATGCGCTCGGCAAAGAACACGTCGAAAGCCGGCTCGGCCAGATCAGTGTCCTCCTGCGCGCGGTGCAGCGCGGTGCGAATGGACTCGCGGCGCAGCGCGCTCAGGTCATGGGCGATCTCCGGACGGGTCTGCTCCACATGCGCGCGAACCGCCTTGCGCTCCTGCGGGTCGGCAAACAGGGCCGCCGCGCCCGGTGCCCGCTCGGCCAGCCATGCGGCCAATATCTGCTCGGCGCGGTGGATGGTGGGCCCAATCGGCCACAGCGTGTCATCCAGATCAATCGTGATGGCCTTGACGCGTGTGATATCCAGCGTCATCAAGGTGCCGTCCAGTCGCTCAAGCCAAACTTGCGCGCCAGAATCGCATCGAAACGGCGCGTGGGCAACAGCAGTTTCAGCAGGGGGAACAACCTGCTGCCCTTGCCTCCCCGCACGCGCACCGGGGGTGCATCCTGCAACAGGGCGTCCACCACCGGAACCACGAAGACATCGGCCGGCGTGGCACCCACCTGCCCTGCTTGCGCGCGCGCATGGATGCCCTTTTCCACGCCCCGGTAGAACGAGTCGGACGGCAATTGAATGGCCGCTTCGGCATGCGCACCGAAACTGGACTGCACCCCACCGGGCTGCACCGTCACCACGTGGATGCCAAACGGCGCCACCTCCATGCGCAGTGCATCGCTCAAGGCATGCAAGGCGGCCTTGCTGGAACAATACGCGCCGGCAAACGGGGTGGTGAAAAGCCCCACGATGCTGCCCACATTGGCGATGACGGCACCCGACGGGCGCCCCGCGCCACTCCGGCTCGCGGCGCGCAGCAAGGGCAAGGCTGCCCGCGCTACTGCAATAGGAGCAATCACATTGGTTTCATACTGACGCCGCAAGTCTTCCCGTTGCAAATCCAGCACCGCACCCACTTGCGAGAAACCCGCGTTGTTGACCAGTACATCCAGGCGACCCTGCTCGCTCTGAACCTGGCCAAGGGCTGCGGCAATGCTCGCGTCGTCGGTGACATCCAGCGCCAGCGTACGCATACCTGCTTGCGCCAGCGTGGCCAGACTGTCCAGCCGCCGCGCCGTGGCATAAACGGTGTGCCCGCGCCGGTGAAATTCGCGCGCCAGGGCTGCGCCTATGCCGCTGGAACAGCCTGTGATCAGAATGCATTGGGTCATGGGGATTGCCTCGTTGGGTTCTTGTAGATGGTAACGAAAGCGCGGCCAACTCCCTTATCCTTGGTCACATGCCCACCACCCACCTCCTCTACCTCCACGGCTTCCGTTCATCCCCCGCATCGACCAAGGCCCGCATGACCGCCGCCGCCGTGGCGCAGCGGCATCCGGGCGTCACTTGGGCTTGCCCCGCCTTGCCACCGTCCCCCAAACACGCCATGGCCAACGTGCTGCAAGCCACAGCCGGTTGGCCGCTGGCCACCACGGCGGTGGTGGGCTCGTCACTGGGTGGGTTTTATGCCACCTGGCTGGCCGAGCGTTGGGGCTGCAAGGCGGTGTTGCTCAACCCGGCGGTCCACCCGGCGCGCGATCTGGCGGCGCACCTGGGTGACCACACGGTGTGGCATGACCCCGAGCAGCACTTTGTGTTTGAAGCTGCGCATGTGCATGAACTGCTGGCCCAGGAGATTGCCCACATCACCCGCCCGGAGCGCTACTTCGGGGTGATCGCCAAGGGTGATGAAGTGCTGGACTGGCGCGAGATGACGGGTCACTACCCTGGTGCCGCCATCAAGCTGCTGCCAGGTGGCGACCACGCGCTGAGCGACTACGACCAGCACCTGGACGCGGTGCTGGATTTTCTGGACTTGCGTTCTACGTAATCAGAACCTGCGCTCAAAACGGACAAACGCATCCTCCATTTGCCACTGCAACCGCGCCTTGGGATTCTGATCCAGATAGGTCTGGCAGCGTGCTCCAGCTTTGCTGGCGCCCGGTCGGCTCGCCAGACATGCGGCCACAGGCTTGGCACGCTCCACATCCTTCCACAAGGGCGCGCCTTCCACGAATGCGTACTGCAGGCTATTGCGGGCCATGGTCTTGAGCTGGCGGTAGCTGACGTGCTGCTCCTGCACTGCCTTGACGTATTCATGCGTCATCTCCGAGCGCGATACGCCCTCATCGTCCGTGGCCAGCGCGGTAGGCACGCCGTACTTCAGGTAAGCCGACAGCGGGTGGCGTGCGCCACTCACGCCCAGAATGCCGGTATTGCTGGTCAGGCAGATTTCCACCATGACCTTGTCACGTGCCATGCGCTTGAGCAGGCTCACCGCGTCATCTTCCTGCATGACATCCACACCATGGCCGATGCGTGTGGCGTGGCCCTTTTCAATCGACTCGCGAATATGAAAGCGCAGGCCTTCCGGAGGCACCAGGCCCGGTGCCAGCTCGCCAGCATGCAGGGTGACCTGAACCTTGGGGTAGACACTGTGCAGGTAGTCCAGCAGGCGCATGTGCAGCGAGAAGTCGCGCATGGGCACCATCGCGTCCTCCGGCATGACCAGGTTCAAGCCCACCACCTGCGTATCCGAACGGCTGGCCAACTCAAAGCCGGTCAGCATCTGCGCAAACACAATCTCCTTGGGCAGGCCCCGCAGCACCTGGTAGAGGTAGCGCACGGCCACCGTGCAGCCGGGAGCAGCCTGTGGCGTACCGCAATGCAACAGCTCCGTCTTGCGGGCGGTGGCTCGGCCCAGTTCATCGGCGGCAGCCTTGGCAGCATCAGGCAGGCCGCCTTCCAGCATGGCGGCGCGCATGGCGGCAAAGTCGTCATTCCAGCCCGCCTTGGCGGCCACCTTGGAAACGTTCGATCCAGCGGGCGTGAGCATCAGCTCCAGGTAACTGACCTGGCCGGCGCTGGCGCGTGCAGCGACCTCGGCCAGCATGTCACCATTGCGGTTCTTGTTGGACAAGCCAAACTTGCCAAAACTGTCGAAGAACTGGTCGTGACCGCTCAGGCCCGAGGTTTCGGCGTTGCGCATGGACCAGGCGTCAACCATGCGGCGGTACAGCACGCCATCGCCCAGCGCATCCTTGACCTCCACCTTGCCACTGGCGGCATCACAGGGGGGCTTTTGCACCGTGAGCGTCTTGGAGTCCACACACAGGCCGTCTTCAACCGCCCAGCCAATCATTGATTCGGCATAGATGGCACCCGACAAATGGCTGTGCAGATCGCCGCCCTTGGGCATGTCCTTGAGAAAGGCCCACAGCTCGGGGGGCTGTGCGCGGATGGCGCTGAAATGGGCCTCGGTGCGCTGCTGCGCGGTGGCCGCTGGCCGGGTCTGACTCAGCGCCGGCATGCTGATACAAGCCGCCAGCATCGCGATCATGCAAAACGCCTTGGGTAGGTTGATTCTGACCATGGGGTTGTCCAAGCCTTCCTTCAAATGTTTCAGGGATCACTTCTAGCATACCCCGGTCCCAATGCTCAGGTGCTGCCACGCACCAACAGTTCGTATCCCAGATCAATGCTGGGCGACGGCACGGCCTCACCCCGCATCAGCGCCAGCAGCATGCTGGCGGCGGCCTGCCCGATTGCGGCACGGGGCGTGCGCACGGTGGTCAGCGGTGGCAGCATCTGGTCGCTGCCAGTCAGGTCGTTGAAGCCGGCCACCGCAACGCGTTGGGGCACGGCAATGCCCATGCGCAACGCGGCCAACAGCGCGCCCTGGGCCAAGTCGTCGTTGCAGAAGAAGATGGCATCCACCGCCGGCTGCTGGCCCATGATCTGCTCGAACATGCGCGCACCCAACGAGATGGACGATGGCGCCGGGTTCAGCCACTCCAGCGTGGGCTCGTACCGGCCAGCGCGCGTGAGCGCGCGGCGCCAGCCCTCCAGGCGCTGCAGCGTGCGCGGGTCCAGTTGCGCGGCGGCGAATGCAATGCGCTGGTGACCGCGCGCCAGCAAATGGCGTGTCAGCTCATCTCCGGCGTCGACCTGGGAAAAACCAACGCTGTAGACGCCCTGCGTGCCGGAAGCTTCCATCAGGTGCACGCAAGGCACACCACTTTGGGAGATCAGGCTGCGCGTGGCGTCATTGCGCTCGAAGCCGGTCACCAGCAGGCCCGCCGGGCGGTGCAGCAGTTGCTCACGCAGCAGTGTTTCCTCTTCGGCGGGGTCATAGTGGGTAACGCCAATCAGCGTCTGGTAGCCGGCCTGGCGCAGGGTGCGCTGCACCGCCTCCAGCAGGTCGACAAACAGCGCGTTCGACAGCATGGGAATCAGCACTGCCACATGCGAGCCCATGCCCGATGCCAGCGCGCGCGCCGCCGGGTTCGGCACGTAACCGAGCTTGGCAACGGCAGCCTGCACGCGCGCCACCAACTCGGGGGCCACCGCCCGTTCGCCCCGCAGCGCGCGGGACACGGTAATCGGGCTGACGCCGGCAGTGCTGGCCACATCGGCCAGGGTGATGCGACCGGTGGCCCGGGAACGGCTGGCGGGGGGCTTGGTGAACATAGGGTAACTACGGATAGGTGATCTACTATATTCGCATAGGATAGCGCTATCCTTCGGTGAATGTCATACGGTTCTGTCCTCAGTCGTAAAGATATCACTTTAGACGGAGTTCCAGCAACACTTGGCAATCGCCATTTATTTGGTACCTTATGGATAGCGCTATCCAATGTTCTGCGAAACAAGATGAATTCAATTGTGATCATGGGAGTCGCCGGGTGTGGCAAGTCCAGCCTCGGAGTCGCAGTGGCCCAAGCCACCGGCTTGCCGCTGGTGGAAGGTGACGACCACCACAGCGCCGCCAACCGTGACAAGATGAGCCGTGGCATCCCGCTGACCGACACTGACCGCGATGGCTGGCTGGCTGCCCTGTGCGAACAATTGCGCACCCACCCCGACGGCGTGGTGCTGACTTGCTCGGCGCTCAAAAAGGCGTATCGTGACCGTTTGCGCCAGGCGGCACCGGGACTGCGATTTGTGTTCATGGCGATCAACCGGGACGAGGCCCAGGCGCGTGTGATGGCCCGCGCCAACACCCATTTCTTCTCCACCGCACTGGTGGACAGCCAATTCGAAACGCTGGAAGTGCCCATGGGGGAGTCTGGCGTGCTGCGCGTGGACGCCCTTGCCCCGCTGACAGACCTGCAAACCCAGATCACTCCCTGGCTTCTCAACAAGGAACCCGCATGAGTACCGGCGAAACCCCCTTCGCGCCCCCAGGGCGCTTCCAGCGCATCACCAACAACCTGATGGCTGCCTGCCTGGGTGTCATGGCGGTGTCGGTCTTCATCAACGTCGTACTGCGCTACGGCTTTGGCAGCGGTGTGGCCGCCAGCGAAGAACTGTCGCGGCTGCTGTTTGTCTGGATGGTCTTCATCGGCGCCACCGCCGCCTACCCGGCGGGCGAGCACATGGCCTTTACTTCGCTGGTGGGCCTGCTGCGGGACAAGCCCCTGGCCATGCGGCTGATGACCGCATTGATCCGCCTCTGCGTGATCCTGGGTTGTGCCCTGGTGGGCTGGGGCGCGTGGCAACAGGTGGTGGTGGGCCTGGACAGCCGATCGGTCGTGCTGGGCTACCCCGCCGCCCTGCTGCCCCTGCCCGCCTTGCTATGCACCGTGGCCATCGGCCTGATGGCCTGCAAGGAACTGATTCAACAAACCCCGCTGGACCTGGGTCACGGCGCTGAAGTGGAGTGAACCCGTGAGCAACGAAGCCTGGGCATTTGTCGTTTTCTCGGTCGGCATGCTGGCCCTGATGGGCATCGGCATGAACATGGCCCTGGCACTGGTGCTGACCGGCGCCGGCATGGCCTGGGTGCTGGATTTCTGGGACACACAGCTGCTGGCACAGAACCTGGTGGCCGGCGTGGACAGCTTCCCGCTGCTGGCCGTGCCCTTCTTCATCCTGGCGGGTGAGTTGATGAACAGTGGCGGCATCAGCCGGCGCATCATCACCATGGCGCAAGCCTGGGTGGGCCACATCCGCGGCGGCCTGGGCTATGTAGCCATTGGCGCGGCCGTGTTGATGGCCAGCATGAGCGGCTCGGCCCTGGCCGACACGGCTGCCCTGGCCACCATCCTCATGCCCATGATGCGCCAGCAGGGCTACCCCATGCACACGTCTGCTGGGCTACTGGCTTCGGGCGGCATCATCGCGCCCATCATTCCGCCGAGCATGCCGTTTGTGATTTACGGCGTGACGACCAACACGTCCATCTCGGCCCTGTTCATCTCGGGCATCGTACCCGGGCTGATCATGGGCACGGGATTGATCGTGGCATGGCGCTGGGTGCTGCGTGACCTGGCCCTACCCCAGGGTACGCCCTTGCCCCTGAAGGAGCGCCTGCGTGCCACGGTCAAGGCCTTCTGGGCCATGCTGATGCCGCTGATCATCATCGGCGGCATGAAAACCGGCGTGTTCACGCCGACGGAGGCCGCTGTGGTGGCCGCGTTCTACGCCCTGGTGGTGGCCCTGTTCATTCACCGCGAGATGAAGATTGTGGAAATCCACGGCGTGCTGGTGCGTGCGGCCAAGACCACGGCCATCGTGATGTTCCTGTGCGCCGGCGCCCAGGTTGCCAGCTACATGATCACACTGGCCGACCTGCCCAACGTACTGACCGGCTGGCTGGGCCCACTGGTGAACAGCCCGCGCCTCTTGATGGTGGTGATGATGGTGGTGCTGATCATCATCGGCACCGCGCTAGATCTGACCCCCACCATCCTGATCTTCGCGCCGGTGATGCTGCCCATCGCGGTGAAGGCCGGCATCGACCCGGTCTACTTCGGCCTGATGTTTGTGCTCAATGGCGCCATTGGCCTGATCACGCCGCCGGTGGGCACCGTGCTGAACGTGGTGGCGGGTGTGGGGCGCCTGTCCCTGCACCAGGTGGTCAAGGGCGTGAACCCGTTCCTCATCACCTACACCGCCATCCTGTTCCTCTTCGTGCTGTTCCCGCAGATCGTCACCGCGCCGGTGGCCTGGCTGCGCTAAAACTTTTCTACCCAGGAGACTCCCATGACCTTTCTTCGCCGCACTCTGATCGCCGCCACCACGGCTGCCCTGCTGGGCGCATCCTTCTCGGCCCTGTCCCAGGACATCAAACCCCGCCTGATCCGCTTCGGCTATGGCCTCAACGAGCAAAGCAACCAGGGCCGCGCGGTCAAGGTGTTTGCCGAGGCCGTGGAAAAGGCATCCGGCGGCAAGATGAAGGTACGCGCCATCGGCGCCGCCGCCCTGGGCCCGGATACGCAGATGCAGCAGGCGCTGATCGGCGGAGCCCAGGAGATGATGGTGGGGTCGACGGCCACCCTGGTCGGCATCACCAAGGAAATGGCGCTGTGGGACACACCGTTCCTGATCAGCAACACCAAGGAGGCAGACGTCCTGCTGGACGGCCCCATCGGCGACAAGATCATGGCCAAGCTGCAGGACAAGGGCCTGGTCGGCCTGGCCTATTGGGAAAACGGCTTTCGCAACCTGACCAACAGCAAACGCGCCATCAACAAGATGGAAGACCTGAACGGCGTCAAGCTGCGCGTGATGCAGAACAACGTGTTCCTCAGCAGCTTCCAGACCCTGGGCGCGAACGCCGTACCCATGGCCTTCTCCGAGCTGTTCAGCGCGCTGGAAACCGGCACTGTGGACGGCCAGGAGAACCCCTTCAACACCATCCTGTCGAGCAAGTTCTACGAGGTGCAGAAGTACATGACGGTGACCAACCACGTGTACAGCCCCTGGATCGTCACCGTGAGCAAGAAATGGTGGGACCAGCTCTCCAAGACCGAGCAGAAGATCCTGCTGGACGCTGCCAAGACCAGCCGCGACTTCGAGCGCAAGGACACACGTGACGAAGCCGCCAAGGCCATGGGCGACCTCAAGGCCAAGGGCATGCAGATCAACGAACTCTCGCCCGCCGAATCCGCACGCATGCGCGACAAGCTGACCAAGGTCTACGCCCTGATCGGCGCTGACATCGGCATGGACCTGTGGAACGAGGCCCAGGCCGAACTGACCAAGATCCGCGCCAAGAAGTAGGTCGATGGCAGGCGCGGGCCCGACCGCGCCACTTCCACGCCAAACTCTGATCCAGATCAAAGCATTGGGGCTGGGCAGCATTGCAACTTAAATGCGAATTGTTATCATCTGTAACTGATAATAGTTCTCAATAAGGAAATGCCATGCCAACCCTGATCAAGCTCCTTTCGCCCAAGACCGCCATCGCGCTCGGCCTGCTGGCCAGCGCCATGGGCGCACAAGCGCTGGAATACCCCATCGGCACGCCACAGCAGCGCAACGGCATGGAAATCGCCGCCGTCTACCTGCAGCCAGTGGTGATGGAGCCGGACGGCATGATGCGCAAGGCCGAGGAGTCCGACATCCACATCGAGGCCGACATCAAGGCCCTGGCCGGCAACCCCAACGGTTTCGAGGAAGGTTCCTGGGTGCCCTACCTGGTGGTCAAATTCCAGGTCACCAAGACCGGCACCGACCAGAAGGTGGAAGGCGAGTTCATGCCCATGGTGGCCAACGATGGCCCGCACTATGGCGACAACATCAAGTTGTTCGGCCCCGGCAAATACCACGTCAAATACACCATCCTCCCGCCCAGCGAGAACAAGCACGCCCACTTCGGCCGCCACACCGACCGCCAGACCGGCGTGCGCCCGTGGTTCAAGCCGTTTGACGTGGAGTACGACTTCAGCTTCGTCGGCATTGGCAAAAAAGGCGGGTACTGAGCCATGCGTTGTCCCCTCCCTCTGAAAACCGTGGTGCTGGCCCTGGCCCTGGGCCTGGGCGGTGGCGCCCATGCCGCAACCAACGCACAGTTGGCCGAACTGCTGCAGCAACTCAGCCAGCGGGTCAACAAGCTCGAACAGGCCAACGCCGAATTGCAGCGCGAACTGACCGCCACCCGCACCGCGGCCGCGCAATCCGCCGCCGCGGCTCCGCAGGCCGCGCCGCTGGAACGCCGCGTACAGGCGCTGGAACAGCAGCAGGCCCAATTGGCCGACAGCATGGAGCAGGACACCATCAGCGAGAAGGAGCACGCCATCACCGCGCGGCTCAAGGCGGTGGAAACCCAGGCTCAGGAAATGGCCGGCCCCGTTGGCAAGCTCAAGAGCCTGGAAGGCGTCAAGAGCAGCGTGAGCCTTGGCATGGTGGCCCAACAGCCGCTGGGCAGCAACGTGCCCGACGGCCAGTTGACGTACCGTGCCGATACCACCGTCAGCCTGCCCCTGGAATCCCTGGGCGACACCGAACAGACCGTGTTCGCCCATTTCCGCCTGGGTCAGGGCAGCGGCCTCGGCGGCCTGCCCGCCTTGCACGGAAACCCCAATGCCACGGCCTTCCAAGTCAGTGGGCTGAACGCCGAAAACTCGGTTGCCTTGCTGGCCCAGGCCTGGTACCAGGCGACCATTCCGCTTCCGCTGGGCGGCTTCAGGCCCGCCTCCAAGCAGAAGCTGGAAATCACCGTCGGCAAGATGGACCCCTTCGTGTTCTTCGACCAGAACGCGGCGGCCGGGGATGAGTCCCGCCAGTTCCTGAATTCGGTTTTCGTCCACAACCCGCTGCTGGATGCCGGCGGCGACATCGGCGTGGATGCCAACGGCTTCGCGCCGGGCCTGCGCATCTCGCTGTTGGACACCAGCAGCAAGCTGGAGAACTGGCGCCTCTCACTGGGCCTGTTTGGCGCCGGCGAGCGCGGCGCCAACTACCAGGGCAGCCTGGGCGCGCCCATGGCCATGCTGCAGGCCGAGACGCAGCAGCGCTTCTTTGGCGGCCTGCTGGGCAACTACCGTGCCTATGCCTGGAGCAATCCGCAGTCCGTGCCCTTCGCACTGTCGCTGCCGCTGGCCGATGCCACGCTGTCCACGCCCGAGCGCCACACCGGCTGGGGCCTGTCCATGGACCAACGCATGGGCGACGGCATGACCGTGTTCGCGCGCTACGGCCAGGAGAGCGCCGGCCAGGTCAAGTTCGACCGCGCCCTGACCCTGGGCCTGGAAGCCAATGGTTCCTACTGGGCGCGTGGTGGCGACAGCCTGGGCCTAGGCCTGGGCTGGCTGCGCACCAGCGACGCCTACCGCGCCTATCGGCTCACCGACTCGCAGGACCCGCGCGCCCTGGATGCGTCCCAACACGTGGCCGAGCTGTACTACCGCTGGCGCGTGGCCAAGCAGTTTGAGTTGACGCCCAGCCTGCAATACATCGGCAACCCCGGTGGCGACACCGGCGCGAGCGACGTGCGCATCTTCAGCCTGCGCTCGCAGTTCTCGTTCTAAGGAGGCAGCATGCGGATCACCCGTTTCATGACCTTCGTGTGCGCCGTACTCGGTGCCGTGTTGTTGACGGCCATGGCACCGGCGCTGGCCCAGGCGCCAGACATGCCCACCGTCAACCTCGTGATCCGCGCCGGACGCTTCGAACCTGCCACGCTGGAAGTGCCGGCCAATACCAAGTTCCGCCTCGTCATCAAGAACGAAGGCCCCGGCGCCGAGGAGTTCGAGAGCATCGAGCTGCGCAAGGAAAAGGTGCTGGCGCCCGGCGTCACCAGCTTCCTGATCTTCCAGCCTCTCAAGCCCGGCACGTACAAGTTCTTTGGCGATTTCCATCCCGAAACCGCCCAGGGCCAGATGGTGGCCAAGTGAGTCCCTGCAAGGAGTCCGCACATGGGTAGCACGATCTTCATCGTCTGGCGGGAAAGCGTGGAGGCCATGCTGGTGGTGGGCATCCTGCACGCCTGGCTGAAATTCAACGCCTCCGGCTCGGCCGGCCTGCGCGCGCTAGGCGTGGGCGTGCTGTGCGGCCTGGGCCTGGCCGGCCTGCTTGGCTGGGCCATGGTGTCCGCGCAGGACGAACTCAGCGGCGACGCGCTGGAGTGGTTCCAGGTCGGCATGCTGCTGGTAGCCGCCGGCCTGATCGCCCAGATGGTGCTGTGGATGCGTCGCCACGGCAGCGCCATGCGCAAGAGCCTGCACCAGGATCTGGAGCAGGCCATGCAGCGCTCGGGCCTGTGGGGCATTGCCACCGTGGCGGCGCTGGCCATCGCCCGCGAGGGGGCCGAGGCCGCCGTCTTCCTCTACGGCGTGAGCCTGGAGCCCGGCCAGTCAGCCCATGTGGCGCTGGGCGCGCTGCTGGGCTTTGGCTTTGCGGGGCTGACCGCCTGGGCCCTGGGGCGCGGCCTGCGCTTTCTGGACTACCGGCGTTTCTTTGCCATCAGCGGCTGGCTGCTGTTGTGCTTTGCCGTCGCCCTCCTGGTCAGCGGCGTGGATAGGCTGATTGGCGCCGGCCTGCTGCCCGCCCTGATCGACCCACTGTGGGACAGCGCGTGGCTGCTGGACGATGGCCGCAGCCTGGGCTCTATCCTGGCGGCCCTGCTGGGTTACCGTGCCCGCCCCTCGCTGACCCTGGTGCTGGTGTACGGCGCCTACTGGGCCTTCATGCTGCGCGCCATGCGCGCCACGGTGCGCCGTGCGTAGCGTCATCCCGATCCAACCGGTGGCCAGCGCCACCGCACCTGCGCCGCAACCCACCACCTGGCTGGCACGCCTGGGCCTGGCCATGCGCCGCTACCGGGGCGTGATGCTGGCCCTGCAGTGGAGCGTGGTGGTGGTCTACTTCGGCCTGCTCATCATCCCGGCCTTCATGCCCCTGCCCGAGCAGGATGCCCACATCTTGAACAACCTGCGCCTGTTCGCCCAGTTCCTGTTCTGGGGCGTGTGGTGGCCTTTCGTCATGGTCGGCACCATGGCGTTGGGACGGGTGTGGTGCGGCGTGTTCTGCCCGGAAGGCGCGCTGACCGAACTGGCCAGCCGCCACGGCCTGGGCCGGCCCATTGCGCGCTGGCTGCGCTGGAGCGGCTGGCCCTTTGTGGCCTTTGTCTGCACCACGGTCTATGGCCAGTTGGTCAGCGTCTACGAATACCCGCAGGCCGCCCTGCTGGTGCTGGGTGGCTCCACCGTTGCGGCTGTGGCCGTGGGCTTCGTGTACGGGCGCGGCGCCCGCGTGTGGTGCCGCTACCTGTGCCCGGCCAATGGGGTGTTTGGCCTGCTGGCCAAGATTGCGCCGCTGCATTTCCGCGTCAGCGAATCGCTGTGGCAGCAGGGCCTGCGCCAATCGGCCGGCCGCCACCATGCAGTGAACTGCGCGCCGCTGATCAACATCGGCCACATGCGCAGCGCCTCCAACTGCCACGCCTGCGGGCGCTGCGCCGGCGAGCACGGCGCCGTGGACCTGGCCCTGCGCTCACCCGCACGCGAGATCCTGGCCACCAGTCCCATGGCCGCCACAACGGGCGAGGCGCTGACGCTGATCTTCGGCGTGATCGGCATCGCCACGGCAGCGTTCTCCTGGTCGGCCAGCCGGCGCTTTGTGCGCTTCAAGGGCCTGCTGGCCGACTGGCTGATCGAGCACGACTGGACCGCCCTGCTACAGGACAACGCACCCTGGTGGCTGCTGACGCACTACCCGGCCGCCAACGACGTGTTCACCTGGCTGGACGGCCTGTGCATCCTGGCCTGGATTCTGGGCGGGGGCGCGGCCCTGGGGTTGGCGGTATACGCCGGCGTCCGGCTGGCAGTACGCGTGGCAGGCCAGCCCGACCTGCCCTGGCAAAAGCTGGCATTGGGCCTGGTGCCCATGGCCGGGGCCGGCGTGTTCCTGGGCCTGTCCATGCTGACGCTGGGCCACCTGAAGGCCGAGGGCATACCCCTGGGCTGGGTGGCCGCCGTGCGCACCGTGCTGCTGGGCGGCGGCGGCGCCTTCTCGGCCTACCTGCTCGTGCGCCTGTGCCTGTCGCAGGTGCGCTCGCTACGCACGGGCCTGGCCAGCCTGCTGGCGCTGGTGCCACTGGCCCTGCTGGTGGCGGTGTGGTGGACCATCCTGTTCACCCGCTGAGGAGGCCTTTCCAGCCAATCGTCATTGGTCAAATTGGCCTCTAGCCCTCGCAGAATATGCGTAGCAAGCTACGAAAAACATAGCACTCCAGTCGCCAACTAGCGTTTGAGCGCGGCCTGGGTGATGGCGCCCAGGCTGCCCCGGGTGGTGATGAGCTCGGGCTCCAGCGTCACCTCGATCAGCGTGCCTTCCGGCCGGGCCAGAGCGGCCAGCAGCTCGGCCTCGAACTCGGCGCTGCGCTGGATGCGCACGCCCACATAGCCGTAGGCGCGCGCCAGGGCTGCGAAGTCGGGGTTGCGCAGGGTGTTGCCGGCGCCCTCGCTGTGCCCGGGGAACTCGCGCTCCTGGTGCATGCGGATGGTGCCGTACATGCCGTTGTTGAGCAGCAGCACAATGGTCTTGGCACCATGCTGGGCAGCGGTAGCCAACTCCTGGCCGTTCATCAAAAAGTCGCCATCGCCGGCGATGGTGAAGGCCAGCCTTCCCGTGGTGATGGCCGCCGCAATGCCGGCTGGCACGCCGTAGCCCATGGCGCCGTTGGTGGGCGCCAGTTGCGTCTTGTGGCCGCTGGCCAGGCCGGTGTAGCGGTAGAAGCGGTGCAGCCAGCTGGCAAAGTTGCCGGCGCCGTTGGTCAGCACGGCATCCGCCGGCAAATGCTTTTGCAGCGTGGCGATGACGCCGGGCATGTCCACAAGACCGCGCGGCGTGTCGGCCGGCAGATCCTTGATGACGCTGGGTTGCAGGTTGGCCAGGTAGTCAGCGTTGCAGGCACGTGTCCACGCCTCCCAGGGCAGGCTTGTCGGTGCGGCCAGCACCTCCAGCGAGCGGGCGGCGGCGCGCATGCTGGCGTGGATGGCCAGGTCGGCCTGGTAGACACGGCCCAGTTCCTCGGCGCTGGCGTGGATGTGGACCAGCTTCTGCGCCGTGCGCGGCGCCTGCAGCAGGGTGTAGCCGCCGGTGGTCATCTCGCCCAGGCGCGGTCCTACGGCCAGGATCAGGTCGGCCTCGCGGACACGTTTGGCCAGCGCGGGGTTGATGCCGATGCCCACGTCGCCGGCGTACTGCGGGTGGTGGTTGTCAAACGTGTCCTGGAAGCGAAAGGCGTTGCCCACCGGCAGCATCCAGGCCTCGGCAAAGCGCTGCAGCGCCTGGGCGGCCTGCGGCGTCCAGCCACCGCCGCCGGCGATGACGAATGGGCGCTCCGATTTCAATAGCAGCTCACGCAATGTCCGCAAGGCCCCGGGGTCGCTCCAGGCATCGGACGGTTCCACGCGCGGCAGCACTTGCGGCAGCGCGCCGGTGGCCGGATGCGGCGCCAGGGTCTGCACCAGCATGTCTTCCGGCAGCACCAGCACTACCGGACCGGGGCGGCCGTTCATGGCGGTGGCAAAGGCGCGGGCGATGTATTCGGGGATGCGGGCAGCGTCATCGATGCGCTCCACCCGCTTGGCCATGCCCTGCGTGCTGGCGCCGAAGAACACGCGGTAATCCAGCTCCTGGAAGGCCTCGCGGTCGCGGGTATCGCTGGCCACGTCACCCACCAGCACCACCATGGGCGTCGAGTCCTGAAACGCCGTGTGAATGCCGATCGACGCATTGGTGGCGCCGGGCCCGCGGGTGACGATGCACACGCCCGGGCGACCGGTGAGCTTGCCATGGGCCTCGGCCATGAAAGCGGCGCCGCCCTCCTGGCGGTTGACGACAAACTGGATGTGTTCGCGGTAGCGGTGAAAGCCGTCAAGCACGGCCAAAAAGCTCTCGCCGGGGACGCCGAAGGCGTGGGTCACGCCTTGCTGGATCAGACACTGGACCAGCAGATGGCCGGCAATTTGGGGGGGAGGTGAAACGGTCATGAACCTATTTTGCGTGAAAACGCCGATACCCCGCATTGCAAGCAGGATGTCAAGTTCCATAAGCCTTGGGGTGGTAGAGTGGGCCCGTCAGTGCTCAATCGGTCGTTGGAAGCGATACGCCATGCAAAAAAGAAAAAGAGACAGCGCCCTGCGCAATGGGCTGGCTTGCCTGTTACTGGGCTTGACTGCCTGGACCCTGCCAGCCGAGGCTCAGGAACTGGTCTTTGCCGTAACCAGTTCGTCCATCCCATTTGGCTACCACACGCCACAGGGTGAGCTGGTGGGATTCAATGTCGACCTGGGCCGGGCCATCTGCGAGCAGCTCAAGCGCCCCTGCCGATTTGAGGCCATGCCGTTTCCCCAGATCATTCCCGCCGTCAGCGCGGGCCGGGCCGACATCGGTCTGGGCAACGTGCTGAAGACGCCCGAACGCGAGCGCCAGGTTGCGTTCTCGGTGCCGATCTGGCGCTCCACCAGCAGTTTTGTCGGACTGGCAGGCACCCGCCAGACCACGCCAGCCCAGGCCATTCGCGAGCAAACCGTCTGCGTGGTCGACGGCAGCGCCCAGCAGGTATACCTTCGCACGCTGGGCGGCCCCTCTCCACTGCTGCTGTCCCGGGCTTCCAACCAGGCCGTTCTGGAAGGCATGCTGCAAGGTGCCTGTACCCTGGCCCTTCTGCCCACCTTGCAGGTGCTGCCATTCCTGCAGTCACCGGCCGGAAAACCCTATGCATTCATTGGCCCGCCCATGGGCCAGGAGGGGCTGGGCGGCACGGTGCACTTGGTGGTGCGCCCCGACCGGACCGAATTGCTGGCAAGCATGAATGAAGCCATCCAGGCCCTGATACGCAATGGCACGCATGAGAAGATCAGCCGGCGCTACTTCCCGTTCAGCATCCTCTGACCACGGCACCACCTCCGTGTCCAGCGCCCCCAAAATCGTGTCCACCCGTCCCGTATCACTGCGGCGCATGTCACTGTGGCTGCCTATCCTCGGCGTGGTGCTGATGGCCGGGGCGACGCTGATGCTGACCATGGTAAGCCTCTCCGTGCTGCAGGTGGCAGAAAGCGGCGGAGAGAACTCCGCGCCGCAGCAGATGGAGCGCCTGCGCGCCGTGGGCAATCTGGAGCGCCTGATCGCGCTGGGAGACCAGCTCGACAGCGAGTCCGATCCGAACAAATGGCGCTCCACCGTGTTGACCATGCAGGCACTGGCCAGCCATCCGTCCATCGCCTCGCTGGCCGGCACCAACGAAGGTGTGGCAAACACCACCACCACACTGGCGGAAATGCAGTCACTGCAGGAGGCCGCAACGCAGACCGGCTCGGATGCCGCCCGGCGCCTGTCACTGATGGACCAGATCCACACCCTGTGGCAACAGCGGCGCCTGACGCTCAAGACCCTGGCAGACGACACAGCCGTTGACATCGTTCAACACAACACCGAAGCGGCCGGGGCGATTTCCGCCTCGGCGCGCAAGATCCTGTCCACCACCATTGCCGGAGCCCTGCTGGGTCTGGCGGCCATCGTCTTCCTGATGCGCAACATGCGCAGCTACTTCCTGACCCCGTTGCTGAAGATCTCCGATTACCTGACGGGCGTCAACCGGCACCAGCCCGCCCAGATGGCGCTGCCCGAACCCAACAGCCAGGAAATGGCAGAAGTGGTTGCTGCGGTATATGCCCTGGCACAGGCCCAGACGGCGCTGGAAGACATGGCTCTGCATGATCGACTGACCGGGTTGTTCAACCGCTATGCGCTGGAGGCCCGCCTGAACCAGGCCCTGTCCCATGCGCGGCGCGATGGCCGGCGCAGCGCGCTGATGTTCATCGACCTGGACCGCTTCAAATCCGTCAACGACACCCTGGGCCATGCGGTCGGCGACGAGTTGCTCAAGACCGTGGCGCAGCGCATTGGAAGCAGCATCCGCGAGACGGACACCCTGGCACGCCAGGGGGGTGATGAGTTCATCCTCGCGGTAGATGATGTCAAGGACACCAATGCCGTGGGCATGATGGCCAGGAAGATCATCGAGACGATTGCCCGCCCCATCCACCTGGGCGGGTTGGACCTGTGCGTCACGGCATCCGTTGGCATCAGCCTGTTCCCCGATGACGGGACGGACCTGACCGAACTGATGAAGAGCGCGGACATCGCCATGTACAAGGCCAAGGCCACGGGGCGCGGCCACTTCCGTTTCTTCAACGCATCCATGAACTCGGCGGCGCTGCAGCGCCTGCACCTGGAGAACGACCTGCAGCATGCGCTGGAGCGCCAGGAATTCGTGCTGCACTACCAGCCACAGGTCAGCTACGAGAGTGGCACGGTGCAGGGCGTGGAGGCATTGATCCGCTGGCAACGCCCGAATGGGCAGTTGGTGCCGCCCATGGACTTCATTCCCATCGCCGAAGACAACGGCCTGATCATTGCCATCGGCGAATGGGTCATCCGCGAGGCCTGCCGCACGCTGGCCCACTGGCGCGCGCTGGGCCACACGAACCTGCGCATGGCCATCAACATCTCGGCCCGCCAGTTCCGCGATGCCGAGTTGGTCAACGTGGTGCAACAGGCGCTGGCAGAGTTTGCGATTCCCGCCCGCTGCCTGGAGCTGGAGATCACGGAATCCATTGCCATGGAGAACCCGCAGGAGACCATCCGCACATTGCGCGCGATCAAGGACATGGGGGTCTCCCTGTCCATTGATGATTTTGGTACCGGTTACTCCTCACTGGCCTACCTGAAGCTGTTCCCAATCGACTACCTCAAACTGGACCGTGCCTTTGTCAAGGACATTGAGGTGGACAACAACGACGCCATGATCTGCGCCGCCGCCGTCAGCCTGGCCCACAGCATGAAGCTCAAGGTCATTGCCGAGGGCGTGGAGTCCACCGCCCAGGCAAGCTATCTCTTTGGCCAGGGAGCTGACCTGATGCAAGGCTATCTGTTCAGCAAGCCACTCCAGCAGGACTCCGTAGTGGCTCTGCTGACCCGGACACTGCCAGCCGGGCCCGACTCAGCGGACGCTCAACCCTGACGTGGCCGGGCCCGGTGGTAGCTGCCATTGCCCCGGTTTACGACGGAATCAGTAGACAGCACATCGCCCGGTTCGTGATTGGGGCCTTGGTTCAGACGCTCGTAGATCGGTGCGAAGTCGGTCTGGGCCAGCGCCAGCAGGTCGTCCAACTGGTCGAGGACGAAGTAGACCTCCTGAAAGTCGTCGATGCGGTAGTTGGTGCGCATCACGCGCTCCAGGTCAAAGGCGATGCGATTGGGCGATTCGCTCTGGATGGAGAACACACTCTCCGAATAGGACGATGCGATGCCTGCGCCATAAATGCGCAGGCCTTCACGCTGGCGCACCAGGCCGAACTCCACCGTGTACCAGTACACGCGGGCCAGCTCGGTGAGCTTGCCCAGTTGCTGCGCCCGCAGCCCCCCCTGGCCATAGGCCTGGATGAAGTCGGCCATCACCGGGTGCATCAGCATGGGCACATGGCCGAACACGTCGTGGAACACGTCGGGCTCTTCCAGGTAATCCAGCTCATGGGCGCCGCGGATGAAATTGCCCGCAGGAAAGCGCCGGTTGGCCAGGTGGTCGAAGAACACGTCATCCGGCACCAGACCCGGCACGGCCACCACCTGCCAGCCGGTGGCGCGCGTCAACGTCTCGGACAGTTCCTCAAAGTTGGGAATGCGGTCCGCCGACATGGGCAGTTGGCGCATGCCTTCGACAAAGTCATCACAGGCCAAACCCGGCAGCAGCCGTGTCTGGCGCTCAAACAACGTCTTCCACACCGCATGGTGCCCGGTGGTGTACGTATCCCAACCCTGGTCGATGGTCCAGTCGGCGCGCTGGGGTGCGGCCGCCGGCCCGGCCGCCAGGCCATGCTTGGTCTTTTCAGGTGCTTGCTGTTCCATGCGTGTCTCCTCAGGCGGCGCTGTGGCCTGCGAAGCACGCATAGGCCTGCTCGCACAGTCGGGCCATGAAGCTGTCGTTGGTGCTCAAGCCGCGCACATCGTGCGTGGTCCAGGTGATGGACACCCGGTTGTAGACGTTGCTCCACTCGGGGTGGTGGTTGTGCTTCTCGGCAGCAATGGCCACATGGGTCATGAAGGCAAATGCCTGCATGAAGTCGGCAAATGCAAAGCTGCGGCTGAGTGTGCCGGCCTGTGTGTCCACCTGCCAGGTCGGAAACTCGGCCGCCAGGGCGGCCAGTTCGGGGGCTTCCAGCTTGCGCATGGTCAGGCCGTGGCTTCCACGCCTTCGATCACGCCGCGGCGCAACTGGTCGCGTTCCATGGACTCGAACAGCGCCTTGAAATTACCTTCGCCAAAGCCTTCGTCACCCTTGCGCTGGATGAACTCGAAGAAGACCGGGCCGAGCAGGGTCTGCGAGAAGATTTGCAGCAAAAGGCGCTTGTGTCCGCCTTCGGTCGTGCCATCGAGCAGGATGCCACGGGTTTGCAGGTCGCTCACCGTCTCGCCGTGGCCGGGCAGGCGCTCGTTCAGCATCTCGTAGTACGTGGCGCTGGGCGCGGTCATCAGCGGCACGCCAGCGGCGCGCAGCTTGTCCAGGGAGTCCAGCAGGTTGTCGGTGAGCAAGGCGATGTGCTGGATGCCCTCGCCGTTGTACTGCATCAGGAACTCTTCGATCTGGCCGCCGCTGCCCTTGGCTTCTTCGTTCAGGGGGATGCGGATCTTGCCGTCGGGTGCAGTCATGGCGCGCGAGGTCAGGCCGGTGTATTCCCCCTTGATGTCAAAGTAGCGGATCTCGCGGAAGTTGAAGATGTGCTCGTAGAAGCCGCCCCAGAAGGCCATGCGGCCACGGTAGACGTTGTGCGTGAGGTGGTCGATAAGCTTGAAGCCGTGGCCCACAGGGTGGCGGTCCACACCGTCGATGAACTCGAAGTCGATGTCGTAGATGCTCTTGCCATCTTCAAAGCGGTCGATCAGGTACAGCGGCGCGCCGCCGATGCCCTTGATCGCGGGCAGGCGCAGCTCCATCACATCGGTCGGGATCTCGATGGGCTGCGCACCCAGGTCGAGTGCGCGGTGGTAGGCCTTGTGTGCGTCCTTCACGCGAAAAGCCATGCTGCAGGCGCCCGCGCCGTGTTCGGCGGCGAAGTAGGCGGCGTGGCTCTTGGGCTCGCGATTGACGATGAAGTTGATATCGCCCTGGCGGTACAGGTCCACGTCCTTGGAGCGGTGGTGGGCAACGCGTGTGAAGCCCAGTTGCTCCATCAGGGGTTCGAGAACACCCGGCTTGGGTGAGGCGAATTCGACGAATTCAAATCCCATCAGTCCCATCGGGTTGTCAAACAAATCGGCCATGGCATGCTCCTCGGATCGTAGTTTTGGAAACATTGATTGTGGTCAATGCAGCGTGCACGGTGTAAGCGACTTATGGCTTCGCAGACGAAAGATATGCACAATGCGTGCATGAATCAAGACAAATTCGACGATCTACTGCTAGACAAGTTTGATATCAGCTTGCTTGCTGCATTGCAATACAACGCCCACGCTACCAACCAGCAGATCGGCGAGCAGATTCACCTGTCGGCGTCGCAGGTCAGCCGGCGCATCCAGCGACTGGAAAGCAGCGGCATCATCCGCCGCTACGTGGCCCTGCTCGACCCGGCCTCACTCGGCCTGGGTGTACGCGCCATCAGTTACGTGACGCTGAGCCGCCACGGGGGTGATGAAGGGCTGGCATTCGAGCGCGAGATTGCCGCCATTCCCGAAGTGCTGGACTGCTACTCGGTGGCGGGCGAGTCCGACTACATCCTTCAAATCGTGGCGGCGGACCTGGGCGTGCTGTCGGAATCCGTACTGCGGGTGCTGACCCGCATCAAAGGCGTGGCCAGTATCCGTTCCAACATCGTGCTGAATTGCATCAAGTCCAGCACCGAACTGCCGTTGGGGCATATTGGACGCGCCGATGGCGTGGCGCGCAAGGTGCGGATTGCCGGGTGACCCCTCAGCCTTTCGGTCTTTCGGCGCTCCACGCCTGCCGATTCACAAAGTCCATCAGGTACTCCGAGAACCGCTGCGCCGCCGGTGACAGTGGCCGGTCTTTGCGGGTAAACACGAAGAACTTGCGACGTGCCACCGGGTCCACCAATGGACGGCTTTCCAGTTTGTGCAGCCGGATCAGGCTGCTGGCGTAGGGCAGGCAGGTGGTGACGCCCAGGCCGGCACTGACCATGGCAAAGGCAGTGGTCATGAACCCCACCTCATTGGCGGGGTTCAACGCCTCGTCGTGCAGGGACTCGTGCAGGTCCACGCGCAGGCGGTGCGTGAACTCTCCCTTGAGCGCAATGACCGGATAGCGCAGCGCGTCGTCCCAGGTCACGCGCTTCTTTTTCTTCAACGGGTGGTCGGGCCGGAACACCACGACAAAGGGGATTTCAAACAGCGTGCGGGCCTCGATATCGGCAGACGATTCGCGCTCCGGTCCCACGGCAAAGTCCACTTCGCCGCTATGCACCTTGGGCAGCACGTGTTCCACCATGCAGTCCAGCAGCCGGATTTCAATGTCGGGGCACTCCCGCTTGAAGCCCGCAATCACCTCCGGCAGCACCGAGGCAGACATCAACTGCGGTGCAGCAATACGCACCAAGCCGCGCTTGAGGGCCTTCAGGTCGGCTATGGTGTCCAGCGCGCCATCCAGGTCCTGCAACAGGCGCGCGGCCAGAGGGTAGAACTCGCGCCCCACTTCGGCCAGACCAACCTTGCGCGTGCTGCGGTTGACCACCTGCACGCCCAGCGTCTGCTCCAACTCCTTGATCAGTCCGCTCAATGCCGACTGGGTCACGTGCAGGCTGGCGGCGGCATCGGTAAAGCTGCCGGTTTCGGCCAGGGCCACAAAGGCCCGCAATTGGCGCAGGGTGATATTCATCAGCTATTCAAATAAATTCATCATAAAAATCTGCTTGAATGATAGATCAATCTCCCATTTAATCGCTCCAACGGCCCGGTGAAGGACCGCCGGACCACCCCAAGAATAGAAAACCAGGAGACCACCATGCTGATCCAGAAAATCCACCACGTTGCCTACCGCTGCCTGAACGCCAAGGAGACCGTGGAGTGGTATGCCAAGCACCTGAACATGAATTTCGTGCTGGCCATTGCCGAGGATGCGGTGCCCTCCACCGGCGCCGCCGATCCCTACATGCACGTCTTCATCGACGCCGGGGCGGGCAACATCCTGGCCTTCTTCGAGCTGCCCAACAGCCCGGCCATGGGCCGCGACCCCAATACCCCGAACTGGACCCAGCACCTGGCCTTTGAAGTGGCCACGATGGACGAACTGCTGGCCACCAAGGCCAGGCTGGAAGCTGCCGGCATCGAGGTGGTGGGCGTGACCGACCACACCATCTTCAAATCCATCTACTTCTTCGACCCCAGCGGCCACCGCCTGGAACTGGCCTGCAACACCGCCACGCCGGCCATGATGAAGGCACTAGACGAAGTGAAGTGGGACATGATCAATGAATGGGACCGGACCAAGAAGGCCCCCAAGCACGCCGCTTGGATGCACGACGGCAAGGGTTTCGTCGCTGCCTGATCAGCCCTGCACGGCGCTCTCCCCATGTTTATCCGACTCACCCAGGCGGTCACCCGCGCGCTGGAACTGACGATCGTCGCCTGTTTGGCTCTCATGGCACTGCTGGTGTTTGGCAATGTGGTGCTGCGTTACGGCTTTGACTCCGGCATTGCCGTGTCCGAGGAGTTGGCACGCTTGCTGTTCGTGTGGCTGGTGCTGCTGGGTGCCATCCTGGCCTCGCGCCAACATGCGCATATCGGCTTTGACACCCTGGTCAAGAGCCTGCCTCCCCGTTGGAAGAAGGCCACCATCGCCTTCACCGGCCTGCTGATGCTGGCAGCCTGTGTGGTCTTCGTCGTGGGCGGCTGGCAGCAGACCAACATCAATCTGGACAACAGCTACCCCGTGCTGGGCATCTCCTATGCCTGGCTGCATGGCTCGGCCATCGTGTTTGGGGTGGGCATGGGCATCAGCATTGTGTTCAACATCTGGGATGCACTGACGCAGCCCCACACCCCCGAAGAACTGAGCATGACCCTGAACCTGGGTGAACGCATTGAAGCGGAAATCGAACAGGTTTCCACCCACCACGGCAAAGGTCCCAAGGCATGAGCGCCGCCATCTTTCTGGGCACGCTGCTGGGCGCAATTGCCCTGGGCATGCCGATTGCCTTTGCGCTGCTGTTCTCAGGCATTGCCATCATGCTGGTGCTGGGCCAGTTCGACCCGCAGATCGTGGTGCAGAACACCATTGGTGGCGCGGACAACTTTGTGCTGATGGCCGTACCCTTCTTCATCCTGGCGGGTGAGTTCATGAACGCGGGCGGCCTGTCCAAACGCATCGTGGACATGGCCGGCGCCTTCGTCGGTCATCTGCGTGGTGGCCTGGGCTATGTGGCCATCATTGCGGCGGTGTTGCTGGCCAGTCTGTCGGGTTCGGCCGTGGCAGATACGGCGGCCCTGGCAGCCATCCTGGTGCCGATGATGCGCTCTGCGGGCTATGACGTGGGACGCGCCTGCGGACTGATGGCGGCCGGCGGCATCATCGCGCCGGTGATTCCGCCATCCATTGGTTTCCTGCTGTTTGGCGTGGTGGCCAATGTGTCGGTGACCAAGCTGTTCTTTGCCGGCATGGTTCCGGGCGTGATGATGGGTCTGTCCCTGGTCGCCGCCTGGTGGCTGGTGTCGCGCCGCGAAAACACGCGGCTCACGCCCAAGCTCCCCTGGCCTGAGCGCATGGTGCTGCTGGGCAAGGGCTTCTGGGCCTTGCTGCTGCCAGTGATCATCATCGGCGGCCTCAAGTTCGGCATCTTCACACCAACCGAGGCAGCCGTGGTAGCGGCCATGTATGCCATGTTCGTCGGCGTGGTGGTGTACCGCGAGCTCAGCTTGAAAGACGTCTACCACTGTCTGCTGGTCACCGCCCGCACCACCGCCGTCGTGCTGCTGCTGGCGGCCATGGCGATGGTGGCGTCCTACATGATCACCGTGGCTGACATCCCGGGCCAGGTGGGTGAATGGATGCAGGTGTTTGCCGGCAACCAGTTGGCCTTGGTGACCGCCATGATGGTGGTGGTGTTTCTGGCCGGCATGGTGCTGGACTTCATCCCCATCGTGCTGATCTTCACGCCGGTGTTTCTGCCCATCGCCATCCAGGCCGGTGTGGACCCCGTCTACTTCGGCGTGATCTTCATCATGAACTGCTCCATCGGCATGATCACGCCGCCCGTCGGCGTAGTGCTCAACGTGGTCAGCTCGATTGGCAAGATCAGCATGCCGCAAGCCGTCAAGGGTGTGATGCCCTTTCTGCTGGCTGAATCCGTTGTGCTGGTGGCGCTGATCCTGTTCCCCGCATTGGTCACCATTCCCGCCGGCTGGTGGCGCTAGACCGTCCTCGCTTCTCTCATACAACAACCCAGGAGACCTATCCATGAAAACCACTCTCGTTGCCAAGCTCACCGGTATCGCCCTCGCCACGCTGCTCAGCGCTTCCGCCTTTGCCGATGTGACGGCGAAGTTTGCCGTGACGCTGTCGGACAAAACCCACCAGGGTCTGGGCGTGGCCCGCTTTGTGGAACTGGTCGACAAGAAGAGCCAGGGGCGCATCAAGATCAAACCCTTCTACAACGGCGCCTTGGGCAATGACGTGCAGGTCACCTCCTCGTTGCAAGGCGGCACCATCGAATTCACAGTGCCCCAGACCAGCACGCTGACCGGCATGGTCAAGGAATTCGAGATTCTGGACTTCCCCTTCCTGTTCGGCAGCGAGCAGGAGGCCGAGAAGGTGCTGGACGGCGCCACCGGACAGAAGCTGCTGGACAAGCTGCCTGCCAAAGGCCTGGTTGGTCTGGCCTATTGGGAGAACGGTTTCTTCAATGCAAGCAACAGCAAACGACCAATCCAGAAATGGGAAGACTTCCAGGGTCTGAAGTTCCGTGCCGTGCAGGCCAAGATTTCACAGGAAACGGTAAAGGCCCTGGGTGCCAACCCGGTGCCGCTGGCCGTGCCCGAGCTGTACACCGCGCTCGAAACCCGCACCGTGGACGGCCAGGGAACGCCGTCCGCCGTGATCGCCGCGCTCAAGCTCAATGAGGTGCAGAAGTACCTGTCACTGACCAAGCACTCCTACGGCGCCTTCCTGCCCCTGGTGTCCAAGAAGTTCTGGGACAGCCTGCCGCCGGCCGACCAGGCCATCCTGCGCGAGGCTGCGGTGGAAACCCGTGGCTACCAGCGCGGAATTGCCCGTGAACAGGCCAAGAACGCCGAAGCATCCATGGCATCCAAGGGGCTGCTGATCAACGACGTGAGCGCCGCCGAACATGCGCGCATGCGGGCCCAGGTCAAACCCGTGTGGGACATGTTCTCCAAGGACGTGGGCGCCGATCTGGTGTCCGAAGTCACCGGACAGCTCGCAAAGTAATCGACGCGGCACCGACCACTCAGCCCGAAAACAGGATTCATGCAGTGACGCCATTGAACGAGACCCACGCCCCCCAGCTGAGGAGCTGGGTCGCTTCGGCCAACGCGCCGGACACGGACTTTCCCATCCAGAACCTGCCATTTGGCGTGTTTCGCCAGGCAGGCAGTGCGCAGGAGTTCCGTGTGGGGGTTGCCATCGGCGACAGCATCCTGGATGTGACGGCTGCCCGCAGCGTCGGCGCCTTTACCGGCCCTGCGCTCGCCATCGCACAAGCCTGCTGCGCCCCCGTATTGAATGCCTTGATGGACATGGGACCCGTGGCCTGGTCGGAGTTGCGCCTGGCCCTGTCGCGCGCCTTGCGCGAAGATTCACCGTCGCAGGCGCTGCTCGCCTCCTGCCTGCTGCTGCAAAGCCAGGCGGAATATGCCGTGCCGGCCCGCATTGGCGACTACACCGACTTCTACACCTCGGTGCACCATGCCACCAATATCGGCAGGTTGCTGCGACCGGACAACCCGCTGCTGCCCAATTACAAGTGGATTCCCATTGGCTACCACGGTCGTTCTTCCAGCATTGGCATTTCCGGCCAGGCAGTACGCCGCCCTGTCAGTCAGGTGATGCGCCCGGGCGCCACCGAGCCGGTGCTCGCGCCCAGCGCCCGCATGGACTACGAACTGGAAATCGGCATTTATCTGGGCAAGGGCAATGCGCTGGGTGAACCCATTGCCATGGACGCCGCCGAACAGCACGTGTTTGGCCTGTGCCTGTTCAACGACTGGTCTGCCCGCGACGTCCAGGGCTGGGAATACCAGCCACTGGGTCCCTTCCTGGCCAAGAACTTTGCCAGCACCGTGTCGCCCTGGGTGGTCACGCTGGAAGCCTTGGCCCCATTCCGCCAGGCCTGGACGCGCGCCGAGGGCGATCCCCAACCCCTAGCCTACCTGGACTCCACCGGGCTGCGCCAGCACGGTGCCATTGGCATCGAACTGGAGGTTTTCATCCAAAGCGCCACGATGCGTGCGCAGGGCGTGCCGGCACACCGCGTCTCGCACAGCAATTTCCGAGACGCCTACTGGTCCGTATCGCAAATGGTGGCGCACCACACCGTCAATGGCTGCAACCTGCAAAGCGGCGATCTGTTGGGCAGCGGCACGCAGTCAGGCCCCAGTCCGGAGGAAGCCGGCTCGCTGATGGAACTGTCCCTGGGTGGTAAGCAGCCCCTGCGCCTGCCCGGTGGCGAGACCCGCACCTTTCTGGAAGACGGTGACACCGTGATCTTCCGCGGCGCCTGCCAGGCGCGTGGCGCGACACGCATCGGCTTTGGTGAGGTACGGGGCACACTGCTCCCAGCCCGCCCCCTGTCCTGACGATTGACGCCCCTCCATGCTCCAGCTCTACAGCTACTTTCGCAGCTCGGCCTCCTACCGGGTGCGCATCGCGCTCAACCTCAAGGGCCTTTCCTACACCTATGTCCCGGTACACCTGCTGCAGGGCGGTGGCGCCCAGCATGCACCGGCCTACCAGGCACTCAACCCCGCCGAGCTGGTGCCAACCCTGGTCACCGACGACGGCCACGCCCTGGGCCAATCCCTGTCCATCATGGAATACCTGGACGAAGTCCACCCCGAACCTGCGCTGCTTCCACGCGACCCACTGGGCCGGGCCCGCGTGCGCGCGTTGGCGCAAACGATCGCATGTGAAATCCATCCACTGAACAATCTGCGCGTGCTGCAATACCTGGAGCGCGACCTGAAGGTAGATGAGGCCACCAAGATCGACTGGTACCGTCACTGGATCACGCTGGGCTTTACCGCGCTGGAAGCCTTGCTGTCCAATAGCCCGGACACGGGGACCTTTTGCCATGGAGACACGCCGGGCCTGGCTGATTGCTGCCTGATCCCCCAGATCGCCAACTCGAGACGCTTCCACACACCGTTGGAGGCCTTCCCAACCATTCTGCGGATCGAGCAATCCTGTCTGGCGCTGGAAACCTTTGCGCGTGCGGCACCACAGACACAACCGGATGCGGCGTAGCCGCTACCCGGTTTTCAGGCAAGGCACGCTTCCATTGCGGCCTTGACCTTGGCTCACCCCGCACACGCTGGCGCGTCCTTCCACCCTAGCGATAGAACAAGGTCGGCAGCCACATGGTCAGCGGCGGCCACAGCGACGCGATCAGCAAGTCCAGGAATGCCACCAGGACCAAGGGCATGACGGCTCGCGAGATCTTGCCAAGCGAAACGCCGGCAATTCCACAACTGACAAAAAGGCAAATGCCAACCGGCGGCGTCAGCATGCCAACGGCCAGATTGACAACCACCAGCACACCGAACTGAACCGGATCAACCTGCATTTGCGGTGTCAGCAACGCAAGCACCGGGACCAGCAACAGCAGTGCAGCGGTGGTTTCCATCACGCAACCCACCACCAGCAGCAGCGCCATGACGAGCAGCAACAGGCCCGTGGGTGGCAGCGACAGTGAGTTGACAAATACATCCAGCAGCCGAGCACCTTGCTGCATGGCCAGCAACCAGCCAAAAATCTTGGCCATTGCAATGATGAACAGAATGCCACCCGCCTGAACTTGCGAACGCATGATGAGCCCCGGCAGCTCCTTCCAGGACAGCTCGCGGTTGATCACCGTTCCAACCAGCAGTGCGTAGAAGACCGCCAGTGCGGCGGCCTCGGTCACGGTCACAACGCCGGTCAAGATCCCGCCCAGCACGACCACGGGCGCGCCCATGGACCAGATGGCACCCTTGCCCGTGGCGGCGACCTTCTGCCAGGAAAAGGTCTGGCGCACGCCATATCCGTTTCGCCATGAAATGAAAATGGCAACGGTCAGGAAGGACATTCCCAGAAGAACACCAACCATCATTCCGCCAGCGAACAACTGGGAGGTAGAAATGTTGGTCATGAAACCAAAGATCACCATGGGAATCGACGGTGGGATGATGATCCCGATGGAGCCCCCGGCCGCGACCACTGCCGCGGCAAAGGCCGGGGGATAGCCCTGCCGGATCATGGCCGGAATCACCACGGCACCAATGGCCGCGGTATCCGCCGCCGCCGACCCGGAAATGCCGGCAATGATCATCGAGGCGACGATGGCCGCCGCAGCCAAGCCACCCGGCGCCCAGCCGACCAGGCTGTCGCAGAAGTCAATCAGGCGCCGCGAAATTCCGCCCACTTCCATGATGGAGCCTGCAATCATGAACAACGGCACCGCCAGCAAATCAAAGGAATCGACCCCGGAAAACAGCTGCTGCACCACCGTCTGCCCCAGCGCCGCCAGGGTGACAGTATCCGGAAAGACGCCGGGCGTGACAATCAGCCCGATGGCCGGCAGACCGATGGCTAACGCAATCGGCAGCCCCAGCGCCATCAGCAGGAACATGAGCGCAAACAGCAACACAATGATCATTTGGTCGCCTCTTTGCTCTTGGCCATGTCAGCAAGGATGTGCAACAGGAAGATTGCACCTGACAGCGGCACCACTGCAATGGGCAGCGACATCGGCATCTGAACGGCTGTCGACGTCTGTTCCCAGGACTTGAAGGTATAGATCACACCGTACCAGGTCACCAAAGCAAAGCACGCCAGCGTCATCACCTGAAGGCCGCGCATGATGATCTGCTCGACCAGTTTTCCGAAGCGTGCGCCAAACCCGGCCAGACCGATGAAGTGCGCCCGCTTGTAGGCGACGGTTGCCCCCAGAAAGGTGGTCGCCACCAGGAGGTAGCGGCCAATCTCTTCCGACCAGCTCAGCGAGTGGCCCAGATAGCGCGCCAGCACCTGCACAAACAGGATGACGGAGATCGCAACACCTGCCACCAACAACAATTTTTCCACCAGGCTGTTCACCTGTTCGCTGATTGCCAGCAATCGATGGCTAAAACGCATGAAATCTCCGGATGGCACTTACTTGACGGTCTTGCGAATCTCGTCAACGATCTTCTTCGTGTCCCCGCTCAGGGAGGCATAGACCGGTTCGGTCTTCGCACGGAATGCAGCGAGATCCGGGTTCTCAACCACCTGCATGCCAGCCGCCTTCAGGGCCGCCAACTGGCTTGCCTCGTTGTCGCGCACGAACTTGCGGCCGGCCAGAGAAGCCGTCGTTGCGGCATCCATGAACGCCTTGCGGTCAGCAGCGGGTAACTTGTCCATGAACGGCTTGCTGCCAACAAAGACCAGCGCGGAATAGACGTGGCGGGTAATGGACAGGTACTTTTGGCCCGCTTCATTGAGCTTGCCGGCGGAAATGACGGAAATGGGGTTCTCCTGTCCATCCAGCACACCCTGCTGCAATTGGGTCGTAATGGGCCATGCCATGGGCGTGGGGTTGGCGCCAATCGCACGCCAGATAGCCAGGTGCGTGGGTGACTCCATGGTGCGAATCTTCAGACCCTTCAGGTCATCCGGCCCATTGACCGGGCGCTTGGAGTTGGTCACGTTGCGGAATCCGTTGTCCAGAAAGTGCATGCCCACCAAGCCCGCCTTTTCAAAACGCTTGAGCAAATCCTGACCAATTGCACCGTCGAGGACCTTGTCCGAGGCCTCGTAGGAACTGAACAGGAAAGGCATTTCCAGCGCCTTGATCTCCGGGACAAACGCCTCGATGGGACCGGTTGTGCAAACACTCAGCTGCACAGTCCCCAACTGGAGTTGCTGGAGCACCTGGGTTTCACTACCCAGCGCGGCGGAATGGTGCACAACCACGTCGTACTTGCCCGGCAGTGCCTTGTCGATTTCTTCCTTGAACTTCTGGGCTGCCACGGTGTGAACAAACGCCGGGCCGGTCACCACGCCGATATTGACTTTCTCTGCCGCGATGGCGCTCACACCGAGTCCCAGACTCGTGACACAAGCCAATGCCGTCAATGTGCGGGAAATGATCTTCATAATGTTCCTTGGATGAGTGAATCGGAGGTGCTTTCCAGAGCCCGTCGATCATACATTCTTGGTGCTGGCAAACCGGCCGGGCCAGCGCGTCCCGCCTACCCGGCCCGAACCGATCCCGCCAACACCACGCCTGGCGGTGCGACATAGTCCGCAACAACCCAGGCACGATCCGGATGGCCCGCGGCTTCCTGGAGGATTTCCAGCACCAGGCCAACGGACGCTTTGTCCAGCGCGGCAAAAGGCTCGTCCAGCAGCGTGACGGGAGCGCCACTGGCCAATGCGCCGGCCAGGAAGACCTTGCGCTTGGTACCCGTGGACAGCATGTACAGCGACTTGGGCAGATGGGGCTCCAATGCCAGGCCGTCTATCAGGTCGGCCAGCAGGTCATTGCCGAACGCCGGGTACTGTTGGCGCAGGCCGTCCCAAAAGGCCTGGGGCGTGAGCGCATCGAAAGCCTGGGCGTGCGGGTCCACCCAGGCGATCTGGTTGCGGTAGGTCCGGGGCTGATCCGTATACGAAATGCCGTGGACCTGCAAGGTACCAGCCTGCGCCGGCAACTCGCCCGCCAGCAGGCGCAGCAGGGTGGTCTTGCCGGTGCTCTCGTCACCGCCCACCCAGGTCACGCCCGGCGCGATGTCGGCTGACCAGTCGAGGAACAGCCCGGCTTGCCTGGAGTATGCAAAAGCCAGGCCGCGCGCCTGCAACACAACCACTGGTGTTGCCATTGCGGGCCCCTCTCCCCTGCGCAAAGTCAAGCGGCGCTGGCCGGCTTGCGCGCCAGCATGCGGCGCACGGCGCGGGGGTCCATGCCGTACATGTCGGCAAACTCCTCCGCCGTCTTGCCGCTGGCCTCATAGGCGCGCAGCAGCGCCTCGCTCTTGGCAGCGCGAGCCTCGGCCTCGGCCAGCGCCTCGTCCAGCATGGCGTTGGCGGCATCATCCCGGCTGCGAACCAGTTCGGCGTAGGACAAAGGCGTAAGGCCCGATGCCTCCAATGCGTAAACAATGCGGGCAATGAGCTTGGGGCGCAGGTCTTCCTTGCTGCGGGTCTGGCGGCGGCGGAACACCTCCAACAGCGCGTGGTGCACATGCTCGGGCGCCATCGCCTCCACGGCATTGCCCTGCAGGTCATGGCGCTGCTGACCCGATGCCACGACCGTCAGGTAGCGCGTGGAGCGGGTGTGGAAGGACAGCGCGGCCTTGAGCAGGTCCCGTTCAAAAACCTCGGGGTTGGCCTCCAGCAGGTCCTGAAAGATGCCGCGCTTGAGCGGCAGAAACTCGGCGCCAAAGAGCTTGGGGTACAGGGCCGCCAGTTTCTCCAGCACGGGAAAAACATCCGGCTTGGTGTTCCGTTTGGCTGCAGGCTGGGCAGCGGCAGGTGTTTCAACCGTTTCGGCGGGCAGGGTCTCGGTGTCGGTCATGGGATTTCAGGAATTTGCTGGCGAAAAGCCCTCCATCATGCCAGCTTTGGCGCAGCCCCCTGTGACCTGGCCGTACGCACCCCCACGCCCAGTGCCGCACCCACGCTCAACAGCAGCACCAGCGCGGCTCCCATCAGGGTGGCACCGTACCAGCCCCGGTCCATGAACACCCCAAACACGATGGGTGAAATGGCAAAACCGGTATCCAGGCCCGAGTACACCAGACCATAGACGCGGCCCGTGGCGCCCTTGGGCGTAGCCTTCTTGATCATCATGTCCCGCGACGGACCTCCGATGCCGATGGCAAAACCGGTCGCGGCCAGCACCACCATGGTGGCCTGTGCACCCAGCAAACCCGTGCCGCACAGCGCCAGCAGCACAGCGCCAGCAGCCATGGCCACGGCAACCACGCGGTCGCTGTTGGCGGCGCGTGCCGCTACAAAACCGCCCACAAACACCCCCACCGCGCCACTGAGCATGTAGGCCGTGATCGTGTAGGTGGCAGCCTCAAAACTGATGCCGTGCATGGCCTTGAGAATGGACACCGCAAAGCTCTGCACCACGGCCAGCGTCATGGTCGACAACAGGAAGAAGCCAAAGCACCACCACACCACCGGCAGCTTCATGAAGGCCAGATCGTGCTCTGCATGGCCCTTGGCCACGGCATGGGGATCGCGGTACGCCACCTGGGTGGAGAGCTTGTCCCGGTTCAACACGAGCAACGCCAGGATGGCCGCGTACATCAGCGCTGCGGCCACATAGGCGTTGCGCCAACCGATGGCAGCACCCAGGCCAGCGAAGAACACCGGCGCCGCCGCCCAGCCCAGATTGCCGGTCAGGCCATGGGCGCTGAAGGCGTAACCCAGCCGGGGCGCGGACACACGCTGGTTCAGAATGGTGAAATCCACCGGGTGGAAGGTGGCATTGCCCAGGCCGGCCAGCGCCGCCACCGCGAACAGGCCCACATAGCCGGTAACCATGGAGGCGGCCACGCAAGCGGCAATGAAGAGACCCAAGGCAACGAAGAGCAGCGGCCGCGCGCCCAGGCGGTCCACCACAAAACCGGCACAGGCCTGCCCTACGCCAGAAACCACGAAGAACATGCTCATCAGCAGGCCCAGCTCCGAATAGCTCAGGCCGAATTCCTTCATGAAAACCGGAAACAGCAGCGGCAGCAGCAGGTGGCCAAAGTGCGAGCTGGCATGGGCCAGGCCGACCAGTCCGATGATGGAGGCGTCCTGCTGCAGCGGGACGGTGGAAGCGGTGGAATCAGGGGTGGTTGCAGTCATGACGGTAATACTACGGGCGCTCCCGGCAGCCGATGTACGACAAAAAGACAATAATCATCGGCAATCCGCCAAACCCGATGCACTCACCCATGAAGCGCAAAGCCCCCTTGCTCACGCCCGTGCGCTTTGACGACTCCGTCAATCGCCCGCCCAGCCCCCAGCGACCGGTACGCAGCCGCGCCCGATCACTGGCCATGGATGCGCATATCGAACCGCACCAGCATCCCTGGGCGCAGTTCACCTACTGCGCCAGCGGCCTGATGCAGGTGATGGTTACGCAAGGATGCCGCCAGACCACCTTCATCGTGCCCTCGACCCGCGCCGTCTGGATTCCGCCGAACGTGCAACACAACGTGGTGGTGCTGGAAGCCGCCGAATTGCGCACCGTGGATTTGCACCCATCCGTCACCCCGCCGGGCTGGCTGGATTGCCGTGTGCTGGTGGTGAGCAAGCTGCTGCGCGAGCTGGTCCACGCGCTGGAGGATTCACAGCCCGGCCCGCGCGACGACGCCATCATGGCCCTGACCGCCGACGAGGTGCAGCGCGCCACTACCCAGGCCCTGGGCGTGCCCATGCCCCACCCCGAGCACGGCGACAAGCGCCTGCGCGCCCTGTGCGAGGCCGTGCTGCGCGACCCGGCAGCGCGCCCCCTGCTGCGCGACTGGGTGGCCGAGGTGGGCGCCAGCGAGCGCACGGTGGCGCGCCTGTTCCGCGACCAGCTGGGCACCAACTTCCAGCAGTGGCGCCAGCAGGCCATCCTGGCCCACGCCCTGCCCCTGCTGGCACGCGGCCAGTCCATCAGCCAGGTGGCCGCCGCCAGCGGCTATACCAGCGACAGCGCGTTTTCCGCCATGTTCAAGCTGGCCATGGGCAAGGCGCCGAGCCACTTCCAGGCACGGCCCGGTCACTGAGGCGATTCCAAAACGCTATTAAAACAGTAGCTGGTTACGCATATTCCACGAGGGCTAGAGCCCTATTCTTCTTGTAGAAACTCCGCAAAAACCGGGCTAGCCGGTCGCCCGGCGGGGAACTTCCAACCGCCGGTACGGCTCCATCCTTTATGCACCGCCGACACACCCTGGCTGCCATGGCCGCCCTGCCCGGAGTTTTCATGTCCGAACTGTCCGAAGCCGCACCCCTGCTGCAAGCGCTCAAACCCTCGCCGCGCCTGCCGGTGCTGTTCATGGGCCACGGCAGCCCCATGAACGCCATCGAGGACAACCCCTGGCGACGCACCTGGCAAAGCCTAGGTACCGAGTTGCTGGCGCGTGCCGGCGCGCAACCGCAACTGATCCTGTGCATTTCGGCCCATTGGCTGACGCGCGGCGGCTGGCTGCTCACCGGCATGGCCCAGCCCAAGACCATCCACGACTTTGGCGGTTTCCCGCAGGCCCTGTTTGACCAGCAGTACCCGGCCCCAGGCGCACCCGCCGTGGCCGCTAGCCTGGCGGGCGAGCTGAAATCCCCCGCCACCGGCGCGCCTTTGAGCGTGGACGCCGATGTGTGGGGTCTGGACCACGGCACGTGGTCGGTGCTCAAACCCATGTTCCCCAAGGCCAACATCCCGGTGGTGCAACTGAGCATGGACTACAGCCGGCAACCCGCCGAACACTACGCCCTGGGCCAGCAACTGCGCGGCTTACGCGAGCGCGGCGTGCTGATCGTGGGCAGCGGCAACATCGTGCACAACCTGCGCGCCGCGCGGCGTGACGCCAGCGTGATGCAGGCCTACGACTGGGCACAGGAGTTCGACGACGCCGTGCAAGGCCAGATCAGCCGTGGCGACCTGGCCACCCTGCCCAACTTTCAGGCCTTGGGGCAAATGGCCCAGATGGCCCACCCCACGCACGAGCACTACCTGCCCCTGCTCTACGCCGCCGGCGCCGTGCATGCGGGCGAGGTGCCGCGCTTCGTGAACACCGGTTTTCAGGCGGCGTCCATCTCCATGCGCTCCGTGGTGTGGGGCTAGTTCACAGCACGCCGAAGGGGTCTTTACGCTGGCCGTTGTCGATGACCTGACCGAGCTTGAAGATGCCGCTCACGCGCATGGCGGGCTCGCCATCCGCCGTGACCAGTGCCTGGCCGAACAGCATGTTGCGGGTGGTGCGCAGGATCTGCGCCTCGCTCTGCACCCAGGCGCCCAGCAGGGCCGGCCCCATGTAGTCCACCTGCAGGCTGATGGTGGGCAGAAAGCGCGAGGCCATGTCCGCCTGGTAGAACGCCGCACACGGAATGGCCATGTCGGCAAACGTGGCCAGCATGCCGCCGTGGCAGATCTTGAGCGGGTTGGTGTGGCGCTCTTCCACGCGGAACCCCAGCAACAATTGCTCTCCGGTCCACTTGGCGTACAGCGGGCCATTGGCGGCGATAAAGGCGCCCCCAATCTCCACCGGCTTGAAGCCCGCCGGAATGGCGCGTTGTGGGGTGGGCGATATGTCGTCGAAGTCGCCTGGGGTGGAGGGGGCTGGGGTCATGGTGGTCTTCCAATGCAAAAGCGGCAAAGGCGCCCATGCTAAGGCGCCTTTGCCGCCAAGGCCCGTCCAGTCGGTGACAGTGGGCTACTGGCTCACGCGGCTTCCCGCTGGAAGCTGAACTGGCCCGGTGCCTTGATCGGGTCCACGCCCACGTGGATGGTGTCCTTGGGCGAGAAGGCGCCTTCCAGCAAGAGTTTGGACAGCGGGTTCTCGATGCGCTGCTGGATGGCGCGCTTCAGGGGTCGCGCACCAAACACCGGGTCAAAGCCCACCTTGGCCAGTTCGGCCACGGCCATGTCGCTGACGGCCAGCGTCAAGTCCATCTTGGCCAGACGGCCCGTCAGCACCTGCAACTGGATCTTAGCAATGTCGGCAATGTGGTCGGCACCCAGGGAGTGGAATACCACGGTCTCGTCGATGCGGTTCAGGAACTCGGGGCGGAAGTGGTTCTTCAGCTCACCGGTCACTGCGTCCTTCACGTCCTCGTAGTCCTGCCCCACCATGGCCTGGATCATTTGTGAACCAATGTTGCTGGTCATCACGATCACGGTGTTCTTGAAGTCCACGGTACGGCCCTGGCCGTCGGTCAGGCGACCATCGTCCAGCACCTGCAAGAGCACGTTGAACACATCCGGGTGGGCCTTTTCCACCTCGTCCAGCAGCAGCACGGCATAGGGCTTGCGGCGCACGGCTTCCGTCAGGTAGCCACCCTCTTCATAGCCCACATAGCCCGGAGGCGCGCCGATCAGGCGGGCCACGGAATGCTTCTCCATGAACTCGCTCATGTCGATGCGGATCAGGTGCTCTTCGCTGTCGAACAGGAAGCCGGCCAGCGCCTTGCACAGCTCGGTCTTACCCACGCCCGTGGGGCCCAGGAACAGGAAGGAGCCGGTGGGGCGGTTCGGGTCAGACAAGCCCGAGCGTGAACGGCGGATGGCATTGGCCACGGCCGAGATGGCCTCGTCCTGGCCCACCACACGCTCGTGCAGCTTGGTTTCCATCTGCAGCAGCTTATCGCGCTCGCCCTGCATCATCTTGGACACGGGGATGCCGGTGGCACGGCTGACCACTTCGGCAATTTCCTCGGCGCCCACTTGCGTGCGCAGCAACTGGCGGGCGGCACCGTCGCCGTTCTTGGACTTGCCGGCTTCCTTGTCCTGGGCTTCCTTCAGGCGCTTTTCCAGCTCGGGCAGCTTGCCGTATTGCAGCTCGGCCACCTTGTTGAAGTCGCCCTTGCGGGTCAGGGCTTCGATCTGCGTGCGCAGCTGGTCGATCTCTTCGCGCACCTGGGCACTGCCCTGGGCGGTAGCCTTCTCGGCCTTCCAGATTTCATCCAGGTCGGCGATTTCCTTCTGCAGGGACTTGATCTCGTCGTCGATCAGTTCCAGGCGCTTGCGGGAGGCTTCGTCCTTTTCCTTTTTCACCGCTTCGCGCTCGATCTGCAACTGGATCAGGCGGCGGTCGAGCTTGTCCATGACCTCGGGCTTGGAGTCCAGCTCGATCTTGATCTTGGAGGCTGCTTCGTCGATCAGGTCAATGGCCTTGTCCGGCAGAAAACGGTCGGTGATGTAGCGGTGGCTCAGCTCGGCCGCGGCGACGATGGCCGGGTCGGTGATGTCCACGCCGTGGTGCACCTGGTAGCGCTCTTTCAGGCCGCGCAAGATGGCGATGGTGGCCTCCACCGTGGGTTCGCCCACCAGAATCTTCTGGAAGCGGCGCTCCAGCGCGGCGTCCTTTTCGATGTACTTGCGGTACTCGTCCAGCGTGGTAGCCCCTACGCAGTGCAGTTCGCCGCGCGCCAGGGCAGGCTTGAGCATATTGCCGGCGTCCATGGCACCATCGGCCTTGCCAGCGCCCACCATGGTGTGCAGCTCGTCGATGAAGACTATTGTTTGCCCCTCATCCTTGGCCAGGTCCTTCAGCACATTCTTCAGGCGCTCCTCGAACTCGCCGCGGAACTTGGCGCCGGCCAGCAGGGCGGCCATGTCCAGGCTCAGCACGCGTTTGCCCTTGAGGCTGTCGGGCACTTCGCCCGCCACGATGCGCTGGGCCAGGCCTTCCACGATGGCGGTCTTGCCGACACCGGGCTCGCCAATCAGCACCGGGTTGTTCTTGGTGCGGCGCTGCAGCACCTGGATGGCGCGGCGGATTTCATCGTCGCGACCGATCACGGGGTCGAGCTTGCCCATGCGGGCGCGCTCGGTCAGGTCGATGCAGTATTTCTTGAGCGACTCGCGCTGCTCTTCGGCATCGGCGCTGTCCACATTCTGGCCGCCACGCACGGCCTCGATGGCGGCTTCCAGGCTCTTGCGGGTCAGGCCATTGGCGCGCACCAGATTGCCGATGTCGGCCTTGCTATCCGACAGTGCCAGCAGAAACAGTTCACCAGCCACGAACTGGTCGCCACGCTTGATGGCTTCCTTCTCGGACGCCTGCAGCAACACGCCCATATCGCGGTCCACGCTGACCTGCTCTTGGCCCTGCACCTGGGGCTGCTTCTTCATGTTGGCCTCGGCTGCGGTCAGCAGCGCGGGCACGTTGACGCCGGCGCGTTGCAGCAGCGCCTTGGGGCCGTCGTCCTGGCGCAGCATGGCCACCAGCACGTGGGCGGGGGTGATGTAGGCATGGTCATTAGCCAGCGCTAAGGTCTGGGCCTCGCCCAGCGCTTCCTGGAACTTGGTGGTGAGTTTGTCGATTCGCATAGAAATCCTCCGGTTGGCACAGACCTTGGGTTCAACACGGCTATTTCAAGAGGCATTTCCCCGCCGCAGACTGACTAAAATCAATCTATGGACATTCGCCAGCTCTCGATCAACTACCACGTCGAGCAGGACCGCATCCTGATTCGCGTGAATTCCAGCGCGGGCGATGAGGTGCGGATGTGGCTGACCCGGCGCATGGCCCAGCGCCTGTGGCCGCTGATCAACCAGGTGGTCGTGGACCACTTTGCCGTTCCGCCCAACGCCCAATCCGACGGCAGCGTGGACCTTGCCGCCATGGGCCCGCAAACAAAGGCCGTCCTGGCCGAGGCACGGCGCGAGGAAGCCGTCCAGAACGCCGACTTCAGTACCCCCTACCGCGAGACCGCAACCAGCCGCCCGCTGGGAGATGCCCCATTGCTGGTGACCGAGGTCAATCTCACCCCCAAGGCAGACGGCGTGATGCACATGAACTTCCGCGAACTGCTCGAAGACCCACCCTCCACCCGCGGCTTTCAGCTGGACCTGCCGGCAGATTTGGTATTTGCGGTCATCCAGTTGCTGGGCAAGGCGCTGGTGCAGGCAGAGTGGAACCTTGGGCCTGTGGTGACGGCACCCGCCAAGGATGAGCCGGAGGCCGTGGACGAAATCGATTTCGCGCCCGACACCCCCCGTCCCACCTACCTCAACTGAGGACCGCGTTGCGCAGCCCGTCGGGCGCGCTCAGGCGTTTGTGGTCCGAATACCCCACCGTGCCAGCGCCGCATCATCACTGACGCGCGCATCCACCCATTTGGCTCCGTCAGCGGTTTTTTCCTTCTTCCAGAACGGCGCCTGGGTCTTCAGGTAGTCCATCAGGAATTCGCAGGCCTTGAAACTCTCGCCGCGGTGAGCGGAAGTGACGGCCACCATCACGATCTGCTCGGCCGGCTGCAACAAACCAATGCGGTGGATCACGCGGGCCCCAAAGATGTCGAAGCGGCGGTGTGCCTCGTCGATCATGGCCTCAATGGCCTTCTCGGTCATGCCGGGGTAGTGCTCCAGCTCCATGGACTGCACCGTATCTACGGCAGAAACCGGGGTTTCGCCGCCGGGCCTTTCCAAGGCGTGGACTTGGGGTTTTGCCAAACGCTCCCCCTCGGGGGGCAGCGAACCACGCGCAGCGGGGAGCGTGGGGGCCACATTTCGGTCGCGCACCGTGCCCACAAACGTACATACCGCGCCCACCCGGTGGTCACCCGCACGCAGGGCGTCCACGACCTGGCTCAGGTCAAAGTCTTGGGTCTGGATGAAAACGCGCGGTGCCGGGGTCGATGTCATGCCTGAATTGTGGCACCGCCGCGCTGCTAAACTCAAACCATGCCCGCAATCCACCACTCCCGCTCACCCATGGCCCTGCGCCTTGGCGACTGCGTGGTGGCGTGCGCCAGCAAACCCCAAAAACCCAGGCTCATCTGACCGGAGCTGTGTGGTTCCGTCCTCAGATGAGCGACGGAACTGCCAAAAAGACCCACCTCCCCTTTTTGCTTCTTTCGCGCGCATCCGATGGCGGTTTCCTCCATCGGTCTTCTTTGTCAAAAAGGATGCATGCATGCGAACGTCTTTCGATTTCTCAGGGCTGTGGATTCCCCTGGTGACCCCTTTCCGTGACGATGCCGTGGACCACGCGGCGCTGGCAGGCCTGGTCAGGCACTACGCCGGCGCCGGTGTGCGCGGCTTCGTGGCCTGCGGTTCCACGGGTGAAGCAGCCGCCTTGGATGATGCCGAACAACTGGCCGTGCTGGACACCGTGCTCAAGGCCGCTGGCACGCTGCCGGTGGTGATGGGCTTGTCGGGCTACCACATGGGCCAGACCGTGGCCTGGGTGCGTGAACTGTGCACACGGCCGATTGCCGGTCTGCTGGTACCAGCGCCCCACTACATCCGCCCATCCCAGGCCGGGCTGCTGCAGTGGTTCAGCACGCTGGCCGATGCCGCCACGCGGCCCCTGATCGTCTACGACATTCCCTACCGCACCGGCGCGACCCTCACCACGGAGACCTTGCTGACACTGGCCGGCCACCCCCGTATCCAGGCGATCAAGGACTGTGGTGGCGATGCGCGCAAGACACAGGCACTGATCACCGATGGCCACCTGCAGGTGCTGGCCGGGGAAGACGCGCAGATCTTCAGCACCCTGGCATTGGGCGGCGTGGGCGCCATTGCGGCCTGTGCCCACTTGCAAACACCGCAATTCGTTGACATGGTGGCCCAACTGCGTGAAGGACATCTGGCTTCGGCGCGTAGCATCTGGCAGGCCCTGGCGCCGATGGTGGAGGCGGTGTTTGCCGAGCCCAATCCGGCGCTGATCAAGGCCGCATTGGCCCGGCAAGGGCTGCTGCAAGACGGCTTGCGGGCACCGATGACGGCAGCCTCACCGCAGGCCACGCAGCGCCTGTTTGCGCTGCTGGACCGCTAACCGCCGTCGTTCAGCCGCCGGTGACGGGAGGGAAGAAGGCGACTTCGGCCCCTTCCACCAGCGACGTCGACTCGTCGCACAGTGTGTGGTTCAGCGCCACACGCACGGCCTTGCCGCGAGCCAGCGACTCGGCATAGGCACCACCACGTGCAACCAACGCATCCCGCAGTGCGGCCAGCGTGGGGGCCGCCGTGTCCAGGGACTCGGCACCCTGGCCGATGGCTTCCCGGATGGAGGCAAAGTATTTGATGTGGACCCTCATACCAGCGCCTCGGAAAACGGTATGAAACGCACCGTGTCACCCGCCGCGATGGCGCAGCCGGGCGGGTTGTCGATCAGACCATCACCCCACACGGCTGACGTCAGCACACCGGAGCTCTGGTTGGGGAACAGGTCCAGGCCACCCTGCGCGTTGCGCCGCGCGCGCAGGAACTCGCGGCGCCGGTCCGGCCTGGCCCACGTGAAATCGGCACGCGCTGCCACGCTTTTCGTGGCAACCTGGCTGGCGCCCTGCATCGCCAGCAGGAATGGGCGCACCAGCACGACAAAGGTCACGTAGCTGGACACCGGGTTGCCCGGCAGACCCAGAAAATGCGCAGCGCCAATGCGGCCGTAGGCAAAGGGCTTGCCGGGTTTCATCGCGATCTGCCAATGGTCCAGCCTGCCCAGTGACTCCACGGCCGGCTTGATATGGTCCTCCTCCCCCACGGAGACGCCGCCGCTGGTCAGGATCATGTCGTGGGACTGCGCCGCCTCACGCAGCGCGTGCACGGTGGCCTCGCGGTGATCGGGAATGATGCCCATATCAGTGACCACGCACCCTGCGCGGCGCAGCAAGGCACTGAGGAAGAAGCGGTTGGAGTTGTAGATCGCGCCAGGCGGCATGTCCTGGGGCGCCACGGTGCCGGGCATGACCAACTCGTCACCGGTCGAGAACAGCGCCACGCGTGGGCGGCGCACCACGCTCAACGTGGCCATGCCGATGCTGGCGGCCAGGCCCAGTTCGGCCGGCCCCAGGCGCTGGCCGCTGGACAGCACCACATCGCCACAGGCCACGTCCTCGCCCGCACGGCGGATGTATTGCCCCGACTGCGGCAGCGCGTTGATCTGAACCTGGGGCGCGCCGGAGTCCTCTACCACCGCGCAGTCTTCCTGCATGACGATGGCGTCGGCCCCCGGGGGCACCGGAGCACCGGTAAAGATGCGGGCCACCGTGCCGGGCAACAGCGGTGCGCCACTGGAGCCGGCCGGAATGCGCTGGGTCACCGGCAACACCACGCCCGGTGCGGCCAGATCCGCACAGCGCACGGCGTAGCCGTCCATGGAGCTGTTGTCCTGCGGCGGTACGTGCAGGGCGGATACCACGTCAGCGGCCAGAACCCGGCCATCCGCATCCCCCACCGGCACAGTCACGTCACCGGCCAGTGGCGTAACCAAGGACAGCAACCGCGCCAGGGCGACATCCAGCGGCAACAAGGGGGGACGCGGTGTAACGGTCATGCGGTGCAACCTCAAATGCTATACAAACGATAGCTGACTACGCAGTATTCACGAGGGCTTTCGCCCGATTCTGCTCAAGACGCCGGGCACTCTGCGGCAATCAGCGCCTTGATGGCGGCCACGTCAGCATCCATGACCTGCACGCGCTTGGGCAGGTCTTCGATGCCGGCAAACTTGGCCGGGCGGTCCGGCTCGCGGCCCAGGGCTTCGACAATGGTCTCGGCAAACTTGATGGGCAAGGCGGTTTCCAGTACCAGCATGGGAACGCCGGGTTTGCGGTTTTCGAGCGCCACCTTGACGCCGTCGGCGGTGTGGGTGTCGATCATCACGCCATGGCGCGTCCAGCAGTCACGGATCGTGGCCAGCCGGTCAGCATGGGTGCTCTTGCCGCTGACAAAGCCGTATCGGCTCGCCGCCTGGCCAAAGGACGGGTCGGCGCTGAGGTCGAATTTGCCGTTCTGGCCCAATTGCGCGCCAAACAGCCCGGCGGTACGCGCACCATCGCGTCCCAGCAAATCGAACACAAAGCGCTCGAAATTGCTGGCCTTGGAAATGTCCATGGACGGGCTGGAAGTCTCGTGCGTGTCGGCGCTCAAGCGCACGCGGTAGACGCCGGTGCGGAAAAACTCGTCGAGCACGTCGTTCTCATTGGTGGCGACCACCAGTTGGTCGATCGGCAGGCCCATCATGCGCGCCACATGGCCGGCGCAGACGTTGCCGAAGTTGCCGCTGGGCACGGTGAAGGACACCTTTTGGTCGTTGGATTCCGTGGCCTGGATATAGCCGGCAAAGTAGTAGACCACCTGGGCCAGCAGGCGCGCCCAGTTGATGGAATTGACGGTGCCGATGCGGTACTTGCGCTTGAATTCCAGGTCGTTGGACACGGCCTTGACCATGTCCTGGCAGTCGTCGAACACACCCTTGACGGCGATGTTGTAGATGTTGGCATCCATCAGGCTGAACATCTGCGCCTGCTGGAAGGCGCTCATGCGGCCATGGGGGCTGGTCATGAAGACGCGCACGCCTTTCTTGCCGCGCATGGCGTATTCGGCCGCGCTGCCGGTGTCGCCGCTGGTGGCGCCCAGGATGTTGAGTTCTTCACCACGGCGTGCCAGCTCGTACTCGAACAGGTTGCCCAGCAGTTGCATGGCCATGTCCTTGAAAGCCAGCGTGGGGCCGTTGGACAGGGCTTCCAGCCACAGGCCATCTTCCAGGTGGCGCAAGGGCACGATCTCGCCGGTGCCAAAGACTTCGGCGGTGTAGGTCTTGTCGCAAATGGCGCGCAGATCAGCCGCAGGAATGTCGTCGATGTAGAGCGACAGGATCTCGAACGCCAGCGCGGCGTAGCCCTGTGTGTGGTAGACCGTGCGCCATTGGCTCAACGTGGCATCGCCGACCTGTGGATAGGACTCAGGCAGGTACAGGCCGCCATCGGGCGCCAGGCCTTCAAGCAGGATTTCGCAGAAGCGCTTGCGCTCGGGATTCCCGCGGGTGGAGAGGTATTTCATCAGGCCAACTCCTCCTTGCGGATGCGCACGATGGGTTGCAGCACGGTCGGCAGCGCCTGCATGAGCGCCATGGCGTGGTTCATGCGGGACTCCTCGCAATCGTGCGTGAGGATGATGACGTCGGTCTGCGTCGCGCCCTCGCCGCCCACCTCGTCGGCCTCCCGTTGCAGCACGGCGTCGATACTGATGTCGGCGGATGCCAGTATGCCCGTGACCTTGGCCAGAACGCCCGCTTCGTCAGCCACCCGCAAACGCAGGTAGTAACTGGTCACCACATCGCCCATCGGCAACACCGGCAGATCACTCATGGAGCCAGGCTGGAAGGCCAGGTGCGGCACCCGATTCAGCGGGTCGGCGGTGTGCAGGCGGGTAATGTCCACCAGATCGGCGATGACGGCGCTGGCGGTGGGCTCCGAACCCGCACCCTTGCCATAGTAGAGCGTGGTGCCCACGGCATCGCCATGGACAACGACCGCATTCATGGCGCCTTCCACATTGGCAATCAGGCGCTTGGCCGGAATCAGGCTGGGGTGAACCCGCAACTCGACGCCCGCCCCGGTGCCCCTGACCGCATCGGCCTCACGCCGCTTGGTGATGCCCAGCAGTTTGATGCGGTAGCCGAGCTGTTCAGCGTACTTGATGTCGGCCGCACCCAGCTTGGTGATGCCTTCGACATAGGCCTTGTCAAATTGGACCGGGATGCCGAACGCGATGGCAGACATCAGCGTGACCTTGTGCGCGGCGTCCACGCCTTCGATGTCGAAGGTGGGATCGGCCTCGGCGTAGCCCAGGCGTTGGGCTTCCTTGAGCACCACGCCAAAGTCCAGGCCCTTGTCGCGCATCTCGGACAGGATGAAGTTGGTAGTGCCGTTGATGATGCCGGCAATCCACTGGATGCGGTTGGCGGTCAGGCCCTCGCGCAGGGCCTTGATGATGGGGATGCCACCGGCCACGGCAGCTTCAAAAGCCACCATCACGCCCTTGGCGGACGCGGCGGCAAAGATCTCGGTGCCGTGCACGGCCAGCAGGGCCTTGTTGGCGGTGACCACGTGCTTGCCGGCGGCAATGGCTTCCAGCACCAGTTGCTTGGCGATACCGTAGCCGCCGATCAGCTCGATGACGATGTCGATATCGGGGTTGGCGATGACGGCACGCGCGTCGCCGACCACCTGCACCCCCTCACCCACGATGCTTTGGGCCCGTGCCACATCCAGGTCGGCCACCATGGTGATCTCGATGCCGCGACCGGCGCGGCGCTGGATTTCTTCCTGGTTGCGCTTGAGTACGTTGAAGGTGCCGGCGCCGACGACGCCGATGCCCAGCAGGCCTACTTGGATGGGTTTCATAACAAAGCTTCTAAGTTAAAAATGCCTCTAGCTCTCGCAGAATATGCGTGGCCAGCTATATATTTAATAGCACATCAAGTGCCGTGCCGTTTGCGGTACTGCTCCAGGAATTTGGCCAGGCGAGCGATAGCCTCGCGCAGGTCATCCTCATGCGGCAGGAACACAATGCGGAAGTGCTGGTTGTCCGGGTAATTGAAGCCCGTCCCCTGCACCAGCATCACCCGGGTGGCGCGCAGCACTTCCATGAAGAACTGACGGTCGTCGGCAATGGGGTACATGGCCGGGTCCAGGCGCGGGAACATGTACAGCGCCGCCTGGGGCTTTACGCAGGTCACGCCGGGAATGGCGGTGATCAGCTCATAGGCCAGGTCGCGCTGGCGGCGCAGGCGCCCGCCTTCCTTGATCAGGTCGGCGATGCTCTGGTAGCCGCCCAGGGCGGTCTGAATGGCCCACTGGCCCGGCACGTTGGAGCCCAGCTTGAGGTTGGCCAGCATGTTCAGGCCTTCGATGTAGTCCTTGGCAGCAGCCTTGTTGCCCGACACCACCATCCACCCGGCCCGGTAGCCGCAGGAGCGGTAGGCCTTGGACAGCGAGTTGAAGGTGAGTGTGAGCACGTCGGTGGAGAGCGAGCCCATGGCCGTGTGCTGGATGCCGTCGTACAACACCTTATCGTAGACCTCGTCCACCAGCAACACCAGGCCGTGCTCGCGCGCCAGCGCCACGATGTCGCGCAGCAGTTCCACGCTGTAGACCACGCCAGTGGGGTTGTTGGGGTTGATGACAACGATGCCACGCGTGAGCGGCGTGATCTTGGCGCGCATGTCGGCCAAGTCAGGCATCCAGTTGTTGGCCTCGTCGCAGATGTAGTGCACCGGCTTGCCGCCGGACAGGCTGGTGGCAGCCGTCCACAGCGGGTAGTCGGGGGACGGCAGCAACAGCTCGTCGCCATCGTTGAGCAGCGCGTTCGTCGCCATCACGATGAGTTCGCTGGCGCCATTGCCCAGGTAGATGTCTTCCAGGGTGACACCGGCAATGCCCTGCTGCTGTGTGTAGTGCATCACGGCCTTGCGCGCCGCGAAGATGCCCTTGCTGTCGGAGTAGCCCGCCGAATCCGGCAGGTTGCGGATCATGTCTTGCATGATCTCCTCGGGCGGATCGAAGCCGAACGGCGCCATGTTGCCGATATTCAGCTTGATGATCTTCTGACCCTCGTCCTCCATCTGCTTGGCCGCCTCCACGATGGGACCGCGCACGTCATAGAGCACATTGGCCAATTTGGCCGATTTCTGAATCGTCTTCAAAAGTCCCTCCGGAAGTCAGGATCACAGGGCGAAACCTATAATTTGACCACAGTTCTGCGCCAGACTGGTGCGGCGCAGCATCCAATTTCACCCAGGCCCTTCATGAAATTCCTCCCTGATCCCACACAAGCGTCCTCCGTGACCGGTTACGGCCCGGGTTGGGTCGCCATCAACGGGGAGAAATTCACGTCGAGTTTGGTCATCAGTACGCTGACAACGCCCTATTTCTGGGAGTGCGCCCAGTTTGAGGACCTCCAGAACAGCCACTTCGAGCGACTGGCTACCATGGACGCCGAGCTGGTCATTTTCGGCAGTGGCGCGCGGATCCGTTTCGCACAACCCGCCTTGATGCAGTCCCTGTACGCACGTGGCATTGGCGTGGAAACCATGGATACCCAGGCCGCCTGCCGCACCTACAACTTCCTGGCGGGGGAAGGCCGCAAGGTTGTTGCAGCCCTTTTGTTGTAAGCACATGCATTCCGGGCCGAGCGGAGGGTCTTTTCAGAGTAAAATCATGGGTTGCAGTCGAGGGCAAACTCAAACGCTGTCACGTTTGAACCCCTCAACTTTGACTGACACATCCAGAACGCGAGACTAAAAGTACCATATGGCGATCGTTGTCAACAAACCCCTCCCTGAATTTGAAGCCAACGCGACCGGCGGCGTCAAGGTCAGCAATACCACCCATGTCGGAAAGACCATGGTGTTGTACTTCTACCCCAAGGACAACACGCCCGGTTGTACCACGGAAGCCATGCAGTTCCGCGACAAATACAAGGATTTCGTGAAAGCAGGCGCCACCGTTTTCGGTGTATCCCGTGACAACATGAAGTCGCATGACGAGTTCAAGGCCAAGCTGGAGCTCCCTTTCGAACTCATCGCCGACACCGAAGAGAAGATGTGCCACATGTTCGGCGTGGTCAAGAACAAGATCATGTATGGCAAGAAGGTCAAGGGCATCGAGCGCAGCACCTTCCTGATCGGCGCCGACGGCACGCTCAAGGAAGAATGGCGCGGCCTCAAGGTCCCCGGTCACGTCGACGATGTGCTCAAGGCAGTCAAGGCCCTGAAGAAGGCCGCCTGATACGGCAACGTTGTTTTGGCACACGCCACCCTGGCGCTGCCATCGGGCTCATGCATAATGGTCCCATGCCGTTGAACATCGCAACCGCGTCACTAAAGAAAGCCGCCTTGGCTCAGGGCGGCTTTTTTGCATTTGCGCGTTCACGCCTATCCTCCTTCCCCTCCGTGAGCCCCATCCATGCCACTGCCCCCCGCCCCTACCAAGCCTGCTGACCGACTCCCCGCCAAGGCATTTGTTGCTTCCACCCGCACCGTTTCGCGTCCATCGCCCAAATCGGAAACGCTTGAAGCCGTAAAAGCGCCCGGCACACGGACCAGCGCAGAGAAAGTGGCTGCCAAGGAAACGCCCAAGCGGGCAAACGCGGCACTGCTGGAAAAATCCCCACGTGAGCAACCACCCGTGGCGCCCGTTGCAGCCCCGGTTATGGTGCAGGTGGAAACCCGCACCGGCGCCGCCCGCTCCCGAAAACCCGTGCGCACCGGACCGACCAAACTGTTCGTGCTGGACACCAACGTGCTGCTGCACGATCCCATGTCACTCTTCCGATTCGAAGAGCATGACATCTATCTGCCCATGATCGTCCTGGAAGAACTGGACGGCCACAAAAAGGGCATGACCGAAGTCGCCCGCAATGCCCGCCAGACCAGCCGTACGCTCGACGCGCTGGCTGCCGCGCCCGGCGCAGACATTACGGCAGGGTTTCAGCTGTCCAGTACCGGCAATCGTGACGCACGCGGCAAGCTGCTGTTCCAGACACAACCACTCAATTATTCGTTGCCGACCAGCCTACCCCAAGGCAAGGCCGACAACCAGATCCTGGGCGTGGTTGAGGCCCTGCGCCAGGCCATGGCGCCACGCGAAGTGGTGCTGGTGTCCAAGGACATCAACATGCGCGTCAAGGCCCGCGCGCTGGGTCTGGCTACCGACGACTACCAGAACGACAAGACCCTGGAAGACGGCGACCTGCTGTACGCCGGCTCCATGGCGCTACCTACTGACTTTTGGGCCACGCATGGCCAAACGGTGGAAAGCTGGCAGCAAGGTCAGCACACCTTCTACAAGATCACCGGGCCGGTCGTGCCCAGCATGCAGATCAACCAGTTTGTCTACTTTGAATCCCCGGGCGAACCCAGCCTGTATGCCCGCGTGACCGAAATCCGCGGCAACACGGCCGTCATCAAGACACTGCGCGACTTCAACCACCTGAAGAATGCGGTGTGGGGCGTGACCACCCGCAACCGTGAGCAGAACTTCGCAATGAACCTGCTGATGGACCCGGAGGTGGACTTTGTGACCCTGACCGGCACCGCCGGTACAGGGAAGACGCTGATGGCCTTGGCCGCCGGCCTGACCCAGGTCCTGGATGACCGGCGCTACACCGAGATCATTGTCACCCGCGCCACCGTCAGCGTGGGTGAGGACATCGGTTTCCTGCCCGGTACCGAAGAGGAGAAGATGGGGCCGTGGATGGGTGCGCTGGACGACAACCTGGAAGTCCTGGGCAAGACCGACACCAGTGCCGGGGAATGGGGGCGTGCCGCCACCAATGAGCTGATTCGCAGCCGCATCAAGATCAAGAGCATGAACTTCATGCGTGGACGCACCTTCATGAACAAGTACGTCATCATCGACGAGGCACAGAACCTCACGCCCAAACAAATGAAGACGCTGATCACCCGCGCCGGCCCGGGCACCAAGATCATCTGCATGGGCAACCTGGCCCAGATTGACACGCCCTACCTGACGGAAGGCTCATCCGGCCTGACGTTTGCCGTGGACCGTTTCAAGGGCTGGCCACACGGCGGGCACATCACGCTGGCACGCGGCGAGCGCTCGCGCCTGGCAGACTTTGCCAGCGAAGTGCTATAAATTCAGTAGCTGCCTACGCAATGAATACGGGGGCTTGCGCCCCCTTTTTTATTAGTAGTCGCCTCCGCCGCCATGCGCCAGGTTTTCAAACTTGGTGAACTGGCGCATGAAGGCCAGCTTGACGGTCCCGGTGGGGCCGTTACGCTGTTTGGCGATGATGACCTCCGCGACACCCGGCTCCTTGCACTGGTCCTTGGTGTAGTACTCGTCGCGGTAGATGAACATGATAATGTCCGCGTCCTGCTCGATGGCGCCGGATTCGCGCAAGTCACTCATCATCGGGCGCTTGTCGGGGCGCTGCTCCACGCTGCGGTTGAGCTGCGACAGGGCAATCACGGGGCATTTCAGTTCGCGGGCCAGCATCTTCAGGCCCCGTGAGATTTCGCCGAGTTCAGTGGCACGATTCTCACCGTCGCCGCTGGAGCCGCTCATCAACTGCAAATAGTCCACCACGATCAGGCCAAGCTGCCCGCACTGGCGCGACAGACGCCGTGCATTGGCGCGCAGTTCGCTGGACGTCAGGCCGGCGCTTTCGTCAATGTGCAATGAAATGGTACGCAGTCGCTCAATGGCCTCCGAGAGGCGCGGCCACTCGTCGTCGCTCAGCTTGCCGGTGCGCAAATGCCCCTGGTCGATGCGACCGATGGAGCCCACGATACGCACCGCCAACTGGGATGCACCCATTTCCATCGAGAAAATGGCCACCGGCAGGCCTTCGTTCAGCGCCACATGCTCCGCAATGTTGATGGCAAGCGCCGTCTTGCCCATGGACGGACGTGCCGCCAACACGATCAGGTCACCAGCCTGCAGTCCCGCGGTCATGCGGTCAAAGTCCAGAAAGCCGGTGGGCACGCCAGTCACGTCGTTCGGGTTGTCGGCCATCTCCTGAACGCGGTCCAGCAATTTGACCACCAGCGAATCCATCGCCTGGAAACCCTGGTTGTTGCGCTTGCCCTGCTCGCCGATGTTGAAGATCTTCTGCTCGGATTCATCCACGATGTCCGACACCGGCCGCCCCTTGGGATTGAAGGCATTGGTGGCAATCTCGTCGCTGGCAGTCACCAGTTTGCGCAACAGGGAGCGGTCCCGCACAATCTCCGCATAACGGCGGATATTGCTGGCACTGGGCACATACTGCGCCAGCGAATTCAGATAGGCCAGACCACCGATTTCTTCCGCCCGGCCCTGGTTCTGCATGTGCTCAAACACCGTGATCACGTCGGCTGGCTTGCCGGCGTTGACCAGTGCGCCGATGGCAGCGTAGATCAGCCGGTGCTCATAGCGATAGAAGTCACCATCGGCCAGAATGTCGCCTACCCGGTCCCACGCCGCGTTGTCCAGCAGCAGGCCGCCCAGCACGCTGGACTCACCCTCGATGGAATGGGGTGGCACGCGCAATTGGGCAATTTGGCGGTCGGTTTCAAACGCGTCGCTGGCAGACAGAACGGCAGACATGGACTATTTCCTCGTAACCCTGCATCCTACGTCGCCGCACGGTCTGCGTCGAGGCACAAGGCTGGGTGCAACTTGTGGACAAACTGTGAAATGCACGGGATAAAAGCGCCCCAGAAACACAAAAGCCGCAAGGGACCAGCCCCGGCGGCTTTTGTTGGGCATCGGCCCATGACAGGCCGGCCTATGGGATGATCAGGCGGTTTCGCCGTACACGGACACGGTGATGTCCACCACCACGTCGGTGTGCAAAGCCACGGAAACCGTGCTGTCGCTGACCGTCTTGATCGGGCCCAGGGGCATACGGATCTGGGCCTTGGTGACCTTGTAACCGTTCTTGACCAATTCTTCCGCGATGTCAGAGTTGGTGACGGAACCAAACAGGCGACCGTCCACGCCGGCCTTTTGGGTCAGCTTGATGGTCGTACCGCCGAGCTTTTCACCCAGAGCCTGGCACTCGGCCAGCTTGGCGGCAGCAGCCTTTTCCAGTTCAGCGCGCTTGGCTTCAAAGGCAGCCTTGGCTTCTTCGGTTGCGCGGCGAGCGCGGCCCGAGGGGATCAGGAAATTGCGTGCATAGCCGTCTTTGACCTTGACGATATCGCCGAGGTTACCCAGGTTCACGACCTTGTCGAGCAGAATGATTTGCATGGGTCGTACTCCTTAGATCTTGTGCTGGTCGCTGTAAGGCAACAGCGCGAGGAAACGCGCGCGCTTGATAGCGGTGTTCAGTTGGCGCTGGAAAATTGCGCGGGTACCGGTCAGGCGTGCGGGAATGATCTTGCCGTTTTCGGCGATGAAATCACGCAGCGTGTCGATGTCCTTGTAGTCGATCTCTTCGACGCCGGTCACCGTGAAGCGGCAGAAGCGCTTGCGCTTGAACAGCAGGTTTTGGGCGGGGCGCTTGGGGCGCTTGTCTTTGTTGAATTTTTTGAACGTGGCCATGGGGGCCTCCTAAAAACTAATCTTGCAAAAATTCTTGAATATGGAAAACGATGCTCTTGCCGTAACGGGCGTTGCCCAGAAAACCGTGGAACCTCCAGACGCTGCCAATGGGCTGTTTGACCAACCGATCAGCCAGCGCGCCGAAAGCCACCGCCTTCACTGCCACCTTGATCTGCCTGGCTTGCCCTGCTTCCATGACCTCAGACTCGTGTTCGAGTCGCAGATTCAGGGCTGGCAGGCCGGCCGGTGTGTAACGCAGGGCTTCCAGCTCCGCAATACAGGCACTCAGGTCAAGGGAATTGGCAGGCACACTCCGTCAGCAAAAAAATCGTTAAGCCTGGTATTCAGCCTGTTGGGACTTGCGCGTTTCTTCGCGCTCGACGGTCTTCATCATCGACGAAGGACCTGTCTCAGCCTTCTTCTTCAGCACGGTCAGATGGCGCAACACGGCGTCATTGAACTTGAAGGCGTGTTCCAGTTCCGACATCACAGCCTGATCGGCTTCGATGTTGACACACAGGTAATGGGCTTTGGCAAGCTTGTTGATCATGTAGACCAACTGGCGACGACCCCAATCTTCCACACGGTGCACCTTGCCACCGCCGGCAGTGATCATGCCTTTGTAACGCTCCAGCATGGCTGGAACCTGTTCGCTCTGATCCGGGTGGATCATGAGAATGATTTCGTAATGACGCATTGATACTCCTTTTGGATATCCCCAATTGCTTGTTCAGGGGGTAATGAAAAGCTGCCCTCAGCGTCGAGTGAGGTGCAGCAAGGCGAAGCCCATGATTATAGCCGACCTGCAAGGAAGCAGGCAAACGGCTAGCGCTGGCGTCCTGAATCACCCGAAAACAGACTCAGAATCACGGTTGTGACGAAACCTGCGGCGACGCCAAATACGCCTGCGGATACGGGTTGGATCCCCCACCACAAGCCATCCTCGCCCAAACCCAGCACTGCGCGCACACCGGGTAGGTTGATTGCCATGTAATAGATCGTGACGCCCAGCCCGGCCAGCATCCCCCCCACCGCTCCGGTACGGGTGGCGCCCTTCCAGAAGATGCCCAATACCATGACCGGCACAAAGGCAGCACCAGCCAGGGAAAATGACGCCGACACCAGGTACAAGATGCCGGCCGGCCGCTGCGCAGCGACATAGGCGGCGATCAAAGCCACCACCAGCAGAGCGAACTTGGACCACATGACTCGGCGCATGGCCTGCGCCTTGTCGCCATCCCCTTCAAAGTACACATCATGGGCCATGGCATTGCCGATGGTCAGCAGCAACCCATCGGCAGTGCTCAGTGCCGCAGCCAACCCACCGGCCGCAACCAGGACCGATACCACATAGGGCAACCCGCCAATTTCGGGTGTGGCGAGCATGATGAGATCAGCTCCCATGTTCAGCTCGGCAAACTGCAGGATATGGTCGCCATTGACATCTGCCACTGTCAGCAGGCTGGGGTCACGCGCCCACTGGGCCACCCATGACGGCAGGCTGTCAAACGGCTGGCCCACCAGATGCGCCATGACCTCATACTTGACCAGGACCGCCAGCGCTGGCGCCGACAGGTAGAGCAAGGCGATGAAAAACAGGGACCAGGCAACCGAGGTCCGTGCCTCAGCGACCGTAGGGGTCGTGTAATAGCGGGTCAGCAGGTGGGGCAAACCAGCCGTTCCCACCATCAAGCAAAACATCAGGGCCAGAAAATTCAGGCGCGAGTTTTCAAAGTCGACGCGTTCGGCGGCCGTGCCATTGGGCCGCCCACTGAAAGGCGTGGAATGGGCTGGCATGCCACCCAGGGGCTTCGCGCGCGACCAGTTCTCCGCCATGGCCCGCGTCCACGCGTCGCGTGCGGCATTTGCATCCTTGGGCACCGCGGCCAATTCGCGGCGCAGGGCAATGGCACGTTCATCGTCTGTCCGCATTTCGCCCAGTGCACGCAACTGTCGGCGCAGGTCCTGGCGCTCGGCTTGAAGGGAGCCTTCCACGTCCTGCAGCTTGCGATCCAGCACACGGGCGCGTCGGGCATATTCCTCGACCACCTGCCGTTCGGCTGGAGACTCCATCAACTGCTGTTCGAACGCGGCAATCTTCTGCAGTTGCTGGCCGTACACCATCGGAGCCAACGGATTGCCAACCTGCTTGTACGACAGCCAGGACACGGGAATGAGAAAGGCCAGGATGATGACCACATACTGGGTGACCTGGGTCCAGGTCACCGCGCGCATGCCCCCCAGAAAGGAGCACACCAGCACGCCACCCAGCCCCAGGAGGATGCCGATCTCGAAATGCACCCCCGTCAGGCGCGAAGTGATCAGTCCCACGCCATAAATCTGCGCCACCACGTAGGTGAACGAACACAAGACGGCCGCCAACGCGGCAATCATGCGTGGCCAGCGGCCACCAAACCGCATGGCGAAGAAATCCGGCACGGTGTATAGCCGCATGCGGCGCAGGTAGGGAGCCACCAGCAGCGCCACCAGACAAAAGCCCCCCGTCCAGCCCATCACATAAGCCAGACCTCCCGCCTGCGAGCCGGAACCGGAAAAACCCTGCAGATACAGGCCGCCGGCCATGCTGATGAAGGACGCCGCACTCATCCAGTCCGCCGCAGTGGCCATGCCGTTGTAGACGGCTGGAATGCGTCGCCCGGCCACGTAGTATTCAGATGCGTCGGCTGTACGACCGTAGACACCGATCACTGCGTACATGACCAGGGTGGCCGACAAAAATATGCCCGCCACCCAGACCTTGGACATCCCAAAACGCTCGGCAAACGCCAGCGCAACCAGGAATGCCACCAGGCTCAGCACATACGCGCCAAACCGACGGTGCAACTTGCGCTTGTACAGGCGGTAAGCCACTGCGTCGAAGCCAGGCTCGGGTCCTTCGCGGCGGTTGGCTACCCAGGCATACAGGACCACCACCGCAATGAACACCAACACCGAGCCCTGAGCGGCAAACCAGAAGTCCACCGGCCAGTTCGCAACGACCATTTGCAGGTCGTGCGCAAAAAACACGGCACCAAACGAAGCCACGAACCACAATGTCAACAGACCTGCGTGCAGGCGCCAACGGTGTGTGGTCGTGGGCTGCACCATCAGGCCGCGAGCTTCTGCCAGGTTGCGATCACCGAGTCCGGATTCAGCGAGATCGAGGAGATGCCTTCGCCGACCAGCCACTGTGCAAAGTCGGGGTGATCGCTGGGACCCTGTCCGCAAATGCCGATGTACTTGCCCTGCTTGCGGCAGGCGGCAATGGCCAGGCTGATCAGCGCCTTGACGGCGGGGTCGCGTTCGTCAAAGTCGGCGGCCAGCAATTCCAGGCCGGAGTCGCGGTCCAGGCCCAGCGTGAGCTGGGTCAGGTCATTGGAGCCGATGGAGAAGCCGTCGAAGTACTCCAGATAGCCCTCCGCCAGGATGGCGTTGCTGGGGATTTCGCACATCATGATCAGCTTCAGTTCGTTTTCGCCCCGTTTGAGGCCATGGCGTCCCAGCAGTTCGGTCACGCGCTTGGCTTGTCCCAGCGTACGCACGAACGGCACCATGACCTGCACATTGGTCAGGCCCATGTCGTTGCGCACGCGCTTCAAGGCCTCGCACTCCATGGCAAAGGCCTCTCCAAACTCGGCGCTCACGTAACGTGCAGCACCACGGAAGCCCAGCATGGGGTTTTCTTCTTCCGGTTCGTAGCGGCTGCCGCCGATGAGCTTGCGGTATTCATTGCTCTTGAAGTCCGACAGGCGCACGATGACCGGTTTGGGCCAGAACGCGGCGGCGATGGTGGCAACACCTTCTGCGACCTTGTCCACGTAGAAGGCGCGCGGTGAAGCGTGGCCGCGTGCCACCGACTCCACGGCCTTCTTCAGGTCGGCATCCACACTCGGATAGTCCAGAATCGCTTTGGGGTGCACGCCAATGTTGTTGTTGATGATGAACTCCAGGCGGGCCAGGCCCACGCCTTCGTTGGGCAACTGGGCAAAGTCGAACGCCAGTTGCGGGTTGCCCACGTTCATCATGATCTTGACCGGGCTCTCGGGCATGGTGCCACGCTGCACCTCGGTCACTTCGGTTTCCAGCAGACCGTCGTAGATGAAGCCGGTATCGCCCTGGGCACAGCTCACGGTCACCAGCATGCCGTCCTTCAGCGCCTCGGTGGCATGGCCGCAGCCCACCACGGCGGGGATGCCCAGCTCGCGGGCAATGATGGCGGCGTGGCAGGTACGGCCACCCCGGTTGGTGACGATGGCGGCGGCACGCTTCATCACCGGTTCCCAGTTGGGGTCGGTCATGTCGGTGACCAGGATGTCACCGGCCTGCACCTTGTCCATCTCGCTGATGTTGTGGACGATACGCACCGGGCCGGTGCCGATCTTCTGGCCGATGGCGCGACCTTCCACCAGCACGGTGCCGGATTCCTTGAGCTTGTAGCGGTACTCGGCCTGGTTGCCGGCCTGGCTCTTCACCGTCTCGGGGCGGGCCTGCAGGATATAGAGCTGGCCGTCCACGCCGTCCTTGCCCCATTCGATGTCCATCGGGCGGCCGTAGTGCTCTTCAATCACCAGCGCGTAGTGGGCCAGTTGCTCCACGTCCGCATCGGTCAGCGAGTATCGGTTGCGCATCTCGGGCGCCACATCCGTGGTCTTGACCAGCTTCTTGCTGGCGGCCTTCTCCTCGGCCGTGGTGAACTGCATCTGGATCTGCTTGGAGCCCAGGTTGCGGCGGATCACGGCGCGCTTGCCGGCCTTGAGCATGGGCTTGTGCACATAGAACTCGTCGGGGTTGACGGCGCCCTGCACCACGGTTTCACCCAGGCCGTAGCTGGAGGTGATGAACACCACCTGGTCAAAGCCGGATTCGGTGTCGATGGTGAACATCACGCCGGCGGCGCCCAGGTCGGAGCGCACCATGCGCTGGATGCCGGCGGACAACGCCACCACATCATGGGCAAAGCCCTTGTGCACGCGGTAGCTGATGGCGCGGTCGTTGTACAGCGAGGCGAACACCTCGCGGATCTTGTGCAGGATGTCGTCGATGCCGTGCACGTTCAGGAAGGTTTCCTGCTGGCCGGCAAACGATGCGTCGGGCAAGTCTTCGGCCGTGGCAGACGAGCGCACGGCGAAGGTGGCGTCCGCATTGCCGGCGCTCAACGTGGCAAAGGCTTCACGGATGCCCTTCTCCAGTTCGGGCGGGAACGGCTGGGCTTCGACCAAACCACGGATTTCGGCGCCGACCTGGGCCAGGGCGCGCACGTCCTCCACGTCCAGGGCCGCGAGCTTGGCGCTGATCTTCTCGGTCAGGCCGTCGAACTTGAGGAATTCACGGAAGGCATGGGCCGTGGTGGCAAAGCCGGTGGGCACTTTGACCCCGGTGGGAAGATTGGAAATCATCTCCCCCAGGCTGGCGTTCTTGCCGCCGACCGACTCGACGTCGGTCATGCGCAGATGCTCGAAGGGTACGACCAGATCGGTCGGATTGAAACGTGTTGACATGGCAAAGCTCCGGAAGTTAAAAACCTTTGGCTGCTGCATCAGCACCGGCACACGCCCGCCAAGACAGCAGCGATCACGCCCGCTTCACCCTCTGTTGTTGCTATTGGGGGCACGCGGGAATGACAAAATGTGGAAATTGCGACTATTGTAGGGGCCACACCCCGAAGATGGCGCCACGCGCTACCGACCCGCGCTTGCAATTCACTGACAACCAGACGCCCCGACACCATGACCCACCGCACCGTATTTTTTGTATCCGACGGCACCGGCATCACCGCCGAAACCTTTGGCAACGCCATCCTGGCACAGTTCGAGACCAAGGCGCGCCATGTGCGCCTGCCGTTTTGCGACACGGTCGACAAGGCCCACCAGGCGGTGCGCCAGATCAACCACGCCGCCGTGGTGGACGGCTACCGCCCCATCGTATTCACCACCCTGGTCAACATGGAGGTGCTGAAGGTCATCCAGGAGAACTGCCAGGGCATGCTGCTGGACATGTTCGGCACCTTCGTGCACCCACTGGAAAAGGAGTTTCAGCTCAAGTCCAACCACCGCATCGGCCGCTTCAGCGATGCCAGCAAGAGCAAGGAGTACCAAAGCCGCATCGAGGCCATCAACTTCTCGCTGGCGCACGACGACGGCCAGATGAACCGCGACCTGGAGCAAAGCGACGTGATCCTGGTCGGCGTGAGCCGCAGCGGCAAGACGCCGACATCCCTGTACCTGGCCATGCAGTACGGCCTGAAGGCGTCCAACTATCCGCTGATACCGGAAGACTTTGACCGCCGCCAACTCCCCCCGGCCCTGGTGCCGCACAAGGCCAAGATCTTCGGTCTGACCATCCAGCCCGAGCGCCTGTCCGAGATCCGCAACGAGCGCCGACCGAACTCCAAATACGCCTCTCTGGAAAACTGCCGCATGGAGGTCAACGAGGCCGAGGCCATGATGCGGCGCACCGGCATCCGCTGGCTGTCCACCACCACCAAGTCGATCGAGGAAATCGCCACCACCATCCTCCAGGAGATCCACCCTGAGCGGCTGGTGTACTGAGTGCAGCCAAGTTTTTGCTATGTTTTCAGTAGCTGCCTACGCAATATCTACGAGGGCTAGAGGCCGATTTATCATAAGCCTCCACCCTAAAAAACGGCTCCATCGGCACCCTCACTCCGGCACATAGACAATGCCGCCGTCCTTCATGCGGTAGGCCGTTCCGGCCTTGGCGCCCTCGCCCTGGCCGATCTTGCCGCTGGATTTGTAGCGCTCGATCTTCTCGCCCTTCTTCACCATCATCTCCATGGTGGGCTTGCCGGCGTCGGTGATGACGGTCACGTCGCGCTGGCTGAAGCTGCTGAGCATGGGGTTTTGCGCCACCGTGATCAGCAAGGCGGCGATGATGACCAGAAAGATGTCGATGATGTTCACCACCGACAGGATGGGGTCGTCGCTCTCGGGCTCGTGCAGTAGTTTCAGGCTCATGCCGAACGCTCCATCGCCTCGTTTGGCTTCTTTTGCTCCTTTTGCAGCGTGACCAGTTCCTCGGCCAGCCAGCGGCGGCGCACGTTTGAGACGTAATAGGTGATGCTGGCGGCAATCAGCGCCAGGATGACCGCAGAGAAGGCGACGGTCAGGCTGCCCGACACCTGCGCCAGATTGCCGTCCGACAGCGATTTGAGCGCCGGCCCCATGGGAATCATGGTGCCCACCAGTCCCAGCATGGGCGCGATGCGGCTGGCCAGGCGCTCGGGTTCCAGCAGCTTGTGGGCGAACAGGTCCAGTTCATCCTCGGTGGCCTGGGGGTGCTGCCCGGCATAGTCCAACAACGGAAACCCCCGTCCCCGCGTGGCGTTTCGCCGTTGCAGGGCCTGCACGGCAAAGCCGCCCAGGGCGTAGAGCGCGTAGACGAAGAGCAGCGCAACCAGGCCCAGCACGGGCAGCAGGAAAAGCTGCCCCACCTGGTACATGAAGATTTCAATCACGGAGCTATCGGTCATTGGGTTTCCTTGGGTGCAATGGAGGGTGAAGGTGGAATAGGCGCGACGGAGCCGCCGAGCGGCGCGGCGCAGGGATCGGGTCGGGGCGTGGCCGGCGTGAACCAGAGCAGGTCCAGCCCGGCGCTGTCGTAGGCTTCGGGCGCAGTCTTGCCCTCCTCCACCTCGACGAAGGCAATGGCCAGCGCACGGTGCGGCTCGGCCAGATAGGTGGGAACGGCGCGGTCCGCACGCACATGGCCCGCACCCGCCAGCAGCACCACGGGGCCGCGCGCGCCATCCAGCACGGCGGCCATCTGCGCGTCACGTGCGCGCTGGGCCAGGACGATGCCCTGCAGACGCGCGTCGTCCGGCCTCTGGCCGCAGTGGCCCTGGACGATGTCGTCCTCCATCAACACCTGCTGTGCGACGCCGATAGCCGGCAACTTCGGCACCACCGTACCCAGTGCAATGTCACGGGCCTGCGCGCGCGACAGGTTGGCGGCCAACAGTGGCCACTGCCGCTGGGCGGCGAATGCCATGGGCGCCTTGTACATCGGCCAACGCCAGCCCTTGCGGTTCAACTGGCCGGCATCGGCCAGCGCCTCGGGATCCTGCGCGCCGCTGGCCTGCGCTGCCGACAGTGCCGCCTGGTTCGGTGCATCCATCTGCTCCAGGGCCAGCGCCGGCGCAACGCCCTGCGCGGCCAGCGCCTGCATCACGTCCAGTTGCCCGGCGTGGTGGAATTCGCTGTCGTGCTTCTCACCCAGCAGCACGTAGCGGCTCGCCGCCGCCCGCGTGTAGAGCGTTTGCGCATCCACGAAGCGGCCTGCGGATACGTCCCAAATTCGGCCTTCCAGCGGATGGGTAGCGGCGCTAGCGATGCATGCCCAACACAGTGACACGGCGAACAGCACGGTCTTCATCATGCGCGCCTCCATTGCCGCAACGCCCCTGCCACCGGGGTCAGGAACAGTACGCCCAGCGCCAGCAGCAGCATGGCGCTCAGGGCCTGAACCACAGGCGCCGTGACCTGCTCCAGTTCCATGCCTTTGATCAACGGCGGTGCGGGTGCGGGCTCTGGGGCCGGCGGCTGCTGCGGTGCGGGTACCGGCTGGGGCTGGGCCGGCGCCCGGTGCGCGCTGCGTGCGGCGGCCTCGGCGGACACGGCGGACTGGCTCAGGCCGTAGCCGGGCAGGCCCACATAGGTCTGGAAGCTGCGGTTGTCGGTGCGCACATCGAAGCGCCGTGCCAGGTCCTTGTAGCGTTCCTTCAGCTCATCCACCGTGGCGCTGTCGGCCTGCCAGTAGCCCTGGCGGGCCATTTCCAGCATGCGCTCCATCATCTGGGCCATGGCGTGGGGGTTCTCGCGCTCGACCCATTTCTGGATGCCCAGCTTGTGTTTGTCGCGCACGTACACGTCCACGAACTCCTGCCACTGGTCGTCACGCACAATCTCGCGCGCCACGGTGGTCCAGCCGGTGAAGTTGTTCATGCTGTCCACCATTTGCAGCGTGCCGGCATAGCCCTCCTTCATAAGCCCCTGGATGTAGCCGGGGTGGAAGTTGCGCGTGGCCAGTTCCTTGGCCAGGAATGCACCCGCCTCCTCGGCCTTGCCGGAACCCGAGCCGCGCAGGTTGGAGATGAACAGCTCCGGCGCCTTGCCGTCGATCAGGCGCACCGCGCTGGCGATGCCCCCCAGGTACTGGAAGGGATCGTCCGTGGTCAGCATGCCGTAGAGGTTGGAGCTACGCGCCAGCACCGCCGCCTGCGTGCCCTTGAGGTGGGTGGCGTACAGGTTGTAGCCGCTGCTGCCCACGCTGGCGCCAGCTGCGCGGGCCAGTTCACCGCCGCTCTTGCCCCAGTCCGCCTCGTCCGGGCCGAAGGCGTACTGCATCTTGCGCAGGTACAGCTCGGCCAGCTTGCGGTCGCCTTCGGCCTTGCTGGTCCAGGTGTCGGTGGCCAGCGCGGCATCGTCCAGGCCGGTGCCGTAGCTGCCGGTGGCGCCGGAAAAGATGCGCGTCTGCCCCGCCTTCTGGGCCGCGTTGGCCTGCCAGCCCTGCGACACCAGTTTCGCGGCGATCTCACGGCTGTTGCGCGCCACGGCGTTGTCGCGCTCGTCGTTGGCCTGGGCCGCCAGTTGCGCGGCGCGCGCCAGCTGCTTCATGGTGTTGGGGAAATGGTCGCGGTACAGGCCGGTGGCCGACAGCACCACGTCGATGCGGGGGCGACCCAGCTCCTTGCGCGGCACCAGCTTCACATCGGCGACGCGCCCACCTGCATCCCACACCGGCTCCACGCCCAGCGCCCACAGGGCCTGCGCCTCCAGCATGCCCTGATGGCGCATGGTCTCCACCGACCACAGCGAGAAGGTGAACTTGGTTGGCGCAGCGCCGGTCTTGGCCTTGTGCGCCGCCACCAGCTTGTCCAACGCTTCCTTGCCCGCAGCCCAGGCCGCCTTGGTCGGCACGCGCGAGGGGTCAAACCCGTAGAGGTTGCGCCCGGTGGGCAGGCTGTCCGGGTTCTTGACCGGATCGCCGCCGTACGAGGTGGGAATGTAGCGGCCCGACAAGGCCGCCAGCAGGGCGCGGCTCTCGCCCTCGGCATGCAAGTCCTCGTACCAGCGCTGCCCTTGCGTCAGCAGGGTCTGGAGCTTGGGCGGCAGTTTGTCCATGGGTGCGTGCTCCACAACATGGCGCTGCAGCATCTTGTAGGGTCCGGTCTGGGCGATCTTGCTGAAATCGGCCACGATGGCTTCGTCGGCCTCCAGGTCGTTGCCGTCGACATAGGTCGCCGTGGCCTCCCAGAACGGCGCACCCAGCATCATCAGCACCGTGGCCAGCCGCCCGTGTTCATCCGCGCCCTTGCCGAAGGTGTGCAGACCCAAGGGTTGCGCAGTCTGCGCCAATTCATGCAAATGGTCGTGCAGCACCATGATGAAGGCGGGGAAGTCCTTCTCGATGCGCGCGGCGCTCCAGCCCATGTCCAGGCCGATGCGCTCCTTGGCCACCGTGGCGGCGATCTGGGCGTGCAGCTTCTCCTTCACCGCGCCCGCATCCTGGGCCAGCCAGGCATGCAGGTCGTCATGCAATTGGGTCAGCACCGAATGCAGGCCGGCTGGCGCGAAGGGCGGAGTCTGGTGGCTGATGTTGACGGCCCGCCCGCGGCGCTTGGTCTGCACCGCTTCGCCGATGTTGTCCACGATGTAGGGGTAGATCACCGGCACATCGCCCAGCGCGAGCAAGGGATAGTCGCTCACCGCCAGGCCGCGCTCCTTGCCGGGCAGCCACTCCTGGGTGCCGTGCGTGCCGTAGTGGATCAGCGCGTCTGCCTTGAACTGCGCGCGCGTCCACAGGTAAGTTGCCATGTAGGAGTGCGGGGGTGCCGCGCTGTTGGAGTGGTACAGCGCCTTCTCCTTGGCGGCCACACCGCCATCCACCGGCTCACTGCGCGGTGGTTGCGGCAGGATGGTGACGTTGCCCAGCTTCAGCCGTGGCACGGCGAAATAGGCCGCGCCATTGCGCCGCACCAGCAGGACCGAGGTTTCCGGCTGCCCGGCCGACGCCGTCCACGCCGCGCGCACCTGGGGCGGCAACGTGGCAAACCATTGCTTGTAGGTTTCCAGCGGCAGCAGCTCAGCCAGGCCGTCGCGCACCAGCGCATCCATTTCCTCGGTGACCGCGCCCGGGCGGTAGAAGGGCTTGAGCAGGCGCTGCAGATCACGTGTCAGGCTGGCGGCATCGCGCGCCTCGGTGCGGTAGCCCGCCGCGCGCAGGGATGCCAGCGTGGCTTCCAGGCTGGTGGGCAGGTTCATGTAGGAGGCGCCCAGGTTTTTCTCACCCGGGGGGTAGTTCCAGAACAGGATGGCCACCTTCTTGTCCGCATTGTCCAGATGCGCCAGGCGCGCCAGGGCCAGCGCCTTGCCGGCCACGGCCGATGCCTGCGCCGCAATGGGGCGCACCTGGTCGCTGGCGGCATCCGTCGCGGACGCCACCAGGATGTCGTGGACCCCGGCGTACTCGGCCTGGGACAGGTAGAACGGAACGTCCATCAGCGAGATGCCCACGGGGTCGTCACGCCAGGCCTGCTCATCGCCCTTGCGGTAGTTCATGGCCTGGATGACGGGGATGCCCAGCTTCTCGAACTCACCCCGGCGCCCCTCGGGGTTGAGGGTGATCTGGGTGTTGATCAGCACATCGGCCAGCACCTGGCCGTCCGGTGCCAGGATTTTTGAGGCGGCACTGTTGTCCATCACCGGGCTGTAATAGGCCAGCGGCACGCCGCCGCCGGCTTCGATGCGGGCGATCAGGTCGTCGATCAGGCCCGTCTGCTCAGCCGCGATGGACTGTTGATGGAAGGCGATGGCGATCACCGGCTTGCCCTGCGCACCACCCTTCCAGCGCAGGTAGCTGGCGGTGTCGTTGAACACCAGCGCGGGGGCCTTCGGGTGGTAGATGGCGGTGGGGCCAAACACCTGGGGCGCGGGCAGGCCCTGCCATGGCTTGCGGGCCAGATGCGCGGACAGCGCGGCGAAGAAGTTGGCATTGTTGGAGCGCCCGCCATTGACGTAGTAGCCATGCAGGCGACGGCTCAATTCATCGGGCAGGTTCTGCCACGTTGGATTTTGGGCATGCAACCACAGCACGGGCGTCTTGGCGCGCGCCAGGGCAGGCAAGGCATCCGCGACCCGGGCTTGGACGGCTTCCTGGATGTGGTCGCGCGGGGTGTCGAACACCACCACGTCAAAGCCGCGCCACAGGCCACCATCAATGGCGCCCAACTTCTCGACGAACTTCGCCTCCACCCGCAGGCCATGGGGCGCGGCCGCTTCGGCCAGCACCCGGAACTTGCCCGGGGTAATCGGGCTGGTGGTGACGAACAGCACCGAGGCGGCGAAACTGGGCCACGGTATGACCACCGCAGCAAGGAACACCAGTCGCGCAAGGGCAGACCCCCACGTGCGGCGCATGACAGCAATACAGCGATTCACAGACTCATCCCAAAAAAGACCAGGAGCACATCCAAGTGCCCCTGGTGAACGGGCCCCTTGCCGTAAAAGAAAACACTTCCAGCGAAGGACCTGGGTTTACAAATCGATCTGCAGAGCCAGGCTGACGGTGCGCCCCGGCTGGCTGTAGAAGTCCACCCCGACCGGGTTGGGCGCGTCGGCCTGGCGGATGTCGCTCCACAGCCAATACTTGTGGTCGAAGATGTTGTTGACAGCCAGCGTGACCTGGGCCTTGCGGTTGAAGCGCCACCACATCGACATGTCTCCCACCGCATAGGCCCCGGGGCGGAACCATGGGCCGGAGGTGTCGTCCACACGGTCCTTGGCGGCAGCCGCGCGCAGGCGCCCTTCCACGCCCCACGCGCCGAAGTCGCGCGCCAGGGTGGCCGTCAGGCGCACCGGCTCGACGCTGTTGAGGGCTTGTCCAGTTTCCTCGTTGGCCCCCTGCGCCACGGCCAGGGCTGCACCGCTGCTCCAGCCCGGCGCAAAGTCCCACGCGGCACGCAGCTCGGCGCCATAGATGCGCACCCGGTTCAGATTCACCGACTGGTAGGTGGCCGTGGTGCCGGTGATGCAATTGGCGTTGCCGGGGCAGTCGTAGCGCACGCTGTCAATGAAGTCCCGGTAGCGGTTGTCAAACACGTTGAACTGGCCGCGCAGAGCGCCAGCGTTCAGGCGCAGGCCCAGTTCCACGCCCACGCTGGTTTCGGGCTTGAGGTCCGGGTTGGGCGTGATGCCGTACATCTGGGACGTGTTGCGGAAGACGCCGTTGACTTCGTTGTAGTTGGGCGCGCGAAAGCCCCGCGCCACCTGGCCGTAGGCGCTGAGTTGCGGATCCATGCGCCAGACCGCGCCGATCTTGGGCGACACGGCGCCATGCCCCTGGTCCACCGCCTTGCGGTTCATGCCGGTCAGCACCTGTTGCGCCAGCGGGTCGACTTCCGGGGTGAGGTCGGTGCGGTCATAGCGCACGCCCGGCGTCAGCGACAACCGCCCATCCGCCAGGCCCGTGATCTCGTCCTGCAGGAAGATGCCCAGGGCATCGGTCTTGCCAGTGGCGAAGTCGCGCAGCGGATAGTTCTCGCCCGCCAGGGATTTGGTGAAGGTGTTGGCCGTGCGGTTCCAGATGCGCGCATCACGCAGTTCCTCCACCCGGGTGCGGGTGGAGTCGATGCCGTAGGTCAGCAGGTGATTGACGTCGCCCGACTGCAGGCTGCGCTCCATCTGGACGCTGGCGCCAGTGCTGCTCTGGTCGAGTTTGAAATCACTTTCGATGTAACACAGGTTGCCCGTTCCGGAAGCGGCAGAACAGGTGGCCGACGTGTTGGAGCGCGTCTGGTAGTTGTAGTTGCGGGTGGCAGAGTCCTGGCGGTGCAGGCGCGCCGTCAAGCGGTCGTACAGCGTGGCCTCGCGCGGCGTGTGCTCCCACTCGACGCTGGCGCGCAGGCGGTTGGCGTTGTCCTCGCCGCGCACGGCACTCACCTTGGGCAGCGACGAAGTCTGCCGCAGGATGTCCGAATCGACCTGCTGGTCGCGCCCTTCCAGCGTGAGGCTGATGCGGTGTTCGCTGGACACGCGGGTCCGCAACTTGGCCAGTACGCCCTGGTCCTGCGAGCGCATCAGATTGGGCCGCGTGCGGCTGGTGGCAATGGTGTCCACGGTGCCCATGTTGTCAACGGCATTGCCGCTGGCATGGCTGTAGCCAATCAACCCTTCGACGGCATCGTTGCGGAACGCCGCCAGCACAGTCTGGCCCAGGCCGCCGTTGTCGCCGGCATAGCTGGCGCGCAGGCGAACGCCGCTGGTGGCACCGTCGCGCAGCAGGTCGGCCGGGTCGAGCGTGACATAGCCGACCACGCCGCCCAGGGCGTCCGAGCCGTACAAGCTGCTGGCCGCGCCGCGCACAATCTCGACGCGCTTCAGAAAGTCGGGCATGGCGGTGGGCGACGAGCTTTGGGTGAAGTTGGTCGGGCCGCCACCGTTGTAGTAGTCCCCAAGGCGCACGCCGTCGACCATGGATACCACGCGGTTGTCTTCAATGCCGCGGATGTTGACACGCGTTGCGCCGTGGCGGCGCAGGTCACGCGCAAAGGCGATGTCGGCCTCGCCCTTGAACAGGTCAGCCTCATCAATGGGCAGGCGGCGGTCCAGCTGGGCGCGGTCCACTGCCGTGGCGGTGGAGGCGATGCTGTCGGCATCGCCGGCACTGCGGGTGGCGGTGACCATCACCTCCTTGAGGACGGGCGCATCCTGGGCCTGCGCGGCGTTGAACGCCAAGGCCACGAGCAGAACACAGGGGCGAAGAGAAAACGGAATGCCTTGCATGGGTCAGCCTTTAAAACAGAGAGAAGTTTCTGGCTGGCTGGGTGACGCATGCGAAAGGCGGCCTGGCTCGCTAAATGATAATGATTCGCATTATATCACCAATTGATACCAATTGTGGATGGGTTTTGAAAGAATGAATAAGACCTTCGCCACACAGGCGTGCCGCCCCGGCCGGAGCCATGCCCGGCCATGGCATTCATGATGAAATGGGGCGCCAGCCCTCGCGGGCTGTGCGCAAGGCGCTATAAAAACAAGAGCACTATCCGGAGAACGGAGCCGTCTCGCCCGGGCGGCGCAGCATCTTGTTGACCTCGTCCAGGTGCAGCTCTTCCTGCACAATCATCTCGCGGGCGTACTCTTCCAGCAGTACGGAGCGCCCTTCAGAGAGTTTGAGCAGGTCGTAGTACGCCGCCAGCGCGTTCTTTTCGTGCTCCAGGCTCTCGCGCAGGATATCGCCGATATCGTGCTTCTCGGTCTCCAGCAGCGCACCGATCTTGAGGGATGGGTGACCACCCAGCAGCGTGACCAGTTCACCGGCCTTGTGCGCGTGGGTCAGCCCCTCCTCGGCATTGCCCTTGAGCCAGGAAACGATGGGAATGCGGTTGTAGCCATACACCATCAGCGAGTAGTGCGTGTACTTCACCACACCAGCCAACTCCAGTTCCATGATGCGGTTGAGCGCGTCAATCACGGTCTGATCCTTTGCGATGTCCATCATGTGCTCCTTCATGGGTTTATTGCGCATCGCTGCGCGACAGAATGGCATTGTGTGCCTGAATGGCCTCGCTGTCCTGGGCGGTGATTTGTTCAAGACCCCGCACCAGGGATGAGGTGCTGGGGTTCTCCACGAACACACAGCGCTTGCCGGTTCGCTTGCAGAAATCCTTGACCTTCCAATAGGCGTTGTGGCTGATGCAGCCCGTCTGGCAGATCACCAGATCCGCAGCGGCCAGGCTGGCGTCGAGCACACCATGACTGTCTTCCAGGCCCCCATCGTGGTGGGAAAACCGGCCACCGACCCGCTCCACAACGTCGCGGTAACCGGCAACATTGCCGCTACGCCCACCAACACACAGCACCACTTTCTGGTTCAGGTGCACCGGGGTGGACGCACCGTGCGGCTCGTACTGCAAGGCGGGTTGAACGGGAGGGGGATTCGGGGCTTTGGCCACAGCCGCCAGTTGCTGGCGCAGCGCCGCATTCTGTTCCTCCAACTCGGACTGCCGCTGGGTCAGGTACTCGATTCTCCGTTGCAGGCGCAGATGGATCTCCAGACCCGGAATGGATGCCTTCAGCGCCCCCAGGTCCTCCCGCAAAACGGCCATCGCGCTCTCTTTTGCCAAGCCGTCCGCACGGGTGCGAACCAGTTGCGACTGAAGTTGGGCGATCTCCTGCGACCGTTGCGCAAGCAGGCGGGTACTGCGCTCCTGCACGCGACCCAGCTCACGCGCCAGCACGGTGTTCTCGTCCAGCACGGCATGGAGGCGCTCCAGGTCCACCTGCACCCTGGCCCCGACCTGGTGCTGCAGCATGTGCATATCGCGGCACACACGGCCCTGCAGCTCGGCATCGCAGCGCGGATGTGTCAGAGTTGCCCAGAGCGCACCGGCCACATCGCCCTGGCGCACGGCCCGAGCCCAAAGATCCGTGAGCGCAACCGTGGTCTTCGCAGAACGGAACAGCACCAGTTCGCGGCCATACCGGGTGTCCAGCTCGTTCTGCAGAAGTTCAGACAGACGGTTGCGATGCATGCATTCGGCAACGGCACCGACGTGCACCTCGTAGTCATCGGCCAGGGCCTTGCCGCGCGTTGCCTTGCCGACCAGGCGGCGCAGGGTGTCCAGCGGCAGACAGACGCCAACAATCGGGCAATGGCTTGCATGGTCCAGCTCCCAGATCCGGCGACGCCGGGAACCGGCGGGCGGTGTTGCAGTTGCATTCGCGTGTTCACACATGGTGCATTCCTTCCAGAAGGTTGAAGCACTGGCTGGCGGCCGCGGGCTGGTGCAGGTTGTTCCCTTGCGGGACTTTGATGAAAGACTATTTGGTCAGTATCAGCTTGCCCAACGATGTCTGGCGCAAACGGTAGACCGCGCCCCGGTGTTCAATCTCGACTTCCTGGGCGCCGGAAAAAATGGCCCGGCTGTCCAGCCGTGGCACGCCACCGGCCAACGGCGTCGCGCCGGGGAGCGGCTGTGACGGGGCGGTCGGCTGCGGTGCGCTCTTGCCTGTGGGGGATTGGGAATCTGCCATGGTTTCAGGCCACCCATTCCCAATGGTTATCCAGCGCAAGCCCGATGGGCCATTTCACGAACACGGGGTCCTGCTCCGGGTGCCAGCGTGCCACGCCATTGGCACTGCCCAGCAGCAGGCCATCCGCATGCCGGGGCAACGGCCAGCGGGTCATGGCACCGGCATCCTTGAGTTGGGCGATGACGGTCAGTTCCCCCGGCGTGGACGGGCTCCAGCGCAGTGCGGTGTTGCTGCGCAGGCAGCTCAGCGCAAAGCCACCGTCGGGGGTGCCGATGATGTCGCCGCTGTAGCCGCCACCGTGTTCCCCGCCGGGTGCCGGTGTTTGCAGGGTTTCGCCGTCCCACACAGCCAGCACGGGAGAGGCGCGGCGACGGATCACGTCGTCATGTTCGTTTTGCAGCGCGATGCCCAGCAAGGGTTTGTCCGTCACACGGTGCCCGTCCCCCGACATAGCGGGCTGGCTCCAGGCCATGTGACGGATGCCCAGACGCCGATCCTTCAGACGCCACTGGCCCAGCCGCTCGCCAGTGCGCGGGTCCATGCGCACGAGGGAGGAATCCATCAATTGCAGGTCGCGCTTTTTGTCGCCGTCGGCACGCAGGATGCCGCCATTGGCGACCATCAGGTTGCCCTCCGCATCCAGGAGCAACTGGTGCGGCTCCACGCCATAGGTGCGCCACTGCGCCACCTTGCGCAGCGTCAGGCGGTCCCGCACCGACACCCAGCCCTGCCCCGAACGGGGGCTGGTCTCGGCCGTATACAGCCACTGTCCGTCGGCACTGGCGCAAACGTGGCCGTCCAGCGTGCGGCCCTCGGATTCGCTGTCCATGTGCAGCCACTGAACGGCCTGGCCCTGTGCATCGCAGCGCAGGATCCACATGCCTGGGCGCACGGCAACCGCCACAAAGCCGCCGTCAGGCTGCACCCACAAGCCATGCGCCCGGGACGGCACGGCCTGGGCCGATTTGATGCGGACCCGTGCCGCCTGCCAGTCCAGTTCAAACAAACCGACATGGTCGCTTGGCGCGGATGAGCCGGCGCCCTCCTGGTGCCAGGCTGCCAGCACGGTGCTGGAAGTTGGGGCGTCAGGTGCCAGCCCATTCTGTGCCAGAGCGGCAAACGGCCACCACGCCGCCGCCGCCCATGCGCCACCGGAGCGCAAGAAATCGCGTTTTTGCATCATCAGTCCTTTGAAAAATTGAAGTTTATTGCAAATAGCAACGATTCGCATTTAGAATGACAACAATATTTTTCGCAAGCCACACCGTCTGGGTCTTCGAGCCAACGGATTCAGCCAGCAACAACCCCTGACCGAAGGCGCACCATGACCCAGCACAAGAAACGCAAGCAAAAACCCGCTCTAGCCCCCGTGGAGAATGCGCGGACAGCTACTAATTCAATAGCAACTCCTGCCCGGCACCTGCCTTTGGGAGCGTTGCTTCTGATGGGTTCGCTCAGTGCCGTGGCCCAAACCGCCTCGCCGGCAGCCGAAAAAACGCTGAAACCCGTCGTGATCAAGGAGCGTGCCGAGACGCCCGAAGGCAAGGACGCCCTGCGCGCCACGACCACCACCATCGGCAAAGGCACGCAGGCGTTGCGCGACATCCCCCAGTCCATCACCGTCATCACCGAAAAACTGGTGGACGACCGCAACCTGGATACCCTGAAGGACGTGCTGCACAACACCGCCGGCGTGACCTTCCAGGCCGCCGAAGGTGGCGAGGAAGACATCCGCCTGCGCGGCTTCTCCCTGGCAACGACCGGAGACATCTTTGTGGACGGCATGCGCGATCCGGCCTTCTATGACCGTGACACCTTCAACAATGACCGCATCGAGCTATTGCGCGGCTCGGCCTCCATGCTGTTTGGCCGGGGCTCCACCGGGGGTGCCGTGAACCAGGTGTCCAAAGTGCCACGCGCCATGGACGAGAACGAAGTCAGCACCACACTGGGCAGCTTCAACTACCGCCGCATCACCGGCGACTTCAACATCCACACCGGAGAGGATGCTGCGCTGCGCATCAACGCCATGGCCACCAAGGCCGACAACAACGGCGCGGGCAGCAGCATCGACAAGAAGGGCATTGCCGGTGCCTACCGTTTCGGCATCGGGACGACCGACGAATTCACGCTGGCGCTGTATGCGCTGCAGAACAACAATGGCATGAACTATGGCATCCCATGGATCAAGCCCACGGCCAACGCACCCGTTTCCGCCACCACGGTCAACGACAAACTGGACCCCAGCGCCTACTTCGGCATGGCCAGCGACTACAACAACGGCAGCGCCAAGTACGTGACGCTGAGCCATCTGCACCGTTTCCAGGACGACAGCGAACTCAAGACCGTGATCCGCAAGGGCAGCTACGACCGCGACCAGCGTGCCGGCACCGTGCGTCACTGCCAGCGCACCACCAACGCCGCAGGCGTGGTGAGCAACCCGCTGTGCCCCACGGCCACCGTGGCGCTGGACACCTTCACACCGTCCACGATTCTCAACCGCGGCAACAACGCCAAGATCCAGGACCTGAACTCCCTGTATGCGCAGACCGACTACAGCCAGAAACTGACCGCCTGGGGCATTCAGCACGAAGTGATGGCCGGTCTGGACTTCGCGCGTGAGGCCAAGAACGTCTACGGCGCCACCGCCGTCACCAAACCCGCCACACTGGCCGGCACACCCAATGACGGAGCCGCCATCAACGAAGCCGCCCGCATAGTGACGCGCACCAGCGCCTTCGAGGCGCAGAACATCGGCGTCTACGCCCAGGACATGGTGCACGTGGCGCCCAACTGGAAGGTACTGGGTGGCCTGCGTTATGACAGCATGCGCGGCAACTTCGACGCCATCGCCGCCAGCGGCGCCATCAGCTCCTCTTACGCCCAGACCATTGGCGACTGGAGTGAACGCCTGGGCGTGCTGTACCAGCCCAATGCCCTGCACTCCTACCACTTCTCATGGGGCACGTCGTTCAACACTTCGGCCGACACGTATTCGTACAGCGCCCTGAGCGCCAATACCCCGCCCGAGCAGAGCAACAACATTGAGTTCGGTGCCAAGCTGGACTCGGCCGACAAACGATTCACGACCCGGCTGGCGCTGTTCCAGTCCACCAAGTACAACGAGCGCAACACCGACCCCGATTCCGCCGCTACCGCCTTCCTGCTGTCCGGCAAGCGCCACAGCTCGGGCGTGGAAATTGACATCACCGGTCACCTGTCACCCAAGTGGGACGTCTTTGGTTCCTACATGTGGATGCCCGACGCCGTGATCGACGTGGCCTCACCCACCGCCCTGGCCGGTGACCGCCAGGGTGAACGCCCTGCCCTCACCCCCATCCACAGCGGCACGGTGTGGACCACCTACCAGCTCGACGCCCAATGGCGCATTGGCGCAGGCATCAACTTCCGCAGTGAGCAATCGGCCAACCGCAACCCCGGCTGGATGGCCCCCGCCTTTGCCACCGTGGACCTGATGACCGAATACACCTTCAACGACCGCGTGAGCCTCAAGGGCAACATCAGCAACGTCGCCAACGTGGTGTATGCCGACGCGCTGTACACCGGCCACTACATCCCCGGTGCCGGCCGCAATGCCCAGCTCACGCTGAACCTGAAGTTCTAGTCATTTGGGGTCAGAGCACATCACGGCGTGAATGATCTGACACACAAAATCCCAAACACTTATGCTGCTCCATCTCCCCGACATACTGACTGCCGAAGAAGTGCAACAGGCCCAGGCCCTGCTGGCCGACGCACCCTGGGGCGATGGGCGCAGGGGCGCGGGCGACCAGGCCCGCCAGGTCAAGAACAACGAGCAGTTGGGCCACGACTGCCCGCAGGCCCAGGCGATCCGCGCCATGGTGCTGCGGGCCCTGGACCGCAGCCCCCTGTTCTTTTCCGCCGCGCTGCCCAAGCGGGTGTTCCCGCCCCGGCTGAACCGCTATGGGGGTGACAGCAACTACTACGGCAACCACATCGACGGCTCCGTACGCTACCTGCCCGACACCGGCCAGCGCGTGCGCACCGATGTGTCGTGCACCATCTTCCTGGCGGAGCCCGACAGCTACGACGGCGGCGAGCTCTGCATTGCCGACACCTATGGCGAGCAGGCCGTCAAGCTGCCGGCCGGCCACATGGTGCTGTACCCCGGCACCAGCCTGCACCAGGTCAAGCCGGTCACGCGCGGCTACCGCCTGGCCTGTTTCTTCTGGATCGAGAGCATGGTGCGCAGCGACGAGCAGCGCCGCCTGCTGTATGAGCTGGACATGAACCTGCTGGCGCTGCGCCGCCAGCATGGTGACGGCGCCGAGACCACGGCGCTGACCGGCGTCTACCACAACCTGCTGCGCATGTGGGCCGACACCTGAGCCCATGACTGAAAGAAGGAACATCTCCATGCATACCCTCTCCACCCTGGCCCTGAGTCTGGTCGTGTCCATGAGCGCGGCCCTGTGGGTGCTGCGCAAATGAGCCGCAACCTGCGCATCGTCGTGACCGTGCTGCTGCTGCATGGCGGCGCGCTGTGGGCGCTGCAGACCGGGCTGCTGCGTCGCACCGTGGAACTGCTGATTCCCGCCCAGGTGCTGGTGGACATGGTGACACCCACCGAAACCCCCGCACCACCCCAGCCGCAACGCCAACCTGTGGTGGCAGCCGCCAAACCCCATACCGCACCGGTGGCCCCCGCCGCGCCCGCGCCGATGGCGGTGGCTGCGGCAGTCACGCAACCATCCGTCAACGCGCCAGCGCCCGTAGCCCCATCAACCGCCGTGACCGGCAGTGACCGGCCCAACGCTGCGACCACCTCTGCCACGGCGACCAGCGTCGCCGGCCCTGCGCCCGTGCGTGTGGAGCTGCCCTCCAGCGACGCCGACTACCTCAACAACCCCAAGCCGCCCTACCCGCCCATGAGCCGCCGCCTGGGGGAACAGGGCAAGGTCGTGATCCGCACGCTGATCGGCGCGGACGGCGTGGCGCAAGAGGCCACCATCCACCAATCCAGCGGCTTTGACCGTCTGGACCAGGCCGCATTGGCAACCGCTCGCAAATGGCGTTATGTGCCCGGCAAGCGGGCCGGCGTGGCCGAAGCCATGTGGTTCAACGTGCCGTTCAACTTTGTTCTGGAATAGCCGGGCCTGCAACCGGGAATCGTTTTTTTTGATTGGAGTCGTTATGGAATCGCAACTTGGATTGATCAGCCTGTGGACACAGGGTGACTGGGTCACCAAATCGGTCGCCCTGCTGCTGCTGGGCATGTCGCTGGCATCGTGGATCGTCATCCTGATCAAGGCGCTGGATGTCTGGAAATACAAGTCCCTGGCACAGCGCACCGAGGCCTTCTGGCACAGCGCGGACTACACCAAGGGACTGGCCGAGCTGGGCCCCCAGGAGGGCAACCCCTTTGTGCAGCTCGCCCATGCCGGCAACGAGGCCACCGCCCACCACCGCCACACGCAGACGCAACTGCACGACACGCTGGACATCAGCGACTGGATCAGCCGCACGCTGCGCAACTCGATCGACGACAGCACGGCCCGCTTCCAGAGCGGCCTGGCGGTGCTGGCCTCGGTGGGCTCCACGGCGCCCTTCGTCGGCCTGTTCGGCACGGTCTGGGGCATCTACCACGCGCTGATGGGCATTGGCGCCTCCGGCCAGGCGACCATTGACCAGGTAGCGGGGCCGATTGGCGAATCGCTGATCATGACCGCGCTGGGTCTGGCAGTGGCCATTCCCGCCGTGCTGGGCTACAACGCCCTGGTGCGCGGCAACAAATCCATCCTGACCAAGCTCAACCGGTTTGCGCATGACCTGCACGCCTACTTTGTGACCGGCGCGCGAGTGGGCAACGGCCCGGCAGACGGCAAAGTCATCGCCATGAAGAAGGCCTAACCCGGGGGGAATACCATGGCTTTTGGAACACAAGACGCCGCGCTGGACGATGACACCGAGGTGATGAACGAAATCAACATGACGCCCCTGGTGGACGTGATGCTGGTGCTGCTCATCATCTTCATCATCACGGTGCCGGTCATGAAGCACGCCATTCAAGTCGAACTGCCCAGCGCCACCGCGCAACGGCAAAGCGTCAAGCCCGAGACCATTGCGCTCAGCGTGGATGCGCAAGGCGCCTATTTCTGGAACCAGAACCCGGTCAGCGAACCCGAGCTGGGCCGGCTGCTGGAGGCCGAGGCCGCCAAGGAGCCTCAGCCGGAACTGCACATCCGCGGCGACAAGGCCGTGCGTTACGAGTTCGTGGTGCAGGCCATGGCGCAGGCCCGTGCAGCCGGGCTGCACAAGATCGGCTTTGTCACCGAGCCAAAGAAGTAACCCCGAGCCCTCAGAGAGCGGGATGCTACAAACTCAGTAGCACCCTATCTTTATTTCACGAGGGCTACAGCCCGTTTTTACCTGGATCGATCCGGCAGAATCTTGTAGCAGGCCCTGAGCCTGGTGTAGCGGTAGAAGTGGCTGGATGGGCGAATCCGCGCGCCGTCGCAGGCGGGTTGGAAATCGGTTTCCCGTTCGTTGTACAGCATGCGCACGATCAGCGTGCCCGCCGGATTGCGAAAGGTGTCCCACTGCACATTGGCCGCGTAGGGCGCCACCGTTTCACCGCGCCACGCACTGTTGCCGTAGTCGTAGGTCTGGCCTGCGGGAAGCGGGGTGGACATGCCGTCCACCTTCAGGATGGAGGCAAACGGCACCAGTATCTCTGCGTGGGCAAACCGCAGGGTCGCGCCCCGGCCCTTGCGCCCGACGCTGGCAGCCTGTGCAAAGAAATCCTGCAGCAGCGACGTGGCCATGGCGTAGGTCACTGGCTGCTCGTCGGCCATGCCGGGGCCCTTGGTGTAGAAGTCTTCCGCATCATTGGCCTGGCCGAGCAGGCCCGCCACGTCGTCCGGCAGGTAGCGCGTGAAGTCAAAGCCCAGCTCGTGGCGCAGGCCGGGGGCAATCTCGTAGACCGATGACAGCGCAAACAATGCCTGCAACGGGTTGCCGATCCGGGCCTTGCCGTCCCCTTCCAGGCGGTTGGTGAACTTTCCGTCGCTGGAAGTGAAGCTGACACTGCCGGTGTTGGCGACATGGATGTCGCCCCTTTCGAGGCGGGCGACGAAGTCGGCTGAGAACAGACGCCCCAGCACGGTGCTGGCGGCCTGCCCGAGCCGTGGGTCCTGGCGAACCACCGCCAGCTTGTCCGCCAGCCGTGCGCCCTTCACGTAGGCCTGGTAGCGCTGGCTCTGCATGTAAGTGGTCCACAGCGGATCCGACTCCTGCGTGACGCCATCGGTGCGGGCATTGAGGCGGTGGAAGTAGAGCAGGAACCGGTTGACCCCGGCCGGCTGCGCCACCGGGGCCGTGTCGGGATAGCCATCCACCACCGGCTCCACCACGTGCGCCGCCACACCCGGAACCGCCTCGGACAGTGATTGAACAAACGCAAACGCGCTGTCCCGCGCACGGTCCACCCCGGAGTGCAGCACCCGGACTTGGCCCGTTGTCCCAACGGGTCCGGCCGCCAGTTGGCCAAAGAGTTCCGGCATGCGCCGGACCATGCGCTGGGCAAGCTGCCGGTGCTCCTCCATGCCCAGGCGGGACAGGTTGCCATACCCCGGCTTGCTGATGCCCGGCAGGCCGTAGCCCAGCAGGGCGTTTGCCTCCAGCAGCCGCTCCAGGTCCGGCCCCAATTGCTCGCCCAGTGGCGTCAACGCGTTCTCGCTGCGCGCCAGCCTCCACAGGTTGAGCAGTGCGAGGTCATCCTTCATGGACGTCATGCCGCGTGAGCCATGCCGGGCCACCATCTGGGTGTGGACCGGCTGAAAGCCTTTGGGCACGCGCTCGTAGGTATCCATCGCCTGGCGCGGCTGGTAGGGCGTCTTGGTGGTGTACGCCCCTTGTGCCCAGGCACCCGCCACCCCGCACAGCACGGCAACCGCTCCCAGCCGTTGCGCCAGCGGGACCGGGCGGATGCCGCGACGGGAGAACATTGCGAACGAATCCTTCATGGGAATCAGAAGTTAGAAGTTGCTGACGTTCAGAGACAGGCGGTAGGTGCGTCCATACTGCTCATTCTGGTAGTTGTAGGGTGAACTGCCCAGGTAGACGTAGTATTTCTCCCGATTCAGGTTAAGGACTTCAAACGTGAGCTGGACACCCTTGCTGAATTGGTACTTCACCGACAGGTCCAACTGGGTCTGGCCGTCCACCCAGGCATCCTGGCTGGCGTCCACGACGTCAGCGCCGGTCTGCAGCAGGTAGCGCGACTTGGAATTGGATGCCAGACGGGCGCTCCAGGGGCCCGCTTCGTAACCCACCATCAGGTTCACCACGCGGTCCGACTGGCCCGGCAGGGCAACATCGCGCGACAGCATGCGCTTGCTGGGAATGTCGTAACGCGACAGTTGGGCATTGGAACTGGTCAGCGTGGCGTTCACGCCCACAATCAGGCCACTGAGGGCGCCCGGCAACTGGCGCAGCGCCTGGGTGTAGGCCAGTTCCACCCCGTTGACGCGGGCGCTTTCGCCATTGACCGCGACGATGGCCGAGGTGAAGCCCGTCCACTGCCCGGTGCCGGCCAGATTGGTGGTGTAGGTGAAGTCCTTGATGTCTTTGGTGAAATAGTAGAACGACGCCACGCCGTCCTTGCCCAGCACGCGCTCAATGCCGGCATCGAAATTGGTCGAGGTCAGCGGCTTGAGCTCCGGGTTGCCAATGGTGGCCTCCGTCGGCGAACTGTAGGACACGCCCGGCGCCAGCTGGCTGAAGTTGGCCCGCACCACGGACTGCGTGATCGCTGCGCGCACGCTGGTCTCGTTGTCCAGCGTATTGCGCACCTGCAGGTTGGGCAGCGTGTTGGAGTAGGAGCGGCTGGTGTTCTTGGGCGTGACCAGATTGTTGAGGAACTGGTAGCCCTGGGCATCGAAAGCCGTGTTCTCCCGGCGCACGCCGGCCAGCACGTTCCAGGCTCCCACATCGGTGGATGCCTGGGCATAGTACGCGTCAATGTTCTCGTTCATGCGCCAGTCGCTGACGGTGGAGGTGGAAACCACGGTGGCCGCCGCCCGGCTCAGGCCGGCAACCCGCGCACGCACCAGGTCCGGATTGATCGCCAGACCGATCGTCTGCGGAAAGTCCACCAGGTTTGCGCCGTTGAAGGCCGACAGCGATGTCGACCCGGCACCCCAGTAATTGGGGCTGCTGGCGCTGGCGCTGTTGAAGGTCCACTGGTCCGTGTCGTTGGTCTTTTCACGGCGGCTGGATTTCAGGCCGAACTTCAGCGTGGTCTCGACGGCACCGAAGTCGAGCTTGCGGCTCAGGTCCAGCTTGCCGTGGTTCTCGTTGTCCTTGCTCAGGCGCGACTGGAAGGTGATGGCGTTGAGGGTGTACTTGCTGGGGTCATACAGGCTGGAGTTGGCTGGTGCCGTGATGAATGGCAGTGTCGTGTCCCGAAACGTCAGCCCCGTGACGTTCTGGCGGAACGCCACGCTGTTGAGTGCATCCGGCTGGTCTTCGTTGGCCGAACTGGCACCCAGGCGGCCTTCAAGCTTCCAGTCATCCCAGGTGTTGCTACCACCGAGCACCAGCGACTTGACGTCCCGGGTGTACTTGCGCTGGCGCAGGTTGCGTTCGGCGCGGGCATTGAAGCTGGTGTCTTCCGCAGCGGAGCCGCCCGTGATGTTGCTGATGCTCAGACGGTCGCGGATCTCGTCATCACTGAAGGCGCTCCAGAATGTCTTGGCGTAGTAGGACTGGTTCTTGGTCGGGCGGTAGTCCAGGTTGAGTGCCATTGCCTTGCGTTCACGCACGGGCTGGTAGTCACGCAGGTCCACGGAGGTGAGCTTGCCGTTCGACCAGCCTCCGCCGGTCTCCACGTCGTCCGACGCAAATTTGCGTTTCTCACCACTCAGGCCGATGGCCACGCCCAGCGTGCCATCCATGAATCGGTCCGCCCACAGCACGCCACCGAAGGGGTTGGTCTGGCGGGACAGCTCGTCATAACCCACGCCCCCATTGGCGGAGAAGAACCGCCCGGGCAGATCGAAGGCCGACAGCGTCTTGACCTCAATCGTGCCACCCAGGGAATTGGCGTCCATGTCGGGCGTCAGCGTCTTGCTGACTTCGAGCGAGCGCACAAGGCCTGCGGGCAACACATCCAGAGACACGCCACGGCGGCCATTTTCGGGTGCGGGCACCAGGGCGCCATTGATCGTGACGGTGTTCAGGTCCGGGCCCAGGCCGCGCACGGACACGTAACGGCCTTCGCCCTGGTCCCGCTGTACGGAAAGACCAGGCATGCGGGCCAGCGCTTCGGCCGCATTGATGTCGGGCAGCGCGCCAACGTCATCGGCACTGACCACGCTCACAATGTTGTTGGCCGCGTCCTGCGCGAGCACCGCCTTGCGGATGCTGGAAGCCTGGCCGGTCACCACGACCGAGCCCAGTTCGACCGGGCCGGTGGCAGTGCTTTGCTGGGCATGGGCACCGAAGGCGCTGGCAAGTCCCACAACGATCACGGACAGTTGGAAACCCCGGCGCGACGGCAGCGACGGAAGACGGTTGGAAGAAGAAGTCATGTAACAAGATCCCTGCTGTTGATGCGCAGGGAGTCTCTGTTACACGTGTGACCGCCGTGTTACGGCCGTCGCGTGTCTGCAACGGCCTTGGGTGAAGGACTTATTGGGGCAACGCCGCCACGGCAGCCTTGGCGATCTGGGCGTCTTCGGTGGACTTGACGCCGCTGACACCCACAGCACCCAGACACTGGCCATCCTTCATGATCGGCACGCCGCCTTCGAGCATGCCTTCCAGATTGGGCGCGCTCAAGAATGAAGCACGGCCGCCATTGATCATGTCTTCATAGATCTTGCTTTCCCGGCGTCCCAACGCCGAGGTGCGCGCCTTGCCCGGTGCGATGTGGGCAGATATCGGCGCCGCGCCGTCCAGCCGCTGGAACCACAACAGGTGACCGCCGTCGTCCACGATGGCGATGCTCACCGCCCAGTTGTGCTTGAGGGCTTCAGCCTCGGCGGCTGCGGCCATGGCTTTGACGTCGGAAAATTCGAGAATGGATTTGGTTTTCATGGCACAAGCATAACGCGCAACGCACAACAGCCTTACGGTAAAAGGGGCCAATGCGCGGCGAAATTCGGGTCCACGATCTTGAGAAACCCTAGAATCGCCCCATCTGCACCACTGCAGACACTGAAGGAGTTCTCGCTATGACTGACTACACCAAGATTTTGACCCCCGACCAGAATGGCTATCTGGTCTCGGACACACAGCGCAACAAGGTGCTGCGCAATACCTATCTATTGTTGGCCATGAGCCTGCTGCCCACCGTGCTGGGTGCCTGGCTGGGCGTCGAACTGGGACTTGGCGCGCTGTTCCGTGGCTGGCTGGGCATGATCCTGTTCCTGGGCGTGGCCTTTGGCTTCATCTACGGCATCGAGAAGACCAAGAACTCTGCCGCCGGCGTGCCGGTGCTGCTGGGCTTTACCTTCTTCATGGGGCTGATGCTCTCGCCCATGATCCAGGCGACCCTGGGGTTCCGCAACGGCCCGCAACTGATCATGACCGCCTTTGCCGGTACCGCTGGGGTGTTCATGGGCATGGCCGCGCTGTCCACCATCATCAAGCGTGACCTCTCTGGCATGGGCAAGTTCCTGTTTGTCGGCCTGATCATGCTGGTGATCGGCGGCCTGATCAATGCCTTCGTTGGGTCGACTGCCGGCATGATCGTGCTGTCGATGGTCAGCATCGGCATCTTCAGCGCCTACATGCTGTATGACCTCAAACGCATCGTGGACGGTGGCGAGACCAACTACATCAGCGCCACGCTGGCCCTGTACCTGGACATCATCAACGTGTTCCAGAGCCTGCTGGCCCTGCTGGGCATCTTCGGAGGCGAGCGCGACTGATCGCTAAACCCCGCTTTTAACCCCTAAAAAAGGCCCTTGTGGGCCTTTTTTGTTGCCCAAAACCGGCGATCATTCAATCCGCGATCCCAATTGCCGATATAAAACCCACTGCCCACACCTTTTTCTTCATGATTGCTCGCCTGTTCCTTCTTGCCATGGTTCTGACACTGGGTGGCTGTGACGCCGTCACCGCCCTGCTGGCCGACCCCAAGGCAGCCCAGCGCGTGGCCGACTCCAAGGCCATTGGCAGTGCCTGCCGCTATGGCATGCGCAGCATCGAGGACTGCTACGCCCTGAACGAAAAAGCGTCCAAGGCCTCCATCTTCGATGGCTGGAAGGAAATGGACCAGTACATGCGCGAAAACAAGATCGACGGTGTGCCTTCCAAGGTTGGCAAGGGAGGTGCGGCTACCCCTGCCGAAGAAGTCATTGATGAAAAGGCAGACGCCGCCAAGGACAAGCCCACCGCCGACAGCAAGGCCAAACCCAAGTCAGCCGACAAGGCCGCGCACTGACGCCAGCCTGCGGCCCGCGCCGGCCGTATCAGCCCTCCCAGTCAAAGACCGCAATGCTCTCCACATGGGCCGTGTGCGGGAACATGTTGACCACGCCCGCCGCCGAGCAACGGTAGCCGCCCTCCTGCACCAGCACGCCAGCATCGCGCGCCAGCGTGGCCGGGTTGCAGCTGACATACACAATGCGCCTGGGCGGCGTCCAGCGCCGCTCCTCCTCGGATGCAACGCCCTCGGCCACGCGCTGGCGCACGCCGGCCAGCGCCTGCACCAGGGCAAAGGCGCCCTCACGCGGCGGGTCCACCAGCCATTTGTCGGCGCTGCCGTCGGCCACCAGCAGCTCGGGTGTCATCTCGAACAGGTTGCGCGCTACAAATTTAGTAGCTGCCAGCGCACGTTTTTCGAGGGCTAGAGCCTGGTTGAGCTTGTAATTCTCACGCGAACGGGCAACCAGCGACTCGGCCCCCTCCACGCCCAGCACCTCACGCGCCTGCGTGGCCAGGGGCAGCGTGAAATTGCCCAGACCGCAGAACCAGTCGATCACGCGCTCATCCCTTTGGACCTTCAGCAGGCCCAGCGCGCGGGACACCAGCACCCGGTTGATGTGCGGATTGACCTGCGTGAAGTCGGTCGGACGGTAGGGCATGGTGATGCCAAAGTCCGGCAAGGCGTAGGCCAGTTGGCCGGTCTCGTGGCCGGGCAACTCGTCCAGGCGGTGAATGGTGTCCGGGCCCTTGGGCTGCAGCCACCACTGCAGACCGGGGTTCTTGGCCGCAAACTGGCGCAGGCGGTCCAGATCGCCCGCAGACAAGGGTTCCAGATGGCGCAGCACCATGGCAATCACTTCACTGCCGGCACCGCCGGCGGGCATGTCGCCCATGGCCAGCTCAATCTGCGCCAGCGTTTCCACCGCATCCATGGACTCGATCAGGCGGCGCAACGGCACCAGCATGGCACTCACGACCGGTGCCAGCACCGGACAGACCTTCATGTCGGCCACGTAGCGGCTCTTGCGCTCGTGGAAGCCAATCAGCACCTGGCCCTTCTTGCGCACATGGCGCACCGACAGGCGCGCCCGGTAGCGGTAGCCCCAGGCGGGGCCTTCGATGGGGCGCAGCACGTTGTCGGGCTTGACCTTGCCGATGTGCCACAGGTTGTCCTCCAGCACCCGCTGCTTGACCGCCACCTGGGCCGCAATGTGCAGGTGCTGCATCTTGCAGCCGCCACACGAGCCTTCGTGCAGGCCAAAGTGGGGGCAGTCCGGACGCACGCGCTGCGAGGATTCGACGTGGATCTCGGTCAGCGTGCCTTTTTCAAAACTGTTCTTGGAACGGTGGATTTGCGCGCTGACCACCTCGAACGGCAGCGCCCCGTCAATGAACACGACCTTGCCATCGGGTTTGTGGGCCACGCCCTGGGCCTCCAGGTCCAGCGCCTTCACTTTCAGCCAGCCATCGGGCAGCGGTTTTTCGATCGAATTCGTATCTGTCATGCCCGAATTGTCTCAGGTTGGACCGATGGCCCCACCACCTGCAGCGGCATATCGTCTGGACGGACAAGGTTTCGCCGCTGCCCGGCTCTTAGGGCTTGGGCTTTGGCTTTGGCTTTGGTTTCGCCTCGGCCTCGGCCTTTTCGCGCTCCCGCCGGCCCGCCACCGCTGAATGCCGCGCAGCTTCCTCCTCCGCGTTCAGCGTGCGCTGCTCCGTTTCGCGCCGGGTAATTTCTTGGGTGCTGTCGCAGTCGACCCCGCGGTTGGCTGCGCATTCGTCGGCAATCTGCTTGGGACTCTTGGCCGGCGCCGACGCCTTTTGCGCAGGGGCTGAAGCGGCAGTGCTGCCGAGCCGAGCCGCCGCTTCCTGCGCGCGCTGATTGGCGGCCGCATTCTCGGCAGCCCAGTTCTTGCCCTGGGTCGCCGGATCGGGCGCCGGTGACGCCAGGATGGGCACTATCGCTTCCTTCGCTCCTGCTGCCGTGCAGGGAGTCTCGGAGTAGCTGATCTTGCCCTCCGCCGAGGTGCACTTGAAGACTTCCGCAACGGCGGCTTGCGGCAGCAATACAAGGGGAATGACGAACAACGCCGTGACAAGTGACGCAGTACGCAGGGTCATATGGGCTCCCAGCACATTGAATGGTGTGCGTCGAGTGTATCCATCGCAACGGCATCGAACAATCGACAATCCGCACCCGCGTGCAGGAACTACAGCACCGAATGCCGTGTAATCCCCCGGCGGGTCAGGTAGCGTTTGAGCTTGAGCAGGGCTTCGTTCTGCACCTGGCGCACGCGCTCGCGCGTCAGGCCCAGGCGGATGCTGAGCACGTCCAGGGTCTCGGGTTCGTGGCCGTGCAGGCCGAAGCGGCCCTCCAGCACCTCGCGCTCGCGCTGGGTGAGCGTGCCGATCCACTCTTCCAGCAACAGGTCCAGCTCATGGGACATGGCTGCGTCGTCGGGAGACAAGGTCACCTCGTCCACGAGGCCGTCGCCCATGGTCTGTTCGTCACCGCTGCGGTCCAGCGATGCGTCCAGTGATCGCGGCGCCTCGGCCATGGACAACAGATCGGCCACATGGTGGGTGTCCGCGCCCAGGAGCGCGGCAATGTCTTCGACGCGGATGCCATCAGGCCGCCGGGCCACCAGATCGGCGTCGTTCTCCAGCAGGCGACGCGCCCGCAACACGTGCTGCAGTTCGCGCACCACATTGACCGGCAGGCGCACGGCGCGCCCCTGGTACATCAGCGCCCGATCCACCGACTGGCGTATCCACCAGGTGGCGTAGGTGGAGAAGCGAAAGCCGCGCTCTGGCTCGAACTTGTCGATGGCGTGCATCAGGCCCAGGTTGCCCTCTTCCACCAGGTCAGCCATGGGCACGCCGCGGCCCATATAACCCTTGGCGATGCTGACCACCAGGCGCAGGTTGTGCTCGATCATGCTTTGGCGGGCGGCAAAGTCGCCGGCGCGGGCTCGTACGGCAGTCTCGTACTCCTGCTCGGGGGTGAACAGGTCGGTGCGGCGCACGCCACGCAGGTACAGCGACAGCGCATCGGCCGACTCATCCGCAAAAGGGTCTTCGCTGGTGGCGTCGTGGACGAGCTGTTCCAGCGCCTGGATTGCTATGGAATTTGTAGCTGGTGACGCAGTCTCTTCGGGGGCTTGAAGCCGATCTGCCTCAGAAAGGTCTCCCGCCTGCCTCTGGTCTGCAGGGCTACTGTCCAAACCATGGTTGCGGGATTTCGGCATCGCAGCTCGGCCTAGCGGGGCGGCAGGTATTTCATCGGGTCAACCGGCTTGCCCTGGCGGCGCACCTCAAAGTGCAGCTTGACGCGATCGGCATCGCTGTTGCCCATCTCGGCAATCTTCTGGCCCTTCTTGACCGACTGGTCTTCCTTGACCAGCAGGGTCTGGTTGTGGGCGTAGGCCGTGAGGTAGATGTTGTTGTGCTTGAGGATGATCAGGTTGCCATAACCGCGCAGGCCGGCACCGGCATAGACCACCTTGCCGTCAGCCGATGCCAGCACGGCTTCACCGGCGGACCCGCCGATGTCCAGGCCCTTGTTCTTGACCTCGTCGAAACCGGCCAGCACCGTGCCGTGGCCGGTGGGCCAGATCCAGCCCATGCCATCGTCATCCGTTGCAGCGGTCGATGCGGTGGCGGCAGCAGCCGCGGCGGCCGGCGTGGACGCCGGGGCGGCAGTGGCGCTGGCTGGCCCAGCAGCAGAGGCTGGCGCCGATGCCGGTTTGGTGGCAGAACCGGCGGCGATGGGTGTTGGCGTGGCCGCGCCCGATGTCACCGGTCTGGCCACTGCAGCGCCCTCAGCCACTGGCGGCACAACGCGCAGCACCTGACCGATCTCGATGCGGTTGGGGTTCTCCAGGTTGTTCCAGCGCGCCAGGTCCTTGTGGCTCTGGCCGGTTTCCAGGCCAATGGCGATCAGCGTGTCCTTGGGCTTGACGGTGTAGTAGCCGGCCTTGCCGGCGTTCTCAAAGCCGGGGGGCTGTTTCTCGGGCGGTTGCTGGGGTGGTGGCGTGGTGGCAATCACCTTGCTGGGCACCGAGGCGCGGTCTTCCACCGGTGCGCGGTTCAGGGGCTTGGAGCCGCACGCCGACAACACCACCAGGGCCAGAGCCCCCGTCAGATACCAACCAGGACGCAATAAACCGGACATAAGCACTTCCTTCAAGCAACACCCGATTTTAGGGGGACAAAGTGCACCGCCTCCAAAAGGGTCTGGCGCACGCCCTGCGGCGTTTTGTCCAGCACCAGCAGGGCCTGCGTACCAGGCGCACCGGCGGTAACCACCGGAGCCACCAGGCGCCCGCCCACAGCCAACTGATCGACCCAGGCCTGCGGCACGGCCTCCCCCCCCGCTGCGGCAATGATGCCGGCATAGGGTGCGCCCTTGGCATAGCCCACCATGCCATCGCCAAACAGCAGGTGCAGGTTGGCCAGGCGCAGGGGGCGCAGGTTGTCGCGCGCCTTGTCGTGCAAGCCACGCAGGCGTTCGATGCTGTAGACCTCGGTGGCCAGCAGGCTCAGCACGGCGGCCTGGTAGCCGCAGCCGGTGCCGATTTCCAGCACCCGGCCGAGCTTGCCCGGATGGCCGTTGCGCAACAGTTCCAGCATGCGCGAGACCACGCCCGGCTTGGAGATGGTCTGGCCCAGGCCAATCGGCAGGCTGGTGTCCTCGTAGGCCTGGTTGACCAGCGCGCTGTCAACAAAACGGTGGCGCTCGATGGCACCCATGGCACCCAGCACCAGGGCATCCGTGATGCCCTGGCCAGCCAGCTTTTGCACCATGCGGTTGCGCACGGCGCTGGAATCCATGCCGTGGCCCGGAGGCGGCGCAGGCAGCGGGGCCGGTCTCTTCTGCGCACTGCCGGCGACGGGCGGTGCGGATGCCACGGCTTTGACGGGCGCCGTCGCCACCGGTTTGCCCACGGTATTGGGCCGGTTCTTGGCCAGTGTGGTGTCCAGCCGGGCGGGAAAGGACGGCCGCTGTTTCATGGGGCGGCTAGCGGCTGGTCGGCCGTCAGACGGGAAACACTCTGCGCCCAATAGCGCAGGTTGTCATGGTCGGTCAGGTCCACTTTCAGCGGGGTCAGTGCCACGTGCCCCTGGGCCGTGGCGTGGAAGTCGGTGCCGTCGGCATCGTCCTTGACCGGACCGGCCGCGCCGATCCAGTACATGGTCTCGCCCCGGGGGCTCTTCTGTTGGATCACCTTTTCCGCCGCGTGGCGGCGTCCCAGCCGGCACAGCTTGGCGCTGCCAATCTGCGCATACGGCAGATTCGGGATGTTCACGTTCAGCAGGAAGGGCGAAGGGCCAATCAGTTGCTGTTGCTGCATGGATTGCACCAGCTCGCGCACCTTGCGCGTGGCACTGTCCAGGTGGAGCCAGTCTTTCTCCACCTGGGAAAACGCAATCGCCGGAATGCCGAACAGATAGCCCTCCATCGCCGCACCCACCGTGCCGGAGTAAATGGTGTCGTCCCCCATGTTGGCGCCGTTGTTGATGCCGGACACCACCAGATCGGGCCGGTAGTCCAGCAGCCCGGTCAACGCGACGTGCACGCAATCGGCCGGCGTGCCATTCACATAGCGAAAGCCGTTGGACGCGCGGTGCACATAGAGCGGCGAATGCAGCGTCAGTGCGTTGGACTTGGCGCTGTTGTTCTGCTCGGGCGCGATGACCTCCACCTCCGCAATGTCTTTGAGCGCATCAAACAACGCCAAAAGCCCTGGCGCCTGGTAACCGTCGTCGTTGGAAATGAGAATTTTCATGGTGTGGGGGGATTGATCGGCCATTGTAGGGTGGCGTGTCTGACCCGCGCGCCCATGGGGGCGGGTCGCCCGAGAGACATTTTTGACCCGGGTCAGGCCCTATGATGCAAAACCAAAAAACTTGCGGGACAGACCTTCAGCTCTGTCCTCAACTATTGTGAAACTTTGCGGGACAGACCTTTAGCTCTGTCCTCAACTGATTAAAAGGACTGCTATGCACGCCTGGCTTTGCGAAAACCCCACCGGTATCGACGCCCTGAACTGGAAGGAACTGCCCACACCCCAGCCCAAAGCCGGTGAGGTGCTGATCGAAATCAAGGCCGCCAGCCTGAACTTCCCCGATATCCTGATCGTGCAGAACAAGTACCAGATGAAGCCCGCCCTGCCCTTTGTGCCGGGCTCGGAATACGCCGGCACCATCCAGGCCGTGGGCGAAGGTGTCACCCACCTGAAGGTTGGTCAGGCCGTGGCCTGCCTGTCCGGCACCGGCGGCTTTGGCACCCACACGCTGGCACCCGCCGCGCTGTGCATGCCGCTGCCACCCGGCTTCCCGATGGTGGACGCCGCTGCCTTCATCATGATCTACGCCACCTCCTACCACGCGCTGGTGGACCGTGCCCAGCTCAAGGCCGGCGAAACCGTGCTGGTGCTGGGCGCCGCAGGCGGCGTGGGCACCTCGGCCATCCAGATCGCCAAGGCCATGGGCGCCAAGGTGATTGCCGCCGCCTCCACCGACGAGAAATGCGCGCTGTGCAAGCAAATCGGTGCCGACGAAACCATCAACTATTCCACAGCCAACCTGCGCGATGCGCTGAAAGAGCTGACCGGCGGCAAGGGCCCCGACGTGATCTACGACCCCGTGGGCGGCGACTTTGCCGAGCCGGCCTTCCGCTCCATCGCCTGGCGCGGCCGCTACCTGGTGGTGGGCTTTGCCTCCGGCCCCATCCCCGCCCTGCCCTTCAACCTGGCGTTGCTCAAGGGCGCCAGCATCGTCGGCGTGTTCTGGGGCGACTTCGCCAAGCGCGAGCCCAAGGCCAACGCCGCCATGATGGGCGAGCTGGCCCAGTGGTACGGCCAGGGCAAGATCAAGCCAGTCATCGACCGCACCATGCCCATGGCCGAGCTCAAGGCCGCCTACGCGCACATGGGTTCGCGTGGCGTCATGGGCAAACTGGTGATGGTCAACCCCTGACCTCTGCGCCACCGGCCGCCATGGACATCGTCACGGGCTACCGCCCCGGCTGCATCGGCCGCGTGGCGGAGTTGCACGCCAGCTACTACGCACGTCTGGTGGACTTTGGCGCACCGTTCGAAGCCAAGGTAGCCACGGAGTTGTCCGACTTCTGCCTGCGCTATGACGCGGCGCGGGACGGTCTTTGGCTGGCGGTGCAGGATGGCGTGGTCCACGGCTCCATCGCCATCGACGGCACGCACGCGGCGGACGCCGGTGCGCACCTGCGCTGGTTCATTACCTCCGACGCATCACGGGGCCACGGCCTGGGCGCGCGGCTGCTGGGCAGCGCCATGGACTTCTGCCGAACGCGCGACTACCGCACGGTCTACCTCTGGACCTTTGAGGGCCTGCCTGCGGCGCGCCACCTGTACGAAAAACACGGCTTCACCCTGACTCGCTCCCAGCGCGGCACGCAATGGGGCAAGGAAGTGACCGAGCAGTTGTTTACATTCGGTAGCGCCTAGGACCCAAAAATCCTGTTCCCGGCCATGTGCCTTGGGTATGCTCAACCCATGCCTTTGACCGCACCACCCCGCCCGCTTCAACCCCTGACCCACACAGACGGCCAACGCCTGCGCCGCGCCGCCCACCTCAAGGGCCGCCAGGTGGACCCGCTGGCCCTGACCGAGGTGCGCGCCTGCATCGGTGAACGGCCACCAGAAGGCCACCGACGCGACCTGCTGATCGAACACCTGCACGCACTGAACGACCGCTACCGCGCCCTGCGCCGCCCGCACCTGGTGGCGCTGGCGGCTGAGATGCGCATCCCCCAGGCCGAGGTGATGGAGGTGGCCAGCTTCTACCACCACTTCGACATCCTGCCCGACGGCGGCGAGGCGCCCGCGCTGACCGTGCGCGTCTGCGACGGCCTGGCCTGCGAGATGGCCGGCGCGCGCGACCTGCTCTCGCGCCTGCCCGCCCTGCTGGGCCGTGACGACGTGCGTGTGGTGGCAGCGCCCTGCGTGGGCCGTTGCGACACGGCGCCCGTGGCCGTGGTGCACCAGACCCCAGTGCCGCAGGCTACGGTTTTGGCCATCGTCACAGAGGTAAATCAGGCTGTAGCCCTCGTGGAATGTGCGCAGGCAGCTACTGAATTGGTAGCACCCTCGTATCCCGATCTGGGCACCTACCTGGCCACTGGCGGCTACCAACTGGCCGCGGCTCTGGTGCAGGGCGAGGCCAACCCCGAGGGCATCCTCACCGCGCTGGAGGCATCCGGCCTGCGTGGCCTGGGCGGCGCGGGCTTCCCGGCGGCGCGCAAGTGGCGCATCGTGCGCGAGCAGCCGGCGCCGAAGTATTTCGCGATCAACATCGACGAGGGCGAGCCCGGCACCTTCAAGGACCGCCACTACCTGGAGCGCGACCCACATCGCTTTCTGGAAGGCCTGCTGATTGCGGCCCAGGTGGTGGGCACCGAGCGCTGCTTCATTTACCTGCGCGACGAATACCACCAGTGCCGCGCCATCCTGCAGCGCGAACTGGCCGCGCTGCGCAACAGCCCGCCCTGCCCACTGCCCGAGATCGAACTGCGCCGCGGCGCCGGCGCCTATGTGTGCGGCGAGGAATCGGCCATGCTGGAGAGCATCGAAGGCAAGCGTGGCGAACCCCGCATGCGCCCGCCGTACATTGCCCAAGTGGGCCTGTTTGGCCGGCCCACGCTGGAGCACAACTTCGAGACGCTGTACTGGGTGCGCGATATTGTGGAAAAGGGCGCGGAATGGTTCACCAGCCATGGGCGAAATGGCCGCAAGGGCCTGCGCAGCTTCAGCGTCAGCGGCCGCGTGAAGCAGCCCGGCGTGAAGCTGGCCCCTGCCGGCATCACCGTGCAGGAGCTGATCGACGAACACTGCGGCGGCATGCAGGACGGCCACCAGCTCTATGCATATCTGCCCGGCGGCGCTTCGGGCGGCATCCTGCCGGCCCGGCTGAACCAGGTTCCGCTGGACTTTGACACGCTGCAGCCCTACGGTTGCTTCATCGGCTCGGGCGCCGTCATCGTGCTCAGCCAGCAGGACCGCGCCCGCGACGCCGCGCTGAACGCCATGCGCTTCTTCGCCGCCGAGAGCTGCGGCCAGTGCACGCCCTGCCGCGTGGGCACAGCCAAGGCCGCCACGCTGATGGAGGCGCCGGTGTGGGACGGCGCCACGCTGGAGGACCTGAGCCAGGTGATGGTGGACGCCTCCATCTGCGGCCTGGGCCAGGCCGCGCCGAATGTCGTGCGCTGTGTGCAGAAGTACTTTGCCCATGAGGTGGGGAGCAAAGCATGAAGGCACCTTTTGAATTCACGCTGAACGGGCAAACGGTTCAAGCCCACGGCGGCGAAACCATTCTGAAGGCCGCCCAGCGCCACGGCGTGGAGATTCCGCGCCTGTGCTACACCGACGGCCTGCGCGCCGACGGCAACTGCCGCGCCTGCGTGGTGGAGATTGCCGGTGAACGGGTGCTGAGCCCGAGCTGCTGCCGCACCGTCACGCCGGGGATGCAGGTGCAGTCGGATAGCGAGCGGGCGTTGAAGAGCCAGAAGATGGTGGTGGAGTTGCTGCTGTCCGATATGCCGGATGTGGGGTATCGGTGGAATGATGCTGATGATGTTGTAGTGCGCGCTGCTGGAGTGGGGGATGCGCCGGACTCCTCATACGTCAGCTTCGCTGCCTCGAAATCGTCACCCGGCACATCCCCCACTGCAGCCGACTCTCAGCATTCCTCTGTTGTAGGGCAGCATGGGGAACTGAGTGAATGGGCTGGTCGCATGGGCGTGTCGGTGCGCCCCGCGTTGAAGGCGCTGCGACGTGCGCAGCCTGCTGCTGACGTTTCCCACCCCGCCATGGCCGTCAATCTGGACGCCTGCATCCAGTGCACCCGCTGCGTGCGGGCCTGCCGCGAGGCACAGGTCAACGGCGTGATTGGCTATACACAACGCGGCGCGCACAGCCAGATCGCTTTTGACCTGGGCGACCCCATGGGCACCAGCACCTGCGTGGGCTGTGGCGAGTGCGTACAGGCTTGCCCGACCGGGGCGCTGTCGGCCAAGACTCAGATCGGCTCCCAGGCCGCGGACCGCCACGTGGACTCGGTCTGCCCCTTCTGCGGCGTGGGCTGCCTGATCACCTACAACGTTCAGGGCAACACCATCGTCAGCGTCGATGGCCGCGACGGCCCGGCCAATCATGGGCGGCTGTGCGTCAAGGGCCGCTTTGGCTTTGACTATGTGCACAACCCGCAGCGCCTAACCGTTCCGCTGATCCGCAAAGCCAGCGTGCCCAAGGACCCAGCCCAGCTTGCCACGCTCAACCGCAACACCGCCGACTGGTCCGCCGTGTTCCGGGAAGCGACGTGGGACGAAGCCTTGGCGCTGGCCGCCGGTGGCTTGAAAGAACTGCGCGACACCTTTGGCCCCAAGTCGCTGGCTGGCTTTGGCTCGGCCAAGGGCAGCAACGAGGAAGCCTATTTGTTCCAGAAACTGGTGCGCACCGGCTTTGGCTCCAACAACGTGGACCATTGCACGCGCCTGTGCCATGCCAGCAGCGTGGCCGCGCTGCTGGAGGGCGTGGGCTCCGGCTCGGTCACCAACCAGGTGAGTGACGTGGAGCACGCGGAGCTGATCTTCGTCATAGGCTCGAACCCCACCGCCAACCACCCCGTGGCCGCCACCTGGATCAAGAACGCCGTGCAGCGCGGCGCCAAGCTGGTGCTGGCCGATCCGCGCATCACCGACCTGGGTGTGCACGCCTGGCGCACGCTGCCGTTCCGGGCCGACACGGACGTGGCCCTGCTCAACGCGCTGATCCACACCATCATTGAAGAAGACCTGGTAGCCCTCGAATTTGTTGAACAGCGTGCTAGCAATTTTGAAGCACTGAAGGAGAACGTGAAGGGCTACAGCCCCGAGGCCATGGCACCCATCTGCGGCATCCCGGCCGAAACGCTGCGCGAAGTGGCGCGCGCCTACGCCACGTCCAAGGCCAGCATAATCCTGTGGGGCATGGGCGTGAGCCAGCACGTGCACGGCACGGACAACGTGCGCTGCCTGATCGCCCTGGCCACCATGGCCGGCCAGTTGGGGCGCCCCGGAACCGGCCTGCACCCCCTGCGCGGCCAGAACAACGTGCAAGGCGCCAGCGACGCCGGGTTGATCCCCATGATGTTCCCCAACTACCAGCGGGTGAACACCCCACAAGCGCACGCCTGGTTTGAAGACTTCTGGAAGACCAAGCTCGACAGCACACCCGGCTACACCGTGGTCGAGATCATGGACAAGGCACTGGCGCCCGAGAGCGACCCGCACAAGGTCAGGGGTATGTACATCATGGGCGAGAACCCGGCCATGAGCGACCCCGACCTGCACCACGCCCGCGCCGCGCTGGCCAGCCTCTCGCACCTGGTGGTGCAGGACATCTTCATGACCGAAACCGCCTGGCTGGCCGATGTGGTGCTGCCCGCCAGCGCCTGGCCAGAGAAGACCGGCACCGTCAGCAACACCGACCGCATGGTGCAGTTGGGCCGCCAGGCGCTGCAACCACCGGGCGACGCCAAAGCCGACCTGTGGATCATCCAGCAACTCGGAAAGCGCTTAGACCTGGACTGGCGCTATGAATCCGATAGCGCGCCACGCACATCCGACGAGGGCTACCACGGTGTTGAGCTGGTGTACGAGGAGATGCGCAAGGCCATGCACGGGGCTATCGGCGGGATCACCTGGGAGCGCCTGCAAGCCGAGTCCAGTGTCACCTACCCTTGCCACAGCGCCGACGACCCCGGCGAACCCACCCTGTTCCGCGACCGTGTGGCCACGGACGATGGCCGCATCCACCTGGTGCCGGCCGACATCATCCCCGCCAACGAGCGCCCCGATGCCGACTACCCCTTTGTGCTGATCACCGGGCGCCAGCTGGAACACTGGCACACCGGCAGCATGACCCGGCGCAGCCAGGTGCTGGACGCCATCGAGCCCACCGCCACCGCCAGCCTGTGCGTCGCCGACCTGCAGCGCTTAGGGCTGCACGCCGGCGACGTGATCACCGTGCGCTCTCGGCGTGGCGCTGTCACCCTGCAAACCCGCCAGGACGACGGCACGCCGCAGGGCGCCATCTTCATCCCCTTCGCCTACCACGAGGCCGCCGCCAACCTGATGACCAACCCCGCGCTCGACCCGGTTGGCAAGATTCCGGAGGTGAAGTACTGCGCGGTGGCTGTGGAGCGAGGGGGAGCGTTGACCGCGTGGCGCGGCTATGGGGCCGGCGACTGATGCCAGCTCGTTCGACTTACGCGCCCTCGCGGGATGACACAAAGTTGCGAACCAGATGCGGGATGCGATCAGCGGGCACCGCCGGGCTGCAGTAGAAGCCCTGGTATTCATCACAGCCTTGTTTCTTGAGGAACTCCAGCTGGTCGATGGTCTCCACGCCTTCGGCAATGACCTTGTGCTCGAGCTCTGCCGCAATGCCGATGATCATGCGGGTGATCGCGGCATCGTTGGGATTGCTCAACACATCCATCACGAAGGAACGATCGATCTTGATCTTGTCCAGCGGGAAACGCTTCAGGTAGGCCAGGCTGGAATAGCCCGTGCCAAAGTCGTCGATGGACAGCCCGACACCCAGTGTCTTGAGCTCTTCCATGATGCGGATGACCCGTTCGGGCTCTTGGACGATCACGCTCTCGGTGATTTCAAGCTCCAGATAGCGTGCTTCCAACCCTGACACGGCAAGGGCGTGGGACACGCTGGCAACCACGTCCGCGCTGTGGAACTGCACCGCCGACAGGTTGACCGCCACGACCTTGGGCGGCATGCCCGCGTCCTGCCAGGCCTTGTTCTGCAGGCAGGCCTGTTCCAGCACCCAGGCTCCGATGGGCAGTATCAGCAGGCTCTCCTCCGCCAGCGGGATGAACTTCACCGGCGACACCATGCCCAGTTCGGGATGCTGCCAGCGCAGCAGGCACTCGAAACCGACGATGTCGCCGCCGGCCAGATCGACCTGGGGTTGGTAGTACAGCGCGAGCTCGTCCCGGGCCAGGGCTCCGCGCAGGTCGCTCTCCAGCCGCAGGTATTCCGCCACGCGCACATTCATCTCGGCAGAGAAGAACCGGAACGTGTCCTGGCCCGCCGTCTTGGCGTGGTGCAGCGCCGCATCGGCATTGCGCAACAGGGTGCTCACGTCGTTGCCATCCTCGCCAAGCCGGCAAATACCTGCGCAGGCTGTGGAGACCACGTCGCTGCCCTCGATCACCACCGGCTGGCGAATCCGGTCCAGCAGCTTGCGCGCCGTCACCTCCACGGTGGCAGGATGCTCACCCTGCCCGATCAGGATGCCGAACTGGTCCCCGCCAAGCCTTCCGAGCACGTCTCCCTCATGCTGCATCTTGCGCAGGCGGAAACTGATCCGGCGCAGCACGGCATCCCCCGCTTCATGCCCAAAGGCATCGTTGATGCGGCTGAGCTGGTCCAGGTCAATCAATATCAGGACGCCAGTCCTGGCGTTCTCCAGCCATTCGCCCAGAATGCGGGCGAAGCCCAGCCGGTTGGGCAGATCCGTCAACTGGTCGACGTGCGTCAGCGATTCGATCTGCGCCTCAGCGGCCTTGCGCTCCGAAAGGTCTTTGACGAAGACCGCCCAGTTGACCACGGCGCCCTCGTCGTTGGTGATGGCGCTGACGTTGCAGTGGACGGGAAATGCCGTGCCATCCTTGCGCATGGCTCCCAGTTCCCCACGCCACGTGCCATGCTCCATCAGTGATTGGTTCATGGCATGCAGCAGCACCGGGTCTTGGTACGATTCGACCATGAAGCTCGGGGGTTTGCCCTGGATGTCTTCAAGCGCATAGCCGCTCAGGGCCGACGCTGCCCGGTTCAGGGTCAGCACCCTGCGCTCCCGGTCCAGGATCAGCACGGCGTCGTTCGCATGGTCGAAGAAGTGGGTGATGAGCCGCTGGCGCTCTTCCGCCTGGTACCGGTCGGTCATGTCCCAGGCCACTCCGGCAAGGCCCTTGGGCTGACCATCGTCGTGGTACACGGCAACCCGCAGGAACTCGAACGGCCTGCGCTCACCCAGCAAGTCCAGCCAGACCACCTGACGCACCGGCGTGCCCTGCCGGTAGACCTCCAACTGGCCTTCCCGCAGGCGCCGCGCCTCGTCGGGCGGAAACAGCTCCTCGACAGTGTGGCCCAGCACCGCGTCCATGGGTAGGCCCTTGTAGCGGCAGAATGCCTCGTTGGCGGCCAGGTAGCGGCCATCGGTGTCGAGCAGCCACGCGGGGTCCGGAATCGAGTCGAGCAGGGCGCGTCCCTCGCGGGACTTGTCCTCAAAGGCCCGCGCCATGCGCCGGGCCAATCCTTCGGCATGGCGATAGCGCTGACTCCAGGAGTACATCATTGCACTGAGCGCCAGAATCAGTGTCAGGCCCAGGAAACCATAGACCATTGCGCGGCGCTGCCATCCGGCGAGCACTTCCGACTCCGAAAAGCCGATGGATACCACGAAGGGAAACCCGTTGATCGCGCGGTACACGAATACGCGGGGCTCACCGTCGAGCCCACCCGCACGACGGAAACTGCCCGCGTTTTCACCCGCCAGGATTCGCCCCGGTATCGGACTGTCCGTCAGTGCCCTGCCCTGCCACTGCGCATGCTGCGGCCAGCGGGCGAACAGCTCCATGTCGCGGCTCCACAGCGCGACGACACTGTGCTCCCCGATCTCCAGGCTGCGGTAGTACCGCTCGAAATAGTCGGCGCGCAGGGTGCCCAGAACCACGCCAGCAAATTTGCCGGCCGGGTCCTGCAGACGCCGGGCGAAAACGATCACGACATCGTTGGTCACGCGTGAAACCAATGGCGGCGAGATCACCAGGCCGGCCGAAGCGTCATCGCGCAATTGGATGAAATAGGGGCGGTCACTGATGTTGACTTCGGACAGTATCCCGCTTGAGTCGTAGCGATAGCGCCCGGTGGCGTCGGCCACGCGGAAACTGTGCACCTCGGGAAAGCGGACGCGGTAGCGCTGCATCTCGGCCTCGACAACGGCGCGCGGAGCCTGATCGGCGACGGCATACTGGAAATGCTGGACGAAGTCCGAGAGGTGGTCGTCGATCTTGCTTGCGGAACTCTGCAAGTGACTTTCCAGCAGCTTGGCCAGTGTGGCGCCGGCGTGCTCGGCTGCGAGCACATCCCGTTCACGGGATGTTTTCAGATCGAGCCCCACCCAGCCGAACAGGCACAGGCACAGCACTCCCACCAGCACAACTCCCCGGCGCAAGGACGATTTGGTCGTCAAACTAACCCCTCCAAAAGACAGGAAATTCGATTTCGTTTATCTGGGTATCGTATCGCACCACCCCACGTTGCTCGCAACCGAAGCGGCTAGACTGAACCCAGGCAAACAGGAAAACACGCGAACGCATGGACATTACCGGACTCATCCTCGCTGGAGGGCGCGGCTCACGCATGGGCAGCATCGACAAGGGCCTCGTCCCGCTGGCCGGCAGGCCCATGGTGGCGCATGTGCTGGAGCGGCTCTCGCCCCAGGTGCAGCACCTGCTGATCAACGCCAACCAGAACCCGGGCACCTACGCTGCCTTTGGCGCACCGGTGTGGCCCGACGCCCTGCCCGACTTTGCCGGGCCGCTGGCCGGACTGCAGACCGGGCTGATGCACTGCGAGACACCCTACCTGGTCACGGCGCCCTGCGATTCACCCTTTCTGCCGCTGGACCTGGTGGTGCGCCTGGCCCAGGCCCTTCGGGCCGCGGGCGCCGATCTGGCCGTGGCAGTGACCGGCGAGGGCGCAACGCGCCAGCCGCATCCGGTGTTCTGCCTGGCCAAGGCCAGCCTGCTGCCACACCTGACTGCCTTTCTGGAGGGCGGCGGGCGCAAGGTGGACCGTTGGTACTCCACGCTGCGTGTGGCCGAAGTCCATTTCGCCGACGAGGCCGCCTTTCGCAACATCAACACCCTGGCAGAGCTGCGCGAGCACGATGCCGGCATCGCACCATGAACCAGCCCACCCTCACCCAAGTTGCGGCCAGCCTGGACGGCTACGACCCCAATGCCGTGACCGTTGCCCAGGCGCAGCGCATCATCCAGGACTTTGTCAAACCCATCCACGGCATGGAGTTGATCCCGGTGCGCGAGGCACTGGGCCGGGTGCTGGCGGCGGACGTGATCTCCCCCATCAGCGTGCCCGCGCACGACAACTCGGCCATGGACGGCTTTGCCTTCCATGGCAGCGACCTGGTCGCGGGTATGGCCACCACGTTGACCATCATGGGAACAGCCTATGCCGGGCGCAGCTTTGACGGCGCCGTGGCTGCCGGCCAGTGTGTACGCATCATGACCGGCGCGGTGATGCCGCCGAATTGCGACACGGTGGTGCCGCAGGAACTGACGCAGGCAGCAAACGACACCACGGTCACAATCCCGCCCGATACCGTTCAGACCGGTGACAACCGCCGCAGACGAGGCGAGGACCTGATGGAGGGCCAGCCCGCACTGACCCGCGGGCGCATGCTGCGCCCCGCCGACCTGGGCCTTCTGGCTTCACTCGGCATTGCCGAGGTGGCCGCGCAGCGCCGGCTCAAGGTAGCCTTCTTCTCCACAGGGGACGAGTTGCGCTCGCTGGGCGAGCCGCTGGACCCCGGCTGCATTTACGACTCCAACCGCTACACCCTGCTGGGCATGCTCACGCGGCTGGGCTGCGAGCTGATCGACATGGGCGTGGTCCCCGACAACGCCGAGTCGCTGGAGACCGCCCTGCGCCACGCCTGTGAGAACGCCGATGCCATCATCACTTCCGGCGGTGTCTCGGTGGGCGAGGCCGACTACACCAAACCCGTCATGGCCAAGCTGGGCGATGTCACGTTCTGGAAGATCGGCATGCGCCCGGGGCGCCCGTTGGCCTTTGGCACCATTGCCTCCAATGGCAAGAAGGCCTACCTGTTCGGCCTGCCGGGCAACCCGGTGGCGGTCATGGTCACGTTCTATTTCTTCGCCCGCGATGCGCTCCTGCACATGATGGGCGCACGCGAGCCTGCCCTGCCCCAGTTGCGCGTCACGGCACTGCATGACATCCGCAAGAAGCCGGGGCGCACCGAGTACCAGCGAGGCATCCTGTCCACCGACGCCCAGGACCAGCCAGCGGTGCGCACCACCGGCTCCCAGGGCTCGGGGGTGCTGCGCAGCATGTCGGAGGCCAACTGCATGGTGGTGCTGCACCACCAGCAGGGCTCGGTTCGCGCCGGCGAAGCCGTGGACGTGGTGCTGTTCGACGGACTGGTCTGAAGGCTCGATTCCCCCGGATGGCGGGCGGTCTTTGTCCTCCCCTGCGGCTCCCACAGGAATATTGACGAGCATCAATTCGCGATGAAAATACGGGCCATACACTGAACCAAGGTTCACGAATAGGGCGCCGTTTGAAAGAATATCGCACCAGGCTGGGTCGGTGGACACCCCTGCTGGTCATTGTTGGATGCACATTGGCAGCCAGTGCCTCACGAGGGGGCGCGCGACCGGCGGGTCACCCCGCGCCAATGCCGCCAGCACGCAGCCGCCATCTGGAGCAGCCGTAGATGCAAACGCTGCCTGGCATCGCCTTGGTACTGGCATTCGCAGTGGGTGTGGTCCTGCTGATGGTGCGCATCCGGCACAAGAACAGCGAACTGGCCCACAGCGAGGCACGCCACCGCGCGTTGTTTGAGCACTCCAAGCTGCCCATGCTGCTGATTCAGCCCCACGACGGCCGCATCGTCGACGCCAACGATGCCGCCACCGGCTTTTACGGCTACAGCCGGGCCCAGATGCTGCAGATGCGCATCAACGATATCAACCAGTTGTCGCCCGACGCCATCAAGGCCGAGATGGCGCTGGCGCGTGACGAACGACGGACCTGCTTCAACTTCCCGCACCGTCTGGCCAGTGGGGAAATTCGCCAGGTGGAGGTGCACTCTGGACCCATGGAGATCAACGGCCAGGTGTTGCTGTATTCCTTTGTGCACGACGTCACGGAGCGCAGGGCCGCCCAGGATCAACTGGTGCAGCTGCTGGCGGAGCAGCGCGCCATCCTCAACAGCGAGATTGCCGGCATCGCCAAGATACATGACCGCCATTTCCTCTGGATGAACGCCGCCCACGCCTCCATGCTGGGATACACCCCCGGGGAACTGACCGGACGGCCGACGCGCCAGCTTTACCCCGATGACGCCAGCTATGCCGCCTTCGCCGAAGCGGTCTACCCGGTGCTGAGCCAGGGCAAGGTGCACCGACGCGAGGTCCAGTACCAACGCAAGGACGGAACGCTGGGCTGGTACGACATATGCGGGGAGTTGCTTCCGGGCGTGGACGAGTCCATCTGGTCATTCGTCGACATCACCGAGCGCAAGACCAACAAGCTGCAACTGGAACGCCTGATTGCCGAGCAGAAGTCCCTGCTGAACAATGACCTGATCGGCATCGTGACGGTCAGGGACCGCACCATCCTGTGGGCCAATCCCGCCTTCGAGAAGATGCTGGGCTACGGCCCGGGGGAGCTCGGCGGCCAGCCCACACGGCGCAACTTCCCGAGCGAGGCCGACTACACCAACTTTGGCGGGCAGGCCTACCCCGTGCTGGCCGCCCACGGAGTATTTCGCAAGCAGATCCAGCACCGGCGCAAGGATGGTCAACTGATCTGGGTGGATGCCAGCGCCGAATTGTTGAACCAGGAAACCGGCGAATCGCTGTGGAGCTTTGTCGACATCACCGAGCGCAAGCAGATGGAGGACCAGGTGCACCAGCTCGCCTTCCATGACCCGCTGACCGGCCTTCCCAACCGGCGCCTGCTGATGGACCGGCTGAGCCAGGCCATGTCGGTCAGCAAGCGCAATGGGCGCCATGCAGCGATCCTGTTCCTGGACCTGGACAATTTCAAACCCCTGAATGACGCCCACGGACACGAGGCCGGCGACCTGCTGCTCATCGAGACGGCGCGGCGCCTGGGCACTTGCGTGCGCGAGATCGACACCATTGCCCGGTTTGGAGGGGATGAATTCGTGATCATGCTCAGTGACCTGCATGTGGAGCGTGACGCCTCGATCTCGCAGGCACTGGCCGTGGCCGAGAAGATCCGCGCCAGACTGTCAGAGCCCTACCGCCTGGTGCTCCGCTCCCATGGCGCACCGGATCTCTGCGTGGACCACCATTGCACGGCCAGCATCGGCATCACCGTGTTCTACGACCACCTGGGCAATTCCTGCAATGTTCTCAACGAAGCCGACACCGCGATGTACGCTGCCAAACAGGCAGGCCGCGACGCCGTGCGCATCCACCACAACAGCGAGGCGCCGGTCACGGCGGCTTGAGCACGGCGCCGGGCGAAGCGGCTCCATTTGCCCGCTCTCTGCCCGCTCCCTGCCGGCAACGTGCTCGCAATAGGGCCATTTCCCCATTTTGATGGTAGGGATACTCGGTATGATGCGTGAGTCCCGACCACTGCCTTCACCATGTTCGACAACCTACGCATCACCCAACGCTTCGTCGCCGTCCTCGTCGCCTACTGGATTTCCTTCATGGCCGTTGCCGGCGTGAGTTTTTGGGGTCTGTCATCCGCCCGTGACAGCCTCAAGACGGTGCACCAGAGCGCCATGGTGCCGGCCCTCCAGATGGCCGATTCGGTGGACAAGATCGTGCAAAACCGCCTGCAGGTGTTGCTGGCGTTCCAGCATGCGCCCGACGGACCGCTGGCCGCGATCCACGATCACCCGGTCAGTCTCCATACGGAGTCCATTGGCCGGAACCGCGCCGAAGCCAATCGCCTGTTCGAGGCCATCTCGGCAACCAGCGACCAGCCTGAGGAAAAGGCCCTGCTGGAGGCCGCCAAGAGCACCCGCACTGCGTGGCGCGTCAAGCTGGACGAAGCCGTTCAGGCCATTGGCAAGGGCGACTTCAGCCCGGCAACCATGGCCGCTTTCCTGCAGGCCGGGCGCACCGAGGGCGAAGCCGCCGTCAAGGCGATGAACGCGCTGCGCGAGTTCCAGGTCCAGCTCGCGGAGCAGGCCTCCGCGCAGGCTGAACGCCGCTACAACATCGCGCTGGCGGTGTTTCTGACCGCGCTCATCCTGGGCGGCATTCCGGCATCCTTCATGACCGTATTGCTGATGAAACGCATGCGGGGCGGCTTTGCCGTTGCCAACCAGACCGCCGCCGCCATCGCGGCAGGCAATCTGTCGCAAACCGTTGCGCCCAGCGGGAGCGACGAGATCGGCAACCTGCTGGTGCAAATGGGCTCCATGCGCGACAACCTGCACCGGGTGATCAGCCAGGTGCGAAGCGGCTCAGACGCCATTGCCAGTGCCGCAGCCGAAGTGGCGACCGGCACCATGGACCTGTCCAACCGCACAGAGCAGCAGGCGGGCTCCCTGGAGAAGACCGCCTCCGCCAGCGAGCAACTGGCCAGCACCGTGCAAAACAACGCCGACAACGCGGCTCAGGCCAACCAGCTCGCCCATTCCGCATCCGAGCTCGCCAGCCGCGGCGGCACCGTGGTCGCACAGGTGGTGGACACCATGGATGCCATCAACACTTCGTCACGCAAGATCGTGGACATCATCGCCGTCATTGATGGCATTGCGTTCCAAACCAATATCCTGGCCCTGAACGCGGCCGTGGAGGCCGCGCGCGCCGGTGAGCAGGGCCGCGGCTTTGCCGTGGTGGCGGCCGAGGTGCGCAGCCTGGCCCAGCGCTCGGCCACGGCGGCCAAGGAGATCAAGGGCCTGATCGACGACTCGGTGGACAAGGTGGGCCGCGGCACCGAACAGGTGGCCCAGGCCGGCAACACCATGCAAGAGATCGTCGCGGGCATCCGGCGCGTGACCGATATCGTCGGCGAAATCGCATCGGCCAGCCGGGAACAGTCAGCCGGCATCGCGGAGATCAACCATGCCGTCAGCCAGCTCGACAGCGTGACCCAACAGAACGCGGCGCTGGTGGAGCAGACCTCCGCCGCCTCGGGTTCGCTGCAGGAGCAGGCTCGCCAGTTGGCAAGTCTGGCGGCCTCGTTCCAGTTGGAGGGCGCAACGGCCACCACACTGAGACTATCCCGATGAAAAGTGGCTCCAGCCCTCGTAGATACTGCGTAGGCAGCTATTAAATCAGGAGCACCCTGCGCCCGCGCGCAGTGTGCAGTGCTGGGCGAAGGACGGCAGTTCCAGCTGCAGCGTGGCATGCCGGATGCCGAAGTGCTCGTGCAGTTCCTCCTCTGCCTCCCCCAACACAGCGCCACTGTCGACGGTGGCGTCCCGCAGCACCAGGTGGGCGGTGAGTGCGGTGTGCGTGGTACCCATGGCCCACACATGCAGATCATGCACACCTTGCACGCCGGGCAGGCCCAGCAGCAACTGGCGCACGGCGGCCATGTCGATGCCGTCCGGCACACCATCGAACAGCAGGTGCGTGGATTGCCTGAACAGGCTCCAGGTGCCGGCCACGATGATGAACGCAATCGCGAGACTCATGACGGGGTCCAGCCACGCCCAGCCCTGCCACAGGTAGAGTGCACCGCCCACCACCACGCCCAGCGAAACCAGCGCATCAGCCGCCATGTGCAGATAGGCCCCGCGGATGTTGAGGTCGCCGTGGCTGCCGCGCATGAACAGCAACGCGGTGGCGGTGTTGACCACGATGCCGACACCGGCCACGGCGATCATCGTCCAGCCCTCGGTGGGCTCGGGCGCCTGGAGGCGGTGCGCGGCCTCCCAGCCGAGCGAGCCCATGGCCACCAGCAGAACCACCGCGTTGATAAACGCCGCCAGAATGGTGGCCCGCTTCCAGCCGTAGGTGTGCCTGTCGTCGGCGCGGCGCTTGCCGGCCAGCACGGCACCCCAGGCCAGCACCAGGCCGGCGACGTCGCTCAGGTTGTGGCCGGCATCGGCCAACAGGGCCAGCGAATTGATGCGCCAGCCATAGAAGGCCTCGATGCCGACAAACACCGCGTTGAGCAGAATCCCAATCGCAAAGGCCCGGTTGAACTCCGCCGGCGCATGCGCGTGTGAATGGCTATGGTCGTGGCCATGTCCGTGGCCGTGGTGGTGGGAATGGTCGTGGTGTTCGGCGGTCATGGCTGGGTGGAAACGATCAGGGAAATATCTGCGCCAGTGTATCGGCCCTGAACGTGCGGGCCGACAAAACAAAAAGGGAGCGGCCCCACGACTGGCGTGGAAACGCTCCCCTTTTGGGAGATCTGCAGTAAAAAGTTACAGCACTTCGAAGATGCCGGCAGCGCCCATGCCGCCGCCAATGCACATGGTCACGCAGACGCGCTTGGCGCCACGGCGCTTGCCTTCGATCAAGGCATGACCAGTCAGGCGCTGGCCCGACACACCATAGGGGTGGCCGACGGCAATGGCGCCGCCGTTGACGTTCAGCTTGTCGGCAGGAATACCCAGCTTGTCACGGCAGTACAGCACTTGCACGGCGAAGGCTTCGTTCAGTTCCCACAGGTCGATGTCCTGGATGCCCAGGCCCAGGCGCTTGAGCACCTTGGGGATGGCGAACACGGGGCCGATGCCCATTTCGTCGGGTTCGCAGCCAGCCACGGCAAAGCCCAGGAAGCGGCCCAGGGGCTTCAGGCCCTTTTGCTCGGCAATCTTCTCGTGCATCACCACCACGGCACCGCCGCCATCGGAGAACTGGCTGGCGTTGCCGGCCGTGACCAGGCCACCGGGCACGGCAGAGCGCAGACCCTTGATACCGTCATAGGTGGTGCCGGCGCGGATGCCTTCGTCGTCGCTGACGGTAACCTGCTTGGTCATCAGGCCCATGACCTTGTCGGCCACGCCCATGGTGACGGTAATGGGGGCAATCTCGGCCTTGAACAGGCCGGCTTCCAGCGCGGCGGAAGCCTTCTGCTGGCTGGCGGCGCCGTATTCGTCCATGGCTTCGCGGCTGATGTTGTAGCGCTTGGCCACCTGCTCTGCTGTCTGCAGCATGTTCCAGTAGATCTCGGGCTTGTTTTTGACCAGCCAGGGGTCGGTCATCATGTGGGTGTTCATCTCTTGCTGCACGCACGAGATGGCTTCCACGCCGCCGGCCACATAGATGTCGCCCTCGTTGGCAATGATGCGCTGCGAGGCCATGGCAATGGTCTGCAGGCCCGACGAGCAGAAACGGTTGATGGTCATGCCCGACACGGTCACGGGGCAGCCGGCGCGCAGCGCGGCCTGGCGGGCGATGTTGGCACCGGTGGCGCCTTCGGGTGTGGCGCAACCCATCAAGACGTCGTCCACCTCACCGGCTTCAATGCCGGCGCGCTGAATCGCGTGCTCCACGGCATGGCCGCCCAGGGTGGCGCCGTGGGTCATGTTGAAGGAACCCTTCCAGCTCTTGGCAAGCGGGGTTCGGGCGGTCGATACGATTACTGCGGATGTCATGTTCAGTCCTTTTCAAATGGGATTCAGGGTTGGGATGCCTTGGCACCCTCACTAATCAAACGATGGTAGAAGCGGATGGCTTCTGTGTAATTGGCAACCGACAGGCGCTCGTTGGTGCCGTGGAAGCGCTTCAGGTCTTCGGCATTGGCGCGCACCGGCGAGAACTTGAAGATGTGGTCGCTGATCTCGCCGTAGTGGATGGAGTCGGTCGCTGCCACCATCAGGCCTGGCGCCACCAGCACACCGGGGAACACTTCGCGCACGGTCTTGTTGAGCAGCCGGTACTGGGCCGAATCGGTGGGCGCCACCTTGGAGGCATCCACCGCGCCGGGCAAGGCCAGCAGTTCAAACTTGTCATCACCACCGACGGCCTGGCTCACCTGCTTGCGCACGTGGTCCATGACCTGTTCCTTGGTGTCACCCGGCAGGATGCGGAAGTTCACCGTGGCCTCAGCGCGCCCAGGCAGCACGTTTTCCTTGTTGCCCGCATTCACAATGGTCAACGCCGTGGTGGTGCGCAGCATGGCATTGGTGCTGGCCGCAGCTTCGAGCTGCTTTTGCACCACCGGTCCGAACAACCACAGGTTGGACAGCGCCACCCGCGAGAAGCCGCCCATTTCCGGTGCAATGGCGTCAAACATCTCGCCGGCCACGCCCTTGATGCCGCCCGGCAACTGCTCATCATCCAAGCGCTTGAGTGCGGCACTCATCATCGCAATCGCGCTGGTGCCCTTCTTCGGCGGCATGGAAGAATGCCCCGGCGTGGCGGCCATCTTCAACACCACGGAGAGGTAACCCTTCTCGGCCACGCCCAGCAGTGCAGCCGGCTTTGTCAGCCCCGGCAGAATGCCATCCAGCACCAGCAGGCCTTCGTCGATGACGAAGTCCAGGTGCACCTTGCGTTCCTTGAGCACGGCGGCGATCTTGGCCGCGCCGCGCGCGCCGCTGACCTCCTCGTCCGCACCAAAGGCCAGGTAGACCGTGCGCTCGGGCTTGTAGCCGCTGGCCACCAGCATCTCGACCGCCTCCATCTGCGACATCAGGTTGCCCTTGTCGTCCCAGGAGCCACGGCCCCAGACAAAGCCGTCCTTGACCTCGCCGCTGAAGGGAGCGATCTGCCAGTCACCCTCGGTACCGGGGGCAATCGGCACCACGTCCTGGTGTGCGAGCAACAGGATGGGCTGGGCCTTGGGGTTGCTGCCCTCCCAGGTGTAGAGCACGCTCAGATCACCGATGACCTCGCGCTTCAAGACCGCGTGGGCCTTGGGGAAGCGCGCCTGCAACAGGCTGTGCAGTTGGTGGAACTGGTCGGCGTTGAGGCTGGCATCGTCGCGTGAGGAGACGGTGCGCAAGCGCACGGCCTCACCCAGGCGCGCACTGGCGCCGGCCTCGTCCACTGCCAACGGCGCCAGGGCCGGCACGTCCAACTGTCGCGAACCCTTGCGCAGGGTGTTGATTCCCAACACCGCTGCCAGCAGCACCAGCGCTGCCAGCACACCCATCGCTATTTTGCGGATCATGGTACTGCCGTTACGGTTCAGTTGAAGGTCTTGCCGTCAGCAGCCAGACGGGCCAACAGGGGTGCTGGCTGCCAGAACTTGGCATCGTCCAGAGGATTCCGGGCAAAACGGTTCATGGCCTGGACCACATTGAACAGACCCACCTGGTCGGCGTAGTTCATCGGGCCACCGCGGTGTGCCGGGAAGCCATAGCCAAAGATGTAGACGATGTCGATATCGCTGGCCTTGTTGGCAATGCCCTCTTCCAGGATGTGCGCAGCCTCGTTCACCAATGAGAACACCAGGCGCTGCACGATTTCTTCATCGGAAATCTTGCGTGGGGTGATACCCAGGGCCTTGCGGTGTTCTTCGATCATGGCAACCACCTCGGCGTTCGGAATCGCGTCGCGTTTGCCGGGAACGTAGTCGTACCAGCCGGCGCCGGTCTTCTGGCCAAAGCGGCCCTTTTCGCACAGCAGGTCCGCAGTCTTGCTGTACTTCATGTCCGGCTTTTCCTGGTAGCGGCGCTTGCGGATCGCCCAGCCAATGTCGTTGCCGGCCAGGTCGCCCATGCGGAACGGGCCCATGGCAAATCCAAATTTCTCGATGGCCTTGTCCACCTGGGCTGGCGTGCAGCCCTCGTCCAGCAGGAAGCCGCCCTGGCGGCCATATTGTTCGATCATGCGGTTGCCGATGAAACCATCGCACACGCCAGAGACCACGGCGGTCTTGCGGATCTTCTTGGCGATGGTCATCACGGTGGCCATGACGTCCTTGGCGGTCTTCTCGCCGCGCACCACCTCCAAGAGTTTCATGACGTTGGCCGGGCTGAAGAAGTGCAGGCCCACCACGTCCTGCGGACGCTTGGTGAAGCTGGCGATCTTGTTGACGTCCAGCGTGGAGGTGTTGGAGGCCAGGATGGCGCCGGGTTTCATCACGCGGTCCAATTCCTTGAACACGGCTTCCTTGACACCTATCTCCTCGAACACGGCTTCAATCACCAGATCGGTGCCGTTCAGGTCGTCATAGCTCAGCGTGGTGGACAACAGGCTCATGCGCTGCTCATACTTGTCCTGCTTGAGCTTCTTCTTGGCCACCTGGGCTTCGTAGTTCTTGCGGATCGTGGCAATGCCGCGGTCCAGCGCTTCCTGCTTCATCTCCAGCATCTTGACAGGGATGCCGGCGTTCAGGAAGTTCATTGCAATGCCGCCACCCATGGTGCCGGCGCCGATGATGGCAACGGACTGGATGTCGCGCTGGGGCGTGTCGGAGGGAACGTCCGGAATCTTGGATGCGGCGCGCTCCGCCAGGAACAGATGGCGCAGGGAACGGCTCTCGGCGGTCAGCATCAGATTCATGAAGATTTCGCGCTCAACGGCCATGCCGTCGTCAAACTTCTTCTTGGTCGCCGCTTCAACCGCGTCCACGCACTTGGCGGGCGCGGGGAAGTTCTTGGACATGCCCTTGACCATGTTACGTGCAAACTGGAAGTAGGCATCGCCTTGCGGGTGTTTGCAGGGCTGGTTGCGAACCAGCGGCATGGGACGCACATCGGCCACGGAACGGGCGAAGGCCAGCGCTTCCTCGGCCAGACTCTCGGCAGAGGCAGCCATCTTGTCAAACAATTTCTGGCCAGGCAGCATGGCCAGCATTTCGCTCTTGACCGGCTCGCCGCTGACAATCATGTTCAAGGCAGCCTCCACCCCCAGCACGCGGGGCAGACGCTGCGTGCCACCAGCGCCGGGAATCAGGCCCAGCTTCACTTCGGGCAGAGCCACGCTGGTGCCAGGTGCCGCGATGCGGTAGTGGGCGCCAAGGGCCAGCTCCAGACCACCGCCCATCGCAACCGTATGGATGGCTGCGACAACGGGCTTGGAAGAGTTTTCCAGCACGCCAATGACGCTCAACAGGTTGGGTTCCTGGATGGCTTTCGGTGAGCCGAATTCCTTGATGTCGGCACCGCCCGAGAACGCTTTGCCGGCGCCGGTGATGATGATGGCCTTGACTGCGGCGTCGGCATTGGCCTGGGCCATGCCATCTGCAATGCCTTGGCGGGTTGCGAGGCCCAGACCATTGACCGGCGGGTTGTTGAGCGTGATGATGGCGACGTCGCCATGGACTTGGTATTGGGCGGTCATGCTTGCATTCCTCGGAGTGATGTTGGAATATCCAAAATAGAACGATCGTTCGTTTTAAATTGTAGGGGGAAATCAAAGCCGCCTCTCGGGCGGCTTGTCACGGTAGGGACAAAGCCCCTTACACCTCCAGCCATTCCTTGCGGATGGCCTGGTTGGCACGCAATTCGTCCGGCGTGCCTTCAAACACGATATGCCCATGCCCCATGACCAGGCAGCGGTCAGAGATGTGCATGGCAATGGTGAGCTTCTGCTCGATCAGCAAAACGGAAATACCCCGCTTGCGCAGTTCCTTCAAATACTCGGCCACGAGCTCCACGATCTTGGGCGCCAGGCCTTCGGTGGGCTCGTCAATGATGATCAGATCCGGATCGCCCATCAAGGTGCGACACAGGGTCAGCATCTGCTGCTCGCCACCGGAGAGCACGCCGGCCTCGGTGTGCTCGCGCTCCTTCAGGCGGGGGAACATCTTGTACATGTCTTCGAAGGACCAGCGCGGATTTTTCTTGCCCCGTTTTTGCCCCAACAACAGGTTCTGGTGCACGGTGAGCTTGGGGAAGATATCCCGGCTCTCAGGCACATAGCCGATGCCCAGATGGGCGATCTCGAAGGTCTTTCTGCCCAGCGACTCCTTACCCTGCCAGACCACCGATCCCTTGCAATCCACCAGGCCCATGATGGACTTGGCGGTGGTGGATCGGCCCGACCCATTGCGCCCTAGCAGCGCCACGATTTCCCCTGCCTTGACATGCATGTCCACGCCATGCAGGACGTGGCTCTTGCCATAGAAGGCATGCAGATTCGATACTTTCAACACCATTAGTGTCCTCCCGCTTGGGCATCCGCCACGGAGGAGCCCAGATAGGCTTCCTGAACTTTCTGATTGGCACGCACGGCGTCGGGGGTATCGAAGGCAATCACCTCGCCATACACCACCACGGCGATCTTGTCGGCCAGGCCAAAGACCACACCCATGTCGTGTTCCACCGTCAACAGGGTTTTGCCCTCGGTGACGGTCCGGATCAGCGCAATGAAACGCGCGGTCTCGCTGGTGCTCATGCCGGCGGTGGGTTCATCCAACAGGATGACGTTGGCGCCACCGCCGATGGTGATGCCGATCTCCAGCGCACGCTGCTCGGCGTAGGTCAGGTTCATCGCCAGGACATCACGCTTCTTGTCCAGGTTGATCATCTCCATCAGTTCCTTGGCCCGGGCGTTGGCGTCAGCCAGGCCGGACAGGAACTTGAAGAAGGTGTACTTGTAGCCCAGACTCCACAGCACGCTGCAGCGCAGGTTCTCGAATACGCTGAGCTTGGGGAAGATATTGGTGATCTGGAAGCTGCGCGAAAGACCCAGGCGGTTGATCTCATAGGGCTTCATGCCCATGATCGACGTGCCGTTCAACAGCACATCCCCACTGCTGGCGCCAAAGCGGCCACTGATCAGGTTGAACAGCGTGGACTTGCCGGCGCCGTTGGGTCCAATCACCGCAACCCGCTCGCCATGGCGCACTGCGAGGTCGATGCCCCGGATGATCTCGGTCTTGCCGAAGCTCTTGCGCAAATCCTTGAGCTCCAGTGCGTAAGTATTGTCCGCGCTCATTGCGAAGCCTCCGGATTGATCTTGTTTTCAATGAATTCCTGGACTTCCTTCCACTTCACGGAAAATTGTCTGCGGGCCCATTCAAAGAGACCGGCTCCAACCAGCATCACGACCACGGCACCCAACCAGCTCTGCGCGGTTGCCACATTCAACGTGGTGCCCAGAAAGGTCAATTCCGAGCCTTGCGACGAGTTGAGCTGCAGGTGGTAGGTCATCTCGACAATGGCAGCAGCACCCGTCAACGCCACCACCAGGGTCAGGGCCATGGCCAGGTAGTTGCCCAGCAACTGCTTGAGCTTGCCAAAGGCCGCGACGCGCACATTCATCATGATCAGGCTGGCAATGCCACCCGGGGCATACATCACCATGAACAGGAAAATCAGGCCGAGATACAGAAGCCATGCCTTGGTGAACTCGCTGAACAAAACGAAAGCCAGCACCATCAGCACGGCACCGATGATGGGACCGAAGAAGAAGGTGGCGCCACCGAGGAAGGTGAACAGCAGGTAGGCACCGGAGCGCGCCGCGCCCACCACTTCCGCAGTCACGATTTCAAAGTTCAGGGCACCCAGCCCCCCCGAGATGCCAGCAAAAAAGCCGGCGATGATGAAGGCCGTGTAGCGGATGCGCTGGGTGTTGTAACCCACGAACTCCACACGTTCAGGGTTGTCCCGCACGGCGTTGAGCATGCGTCCCAGCGGCGTCTGTGTGAAGGCAAACATGGCAACCACCGACAGGAAGGTGTACACGGCAATCAGGTAATACACCTGAATGGCCGGACCGTAGGTGATGCCCATGACGGCACTGCCAACCACCCGGTTGCCCGACACACCACCCTCACCGCCAAAGAACTCGGGGACCATCAATGCCATGGAAAACACCAGTTCCCCCAAGCCCATCGTGATCATGGCAAACGTTGTGCCAGCCTTGCGTGTGGTGACATAGCCAAACAACACGGCAAAGCCCATGCCGGCAACGCCTCCGACCACCGGTACCAGCGACACAGGAATGGGCAGGCTGCCGCCCGACACCGCATTCAGTGCGTGGATGGCGACAAACGCTCCCAGGCCGGTGTACACCGCGTGCCCAAAACTCAGCATGCCCCCCTGCCCCAGCAACATGTTGTAGGACAGGCAGGCAATGATGGCAATGCCCATCTGCGACAGCACGGTCATACCCAAACCACTGGTGAACAGCAGCGGAGCCACGGCCAGCACGACGGCAAAACTGCCCCAGACGAGCCAACGCCCGGTATTGAATGAACTTGTTTTTTCTTGAGTCGACATGTTCTTATCCTTCCCGGGTACCCAACAGGCCCTTGGGCCGGAAGATCAGAATCAGCACCAGGAACAGGTACGGCAGGATGGGCGCAATCTGCGAAAGGGTCAGTTTGATGAATGTATTGTTCAGGGCTGCATCACCCAGATGCAGACCCAATTGCTGTGCCAGCGAGCCGACCGAATAGTCGAAGGCAACGGCGAATGTCTGGATCACGCCAATCAATACGGAGGCGAGAAACGCTCCGGACAGCGAACCCATGCCACCCACCACCACCACCACGAATATGACGGAGCCCACCGTGGCAGCCATCGCCGGCTCGGTGAGGAAGGTACTCCCGCCAATGACTCCGGCCAGTCCGGCCAGCGCCGCGCCGGCACCAAAGACGAGCATGAAGATGCGGGGGACGTTGTGCCCCAGGGCTTCGACGGCCTCGGGATGCGTCAGCGCCGACTGGATGACCAGACCGATGCGCGTACGGGTCAATAGCAGCCAGACTGCCACCAGCATGATGACGGCAACCAGCATCATGAAGCCACGTGTTGCGGGGAAAGGCGAGCAAACGATGCGCACCGTCGCATCGGCTGCGCTGCACATTTCTTGTGGCGCCACACCCCACAGAACGCTCAGGCCATTGATGGAGTGGTTGATCAGCGTAAACGCCGGCCCCTGCAGGGACTCGGGCGGACGGAACTCCAGTGCAAGACGCCCCCAGATCAGTTGAACCAGTTCCAGCACCACATAAGAGAGCCCAAAGGTGATCAGCAATTCAGCCACGTGCCCAAACTTGTGGACCTTGCGCAGGCAGACGCGCTCGAATATGGCGCCCATGGCACCGACGGCCAACGGCGCTATCAACAGCGCGGGCCAGAACCCCACATACTGGGACACCGTGTAGCCTACATAGGCTCCCAGCATGTAAAAAGATGCATGCGCAAAATTCAGGACGCCCATCATGCTGAAAATCAGCGTGAGTCCCGAGCTCAGCATGAATAGCAACAGGCCGTAACTCAGCCCGTTGAGCATCGAAATGATGAAAAACTCCATTGTCGACAGACCTTCCTCGTCGGTAAAAATAAAAGAGCCCGATGCGGCACACCCGCTCGGGCTCCTGTTCTAAGCGCCCAAAGGAGGGGTTAGGGGCGCTTCATCTGGCAACTCGTCGGTGTGCTGGAAACGTAGTTGGGGAACTCTTTCACGGGAGCCAGTGTCATGCCGGTGCCTTCAGGGCTGTAGGGGTACTTCTTGTCGGCCTTTTGCCAGACCGTCACATACAGCGGCTGCTGCAACTGGTGATCGGCCTTGCGCATTTCCATTTCACCGTTGTAGCTGGCGAACTTCAGGCCTTCCAGTGCAGCGGCCACCTTGACGGGGTCCGTGGACTTGGCCTTGGCCATGGCGGCGGCCAGCGATTGGTAAATGTTGATGGTGGCGCCGGTGTAGAAGTCGTCGTTGTACTTGTCGTGGAATTCCTTCATCCACTTGTCCATCTGGCCACCCATGTTGTAGTGGTTGTAAGCAACCTGGTACACACGTCCGGCACCATTGGTACCCAGTGCGGTGGGGGTACCGGTTACGCCAGCGTAGTAGGTGAAGAACTTGCCGTTGTAGCCGTTTTCATTGGCCGCCTTGATCAACAGCGAAAGGTCGGAACCCCAATTGCCGGTGATGACGGAATCCGCGCCGGAAGCCTTGATCTTGGCAATGTACGGAGCGAAGTCACGGACCTGGGCCAGCGGATGCAGGTCTTCACCCACGATCTTGATGTCGGGACGCTTGCGAGCCAGGGTTTCCTTGGCGAACTTGGCGACTTGCACACCGTGGGAATAATTTTGACCCAGGATGTAGACGCTCTTGATGTCCTTCTGGGTTTCCATGAAGCTCGACAGCGCTTCCATCTTCATGGAGGTGTCCGCATCAAAGCGGAAGTGCCAGTAGCTGCACTTGCTGTTGGTCAGATCGGGGTCCACTGCGGCATCGTTCAGGTACAGCACTTCCTTGCCGGGGTTACGCTCGTTGTACTTGGCGACCGCGTCGGACAAAGCCAGTGCCACCGAAGATCCATTGCCTTGCAGAATGTAACGGGCACCCTGGTCAATGGCCGCCTTCAACGCGTTCAAACTTTCAGTCGGGCTGAGCTTGTTGTCGATCCCGGTGATTTCAAACTTGACGCCGGCGACGTTACCAGCACCGCTGAACTTTTCCGCGAAAAACTGGTAACCCTTGAGCTGGCTGCTGCCAACGGGACCCAGCAAACCACTCAGCGGATCGATCCGCACCATCTTGACTGTCTCACCCTTTTGGGCCATGGCCGATGTGGCGCAGACAACTGCAACCGATGCAACGACAAATTTCAGTGCGAACTTCATTTAGGAGACTCCTTGAAAAAGACTGGTGCAAGCGTACAAGAATTACTGCACTGCAGCGCGAGGGTTTCCCCTACACCGTATCACCTTGGTGACTTGCACCAGAGGTGATACGGCATGCCATGCAGACAGCCGTTATCAGGTGCCAGGCAGCTTGTAGTCGTGCAGGACTTCGCGCAGCTTCACCTTCATCATCTTGCCAGTGGCACCCAGGGGAATGGCATCGACAAAAACCACGTCATCCGGTATCTGCCACTTGGCCGTCTTGCCTTCGTAAAAGGCGATCAGTTCCTCGCGGGTAAGCTCCGCTCCGGGCTTCTTGACCACCGCCACGATCGGACGCTCGTCCCACTTGGGGTGCTTCATGCCGATGCACGCAGCCATGGCAACCGCCGGATGCGCCATGGCAATGTTTTCCACGTCGATGGAGCTGATCCATTCGCCGCCGGACTTGATGACGTCCTTGCTGCGGTCGGTGATCTGCATGTAGCCATCGGGGTCGATGGTTGCCACGTCGCCGGTGGGGAACCAGCCGTCGACCAGCGGTGAACCACCGCCCTCACCCTTGAAGTATTCGGAGATGACCCAGGGGCCCTTGACCAGCAGGTCACCGTAGGCCTTGCCATCCCAGGGTAGTTCCTTGCCATCGTCGCCAACAATCTTCATGTCGATGCCGAAGATGCCGCGGCCCTGCTTGAGCCGCACCTTCATCTTCTCTTCCGCGTCCATCTCCAGATGCTTGTTCTTGAGCGTGCACAGTGTGCCCAGCGGCGACAGTTCGGTCATGCCCCAGGCATGCAGCACCTCGACGCCATACTGGTCGTTGAAGGCCGTGATCATGGCCGGCGGGCAGGCGGAGCCGCCGATGACCGTGCGCTTGAGTGTGGAGAAGCGCAGCTTGTTGGTCTGCATGTGCGACAGCATCATCTGCCACACCGTCGGCACGCCAGCGGCGTAGCTGACCTTCTCGGACTCGATCAGTTCGTAGATGGACTTGCCATCCATGGCCGGGCCGGGGAAGACCAGTTTGGCGCCTGTCATGGCCGCGGTGTAGGGAATGCCCCAGGCGTTGACGTGGAACATGGGCACCACGGGCAGGATGGAGTCACGCGCGCTCACGCACATCACGTCAGGCATGGCCACGGCGTAGGCATGCAGCATGGTGGAACGGTGGCTGTATAGCGCGGCCTTGGGGTTGCCGGTGGTGCCGCTGGTGTAGCACATGCTCGATGCCGAGTTCTCGTCGAACACGGGCCATTGGTAGTCGCTTGACTGGGACCCGATCCACTCCTCGTAACTGCGCAGCCCAGGGATGCCGGAGTCAGCGGGCAAAGCGTCGGCGTCACACAGGGCAATCCAGTGCTTCACCGTGGTGCAACGGCTGTGAACGGCCTTGATGATGGGCAAAAAGGTCATGTCAAAACACATGACCTGGTCTTCAGCATGGTTGGCGATCCAGACAATCTGGTCAGGATGCAGGCGCGGGTTCAACGTGTGCAGCACCCGGCCAGTGCCGCTGACACCGAAATACAGCTCCAGATGGCGATAGCCATTCCATGCAAGGGTGGCGACGCGGTCACTGAAGGCCAGGTTCAGCTTGTCCAGCGCGTTGGCCACCTTGCGCGCGCGCTGCGCCACGTCCTTGTAGGTGTAACGGTGGATGTCGCCCTCGACACGGCGCGAGACCACTTCGGCCGAGCCGTGGTGCCGTTCGGCAAATTCGATTAGCGACGAAATCAGCAATTGCTGGCTTTGCATCAACCCTAGCATGGATACTCCTTGAGGTAATGGTGGTGGGACTTATTCATCATAGTAGCTTGCTCGCCAAATGGAAGATATTCCTGAACATGCGCGACAGGCGCTATTTGGTGAATTTTTCGCCGGGGCTGACAATGGTCAGCCCCACATAATGCGAGCCTTGGCGGGAGTCCTTGCTGAACCCCACGGGGAAGCCACCCAGATCCAGGCGCTTCATGCCGGCCAGTGCATCGACAAACTTCTTGCGGGTCAGGTCCTTTCCCGCCAGACGCAAACCTTCGACCAACACCCTGGCATTGATGTAGCTCTCAAAGCCGAGGAAGGACAGGTTGCTGCTGTAACCGCTTTTCTGCATCGCCGCGCGGTATTCGCGCGCCAGCGGATGGGTCACGTCCCATGGGAATGGCACCACCGCGGTCACCACCACGCCCACCCCATCAGGGCCCAACGCGCGCAGCGTGGCCTGATTGCCCATCACCGACAGGGTGTAGAACTGCATGCCCTTGCGCACCTTGTTGTAGGCCTTGATGAAGCTGACCGTGGGGGCACCTGCCGTGATCATGATGATCACCTCCGGTCGTGCCTCGTGCAGCGCCGCAACGGCCTTGTCGGTGTCCGACGCATTCTGCTCAATGGGTGCATCGGCATAGACCTTTGCGCCACGCTTTTCCAGCGCCTTCTTCACACCGGCCAGGCCGTCCCTGCCAAAACCGTTGTTGCTCCATAGCACGCCGATGCGCCGGGTTCCGAGTGTGGTCAGATGCTGCACAATCTTTTCCGCCTCGTCGCCATAACTGGCACGGATGTTGAAGACGTGGTTGATGGGCGGAACCCGCATCAGGTCTGCCCCTGTGAATGGGGCGATCAGGGGCAGTGGTGGATTGACCTTTTCCAACAGCGGCAGCACGGCCGCCACGTTGGAAGTTCCCGTCATGTTCATCAACGCGAACACCGGCTCCTTGTCGATCATGTGGCTCACCACCTTGACCGTGTTCTCCACCACATAGCCGTCATCCATGGTCAGCGTGCGCAGCTTGCGACCGTAGATGCCGCCCCTGTCGTTCACACTGTCGAACATGGCCTTGGTCGCGTTCAGGATGTCGGGCGCCAGATCGGCCAGCGGACCGGTGAGTGGAGAGGGCTGCCCTATCAGGACTTCTGTGTCTGTCACACCGGCCTCGGACGCGTGAGCCAACGGCAGCGCCAGTACGAGCGCCAGCCCAGCGCCTGCCAACAACCAACGTGCGTGCATACCCATGAGGTCTCCAATATTTTTCTATTCGTCGCGCCGTCGGGGTTCTGCGGCGGCGCCAAGTCTGCCCGCAGCGGCGCGGGCAGGCAAATGGTGTCGTCACGACGACATCCGCGGGAGCTACTGTTGTGCAATGGCCGCCTGGGTTGGTGTGGCATCAAACACCAGCTTCCGGGGCCACGGTTGCCAGCTCGCGCCCAGCGCGGCGTGGTTGGGATTGCCGGTACGGGCAAACGCTGCAAGGCTCGCCATCATGGACGCCGACAGCGCGATGCGCCCCGGTCTGTTGGCCGCGCTGTTGACCGCGTTGGAGAACACCGATGGTCCGAAGTTGCCGAACAGGAATGGCAAGTCAAATGCGTGCGCGGCGCCGTAGACCTCGTTCCAGGGGAAGGGCTCCTGTGCCCAGTTGAACTGGTAGTACCAGACCTTGTCCGGCTGCTGCGTGATCAGCGTATTGAGCACGTTGTCGCGACTGGGGGACATGAACACACTCCCCAGTAGCGCTGACTTGGCGTTGTAGCCTGTGACAGGTGTGTTCACCGGCAGATACGAGGCATCCAGGATGTCCGCCGATGTCAGGCTGGTCGGCGCATCCGGGTTGAAGCCGGCCATCAGGTTGAAACGATCCGCATCGCTGATCTTGAGCCCGTTTTTGCCGCCCAGCAAGGTCAGGAACGGCGCAAACAGCTTGCCCTCATCGGCGGTGTTGCCCGCCAGCACCGGCACCTTGTTGTAGCGGCCGGCGGCCATCGCGGCAATCGGGTCGGCAGGCAGCACCGCGCCGTCGGGAATGGGCCCCGACCCGGTCAACCCGTTGGCCAGTAGCGTGGAAAGTACGGTGCCGCCGGACTTGGAACGCAGATAGTCGGCAATCTGTGCGCTGGTCTGGGTGGCAATGTAGGCTGTGGCGGTAGCTGTGTCGCTCGCCTTGCCGTCGGCGATCAGCAGCTTGGTCAGTAGCGCATTGGCCTGCGCCAGATAGGTGCTGGCCGGGTTCAGCGTGGGCAGCATGCCGGTCGGCAGATTGCTTGCCAGTGAAATGCCCCCGCTGATGGGCACCGCCTTGTGGAACAGCCCCGCGGCCAGTGGCGATGCCATCAGTGCCCAAGTGTTGATGGCGCCTGCGGACTGCCCCATCAGGGTCACGTTGTCCGGCGTGCCACCGAACGCAGCCGCATTCTTCTTCACGAACTTCAGCGCCTGGATGATGTCCAGCAACGCAAAGTTGCCCGAGTCTTCCGCCGGGTTGCCACCGGTCTTGAGCTGGGGCAGGTTCATGAAGCCCAGCACGCCCAGCCGGTAATTGGTGGTGACCACCACGGCATTGGCCGCACGCGCAAGCGCTGCGCCGTCGTACACCGGATCGGCGGTGTAGCCGGAAATATTGCTGCCGCCGTAGACAAACACGATGACGGGCAGGTTGCCGCTGTCGTTCGCCGGACGCCAGACGTTCAGCGTCAGGCAGTCTTCGCTACCGACCGGCGTGTTCAGGGTGGTGGCAATGCTGGCGTCGTAGCGGTTGTTGGCGCCAGGCCCATAAATGCGACCGTTTTGCAGGCACGCATTGCCAAAGGCCTTGGCGGCCAACTGGCCGCTCCAGGCATCGGGCTCGACCGGTGCCTTCCAGCGCAGTGCGCCCACCGGAGGTTTGGCGAAGGGGATGCCTTTCCAGGAATAGGTGCCACTGGCGGTGGAGTCATCCGTGCCAACGACCACACCGTAATTCGTGCTGCGGATCAGCGCAGTGTCCACAGTGGTACTGGAGCCACCACAGGCACCCAGCAACGCGGTCATCGCAGACGCGGCGACCCATCGATTCAAAACGCTCATTATTGTCTCCTTGTAGGGGTAAGCCTCAACTTGCCATTCCACGCGATATCCATTGAAATCAGCCGCTCGCCGCGGTCGCATGGTGGAAAAAATTGTAGGAACGCCTCTGCCCGAAACCACCATCCCAACGCGCCCATTCGAGTGACTTTGGAGAGCCAGTATTGCAATGAATCGGACCAGTTCTTCCACCTGGGTCAAGGGCGTGCTTGAGATGTTTGAGTCGCAGGACATCAACGTGCCACGGCTACTGCAGTGTGCGGGTGTAGACCGTGCGGAGCTGGATGCACCTGGTGCGCGCATGGCAGCCGATACGGTCACCCGGCTGTGGGATCTGGCGGTGGCCTGGTCGGGCAATCCAGCCCTGGGACTGGACCGTGAACTGGTGTCGCGCTTTGTGCATTTCGACGTGGTGGGCCACGCCATGCTGTCCAGCTCCGACCTGCGCGCCGGCCTGGACAACCTGGCCCGCTACCTCGCCCTGATTTCGGATGCCGCCACCTTCACCCTGGTACCCGATCGGGCCGGCACCTGGCTGGTACTGGGTCACACCGGCAACACGTTGCGCGTCCCTCGGCAACGCCAGGAATACGGCATGCTGAGCCTGCTGACGCTGTGCCAGTGGCTGACCCGCCGCTCCATGCGGGCTCTGGCCGTGGAGTTCGCGTTCCCCGATCCGGTCAGTGAAATGCCCTACCGCCAGGCCTTCGATTGCCCCTTGCGTTTCGCACAACCTGCCACGCGCCTGTTGTTGTCCGATGCCGATCTGGCCACCCCCCTGCCATCGCGCAGTCCTGCCCTGCTGGCCCTGCACGAGCGTGTCATGGACGAACAGCTGCACAGCATGGGCGCCACCAGCCTGAGCCAGCGTGTGCGTGACTGCATCCTGCAACGACTGGACCAGGGCGAGCCGCGCCGGGAGGACGTCGCCGCCCAACTGGCCCTGACCGACCGCACCTTCCAGCGCCGCCTGCGGTCGGAAAACACCTCCTTCCAGCAGGTGCTGGACAATGCCCGCCGCGAGTTGGCGTGCAAGTACCTGGCACAGGAGCAACTTCCGCTGGCTGAACTCGCGGACCGTTTGGGCTTTGTGGAGCCGAGCAACCTGTTTCGCGCCTGCAAACGCTGGTTTGGCACATCGCCGGGGGCCTACCGCAAGAGCCTCGCACAGAACCGGGAATACCCAGGGGCCATGGTCCAATAGGGGCATGTTCTCCGTTTCAGACCAGCCCATTCAGCGTTTTCTCACGTCCCAGTCCTGGTTCGCGGCGCTGCCTGCCAAACGGCAAGCGGCCATTGTGAGCCAGGTCTTCACGCTCACTGCCACGCGCGGCCAGGTCATCCTGCCGGCCCACGAACGCACACAAGGCTGGTATGGCGTGGTGCAGGGCCTGATCAAGATTTCCGGGCGCAGTTCGGGCGGACGCCGGTCCGACTTTCTGGGGGTTTCCGCGGGAGACTGGTTTGGCGAGGGCGCGGTGCTGAAGAACGAGCTGCGCCGCTACGAAGTCATCGCCCTTCGGGACACGGCTCTGCTGTGCCTGCCCAGCGCGGTATTTCACGACCTGTTTGCCTGCAACCTGGCCTTCAACCAGCACCTGGTGGCCTGCATGAACCTGCGGCTGTCTCAGGCCATGGCCATGATCGAGGCGGGCCGCACCCGCAGCCCGGAACAGCGCATTGCCCTGTCGCTGAGCCGCCTGTTCTGGAGCCATTCCCGCCAGCTCAACCTGACCCAGGACGAACTGGCCAACCTGGCCGGCATGTCGCGCCAGACGGCCAACCGCGCACTCCATGCATTGCAGGAGCGCGGCCTGATCAGCCTGGCCCTGAACCGCATCAAGGTGCTGGACGACGCCGCCCTGACCGCCCTGCTGGAATAGCCTCCACCAGACGGCGCTCCGGCATAACCCTGCTGACCCCGGGTTTGCGCAGGCTGCCAGACAATACCGGCATGCACGACACCTCTTCCGGCCCGGCCGGACTGGAACCCGGATGGCGCTGGAGCAACAGCTTTGCCGCACTGGGTCCCGATTTCCATTCCCCCATGCGCCTGCAACCGCTGGCAGCGCCCTACCTGGTCGGACACAGCACTCAGGCAGCGCGCCTGCTGGGGCTGGCCAGCGACGCCCTGCAATCCCCCGCCTGGCTGGACGTTCTGGTGGGCAACCAGGTGCCGGATGGCGCACAACCGCTGTCCAGCGTGTACAGCGGCCACCAGTTTGGCGTGTGGGCCGGGCAATTGGGGGATGGCCGCGCAGCCTTGCTGGGCGAGCTGCAACCACCCGACGGCCACACCGCCAGCGCGCAGGAGATCCAGCTCAAGGGCTCGGGACTGACGCCCTACTCCCGCATGGGCGACGGCCGCGCCGTGCTGCGCTCCAGCATCCGCGAATTCCTGTGCAGCGAGGCCATGCACGCGCTGGGCATCCCCACCACCCGGGCCCTGTGCGTGATTGGCTCGGACCACCCGGTCTACCGCGAGCAGCCCGAGACCGCCGCTGTCGTCACCCGCCTGGCGCCCAGCTTCATCCGCTTTGGCCATTTCGAGCACTTCTGCCACCACGACCTGCACCCGCAACTGCGCCAACTGGCGGATTACGTCATCGACCGCTTCTACCCGCAGTGTCGGCTGGACACCCGGCTCAAGGGCAATCCATATGCCAACTTCCTGCAGGCGGTGACCGAGCGCACGGCGCACATGGTGGCCCAGTGGCAGGCTGTGGGCTTTTGCCATGGCGTCATGAACACCGACAACATGAGCATCCTGGGCCTGACCATCGACTACGGCCCGTTCCAGTTCCTGGACGGATTCGACCCCGGCCACATCTGCAACCACTCGGACAACCAGGGCCGCTACGCCTTCTACAAGCAGCCCAACGTGGCCTACTGGAACCTGTACTGCCTGGGCCAGGCCCTGCTGCCGCTGATCGAGGAGCAGGAGCTGGCCATCGCCGCGCTGGAGACCTTCAAGACGGCGTTTCCGCAGGCTTTCGATACCTGCATGGCCGCAAAGCTCGGATTCCCCGACGTGCGCGACAGGCAGCGCGAACTGGCCGAAGACCTGCTGCGCCTGCTGGCCGAACAGCGCGTGGACTACAGCATCTTCTGGCGCCGCCTGAGCCATTGGGTGGCGCAGGATGCGCAGTCGGAGCTGGCGCCAGTATCGGACCTGTTCCTGGACCGTACCGGCATTGCCCCCTGGTTGCTACAATATTCAGAGCGCCTCACGCATATTCCACGAGGGCTAGCGGCCAATTTGATGCTGAAGAACAATCCCAAGTACGTGCTGCGGAACCATTTGGGCGAATTGGCCATCCAAGCTGCGCAGCGCAAGGATTTTTCCGTGCTGGGGCAATTGCTTCAGGTGCTGGAGCATCCGTTTGAAGAGCACCTGGATCTGGAATCCTTTGCCGGCTTCCCGCCCGACTGGGCCGCCGGCATCGCCATCAGTTGCAGTTCCTGACCCCACCCAAGTGGAAACACCATGACCAACCCCATCACCAAGACCGACGACGAGTGGAAAGCCATCCTGCAAAGCAAGGGTGCCGAACCCCATGCCTTTGAAGTCACCCGCCATGCGGCCACCGAGCGCCCGTTCACCGGCAAATACGCCGACAACTTCAGGGACGGCACCTACCACTGCATCTGCTGCGACAAACCCCTGTTCACATCGAACACCAAGTTCGACGCCGGCTGCGGCTGGCCCAGCTTCGATGCGGCCATTGCCGACGGTGCCGTGGCCACCCGCACCGACCGCAGCCACGGCATGGTGCGCGTGGAGGCCCTGTGCGGCCATTGCGGCGCCCACCTGGGCCACCTGTTTGACGACGGCCCGACCGACACCGGCCTGCGCTACTGCATGAACTCGGCCTCGTTACACTTCAGCCCTGCATGAAAATACTGATCGATTTTTTCCCCCTCCTGCTGTTCTTTGGCGCCTACAAGCTCTACGACATCTATGTGGGCACCGCCGTCCTGATGGCCGCCACCGTGCTGCAAATGGCCCTGATCTACGGCATCGACCGCAAGCTGCAGGCCCTGCACAAGCTGACCCTGGTGCTGATCCTGCTGTTCGGCACGCTGACCCTGGTGTTGCACGACGACCGATTCATCAAATGGAAGCCCACCGTGCTCTACACCGCCATGGCCATAGCCCTGGGCGTGGCCGTGTGGGTGCTGCACAAGAACTTCCTGAAGTTGCTGCTGGGCAGCCAGCTCTCGCTGCCGGATAGTGTGTGGCACCGCCTCAACGTCGCTTGGATCGCCTACAGTGCCTTCATGGCTGCCATCAACGCCTACGTGGTGATGTTCTACAGCACCGAGGCCTGGGTCAGCTTCAAACTGTGGGGCTACGCCTTCCCGCTGGCCTTCATCATCGGGCAGGGCATCTACATTGCGCCGCATTTGCGGGGCGATGACGCCACCGAGAAGGAAACCACACCATGAGCGACGCACAAACCGCCGGCCCCACCGCCAGCCTGCTGGAGCAGCGCCTGCGCGAGCGCCTGGCACCCACCCGCCTGGAGGTGCTGGACGAGAGCCACCAACACGCCGGACATGCCGGGGCGAACGGCACCGGCTTTGGGACCCACTTCCGGGTTCGCATCGCTTCACACTTGTTTACAGGCCTGCGCCCGGTTGCGCGCCACCGCCTTGTGTATGATTCGCTGCAAGATTTCATTGATCAGGGCCTGCACGCCCTGGCCATTGAGGCCGAAATTCCGCCAAACAATCCCTCGGCTTGACTACCCCATTGGCACTATTTGATTTGTATCCCTGAAGGAAAACGCATGAAGAAGCAGATTTTGACCGCCCTTGCCACTGCCACCCTGCTGGCTGGAGCATCCGCGGCCTGGGCCCAGAACGTGGCCATCGTCAATGGCAAGGCCATCCCGAAGTCCCGCGTGGAAGCCCTGGCAGAGCAGCTCAAGCGCTCCGGCCGCCCCGTCACGCCGGAAGTCGAAGGCCAGTTGAAGGAAGAAGTGATCGCCCGCGAAATCTTCATGCAGGAAGCCCAGGTCCGCGGCCTGGACGCTACCGAAGACTTCAAGACCCAGATCGAACTGGCCCGCCAGGCCATCCTGATCCGCGCCCTGTTCACCGACTACCAGACCAAGAACCCCGTCACCGACGAGGAAACCAAGGCGGAATACGACAAGTTCGCCGCAGCCAACTCCGGCAAGGAATACAAGGCCCGCCACATCCTGGTGGAAAAGGAAGACCAGGCCAAGGCCATCATCGCCAAGCTGAAAAAGGGCGCCAAGTTTGAAGACATCGCCAAGAAGGAATCCAAGGACCCAGGCTCCGGCGCCAAGGGTGGTGACCTGGATTGGGCCAACCCCGGCAACTACGTGAAGGAATTCTCCGAAGCGCTGTCCGCCTTGACCAAGGGCAAGATGACCGAAACACCGGTCAAGACCCAATTCGGCTACCACATCATCCGCCTGGACGACATCCGTGACGCCCAGCTGCCCAAATACGACGACGTGAAGCCCCAAATCGCGCAACAACTGCAACAGCAGAAGATTGCCAAGTTCCAGGAAGAAATGCGCGCCAAGGCCAAGGTCGAATAAGCTCGCAGCGTCGCTTTGAGCACCCCTTGAAAACGCGGCTTCGGCCGCGTTTTTGCGTTCGGCCACATACGTCAACCCCTTTTGAAACGGAACCACCATGAAACTGCTGCGCTTCGGCCCTCCCGGCCAGGAAAAACCCGGTGCACTGGACGCCCAAGGGCGCGTGCGCGACCTCTCCGGTATCGTCGATGACATTGGTGGCAGCGTCCTGCTGCCAGCCCAATTGGAGCGGCTCAAGACCCTGGACCTGACCACCCTGCCCCTGGTGGCCGGCACGCCGCAGAAAGACCTGCGCCTGGGCCCCTGTGTGGGTGGTGTGGGCAAGCTGGTCTGCATCGGCCTGAACTACTCCGACCATGCCGCCGAGGCCGGCATGCAGGTGCCGCCCGAGCCGGTGGTGTTCAACAAATGGACCAGCGCCATCGTCGGGCCGGACGATGCCGTGGAAATCCCGCGCGGCTCGGTCAAGACCGACTGGGAGGTGGAACTGGGCGTAGTCATCGGCCAGGGCGGGCGCTACATCGCCGAGGCCGACGCCATGAAGCACGTGGCCGGCTACTGTGTGGCCAATGACGTGTCCGAGCGCGAATTCCAGATCGAACGCAGTGGCACCTGGGACAAGGGCAAGGGTTGCGACACCTTCGGCCCCCTGGGCCCCTGGCTGGTGACGGCCGATGAGGTGCCTGATCCGCAGGCCCTGCGCCTGTGGCTGGAGGTGGATGGCCGGCGCATGCAGGACGGCAGCACCGCCACCATGGTCTACCAGGTGCCGTTCCTGATCAGCTACCTGAGCCGCTTCATGAGCCTGCAGAGTGGCGACGTGATCTCCACCGGCACACCGCCCGGCGTGGGCATGGGCCACAAGCCCCCGGTGTTCCTGCGTGCCGGACAAACCATGCACTTGGGCGTAGACGGGCTGGGCACGCAAACGCAACGGGTAATCCAGGCGTAGGAACCCGCTCTCGGGGCGGGCTGGGATAATTGCGGAATGTCCCTCCCCGACTTCCAGCTTGAACTCCTGGCCCCCGCACGCGATGCCGACATCGGCATTGAGGCCGTCAACCACGGTGCCGACGCCGTCTACATCGGCGGCCCCGGCTTTGGCGCACGCTCCAGCGCCGACAACAGCGTGGCCGACATTGCCCGGCTCGTGGGCCATGCCCACCGCTACAACGCCCGCATCTTCACCACCCTGAACACCATCCTGCGTGACGACGAACTGGAGCCGGCGCGCAAGCTGGCCTGGCAGCTCTATGACGCCGGCGTGGATGCCCTCATCATCCAGGACATGGGCCTGCTGGAGCTGGACCTGCCACCCATCCAACTGCACGCCAGCACCCAGTGCGACATCCGCACCCCGGAGAAGGCGCGCTTCCTGCAGGACGCTGGCCTGTCGCAAATCGTGCTGGCGCGCGAATTGACGCTGCAGCAGATTGCGGCCATCCGTGCCGCCACCAATTGCACATTGGAATTCTTTGTGCACGGCGCGCTTTGCGTGGCCTACAGCGGCCAGTGCTACATCAGCCACGCCCACACCGGGCGCAGCGCCAACCGCGGCGAGTGCAGCCAGGCCTGCCGCCTGCCGTACCAGGTGGTGGATGACAAGGGCCGCTTCGTGGCGCACGACAAGCACGTCTTGAGCATGAAGGACAACAACCAGAGCGCCAATCTGGCCGCGCTTGTGGATGCGGGCATCCGCAGCTTCAAGATCGAAGGCCGCTACAAGGACATGGGCTACGTGAAGAACATCACGGCCCATTACCGCAAGCTGCTGGATGAACTCATTGCCGCGCGCGAAGGATCGGATCAACCCTTCGCCCGCGCCAGCAGCGGCAGCACCACCTTCACCTTCACACCCGACCCCGACCAGAACTTCAACCGCGAATTCACCGACTACTTTGTGCAAGGGCGCCAGCAGGACATCGGCGCCTTTGACTCCCCCAAGAACCCCGGCCAGCCCATCGGTTTTGTGACCCAGGTCGGCCCGAACTGGGTAGAACTGGAACTGAGCGACCGGACCATGGCCCTGCACAACGGCGACGGCCTGTGCTACTACGACCTGCAGAAGGAACTGGTGGGCCTGGCCATCAACCGGGCCGAGGCCATCAGCGCGGCCAAGGGCCGCTGGCGCGTGTTCCCGAAGGACGCGGTGGCGGGCCTGAAGGACCTGCGCAAGGGCACCGAGGTCAACCGCAACCGCGACGTGGATTGGGTGCGTGTGCTGGACAAGAAATCCAGCGACCGGCGCATCGGCGTCTGGGCAGCCCTGTCCGCCACGCCGGACGGCATTGCCCTGAGCTACACCGACGAAGATGGCTGCGTGGGCGAGGCCCAAACCGCCCTACCCCATGAGCCCGCCAAGGATGCCGCTGCCGCGGATGCCAGCAACCGTGCCCAGTTGGAGAAACTGGGTGCTACAATTTTTGAAGCACTCCATGATGATTTGACGAGTGCTAGCGGCCTATTTGTACCCGCATCGGTGCTCAATGGCCTGCGCCGCGCAGCTATCGAAGCGCTGGAGGCCTCGCGCGCGCAAGCCTGGCAACGCCTGCCGCGCGCCACGCCGCTGGAGCCACCAGCTCCCTACCCACAGGACAGCCTGAGCTACCTGGCCAACGTGCACAACAGTGCAGCCCGCGCCTTCTACGCTCGCCACGGTGTGAAGGTCATCGATGCCGCGTACGAGGACAACCAGGAGCCGGGCGAGGTCAGCCTGATGATCACCAAGCACTGCGTGCGTTTCTCCCTGAGTCTGTGCCCCAAGCAGGCCAAGGGCGTGGTTGGCGTGCAGGGCCAGGTCAAGGCCGAGCCGCTGCAACTCATCAACGGCAAGGAAAAACTCACGCTGCGTTTTGACTGCAAGCCGTGCGAGATGCACGTGATGGGCAAGATGAAAACCTCGGTTCGCAACCAGCTCAATCAGGCGTCAGCGGGTGGCACGGCGGCGGTGCCGGTGACGTTCCACAAGATACGGCCCCTGCACTAGTTCTCTCTGAACCAAAAGTGCTGATAGCCCTCGTGGAATGTGCGTGGAAAGCTATCGTATTGGTAGCAAATCGCATAGACTGTGCCGATACACTCGTGAAGAAAAGGGGGCCGTGATGGAGAAGTACAGTGGTGCACATCACACGGGCGTGTGGCCCACAGCACTTTAGCAAGTAGGCCATGCAGACCTGTCCAACGTGTGGAGCGAAGTCGATTCCCCTTGCTGAGGCTTGGGGATCGAGTGCTGGGTTTCCGGTACGCTGCAAAGCGTGTAATGCCTTGTCTTTCGTGTCAAGCTCCGCATCGGGGGTGGCCGTGTTGGGTGCCTTGGCGCTTCTAGCGCTGTTCGGATTCGCCGCGTCGTTGTATCAGGCCGATTGGATCGTCGCGGTTGGCGGTCTCCTGGCATTTTGGTTCTATATATGGTCCTGGCGTCGATTGCCGCTAACGCCTATAGGTGTGTCGTCAGCGCGAAATGCCAAGCAAGTGGGGCTTATGGCCAACATCGCTGTCCTGGTCGTGAGTTTATTTTCATGGTGATCGACCACGCCTGCATGAATCAAGTGTGCAAGCCGGTCGCTTTGTGAATAGGCATCATCGCGAAATGCCGCTTCCCGGCGCTGGCTGTGCAACCAGCCCAGCCAAGGTTACTGCGATCAACCCAGCTGCTATCAAAAGAGCAGCCCCGCCTCAGCGCATGTGCTTGAAAATCTTCGTCGCAAAGCGCTGCGGAATGCTCAGCTGGCGCGGACCGGGGATCAATTCAAACGCCTCGCCCGCCTGCACAGTGCCGGGCTCATCCACCGACAGATAAAACCCGCAGAAGCCGCTTTGCGCCATGGCCTTCACGGCGGTGTTGAACCCCATGGCGGCGTTGAACTTGTAGCAGGGCTCGCGGGGTTGGCTCACACGCAGCGTGCACTGCGGAAAGCGCAGCACGTCGCCCACCCAGACGTCGGTTTCCAGCAAGCCACTCAGGGTCAGGTTCTCGCCCATGGAGCCGTGGGGCAATGCATCGTCGATGGAGGCCACGCCGGCCTGCCGGCGGGCTTCGCGCCAGAAGGCGTAGTGCTCCGCCGGGTAGGCATAGATGGCCTTGTCCAGACCTCCATGCACGGATGGATCGGCCTGTTCGTCGCCCTGCAAACCCAGCGGTGCCACGGCCACCGGGCCCTGCACCCCGGTCTTGTGGATGGCGGTGAGGATGGGGCGCCCGGCAATCAGGATCTTGCGGGCTTGCCCCACCTGAACGCTCAGCACCTGGTGGGTGGAATGTGCCATGGCTGACGACCTCTACAACTGGTGGTGCAACAGCTCGCCACTGCGCGTGGAATAGCGCACCTGTGCGTCCAGCTTTTCAAACTGCACGACGGCTGCGCGCTGGTGGTAGGCATGCTCCTTGAGCCAGGCGAACTCGGCTTCCAGAGCCTTGCTGTCGCCCACACGGGTGGACCACACCTTTTGCTCGGCGCTCCAGCGGTAGCCGCGGGCCTTGAGCACGTCCTTGGAATCAAACGGCGCGTTGGTGGCCATCAGCCGATAGCTGGGCCTGGCGGCTTGCTCCACCAAATGGGACAAGCCGGTGTGGGGAAGCTGTGGCAGGTTGGCTGCCAGCACCGCCAGCAGCGCGTGGCAGTCCATCTCGGCGCGGTGGGCGTCGTAGAACCAGCCCATGTCCTGCGCCAGGCTCTCCAGCTTGGCGGATTTGCGACCCTGTGCCTTCCACGGGATGTCGGCAAACGAGCAGGCCCACTTCAGTTCACGAAAGCCGCTCAGGCGTGCTTCGACAAACGGGCGGTCAAAGCCGGCGTTGTGGGCAATGACCAGGTCCACGTCCTGCACCAGGGCGGCAATGCGGGCCTCATCCAGCTTCTGACCCTGCACCATGGCAGGGGTGATGCCGGTAATGTCCTGCACCTCCTTCGGGATGGGCATGCCGGGGTCTTCCAGGCCGTCATACACCTGCACGGTGCCAACCGGCAGCCCACTGGCCAGGTCCACATCGACCCGCAACAACGCCAGTTCCATGATGCGGTCCTTGGTCTGGTCCAGGCCGGTGGTTTCGGTGTCCAGCACCAGCACCCGGCACACACCCTGCCCGCCCGCCGGGGGCCACTCCAGGCGCGGCTTGAGGCGGCGCGTGACACGGTAATCGGGATGGGACTCCACCGCAGCGGCCATGGCCTCCACACCGGGTGGGCTGGATGGAGCCATGCTCACCGGCGCGGTAGTTGGCAGAGGCGCAGCAGGTGGGGTTGCCCTGCCGCGGCTCACGCGCTTGTTGGGTGGTGCTGCCAAGACGGGAAGGTCGGCGACGAATGCGAAATCAAGTTGGTTGTTGGTCAAAGGGCTACCCGGTGCTGACGATCAATCGGCCATTATCACGGGCACCGGCTTCACGGTGACACATTGCATGACCTGCATTCAACCGCAATGAACGGTTAGGCCAGTTGCCCGGGCGGTTTCTTGTCCAGCAGCACGACGGGGGCGTACGCCTGGACCGGACCGAACCGTAACCGAAACCGAACCCTATGCTGCCTTCAGCCAGGGCGTGGGGCATATCGCCAAACCCAGAACCTGGACACCGGATCAGTGGCGATATTGGCCTCTACCCCTTGTGAATACTGCGTAGGCAGCTACCAAAACAGTAGCACGCCTCAGCAGACCACCGTGCCGCGTGGCACCTGTGTCTTGAAAGCAGGCTACGTTCTCTGCCGGTATGATGGGAACGCAAAGCGTACACGGATTCAACCAGGAAGGCAGCGGAGCCCAGTGACGTCTTCATTCTCCAACCCAGCCCATCGCCCGCATGCCATCTGGCCGACCGGGTTGCCGGTGTCCGGCAAGACCGCTCTGGCGCAGGCACTGGTGGCAGACGACAGGCGCGTTGCTGATAACGACCTGGAGCAGCTGACACGCATCACCCGAGAGATCATCCGCCCGACGACGCCGCTCATCGCGTTGATTCCCCAGGCACAGGCGCTGCGCGACCTGTTTGAACGGCGGGCGCACTTCCGCATCGACCACACACACGACATTGCAGCGGGGGAAACCCGGCTGGCCAGCGGCCTGGCCATTTCCCCAACCCTGGCGGCCATGTGCGCACGCGAGTTGTTCAGGACGCTGGCATTCATTCGCGGGCTGGCGGAAGCCATCACCGATGCTGCGCGGTCCGACGGCCCGGTTCGCGTTTTGTATGCCGGGTGCGGGCCCTACGCCCTGTTGGCGGTGCCGTTGATGACGGTTTTCTCCCGTGAGCAGGTGACTTTCACGCTGATGGATATCCACCAGGAATGTCTGGACAGTGCCCATGCGCTGATCGAATCGCACGGACTGACCGGCCATCTGGAAGCCAGCATATGCGCAGACGCGACCCGCTACCGGACCCCGCCGAACCACCTGCCCGATGTCATCGTCAGCGAGACCATGGCGGTCTGCCTGCGCAATGAACCGCAGGTCAGCATTGCCCGCAATCTGCTGTCGCAGGCCCCCAATGCACGCATGGTGCCGCAGTCGGTCAGTATCGAGGTCGCGTTGTTGAACGGTCCCAAGGAGCTGGTGCTGATGCCGTCCGACCACGTCGGAGACATTCCCCTGCCCAAGCGTGATCGGGTCTATCTGGGAACGGTCTTTGAACTGGACGCCGACAGCATCCGCAGTTGGGAGGGACTTGCGGGTGACCGCCTGCCCGCTGGCAACGTGACACTTCCAACCCCACTGGAAAGCCGCTACCGGCCTCACCTGCTGACGCGGATCACCGCCTACGGCCAACACCGTCTTCAGGATTACGATTGCAGCCTGACGTTGCCGCAGCACCTGTCCGACAAGCACGGGCTGTGTGGCGGAGAAACATTGCAGTTTCACTACAAAATCGGCACATGCCCGGAACTGGTGTTCGAGATACAGCGGCAGTAGCACACCATCTGCAGCCTGAAAAGTTTCATCGCCATCCGTACGAGACACGCACAAGGAGAATCCATGCTATCTGGCAGTATGAATTTGCAGGGCGCATTGAGTTTGCGCCCGATGATGGCGTCCGACAAGGCGTTCATCGAAGGCCTGTATCGCAGCACCCGTGATGACCTCCGCCTGCTCGACGCGGAGGAAGACTTCATTGATGAACTCATCGAATCCCAGCGCCGCGCGCAGACCCAGGGCTATGGCGACATGTTCCCGAACGCCATGTATTTCGTTGCGGAGCACCACAACGAGCGCATTGGCCGCGTGGTGCTGGACTTTGGCCAGAACGAGGTGCGCGTGGTGGACATTGCGCTGATTCCGGCTGCGCGTGGCAAGGGCTTCGGCGGCCAGATACTGCAGTCCGTGCAACTGGTGGCCAGCAGGGTCATGGCTCCGGTGGTACTCACCGTGCGCTTTGACCACATTCCCGCCAAGCAGCTGTACACGCGCCTGGGGTTTGTCGTCGAAGCCATCCAGCTCCCCTACGAACGCATGGTCTGGTACCCGCCGGCGTCCGGCATCTACGGTGCGGTCAAGTAGGACGCGTTCCAGGCTAGCTGTTGCGCATTTTTTCCAGTTCATGGTAGGGCTCGGCCAGCCAACGTGCGGCGAGCGACAGCACCTCTTCATCCGCTCGGGCACGCTTGTCGGCCGCATCCGTCTGGAACGCTGCATGCGGTTGCTTGGCGTGCCGCCCCACCACTGCCCGCAACTCCGGGCCACCCAGCGCATCCCGCGCAATGCCGAAATGCCCCGCCAGACGAGTCTCCAGCGCCTGCGGCAGTTCGTAATAGTTCAGCAGAATTCCGTTGGGGTGGCGCCCCATGGCCTGCACCGCCCGCTGCAGAATGACGGACAGTATCCAGGCGCCGTGCCCCAACGGGTTGCACATCACCGCTTCGGGCGCCTGCAAGCCATGGCACCCCATGGAACCTGGAACCAGCTGCCAACCCGGCATATGCCGATGCGAGACCAACACCTCGACCGGGTCTCGGTACACGAATGCCCACGGCGTTCCCGGAAAGGCAGCCAGCAGACGCTCGATATGGACCATGTGCCAGCAATCGGTCTTGAGGAACAGGCTCTGGTCACTGTCGCGGCGTGGCTGCCCCAGCGCCGAGAGAACGGCGCTCAGGGTGTCGGCGTCGCCCTCAGCGGCGGCCGACCATTGCAACACGGTTTCCACCGGCTCCGGCTCCGACAACACCACGCTGTCCGGTAGCGCAGCCAGCCACTGCGCAGCCAACGTCGAGCCGCAGCGGCTCATATGGAACACCATGCCACGCAAAGGCAGACCGGGGTGGCTACGCAAACGCTGTCGCAGGACATCCAGTCCGGTCTGGCGACGGAATAGCCGGTTGAAAGGTCGCTGGGCCAATCGTTGCAGGGTGTCAAAGCAGAAAGGATCGATGAACCGCTCCGCCCCCATATAGGCCCAATCCACCGCAGGCTGGCCCTTGCGCGCGGACAGAAAAAGTGGAATCCATCCGGCAAACGGATCCCCGTCGGATATCACGTCAGCTTCCTGTCCGACCAGGCGCGCCGCCCGATGCGCATGGCCTGCAGAACGTCCTCTTCGGTCCATGCGAGCCCAGCTTGCATTGCCAGTTGGCACACCGCCACCGAGAACTCCCCAGCATCCACCATCGCGAACAACCGCTGCTGCAAGGCCGGGTTCGCGTGGACCATCTGGCGCAGAACCTGAATAGGCGCGTCGGGGGCTCCGGTCATGCCAAGGCAAATTGGGTTTGCAGCATGTCGCGCAACCACGCGTTCAACTCGCAATCCAGCACCATGTGCACGCGCTCCGTGGTCCCACGGTTGGCAAAGCGGTGCGGTTTGGTGAAGTCGCCGTACCAGCATTCACCCGCCGCCCAGTGACCGGCTATGCCGTCGATGCAGCATTCCACGTCGGGATTGGTAACCACCACGACATGGATACGGACCTCCGCATGGTCCACGCTGAGCATGGGATCGCAGTGTTCCCGGATCAACGCGCCGGCGCCCAGCCGCAGCAAACGGACCGACACCAAGGGGCACTGGAAGGTTTTGAGCACCTGTTGAAAGTAGCCACACTCCCGCAACAGCGGGGTATCTTCCTGCCGGGTTTCGTTGGGAAGCGAGAACGCGGCGATGGGGCTCCCCGGCACGGCCCGCAGCGGCACCACGCTCCAATCCCCCTCATAAATGCGCTGGTTGAAGTGCGCCATCCACGCCGACCGCTGCACACGCTCCAGATCCGCCTGCAGGCGAGCGGCATCAAAATGCAGGGGCAGGCGAATGGTAGAAGGATTCAAGTTCAGAGTTTCCTGGATCAGCTAAAGACCGCCTGGTAAAAGGCCCCGGTGCCATCGGAATGGGCGGAGGGAACGATCCGGTTGATGTAGATGCCGTCCAGCCGCCAACCGTCTTCACCGTCCGCGCGCAGATTGAAACAGCCGTCACTCAGGCAAGGAGAATCCGGGCCACGCAAGGTCACGGAGAACGGCGTGCGCCGGGCATTGGGGCCGGCGGACAAGGGGTTCTCCTTCACGCTGAACACTTCCAGCGCCAACTCTCCCTCGGCGGCCTCCACGGTCAGGGTCTTGCCAATGCGCGCCGCGAAGGGCGCGCTGGTAAATGCTGCAAGCGAAATATCAGACATGGTCAAACACCGAACACGTGATGCGAGGCGGCATGTGCGCCTCTGGGAACGCATGCCACTGCAACCACGTCAATTGCGCGAAGGGAATATCCCGAACAGGGCAATGCAGAAGTTCAAAGCCAGATACGGGTTCATCAACGGCACAGGATTGCCTCCGCCTGCTCCGCTAATAGTGACCGGAACATTCGCAATGGAACCCTGAGTTGGAGCCGTTGTCGTGTACAGCCCTTTGAGCGCGTTACCTGCAGAGCCCGCCGCCGCATTTGCCAGGTACGCAGTTTGGCCATTTGTGAGTGCAGGGGTCGCCGTTGTCGCCGCTGCCGTGCTGACCGCCACGTTGGCGGCTATGGCGGGAACCTGATTGCCGACTAAGGTCACGTTTTCCTGCCCACCAAAAGCGCCAACCTGATAGTTGGTACCACCCGAAGGTTGTTGCCCCATGCCGACAACGGTTCTTCCGCGCAGGTCTGGTAGACCAAAAGTGGACACCCCGTTGCCGCCAAATTGAACGCCAAGCAATGCAAAAAGCGCCGAGTTTTGTGAAATCGAAATCAACGCCCCGTTACAAAGCGCCCAATTTTTGGGGGCCCAGTTATACGGATAAGGCGACACGAAACCAATAAAAACGTCCATGTAACTCTCCTTGTTATTGGTTGGTTATTGGGCAACAACCTCGCGAAATGAAGCTCTCACCTCGAGCCCGTCACGCCAATACCGTGACGGGCAATCGATTGTGGATGGCGGATTGCGAAATTGCCATACCACAAATATGGGGTGTCCAATTTCACATTTGTGACTAGTATTCGAGTGTCGATGGAAATGGCCGACCATAAACAGGGCAGGCAACAGCGCTTGACCCCGCCGGCTTTCGTTGTTGTATTCAGTAGGCCCAGCCTGCACAAAGGGGAAAATGGTGCTCCACTTCAGACGCATTTGGTCAACATACAAAAATTCCGTGTCGCTGTTGTTGGCGCAGCTATTTCTCCTTCTTCTCGTTGCGGCATCGCCTTCTTACGCAGTTTCTCTCGGGATCGGCCATCTTGCGGATAGCCATTCCCAGGTTACCCGTCCGGTCGCAAATGTATTGTTCATCGATGCGGCTGTGCAAAGTTCACAACTGCTCGCCTCCGGCGTGGGCACAGACACGGATGTCATCTACTTGCAAAGTGACACGGATGGCGTCCGGCAAATCACCGATGCTCTGAAGGCCTACAGTAACCTGGGAAGCATTCAAATCGTTTCCCACGGTTCCCCGGGGCAATTGACGTTGGGTTCCACAGCACTCAGCGATGCCAACATCAGCCACTATCAAACCGCGCTACAAGCCTGGGGTGGTGCATTGAAGACCAGTGGCGACATCCTGCTATATGGCTGCAACGTCGCGCAAGGCGATCAAGGCGATCGCTTTGTTGATCGTATTGGCAAGCTCACCGGCGCGTCGGTGGCAGCATCCGTGGATGCCACCGGTTCGAGCGCGCTGGGAGGCAACTGGCTGCTGGAGAAGCAGACAGGCCCAATCCATGCCCAGCGTGCCATTGCCAATGCGTCCTTACTTGGCTATACACACCTGCTCGCATCCATCAGCGCGCAAACCATCGCTGATTTCGACGGGCGGCCAGCTGCGGATCTAGGAGCGACCATCACTGAAAATACTTTTACCTTTTCCTATTCTGCAGGGTCGGACACAATCTGGGGGGATACAACCGGAAAAGGGAGTAGCGGTTCCCCCTCCATCGTTCTCGGGGGAGCGAACGGAGACGCTGAAACGCTGACCATTACCCATTCAAGTGGCTCAACATTCAAGTTCACCAGTTTTTTTGTCAATGGCGGCGGATGGGGACACGGCACCTGGACCATCACCGGCAAGCGCGGCGGCCTGACCATAGGCGCTCAGACCGTCAACACCGGTACGGACGGCGTTTCGGGCGGCATTTCTGGCGTTCAGACCCTGAGTGGAAACACCTCCCTGGAGAATGTAGACACCATCATCATTTCGCTCCAAGCAGGAGCCGCCGGATTTAATACATCCTACCTTGACACCTTCGTTTTCGACCCGGCAGTTTTGCCCCCTCCCACCGCCACCACGGGCTCTGCCTCCAGCATCAGCGCCACGGGCGCCACGCTACAAGGTACGGTCAACGATAACGGCGCCACTACGACGGTGACATTCGACCACGGCCCCACCAACAGCTATGGCACCAACGTGGCAGCCACAACTGGCGGTACCGTGACAGCGGGGACCGGAGCCACTGCGGCGGCGGTAACCCTCTCAGGCCTAAGCTGTAACACCACCTACCACTTCCGGGTCAAAGGCACCAACAGCGCAGGAACCACCAACGGCAGCGACGCCACGTTCACCACCAGCGCCTGTGTCCCTGGCGCCCCCACCATCGGCACAGCCACCGCTGGCAACGCCCAGGCCAGCGTGACATTCACGGCACCGGCATCCAACGGCGGCGCTGCGATCACCACCTACACCGCCACGGCCAGTCCCGGCGGCGCCACCGGCAACTGCGCCGGTCCCGCAGCCTGCACCATTACCGTACCTGGCCTGACCAACGGCTCGGCGTACACCTTCTCCGTCACCGCCACCAACTCCGCCGGTACCAGCAGCGCGTCCGCCGCTTCCAACAGTGTCACTCCGGTTACGGTCCCCGGGGCTCCCACCATTGGCACGGCCACCGCCGGTAACGCGCAGGCAACCGTGACCTTCACCGCGCCGGCTTCCGACGGCGGCACGGCGATCACGACCTACACCGCGACCTCCAGCCCAGGCAGTTTTACCGGAACCTGTGCCGGCCCCACTGCATGCTCCATCACTGTGAACGGATTGACCAACGGCTCGGCGTACACCTTCTCCGTCACGGCAACCAACTCGGCAGGAACGGGGAGTGCGTCCGCCGCCTCCAACAGCGTCACACCCGCCACCGTTCCCGGGGCCCCAACCATCGGTACCGCCACTGCTGGGGATGCCCAAGCCTCGGTGACGTTTAGCGCACCTGGCTCCAATGGCGGCGCGGCCATTACCAGCTACACGGCAACATCCAGTCCCGGCGGGTTCACCAGTACTGGCTGCACGGTGTCCCCATGCACCGTCACGGGCCTGACGAACGGCATGGCCTATACCTTTACCGTCACCGCCACCAACAGCGTAGGCACCGGTGCGGCCTCCGTGGCGTCCAACTCGGTCACACCAAAGGCCGCGCAGACCATTACATTCAACAACCCCGGCCCGCAAACCTTTGGTACTACCCCCACGCTGAGCGCGACGGCCAGTTCAGGCCTCACCCCCACGTTCACCTCGTCCACCACGGGTGTTTGCACGATCAGCAGTGGTGGCGCGTTGGTCTTTGTGACAGCCGGCACCTGCACCATCAATGCAGACCAGGCAGGCGATGCCACCCGTGCGGCAGCGCCGCAGGTCTCGCAGCCGTTCACCGTCAACGCTATCGTGCCCACAGCCCCCACCATCGGCACAGCCACGGCGGGTGACACGCAGGCCAGCGTGACGTTCACGGCACCCGCATCCAACGGCGGGGCGGCGATCACAACCTATACCGCCACCGCCAGCCCTGGAGGCGCCACGGGAACGTGCGCCGGCCCCGCAGCCTGCACCATCACCGTACCCGGCCTGACCAACGGGACGGCCTACACCTTCACCGTGACGGCCACCAACTCGGCAGGAACGGGGAGTGCTTCCGCCGCTTCCAATAGCGTAACCCCCAAGGCAACGCAGACGATCACCTTTGCCAATCCTGGAGCGAAGAATTTCGGCACCACGCCCACACTGACGGCAACATCGAGCTCCAGCCTCACCGTGACCTTTACTTCGTCCACGACGAGTGTCTGCACCATCTCTTCGGGTGGCACACTGGCCTTTGTCAGCGTCGGCAATTGCACCATCAACGCCGATCAGGTCGGAAATGGCACATATTTGGCTGCCCCGCAAGTGTCGCAGCCATTCGCCGTCAACGCCGTGGTCCCCGGCGCCCCGACCATCGGTACCGCCACGGCGGGTGACACCCAGGCCAGCGTGAGCTTCACTGCGCCGGGCTTCAATGGCGGCGCCACCATCACCAGCTATACCGTGACGGCCAACCCCAGTGGCGTGACGGCCAGCAGCGCGGCCAGCCCCATCACGATCAACGGACTGACCAATGGCATGGCCTATACCTTTACCGTGCGGGCAACCAACTCCGCCGGCACTGGCTCGGCGTCCTCCGCCTCGAACTCCGTCACCCCCAATCCCGGCCCCGCCGTGGTGAGCGTGGCCGTGCCAGCCAATGGCCGTTACAGCGCGGGACAGAACCTGGACTTCACCGTCACCTGGGACCAAGCCACCACCGTGACCGGTACACCGCGCATCGCGCTAACGATCGGAGCCAGCACGGTGCAAACGAACTATGTTTCCTCGCCCACCGCCACCACAACGCTGTTCCGCTATACAGTCTTGGCCGGACAAACCGACTCCGATGGCGTGACCGTTGGCGCGTTGACCCTCAATGGCGGAACGATCCAAAACGCCGCGAACACCAATGCCACGCTGACCCTCAATAGCGTGGGCAGCACGACCAACGTGCTGGTCGACACCACAGCCCCCACACTGCCGGCTGCCAATATCGTGGTCAACAACCAGTCCGATCCGCACAAGGTGGTGCTGACCTTCAGTGAGGCCCTGGCCAGTGGCAGCCTGGGCAGTGCGGCTGGCTGGACGGTGACCGCCAATGGCGGCTCTCCCGCGTACTCCGTTGCCAGCGTAGCCCTGACCGGCGGTAACCAGGTCACCCTGACCCTGAACACGGTGGACGTGACCAATGCCGCCACCACCATCACCAGCGCGGCGGCCAATGCCCACCTGAAGGTGATGCCTCCCGCCTCCCTGACGGACGTGGCCGGCAACACCTATGCAGCCGGCCAGGTCACAGAGTCTGGCTCCACCCACCTGCTCGACAACACGCCTCCCACGCTGAGCGCCGTGGCCACCAGCGGTGCCACCGCCAGCGGCGGCATCGTGGCAGCCACGGCTAGCGAGAAGGCCCTGGGCTACTGGATTGCCGTGGCCAGTGGTTCTGCTGCGCCCACGGTTGCACAGGCCCAGGCCGGCGTGAACTACGGTGCGGTTACGGTCGTGGCCCACGGCAGCGGGGCATTGCCCAATGCAACTCCGGGCAGCATCGCGCTCACGGGTTTGAGTCCCAGCACGGCCTATGACATCCATGTGGTGGCGCAGGATGCGGCCGGCAACCTGTCGGCGGCAATCTCAAGCGCAACGCTGAGCACGTCGGCTGCTCCCAATCCGTTTACCTCACTGCCCACGGCCCCCCCCATCCTCGGCATCGACGGCTTGCCCGTCGTAGTCAACATGGGCAGCGGCCAGGGTCCAGCCATCATCAACTGTCTGCTGGACATGCTGCGCCAGATCCTGGGCGGCAATGCCGCGTACTTGGGCCAGACAGACAGTGGTGAGGTGCGGGTGGGCTGGAACGGCCAGATCATTTCCTTCTATCCGCTGGCGGCCAGTACCACCGATGCGCGCAGCACCGGTCTGCATGCCCAGGGCACCCATCCCCTGGATGCAGTGACCAGTTGCGGCTCGCTGAATGTGACGCCGGCGCTGTTCAACCCGGTGGGCTTTGGTGCCATGATGACCAGCATGGGGCTGACGGCACAGATCAACGCCCAGGGCGTGATCACGGTGCTGTTCAACGGCAGCTACTACGTGGTGCGTCCGGACTACGTGGTTTCCACCGGCACGCCCGGTGGCCCCAGCCTGGGATTTGGGGCTGACGGGCTGCTGCGCTTTACCGATGCCTATGGCAATATGCAAATACTGCGCCCGGCCGTACTGGACCCCGCAGCGCTGCAAACCCAGGTCGGCCTCATGGGGGGCTCCATGGTGGTGCAGCTTGATGCGACGGTGCTGGTGGCCTTTGGCAACGGACAACAGTTTGTGCTGACGCCCGACTTGGTACTGGGTGCCATTCCTCTCTGGTTTCCGCCCTACAACAGCTGGCTGGATGGTCCAACGCGTTACCGCTACCGGATCATGACCGCTCCCTACACCGCCTACAGCCAGGGTCTGAGTTTTATCGTCAAACCCTGAGTCCGGACAAGAGGCTAGTGGTCATATTGGCCACTAGCCCTCTCGGAATGTGCGTGGGACGCTCTTATACTTATAGCAAAACCCGCCAGCCTTCCGTTCAATCCTTGCCCGAGACAGACCCTCCGTGCCCACTCAAACCACCACTCCATCAAGGCCCATCCTCCCACTCAAGGGTGTCCGCATCCTCAGCCTTGCGCTGAATCTGCCCGGCCCAGCCGCGCTGATGCGCTGTCAGCAAATGGGCGCGCGCTGCGTCAAACTGGAACCCCCGGCCCCACCCAGCGCACCCAAGGGCAGCTCCGGCGACCCTATGGGTCTGTACAACCGGCATGCCTATGACACCCTGCACCAGGGCGTGCGCATTGCCTCTGCCGATTTGAAGTCGGAGAAAGGCCAGAAGGCCCTGCACCGCGAACTGGCCAAGACCGATGTGTTGCTGACCTCATTTCGCCCCTCGGCACTGCAAAAGCTGGGCCTCGATTGGAAGACACTGCACAAGCGCTACCCCGCACTGTCATTGATTGCCATCGTGGGTGCGCCCGGTGCGCGGGCTGAAGAGCCGGGCCACGACCTGACCTATCTCGCCGAGAACAATCTGGTCGGCGCACTGGAGTTGCCGCCTACGCTGTACGCCGACATGGGCGGCTCGCTGATGGCATCCGAGGCCGTACTGCAGGCACGCCTGCACCAGTTGCAAAAGGGCAAGGGCGTGCGACTGGACGTCGCCTTGTCTGATGCAGCCGCCTACCTGGCATTGCCGCGCACCTGGGGCCTGACCCAGCCGGGGGCGGCCGTGGGTGGTGGCCACGCCGGGTACCGCGTCTACCCCTGCAAGGATGGCCGCGTGGCAGTGGCGGCGCTGGAGCCCCACTTTGCTGCATCACTGGCAGCGGCGGTGGGTCTGAAAACGTCCAACATCATGGTCATGTTCGCTCCCGAAACGCACGCCGCCATTGCCGCATTCCTGCAGACGCAGACCCGTGCGCAGCTGGAAAAGCTGGCGGCGGACAAGGACATTCCGCTGCACACGCTGCCCAAGAGCTGATATCAACCGCCGGCCGGCCGGCCATGCACCGGCAGGCCCTGGCGCGCGGCTTCATACAAAGCCAGGTATTGGCTGGCGGCGGCCTTCCAGGAGAAGTCCTGGGCCATGCCACGCAGCATCAACTGATGCCACTGTTGCGGCTGGCGATATGCCTGCACCGCCCGTGCAATGGCTTCCGACAGGGCCGAAGCGGATGCCGGACCAAACTGGAAGCCGGTCGCGGTATCCGATTCCAGGGAATGCGGTGTGACGTCCACCACGGTATCAGCCAGTCCTCCCACGCGACGCACCACGGGCACTGTTCCGTAGCACAGCGCATACAACTGGGTCAGGCCACAAGGCTCAAAGCGCGAGGGCACCAGCATGGCATCGGCGCCGGCCATCATGCGGTGGGCCAGCGGTTCGTCATACAGCAGGCGCACCGCGACCCGCCCTGGGTGAAGTTTGGCAGCCGCGCTGAAGGCGGCCTCCAGATCGGAGTCTCCATTTCCCTGCACCGCAAATTGAAGCCCTGTATTGGCAACCCCCTGCAACAGATCGGGCAAGGCGGCCAACACCAGGTCCAGCCCCTTCTGCGATGTCAGTCGGCTCACCACCGCAAACAGAGGCGCCTTTGCATCGACATTCAAACCCAGCTCCCTCTGCAGCGCGGCCTTGCATTGGGTCTTTCCACCCAGCGAACGGGCAGAATAGGCACGCGCGATATGGCGGTCCCTGGCCGGGTCCCAGACGCCGTGGTCAACACCATTGAGGATGCCGCTGACCTGTCCCCCCAGGGCGCGGATCACCCCATCGAGGCCACACCCGAATTCCTCGGTGGCGATCTCGCGCGCATAGGTGGGGCTCACAGTGGTTACACGGTGCGCAAACTTGAGGCCGGCCTTCATGAACGACAACAGGCCATGGTATTCCAGACCCTGCGAAACCTTCAGCCGCGAGGGCAGGCCCAGCAGGTGGAAGTCATCCATCGCAAACAGGCCCTGGTAGGCCAGGTTGTGTATGGTGAACACGGTTGCCACGCGCTCCCCGGGATGGCTGGCGGCGTAGGCACAGGCCATGGCGGCATGCCAGTCATGCACATGCATCACGTCGGGCACCCATGCCGGGTCCAGTTCGCCGGCGGCCAGATGGGCCGCAGCCCACCCCAACAGTGCAAAGCGCTGCAAATTGTCCGGCCAGTCCTTGCCGTCCTGTGCCAGATAGGGATTGCCTTCGCGTCGGTACAGGTAGGGCGCGTCGACGACATAGGCTGGCATGCCGTTGTGTGCCATATGCCCCAGACGCAGGGTGACACGACCCGCACCAAACAGGGCACCCAGCTCACACACCGGTGTCAATCGCTCCATACCCGCCATGATGGCGGGCAGCCCCGGCAGGACGAGGCGCACATCGGCGCCACCTGCGACCAGGGCCCCGGGCAAGGCCCCGGCCACATCGGCCAAGCCACCGGTCTTGATGAGGGGAAATACCTCTGCAGCAGCGAACAGAACCCTCATGCCGTGAGCTTCGCCAGCATGCCGGCAGTGACCAGGGTAATGCCATTGGGACTCCGGTGAAAGCGCCGGGCATCCAGTTCGGCATCTTCTCCAATGACCATGCCATCGGGAATGATGACCCCGCGGTCCAACACCACCCGGGTCAGCCGCGCGCCGCGCCCAACCTCGGAGCTGGGTAGCAGAACCGACCAGTTGACCGTGGAGTAGGAATGCACCCGCACGCTCGAAAAAAGCACCGAGCGAAACACTTGCCCCGACACAATGCAGCCGCCCGATGCCAATGACTCTATGGCCATGCCGCGCCGATCGTCCTGGTTGTGCACGAACTTGGATGGGGGCAGCTGTGCCTGGTATGTCCAGACGGGCCAGTGTTTGTCGTACAGGTTGAGCAGCGGCTCGGTCGCCGTCAGATCGATGTTCGCATCCCAGTAGGCGTCAATGGTGCCTACGTCACGCCAATAGGGTTCGCTACCGTCCTTGGCGGAAGGCACACAACTCAATGAAAACGGGTGGGCCACCACATCACCGTTGCGTACCGCGCGGGGAATGATGTCCTTGCCAAAGTCGTGGCTGGAATCGGGGTCCGCCATGTCGCGCGCCAGTTCCCGGTAAAGGTAGTCCGCATTGAAGATGTAAATCCCCATGCTGGCCAGCGACTGATCGGGCCGCCCCGGCATCGGCGCCGGGTCTGCCGGCTTCTCGGCAAACTCGGTCACCTTGCGGTTTTCGTCGATGGCCATCACGCCAAAGGCCGTGGCCTCACTGCGCGGAACCGCTATGCAGGCCACGGTGCAGGGACAACCCTTTTCCACATGGTCGGCCAGCATCAACGCGTAGTTCATTTTGTAGATGTGGTCCCCAGCGAGCACAACAATGAAGTCGGCGTCATAGCCCTCCAGGATGTCATGATTCTGGTACACCGCATCGGCCGTTCCGCGGTACCAGTTCTCGTTGTCGTTGCGCTGTTGCGCGGGCAGCAGATCGACAAACTCATTCATCTCGGTCTTCAGGAACGCCCAGCCGCGCTGCAAATGCCGCAACAGGCTGTGGGACTTGTACTGCGTGATCACGCCAATGCGGCGGATGCCGGAGTTCAGGCAATTCGACAGGGCAAAGTCGACGATGCGGAACTTGCCACCAAAGTAGACCGCCGGCTTGGCGCGCCTGTCGGTCAGACTCATCAGACGGCTGCCCCGTCCGCCGGCCAGGACCAGGGCTACGGCGCGTTTCGGCAAATCAAGGCTGCGTGCCTGTTCGTTCAGGGTCATACGTACTCCCGGTATTGGTGCATCTTCACTCTGAATATCGATCTTAATGCCCCCTGCTGTGGTCAGGCTGACTGCGTGCGAAAATCCGTGCGTATCTTGCGTGCGCCACCCACCAATAACAAGGATTTCCCTGTGTCGTCTATCCCCCTGATCGCCAAACATGCCCAGGCGGCCCAGATCGAGCAGCACCTGCTCAGCACCGTCGGCGTTGCCTCTGAAGACGCGACCACAACCGACCTGATGCTGGCCGTGGCCCAACTGGCACGTGCACAACTGTCCCAGCGCTGGGTCGAGACCCAGGCCCAGGAACACGCCAACAAGGCCCGCCGCGTGGTCTACCTGTCGATGGAATTCCTGATGGGGCGCACACTGTCCAACGCGCTGGCGGCGCTGAACCTGACCGGCGGGGCTGCGCAAGGCCTGGCACAGCATGCCCACACCCTGGAGGATGTGGCCGAGCGCGAGCCCGATGCGGCCCTGGGTAACGGAGGCCTGGGCCGGCTGGCCGCCTGCTTTCTGGACTCGATGGCCACACTGGGCCTACCCTCGTTTGGCTATGGCATCCGCTACGAATACGGCATGTTTGCCCAAGGCATCCACAACGGTGCCCAGGTGGAGTATCCCGACCCCTGGCTGCAGGACGGCACCCCCTGGGAGTTTCCGCGTGCCGACATTTCCTACCCCGTGCGCTTCGGCGGCTGGGTCGAGCAGGTAGACGGCGCCCCGCGCTGGCGCCACGGAGGCGAAGTGGTGGCCAAGGCCTACGACATGGTGGTGCCCGGCCACGGCACGGATCACGTCAGCACACTGCGCCTGTGGAAGGCCGTGGCACCGGCCCATATCGACCTGGGCGTATTCAACGCCGGCGACTATGCCCGCGCCGCCAATTTGAAAAACGAGTTTGAAAACATCTCCTGGGTGCTGTACCCCAACGACAGCACACCTGCCGGACGCGAGCTGCGGCTCAAGCAGGAATACTTCTTTGTGGCTGCTTCCATCCAGGACCTGGTCAAGCGACACCTGGTGGAGTTTCCTTCACTGGACAACCTGGCCGACCAGGTTGCCATCCACCTCAACGACACCCACCCCGCCATTGGCGTGGCCGAGCTGATGCGCCTGCTGTGCGACGAGCACGGCATGGACTGGGATGCCGCCTGGCAGATCTGCGGCAAGACCTTCTCCTACACCAACCATACGCTGATGCCGGAAGCGCTGGAGACCTGGCCCGTGAGCCTGATCCAGCACGTGCTGCCGCGGCACCTGGAAATCATCTTCCGCATCAACAAGGAATTTCTGGAACTGGCCTCCAACCACCGCCCCGGTGACAACGGCTTTCTGGAGCGGCTCTCGCTGATCGATGAGCATGGCGAACGCCGCGTGCGCATGGCACACCTGTCCGTCGTAGGCAGCCACATGGTCAATGGCGTGTCCGCCCTGCACTCGCGCCTGCTGACGCAGACCATCTTTGCCGACTTTGCCGACCTGTGGCCCGATCGGTTCACCAACATGACCAACGGCGTCACCCCCCGGCGCTGGCTGGCGCAGGCCAACCCGGGACTGTCGGATCTGCTGGACGAAACGCTGGGCAAACACTGGCGCCTCGACCTGGAACAGGTTCAGGGCCTCAAGACCCACGCGGCTGACTCCGCCTTCCAGGACCGCTTCATGGCCGTCAAGCGCGCCAACAAAGTGCGCCTGGCGAACTACATCGCGCGCACCACCGGCATTGCAGTCAACCCGGACAGCCTGTTTGACGTGCAGGTCAAACGCATCCACGAATACAAGCGCCAGTTGCTCAACGTGTTGCACGTGGTCACGCGCTACCTGGCCATCCTGCAGGCACCGGATGCCGATTGGGTGCCGCGCACCGTGATCTTCTCCGGCAAGGCGGCGTCCAGCTACCATACGGCCAAGTCCATCATTCACCTGATCCACGACGTGGGCAGCATCATCAACCACGACCCGCGTGTTGGCGACAGGCTCAAGGTCGTGTTCATCCCCAACTACGGCGTCTCGGTGGCCGAGGTCATCATGCCCGGCGCCGATTTGTCGGAGCAGATATCCACCGCCGGCACCGAGGCATCAGGCACCGGCAACATGAAGCTGGCCCTGAATGGCGCGCTGACCATCGGCACCGACGACGGCGCCAACATCGAGATCCGGGAGGCCGTGGGCGACGACAACATCTTCATCTTCGGTCTGAAGACGCCCGAAGTGCGCGCCCTGCGGCAAAGCGGCTACCAGCCCATGCGCTATTTTGAGAGCGTGCCCGGACTCAAGGATGTGCTTGGCGCCATTGCAGACGGCCGTTTTTCCCCCGACGAGCCCGGCCGCTACCGCGCGCTGGTGGAGTCCCTTGCCTGGGGTGGCGACCACTACCTGTTGCTGGCGGACTATGAGTCCTATTTAGCCACCCAACTGCGGGTTGATGACCTGTACCGCCAGCCGCGGCACTGGTGCGTCAAGGCCATTGCCAACGTGGCGGGAATGGGGGGTTTCTCGTCGGACCGCACCATCCGGGACTACGCCAGCCAGATCTGGCATGTCGCGCCGGCCAGCGACTGACTGCTGCCACCCCTGAACCGAAAGCCATTGCATGCTGCACCCCGCCGAGATACAACGCATCTGCAACGGCAGCCATGGTGATGCCTTTTCCGTTCTGGGTCCCCATGCACAGCCTGACGGCACATTGTCGGTGCGGGCGTTCCTGCCTGGCGCCGTGGCCGTTCAGCTTATCGTCCCCCCAGCACCACAGGCACCTGCAAAACTCGCCGACCTGGGCGGGGGTTTTTTTGAGGTAGCGGGTCTGCCCCTGCCACCTGAAACGCCCTACCAGTTGCAGGTGCAATGGCTCGATGGGCAGACCTCCATGCAGGAAGACCCTTACCGCTTCGGCCCCGTTCTGGGCGACCTCGACATCTGGCTGCTGGGCGAAGGGACCCATTTGCGTCCCTACCAAATCCTGGGCGCCCATCCGCGCCTCGTGGAGGGCGTGGCCGGCACCAGCTTCGCGGTCTGGGCACCCAACGCCGCCCGCGTCAGCGTGATTGGAGACTTCAACTTCTGGGATGGCCGGCGTCACCCCATGCGGCTGCGCAGGGAATGCGGAGTGTGGGAACTCTTCCTGCCCGGTGTGGCGATTGGTGCGCTGTACAAGTTCGAAATCCTGGCCGGCAATGGCAAGGTGCTGCCCCTGCGCGCCGACCCCTACGCCCGCCAGTCCGAATTGCGCCCCGGTACCGCCAGCATCGTGGCCCCCATGCTGCCGGCCCAGCCGCCCTCCGAGCTGCGCCGCAGCGCCAATGCACTGGATGCGCCGCTGTGCATCTATGAAGTGCATCTGGCATCGTGGCGGCGCATTGTGGACGCCGGCAGCGGCGCCTCGCGCTGGCCGACCTGGGACGAACTGGCCAACCTGCTGGTTCCCTATGCGCAGGAGATGGGCTTCACCCACCTGGAGCTGCTGCCCATCAGCGAATACCCCTTTGATGGCTCTTGGGGTTACCAGCCCGTGGGGCTGTACGCGCCCACGGCCCGCTTTGGTGACGCCGCCGGGCTGGTGCGTTTCGTGCAGCGCTGCCACGACGCCAACATCGGAGTGCTGCTGGACTGGGTGCCGGCGCACTTTCCCACCGACCCCCACGGCCTTGGCAGATTTGACGGCACCCACCTGTACGAATATGCCGACCCACGCGAGGGTTTCCACAATGACTGGAACACCCTGATCTACAACCTGGGCCGCACGGAGGTCAGCAACTTCCTGATTGGCAACGCGCTCTACTGGCTGGAGTGCTTTGGCGCGGACGGCCTGCGGGTCGACGCGGTGGCATCCATGCTGTACCGCGACTACAGCCGCAAGCCCAGCGAGTGGATTCCCAACGTCCACGGCGGGCGGGAAAACCTGGAGAGCATTGCGTTCCTGAAACGCCTGAACGAAGTCATCGGACAGGAACGCCCGAATGCCATCACGCTGGCCGAGGAATCCACCGCCTTCCCCGCCGTTTCGCGCCCCACCTACAGCGGAGGCCTGGGCTTTCACTACAAGTGGAACCTGGGCTGGATGCACGACACGCTGCAATACATGGCCCGCGACCCGGTGCACCGCAAGCACCACCAGGACGAGATGAGTTTTGGCCTGGTCTACGCCTTCAACGAGAACTTTGTGCTGCCCCTTTCCCATGACGAGGTGGTGCATGGCAAGGGCTCGCTGCTGCGCAAGATGCCCGGCGACCGCTGGCAGCAGTTTGCCAATCTGCGCGCCTACCTGGGTTTCATGTACGGCCACCCGGGCAAGAAGCTGCTGTTCATGGGCTGCGAATTCGCACAGGAGCGCGAGTGGAACCACGACCAGAGCCTGGACTGGCACCTGCTCGAAGACCCTGCCCACGCTGGCGTGCAGCACCTGGTGCGGGACCTGAACCACCTCTACCGCACCACCCCGGCCCTGCACCAGCGTGACTGCTCGGCCGATGGCTTTGAGTGGATAGACCACAGCGACGCGGCCCACTCGGTGCTGGGATTCATCCGCCGCGGCGTTGACCCCACCACGCTGGTCGTCGTGGTCTGCAACTTCACGCCCACGGTGCGGCAAGGCTACCGTATCGGCGTACCGCAGGCCGGCACCTACCGGGAACGCCTGAACACCGATTCCGCCTACTACGGCGGCAGCAACACCGGCACACCACATGGCCTGGCGCAGGCCGAGGCGCTGTCCTGGCACGGCAAGCCCTATGCCATCACGCTGACGCTGCCACCCCTGTCCACGGTCATGCTCGAATGGAAAGCCTGACCCCCGCCACCCTGCAAGACGGCCACCCCTGGCCTTTGGGGGCCACTTGGGACGGGCGCGGCGTCAACTTTGCGGTGTTCTCCGCCCATGCACAAGCCATGGAGGTGTGCCTGTTCGATGACACCGGCACAGTGGAACAGGTTCGCCTGCGTCTGCCCGCCCACACCAGCGATGTCTGGCACGGCTACCTGCCTGACGCGGGCCCCGGGCTGGTCTATGGCTTGCGGGCCCACGGCCTGTGGCAGCCGGACCAGGGTCACCGCTTCAACCCGTGCAAGCTGCTGCTGGACCCGTATGCCCGCGACGTGGTCGGCCACTACGCCTGGCGTGACGAGCACTTTGGCTTCGACCGGAACGCCCCCCAACAGATGGACACGCGCGACAACGCAACCACTGCACTCAAGGCGCGGGTCGTGCACGACACCTTTGACTGGGGTGATGACCGACCGCCCCACATTCCCAACCACGGCACCGTGCTGTACGAGATGCACGTCAAAGGCTTCTCCAACACAAACACCGGGTTGCCCGCAGCTCTGCGCGGCACCTATGATGGCCTGGCCCATCCCGTTTCGGTGCGGCACCTCAAGGCCCTGGGCGTGACCACGCTCAGCCTGTTGCCGGTGCACTACGCCATTGACGAGGAGCGGCTGGTACAGCGCGGCCTGTCCAACTACTGGGGCTACAACACGCTGGCCTTCTTCGCTGCCAACCCGGCGCTGGCCAGCGGCCAGGAGTGGAGCGCGCCACGTGACGAGTTCCGCGCCATGGTGCGCGCCATCCACGCTGAGGGCATGGAAGTGCTGCTGGACGTGGTGTTCAACCACACGGCCGAGTCGGATGAGGCCGGCCCTCACCTGAGTTTTCGCGGCCTGGACAATGCCAGCTACTACCGCCTGCGCGCAGACAACCATGCCCTGTACGAGAACTACAGCGGCTGCGGCAACACGCTGGACATCCGCCAGCCGCGCGTGCTGCAACTGGTCATGGACAGCCTGCGCTACTGGGTCAGCGCCATGCATGTGGATGGATTCCGCTTCGACCTGGCTCCGGTGCTCAGTCGCGGCGACCACGGCTTTGAGCGGGGCGGCGCCTTCTTTACCGCCATCGCACAGGACCCGATCCTGTCACGCGTGAAGATGATTGCCGAGCCCTGGGACGTGGGCCCCGGCGGTTACCAGGTGGGCGGATTCCCACGCGGCTGGATGGAGTGGAACGACCGCTTCCGCGATGTCATGCGCGGCTACTGGCTGGGCAGCGCCCAGCCGCCACGCACCCGCGGCGACTTTGCGTTGCGCCTGTGCGGCTCGTCCGACCTGTACCAGCACGGCCAGCGCCGCCAGCGCCCGCCGGCCGAGTCGGTCAATTACATCGTCTCGCACGACGGCTTCACACTGCGTGACCTGGTCAGCTACAACGAACGCCACAACCAGGCCAACGGCGAAGGCAACGCAGACGGCCATGCCCACAACCTCAGCCACAACTGTGGCGTCGAAGGCCCGACCGACGACCCCGCAGTCAACGCCCTGCGTGCCCGGCTGCAGCGCGCACTGCTCGCCACCACGCTGCTGGCGCAGGGCACGCCCATGCTGTGCGCAGGCGACGAGCTGGGCCACAGCCAGCGCGGCAACAACAACCCCTACTGCCAGGACAACGACAGCACCTGGCTGGACTGGGCGCAGGCCGATCAGTCCCTGCTCGCCTTCACCGCCCGGGTACTGGCCATCCGCACCGAAACGCTCCCTTTGGGCCGGCACTGGTACAGCGGCCTGCCCGACGCCAACGGCAAGGTGGACCTTGGCTGGCTGCGCAGTGATGGTGGCGCGCTCCATGGCGGCGACTGGCACGACCCGCAGGACGCCGCACTGGCCTGCCTCATAGGACACCCCGGGCGCGCCACGGCTCCCCTGCTGCTGCTGGTGAACCCACACGCGCAGGAGCGCCCATTTACCCTGCCGCAAGGCACCTGGCGCGCGCTGCTGGACACGGCACATGACGACGGCGCGCCACCCGGTCCCTGGCAGGGCCAGGGGCAGTACACCGTGTCCGCACACAGCTTGACGCTGCTGATCGCGGACTGACCCGCGCCCGGACGCCCATCCCGGCGGCCACCTCTCCCGGCCCTTGCGCCGCGACTCCCATGGGGCCGTGGCCTCCGTGTTCCACGAACGATCGGCGAACGCCTGCTCCCTAGCATGCGCTGACCCCGGCATGGTTGCGCGCGGCCAGGCCGCAACCCCGGGGTTATGTCCAACACCCTTGGCCTGCGCCCCCGCTGGCCTGAAAAAGACTTCGCCATGAATGAAGAGTGCAGAACCCACCATGCCCCAGGTCCCTCGATACGCCCCTCCCACGCGCATGCAGACGTCACCGTTTTCGCCGAGTTCAATGGCGTGTGCCTGCGGGCCTGGCGTGACAGCGATGTCGACGCGTACGCACAACTCGTGGACGACCGCCGGGTCATGAGATACATCGGCGCCGGCCAGGTGCGCAACCGCCAGGTTGCGAAAGCCGAAGTTGAAGGATTCACCCAGGAAATTCGTCAACAAGGCTGGTCACGTTTCGCCGTGAGTTTGGGGGAAAACGGACCTTTCGTGGGTTACGTTGGCTTTGCGCGCATCGGCGATGAAATCGACTTCGGCGGGCGTTCCCTGTTCCAGTATTGGGGAAGCGATGTGCCGGCGGTAGCGATGTGTCTGGCGCTCGAATACGGCTTTCAAACGGTTCGTTTTGGCGAAATTTTTGCAAAGATCAATGCCCGCAATCTCTCGGCCATACACATCACGCAGAAGTTCTTTGGGGTGCAGGCGCGGGAATCGGTGGAAACCGAATTCGGGCCCCACGTGAAGATCCGTCTGACACGGGATCAGTTCCTGTCAGGCAATCGAGCCAAGACGAACCGGGACTACCTGGCCAGATACGAATACCGACAGCGGAAGTCCCGATGATGGCGGCAGAACACTCCTTCGACCTTCCGATTGGTGGCTTGTGTGACCATGGATGCTGGAGCGGTTCATCATGGCGGAGAACCCTCTATCTGCCCGTAGGCGTGGTGGTTGCGCTGTTCAGGCTCTTGGCGACTGCCGTTTTTGGCCTTCTGTCGTCGCTCCTTCCCAGCGGAGCCAGACATCGGACTTTCCGGTTGTTCCAGATCGTGCTGGGCATGCGACTGCGCTTCAATCTGACCCGAGACCAGATAAGTGACTACACGGACGGCTGCGTGGTTGCCTGCAACCATGTCAGTGTGCTGGACAGCCTCGTCGTCATGGGTATGCCAAACACCGTCGTCATGATGGGAAGGATGGATTTCACCAAGTCCATTCTTGTCTACCTCGCATTCCGCTGCTCCGGGGCGTCGTACTGGAGGGCGGACAATCGCCGGCAGCTCGTGCAGCATTTCCTCCGGTGGAAGGAAAGCCCCCACGGCGCGACACTCTACACAACCCCGGAAGACACGATCGGCAATGGCCGTGGCCTTTTCCGGTTCAAACCGGAGACACTGAATCGCGGCTTTCCGGTGGTTCCGGCGGCGCTGACCATCCGCACGCCCTTCGGCCTGCATCCGCACCCGCTATTCGAGCCGCCATTCCTGCTGTATTTCCGGCTGTTGATGATGCCCTGGACGGAATTTGAATTGAACTACCTGGAAAAGCAGACCAGTGTCCCTGGCCAGCATCCCCAGAACTTTGCAGATCAAGTACAACGCATCATTGCGGACCACCTCGGCATCCCAGCAACACGGCATACGCGCGAGGACAAGCACCGCTACCGCGCAAACGCGCAACCGACACCCACTCGGCATGTTCAGCAGCAGAGATTTCACGTCATCTTTGACTTCGACAGGACCATCATCCCGGACGAGAGTTTCCTGGAACTGCTCAAGTGGGCGCTGCGGGATCAGGGGCGCCACAACGACATCGCCTGTGTGCTGCCTGCACTGCAACGCAGGATTGGCGCTGGACGCTTGGGGCTGGGCGACTATGTTGCGGGGATGAAGTTGATCAGCAGGATTCGCAGACACCATGTCGATCAATACAACCAGCACTGCATGGACCGCATGGACCCGGCCATCACCGCCGTGTTTCAACAGCTCCGTGACATCGGCGGGGAACCCCACATTCTTTCGCACGGGTACATCGAATGCGTAAAGCCTGTTGCACGCCGGCTGGGCATCCGGGAAAGCAACATCAGGGCCACCAAACACTTTCACTGGCTATTGGGGCGGGTCATGCCCTTCGGACTGACACATGTCTTCGGGCGCCAACGCAAGAGTGAAATCATCAATCGATGGCGGCAGCAGCGCAAGATCGACGGCCTGGCCATCATGGTGGGCGACAGCGGCACCGATTTTGAGGCTTATCAGGCTGGCGCAGTCGACGGATTTGTCAGCGCAGACTACTTTGTGTCCGAGCTGCAGACGTTGACGCCAGGAGCTATCCGCCGAGCCCATGATCCCGCCGACCTGTTGGGTCACATCGTCGGACTGGTGGATGCGCTCAGGCCGTCCGGGCCTTCGCGCGGATAGCAGCCTTCGCTGACGGGCACTCAGCGCCCCTTGCGCACCGGCTTGCCTGGCACGCGCCGTGCCCCCGTCTCGCGCGGGGGCAGACCCGTGTGCTGCGTGAGCACGCGACCCGGCTGGGGCTGCTGCGGCGCCATGGTCGGAATGGTCAGCACCGTGGAGTTCTTCTTGCGCGGGCTCTCGTAGGCACCGCCATTGACCGGCTGGAAGGTCGGGATCAGGTGGTGCTTGCCGTTGCCGATCAGGTCGGCACGGCCCATGGCCTTGAGCGCCTCGCGCAGCAGCGGCCAGTTGTTGGGGTCGTGGTAGCGCAGGAATGCCTTGTGCAGGCGGCGGCGCTTGTCGCCGCGCACCACGTCCACGGCCTCGGCACGGTCGTCGCGGTGCAGGCCCTTGAGCGGGTTCAGCCGCGTGTGGTACATGGCCGTGGCGGTGGCCATGGTGCTGGGGTAGAAGGTCTGCACCTGGTCGGCACGGAATCCGTTCTTCTTCAGCCAGACGGCCAGGTTCATCATGTCCTCGTCGCTGGTGCCCGGGTGGGCGGCGATGAAGTACGGGATGAGGTACTGCTTCTTGCCCGCCTCGGCCGTGTACTTCTCGAACATCTGCTTGAAGCGGTCGTAGCTGCCGATGCCCGGCTTCATCATCTTGGTGAGCGGCCCGCTCTCGGTGTGCTCCGGCGCGATCTTCAGGTAGCCGCCCACGTGGTGGGTGACCAGCTCCTTCACGTACTCGGGGCTCTTCACCGCCAGGTCGTAGCGCAGGCCGGAGCCGATCAGGATCTTCTTCACGCCCTTGACCGCGCGGCCACGGCGGTAGATGGCAATCAACGGGTCGTGGTTGGTGGTGAGGTTCTGGCAGATGCCGGGGTAGACGCAACTGGGCTTGCGGCAGGCGGCCTCGATCTCGGGCGTTTTGCAACCCAGGCGGTACATGTTGGCCGTGGGGCCACCCAGGTCGGAAATGGTGCCGGTGAAGCCCTTAACCTTGTCGCGGATCTCCTCGATCTCGTGGATGATGGAATCCTCCGAGCGGCTCTGGATGATGCGGCCCTCGTGCTCGGTGATGGAGCAGAACGTGCAGCCACCAAAGCAGCCGCGCATGATGTTGATCGAGAACCGAATCATCTCCCACGCCGGGATCTTGGTGGCGCCATCGTGGCTGCCGTTCTCGTCGGCGTAGGCCGGGTGCGGGTTGCGTGCATAGGGCAGGCCGAACACGTAGTCCATCTCGGCCGTGGTCAGCGGGATGGGCGGCGGGTTGATCCACACGTCGCGCGCCGTGGTGCCCTCGCCGTGCGCCTGGACCAGGGCACGGGCGTTGCCGGGGTTGGTCTCCAGGTGCAGCACGCGGTTGGCGTGGGCGTAGAGCACGTTGTCGCTCTTGACCTGCTCGTAGCTGGGCAGGCGGATCACGGTGCGCTCGCGCGGCGGGCGTTTGCCCTTGGCCGTGTAGGCCGGGTTGGGCACGAATGTCACGGGTGATACCGAAGCATTTGTGCCGCTAGCCCTCGTGGAATCTGCGTGAGCAGCTCCTGAATCTATAGCACCCTGCTCTTCGATCGGTGCCGAATCCTTGCCGCAGCTGGCGCCCTTGGCCGCCGCCAGTTCGGCGGTGGTGTGGTAGGGGTTGATGTGGTCTTCCACATGGCCGGGCTGGTCCACCTCGGTGGAGTCGATCTCGAACCAGCCACGGACGCTGCCGTCCCCTTCCCATTGCGCGGTTTCGTCATCGGTGCGGCGCACAAAGGCGGTGCCACGCACGTCGGTGATGTGCTGCACCGGCTCGCGCGCGGCCAGGCGGTGGGCGATCTCGACGATGGCACGGTCGGCATTGCCGTACAGCAGCAGGTCGCACTTGGCGTCCACCACGATGGAACGGCGCACCTTGTCGCTCCAGTAGTCGTAGTGGGCGATGCGGCGCAGGCTGCCTTCGATGCCGCCCAGGACGATGGGCACGTCCTTGTAGGCCTCGCGGCAGCGCTGGCTGTAGACCACGGCGGCGCGGTCGGGGCGGCGGTCTGGCGCGCCACCGGGGGTGTAGGCGTCGTCGCTGCGGATCTTGCGGTCGGCCGTGTAGCGGTTGATCATGGAATCCATGTTGCCCGCCGACACCGCCCAGAACAGGTTGGGTTTGCCCAGCGCCTTGAAGGGCTCGGCGCTTTGCCAATCGGGCTGCGCAATGATGCCCACGCGAAAGCCCTGCGCCTCCAGCAGGCGGCCGATCACCGCCATGCCGAAGCTGGGGTGGTCCACATACGCGTCCCCCACCACCAGCACCACGTCGCAACTGTCCCAGCCCAGTTGCGCCATCTCCTCCCGGCTCATGGGCAGGAAAGGCGCGGTGCCGAAGCGCTTGGCCCAATAGGGCCGGTAGCTGCTCAAGGGCTTGGCGGCGCGCGGAAAAAAGGAGACATCGACGAATGCGTTCATGGGGTAGCCTGGGGGGAAGCCCCGATTGTAGGTTTTGCCACTGGACAGCACGACCTAAAGGGTTACTGCCGGTGCCGTGGGCTACAGGTGGCCCGTAGAATGTTTTTTTGCCTCTGCCTCCCGCAATTCACAGGACACACCATGCGCAAAACGCTATTGACCATCGCCCTGGCTGCCATCGCCACAACCGCCGCAGCCCAGGGCAAAGACCTCAAGGTGGCTATTGACCCCACCTACGAACCCTTCACCTTCAAGCAGGATGGCAAGCCCACCGGCTTTGACGTGGACATTGCCAGCGCCCTGTGCGAGCAGATCAAGCGCAAGTGCGTGTTCGTGGAGCAACCCTGGGACGGCATGATCCCGGGCCTGATGGCGCGCAAGTACGAGGTCATCATCAGTTCCATGTCGGTCACCGAAGACCGCCTGAAGCAGATCGACTTCACCGACAAGTACTACAACACGCCCAGCCGGGTGGTGACCAAAAAGGACGTGAAGTACACCGGCCCCGCCTCCATCAAGGGCAAGAAGATCGGTGTGCTCAAGGCCAGCACCCAAGAGAAATATGCCCTGGGTGAGCTCAAGCCTGCGGGTGTGGAAGTGGTCTCCTACGACGCGCAGGACCAGGTCTACCTTGACATCAAGGCCGGCCGCCTGGATGGCACCGTGGCCGACCACGTGGAGGTGACCGGCGGCTTTTTGAGCAAGCCCGAGGGCAAGGACTATGAGTTGAAGGGCGAGGAGCTGTACATCCCCAAATACTTCGGCATTGGCGCCGGCATCGGGTTGCGCAAGGGCCAAGACGCGCTCAAGGGTGAACTGAACGCCGCCATCAAGGCGATCCGCGCCAACGGCACCTACAAAAAGATCAACGACAAGTACTTCAAGTTCGACGTCTACGGCAAGTAAGTTCCATGAACGCCTACGTCACCACCATCCTGCAGGGGGCGCTGCTCACGGTGGGTGTGTCGCTGGCCGCGCTGGCGGTGTCCGTCGTGCTGGGCCTGTTGGGCGCGGCGGCCAAGCTGTCCGGCCACCGCATCTGGGTGGGCGTGGCCACAGCCTACACCACGGTGATCCGCGGCATTCCCGACCTGGTGCTGATGCTCTTGATCTTCTACGGCGGCACCATCGGCCTCAACAACCTACTGGAATGGATGGGTAGTGAAGCCACGGTGGACATCGATCCATTTGTGGCTGGCGTCTTGACGCTGGGCTTCATCTACGGTGCCTACATGACCGAGACCTTCCGCGGTGCCATCCTGGCCGTGCCGCACGGCCAGATCGAGGCGGCCTGGGCCTACGGCATGGGCCGCACCCAGACCTTTGTGCGCATCACCGCGCCGCTGATGGTGCGCTATGCCTTGCCCGGCTTCACCAACAACTGGCTGGTGCTGATCAAGGCCACGGCCCTGGTCAGTCTGATCGGCCTGCAGGACATGACCTACGCCGCCAAGCAGGCCAGCGCCGCCACGCGCGCGCCCTTCACCTTCTTCCTGTTCACGGCTGCGCTGTTCCTGGTCTACACCACGCTGTCGCTGTGGGCGCTGCGCACCGTGCAGGCGCGCTTCAGCCGCGGCGTGCGCCGGGGGGTGGTCTAGCATGAACTGGTCCGTCCTGTTCGAGCCGCAGAACCTGGCGCTCTACGGCCAGGGCATCCTCACCACGCTGGCCCTGCTGTTCTCGTCGCTGACCGTGGGCGCGGTGCTGGCATTGGTGTTTGCCCTGCTGCTCACCGGGCCTTGGCTGCCGATGCGATGGCTGGTGGGCACCTACACCTATGTAATCCGCGGCACGCCGCTGCTGATCCAGGTCTACCTTATCTACTACGGCCTGGCGCAGTTGGAGTGGATACGGGACCGCTGGGACTCGGTCTGGCCCTGGACCCATTTCAAGGAACCCTTCTTCTGCGCCCTGCTGGCCTTTGCGCTGAACACGGCCGGCTACACTGCCGAGATGCTGGCCGGCGCCATCCGCGAGACCGCCGCCGGTGAGATCGAGGCCGCCCAGGCCTATGGCATGGGCCGTGCGCAAGTCATGTGGCGCATCGTGCTGCCCAGCGCCCTGCGCCGCACGTTGCCCGCCTACAGCAACGAGGTGGTGATGATGCTGCACAGCACCAGCCTGGCCAGCGCCGTGCCCTCCATGCTGGACGTGACCGCCGCCGCCAGCCGCATCTATGCCGACTACTACCTGCCGTTCGAAGCCTACCTCGCCGCCGCGGCCATCTACCTGGTGGCATCGTTCTGCCTGATCGGCCTGTTCAAACTCGGCGAACGCCATCTGCTAGCCTACCTGGCACCAAGGAAAGCCTAATGCAACGCACCGACCACCCCCTGCTGTCGCCCAGCCTGGGCAGCCACAGGACACTGACCAGCTTCCACTTTGGCCAGGCCGGCCACGGCCCCAAGGTTTACATCCAGGCCAGCCTGCACGCCGAAGAACTGCCCGGCATGCTGGTGGCCCACCACCTGCGCGCCTTGCTGGAGGCGGCCGATGCCGCGGGCCAGATTGCCGGTGAAATCATCCTGGTGCCGGTGGCCAACCCGATTGGCCTGGCCCAGCGCGTGGACCACAAGGCCATGGGCCGCTTCGAGCTGGACAGCTCGGAAAACTTCAACCGCCACTACCCCGATCTGGCCAAGGCCATCTGGCCCACCGTGCAGGGCCAACTGGGCCCCGACCCACTGGCCAATGTGGCCAACGTGCGCCATGCCATGGGCGCCTACCTGCGGGACTGGAAGCCGGATACCGAACTGCAAAGCCTGCGCCGCGCGCTGCTGCTGCTGTCCCATGACGCGGACTACATGCTGGACCTGCACTGCGACTGCGAGGCCGTGATGCACTTCTACACCGAAGAAGGCTGCTGGCCGCAGTTCGAGCCCCTGACCCGCTTCCTGCAGTGCGAAGCCATTCTGCTGGCCAAAAATTCGGGCAGCGGCCCGATTGACGAATGCCTGTCCGGCGTCTGGTGGCGCCTGGCCGAGGCTTTGGCCGCCGCCGGCAGCAACGCGCCCCTGCCCCAGGGCTGCTGCAGCACCACGATTGAGCTACGCGGCGAGGCCGACGTGGCCCACGCGCTGGCCCATTCGGATGCCAAGGCCCTGTTTGCCTGGCTGCAAACCACCGGCGCCATTGCCAGCGCCTATCCGCCGGATGTGCCACCCGCCGTGTGCAACGCCACGCCACTGGCCGGCTCCGAGACCTTGCACGCACCGACACCCGGCGTCGTCGTGTTTGCCGCCCAGGTGGGCCAGATCCTGCAGGCGGGCGACCTGGTGGCCGAGATCATCGACCCGCTGTCGGCGCAAAGCCACCGTGTGCTGGCCGGCGTGGCCGGTGTGTTCTACGCGCGCATCCGCGAACGCTATGTGCTGGCCGGCGGCGAGCTGGGCAAGATTGCCGGCGCCACCGCCTTCCGGACCGGCGAACTGCTGGGCGCCTGAGCATGGCAGCCACCACGCTCAAACTGCAGGTCGACAACATCCACAAGCGCTTTGGCGCCAATGAGGTGCTCAAGGGTGTGTCGCTCGCGGCCCATGCGGGCGACGTGATCAGCATCATCGGCAGCTCGGGCTCGGGCAAGAGCACGTTTCTGCGCTGCATCAACCTGCTGGAAAAGCCGCACGAGGGCCGCATCATCGTGGCCGGCGAAGAACTCCGGCTGGTGCCCCAGCGCAACGGCGAACTGGGTGCGGCCGACCCGCACCAACTGGCCCGCCTGCGCACCAAGCTGGCCATGGTGTTCCAGCACTTCAACCTGTGGGCCCACATGACAGTGCTGCAGAACATCATCGAGGCCCCCATCCACGTCATGGGCGTGCCCAGGGAACAGGCCATTGAAATTGCCCGCACGTACCTGGCCAAGGTCGGCCTGGCCGGGAAGGAAGACGCCTATCCGGCCCACCTGAGCGGCGGCCAGCAGCAGCGCGTGGCCATTGCCCGCGCGCTGGCCATGGAGCCCGAGGTGATGCTGTTCGACGAGCCCACCAGCGCCCTGGACCCCGAACTGGTGACCGAGGTGCTGAAGGTCATGCAGAACCTGGCGCAGGAAGGCCGCACCATGGTCGTGGTCACCCACGAGATGGGCTTTGCCCGCGAGGTCTCCGGGCACGTGATCTTCCTGCACCAGGGCCGTATCGAGGAAGAAGGCCTTCCGGCCCAGGTGCTGTCCCATCCCAGGAGCGAACGCCTGGCCCAGTTCCTGTCGGGCAATCTCAAGTAGTGCGCGGTACACTGGCCCCAGTACACCAGCACCGGAGGCTTCGGATTGCCCATTCACGATTTGTCCACGCTGTCCCAGTACAAATACGAGGACCTGCTGCACAACCTGCTGGAGACCATTCCTGACCGCGTCTGGCTCAAGGACCTCAATGGCATCCACCTGGCGTGCAACAGCGCCTTTGCGGCACTGGTCGGCGCGCAGCCGCAGGATGTGATCGGAACCGACGATGCACACTGGTTCGGTGAACAGGCCGCCCGCGACTTCCGCCAGACCGACCTGCTGACCCTGCAGGTCGGCACCACCACCACCTTTGAGGGGCCCATGCCCTCGCCGCTGCGTGACGACCCCACCACCTACGAGGTCACCAAGACCCCGATGCGGGATGCCGATGGCCGCATCATTGGCGTGCTGGGCATGGGGCGCAACATCCAGGAGCGCAAGAATGCCGAGGCACTGCTGCGCACCACCCAGGCCGAACTGCAGGCCTCGCTGCAATCAATCCAGCACCTGGCGCTCCACGACCCGCTGACCGGCCTGCCCAACCGGCGCATGCTGACCGACCGCATGGAAACCGCCCTGGCCGCCAGCCAGCGCAACAACCGGCATGGCGCGGTGCTGTTCCTGGACCTGGACAAGTTCAAGTACCTCAATGACAACCACGGCCACGACGTCGGCGACCTGCTGCTGCAGGAAGTGGCGCGCCGCCTGCTGCAATGCGTGCGAGCCGTGGACACCGTGGCCCGCCTGGGCGGCGACGAATTCGTGGTGCTGGTCCAGGAACTCAGCGCCGATGCCCATGATGCCCGTCTGCATGCCGCCAGGCTGGGGCACAAGGTGCTTGCCAGCCTGAACGAGCCCTACATCCTGCAGGGCGCAGAGCACACCATCACGCCCAGCATTGGCGTCACGCTGTTCCTGGGCCAGGCCGTTGCCGCCTCCGAACTGCTGCGGCGCGCCGACATGGCCATGTTCGAGGCCAAGGCTGAAGGTCGCAACACGCTCTGCTTTCATGACAAAATAGGCCTCTAGCCCTCTAAAACACTGCGTACGCAGCTACCAAATTCATAGCACACCACCATGCTGTACTTCCTGCCCGCTCCGCTCAGGGGACTCATCGCCACCCTCCTGATGCTGCTCAACATCTTCTTCTGGGTGCCCATCCTGCTGGTGTTCTCGTCGCTCAAGCTCATCCTGCCGTTCAAGCGTGTGCGCCTGGCCATCGACCCCATCCTGCTGTCCATCGCCGAGGCCTGGATCTGGGGCAACAGCGCCTGGATGGGCCTGACCCAACGCACCACCTGGGACGTGCAGGGCATCGAAGGGCTGGACCCGCACAGCTGGTACATGGTCAACAGCAACCACCAGTCCTGGGTCGACATCCTGGTGCTGCAGCACCTGTTGAACCGGCGCATTCCGCTGCTCAAGTTCTTCCTGAAGCAGCAGTTGATCTGGGTGCCCGTCATGGGTCTGGCGTGGTGGGCGCTGGAGTTCCCCTTCATGCGGCGCCACACCGAGGAATACCTGAAAAAACACCCCGAAATGCGCGGCAAGGACCAGGAAACCACCCGCAAGGCCTGCGCCAAATACGCGCTGATTCCCACCAGCGTCATGAACTTTCTGGAGGGCACACGTTTCACCACGGCCAAGCACGCCAAGCAGCAGTCGCCCTACCAGCACCTGCTCAAGCCCAAGGCCGGCGGCATGGCGCTGGCGCTCAACGCGATGGGGACCAAGTTCCAGGCGATCCTGGATGTGACCATCGTCTACCCGGATGGCCCACCCACCTTCACCGGCTTCCTGATGGGCGAGCTGCACCGCGTGGTCGTGCGCGTGCGCAGCCTGCCGATTCCGCAGCACCTGATGACCGGCGACTACGCCCAGGACCCGGCCTTCCGCGAGGCTTTCTCCCAATGGGTGCAGCAGCTCTGGCGTGAAAAGGACGCCCAGATCAGCGCCCTGCTGGAAGCCGCCGCGCGCCCTTCGGCCACCGCAAGGCCATGAACCGCCACCGCCTGCGCCTCTTCATGCAGCGGCTCTATGTCGCCTGCATGCTGTGGGTCGTGGGCCGCGCGCTGGTGGCCACCAGCCGGGTGGACGCCGGGGTGCAAGCCGAGCTGGCCCACCTGCCGGCGGGCTACCAGATCCAGATGGTGGTGCTGCCCGGCGGTCCCGGCTTCGTGGTGGAGTGTGTGGGCGATGGCACGCTCAAGCGCGCCCGGCGGCGCAAGACCCGGCCCGAACTGAGCATCCGCTTCAAGCACATCGCCCACGCCTTTTTGGTACTGTCCTTCCAGGAAGGCACGGCCCGCGCCTTCGCCAACGACCGCATGGTGGCCGACGGCGAGGTGTCGCACGCCGTTGCACTGGTGCGCTGCCTCAACACCATGGAGGCGCTGATCCTGCCGCGCTGGATCGCCAGCCGCGCCGTCAAGCGCTATCCCAGGCTGCCGTGGTTCGAGAAGGCCGGCAAGGCCCTGCGCATTTACGCGCGGTTTGCCGGCAACCTGTTGCTGTTCAAGTAAACCATGACCCAACCCTATTACGAGTTCTTCTGCCCGGTCAAGACCATTGCCGGCCACGAGGCGCTGGAACACATTCCATTCGAGCTGGCCGCGCTGTCGTGCAGCCGCCCCATGCTCATCACCGACAAGGGCGTGCGCGGTGCCGGCCTGCTGGCCCTGATGCAGGCTGTGCTGGCCGCCTCGCACGCGCCGGTGGCCGTGGTGTTTGACGACGTGCCGCCCGACAGCAGCCTGGCCACGGTGCGCGCCGCCGCCGCCAGCTACCGCGCCCACCAGTGCGATGCCATCATCGCCGTGGGCGGCGGCTCGGTCATCGACACCAGCAAGGCGGTCAACATCCTGGTGTCCGAGGGCGGGGACGACCTGATGCAGTACGCCGGCGCCCACAACCTCAAACGCCCGCTCAAACCCCTGTTCGCGGTGCCCACCACCTCCGGCACCGGCAGCGAGGTCACGATGGTGGCCGTCATTTCCGACACGGACGCCGGAGTCAAGATTCCGTTCACCTCGTATTTCCTGCTGCCCAACGCCGCCGTGCTGGACCCCCGCATGACGCTGACGCTGCCGCCCGCCATCACCGCGGCCACGGCCATGGACGCGCTGACCCACGCCATCGAGGCCTATACCGGCCTGGCGGCCAACCCGATGAGCGACGCCTACGCCACCGCCGCCATCCAGAAGATCAGCCAGCACCTGCTGGCCGTGCTGGACCATCCGCAGGACGCCCACGGCCGCCTGGAACTGGCCCAGGCGTCCACGATGGCGGGCATTGCATTCTCCAACTCCATGGTCGGCATGGTGCATGCGCTGGGTCACTCGCTGGGCGCCCTGTGCCACCTGCCGCACGGCGTGTGCATGAGCGTGCTGCTGCCCTATGTGCTGGAGTACAACAGCGTGCTGGCCGGCGAGCGCATTGGCGAGCTGCTGCTGCCGCTGGGCGGCTCCGAGGTGTATGCCGCCACGCCGCAGCCGCTGCGTGCGGCGCGCACCATCCAGCTGGTGCGCCTGCTGCGCGACAACCTGCACCAGCGCTGCCAGTTGCCGCGCACGCTGCAGGAGACCGGCAAGGTCAGCCTGGAACAACTGGAAGCCATTGCGGACCTGGCCATCAATGACGGCTCCATCCTCTACAACCCGGTGGAGAGCGACCGCGCCGAACTGCTGTCCGTGCTGCACAACGCCTGGGGCACGCCGCTGGCCCCGGTGGCAGCACCTGTCCCGGCCTTGGACCCTGATACAAATCAGCCGCCAGCCCTCGCCAAACCTGCGTAGACAGCTATCAAATTGGTAGCTACTTGCGCAGCACGATGTGCACCAGCGCCGCCGCGTCCTCGATGCCGGTCAGGCTGTGCGGCACGCCGCCGGCCAGGTACAGCATCTCACCGGCGGCCAGCACGTGGGAGCCGCCGTCGCTGGTGAAGCCGATGGAGCCCTCCAGGCATTGCACCGTGATGTCACCGGCCACCTTGTGCGCCGGCATGGTCTTGCCCTTGGGCAGCACCAGGCGCATGACCTCCAGTTCGCTGGTCTTGAAGATAGCCTCGGATTGCCGTACGCCCAGGGCGTTGGCAACGGGCATGACGCCGACGGGCTGCCCCGAAATAGCATGTTGAATGGCCATGGTGCGTCTCCTTGACTGGCTGCCGGACTGGCAACTGCACTATAGACCTGCACCGGCCACCCCGGCAACATCCCCATCCAGCGGCAGGTATCAGGGCGACCGTTCCGCGCGGTAGACCACGTAGCGGTTGCCGCCCGTGGCCTTGGCGCGGTACATGGCCTCGTCCGCATGCCGCATCAGCGTCTTGCCGTCCTGTGCGTCCTGGCCCAGGATGCTCACGCCGACGCTGGCATACACCTGCGCGGACTGTGCGCAGGCCAGGGGTGCGCTGACCACGGCAATGACGCGGTTGAGCAGATCCGGCAGGGCCTGCTCGATCTCGATCTCGTTGATGAGCAGGACAAACTCGTCGCCGCCAAATCGTGCCACGGTGTCGGCCGCACGCACGGCGTTGGCAATGCGTCGCGCAACGGTCACCAGCACCTGGTCTCCCACTTCGTGCCCCAGGCGGTCATTGATGGGCTTGAACCGGTCCAGGTCCAACATGCACACGGCGACGCGCGCATCCGAGCGCCGGGCCTGCAGGATGAGGCGATCCAGCCGGTCATCCATCAGATTGCGGTTGGGCAGCCCGGTCAGCGAATCGTGGTGCGCGAGGTTGCGCAACTCCTGCCGCGACGCCAGCAACTGGGCATTGAGATGCCGGGCCCGCGCGTACTGGATCGATACCAGCCCCGCCACGCCAAGCGCCAGGATCGCCAACTGCAGCGCGTAGCGGTTCACCGCCTCCAGCAGGCTGAATTCCGGCTTCTGGTCAAACGGATAGACCCGCATGCGCTGCATCAGGCGCTGCACGCTGAGGTACTCCACCGGGGTCGACCAGCGGTGGTAACGCCCGGCCTTGGCGGCCTGCGAATCCGGGGGCATCCGCAACAGGGCCGCCACCACCAGGTTCTTGATATCAATGGACACCTTCGGCACGGCCGCCAGCGCCCACTCGGGGAACAGCGCCGTCGACACCTGGAACGGGAAGTCCCCCGCATCCCGGGCATTGATCACCCTGAACTGGTCGAGGCGGATCGTGCCTTCGCGCGCCATGGACTCCAGCAGCCCGGAGCGTACGAAACCGGCCTCCGCCCGCCCGTCCTTGACGGCCTGCACCGAGAGGTCCTGCGGCAGCCCCAGAAAGAAGAGGTTGACGCTCTTCTCGGCGTTGATGCCGTGCTCCCTGAGCAGGTCGGCCTGCGCCAGGTAACCCGCAAACGAGGTCTTGTCCGCGGCAACCACCCGCTTGCCGCGCAGGTCCGCCAGCTCCTTGACGTCGGTGCGGTCCGCCCGGGTGAAGATGACACCGCCAAACTGGTTGACGACCTTGCCGTTCTCCTCCCTGACCAGGGTGGCCACGCGCGATGCGCCGTACTTGGATTCGAAGATGATGTAGTGCAGCGGATTGGTGATCAGGAAGTCCAACTGGCCGTTGCCGAGTTCGACCTCAAACTCCGGCAGGTTCAGGGGAACCACCTCGAACCGCGAGCCCGGTATCTGGCTCGCGATGTAGTCCATCGTGGGCTGCCAGTCTTTGATAGTGGCGGACTTGTCGCGAAAGGCCGTCACCCCCACCCGGTACAGGTGTTGATCACCCTGGGCTAAGGCGGCGCCACACAGCATCCACAGGATGCCCAGGACCGACAGCAAACGCGACATCACCACTTTCGGTTGTTTGCGTCAGCATAGCGCAAAGCAAGCAGAAAGCGGTCGATGCCCGAGCAATGCAGTCAGGCCTTCACCTTGAAGGCCGGCAGCTTCTGGGCCAGGCGCGCACCCATCTCGGCGCCCAGGGCTTGCAGGCCGCTCAGGGGGCGGACCATGACCTCGAATTCGACAATCTTCCCGGCCTCGTCAAAGCGCACCAGGTCGATGCCCTTGAGCTGCTTGTCGCCCACACGGGCACTGAATTCCAGCACCACATTCAGGCCGTCGTCGGACGCCAACTGGCGGTGGTAGGTGAAGTCCTCGAACACGTTGATCACGGTGGAGAGCGCCAGGATCAGGGCAGCCGCCGGTTGGTACGGGTGGATGGCCATGGGGGAGCGGAACACGGCATCGGGGTGGACGATGCTGGCCAGCGCGGACAGGTCGCGCTTGGCGACCATCTCGTGCCAGGTGGCGAGCGACTGGGCAACGGTGGGGGCAACGTGGGAAGGCAGGGCTTGCATGGCAAAGGTCTCCGGTGTAGGGGGTTGATGGCGATCAGATGGTGGCGGCCAGGGTCGTGCCCTGGTGGATGGCGCGCTTGGCGTCCAGCTCGGCGGCCACGTCGGCACCGCCAATCAGGTGCACGCTGCAGCCAGCGGCTTGCAGGTCGGCCAGCAGTTCGCGCTGCGGCTCTTGGCCAGCGCACAGCACCACGTTGTCCACGGGCACCACGCGCTCGTCATCACCCACGTGGATGTGCAGGCCGGCGTCGTCTATTCTTTGGTACTGCACGCCGGGGTACATGCCCACGCGCTTGGCCTTGAGGCCCGTGCGGTGAATCCAGCCGGTGGTCTTGCCCAGTTGGTCACCCACCTTGCTGGTCTTGCGCTGCAGCAGGGCCACCTTGCGCGGCGCAGCCTCCACATGCGGCTCGGTCAGGCCGCCGACGTGGGCGTAAGTAGTATCAATGCCCCACTCCGCATAGAACTTGGGTGCATCCACGCTGGCGCTGGTGCCGCTGTGGGTGAGGAATTCGGACACATCAAAGCCAATGCCACCGGCACCGATCACCGCCACGTTCTTGCCGACCGGCTTGCCATCGCGCAGCACGTCCAGGTAGCCCAGCACCTTGGGGTGGTCCACGCCCGGAATGTCGGGGGTGCGCGGTGTGACCCCAGTGGCCAGCACGATCTCGTCAAAGCCTGCGGCCTTGAGCGCATCGGCGCTGGCGCGGGTGTTGAGCGACAGCTTCACGCCCTTCAACTTCAACTGGCGGTCAAAGTAGCGCAGCGTCTCGTAGAACTCTTCCTTGCCCGGCACCTTCTTGGCGATGTTGAACTGGCCGCCGATTTCGCTGGCCGCATCGAACAGCTCCACCGTGTGGCCACGCTGTGCCGCCGTGACGGAAAACGCCAACCCCGCAGGCCCGGCACCCACCACGGCAATACGCTTGGACTTGGCGGCGGGGGTGATGACGATTTCGGTCTCGTGGCAGGCACGCGGGTTCACCAGGCAGGACGTGATCTTGCCGCCAAAGGTGTGGTCCAGGCAGGCCTGGTTACAGCCGATGCAGGTGTTGATCTCATCGGCCCGGCCCTCGGCCGCCTTGCGCACAAAGTCGGGGTCTGCCAGGAAGGGGCGCGCCATGGAGACCATGTTGCAGAAGCCGTCGCGCAGCAGTTGCTCGGCCACCTCGGGGGTGTTGATGCGGTTGGTGGCCACCAGCGGAATCTTCACCGAGCCCATCAGGCGCTGCGTGACCCAGGCGTAGGCCGCGCGCGGCACCTTGGTGGCGATGGTGGGGATGCGCGCCTCGTGCCAGCCGATGCCGGTGTTGATGATGGTGGCACCCGCCGCCTCGATGGCCTGAGCCAGTTGGATCACCTCGTCCAGCGTGGAGCCGCCTTCCACCAGGTCCAGCGCGGACAGGCGGTAGATGATGATGAAGTTGGCGCCGACCTTCTCGCGCACACGGCGCACGATCTCCACCGGGAATCGGATGCGGTTGGCGTAGCTGCCGCCCCAGGCGTCGTCGCGGTGGTTGGTGCGCGCGGCGATGAATTCGTTGATCAGGTAGCCCTCAGACCCCATGATCTCCACGCCGTCATAACCCGCCACCTGGGCCAAACCGGCGCAGCGGGCAAAGTCGTCGATGGTCTGCTCCACCTCTTCGGTGGTGAGCGCGTGCGGCGTGAACGGGTTGATGGGCGCCTGCAGCGCGCTGGGCGCCACCAGGTCCTTCTGGTAGGAGTAGCGGCCAAAGTGCAGGATCTGCATGGCAATCTTGCTGCCCGCCTGGTGCACGGCGTCCGTCACCATGCGGTGGTGGTCGGCTTCGACCTCGGTCGTCAACATGGCGCCACCCTTCATGGGGCGGCCGCGCTCGTTGGGGGCAATGCCGCCGGTCACGATCAGGCCCACGCCGCCGCGGGCGCGCTCGGCGTAGAAGGCGGCCATGCGCTCAAAACCGTTGGGCACCTCTTCCAGCCCCACGTGCATGGAGCCCATCAGGACCCGGTTCTTGAGGGTGGTGAAGCCCAGGTCGAGGGGCGCAAGCAGATGGGGGTATGTGGTCATGGAAGCTCCTTTATGCAACTGGTTGCACAATTCTATGCAGGAAGTTACCGTCTTTGCAACTGGTTGCATAAAATCCGGGTATGTCCCTACCCCATGCACTCATCACCGCCCTGGTGGAACAGCCCTCCTCCGGCTCCGACCTGGCCAGCCGCTTTGACCGGTCCATCGGCTACTTCTGGCACGCCACCCACCAGCAGATCTACCGCGAACTGGGCCGCCTGGAAGAAGCCGGCTGGGTGGAATCGCTCCCGCCCGAGAGCGGACGCGGACGCAAGCGTGTCTACCGCGTGCTGCCCGCCGGGCGCAAGGAACTCAAACGCTGGGTGGCCGAGCAGCAAGACCCCCAGGTCATGCGCAACGAGCTGATGGTGCGCCTGCGCGCCGAGGCCGTGATCGGCCCCACTGGCCTGGCCGACGACATCCGCCGCCGCCTGGCGTTGCACAAGGAGAAGCTGGCGCTGTACCAGGCGATTGAGGCGCGCGACTTTGCAGGTATGGAAGACGGCGGGTCCAAGAAGCAGCAACTGCAACACCTGGTGCTCAGCGCGGGGATTTTGCAGGAGACGCAGTGGATTGCGTTTTCGGAGAAGGCGTTGGGGATATTGGGTCAGACCGGAATTTGATATCCGGCCTCAGTTGAAAAGCAGGTGACGGGTTCCAACGATCCCATGCAGAACGGGTAACCGTTCATGCCGATCACCTGACAGGCGAAATCCGATTGGCGATGAAATCGCGTTGCGGATGGCTCCGAGTTTCAGGAGCAGTCAATCGCCATGTATGCGTTTCAATGCCCCAGGCTAAGCACGCTGGCAGAGGCCTCATCGGAGCTGGTCATGAACACCGTGAAGTGGCTCTTGTCGGCCGTCAAGGCGCCAACACCCTGCAAGAGCCGCACCGCGCTGCCACAGGTCTCTGTGATGGCAGTCTCCACTACGGCCTTGCGCTCGGCCCGCAAACTCAATTGACCACTGTAGGTGCAGCCTCCGATCCAGCTGCCTGTGAGCCCACCGGTGCCGCTAATATCCCAGGTGACAAGCCCTGCCCCCAATGTGGCAGTCCAGCTACCCGCAAAGTCAGTGAGAGCCGCTGGCGTGTCATAGCGCCCCAGATAGGCCAGGCTGTAGGTATCTGTGGCGCCCGTGGCGGTGACCGTGTCGCTAAGGCTCGTCTTCTCCACCAAGGTGGCACTGACAGTGGCGGAGGTCGCGGCGACTCCGGAGTCATCCATCACATAGCGTTTTGCAGTACCGGTGTAGCTCCCACTTTGACCGCTGAAGGTGGCCTTGACCAGGCGGGTCACCGTTGGGGACTTGCTGGTGTCGGTGATGGCTTGCCACATACGCCCATCGGGTAAAACAATGGCAGCCGTCGTGCTAGTGCCGGTCGCAGTGCTTTGCCACAGACCTTGCAAGGCGGTGGTGCTCAATGGCGCGGGTGTGGGCGTAGGCGTGGGCGCAGTGCCGCTACCGCCTCCTCCACACGCCACCAGAAGAAACGTAGCTGCGGCGCACGCCGCAAGAGTGGTTTTTTTATGCATGATCATTTGGTTGTTCAGTTGCAGTGGGGCAGCGAGCCTTCATTTCATATCTTTAGAGCCAGTGCCCATCGGGCGGCAGCGGGGAGTTGTGTCCGAGCAACGACGGAGGCACAAAGACCGCCGCCGCACCACGCTCGGAGATGGCACCGTTGACCTGGCCATCGGTGTCAAACTGGCCACCGTCCGTGATCTGGAAATCCAGGCGCAGCTTTCCACCTTCGGTCACCATCGTCCCCCCATAAAGAGCGCTGGCCAGATTAACCCAGGTTCCGGTACTGTCCTGGCTCCAGTAACCATTGATGCCCAATGCGGGGTCGACATAGATACTGAAGGTCTCTGTGACCGGCGTCCCGTTGCCGGTGCCGACGTTGGCACTGAAATTAAACAGGCCCAAGGGCATCTTCATGCCTACGGGAAGATTGGACGGTGCGTCCTTTTGCAAGAGGCTGGTGATCTGTGCGCTGTTGGTATCGATCGTGTCAATCTTGCCCAAGAGCGAGTCGGCTACCAAAGTCACATAGATGCTCGGTACCCCAGACGGACTGCTTTGCGGGAACGGGGTCTGTAAGAAACTTGCCGACGCCACAGACGCTTGCGCGCTGTCTTGTATGCCATCTCCGTTGCCGTCCCCTGCGACGAATAGCGGCGCTAAGCCGGGCACAGCATTTTCTATTGCCGAGGAGACGCCATCCGAATCCGAATCGGTGGGCGTCGGTGTCGGGTCAGGAGTTGGGGGCGGCGCCGGGGGAGATATGCCACTGACGGTGATGGCATTGGTCGCGTCGGCCGTATCGGTTGCACCGATGACACTGTCCCAGTCGTCCGCGGCAGCCAAGTTGTAGACCGTAGATCCTGAAGAACTTGTGCCGTTGGCGTTGAGCAGCGCGGCGACTGCGGTGAGATCCGCGCCACTGAGCGTCACGGCGAAGCTGGTCGCGCTGGTAATCTCTACATCAGACGTGGTTGTCAGCACGCGCGTGACGCCTCCCTCGCCCGTGATGGTCAGTTTGGCGACGGTAATGTCGTTGGTTACCCCCACGGTCTTGACCAGGTTGGTACCAGTGACGGTCAACACATGCGTATTGACGTCGTAGGTCGCCGAAGTAATGGTGGGGGCTGTGACGTTGCTGACTGTGACCCCATTGCCGGTCAGATCGGCCGGTGCACTGGCCGTGCTATCCCAGTTGGCAGCACCACCCAGATTGAACACGGTGGTACTGACGGCGGTCGTACCATTCTGGTTGAGCAGCCCGTTGACGGCCAGCTTGTCGGCAGCATTCAGGGTGAGCGCAAAGGCTGTCGCGCTGGTTGCAGTCGTGCCGACACTGGTCAGTGTATAGGTGGCACCGCCTTCACCGGTCAGGGTGAGCTTGCTGGGGTCAATGGTGTCACCCGTAGTCATGCCAGAACCCGTCACGCTCAACACACCCGTACTGGCGTTGTAAGTGGCGCTGGTCAGAGTGGCGGGGTTACCCGACACGGTGACGGGGTTGCCAAACAGGTCTGCAATCACGACGGCCACTGCCGCACCAGCGTTCCAGTCTTCCAGCATCCCAATGTTATAGGTAGTCAAGTCCGTCGAGCTGGTACCGTCCTTGTTCAAACGCAAGGCCAGTGCGGCCTTGTCGTTGGCGCTCATCGTCATCGTGAAACTGGTGTTTGACGTGATGTCCACATTGGCTGTATCGGTCAAGGTGTAGTTGAAGGCACCTTGTCCCAGGAAGCGGATCCGGTTGGCAGTGATGTCGTTGTTTGCGCCCGCCAATGTCAGGAAGTTGGCGCCAGCAACAACCAGAACACCGGTGGCAACGTTGTAGGTAGCGCTGGTCACGGTGGGTGCAACCACATTGCTGACGGTGATGCCATTGCCGGTCAGGTCTGCAATCACCACGGCGGAGTCGGCTCCAGCGTTCCAGTCCTCTGCGGCAATCAGGTTGTAGGTGTTGACGCTGGTGGAGCTAGTGCCATTCTTGTTCAGAATGAGGTTGACTCCCAACCGGTCAGCTGCACTGAGGGTCAGCGTGAAGGAGGTCGCCGACGCGATCTCAGCATTGCTCGTGGTCGTGAGGGTGTAGGAGGCCCCACCCTCGCCTTGCAGGCTGAACTTGTTGGCGACGATGTCATTGCCGGCACCCGTCAGCCCCGCCAGCCCGGTACCGGTCACTGTCAGCACGCCGGTCGAGGCGTCGTAGGTGGAGGATGTAATGGTGGGCACCGCCACGTTGCTCACCGTGATAGCTGCTGTCGTGACGGCGATATTGCCGCCGGTGATGACACTGTCCCAGTCGTCGCCAGCAGCCAGGTTGTAGGTGGTACCGCCCGTTGAGCTTATGCCGTTCTTGTTGAAGAGTGCTTCCACCGCAGCCTGGTCGGCGCCTGAGAGGGTTACAGAGAAACTGGTGGCAGAGGTAACTTCCACATCCCCCGTGGTAGACAGGGTGCGCGTGGCAGCGCCTTCGCCTGTGATGGTCAGCGAGGAGACTGCAATGTCATTGGTGACGCCGACGGTCTTGACCAGGTTGGTGCCAGTGACGGTCAGCACGTGGGTTGCCACGTCGTACGTGGCGCTGGTGATGGTGGGGGCCGTGACGTTTGATACCGTGACGGCATTGCCAGTCAGGTCAGCGCTGGAAGTTGTGCTCGCGTCCCAACTCGCAGCAGCCGCCAGATTGAAAGTGGTGGTGTCAACCGCCGTTGTGCCGTTGTTGTTCAGGATGCCGTTGATGGCCAGCTTGTCGGCCGAATTCAAGGTCACCGAGAAGGCAGTGCTGCCGCTGGCAGTGACGTTGGCAGACGTAAGAGTGTAAGAGCCACCTTGGCCGGTGAGACTCAGCTTGCTCACATCGATGGTGTCGCCACCCACGATGTTGACTGCTGACACGGACAGTATTCCGGTTGCAGCGTCGTAGGTAGAACTGATGACGCTGGGTGCCGCATTCGATACAGTAATGCCGTTTCCGGTGAGGTCAGCAATGTTGCCACCGGTGCTCACGCTGTCCCAGTCGTCGGCTGCGGCAAGGTTGTACGTGGTGCTACTGCTAGCCGACGAAGTGCCGTTCTTGTTCAGTAGCGAGTCCACTGCGGCGATGTCCGCACCGGCCAGGGTAAAGGTGAAGCTCGTGGCGCTGGTTACCTCTACGTTGCCGGTGGTCGAGAGGGTGTACGTGGCTCCACCCTCGCCCGTGATCGTCAGCTTGGAGACGGTGATGTCGTTGGTGGCTCCAACGGTCTTGACCAGGTTGGTGCCGGTGACGGTGAAGACGTGCATGCTTCCATCGTACGTGGCACTGGTGATGGTCGGCGCAACGATGTTCGATACCGTAACCCCATTGCCCGTCAGATCAGCAGTTGTCGTGCGGCTGGCATCCCAGGAGGCGGCGGCGGCCAGGTTGAACGTGGTGGTGTCCACCGCCGACGTTCCATTTTTGTTCAGAATGCCGTTGACATTGAGTTGATCAGCGGCGTTGAGAGTGACGGTGAACGATGTAGCACTGGCGGCGGTGACGTTGGCACTGGTCAGGGTGTACGAGCCGCCCTGACCGGTCAACGACAACTTGGAGACGTCGATGGTGTCGCCCGTGACCATGTTGGCACCGGTGACGACCAGGGTACCCGTGCTGGCGTCGTAGGTGGCGCTCTGGACAGCAGGCAATGCATTCGAGGTAGTGATGCCGTTGCCCGTCAGGTCCGCGATATTGCCGCCGGTGATGACGCTGTCCCAATCGTCTGCGGCCGCGACGTTGTACGTGGTGGCACTGAGCGACGCCGTGCCGTTCTTGTTGAGCAACGCATTGACGCCGGCGATGTCCGCGCCCGTCAGCGTCACACTGAAGCTCGTCGCGCTGGTGATTTCCACGTTGGCCGAAGTAGACAGCGTATAGGTCGAGCCGCCCTCGCCCGTGATGGTCAGTTTGCTGACCGTGATGTCATTGGTGGCGCCGACCGTCTTGACCAGACCGGTGCCTGTGACCACCAGGGTCGAGGTGGCTGCGTCGTACGTGGCCGAGGTGATCGTCGGCGCAACGATATTCGATACCGTAACCCCATTGCCCGTCAGGTCGGCTGACGTTGTGCGGGAAGCATCCCAGGAGGCGGCGGCGGCCAGGTTGAACGTGGTGGTGTCCACCGCCGACGTGCCGTTCTTGTTCAGGATTCCGTTGATGTTACGCAGGTCGGCGGCATTGAGGGTGACGGTGAATGAGGTCGCGCTGGCAGCCGTCACGTTAGGGCTGGTCAGCGTGTAGGAGCCTCCTTGCCCCGCCAGCGACAGCTTGCTCACATCGATGGTGTCGCCCGTGACCATGTTGGCCCCTGTGACGACCAGGGTCCCCGTGCTGGCATCGTATGTCGTGCTGATCACAATGGGCGAAGCGTTGGACACGGTGATGCCATTACCCGTCAGGTCGGCAATATTGCCGCCGGTGATGACGCTGTCCCAATCGTCCGCGGCCGCGACGTTGTACGTGGTACTGCTCGCCGACGCCGTGCCGTTCTTGTTGAGCAACGCATTGACGCCGGCGATGTCCGCGCCCGTCAGCGTCACACTGAAGCTCGTCGCGCTGGTGATTTCCACGTTGGCCGAAGTAGACAGCGTATAGGTAGAGCCGCCCTCGCCCGTGATGGTCAGCTTGCTGACCGTGATGTCATTGGTGGCGCCGACCGTCTTGACCAGACCGGTGCCCGTGACCACCAGGGTCGAGGTGGCCGCGTCATAGGTCGCTGACGTGATGGTCGGCGCAACGATGTTCGATACCGTAACCCCATTGCCGGTCAGGTCGGCCGAGGTCGTACGGCTGGCATCCCACGAGGCCGCAGCCGCCAGGTTGAAGGTCGTCGTGTCCACCGCCGACGTGCCGTTTTTGTTCAGAATGCCGTTGATGTTGATCTGGTCAGCGGCATTGAGGGTGACGGTGAATGAGGTCGCGCTGGCAGCCGTCACGTTAGGGCTGGTCAGCGTATAAGAACCACCTTGCCCCGCCAGCGACAGCTTGCTCACATCGATGGTGTCGCCCGTGACCATGTTGGCCCCGGTGACGACCAGGGTACCCGTGCTGGCGTCGTAGGTGGCGCTCTGGACAGCAGGCAATGCATTCGAGGTAGTGATGCCGTTGCCCGTCAGGTCGTCAATATTGCCGCCGGTGATGACGCTGTCCCAGTCGTCGGCCACCGCAAGGTTGTAAGTGGTGGTACTGAGCGACGCCGTGCCGTTCTTGTTGAGCAGTGCGTTGACACCGGCGATATCTGCACCCGTCAAAGTCAAGCTGAAGCTCGTCGCGCTGGTGATTTCCACATTGGCCGAAGTAGACAGCGTGTACGTAGAGCCGCCTTCACCCGTGATGGTCAGCTTGCTGACCGTGATGTCATTGGTGGCGCCGACCGTCTTGACCAGACCGGTGCCTGTGACCACCAGGGTCGAGGTGGCTGCGTCGTACGTGGCCGAGGTGATCGTCGGCGCAGCGACGCTCGATACCGTGACGGCATTGCCCGTCAGATCGGCCGTTGTCGTGCGGCTGGTATCCCAGGACGCTGCCGCCGCCAGGTTGAAGGTGGTGGTATCCACCGCCGACGTGCCGTTCTTGTTCAGAATGCCATTGATATTGAGCCTGTCGGTGGCATTGAGAGTGACGGTGAACGATGTTGCACTGGCCGTCGTCACGTTGGGGCTGGTCAGCGTGTAGGAGCCGCCCTGGCCAGCCAGCGACAGCTTGGTCACATCGATGGTGTCGCCCATGACCATGTCGGCCCCGGTGACGACCAGGGTACCCGCGCTGGCGTCGTAAGTCGCGCTGGTGATTGTGGGCGGGAGTGCGTAATTCGTATCGACGATTCCGCCGACGTTATAGATCTTTTGAACTCCGGTCCCGGCGGCCCCGGGTAAGTTACTCGCTCCCGTTGCGTCACCCCCTGCACCACCTCCACCAAAGTTTCCTGTCGCCATGGTGGCATACGAGCCGGACGTCATTTGTACGGTACCCCCGGCATTCCAAATGCCTCCTACCCCTACGCCGCCTGCACCACCATTACCGGTTGCAACGTAATTCGCCGCACCGCCACCGCCACCGCCACCACCTGCACCAATATTGTTGGAAATGGTGCTGCCAATAATCGTAATGGTTCCTGAATTGGTGTTGTAGATTGCCCCCACGGCGCCGCCGCCGCCACCGCCGGTATTGTTTCCCCCAGCACCGCCGCCACCGCCACCAATAGAAATTGAACCATTGTTGGCGGTACCACCCGCACCTCCTGCGGAATATCCGCTTGGACTGCCGTAGCTTCCGCCTGCACCTCCTGTGCTCGTTCCACCAAAACCGCCCCCTGAAGTTCGAGCTCCACCGGGGCCACCATTTCCACCGGTGCCAGCGCTCGGATTTGTCGAAGGCCCGACGCCATAACCACTGCTTCCGCCTACGCCACCAACTCCCGAACCGAATCCCCCACCGCCCCCTCCGCCGCCGTTATTGAGGCTGGCACTACCGCCAGATCCGCCGCCGCCAGACGCTTTGTTTGCCGTGATGGTGCTGTTCGATATCGTCAAGTTTCCTGCGTTATAGATGCCGCCTCCAAGGCCGCCTGACCCGGCCACCCCTGCGGTACGGTCGCTACTCCCACCACTGCCCACCGCCAACCCATTGCTAATGGTGAGGTTGTCGATTGACACGCTGCCAGCTTGTATATTCAGCACGCGAGCCAAATTTCCACCGCTCAAGGTAAATCCACCGCCCACGATGGACATCGTTTTTCCATCGGTCACATTGATAGTGACCGCGTCTGCCGCAGCCGCAAACGTGATGTTGCCCGTCAGCGTGATGGTGTCCGCGATTCCGTCTGTATTCCCAATGGCGATGGCCGCCTTTAGTTGGGCCACCGTGCTCACACTCGCGGTGTGCAGTAGATAGTGGTAACCCTCCAAGGCAGTGGCATTCAGTACGGGTGCAGCCTCGATAGTGCCCGTCGATATCTCAAGATTCCAGTCACCCCCCTTGTCGGCACCGCCCGAAGCGTCGTTCGAAGCCGCTACGTCTGCGCCGGTCGCTTGGGCTAGTTGTGCCAGAAACTGCGCTCCCTTGTCTCCGGCACCCACATCGCATCCGTACAACAGCAGGTCCCCACCTTTGACCATGGCGTTGCCAATGACCTGCAGGTCGGCGCTGTGCGCATCAATATTGCCTGAGAACAATGGCCCATTGCCCAGCAGCAGCACTCCCGAGTCGCCGTGCGACACCACGCTGACCGAAGCCACGTCGTGCATGCCAGCCAGTGCGGTGGCCATTTGGTGCACGCCGTCGTGGTTGGCATCCAGCACCACGATCTTCACTCCAGGCTCAGCGGCCGCGATGATGGCGGCAAGGTCTGGCACCCGGCTGTCGATAAACAGCACTTTGCTCACCAGCATTTCGCTCTGGCTGGGTCCAAAGGACACATGACCGATGTCTTCGTTTTCAGTAATAGTTGTCATGGTTTTTCCTTCTCGGGACTGGGTTCTTGGGTAATGACGTTGCAACTGCTGGCTGCGGTGTTCTTCCAAAAAGACAACGCTGAGTATTGTGCAAACAGGTCAGGCGGCAATATGGTTGTCCGCGCTTCGATAGCCACTTGTGGGCGCACTTTGTGCAGACCATGCACGCCCAATGGAGCATCAAATTCGGGTGCGTCGTATTGGACGTTGGCGTAGTCGTGCCCTGGGTACCACTCTTCGCCCAGGAACTGGTAGACCAACGGGAGGACTTTGTGCGGCGCCTGGGCCAGTAGGTCGTAGTCCAAGATCAGCAGGGACTTCGCATGTTCGCCGTAGAACGCTTCCTTGAGCGCGGCCCACGGATAGCCCACAAGGCGGTTGCGCTGGGCGAGCGTGTCAACCCGGCTGTAGACCGTATTGCGCTCGCTGTCGTCGTTAAAGAGTCGGGTCAGCTCATACGGGTTGGCGCGGTAGCGTCGCTCCAGGCTGTCCATGATCCATGCCACATTGCGCACACAGGCGATCACCTTGGCGCCGGGGAATTGGTCCGTCAGTACCGGCATGCGTGCGGACCAGGCACGATTGGTGTCAAAGATCACGGACTTGTCGGCTTGGTCGGCGTAGTAGGAATCAAACAAGCCACGCACCAGGCGCTGGCGTTGCGCCTGGGTGATAACCGAGCCAAATTCAGTGCCCGCTGCAAACTGCTGCAGCAGCGCACCAAACAGTGTGCCCACCGGGCTGGTCATGCCGGCATGAAATCGCGGGTTTTGCCGCAGGATGGCGGCTAACAGGGTAGAGCCCGCACGCGGCAATCCAGATATGAAATGGTATCGGGGAGATTTGGACGGTGCAGCAGTCGCCTTTGCAGAAAGATCAATCATGGAACAAGGCTGTAGCCCTCATAAATAGGCAATAGGCTGCTACAGTAGTTGTAGCAATGATTTACGTTTGATGCGTCACCGCGTCTCCCGTAACCAAGTATTGATTTCGGTCAATGCGTTGAGTTTATCCCCCCCGACCAACGCCTGCAAACGGATGCGTGCCATGAGGTATTCGTATCGTGCCTGCGCCAAGTCTCGCCGAGCCAGGTATTTGCGCTCTTCGGCGTTCAGCACATCCAGCGAGGTGCGGGCACCTGCCTGTAGCGAGCGCCTGCTGGACTCAACCAATTGCTCCGCAGATCGCAGCGCCTGCACACGCGCCTGCACGCGCAGTACGCCCTCGGAAACGCCTCGGTACTCGCGGTGCACCCGCAGGCCCAGGTCGCGCACTGTGGCCTCATACGACTCCTGTGCCCGGACCTGTTCAGCCAATGCCTGGCGCACCGCAGAATTGACGGAGCCTCCCGCGTACAACGGCACATTCAACTGCAGGCCGATGGTATGGTTCAGATAGCTGGAACTCGGTGCGGTGACATTTTCGTTGGAGCTGCGTACCACTTGGGCCACGGCGTCCAGTGATGGGTAGTGGCCCGCGCGCGCGCGCTCGACCGCAAGTTGTGCGGCTGCCACGCGTGCCTTGAGCGATGCCAGTTCCGGGCTTTGATCCTGCGCTGCACGGCGCCAGTCCTCCAACAGCGGTGGCTGCGGAGGCTGCAGTTGCATGGCATTCGGGTCCAGCGGTGCCAGCACGCCAACGGGTTGGTTGGTGAGGGCCTCCAGTTGACGGCGGGTGAAATCTACCTGCTGTCGGCTTTCAAGCTCCTGAGCCAGGGCCTGATCCAAATGCGCCTGTGCCTCATCAATATCGGTCCGGGTGCCGGAGCCCCCTGCCAAAGCCTTCTGCGCCGCGTTTCGTTGCGCGGTCGTCGTGTCCTTTTGTGCCAGTGTCAGCGCCAGCTGGTCTGTGGCCAGTAGTGCATCCAGGTAAGCTCCCGCCACTCGAACACCCAGGTTCTGCAATTCCCGCTCCAAAGTGGCATCGGCGTCGTCCACCAGAAAGGTGGCCTGCTTCACGCCGTCCAGCAAATGCTTGCGATACAGCGGCTGGCGTACTGAAAGCGATTGGTTGTCACTGTAGTAGTTTTGATGCTGGCTTACGGACTGGCCAAAGAGATTGGGTTGCGTACTATCGAGGTCGTTGTGAGTGCGCGCCGCACTCAATGCAACATTGGGATAGAGCTGGGCCCTGGCTTGAGGCAAGGCCTCACGACCGGCGTCTGCCGCAGCTCGGGCCGCCCGTATGGTCGGGTCCTGCTGCAATGCCGCCTGGTAGGCCTGCAACAGGTCCATGCTGTGGGCAGGCGCCGTTGCCACCAAGACCAACGCCACGGTCAGGGCGCCGCGCGCGCGCAATTTGTCAACGATCTGAAAATCCATGCTTATTCTTCCTTCATTGACGCGGCCAGCCGCTTGGTTAGAGGGCCCAGGAGGTATTTCAACAACGAGCGCTCGCCGGTGCGAATGATGACCTCCACCGGCATGCCGGCCTGCATCTGGCGGTTACCCAGCGTTTTCATGCCCTCGGGCAGCACCCGCACCCGCGCCAGATAGTACGCGACACCGCCGGGTTGGTCCAACAAAACATCTCGGGATATGGACTCCACCTGCCCCTGAACAACCAGCTGCGGTGAGTGGGCAAAGGCCGAGAAACGCACATCCGCCTGCAACCCCACATGCACATGGTCGATGAGGTGGGGTGCAATATGTGTCTCCAACAACAAGGCCTCGCCATCGGGCACGATATCCATCAACTTCTGGCCGGCCTGAACTACGGCACCCGATGTCTGAACCGCCAGCCCCACCACCTGCCCCGCAGCGGGGGCCTTGAGATCGGTGCGTTCAAGATCGGCTTTGACCGCACTGTATTTCTCTGTATCAGCCTGGACATCGCGCACGACTTCAGCCAATTGTGTTTCGACCTCTTTGCGGTATTCCTGCTGGCGCAGAACCATCCGCTCGCGGAGTTCGGCGATGGTGTGCAAAGCCTTGGTCGAATTGCCAGTCAACTCGGCCAAACCTGCATTGGCGTCGGCCACCATGCGCTCCAGCTCAAGCTGGCGGTTACGGGGGGCGTAGTTTTGCTCCACCATGTCCCGCGTGTGCTTGAGCTCTTCAGACAACAGAGCCTGCTGCTGCTGCCGATTGCGCCCCATTTCGCCGTAAGCCTTCAACAGGCCTTCCTGCCCCTTGATGTTCTCTTCAATCGATTGAACGTCCGCCTGCAAGGCTGCGCGTCGAGATTTCAGCAACTGCGTCTGATTGACGATTTGCGAACGAATCAAGGGGTCGGCCTGTGCTTCACGCAGCTCAGGAGGGATGTCGATTGAGCCGCGCCCGGCCTGTTCGGCCAGAAGCCGCCCTTGAACGGCCCGCAGGCCGAGGTATCGCTGACGGACAGCTTCGTAATTGGCGCGCGCCACCATCGGGTCAAGTTGAATCAGCGTCTGCCCTTCTACGACAAACTCCCCTTCGTGCACCAACACCTGCTTGACGATGCCACCGCTCAAATGCTGGACCGGCTTGCGCTTGGTGTCTATGCTGACAACACCCGGAGTGGGAACTCCTTCATCCAGAGGCGCCAGTGCCGCCCACAACAGCAGGCCACCAATTCCGATCAGCATGGCCCGCATGCCAATGCGCGAGGCCCGCCCGAGATCGCCGCGTGCGGGTGCATCACGAGATGCGGGCGAATACCCGGGCCTGACTGCAGGCTGATGGGGGGCAGAATCTTCAGTGGGCATAGGATGGATTGCAGTTAAAGGGCATTCAGCAAAAATGCATCTCAATTCAAGAGGGACGAAGCCGCGACATCTTGCCGTGGCCCCGCAAATGCGATGTGACCATCGCGCAAAACCAACACCTGGTCTGCCAGCGCCAATACTGCGGGCCGGTGGGTGACCAAGAATACGGTTTTGCGTTGGCCCTTGAGCTGTCGCACAGTTTCCAGCAGGGCCAGTTCTCCGATCTCGTCAAGGTTTGCGTTGGGCTCATCGAGCACGATCAGTGCTGGATTCCCGTAAATGGCGCGAGCCAAACCAATGCGCTGCAACAGGCCACCGGACAATAAACTCCCGCCTTCGCCAACTTGCGTGTCGTAACCCTTGGGAAGCCGCAGGATCATCTGGTGCAAACCGGTGCTCTTTGCCGCAGCAATGACCTTGGCAGAGTCCACATCACCAAACCGTGCAATGTTTTCAGCCACACTGCCATTGAGCATTTCCACGTCTTGCGGCAAATAGCCCACTTGGGGGCCCAGTTCCGCGCGTACCCATTCCAGGACGGAGCGACCGCCAAGCAGCACAGCGCCTTGTACATCCGGCCACACGCCCATCATCACCCGCGCCAGTGTCGACTTACCCGAGCCAGATGCCCCCAGAACCACGGTCACCGTCCCGGGATCGGCCCTGACGTTGACGCCCTTGAGAATGGGTTCGGTACGCCCCGCCGCCCGCGCGACAACATCCTGTAGATCAACCCCGCCTTGCAATGCGCAAGGCGCATCAGCATCCGACGCGCGCACTGGGTGCGTCGCCAACAGGCTTTCAATCCGCTGAAATGCGGCAAAGGCCGAAATCCAGTTGCGCCAGGAGCCCACCATTTGGTCGATGGGTGTGAGGGCTCGCGACATCAATACGTTTGCAGCGATCATCGCGCCAGGAGAGAGTTGGCCGGTGATCACCAGCAAAGCACCGGTCGCCAGTGCCAACGACTGTTGACTGTAGCGAACAAACTTGGTCCATGACGCAATGCGGCTCGCCAGCTCTTGTGTGACCGCATGTTGTGCCATATACGCCTGGTGGTGTACTTGCCAACGCGCAAGCAAACCGCCAAGCATGCCCATGGAGTCCACCACATCCGCCTCCCGTAACTGCTTGTGCAGCGTTCCATTGGCGACTCCCAACGCTGCAGACTGCGCGCTCACCGGGGCCAGCAACTGGTGGTGCCCCAACCAGGCCAGCAAACCCTGCAACACAGCAAAACCAATGGCAACAAAACCCAACAGTGGATGCAGAAGAAACAGCACCGCAATGTAGACCGGCGTCCACAACGCATCGAAAAATGTGAACACGCCAAGCCCGGTGAAGAATTGCCGAAATTCGTTGAAGTCCGCAAGCGGTCGCTGCAGGCTGGTCGCGGACGGGTTGAGCGATGCTTCAAAGCTGGCATCAAAGATCCGGGATGTCAGTTGCCGATCCAGATGAGTGGCCGCGCTCACCAGTATGCGGGATCGTGACCACTCCAGGAATGCCGCTACCGCAAATGCACACAAGGTCAGAAGCGACAGGGCCAGCAAGGTCATCTCGTTGTGACTGACCAATACGCGGTCATAGATCTGAAGCATGTAAACCGTGGGCACCAGCATGAGCAGATTGGTCACCATGCTCAACAACCCCACCACGGCCACATCGTGCCGCAACGTCCATAACGCTGACCGCAGCTCGCTGTTCTTCCAATCCGTAGCCAGGAACTTCATGTGGGCTTCACCTGAATGGTTTGTGCAGCACCTTTGCCCAGTGCGGCAATGACTTCGTCCCTAGAGCCAAAGAACTGCTGTGCGCCATCACGCAGCACCAGCATCTTGTCTGCAACGGCCAACACACTGGTGCGGTGGGTCATGATGACGAAGGTCGTGCCCCGCGCCTTGAGCGTCTGGATCGCTGCGGCCAAACCGGCGTCACCCGCTTCGTCCAGACTGGAATTGGGTTCATCCAGCACCACCAACACCGGGTTCCCATAAATTGCCCGCGCCAGTGCCACACGTTGCCGCTGCCCACCAGAGAGAACGGCACCATCGCGTCCAATGGAGGTGTCGTAGCCATGGGGAAGCGAAAGGATCACCTCGTGCAAACCCACAACCTTGGCCGCAGCTTCCACCATGGCCGGCTGCACGACGCCAAATCGGGCAATATTCTCCGCAATCGTGCCGTCAAGCAGGCCAACGGTTTGCGGCAGATAGCCCAGATGCGCGCCAAGCTCCAGCTTGTCCCAGGCATGCACATCAACTCCATCCAGGCGCACCTTGCCCACCGCGGTCGACCACAGCCCGGTCAGTACGCGCGCCAGGGTGGACTTGCCTGCACCGGACGCTCCGACCACGATCAGAGCCTCTCCGGGCTGCAGCGTGAAAGCAATGCCTTTCAAGATGGCAAAAGCGCCTCCTGGCGCACCAGCGGTTACCTGCTCCACGGCAAGTTCGCCGCGCGGTGCAGGCAAGGCCATGGATGGCGCCTTCGCCGGGAACTCTGTCAACAATTGATTGAGCCGCCCCCAGGCACTGACTGCGTTGACAACCGAAGGCCACTGCATGACCAGTTGCACCACGGGTGCCAGCATGCGTCCCCCCAATACCGATCCGACGATCAGCATGCCGGCGCCGCCATGCAATTCGTCATGCAGCAACAACCAGGCACCGAGCCCAAGCAACAATGAGCCCATTGTGTTTTGCACAAACTTGGTCAGCGCCTGAATTACCCCTGCGCGTTCAGATGCCACCGTTTGGAACTCCATGCCTTCAACCTGACGACTTCGCCACCGGCGATGGATGTCGGGCAGCATGCCCATGGCCTCAATCACTTCTGCGTTGCGCATGAGCCCCTCGACCTGAACATGGGCGGCCATGGCGGAGCGATTGGCGGCGACCAGCGGCGGCCGCGTGCTGCGTTCGTTGACCCAGCCCAAAGATACCTGCACGATTGCCCCAGCTATGGCGGCCCAACCCAATAACGGGCTAATGGCAAAGATCAATGCTGCAAAAACCAGCGCCAGTGGGGCCTCCATGACGGAGGCAACCGCGGGAGCACACAACATTTCCCGCAAAGCCAGCAAATCGTTGATCGGCTGAAGCATGGCGCCGCGAAGCCGGCTGAAAGCATGGGCAGCCTGATAGACCCTATTGGACAATCTGCGATCCATTTCCACACCGGCTTCGCGCAAGGTTTCTGCGCGGGCCCACTCCAGCACCTCCATGACGCCAAATACAAATAGCACCACAAGGGTCAGCATGGCCAACGTCAAAGGATTGCGGCTATTCACTACCCGGTCATAGACTTCAAACATGTAAAACGTGCTGGCGAGTGCCAGAACGCCTGCCACCAGGGCAAATCCAAACGCTTTAAAGAGATAGGGCCTGATGGCACGTACTGCAGTCGTCAGCTCAGATGGCGGCTGTGTGCGATTCATAGAACTTTCATGAAAGTGTCAGGCGCCGGCCGTGGCTTGTATTGACTGGAGCAAAACGCCCACCATCTGCTCGGTAGAAGTGCATTGTGTGTCAAACGTGAAATCTGGATGTGCGGGAGCCTCATATGGCGAGTCCCACCCGGTGAGCCCGGTCAGGGCACCTGCCTTGGCACGCTCATACAGGTGCTTGGGGTCTCGGCGGGCACACTCTTGCAACGAGGTACTCAAATACACCTCTGTAAATTGCCCGGGTGTAAACAAGCCTCTTACCCGTTGCCGGTCCTTTTCAAATGGCGACACGAATGCGCAAACCACGGTAAGGCCAGCATCCACCATCAGCCTGGCAACCTCACCGGCTCGCCGGATGTTTTCACTGCGATCCGCATTGGTCAGTCCAAGATCTGCGCACAGCCCCTTGCGCAACTCATCCCCGTCAAGCAACGCCGTGGCAACGCCACCTTGTTTCAGGGACACATTCAACGCCATAGCCAACGTTGTTTTGCCGGCAGCCGGTAGTCCGGTTATCCAGTAACACCTTGAATCCCCCATTAGCCCTCCACCATTCATACATCGAGCAAAAAAAGCCGCCTCTCAGTTTAGCCGCCTTGTGTATCCTCAAACTGAAGATCAGCAATCTGCTCTGGAGCCCAATCGTCAATGGACAGCACAAGAGACAAACAACATGCAATGCCGCTTCGATCAGCATCGGCATTTGGCTAGTAAAGCGTGTTGGCCTGGCGCACAGGCAATTCGCGATCGTAGGCCACGCCATCGATACCGGCTTGGGTGAGTGCGCTCAAAATGGCGCCTGCACTGGGAACATCAGGCAGTGCCCCGTGCTTCCCGGGCTCCCACAGACTGGACCGAATCAACGCACGCCCGCACTGGAAGAAGACCGTGTCGACCGCGATCTCCAGCACGCACTTTGGCAACACCCCATTGACGGCAAAGGATTCGAGGACGCCGTGGTTCACGGTGATGGTCGCCCTTCCGTTGACCCGCACGGTTTCCCGAACGCCGGGGACGAAGAACAGCAGCGCAACCCTGGAGTCCAGCAATATGTTCTTCAGGCCGTCCACACGGTTGTTTCCCCGCCGCTCGGGCAGCAAAATAGTCCTGTCATCCACGATTCGGACCAGTGGCGCCGGATCGCCACGCGGCGATACGTCCAGCCCCCCGTGCCCTGCTGTTGCCAGCACCGCAAACGGTGAAGCCTTTATCCAGGCCTGATACACAGGGTGAAGGGTTGCGGTTTCTTTCGCCCGGGACGCGTCCCCGACAGGGCCGAAGAGTGACTCCAGTTGCTCGACTGTGGTGATGGTATCGGTCATGGTCTGTGGTGCCAACAATAGGGCCGGTCAAGGATATCCGATGCCGCCTGCTCGTGTGTATGGCGCAAGACCACGCCACGCGTCACCGCCATGCGCGCGATTCCGAGAAACCAGCGCGTCACATGTGCAGCCCTGACATGCGCCACCCGTGGTCCGTTGCCACCAAGCGGTCGGTGAGGCCCAGGCTGTCCAGAAAGACATCGTCATGCGATACAACGACCAGACCACCCTGGTAGCTGCGCAACATGGCCTCCAGTGCATGCGCCGAAGGCAGATCAAGGTGATTGCTGGGCTCGTCCAGCAGCAGGAGTTGCGCTGGTGGATTGGCATACAGCACACATGCAAGCGCCGCCTTCAGACGCTCACCACCACTGAGCAAGCCACTGGGGACCACGATCTTCTGTGCCTCCAGACCGAGCTGCGCCAGGCGCATGCGCATCTCCCCCTCTCCTGCCGTGCGGTCGACGGCCAGCGCCTGATCCAGCACCGAGCGCTCTGGGTCCAGGTTGCCAAGCTGCTGGTCCAGGTAGACAGCGGCTGGCGTGACCCTGCACATGCCGGCCAGCGGTTGATGCACACCAGCCATCAGCTTGAGCAAAGTGGATTTACCGCAACCATTGGGTCCCACTACGCCCACCCGCTGCCGGCCGGTCAGTATCAAGTTGAGCGACTGGGTTGCCCCGCTTACATACGGCAAGACCACCTCGTCCAACACGGCGACCTGTCGTTGTGCGGGCGGCACCGCCGACGGGATGTGAACGGTGATGGGGGCATCGTCCTCCACACACTGCTGGGCATTGCGCACGCGCAAGGCGAGCTGTTCGCGTACGGCCTCCTGTTGCAGGCGCAGTTTTCCCGCAGAGCGCTCGCTTCGCTCTTTCTGGCGATCCAGCAGGATCTTGGCCTGGTTGGCCTCTGCCCCAGACCGTTTGCCGCGAGCAGTGCGCCGCTCTTGGCGCTCTTGCTGCGCGCGCATGAGTTGATCCTGGCGCCGGCGCTCCAGCTTGTGTTGCTCCAGCCGTTGTTCGGCGCTCTCACGCTCCTGCGCTTTGCACCGGGCGTAAAACGTGTAGTTGCCACCGTAGCCGTGCAGTCCCAACGAAGACAGGTCCAGTATGCGATCCATGGAGTCAAGCAACTGCCGGTCGTGACTGATCACCAGCAGTCCGCGCGACCAGCGCCGCAGTTCGTCAATCAACGCACAGCGGTGCTGACGATCAAGATGGTTGCTGGGTTCATCCAGGATGAGGTAGTCAGCACCCGACAACGTGGCACCGACCAATGCAACGCGCATTGCCTCACCACCGCTCAGCACGCCTGCGGGGGTGGATGCACCGAGGTGGCCCAGCCCGTGGCGATCCAACGCATGTTTGAACCGATGGCGTACATCCCACTGGTTGTTCACCGCGTCAAAGTCTTCGGGCGCGGTTGCGCCAGCCTCGATACGTTCCAGCGCTGCGAGTGTGCCCGTCAGACCGGCCAGATCGGCGACGGTGGCATCCATCGGGTGCGAGACCTGTTGTGCAAGGTAATGCACGCTGCCGTAGCGGACAACGCGCCCCGTCGAGGGCTGCAGCGTACCGGCAAGAATGCGGGCCAGCACCGTCTTTCCGACACCGTTGCGTCCAACCAGGCCTGTGTGCCGTTGGTCAAACTGTTCGTTCAGATTGGAGAAGAGGGTTCTGCCGTCCGGCAGAACATGGGACGCGCCTTCCAGCGCGAGAGATGGAGTCGTCATGTGTCATTCCAAAGATGCCAGGAACTCCCCCTGTTTGTGGGGGTAGGTGGAGACTGGCCGTCATTTCGACGGCGGCATCAGTGGCGCATGGGACGGCAACCTCGGTTGGAGTGAAAGGGACGTGGATATTGTAAATCCGCATGGCGATCACAAGTCTGCACGCGTTCGCTACAATACCCCCATGGGTATACAAACACCCCATCTTCAACCCACCGCAGAAAGCCACGGATGACCTGGATCAACAGCATGTTTTCAAGCGCCCCCAAGGCGGCCGTCACCAGCCTCAGCAGCGACGCCATCATTCTGGATGTCCGCTCACCGATGGAGTTTGCCTCCGGGCATGTCGAAGGAGCCATCAGCCTGCCGCTGGACCGCTTTGTCGACCAGTACGCCAGCCTGTTGCCGGACAAGGCGCAGCAGGTGGTGGTGTACTGCGCCTCGGGCGCACGCTCCGGGCAGGCCGTGCAGTATCTGGCCCAGCAGGGGTATACGAATGTGAAGAACGGGATTTCCGCACAGGCCGTGGCACGGCAGTACCAGAAAGCCCTCGTTCAATAGGCCGGCACATGGACATTCTGACAACCCTCAAGGAGCAATGGCCCCTGCTGGCGCTGGTCGCCTGGTTTGGCTACAAGTGGTGGAACTCCCGACGCGTGGTGCGCATGCTGCCCGCGCTGCTGGCCCGCGGGGCCACCCTGGTGGATGTGCGCTCAGTGCAGGAGTTTGCAGCGGGGCAGGCTCCGGGCACGATCAACATCCCGCTGCCCGAACTGGGTTCGCGGCTGAGCGAGCTGCCCAAGGATCGGCCCGTGGTGCTGTGCTGCGCCAGCGGGACCCGCAGCGGCATGGCTGGCTTGCTGCTGCGCAAGAACGGCTTTACCGACGTGCACAACGCGGGCGCATGGACCAAGCTGGTTCCGGCATGAACGCCGGTCACCAAAAGCTATCATTAATATAGCGGCCTACGCACTATTGACGAGGGCTACAGCCCAATTAGTCAATCAATCGCCCGTCCGGATCAAAGAACGGATACGGGCCGTCATAGTCGCCGATCACCGCCGTGTGGCTGACCATCTGCCCGCCGTTCCACCAATGCAGCATGTAGCCCGGTGGCTCCATGCGAAAACAGCTCGGCGCATCCGGGCGAATGTCCAGCGCCACCTGGTGCGCGGGGCTGGGACCGGTCAGCACGCGCCGCCCGCCAACCACGGTCTGAATGTTGCGGTGCAGATGGCCGCACAGGATCAGTTCAATCTGCGGATGGCGGCTGACGATGTCGGCAAAGGCCTCGCGCCCTGTTAGCCCAATGGCGTCCATGTGGCCGATCCCGGTCAGGAACGGCGGATGGTGCATGAGCAGCAGCGTGGGGCGTGCGGGCTGGCGCGCCAGGGTCTCCTCCAGCCAGGCCAGGCGCTCGGCACACAACGCGCCCCGACCCTGCTCCGGCACCAGGGTGTCCAGCCCCACGATGCGCAGCGGGTAGCGGTCGTCGATGGCAAAGTGCAGAAAGCCGCCGGGCGCAAAGTAGCCGTCATGGGCGAATGCGGCACGCAGTGCATCGCGCGCGTCGTGGTTACCCGGCACCACGACCACCGGCTGGCGCAGGGGTGCCAGCAGTGCCTTGAGTGCGGCGTATTCCTCCGGCAGGCCCATATCGACCAGATCGCCGGTCACGACAACCAGGTCGGGCTGGGGGTCCAGGCGGCACAGTTCGGCCACGCAGCGCGTGAGCATGGCCGCAGTGTCCACGCGCTGGTAGGCCAGCTTGCCGGGCAGCTTGATGTGTGGGTCCGTGATGTGGGCGATCAGCATGGTCTTACAACGCCAACAGGCCGCGCGTATCCACCCGCATGCGCACCGGCTGGCCGGCCTCCAGCGCGCTGCGTGCCGGGCTCTCCACCACCAACGGCTGGGCCTGCCCCACATCCACCAGAACGCGGGTTCGGTCACCCAGGAAGAAGGCCGCGGACACCGTACCACCCAAGTCGGATGCCTCACCCTGCGCCACGATGCGCACATCCTCGGGGCGGAACAGCAGTTCGCGCACGGCGGCCGGCGCCTCCGTCCAGCGCAGCAGGCCGGCGGCGCAGGTAAAGACGCCGTTGTGCATCTCGCCGCGCAAGCGGTTCATGGTGCCGATGAAGTTGGCCACAAAGGCCGACGCCGGCTGGTGGTAGATCTCGCGCGGCGTGCCGGTCTGCGCAACGCGGCCGTGGGCCATGACGATGATGCGGTCGCCCAGTGTCATGGCCTCGGTCTGGTCGTGGGTGACGTAGATGGTGGTAATGCCCAGGCGGCGCAGCAGCAGGTTGATCTCCACGCGCAGCGCGTCACGCAACTGGGCGTCCAGCGCGGTCAGCGGCTCGTCCAGCAGCAGCGCACGCGGGCGCACCGCCAGGGCGCGCGCCAGGGCCACACGCTGGCGCTGGCCGCCGGAGAGCTGGTCGATGTGGCGGTCGGCCAGCGCCTCGATGCGCATCATGGCCAGCATCTCGGCCACGCGGGCGCGCTGCTCGGCGGCGGGCAGCTTGCGGATGCGCAGGCCGTAGCCCACATTTTCGGCCACCGTCATGTTGGGAAACAGCGCGTACGACTGGAACACCATGCCGACGTTGCGTGTCTCGATGCTCTGCGGCGTGACGTCTTCACCGTCGAAGAGCACCCGTCCGCCGGCATCCGGCTGCTCCAGGCCGGCGATCAGGCGCAGCGTCGTGGTCTTGCCGCAGCCCGAAGGCCCGAGCAAGACCAGCGTTTCACCGGCGTGGATCGTCAGGTCCAGCGGCTCCAGCACACGGGTGCCATCGGCAAAGGTCTTGGCGCAGGCGTGCAGCTGGATGGACAGGGGCTTGGGTGGAACGAATGTCATGGGTGTTGTCTATCGGTAACCGGATCGGTGGGCACGTCGTCACGGATGAAGCGGCTGGGACGTGGACGCGCCAGCGCCTGCATGGTCAGCAACAGCGGCACGATCATGAGGAAAAACACCAGGGTGTAGGCACTGCCTATCTCCAGGCGCAGCGAGGCATAGGCATCGGCCAGGCCGACCGGCAGGGTCTTGGTCAGCGGCGTGTGCAGCAGCCAGGTCATGTTGAACTCGCCCATCGATAGCGTGACCACCATCAGCGAACCGGCCAGAATGCCGTTGCGGCAGTTGGGCAGCACCACATGGAAGAAGCGCTGCCGAAAGCCCGCACCCAGCGAGGCGGCACCCTCCTCCAGCGTCTTCAGGTCGATGACCGACAACACGGCCAGCACCGAACGGACCATGAATGGCAGCGTGAACAGCACATGCCCGACCAGGATGAAGGCCCATGAGCTGCGAAAGCCACCGAGTGCGCCATAGGTCGCAATGAGTGCCAGCGCCGTCGCCAGGCCGGGCATGGCGATGGGCAGCACCAGCAGCTCTTCGATCAGCCGCGCCATGCGGTTGCGCGAACGGGCCAGCACGTAAGCCGTCGGCACGCCCAACAGCAGCGTGACCGCCAGGCAGGCCACGGCGATGCCGACCGAGCGGAAGATCGTGTCGCGGTAGCCGTCCCACACGTCGTACACCCAGCGCAGCGTCAGGCCACTTTCCAGGCCAACAAAGTAATTGACGGTCAGCCCGGCGAGGATGGAGAGCACCACCGGCACCACCAGAAAGGCACAGACGGCCAGCGTGAACGCAAGCTGCAGGGCGAAATGGACTTTCTTCTGGTTCATGCTGCCACCCGCTCAACCCGCCGCAGCCACGGTGGCGCCGGCGGCTGTGCGCGCCAGGGCCAGCACCAGCCAGGTCAGGGCGCCCAGCACGAAACTCAGTGCAGCCGCCATGGCGATGTTGGCCGACAGGGTGAACTCCGTGTAGATGACCATGGGCAGCACGTTGATCCGTGTCGCCAGCGTAAATGCCGTGCCGAAGGCGCCAACAGCCGTGGCAAAGCAGATGGCCCCGGCCGAGATCAGTGCCGGTTTGAGCCCGGGGACGATGACATCGCGCACGACGTGCCAGTTGGAGGCACCCAGCGAGCGCGCGGCTTCCTCCAGACGGGGGTCGAGTTTTTCGGTGGCTGCCATCACCGTGAGGATGGTGCGCGGAATGGAGAAATACACGTAGCCCATGAACAGGCCCATCAGCGAGTAGGCAAACACCAGGCGGTCCCCGGAGAGCGCCTCGGTGACGGCACCAATCAGGCCCTGGCGCCCGGCCAGCATGATGACCATGAAGCCAATGACCACCCCCGGAAACGCCAACGGCAGCGTCAGCATGGCCACCAGCGCCGAATTGCCCGGGAACTTGTGGCGCTGCAGAAAGACGCCGGCCACGCTGCTGATGAGCAACGTGGCCAGCGTCGTTGCGCTGGCAATGCCCAGGGTGGCCAGCAGGGCCTGGAAGTAGCCGTCATTCGTGAGGATTGCGGTGTAGGCCGACCAGCCGGTGGCACCGCTGCCACCGACCAGAAACAGCCTGCACATGGGCAACACAAAAAACGCCGCGAAGAAGAGCGCGGTGGGCACAAGCAACAGGATCATGGTGAGACTGCCCGCTCCACGGGGAAGGGGTTACTGGACCTCGTTCTTGTAACGCTCGACGATCTTCGCCTGGGCGGCGGCCAGCTTCTTCAGGTTGACCGGCTTGGCCTGCGCGTATTCACTGTCCGGCAGGAAGCGGGCCTTGGCCTCGGCCGACAGGCGCTCGGCAAAGACCGGACGCAGGTAGGCATTGCCCCACATGGCCTGGCTTTCATCCGAGAGCACAAAGTCCAGCATCTTGCGACCGTTGTCCGCATTGGGGCCACCCTTGACCAGACCCATCACGTAGGGAAACACCAGCGTGCCTTCCTTGGGGATGACGAAACGCGCAGGGGCCTTGTCGGTGTACTGGCCGCGGTAGGCGTTGAAGTCGTAGTCCAGCAGGATCGGGATCTCGCCGGAGATCACCCGCGCGTACGAAGTCTGCTTGGGAACGATGGGCTGGTTCTTGGCCAGCGCCTTGAAGAAGTTGATCCCCGGGTCCAGGTTCTCGTAGGTGCCACCCAGTGCCAGGTTGACGGCCATCACACCCAGTTGGCCCACGGCGGCCGATGTCGGGTCCAGATAGCCCACCATGCCCTTGTATTCGGGCTTGAGCAGGTCGGCCCAGCTCTGCGGCACGGGCTTCTTGCCCAGCGCTGCGGTGTTGATGAACAGGCCCAGCGTGCCCGAGTGGATGCTGAACCAATAACCCTCGGGGTCTTTCAGGTCCGCCGGAATCTTGTCCCATCCCTTGGGCTTGTAGGGTGTCAGCACGCCGGCGTCACGGGCCGGGTCGGCGGCGATGCCCCCCAGGTACACCACATCGGCAACCGGATTCGCCTTCTCGGCGATCAGGGCGGCGATGGACTGGCCGGAGTTCTTGTTGTCAGAAGGGACTTCAACGCCCAGGCGCTTGTTGATGGCCTTGAGCTGCGAGCCCCAGTCGGCCCATTCGGGCGGGCAGTTGTAGCAGATGGCGCGTTGTTGCGCATGGGCGGGTGTCAGGGTGGCGATGGCGCTCAACGCCAGTGCGGCGCCCAGGGTGTAGCGCCGGATGTTCGAAAAATGCATCTCAGATTTCTCCTTCAGGGAATCGGGTTGGGACAAGGCTTGCGGACAGGGGAAGCAATGACGAGCTGGACGCCCGCTTCGTTCAGCATGGTCACGATGTGCGGGGGTGGCTCGCGGTCGGTGAAGACACGGTGGGCTTCGGTGATGTGGCCGCCGCGCACCGTGGCGTTGCGGCCGAACTTGGAGTGGTCCAGCACCAGAAAGCGCGTGCGGCAATGGCAGGCCAGATCACCGCGCATGCGCACCTCGTCATGGCTGAAGTCGAGCAGGCTACCGTCCTCGGCCACACCGCCCACGCCATAGACACCCACGTCCACCGAGAAGCGGGCGAAAAACCCGTGCGCCTCGCCAGCCACCACGTCGCCATCGCGGTTGCGCAGCCGCCCGCCCGCGATGGTCAGTTCCGTCACGGGGTTGCGGCTGAGTGCCAGTGCCACATTGAGGTTGTTGGTCATGACCCGCAGGCCCTTGCGGTCCACGAGCGCCTGCGCGCAGGCTTCGGGCGTGGTACCAATGCCGAAGAACAGGGAGGCGCCGTCGGGCACCGCATCGGCCACGCAGCGCGCAATGGCGCGCTTGGCGTCCCCATGGAGAATGCGGCGCGAGGAGTAGTCGACGTTCTCGCCCTCGGGCAATACGTCAATGCCGCCATGGCGGCGCCGGCACCGGCCCCGGTCACACAGGGCGTTAACGTCGCGCCGGATGGTCTGCGTGCTCACGCCAAAGCGCGCGGCCAGGGCATCAATCGACTGGAAGCCCTGCTCTGCCACGATGGCCAGAATGGCCCGCATGCGGGTTTCCGCAGGGCCGGCAATGACCAGGGTTTCGTCGGCCCGACTGGGCGTGCGCATGTTCATATGAAAATTATCAAAGCGCAATGTGACGGCGCTGTGACGTTCAAATGAACATGGACCTCCTTGGCAGATTGGGGGCGCTACACCGGTGGGTGAGCAACCTTACTGCTCGACAAATGCCCGCTCAACCACATAGGCACCAGGCTTGCTGGTGTTGCCCTCGACAAAGCCGCGGCCCTCCAGAATGGCTTTCAGGTCCCTGAGCAGGGGTGGACTGCCGCACAGCATGGCGCGGTCCTGCACAGGGTCCAGCTCCGGCAGGCCCAGGTCGCGCTGCAGCTGGCCAGACTCAATCAGTGTGGTGATGCGCCCCTGGTGCTCGAATGCCTCGCGGGTCACCGTGGGGTAGTAGAGCATCTTGGCTTTGACCATCTCGCCCAGGAATTCGTGTCGGGGCAGTTCCTGGGTCAGGTAGTCGTGGTAGGCCAACTCGGCGACCTGGCGCACGCCGTGCACCAGGATCACCTTGTCAAATTTTTCATAGGTGTCGGGGTCGCGCGCAATGCTCATGAAGGGCGCCAGCCCGGTGCCACTGCCAAACAGGTACAGGTTCCGTCCAGGCAACAGGTAATCAATCACCAGCGTGCCTGTCGGCTTGTGGCCGACGATCACGGTGTCGCCCACCTGGATGTGCTGCAGGCGCGAGGTCAAGGGGCCGTCGGGCACCTTGATGCTCAGGAACTCCAGGTGGTCTTCGTAATTGGCACTGACGATGCTGTAGGCGCGCAGGATCGGTTTGCCGTTGTCCTGCGGCAGGCCGATCATCGTGAAGTGGCCATTGGAGAAACGCAGCGCAGGGTCGCGTGTGGTGGTAAAGCTGAAAAGCCGTTCCGTCCAGTGATGGACGCTCAATACCGTTTCTGTCTGGAATGCACCCATTTCAATACCATCCGCAACACGTTCGATGGGCGGCAGTATATACCCCATAGGGTATGTAAAACCAGCCCCGTGGCGATTCCTGCGCGCGTTGGCGCAGGAACCACTCCACAGCTACCGGGGGCTCACTTGCCACCCAGCCCCATGCTGCGGGTGATTACCTCTTTCATGATCTCGTTGGTGCCGCCGTAGATGCGGGCCACGCGGGCGTCGGCATAGGCGCGGGTGATGGGGTACTCCCACATGTAGCCGTAGCCGCCGAAGAGCTGCACGCACTCGTCGATCACCTTGCACTGCAGGTCGGTGGTCCAGTACTTGGCCATGCTGGCCGTGGCCGTGTCGAGCTGGTCCTTGCAAATCAGTTCGCAACACTTGTCGACAAACACCTGGGCCACCTGAACCTGGGTCTGCAGTTCGGCCAGGGTGTAGCGTGTGTTCTGGAACGCGGCCACGGGCTGGCCGAAGACCTTGCGCTCCTTCACGTAGTCCACCGTCCAGTCGATGGCGGCCTGGGCGCCGGCAACAGCACTCACCGCAATCTGCAAGCGCTCCCACGGCAACTGCTCCATCAGGCAGATGAAGCCGCGGTTCTCGTGCGCCTTGCCGCCGAGCAGGTTTTCGGCGGGCACGCGCACGTTGTCGAAGAACAGCTCGGAGGTGTCCTGTGCCTTCAGGCCCAGTTTCTTCAGGCGCTTGCCCACGCTGAAGCCGGGCATGCCGCGCTCCACCAGCACCAGGCTCGTGCCCTTGCCGCCCGCGGCCGGGTTGGTCTTGGCCACGACGATGACCAGGTCCGCATGCCAGCCGTTGGTGATGAAGGTCTTGCTGCCGTTGAGCAGGTAGCTGCCGTCCTGCTGCTCGATGCAGGTGGTCTTGATGCCTTGCAGGTCCGAACCGGCAGCCGGCTCGCTCATGGCGATGGCGCCAATCATTTCACCGGTAGCCAGCTTGGGCAGGTACTTGGCCTTCTGCTCGTCGGTGCCGTAGTGCAGGATGTAGGGCGCCACGATTTCGCTGTGCAGGCTGTAGCCGATGCCGCTGGTGCCGGCACGGGCCAACTCCTCGAACTGGATGACCGAGAACAGCTTGTCAGCGTCGGAGCCACCGTATTCCTCCGGCATGCTCATGCACAGGAAGCCGTTCTCGCCGGCCTTGTTCCAGACCTCGCGCGCCACATAGCCCTGCTCTTCCCACTCGGCATGGAAGGGGGCGATTTCCTTCTCGATGAACTTGCGGAAGCTGTCGCGGAAGGATTCGTGGTCGGCGTTGAAGAGGGTTCTTTCGATCATGGCGGCACCTGGGGATTGAAGTGGAAATAGTCTGAAATATTTTTACAAAGCAATTGCTTGGTAAAAAGCAATATACTCCAAATCGAATCACCCTTTCCACCCTGTTTTCCCATTTCGCCTGGAGCCCTCCCATGACAGAAGCATTTGTATTCGACGCCATCCGCACCCCGCGTGGCAAAGGCAAGAAAGACGGCAGCCTGTACGAGGTCAAGCCCGTCAACCTGCTGGCCGGTCTGCTGACCGACCTGCAGCAGCGCCACCAGTTCGACACGGCCAAGGTGGACGATGTGGTGATGGGCATCGTCTCCCCCATTGGCGACCAGGGCGCCGTGCTGCCCAAGGTGGCGGCGCTGAAGGCGGGCTGGGACTTCCAGGCGGCTGGTGTGCAGGTCAACCGCTTCTGCGCCTCCGGCCTGGAGGCCGTGAACATGGCCGCGCAAAAGGTGCGCTCCGGCTGGGAAGACCTGGTCGTGGCCGGCGGCGTGGAGAGCATGAGCCGCGTGCCGATCGGTTCGGACGGCGGCGCCTGGGCCATGGACCCCGAGACCAATTCCGCCACCGCCTTTGTGCCGCAAGGCATTGGCGCCGACCTGATCGCTACGCTGGAAGGCTTTACCCGGTCGGACGTGGACGCCTTTGCGCTGGAGTCGCAAAAGCGCGCCACCGCCGCGCAGGCCGCCGGTTACTTTGACCGCTCGGTGATGCCGGTGAAGGACAGCCTGGGCCAGGTGATCCTGGGTCGTGACGAATTCATCAAACCCAACACCACGCTGGAAGGCCTGGCCGGACTGAAGGCCTCGTTCGAGCAGATGGGTGGCATGGGGTTCGACCAGCTGGCACTGACCCGCTATCCGCAGGTGGAACGCATCCACCACGTGCACCACGCCGGCAACTCGTCGGGCATCGTCGATGGTGCCGCCGCCGTGCTGATCGGTAACGAGGCCGCCGCCAAGGCGCATGGGCTGACGCCGCGCGCCCGCATCGTTTCCACGGCCCTGTCCGGTGCCGACCCCACCATCATGCTGACCGGCCCCATGCCGGCGGCGCGCAAGGCGCTGGCCAAGGCGGGCTTGAGCATCAACGACATCGACCTGTTTGAGGTGAACGAGGCCTTTGCCGCCGTGGTCATGCGCTTCATGAAGGAGATGCAGGTGCCGCACGACAAGGTGAACGTGAACGGCGGCGCCATCGCCATGGGCCACCCGCTGGGTGCCACCGGCGCCATGATTCTGGGCGTGCTGATCGACGAGCTGCACCGCCGCAAGCTGCGCTACGGCATGGCCACGCTGTGCGTGGGCGGCGGCATGGGGATTGCCACCATCGTCGAGCGAATCTGATGACCTTGCGGGACAGACCGAAGCGCAGCGGAGCTCTGTCCTCAACTGAATAGATCGGCCTCTAGCCCTCGTAGATATTGCGTAACACGCTCCTAACTTGATAGCATCATGAAAACCATCCAATACTCTCTCGTTGACGGCATCGCCACCATCACCTTTGACGAACCCAACTCCCCCGTCAACACCATGTGCCTGCAGTGGCAGGACGACATGACCGAAGTCGCGGCACAGGTTGCCAGGGACAAGGACGCCATTAAAGGCATCCTGCTGGCCTCCGCCAAGAGCACCTTCTTTGCCGGTGCCGACCTCAAGGCCACCATGCGCATCACGCCAGCGGACGCGCAGAAGGTCTACGCCGAGATCGAGCGCCTGAAGAAGAACATGCGTTTTCTGGAGACTCTGGGCAAGCCGGTGGTCAGCCTGCTCAACGGCACGGCGCTGGGCGGCGGCTGGGAGGTGGCCCTGATCGGCCACCACCGCATCGCCATCGACTCGCCCAAGACCCAGTTCGGCCTGCCCGAGGTGACACTGGGCCTGCTGCCCGGCGCCAGCGGCGTAACCAAGATGACCCGCCACCTGGGCCTGATGGGTGCGCAGCCCTACCTCGTGGAAGGCAAGCTCTTCAGTCCCGCCGAGGCCAAGGGCCTGGGCCTGGTGCACGACCTGGTGCCTGCCGGTGACAACGCTGCCGCGGAGATGAAAGCCCGCGCCCTGGCCTGGATCGCCTCTAACGCAATAGCCCAGCACCCTTGGGAAGCCAAGGGCTACAAGGTGCCCGGCGGCACGCCCTCCTCGCCCGCCGTGGCGCAGATGCTGGTGGTGGCCCCGGCCATGATCAAGAAGCAGACCCGTGGCCTGTACCCCGCGCCCGAGGCCATCATGGCCTGCATGGTCGAGGGCCTGCAAGTGGACATCGAAACCGCGCTGCGGCTGGAGAGCCGCGCCCTGGCCAAGCTCATGACCGGCACGAACGCCAAGGCCATGATCAACACCTTCTTCTTCAACCTCAACGCCATCAAGGGTGGCCAGAGCCGGCCCAAGGACGTGCCGCGCTACAAGCCCGCCAAGGTGGGCCTGCTGGGCGCCGGCATGATGGGTGCCGGCATTGCCTATTCGCAGGCGAGCAAGGGCATTGCCACCGTATTGAAGGACGTAAGCCAGGAGAAGGCCGACTTGGGCAAGAGCTACACCGCCAAGATCACCCAGGGCCGCGTGGACAAGGGCCGCATGACAGCCGAGAAGCAAGCTGAGATCCTGGCCCGCATCCAGCCCACGGCCAAGGTAGAGGACCTGCAGGGCTGTGACCTGATCATCGAAGCCGTGTTCGAGAACCGCGAACTCAAGGCCAAGGTCACGCAGGAAGCTGAACCGATGCTGGCCCCCGGTGGCTTCTTCGCCTCCAACACCTCCACCCTGCCCATCACCGGTTTGGCCACGGCCAGCCGCGACGCCAGGAAGTTCATCGGCATCCACTTCTTCAGCCCGGTGGACAAGATGCAACTGGTGGAAATCATCCGTGGCAAGCAGACCGACGACGCCACCGTGGCCCGCGCCTATGACTACGTGCAGGCCATTGGCAAGATGCCCATCGTCGTCAACGATTCGCGTGGCTTCTTCACCAGCCGCGTGTTTGGCACCTTTGTGATGGAAGGCGTGGCCATGGTGGGCGAAGGCATCCCCGCCGCCGCCGTGGAAAATGCCGGCATCCAGTGCGGCATGCCAGTGGGCCCGCTGGCCGTGCTGGATGAAACCGCGCTCACCTTGTCCCTGCACGTCATGGAACAGACCCGTGCCGATTTTGAAGCCGAGGGCAAGACCTATGTGCCCACACCCGGCGAGGCGCTGGTGGCCGAGATGGTGCGCAAGCACAACCGCCCGGGCCGCGCCGGTGGTGGCGGCTTCTACGAATACCCCGCCGAGAAGGGCGCAAAAAAATTCCTGTGGCCCCAGCTCAAGCCCTTGTTCGAAAAAGCAGACGCGCAGTGGGACATCACCGACCTGAAGGACCGCCTGCTGTTCCGCCAGGCGGTGGAAACCGCGCGCTGCCTGAGCGAGAACGTACTGACCAGCGTGCACGATGCCAACATCGGCTCCATCTTCGGGATTGGTTTCCCCGCCTGGACCGGTGGTGCCATGCAATTCATCTATGGCATGGGCATCGAGGCCTTTGAGGCGCGTGCGGCCGAGTTGGCGCAGAAGTTTGGCGCTGGCTTTGCGCTGACCGATGCCGTCAAGGCCGCCATCCGCAAGTACCAGCCGCAGTACTAGGACACCCACGCCATGCGCACCCTGCAGGGCAAGGTCGTCGTCATTACCGGTGCGGCCTCGGGCATTGGTGCCGCACTGGCCGCCGGCCTGGCCCGCAAGGGCGCGCGCCTGATGCTGGCCGATATCGATGCGGCCGGCGTGGAGCGGGTCGCCGCCACGCTGCGCACCGCCGGCTGTGTGTGCCACACCAGCGTTACCGACACGGGCAGCGAGGCGGCCATCTACACACTGGCAGCACAGACGGCTGCGCTGCTGGGACCTGCAGATGTGGTCATCAACAATGCCGGCGTCGGCCTGATCGCCCCGGTGGAGGGTGTGCTGACCGGCGACGCCCACTGGCTGATGAACATCAACTTCTGGGGCGTGGTGCATGGCTGCCCGGCCTTCCTGCCGCAGTTACGCAGCCGCCCGCAGGCGGTGCTGGTCAATATCTCCAGCATCTTCGCGATGATCTCCATGCCCACGCAGAGCATCTACAACGCGGCCAAGGCGGCGGTGCGCGGGTTCAGCGATGCGCTGCGCGAGGAACTGCGTGACACACCTGTGCGCGTGCTGTGCGTGCACCCGGGTGGCATACAGACCAATATCGCCAACAAGGCGCGCATCACTGACGCCCGCATGGTGGCCGACAGCGACCAGGAGGCGCGGGACAACTTCTTGAAGGTAGCCCGCACTACACCCGAGGAGGCAGCCCGTGTCATCATTGCAGCCATCGAATCCGGCAAGACCCGGGTGCTGATCGGAGCGGATGCAAAGTTCATGGACTTTCTGTTCCGCCTGGCGCCCAGCCGCTCGTCCGCCTGGGTGACCCGCATGGGCCAACGCATGCGCGCCATGGCAAAACGTTGAAGGAACCACTGCATGCTCGCTCGACTGTTGCGTTTCACGATCCTGCTGCAGGCCCTGGCGGGTGCAGCTTTGGGCCTCTGGCTGCTTGCAGACACCCAGGTGCCCCTGTGGCGGGCGCTGGTGGGAGCGGTGCTGCTTCCCATGGCAACCATGTTTCTGGTGGACCTGTACTCGGCTCTGCGCTCCAGGGCAGACGAACCAGCCAGCCAATGGTGGAGCTCGCTCTGGGGCGAGTTCATTGCCGGCTTGCACATCTTCCTGCTGCGCCAGCCGTGGACGGTTGCGCCCCCGGCAACGCTGCCCGCCACGGGCGCCGCGGCCCGTGCTCCGGTGGTGCTGGTGCATGGCTACCTGTGCAACCACCGTATCTGGGACGACATCGCCAGCGATCTGCGCGCCCAAGGGCACACCGTGCTGGCGGTGAATCTGGAGCCGCTATTCACCTCCATTGACAACTATGCAGACACCGTCGAAGCGGCAGTCCAGGATCTGTGCCAGCACACTGGTGCAACGCGTGTTGCACTCGTGGGCCACAGCATGGGTGGACTGGCCATCCGAGCCTGGATGCGCGCCAAGGGAACGCATCGGGTCGCACGCGTCTTGACGTTGGGTACACCCCATGCGGGGACGAAGATCGCATCGGGCACCCACACGCCGAATGGCCGCCAGATGCTGTGGCAAAGCCCGTGGCTGGCCGCCCTCAGTGCCAGCGAATCCGACGCCACCCGATCATTGATCCGCATTGCCGTAACACCCCAGGACAACATCGTATTCCCCCAGCGGGCCCAGATTCTGCCGGGGCTGGAGGCCACGGTGTTCAAAGGCCTTGGCCATCTGCAAATGTGCCTGGACCCGGCCGTTATTGCCTGGGTCCGCGAACAGCTTTCCGATCTTCAAACAGGACAGATTCCATGACCGAACTCGTTGTACGCAAACTTCTGATCGACCTGGCCGCCCCTCTGGAGGCCCGCTGGAACGGCGGCGATGCCTTCCGGTCCGCCTTCTTCAGCGCCCTGTCCATGAGTTTTCCGGTGGGGGAACAGTATTTCATGGACTCGGTGCGCGCAGGATTGAAGGCCTTGCCCGAAGAACAGCGCGAGCGCTTTGCCGCCGAAGTGCAGGGTTTTGTCGGACAGGAGGCCACGCACCGGCGCATCCACAGCCTGTTCAACGGCCACCTGGAAAAACTGGGTTTTGACAATGAACTGGAACGCCGCGCGACGCGGCGCATCCGGCAGAACGCGCATCTGGACGTGCGCCTGCACGTGGCGGCCACGGCAGCCACCGAACACCTGACCGCAATCTTTGCCGACTGGATGTTCCGCCACCCGGAATCACTGGCCGGCGCTGAACCCCGACTGCAAACCCTGTGGATGTGGCACGCGGCCGAAGAGGCCGAGCACTGCAGTACGGCGTTTGATGTGTACAAGGCACTGCAGGGCAGCGAACGCTGGCGCCTGCGCCTGTTGCGCTACATCACCTGGACTTTTGCCATGGACATCATGCGTCAGACGGTACGCAACCTCTGGCACGATGGTGCTTTGTTCCAATGGAGCACCTGGCGCAGCGCGGCCAGGCTGCTGTTTGCCAGGGACGGCATGATCCGCGGCAGCCGCACGCAGTGGAACGCCTACAAGGCGCCGGATTTCCATCCACGCCAGCAGGACATCTCGCGCCCGGTGCAATGGCTGCAGGACAACCAGCAGCAATACTCGGTGGTCGGGCGTCCCGCCTAAGGAAAACCCCGCCTTGCGGCATGGCGTCGTTCGCAGACAATGGGCTGACACCCAAGGAGCCCTGAACCATGCAAGCACTCAGCCCAACGGACTCCGCCTTCCTGTGGATGGAAACCCGAAACCAGCCCATGCATGTGGCGGGGCTGAACATCTATACCCCGCCACCTGGCTCCGGCCCCGACTATGTCAGCAAACTGTTTGCGGACTGGAGCAAGCACGCCAAGGCCCTGCCGCCATTCAATTTGCGGCCAGTGCTGCGCATGGGCTTGTGGTACTGGGAAGAAGACGATGAGTTCGAACTGGACTACCACCTGCGCCACGTCGCGCTGCCCCAACCCGGTCGCATCCGCGAACTGCTGGCCATGGTCTCGCGTATCCATGGCAACCTGCTGGACCGCAACCGCCCACTGTGGGAGACCTATTTCATAGAGGGCCTTCCGGGTGGGCGCTTTGCCACCTACAGCAAGATGCACCACGCACTGATTGACGGCGTGACCGGTGCACGCATGGCGGCCAATGCCATGTGCGTCGACCCCACCGAACACAAGGCGCCGGTCTGGGCGCTGCCCTTCAAGCTGCATCCCGCTGCACGGCGCAAAACGGCCAGTCCGGGCCTGCTGGAACAGCTTGGCAACCTGGCCAAGGCGGGCAAGGAGATATTGCCCGGCGTGGGCAGTGGCCTGTGGGACATCGTGCGCGCAGCCTATGCCGACGGTGCAGCGGCCCTGCCCTTCCAGGCGCCCCCAACGCCCTTCAATGTGGAGATTTCTGGCTCCCGCCGGTTTGCCTCACAGTCCTACTCGCTGGCACGTTTGCGGCGAATAGGCGATGCCACCGGGGCTACGGTCAATGACGTCACGCTGGCCATCTGTGCCGGTGCTCTGCGCGAGTATCTGCTCACCCAGGCAAAGTTGCCGAAAAAACCACTGGTCGCCATGGTGCCCGTGTCCCTGCATGGCGAGACCGATGCGGGTGGTAACCAGGTGTCCCTGCTGCTGGCAAGCCTGGGGACACACCTCGCCGATCCGCTGAAGCGACTGCTGCATATCGTGGACTCCACCTCGCAGGCCAAGGAACGGCTGACCAAGATGCCGCGCCTGCAAAAGCTGGCACACGGCATCACCTCCATATCCCCACTGGGGGCTGGCATTGTGACGGGCACAGCGGCAAAGCATCCGCTGTTCAATCTGGTGATTTCCAATGTGCCGGGACCACGGGAGACGCTGTATCTCAATGGAGCGCGCCTGGACGAGGTGTACCCGGTGTCCATTCCCACCCATTACCTGGCACTGAACATCACCATCAGTGGCTACGGCGACAACCTGGGGTTTGGCTACATCGCGTGCCGCCGCTCCGTGCCCGCTCTGCAACGCATGCTGGACTACACGCACAACGCGATTGTGGAGCTGGAAGCCGCGTTGGAACTTGCCGCACCACCGCCCAAGGTGCGCCGGAAACCGGCGCGAAAAGGGACTGGGGGTTCCTAGGAGGGCAACATGCCCAGCTCGGCGTTGCTGAGCAGGGCTTCCATGTTCATGACGATGAGCATGCGGTCGCCCACGTTGGCCAGTCCGAGGATGAATCGGGCATCAATGGCAGACTCGAACTGGGGCGCGGACTTGATCATCTTGGCGTCCAGCGTCACGACATCCGACACCGCATCCACCACGGCGCCGATGACCGTGCCACGCACATTGAGGATGATCACCACGGTGAACTCGTTGTACTCCACCTTGGAGATGTTGAGCTTCATGCGCAGGTCCACGATGGGAACGATGACACCCCGCAAATTGATGACGCCCTTGATGAAGCTGGGCGAATTGGCCATCTTGGTGGGCTCTTCGTAGGAACGGATTTCCTGCACCCGCATGATGTCGATGGCGTAACTCTCATCCCCCAGACGCAGGGTCAGATATTGACCGGAGTGGGCATCCGGCGCGTTGGCGGAATCGGTCTGTTGACCCGACTGGGGTGATTTCTGTTCGGTCGGCATGGTTCATTCCTTGACTTCAAAGTCCGGCTACTACCCTCCAAGTCGGGCAGCGGATGATGATACACGCCGGTTGACCCGGCGTGAAAGAATCACGCAATCATCAAGGGCCCGCCGGTGCACGGGCCGCCTCCGCATCAGCCTTGCAGCTTGTTGTAGTTCGCGATGCCGTCCATGATTTCCTGGCGGGCGGCTTCGGGACCTTCCCAGCCCAGGATCTTGACCCACTTGCCTTCTTCCAGATCTTTGTAGTGCTCGAAGAAATGGGCAATGGTCTTCAGACGCAGGGGCTGCAGGTCTTCCGGCTTTTGCCAGCGGCTATACAGGGACAGTATCTTGTTGGTGGGCACCGCCAGCACCTTGCCGTCCTGTCCGGCTTCATCTTCCATTTTCAGAATGCCAATGGCACGGCAGGGCACAACCACGCCGGGAATCAGCGGCACCGGAGTCACCACCAGCACGTCGACCGGGTCGCCGTCACCGGAAATGGTCTTGGGCACATAGCCGTAGTTGGTGGGATAGTGCATGGCCGTGCTCATGAAACGGTCCACAAAAATGGCGCCGGTGGCCTTGTCAACCTCGTACTTCACGGGATCGGCATTCATCGGGATCTCGATGATCACGTTGAAAGCTTCGGGCACGTTGTTACCAGGGGTGACGTTGTCAAGTGACATATGAACTCTCTATTGCAGGGGGAAAAGAAAAATGTTGTCGCAGATCAGGATTTACCCTCATTTTACTGACGCAGCACTTGCTGCCACCGAAATCCCTGTTATTTCAAGTTACAGTCCGCGCGTTGGCCAATCATCTCCAAGACGCATTGTTGGCTGGAGCGGTGAGGAAGCAACGCAGTGGGAGCGACACTGACGTTGCTCCTTTCTTCGTGACACAACAGTTAGGAGAGATCTCTATGACAGGCAACTCAGCGCTTTATCTGGCGCTTGTCTGCGGGTTCATTGCCGTGGCTTACGGCTTTTGGGCGCGCAGCTGGATTCTTTCTCAGGACGCGGGCAACGCCCGGATGCAGGAAATCGCGGCAGCCATCCAGACCGGTGCCGCGGCCTATCTTGCTCGCCAATACAAAACCATTGCAGTCGTCGGCGTCGTGCTGGCAGGCCTGATTGCGGCCTTCCTGGACGGCCAGACGGCAGTGGGCTTCGTCATTGGCGCCGTTCTCTCTGGCGCTTGCGGCTTCATCGGCATGAATGTTTCAGTGCGTGCCAACGTGCGTACCGCACAGGCTGCCACCAAGGGCATCGGACCCGCGCTGGACGTGGCCTTCCGTGGCGGTGCCATCACCGGCATGCTGGTGGTTGGTCTGGGGCTGCTGGGCGTGACCGGGTTCTACATGTTCCTGGCTGGCAACGGCAATGCGACCCCGGACAAGAGCCTGGCGCATCTGCTCAACCCGCTGATTGGCTTCGCCTTCGGTTCTTCCCTGATCTCCATCTTCGCCCGTCTGGGCGGTGGCATTTTCACCAAGGGCGCCGACGTGGGCGCCGACCTGGTGGGCAAGGTGGAAGCCGGCATCCCCGAGGATGATCCGCGCAACCCCGCGGTGATCGCCGACAACGTGGGCGACAACGTGGGCGACTGCGCCGGCATGGCTGCCGACCTGTTTGAGACCTATGCCGTGACCCTGATTGCCACTATGGTTTTAGGAGCACTCCTAGCAAGCAGCGCGGGGGCTACAGCTGTTCTCTATCCTCTTTCCCTGGGTGCTGTATCGATCGTGGCTTCCATCATTGGCTGCTTTTTCGTCAAGGCTTCGCCCGACATGAAGAACGTCATGCCAGCGTTGTACAAAGGGCTGGCGATTGCGGGCGTACTGTCCCTGATCGCCTTCTACTTCGTGACACAGGCGCTGTTCCCGGCTGCCATCACGTTGACAGACGGCCACGTGGTGTCGGCGGGAAGCCTGTTTGGCGCATGCACGGTCGGCCTGGTCCTGACTGGCGCACTGGTCTGGATCACCGAGTTCTACACCGGAACCCAGTACAGCCCCGTTCGCCACATCGCGCAGGCGTCCACAACCGGCCATGGCACCAACATCATCGCCGGCCTGGGCGTGTCCATGCGATCCACCGCCTGGCCCGTGATCTTCGTCTGTGCGGCCATCTGGGTGGCCTATTCACTGGCCGGTCTGTATGGCATTGCCATTGCCGCAACGTCCATGCTCAGCATGGCCGGGATCGTGGTCGCGCTGGACGCCTATGGCCCCATCACCGACAACGCTGGCGGCATTGCCGAAATGGCGGAGTTGCCCAGCAGCGTGCGCGACATCACCGACCCGCTGGACGCCGTGGGCAACACCACCAAGGCAGTGACCAAGGGCTATGCGATTGGCTCTGCCGGTCTGGCTGCCCTGGTGCTGTTTGCCGACTACACGCACAAGCTGGACGCCTATGGCAAGACCATTACCTTCGATTTGAGCAACCCGATGGTCATCATCGGCCTGTTCATAGGCGGCCTGATTCCCTACCTGTTCGGAGCCATGGCAATGGAGGCCGTTGGCCGTGCAGCGGGTGCTGTTGTCGTGGAAGTGCGCCGCCAGTTCCGCGACATCAAGGGCATCATGGACGGCACCGGCAAACCCGAGTACGACACCGCGGTTGATATGTTGACAACGGCCGCCATCAAGGAAATGATGATCCCCAGCCTGCTGCCCGTGGTCGTACCCATCGTGGTCGGCCTGGCACTCGGCCCGGCCGCCTTGGGTGGCCTGTTGATGGGAACCATCGTGACCGGTCTGTTTGTCGCCATCTCCATGTGCACCGGCGGTGGCGCTTGGGACAACGCCAAGAAGTACATCGAGGACGGCAACCACGGTGGCAAGGGCTCTGAAGCCCACAAGGCCGCCGTAACCGGTGATACCGTGGGCGACCCCTACAAGGACACGGCTGGCCCCGCGGTCAACCCGCTGATCAAGATCATCAATATCGTGGCGCTGCTGATCGTGCCACTGATGATGAAGATCCACGGCGGCTGATACCCGCTCGCCCAAGAAGCCCGCGCAAGCGGGCTTTTTTTAACCCTGTTCAGGGAATGATTCGGGACGGAGTTGGACAATAGCGCACATGTCGGAACGTCCCACACCCAAAGTCATACCGCTGATCGATGCGCGCCCTGCTTCCATTGCCGTGCCTCCATCGTGGATGGAAACGGGTAACCGCATCGCCCCGAACGGGCTGGTCAGCGACGCGCGCGGTCGCAACCTGCGGGATCTGCGCATCAGTGTGACCGACCGCTGCAACTTCCGCTGCAACTACTGCATGCCCAAGGAGGTTTTCGACAAGGACTACCCCTACCTGCCCCATGCCTCGCTGCTGTCGTTTGAGGAAATCACCCGAGTGACGCAGCAGTTCATACGGCATGGCGTGCAGAAGATCCGCCTCACGGGTGGTGAGCCGCTGTTGCGCAAGAACGTCGAGGTGCTGATCGAAAAACTGGCGGCATTGCGCACGCTCGAAGGCAAACCTTTGGACCTGACGCTGACCACCAATGGTGCCCTGCTGGCGCGCATGGCCAAGTCGCTCAAGGCAGCTGGGCTGCAACGCGTTACGGTGAGTCTGGATGGACTGGACGACGCGGTGTTTCGCAGCATGAACGATGTGGACTTTCCCGTGGCCGACGTGCTGGCGGGCATCGATGCGGCGCACAGTGCCGGGCTGGGCCCGATCAAGATCAATATGGTGGTCAAACGCGGCACCAACGACCAGGAGATTCTTCCCATGCTGCGCCACTTCAGGGGCAGCGGCATGGTGTTGCGTTTCATCGAATACATGGATGTCGGCGCCACCAACGGCTGGCGCATGCATGACGTGGTGCCGTCTGCGGAAGTCATCGCGCGCATCCGGTCAGAAGTGCCGTTGGTGGCGCTGGAGCGGAGCCATGCCGGGGAGACCGCGCAACGTTGGGGCTTTGCCGATGCGTCCGGTGCGCTGGACCCGCAGGCCGGAGAGATCGGTGTCATCAGCAGCGTGACCCGAGCCTTTTGCGGCGACTGCAACCGTGCCCGACTGTCCACCGAAGGCCGCCTGTACCTGTGCCTGTTCGCCAGCCAGGGCTATGACCTGCGCAGCCTGGTCCGGGGCGGCGCCAGCGATGACGACCTGGCTAGTGCGATTGCCCATATCTGGAACGGGCGCGAAGACCGCTATTCTGAACTGCGTGGCGCCATGGCAGCCGACACCGGGAGCGTCGCGCGCCGGGTCGAAATGAGCTATATCGGAGGCTGACGGTCGACGCAGGCGCTCCATCAATCCTGAACGGGTGACAACCGGCAGTTGCACCAAGGGCGTGTCGCAATGCACGCCCGCATGCATACACGGCAGCGCGGAGCGAGACTGCGCCCCAGCCACAATCTGGCGCAAAGGACCAAACGTGACAACTCCTTGCCCTGGGAATAGGGAGACCCGTGCTGGGCACCACGACTCCCGCAGTGTTGACGTGCATCAGGTTTTGCGTTGAACTTGTTCTGCAGAATGGGCACATTCGCAGGGCAAGCATCTCCCTCACTGACAGAGTCCATCACACTTGGAACGGCCACCATGTCACAACACCGCACACCCAAACCCTCATCATCGTCCTCCGAAGAGGAAACACCCGCGCAGAGACTGGATCGGGCCCTGCACGCTGCGGCCGCACCGCTTTGGGGAGGCCTGTCACCTATCTCACTGGCCCTGGCGACGGCAGACTGGGCGTGGCACCTGGGCTTATCGCCGGGTCGCCAGATGGAGTTGGCGGCATTGGCGGCACGTCTCACCGCCGATACCCTGCGCATCTGGGATGAAACCGATGAAGGCGGTGCCACGGATGACGATCCACGGTTTCGCCATGCGGCATGGGGTGCCTGGCCATTCAACCAGTTGCGATCCGGCTTTCGCAACGCAGAGGAATTCTGGCGCGAAGCGTCACAGGCACCGGGCATGACCGCGCACCACCGGGCACTAACGGCCTTCTTCGCACGGCAATGGCTGGGCGCGATGGCGCCAGCCAACTGGCTTCCGACCAACCCGGTGGTATTGCATGACGTGGTGGACAGCGGTGGCGCACATCTGCGCAAAGGCATGCAACACTGGCTGGCGGATACCCTGCGCCTTGCGGAGCCGGAAGATGCAGCACCGACCTACGTGGTCGGCAAGGATGTGGCCATCACGCCCGGCAGGGTTGTCTATCGCAACCGGCTGGTGGAACTGCTGCGCTACACGCCCCAGACAAGCAGAGTACATCCTGAACCCGTTTTCATTATTCCCTCGTGGATCATGAAGTACTACATCCTGGACCTGTCACCCCACAACTCCATGGCGCGCTATCTCGTCAGCCAGGGACACACCGTGTACATGCTGTCCTGGCGCAACCCGGATGCAAGCGATGCCGAGCTCAGCATGGACGACTACCTGCGCTTGGGGGTACTCGACGCTTTGCAGGCCATCGGCAGCCTGAGCGGAAACACGGTACCCGTCCATGCCATGGGCTACTGCCTGGGCGGGACTCTGCTGGCCGCCGCTGCGGCCGCACTGGCACATACTGCGGGCACGAGCACCGGACACATCGTGCCCCCGCTCAAGACGCTGACCCTGCTGGCAGCACAAACCGATTTCTCCGAGCCCGGCGAGTTGGGCCTGTTCATCGACGAGAGCCAGATAGGGTTGCTGGACAACATCACCAGGGGCCAGGGCTTCTTGACGGGAAAGCAGATGGCCGGCTCCTTCCAGTTTCTTCACTCCCGCGATCTGGTCTGGACGCGCCAGATGCGCGAATACCTGATGGGTGAACGCGAACAGCCGAGTGACCTGATGGCCTGGAATGCCGACAGCACGCGCATGCCGGCCCGCATGCACCACGAGTATCTGACGTCGCTCTATCTCCACAATGCGCTGGCAACCAGCAGCTACATCGTCGAAGGACGCACCGTGTCACTGGGCGACATTCGACAACCGATCTTTCTGGTGGGTACCCAGCGGGATCACATTTCTCCCTGGCGATCTGTCTACAAGCTGCATCACCTGTGCGAAGCGGAAATCACGTTTGTATTGACCAGCGGCGGTCACAATGCAGGCATTATTTCCGAGCCCGGTCACGCCAACCGCAGCTACCAGATGGCCACACGAGCGGCCCACGGCCCCTGGATGGGGCCCTCCGAATGGGCGGACACCGCCAGGCAATACGAGGGCTCATGGTGGCCTGCCTGGCACCACTGGCTGGCCAGACACTCATCTCCACAACAGGCGGTTTCCAAGCGACAGCCGCCAGATGATTTCGGCGCAGCGCCGGGCCGCTATGTTCAGGTGCGCTACTGCGAATGAGTACGCGCGTGCATCATGCCGCCGTCTCCGGGGTCGTTATCGGACCGCGTCCGCTGAAACGGTCCAGTGCCAGATAAATCACGGGAGTGATGTACAGCGTCACGGCTTGTGAAAAAACCAGCCCGCCAACCACCGCCAACCCCAGGGGCTGACGCAACTCCGCGCCAGCACCAATGCCAAATGCGATCGGCAACGCGCCCATCAACGCCGCGAGTGTCGTCATCATGATGGGGCGGAAACGCAGGATGCAGGCCTCGCGGATCGCTTGCGGCGGCGTCATGCCATGGTGTCGTTGGGCATCCAGCGCGAAGTCGATCATCATGATGGCATTCTTCTTCACGATGCCGATCAACAGCAGGATGCCAATGGTGGCAATCACCGTGAGGTCCTGGCCGAACAGCATCAGCGTAGCCAAAGCGCCAACAGCGGCCGACGGCAACCCCGCCAGAATGGTCAACGGATGGATGTAGCTCTCATACAGCACGCCCAACAGTACGTAGATCACCAGCAGCGCCGAGACGATCAACACCGCCTGGTTGCCTTGTGAGCTCTTGAACACAGCCGCCTCGCCGCCGTAACTGGCAATCACCGAACTGGGCAGATTGATGGCTTCCCGTGCTTTGTCAATCCGTGCCGTAGCGTCACCCAGCGCCGCGCCAGGAGCCAGATTGAATGAGACCGTTACCGCCTGCAATTGACCTACGTGATTGATGGAGGTGGGTCCCACGGTCCGTTCAACCTTCGTGAAGGACGCCAACGGGATCAGCGTCCCGGACGATGCCCGCACGTAGATGTTGTTGATGGCACTCTCGTTAAACTTGGCCTCCGGCGCCACCTCCAGAATGACCTGGTAGCTGTCAGTTGGGAGGTAGATCGTGGAGACCTGGCGCTCACCAAACGCGCCAAACAGGGCGGTGCGAATCGCATCAATGGAGACACCCAGCGCATTGGCCCGATCGCGATCAATATTGAGTTGGGCCTGCAAGCCACGCAATTGCGCATCACTGGTTACATCCCTGAACAGTGGATCGGCCCGCAGCTTCTCCTGCAACTTGACTGCCCAGTCGTTCAGCTCGTCTGCGCGCACGCTCTGCAAGATGTACTGGAACTGCGCCTTGCTCGGCCGTCCGCCCAATTGCAGATTCTGGATCGGACGCATGAACACGCTGATGCCGCTCACATCACGCAGCTTGCGCCGCAAACCTTCCACCACCTGCTTCATGGGCAGCCGCTGGCCCCGCGGCTTCAGGGTAATGAACATGCGTCCCGTGTTTTGCGCACCACTGCCACCATTGAAGGAGCTGACCGCAAACACATTGTCATCGGCCCGGATCGTCGCTGCGGCGCGCTCCTGCAGACGAACCATTTCAGTGAACGAAGTATCTTCCGCAGCTTCTGTGGTGACTGTGATCTGGCCAATGTCTTCCTCGGGGAAGAATCCCTTGGAAATGACATTGAACAGCCACACCGTTGCCGCCAAGGTGAGCAATGCCACGCCCAGTATTGTCTTGCGATGCGACAAAGCAACATCAAGCGTCCGCGTGTACAGCCGCAACGTGGCGTTAAATGCGCGTTCGAACAACACGATCAGGAAGGTGTGCTTTTGGTCATGCGCCTCTTCGCGCAGGAAGCGGCTGGCCAGCATGGGCACCAGGGTCAACGACACAAAGGCGGATACCACAATCGACAAGCCCACCACCACGGCAAACTCATGGAACAGCAGACCGATCACGCCCGGCATGAAGAAGATCGGGATGAACACCGCGATCAACGACGTGGAAATGGAAATGATGGTGAATCCCACCTCGCGCGAACCACGCAACGCTGCATTGAATGGCTGCTCTCCATTCTCGACATGGCGCATGATGTTTTCCAGCATCACGATGGCGTCGTCCACTACCAGGCCCACGGCAAGGGTGAGCCCCAGAAGCGAGATGTTGTCCAGGCTGTACTTCAGTCCCCACAGCAAGGCGACCGCGCCGATCAGGGACACCGGCAAGGACAACGTGGGAATCACCGTGGCGACAAAGCGGCGCAGAAACAAAAAGATCACCAGCACGACCAGCGCGATCGTGCCCGCAAGGGTGAGCGTCACATCGTGCAAAGCCTCGCGCACGGAAACCGAACGATCATTGACAGATGTCATGTTCACTGACTGCGGCATCTGCTCCTTCAGCTTCGGCAACGCCTGCTTGACCGCGTCGACCACACGCACCGTATTGGCACCGGGCTGACGCAAAATGGCCAGCGTGATGGATGGTTCACCATTCAGATTGGCATAGGACTTTACCGTTTCGACGCTGTCTTCGACCGTCGCGACATCTTTCAACCGCACCGGTATGCCGCCGCGGCTGGTCACAATCAGTTCGGAGAACTCGGCCGCATTGCGCAACTGCTTGTTGGCCTGCAGTGTCAGCAACTGCTGTTTGCCTTCCAGTGTTCCCACCGGGGTATTGACGTTGGCCGCACGCAGGGCTGCCGACAATTCCTCCAGGCTGATGTTGCGTGCCGCCAGTGCCTCGGGCAAGACCCGCACGCGCACCGCGAAGCGCTTGGAGCCAAAGATGTTGACCTGGGCCACGCCATCAATGGTCGACAACGTTGGCGATATCAGGTGTTCGGCGTAGTCCTGCAGATCCGACATCGGCATCGACGGCGACGTCAACGCCACCAGCAAGATCGGGGCATCGGCCGGATTGACCTTGCGATAGGCCGGCAGTTGAGTCATGTCCTGGGGCAACGAACGCTGGGCCCGCAACAGGGCCGCCTGAACGTCCAACGCGGCCCCATCGATATTGCGGCCTTCTTCGAACTCCAGTGTCAGAGAGGTGTTGCCCAGCGTGCTGGTGGAACTGATGACAGCCAAACCGGGAATGGTCTGGAACTGCTTCTCCAGCGGCAGGGCCACGGAGGTGGCCATGGTCTCCGGGTTGGCACCTGGCAGGGACGCTCCCACATTGATCACGGGGGTGTCATAGCTTGGCAACGCCGCCACCGGAATACTCCGGTACGCAATGACACCTGCCAGAACGATCGCCAAATTCAGCAATACCGTCATCACCGGACGGCGGATAAACAGCTCCGACAGATTCATGATGCGGACGACGCCGTTGCGCGCGCGGGCTTGGCGCCGTCGGGCGAACGCTCCGCCAGCGGGGCATCCGGCCGCAGGTTCTGGCGCCCTTCCAGTACGACCTTGTCACCCTTGACCACACCGGTCACCGCCGAATCTTCACCCTGTGCCGCCAGGACCTTGACCGGACGCAGGACCGCCTTGCCCTTGTCTGCCACATAGACAATGGGGCCGCGTGCAGTCTGGATGATGGCCGTGGTCGGGATGACGACCGCGTCCTTCAAGGTCCGCGACACCAGCGTGGTGTTGACAAATGCACCTGGCCAGAGCTTGGTGTCCTGGTTGTCAAATCGGGCCTTGACCTTGATGGTGCCCGTGGCGGCGTCGACCACGTTGTCCACAAATTGCAGCCGCCCCTTGCGTTCACCCTTGGACTCCGGCAGCTTCGCACTGACAACAATGCCACCGGCCTTCAGACCATCCAGCACGGCCTCCAGATTGCGCTGCGGCAAACTGAAACTGATGTTGATCGGGTCGAGCTGGGTGATGGTGACCAGTGTGGTCTGATTGGCCTGGACGGCAGTCCCGGGATAGACATTGACGGCTCCCAATCGACCGGAACCGGGAGCGCGCACCGTGTTGTAGGACAAAGCCAACTGCGCGGCCTCCACAGCTGCCCTGTCGGCCGCAAGATTGGCCACCTGGGCATCGACCTGGGCCTGACTGGAGTCCAGCGCGCCTTGTGATACAAAATTCTTGGCCATCAGATCGCGGCTGCGCGCCAGTTGGCGCTGAGCATCCGCCAGCACGGCCTCATCCTTGGTCATCTGGGCCCGAGCCTTGGCCACATTGGCCTCATCGGGCCGTGGGTCCAACGTGAACAGCGGGTCGCCCGCCTTTACAAACTGCCCTTCCCGCACATGAACACGGGTCACCACACTGCTGATCTGAGGCTTGACATCCACGCTGGACAACGGCGTGACCGTGCCAATGGCATCAAGCGTGACATCCAGATCGCGCTGTCTGGCCACGGCTGTCGTGACGGATACGGGACCGCCCGCTGCACGCCCCGGTGCGGCTTGCGCACTGGCCGCACCCACCGGGCCGGCGGCACTCGCGGTCGCACCAGGGCTTGAATCCGCTTTTCCGCCGCATGCGGCCAACAACGCGCAAACGGCCAGGGCCTGCAGCGACAGGATGAATGACTGGGTGTTCTTTTTCATAGGCAAGGCGGATTATCAGTGCCGCATCCGATTTGTGTCTGCGGCCTCGGAAAACTTTGCATAACTTTAAATCTGGATCTGCAGCCCGAGCCGCAGGCACACGCCCCTAGCGGCCAAGCGCCTTTTCCACTCCCCGGTTGGCCAGTGCATCGGCCCGTTCATTGCCGGGGTCTCCGGCATGGCCCTTGACCCATCGCCAATCAATCCTGTGCCCGTGGCTTGCGACCAACTGGTCCAGTTGCTGCCAGAGATCCACATTCTTGACGGGCTGCTTGGCTGCAGTCTTCCAGCCCTTGGCCTTCCAACCCGACAACCACTCCGTAATCCCCTTCAAGACATACTGGCTATCAAGATGCAGCGTCACATCACATGGCCGTTTCAGGGCCGACAGGGCCTGAATGACTGCTGTCATTTCCATGCGGTTATTGGTCGTTTCACGCTCCCCGCCAAACATTTCCTTCTCCGTCCCATCGGAGGAGCGCAACAAAACGCCCCATCCACCTGGCCCCGGGTTGCCCTTGCAGGCCCCGTCGGTGTAAATCGTCACTGCATTCAAACGCGTCTCTCCATCGTAGGCAAATCAACAATCATGGGTCCGGTTGGCCACCGACACCGGCTTGCGCGCACTGGCCGCGGTGGTTTTCCAGGCCGGCCCAAGCAGTCGCATGCCGCGCACCCGCTTGACCGCAACCAAGAAATAGGCGGCTCCCAGAATCGGCCACCAGCGCGCGCCAGCGCGATCCATCCACTCCAGGCGCTGCAACCATTTTTCGCTGGTCACGCCTGGCCGGTAGCAACCAAACTCACCGACCTCGACCTCAAAGCCCAGCAATCGCAACCAGTCACGCAGGCGCCAGTAGCCTATGAACTCCCCCACATCGGGCAGGAACAGTCGGCCAACCCCCAAGCGCCGGTACAGATGACCGCGTCTTTGCTGCAGACCCCACAGGCTGGTGGGGTTGAGTCCACAGATCACCACCCGCCCTTCCGGAACCAGTACGCGCTCCACCTCGCGCAGCGTGGCGTGGGGGTCCGCACTGAACTCCAGCGTATGCGGCAGCAGCACCATATCCAGGCTCGCCGCAGGAAACGGCAATGCCGCGAAGTCACACAGCACAGCAGTCTTCGTGACCGGTCTGTCCTGTGGTGCATACAGCTCTTCAGTGGCCAACCATTGGTGCGGCATGCGGTTGGCCTGCAGGCCGTCCAGCTCCGGCACTCCCAACTGCAAGGCGTGGTAGCCAAAAATATCCACCACGGCGGCGTCCACACGCGTACGCTCCCAGTCCAGCAGGTAACGTCCTGCCGGAGTCTGGAACCAGTCGTGCATACCTATAATTTGATCGCTCATGAAGTTAATACCGCTGCCCGCATTTGCCGACAACTACATCTGGATGCTCCACGATGGGCAAAGGGCGCTGGTGGTGGATCCTGGTGAGGCGCAGCCCGTTCTCCGGGCTCTGCAACTCGAGGGCGTGCAACTCCAGACCATTTTAGTCACGCACCACCATGGCGATCACACCGGTGGGGTCAACGCCCTGCGCTCCGCAACCGGAGCATCCGTTTACGGTCCCGCCCACGAACCCATGCCAGAGCCACTGCAGCGCGTCGCAGACGGTGCCTGCGTACACGCGCTCAATCAGGATTTCCTGGTGCTGGACGTGCCCGGCCACACGGCCGGGCACGTCGCCTACTTCTGCCAGCCGGCCAACGCAGACCCCATCCTGTTTTGTGGCGATACGCTGTTCAGCGGTGGTTGCGGACGATTGTTTGAAGGGACGCCGGCGCAAATGCTGGCGTCCCTGAACCGATTGGCTGCGCTGCCAGATGCCACGCGCGTCTGCTGCGCCCATGAGTACACGTTGAGCAATCTGAAGTTCGCACTGGAAGTCGAGCCCGACAACGCGCAACTCGCCTCGTACGCCGCGGCCTGCACGGCATTGCGTCAACAGGGGCAACCGACACTGCCATCCCGCATGTCGCTGGAGCGCCAGATCAACCCATTCCTGCGCAGCACGCAGGCCACCGTGCACGCATCGGCCTGCCGTTTTGACGCACGCAGCGTCGTGCAGAACGGGGCTTTTGCCACACTGCGTCAGTGGAAGAACCAATACCAATGAATCTATTCAAACTGTGCTGCGTCAGCACGCTCCTGTGGCTGACCGGCTGCGCCACACCACCGCCCGGCGAGAGTCCTGCGGTTGTCCATGACGGCGTCGGGTTGACGCTGCAGCCCAGCCGCGAGATTGGCGTTGGCCTGCGCGCCCCCCGCCCCGCCTATACCAGTGGATCCAATGGCCAACCGGCCTTCAAGCCCCTGTTCGCACAGGAGACGGCATCCCGCACCGTCACACCGCTGACACCGCCGGTCGACCTGTGGGACCGGATTCGTCGCGGTTACGCCATGCCCGATCTCGACAATGAGCTGGTGCATGACCGTGAGCAGTGGTATGCCACCCGTCCGGACTACATCTTCCGCATGACCGAGCGATCCAAGAAATACCTGTTCCACATCGTCGAGGAACTGGAAATGCGCAATATGCCCACCGAGCTGGCACTGCTGCCTTTTGTGGAAAGCGCATTCAATCCACAAGCGGTTTCGGGTGCCAAGGCTGCTGGAATGTGGCAGTTCATGCCGGCCACCGGCAAGTACTTTGAGCTCAAGCAGAATGCCTTTCGCGATGACCGGCGCGACGTATTGGCGTCCACACGGGCGGCCCTGGACTACCTGCAAAAGCTCTACGGCATGTTTGGCGACTGGCACCTGGCGTTGGCCGCCTACAACTGGGGAGAAGGCAGCGTGACGCGCTCCATCGCCAAAAACCAGCGCGCCGGCCTGGCCACCGGCTACACCGATCTGAACATGCCCATGGAGACACGCTTTTACGTGCCCAAGCTGCAGGCCATCAAGAACATCGTGTCCCTGCCCGACGCCTTCAACTCCAAACTGCCGCTGATAGAAAACCATCCCTACTTCCAGACCGTCACCATCCAGCGCGACATCGACGTGACACTGGCGGCCAAACTGGCTGAGGTTCCACTGGAAGACTTCAAGGCACTGAACCCGTCCATCAACCGCCCGGTCATCATGGCCGCAGGCACACCACAGGTGCTGCTGCCCTGGGACAACGCAGAGGTGTTCCAGAGCAACCTCGAATCCTACGGTGGCGGTCGACTGGCAAGCTGGACCGTATGGGTTGCCCCAACCACCATGCGCACCGCCGATGCCGCCAAACGGGTCGGCATGAGCGAAGCCGAATTCCGCAGCGTCAACGCCATTCCGCCGCGCGTCATGATCAAGGCAGGATCATCGCTGCTGGTGCCCCGCTCCAATGGCATGAATCAGGATGTCGCCTCCACTGTGGCCGACAACGGCCAGGTCTCACTGGCGCCAGAAATCGTGCTCAAACGAACGGTGGTTCACGCTGCCAAGGGCGAAAACGTGGCCAGCATCGCCCGCCGATACAAGGTCAACGCCGACCAGGTAGCCCAATGGAACAAGGTTGGCATGGGCACAAGCTTCAAGCCGGGCCAGCAGGTCGTGCTGTTTCTGGCCGCCACCCAGGCCAAGAAGGCGACTGCGCCGACTCGGACCGCTGCGCGCAAGGCCGCCGCGCCGCGCCGGGTGGCCAGCAAGGGCCCCGCCACGCGCATTGCCAAGCGTTAGCTAGCGATAGCCGATAAACAGGATTGCCGCGTTCACGGCAAATGCGGTGGCCCACACCGCACTGCGGACCTTGGCCATGCCGCCCACGTACATCATCACGTACAGGATGCGCAGCACCACGAACAGGAAGGCCAGGATGTCCAGCCGGCCCTGGTGGGCACCCAATTGATGGGCAATGATGACGGCGGCCATGAAGAACGGCAGCGCCTCGAAACTGTTGGCCTGCGCGGCATTGGCGCGGGCGCGCCAGTCCTTCTGGCGGGCCAGCCAGGCGCGGGGGTTCTCGTTGTCGAAACCGCCTTCACGGCGGGATTTGCCAAACATGCCTGCCTTGGCCAGTCCGGCACAGGCAATGGGCAGCAGGGCCGCGACGAAGACACACCAATACGCCAGGGTGAAATGGGTCACTTGCATGAATCAGTTCTTTCGGGAAAAAGACTCTGGCCGCGCGCACTATCGGCGATCCACCAGAGCATGGGCAATGGTGCCCAGGTCCACGTATTCCAGTTCGCTTCCGGCCGGCACGCCACGCGCCAGACGTGTCATCGTCAGGCCGCGCGCTTTCAGGGCCTCCCCAATGACGTGGGCCGTGGCTTCGCCCTCGGCAGTGAAGTTGGTGGCCAGAATGACTTCCTGCACCTGGCCATCCAGCGCGCGGTCAAACAACTTCTTCAGGCCGATGTCATGCGGCCCCACACCGTCGAGCGGGCTGAGTTTACCCATCAGCACGAAGTACAGGCCCTTGTAGGCGCCGGTACGCTCCAGCGCGGACTGGTCAGCCGGTGTTTCCACCACACACAGCTTGGTGGCATCGCGGCGCGTGTCCAGGCAGGTGGCACATACCGCGTGCTCGGTGAAGGTGTGGCAGCGCTCGCAATGCCGCACCCCCACCACCGCAGCTTGCAGGGCGCGCGCCAGCGCGTCCGCCCCGGCTCGGTCATGCTGCAACAGGTGAAAGGCCATGCGCTGCGCCGACTTGACACCCACGCCCGGCAAACGCTTGAGTGCCTGGACCAAGGCGTCCAGCGCGTTGGAATCAGCCACGCGATCGCGCCATCAGAACGGGAATTTCATGCCGCCGGGCAGGCCCGGCATGCCGGCTGTGATCTTGCCCATCTTCTCGGTCGAAGTGTCTTCGGCCTTGCGCACCGCGGCATTGAAGGCGGCAGCCACCAGGTCTTCCAACATGTCCTTGTCCTCGGCCAGCAGGCTGGGGTCGATGGTGACGCGCTTGACGTCGTGCTTGCAGGTCATCGTGACCTTGACCAGACCGGCGCCGGATTCGCCGGTCACTTCGATGTTTCCCAGCTCATCCTGGGCCTTCTTCATGTTGTCCTGCATCGCCTGGGCTTGCTTCATCAGGCCGGCGAGTTGTCCTTTGTTGAACATGGTTTTCCTTTATTAATAATTTGTGGGTCAGACCACTCGCGTAAGCGATGTGCTCTGACCCCAACTGACTAAATGGGTTTGATGGAACCTGGCAGGATTTTCGCGCCAAAGTCCCGCATCATGGCTTGCACGAACGGGTCGTTAAAAATTATCTTCTCGGCTGCCAACTGCTTCTCCGCAGACGCCGCATTGTTGCGCCGCGCCGGGCAATCGGTGACACGGCCAACCTCCACCACCAGTTTGACGCCGTGGCCGGCATTCTGCAGGGCCGCGCTCAACCGGTCACGCGTACCAGCCTGGTTCAGCGACTCACGCTCCACGCGCAGCAGCCACTGATCGGTGTCGCGCGCCACCAGCTGCGACTGCAACGCCAGCTCGCGCACCATGGCATTGATCGCTTCGGCCTTGATCAGTTGTTGCACCAATGCATGCCAGAAGTCTCCTTCCTCCGTCGGAATCAGGACGGTCGCCGTCTGCTGCTGCGCCACATCGGCACGCGGCTCGGCTTGCAGGCGCACCGGGACTGCTACAACTTTTGTAGCTTCCTGCGCAGGTTTGGCGAGGGCTAGCGGCCCTTTTTCCTCAAAGTCACCACCTTCCGAAGAGTCCGTGGCGGAGTCATCCTGATCGGAGCTGCGGGCCATGCTCTCCCGCACCGGCAAGACCTGGCCGGGTGGCAGGATGGCTTCGGCAACAGGCACAGCGGGCGCCTGCGGGTCATCCTCCCAAGGCTGTACCGCCAGCGCCTTGACGGGCGCGGCGACGGGGGCTGGCGCTATGACCGGTTTATTTGGAGTTTTTTTTTCAGCCGAGGCTGCCGCACCCTGGGGCTTGAAGGCCAGCAGGCGCAGCAACACCATCGTCAAGGCCGCGTACTCGTCGGGCGCGAGTCCGAGATCGGAGCGGCCATGCAGGCAGATACTGTAAAGCAGCTGGATCTCGTCGGCAGGCATCATGGCGGCCAGCCGGGCCGTATCCGCGGCTTCGGGGTCGCTATCGTCTTCGGACACTCCACCGATGGTCTGCACCACCGCCATGCGCTGCAGTACAGCGGACATTTCCTCCAGTGTGGAGGCCGCGCTCAGCCCGTTCAGGCGCAGCGTTTCGGAGGTTTCCACCACCGTCTTGCCATCACCCAATGCCAGCGCTTCAATCAGGCGAAACACATAGGATCGGTCCACGCTACCCAGCATCTGGCGCACCGTCACCTCCTGCAACTGGCCCGAGCCGAAAGCAATGGCCTGGTCGGTGAGTGACAACGCATCCCGCATGGAGCCACGTGCCGCGCGGGCCAGCAGACGCAGGGCCTGCGGTTCGGCCGGAACGTTCTCCTGCCCCAGCACGAAGGTCAGGTGCTCGCGAATGGTCTCTGGCGCCATGGGCCGCAGGTTGAACTGCAGGCATCGGGACAGCACGGTAACCGGAACCTTTTGCGGGTCCGTGGTCGCCAGCACAAACTTCAGGTATTCGGGTGGCTCCTCCAGCGTCTTCAACATGGCATTGAAGGCGGTATTGGTGAGCATGTGCACTTCGTCGATCATGAAGACCTTGAAGCGCCCCTGGACCGGCTTGTAGACCGCCTGCTCCAGAAGGGTCTGAACCTCATCCACGCCGCGGTTGGACGCAGCGTCCAGCTCGGTGTAATCCACAAAGCGACCGCTATCGATATCCGTGCAGGCCTGGCAGACACCGCAGGGGGTTGCCGTGATTCCGCCAGTTCCATCGGGGCCCTGGCAGTTCAGCGACTTGGCCAGAATGCGCGACACAGTGGTCTTGCCCACGCCGCGCGTGCCGGTAAACAGGTAGGCGTGGTGCAGGCGCTGGCTGGTCAACGCGTTGGTCAAGGCTTGCACCACATGGTCCTGGCCCACCATCTCAGTGAAGGTGCGGGAGCGGTACTTGCGGGCGAGCACGAGATAAGACATGCGCAGATTCTAATTGGCAGGGCTACGTCGTTCGAGGTATCCCGAAAGTCACACGGACCGTGGGTTCTGGGATAGACTGAAATTCACGCATCGCGAAGCCGGCATGACGACCCTATGGAGACCTTTTTGACACCGCGACGGCATTGCTTGCACTTCCTGGTCGGCTGGGCCCTGATCAGCCTTGCCTTGGGCGCGCAGGCCCAGGGCACGCTGCGGGTGCTGGCCTGGCCGGGTTATGCGGATCCCGATGTCGTCAGGGCTTTCGAGCAGCGCTCCGGCGCCAGGGTGGAGGTGACCACCATCGAGTCCGACGACGTGATGTGGCAGAAACTCAGCGCCAACCGGGCGGAGGACTTTGACGTCTTCGCGGTCAATACCGCCGAATTGCAGCGCTATATCCGGGCGGACTTGGTTGTCCCCATTGACACCAGGGCCGTACCCAATACCGCGCGGCAACTGCCCCGCTTTCGCAACCTCAAGGGCATTCCGGGCCTGACGCAGGGCAACAGGGTCTACGCCATCCCTTACACCTACTCCGAGATGGGCCTCATCTACGACCGCCAGCAGGTCAAGGAACCGCCCACCACGCTGCGGGCGCTGTGGGAGCCGCGATACCAGGGCAAGGTGCTGCTCTACAACGGCAGCACGCACAATTTTTCACTCGCCGCCATGGCGATGGGGGACCGTACACCCTTTTACCTGGACGAGCGCGAATGGCCCGCCGCCGTGGAACAACTGATTGCCCTGCGCCGCAATGCCATGGGTTACTACGGCCAACCAGAGGAATCCGTGGAAATGTTCATGGCCGGCCATGCCGCCCTGATGTTCGCCAACTATGGCTCGCAGCAACTGCAGTTGCTCAAGTCTGCGGGCGCCGACGTCGGCTACGCCATCGCCAGGGAAGGCGCGCTGGCCTGGCTCGATTGCTGGGCCATCACCCGTGGCGCCAAGGACTTGGGCCTGGCACAGGCGTGGATCAACTTCTTCCTCGAACCCCTTGCCGGCAATGCGCTGCTGACCCGCCAGGGGCTTGCCAACACCACGTCCGAGTCCCCCTACCTGAGGCCCCAGGACAAGCTGAAATGGCTGGAGCCTGTGGAAAACGTCGACCGCCGATCCCGCCTGTGGGATCGCATCCTGGCCGGTGACCGGGCCAGCAAGGTGCTGGCGCCATGAGATTTGGCATTGCCGTCAAACTGGGCCTTCTGCTGGCAGGTGTCAGCATGCTCGCCTCCGGCCTGACCGGCTTCTATGCCTACCAGGCCAGCCGCAGCATGCTGGTGGAATCGGCCAAGGCTGAACTGCTGGCCACCACCCATGTACTGGGCCGGCGCATTGGCCAGAGCCGCGAGGAAATCTCGCGCAACCTGCAGGTGCTGTCCAGCCATCCGTCGGCCCTGGCTGCGGTCCGGGGCGACAACCGGATCGCGGAAGACCAACTGGCAACCCTGTTTGAAAGCTTTCTGCACGCCAACTCCTCGTATTTCCAGATCCGGCTGATTTCTGCCAGTGACAACGGCCTGGAGCGGGTGCGGGTTGATCGCGCCGGCGATCATCTGCTGCGGGTGCGTGGTGACGACCTGCAGGAGAAGTCACACTTCTCCTACGTGTCCGGCACACTGAGGCTGGCGCGCGGTGCCACCTACCTCTCGCGCATCGTCATCAACCACGAACGCGGCGCCCACGCCGGACTGGACCAACCCTCCGTCATCCTGGCCACACCGGTGGTGGACGACATGGGGCACGCGGTCGGCGCGGTCGTCATCAACGTCGACCTCAACAGCGTCTTCGTCACACTCACCAACGACCTGCCGCGCGACTACCAGCTCTTTCTGGCCAATCGCAACGGTGACTACCTGATACACCCCGATCCCACGCAATCCTTCGGCTTTGACAAGGGTCGCCGCGTGCTGATGCAGGACGAGTTTCCCGCCACCCGCGAACTGGTCAGCGGGTCCGCCCCTCGCCTGTTGACCGAAGTCCACGATGGCCGCTACACCGACGCACCGGCAGTAGCCGCCTTCATCAGCAGCAAGGTCCGCATTCCCGGCGACGAGGACCGCATCATCCTGGGCCTGGCCCAACCCCTGGCGACCGTGCTGGCACAGGCCGACCGGCTGGGGAGCGTGGTCCTGCAGATGGTCGCAGGCCTGTGCCTGCTCTGCCTGTTGCTGGCCGTGGTGGTTGCGCGCGCGGTGACACGCCCCATCAATTCCATGAGCACTGCCGTGCAACGCTTTGCCGAAGGTCACCAGGTCGGCGCCCTGCCAGTGGAGCGCAAGGATGAGATCGGTGTACTTGCCCGCAGCGTCAGCCACATGCAGGATGAAATTCGCCAGCAACTGGGTGCCCTGCAGAACAGCCGCCGGGAACTGGAGCATCTGGCGCGCCATGACGTGCTGACCGGCCTGCCCAACCGGCGCGCTTTCCAGGAACGTTTGGAACTCACCCTGGTGCGAGCCCAGCGCAGCGGCGAACGCTTTGCACTGTTGTTCATCGACGTGGACAACTTCAAGAACATCAACGACCGCTGGGGTCATGACGGTGGAGACGCGGCACTCAAGATCGTTGCCTTGCGCCTGAGCGCGGCCACGCGCAAGGCCGATGCCGTGGCCCGCATGGGCGGTGACGAATTCGTGGTTCTGCTGGAAAACCCGAGCCACCGCGAGGACATCGTCACCATTGCCGAGAAACTGCTCGACAGCGTGCGCTCCCCGATCCTGCACGAGGGTCAAGAGATGCAGGTGGGCTTCAGCATCGGCATCAGCCAGTACCCCGAGGACGGCAACACCGCCGCGCAACTCCTGGCCCGCGCCGACCACGCCATGTATGAAACCAAAGCCGCCGGACGCAACGGCTTCCGGTTTTCTTCGACCCAAGGCGCGCCAACCAATCCCACACCGCTCTGAGAGCCCCCGCAAGTGGGTACAATGCAGGCTGACGGGCCTTCCCGCATGGTGAAGCGGCCAACCGGGTCAGGTGGGGAACCAAGCAGCCCTAACTGTGGAGCCAGTGCCGGGGTCAAGGCTCGTCAACCTCATTTCTTCGCGTATCAGGCCGTGTGATTGACCACCAGGCCCTGTTGATACTGATCCAATTCCTTGGCCACTTGCATGGCTTCATCCGACGGGAACTGCCAGATCAGCGTATTGGTGCTCTTGTCCGTCAATTTGACGATGCTCTTGCCACTGTCCTGGTCAATCGAGAATTGCAGTTCCGGCGAATAGGTCGCGACCTTCCTCTGCATGTCACCCACCATCTTGCTCAGTTGGCCTGGAGATGGCGGTTTTTGCGGCGAAACGCCGTTGACCGCTGCCTGAGCGGACAACTCGGGCTGACCTTGAACAGCGACCGCTGCAACGTCACGCGTGTCAGAACGCACCATCGGCGATGGTGATCGGGCAATTGGCGGAGGCTGACTCAGTGCGCCGCCCACTGAAAAAGAGTTATTCATATCAGTAGTACCTCAACGCGACCCACATGGGTCGATACAGGTTAGGCCGTGACGTTAATGGTGCGGCCCAGCGCCTGACCCTGGAAATTGACAGTGGGCTTTGGCGCACTGGCCTTGGACGCAGCAGCCGCGTCATCCGCATCACCGTCGTTCTTGAGATCCTTGCCGCCCCGCGTCGCTTCGGCGGCCTCGACGGGAGCTGCCTTTTGGGGAGGAGGCACTGGAGTGCTGGAAACAGAACTGATTGACATAAAGACCTCGCAATTGAAAACACAGCCATGGAACGCATGGCGACATGCGGCGCAGAGGCTCAAGACTTCTACCCGTAATAGGGTTATCGGCCGTGTTTTTGAGAGCTTGAGGGCAGGATCAGGATTTCGCGAAAAATTTGCAGCCTATGGCTCACCGGTCATTGCAACCAGTATCTCCACGGCCGCACCCGACTGGTCATGCACCAGCTTCAGTTCCTCCCGAACCGGCCTCCACAGACCGTCCGCCGCCAGGATGCGGTAGTCATGGACGAGCACCGTGTCCGCCTCCAGCCCTGCGAGGCGTTCGAGCACGGCCGGCCGGTCCTGCGGATGCACCAGCCCCAGCCAGAAGCTGCTGGGCCCCAGGAACCGCTCCCGCTCATAGCCCAGCAACTGCCTGATGTTCTTGCTGACAAAGGTGGTCAGGTATTGCGGCATGGGCGTTCTGGCCAGGAACACGACGGGGATGGCATTGGCAATCTCGTCGACACGGTCCTTTTCCTCGGCCGCCTCCAGCGCCTCCAGCTGACGCATTTCCTGCTGGGCATCCGGGTCACCGTCGATGGGCGCGTCGCCCTGGATTTCCTGCTCCACCAGGTGCAGCAGTTCGTAGTTCTTGATGCCAAAGGCCGTGGCGACATTGCTAATGGTGCTCAGGCTGGGCTGCTTGATTCCGCGCTCCAGCATGGACACGAAGGTGCGCTCCAGATCCGACAAGGAGGCCAGCCGCTCCTGCGTAAGTCCCTGCTGTACGCGCAGCCGCTTGATGACGGCGCCGAAATAGGATTTATGCATGCGTTTTTCCGGGTTGCGATCCCGCAAATATACGGCACGTATTCTTGCCGGCGTCCTTTGCGCGGTAGAGTGCATCGTCAGCACTTCGCAACAGGCTGCCGGGACTCTTCTCGGAGGGCGTCGAGAAGGCGATTCCGATGCTTGCGGTGACCGAGACCTCGGCGCCGTTCAGGTCGATCGGTGTGGCGATCACTTCGATCAGCTTGTGCGCAATATCACAGGCAATGACTTCGGTCTCCAGGTCTTCCAGCACGATGGAGAACTCGTCGCCCCCCAGCCGCGCGACCGTGTCTTCGCTGCGAATGTGCGCAGTCAATCGCTGCCCGACGATTTCCAGCACCTGGTCACCTGCTGCATGGCCATACCGGTCATTGATCAACTTGAAACCGTCAAGGTCGACCATGAGCACGGCAATGGGCGAATGGGCGCGGATCGAGCGCGAGAGCGAATGTGCCAGCCGCGCGTTGAACAACAGCCGGTTGGGCAACCGCGTCAACGGGTCGTGGTGTGCCAGGAACTCGAATTCATCATGAACACGCTTGGCCGAGGTGATGTCGGCAAACACCGCAATGTAGTTCAGGGGCTGGCCCGCTGCGTCCTTGATGACGTTGACGGTGAGCCATTCGGCATAGGCCTCGCCGCTCTTGCGCCGGTTCCAGACCTCACCCTGCCAGTAGCCGGTGCCCAGCAGCGTCTTCCACAGGCGCTCGTAGAACTGCCGATCCTGCCGGCCGGAGCCCAGTATGCGCGGGTTGCGGCCCCGGACCTCATCCTCCTGGAAACCGGTGATCCGGGTGAACGCGGGATTGACCGACACGATATTGGCCTGGGCATCGGCCACGATGACACCCTCGATGGTGTTCTCGAAGATCGACGCAGCCTGTTTCAGCTTGCGCTCGGACAGGTTGCGGCCGGTCACGTCCTGGATCACCTGCACCATCCCGAGGAAATGCCCGCCCTGATCCTGGATGGGCGCCATCCGCACATGCAGCTCCCGCTGCGCCTGCGCGCCCTGGTGGCTCAGGTCGTATTCATAGCTTGCGCCCTGCCCGGCCGCATCGAAGGCCGATTGCAGGTTGTGGGTCGAAAGCCCCGCCAACAGAAACAGGTCCTTCAGGGCCGTGCCCGGGGCCTGTGCAGGCTCCACGCCAAACAGGCTGGCAGCGGCAGGATTCACGTAATGCACCTTGCCGGCAGGGTCCGCAACGACCAGCCCCACTCCCAGCGACTGGTGCAGCACGGCGGAGAGAACATGCTTTTCGTCCAGCTCGTGGCGTATGCGGTTGATGTCGTCCGACTGACGCTGAATGATCGTGGTCAGCACGCTGACGTAGCGGCTTTCAATCTTCTTGACCACGTCGTGCTCGGACAGGAGGCCCACGAACTGATCCCGGGAATCCACCACCACCAGGGTGCGGATGCGCCGTTCACGCATGACCTCAATGGCGTGGTAGATGGACCGGTCCGCCGTGATGGTGAGCACGGGTGTGGTCATGAACGTTGCCAGCGGCATCGAGCCTTCCGCGCCGACACGGCCAAGACGCACCACGTCGCGTTCGGTCACGATGCCGATCGGCTTTCCGTGCGCGAGCGCCACCACGGCCTGGGACTTGCACTTCACCATCATGGAAACCGCCTCGTTCAGCGAGGCGTCACCGGCTATGCCCATGGGCGCATGGGACATCACCTGCTCGACCTTTTCCTGGCCGGACAGCACATCCAGCCCCAGCACCTTCATGAAATCCGTGTCGGAGGCAATGCCATACAGGTCACCGTTGCCATCCACGACGATGAGATGGCGCACCCCCTTCTGGGCGCAGAGATGGTAGGCCGCAAAGAAACCGGTATCCAGCGGGGCGACCAGCGGCGGACTGCTCATCACCGCGCCAACCGTGACGATCCGGGACTGCAATTCGTGCCCGAACACATGCATCGCATCACGCTCGGTGAAGATGCCCACCGGCCTGTTTCCCTCGACCACCACCACCGAACTGATGCACTGCACGTGCATGGTCCTGAGCACGTCCGTGACGGGTGCATCAGGCGTTACGCAGACGGGTTCAACGGAGCAGATGTCCTTCAATACAACAGTGGCGTACATGGGGTGCGGGTCATTCTTCGGCACGCAATCGGCCATGCCAAAGCGGCAGGCGACATTACGGGCAGCGTGAATCCTATGGGCTTCCCGTACCAAAGGCCATAGACCATGGTCTACAGACCGCCACCAATGTCACCGCCCGCCGGCAATAGCTATCAATTCAGTAGCAGATCACGCAATTTCCACGAGGGCTACAGCCTCATTTTGCTTGCAGATACGCGCACACACCGTGCCCTGCGCGCCAGCCGCTGGCAAAGCAGGCCTGCAGCAGGTAGCCGCCAGTGGGGGCCTCCCAGTCCAGCATCTCGCCGGCGCAGAACACGCCGGGCAGGGATTCGACCATCAGAGCAGGCGTCAGCGCCTCGAACAACACGCCACCGGCGGTGCTGATGGCCTCGTCGATGGGGCGCGTGGCCGTCAGCGTGATCGGCAGCGCCTTGATGGCGGCGGCCAGTCGCACCGGGTCGGCCATGGCTTCCTTGGAGACCAGTTCGTACAGGATGCCGGCCTTGATGCCGTCGATGTGCAGGCGGCTCTTCAGGTGGCTGGACAGGGATCGCGTGCCGCGCGGGTGCTGCACCTCGACCAGCACGCGCTCGGGCGGCATGTCCGGCAGCAGGTCCAGCTGGAAACTGGCGCTGCCGGTGCGGATGATCTCGTCACGCAGCAGGCTGGAGGCCGCGTAGACCAGGCTGCCCTCCACGCCGGTCTGCGTCGCCACGAATTCGCCCTTGCGCGCAAACTGCGCACCCTGCGAGGTGGTGAGCGTGATCGCCACCGACTTGAACGGCTGGCCGGCAAAGCGGCTGGAGAAGTGTTCGCTCCAGCCACCCTGCACATCAAAGCCGCAGTTGGATGGCAGCAGCGGCGCCACCGGCACGCCGCGCGCCGCCAGCAACGGAACCCAGGCGCCATTCGACCCCAGGCGCGCCCAACTGCCACCGCCCAGCGCCAGCACCACGGCGTCGGCCTGCACCTGCACCGGGCCTTGCGGCGTATCGAAGCACAACGTGGAGGCATCGCCCTCTTTCCAGCCGGTCCAGCGGTGGCGCATGTGGAATTGCACCGGGGAACCACGGCCCGGATGGCGCATACGGTTCAGCCAGGCACGCAACAGCGGCGCGGCCTTCATGTCCTTGGGAAACACCCGGCCCGACGAGCCGACAAAGGTTTCGATGCCAAGACCCAGCGCCCAGGCGCGCACGGCCGTCGGGTCAAAGTCCTTCAGCAAGTCTTCAATGGCGTGGCGGCGTTCACCATAACGCCCGGCAAAGGCGTCGGCGCCCTCGGAGTGGGTCAGGTTCAGCCCGCCCTTGCCGGCCAGCAAGAATTTGCGGCCGATGGAGGGCATGGCATCGAACAGGTGCACGGTCAGGCCCGCGTCACAGAGCACCTGCGCGGCCATCAGGCCGGCGGGGCCGCCGCCGATGATGGCAACGGGTGTGGACAAGGGGTTTTCAGCAGTCATGGAGCGTCTATTTCTATCAAGGTGCCCAAGGCGGTCAAAAATGCCGCCCGGACCCGGTGGCCGGGGTGGGCCTGTTCCACCGCCGCGCGGTAGCTCAGCAACTGGTCGCGCAGCAGGGGCTGCAGGTGGGGTTGGCCGGTCGATTTGTAATCCAGCACCCACCATTGTCCCAGAGTGCCGTCCGCGCCCCGGCGCAGCACCAGCCGGTCCATGCGCAACACGCGCCCGCGGTGGACCACAGCGACCTCGTTGCCATGCCAGTCGAGCTGGCTGGCGTCCCAGGCCCAGGCGCCCTCGCCCTGTAGGATGCGCTGGGCCATGGCCTGGGCCTGCTGCACCTGAGCCGCATCCAGTGCATGGATTTGCGCCAGGGTCTCCAACACAGCCTCGGAACCCAATTGCACGGGCACCGGCCCTCTGGCGGGCGGTACATAGCGCTCCAGCAGGCTGTGCATGGCCTGGCCGATGCGCGAGTCCAAGCTGTCCTCGGCATCCATCGGCTCTGCATCCGCTATGGTTTTAGTAGCTGCCTGCGCATATTCCACGAGGGCTGGAGGCAGATTTGGCAAACACAACAGGGTGAAATCCGCCTCCTGGGAGGCAGGTTGCTCTGCCGGTACATCGGGCACGGCCCGCCAGGGTGCGTCCAGCGCCTGCTCCTGCAGGCGCTGCCACCAGCTCCCCGCATTCGGGATGTGCGGCTGCAGGCTGGACACGACCAACGTGCGCTGGGTGCGGGTCAGCGCCACATACAGGGCGTTCAACTCCTCGCGCTTGCGGGCGGCCTGCTCGGTCGCCAGCGCGTCGGCCACGCAAGGCGGCGGCCTGGATTCACTGGCCAGAAAGACCAGGCGCTGCGGATAGGCGGCCTCGCCCGGCCAATCCACCAGCACGCCCATGGTCTGGGCCTTGATGGCCTCGCCGTCGGTGTCCAGCAACAGTACCAGCGGCGCCTCCAGCCCCTTGGCACCGTGGATGGTCAAGAGGCGCACGGCGTCGGCGTCGGCACGCACCGGCGCCGGCAGGCCACCGGCACGCAGCGCACGCACCAGCGCATAGGCCGTGGTGTAGCGCCCGCCATCCACCTGCAAAACCGCCGCCAGCAGCGCACGCAGGTTGGCCAGCACGCCTTCACGCTGCGTGGCGGGACACGCGGCGGCAAAGCGGGCCAGCACGTCGCCATCGTGGTAGATGGCCGCCAGCGCGTCATGCGGCGGCAGGCTGCCGACCCAGGTCTTCCAGCGGGTCAGTGCCAGGTTGGCGGCCACCAGTGCGGCGGGCAGGTCCGGCGCCTGGGCCAGCACGTCCAGCCACGGCAGCTTGGGGGCATCGGCTGGCTGCAGCGCGCGCTGGCGCAGCACCAGTTGCACCAGGTCGGCATCCGGCACGCTGAACAGCGGCGACTTCAAGGCCCGCGCCAGCGACAGGTCGTGCGCCGGGGAGACCAGCACGTCCAGCAGCGCCACCAGGTCTTGCACCTCGGGCATGTCGGCCAAATCATTTTTCTCAGGCTGCTGGGCCGGTATGTGCAGGGCCGCCAGCTCGGCCTGCATCAGGCCCAGGCGCTCACGCTTGCGGGCCAGCACCATGACGTCGCGCGGATGCAGCGCGCCGCTGTGCAACTGCTCGGCCAGCCAGCGCGCGGCCTGGCGGCACTCCAGCGTCTTGCGGGTTTCCTCGGCAATGCGGCGCGGGGTGGTCAGTGAATCGCGCCAGGCCACGGCTGCTTCGTCGGCGGGGCCCGCCTCCAAATCGCGGGTGATGCGCGGCAGGCGGTAGATGCTGCCCGGCGCAGTGGACTCGGTGCTGTGGGCGCGAAAGCCGTCAAATTCGTGCGCATCCTGCGCCTGCCCCATGACCTGGTTCACCAGGCCAATGATGGGAGGGGCGTTGCGGCGGGTGTGGTCGCAGCTCAGCAGATCGCCGCCCAGGCCCTCTGCCACAAAGCGCTGCGCCGCCTTGAACACCTGGGGCTCGGCACGGCGGAAGCGGTAGATGCTCTGCTTGGGGTCGCCCACCAGGAACACGCTGGGCGCATTGCCGGCACCGCCGTAGCTGGACAGCCAGGCACTCAACGCCTGCCATTGCAGCGGGTTGGTGTCCTGGAATTCGTCGATCAGCAAGTGGCGCACGCGGGCGTCCAGGCGCTCCTGCACCCAGCCGCTCAAGCCCTCGTCGGACATCAGCGCCAACGCGGCGCGCTCCAGGTCACCCATGTCGATCCAGCCGCGTTCGCGCTTCAACTGGGCGTATTCCACGACCAGCAACCGCGACAGACGTGCCATGCGCTGCTGGTGCAGCCAGGCCTGGTGCTGGAGCTGGGCCTGGGCGACCTCCACCAGGCGGTCCTGCGCCCGGCGCACGGTCTCAATCCCGGTCAACTTCTCGCTCAGCTTGCGCGGCGTGCCCTTTTGCGTCAGCAGCGCGTCCTGCGCGGCGGCCATGTCACCGGCGGTGACGGCCTGCTCCAGCGCGATTGCGGCCTCCAGGCAGGTCTTCAACGTGGAGGCGCCCAGCAGGCGGGCGGAATCGAGCAGCAGGCCGCGTACGGCGGGGGTGTCCAGCAGGGCTTCGGGCACATCGACGCCGGCAAAGTCCGGGAACTGTTCGCCAAAGGTCAGCACCGAGGCATCGACCACACCGTGGGCATCGGCCAGCGCAAACTCCACCCGCTTGGACAGCGCCGACTCCAGCGCCTTTTGCGTCTGAGAGCGCCCATGTGCCGCAACGGCAGCCAGGTAGTCGGCACACGCATCCGGGTCCGCGGCCACCGTGCCCTGGAAGCGTGGCCAGGCCAGGGCCACGGCCTGGGCATCGTTTTCCAGCAGTTCGTAGTGGGCAGGCAGCCCCATGTCAGCCAGCGCCTGCAAGGGTGCGCTGCGCACCAGCGCGGCGAACCAACTATGGAAGGTGCGAATCTGCACCGGGCGCCCTCCCTGCAACAGGGTCTGGTGCAGGTGGCGCAGGCGCTGCAGTTGGTCCGGCGTGGGCTCGTGCGTCAGGCCACGTTGCAGCAGTTCCTGGCGCAGTTGCGCATCGGTCTGGTGGGCAAATTGCTCCAGCCATTCCAACAGGCGCTGGCGCATTTCACCGGCCGCCTTCTTGGTGAAGGTGATGGCCAGGATTTCGTGCGGGGCGGCGCCCTCCAGCAGCGCGCGCACGATGCGCGACACCAGCATCCAGGTCTTGCCTGCGCCGGCGCAGGCCTCCACCGCCACGCTGCGGCGCGGGTCACAGGCAATGGCGTAGAAACGGGCGCGCTCGACCAGAGCACCGTTGTGTTCAAAGGCGGCTTGCAGGTTACTCATGACCAGAAATCCTTGCGGCACAGGCCGCGGGCCTGGCAGAAATCGCAGGCCGAGCCCTCGCCCAGCGCCGGCATGGGTGCACCCGCGGCGATGCGCGCCATGTCGTGCATGACGCCTTCAATGAGGGCATCGCGCGCATCGACCAGCTCGGGCTGTGGGTAGGTCTTGGTGCCATCCCGTTCCCCAACGTTGACGTAGGCACCCTGCAGCGTGTCGTCCGGCAGCAGCGCGGCGTAGAAGGCCATTTGTGTATCTTCCAGCGGCTCCTTCACCCGGCTGGCGGTCTTGGCGCTGTTTTCGGTCTTGTAGTCCAGCACCAGCGGCGTGCCGTCGGGCAGGCGGTCGGTGCGGTCGATGCGGCCGATCAGCTTCACGTCGCCCAGGCGCTGGGTGTGGTCGGTCTCGGCACTGGCAAATACCGCACCCGTGGCTTGGTGCTGTGCCAGCCAGCGCAGATAGCCTTCGCGCACCGTGGGCCAGGAGGCGGCAAAGGGCAGGAACTCGCCCTCTCCCAGGTCCATGGCCTGCGTGGTGGTGGCAGCGGCTGCCTCCAGCAGGTCGCGCTGCTCCGCGGCGATTGCAGTGGGCTGGTTGGCGAGAGCCTCGTGGAAGTGCTTGAGCACCTCGTGCAGCCACAGGCCGAAATCGCGCTTGCCGACCGCGGTGTCCAGTTCATCCACCGATTGCAGGCCGAGCTGGCGCATGGCGAAGAAGCGATAGGGGCACTGGCGCAAATCGTCATAGGCGCTGGCCGACAGGTGCGATACCAGCACCCGTTGCCCGCTGGGCTCGGGCCGCACCACGGGCTTTGGCGTCAACGTGCGCAGTTCGCGCGGGTCGGCCGCCGTCTTTACTTGGCCTGCGGCCATTTGCGCCTGCTGCACCAGAGCACTGGGCAGAAGCGGTTCGCCGGCGTCATCGCTCTGGCGCCACAGTACCTCGCAAAACGGAGTCTGCAAGGCGTGCTGCCAGGCGGCAACGGTTGCGGCCTGCAGTTCTTCGCGTGACGGCAATCCGAGTGCAGCGCGCTGCGCTGTGGTCCAGCCGCCGGGTGGTTCGGGTGAGGGGTTGAGACGCACCTCATCACAGCCGGCCAGCACCACGGCGGCAAAAGGCCGCGCCAGCATCTGGCTCATCGGCAGGATGACCAGTTGCTCGTGCTGCGGGTACGGCGGCGAGAAGCTGGCGCCCTCCAGCGCCTGGTTGACCCAGGCCGTGAACTCTGCCAGGTCCATGCGGCGCTCCGACCACAGGGCCTCCCCCACCAGCCGCTCCCACGCCGGCAGCGCCGGCTGCACGAGCCGCAACACGGCCAGCACCTTGAGACCGGCTTCATCGGCCTGCAGCCCGTCCCACAAGCCGCTGCCCTGCAAGGCTGCCCGCAAGGCGCCCAGCCAGCCGGCCAGCGTGCGGGTGCCCTTGAGGCCCTCACGCACCGCGTTGGCCGCAGCCAGCAGTTCCAGAGACGATGGCGATGCCTGCACGGCCAGACCATGGGCCACCCGGCGCCAGTCACGGGTCTGGTCCTTGCGGATGGCGCGCTCCAGGGCGCCCACCTGGTTCGCGAAAGTGGGCGAACCCTTGAGCCAGGCCAGCACGGCGTCGGTGGCTGCATTCCACACCGCCGCCTTGAGCAGGGCCATGAGCTGGGCTCCGGCGTGGCTGGTGGACAGCTTCCAGCCGGTCTCATCGCGGATCTGCACCTGCGCACTCTCCAGCATGGAGCGCACCCGGCGCGTGAGCGCCCGGTCCGACGACACCAACGCCATGGGATAGCGCCCGGCGGCGATGTGGGCAATGGCGCAGGCGGCGGTGCGCTGCGCCTCGTCCTCGGCATCGTGGCACGGGTGCCAGGCGATGGCAGGCAATGGCACATTCGACTCGGCATCCGGGGGCATGGCCAGCGGCAGAGTCGCCATGCGTGTGCCCCAGGCCGATTGCAGCGCAGCGGCCAGAGGATCGGCGGCAAAGCCCTGGACCACCAGCAGGCAGTCCAGCGACGCGTGAACGTCGGCATCAAACAGCAGGTCACTGGCATAGGCGGACTGGGCCGCCCACTCCACGGCGATGCGCGCTACCGCCACTTCCATGGCCAGGGCCGGACTTTCCATGCCCACGGTAGCGGCGACACGGGCCGTCTGTGCCCAGCGGGCGCGTTCTTTGGGGGAGCAAGCGGCGGCCAGCGACCCCAACTGCTGCGCGGCCTGCACCAGCATGCCGGCCAGCGCGTCCTGCTGGCCACCCAGGCCGGCCGTGCGCAGCAGGGCCGAGGCGGTGAGCGTGTCCAGCGCCATGTCAAAGGTGATGTCGGTAGCACCGGGGGCAAACCCGCCCACGCGGGTGCGCCAATTTTGCGTGGTCTCGAATTGGGGCGCAAAGCCGTCGGGAACGCAGCGTGCCCACATCCGCTGGGCCAGGGGCAACAGGTGGGCATAGGGCAACAGCACCAGGGTGCGCGCCGGATGCGCCTGGCGCTGCCGCATGGCATCCTGGATGCGCTGCATCAGCCCCCGCTGCGAATGGGTCCATAAAAGTACCGACGGATGTGTCGCCTGCGCGTCCATGTCCAGGGCGCTGGGGAAATCGATTTTGGCTATGCCGGTCATAGGGGGAGCGGACCGAATGGGGGCTTGGTTTCTGTCACAATGGCCGCCACTTTAGCTCTTATGCAAACTCCAAAAGGAAACACCATGGCCAGCGACCTGATCAAACATGTAACCGATACCAGTTTTGAGGCCGATGTGCTGAAGTCGGCACAGCCGATCCTGGTGGACTATTGGGCCGAATGGTGCGGTCCCTGCAAGATGATCGCACCGATTCTGGACGAAGTCTCCACCTCTTACCAGGGCAAGCTCGCCATCGCCAAGATGAACGTGGACGAGAACCGCGAAATCCCTGCCAAGTTCGGCATCCGCGGCATCCCCACGTTGATGCTGTTCAAGGATGGCCAGTTGGCCGCCACCAAGGTTGGCGCCCTGAGCAAGGCCCAATTGATCGCCTTCATCGACCAACAATTGGCCTGATTCTCCCGTTGCGACCGTAACGCTGCTTTACGGTCGCTCTTTTCCTGTCATAATTCATCTCGTTCACCAGCGACCCACAAGGGCTGGTCCCATTTCCCGGGCTAGGAACGCAGAGGCCAAGCAACAGGTCTTGCCTCGACAAACTCCCCAGAATTTCGCCATTACTCCGAACTGTCGGTCAACTCCCCTCACGGGACCCATTCCATGCACTTAAACGAACTCAAGGCACTGCACGTGTCGGAAGTCCTCAAGCAGGCTGAAGAGCTTGAGATTGAAAACACCGGTCGTATGCGCAAGCAGGAACTGATGTTTGCCATCATCAAGAAGCGCGCCCGCACCGGCGAGCAGATCATTGCCGATGGCGTGCTGGAAATCCTGCCCGATGGTTTCGGCTTCCTGCGCAGCCCCGACACCAGTTACACCGCGTCTACAGACGACATCTACATCAGCCCCAGCCAGGTGCGCCGCTTCAACCTGCACACCGGCGACATGATCGAAGGCGAAGTGCGCACGCCCAAGGACGGCGAGCGCTACTTCGCGCTGAACAAGCTCGACAAGGTCAACGGCGGTGGCCCGGAAGAGAACAAGCACAAGGTCATGTTCGAAAACCTGACGCCCTTGTTCCCCAAGGTGCAGATGAAGCTCGAACAGGAGAACTCCAAGAGCGACGAGAACATCACCGGCCGCATCATCGACATCATCGCCCCCATCGGCAAAGGCCAGCGCGCCCTGCTGGTGGCCCCGCCCAAGAGCGGCAAGACGGTGATGATGCAGCACATTGCCCACGCGATTTCGGCCAACTACCCTAACAGCCACATGATGGTGCTGTTGGTCGATGAGCGCCCCGAAGAAGTGACGGAAATGCAGCGCACCGTCAAGGGCGAGGTGATTGCCTCCACCTTCGACGAACCCGCAGCCCGCCACGTGCACGTGGCCGAAATGGTGATCGAGCGCGCCAAGCGCCTGGTCGAGTTGAAAAAGGATGTCGTCATCCTGCTCGACTCCATCACCCGCCTGGCCCGCGCCTACAACAACGTGGTGCCCTCCTCCGGCAAGGTGCTGACCGGCGGTGTGGATGCCAATGCCCTGCAGCGCCCCAAGCGCTTCCTGGGTGCGGCCCGCAACGTGGAAGAAGGCGGCTCGCTGACCATCATCGCCACCGCGCTGGTCGATACCGGCAGCCGCATGGACGAAGTGATCTTTGAAGAATTCAAGGGCACCGGCAACTCCGAAATCCACCTGGACCGCCGCCTGTACGAAAAGCGCGTGTTCCCGTCCATCCAGCTCAACCGCAGCGGCACCCGCCGCGAAGAACTGCTGCTGCAGCCCGAAATCCTGCAAAAGACCCGCATCCTGCGCCAGTTCCTCTACAACATGGACGAAATCGAATCCATGGAGATGGTCCTGAAGCAGATGAAGGCCACGAAGAACAACAGCGAGTTCTTCGACATGATGCGTCGCGGCGGCTAGGCTATAATCTTTGGTTTTCGCGACAAGTACGCCGGATTGGCCGGCGCGGCTGACGCATCTGATGGAGAAGAGTATGAAAGAAGGCATTCACCCCAATTACCGCGAAGTGTGCTTCCAGGACATGTCCAACGGCTTCAAGTTCGTGACACGTTCCTGCGCCAACACCAAGGAAATGATCAAGATGGAAGACGGTCGCGAACTGCCCCTCTTCAAGCTCGATACCACCAGCGAATCGCACCCCTTCTACACCGGTACCCAGAAGTCCGTGGACAACATGGGCGGTCGCGTCGAGCGCTTCCGCAACCGTTTCGGCAAGACAGCCGCAGCCAAGTAAACCGACATCAGGTCTTGGCCTGAACCGTCAGAAAAAGCAGCCCGGATTTCCGCGCTGCTTTTTTTTGTAGTGCACACTCCGTAGTGAACCTCCCCAATCCCGCCATCGTTACGCAAGCAGGTGTCAGACGTTTTCCCCGTCTGGCGTTGTTGTTGCTGTGCTGCGCCTATGTCCTGGCAGGCTTCATCGGGCGCGACGCCTGGAGGAGCGCCGACATGGCCGCCCTGGGTTTCATGTCCGAACTGGTCCAGGGCAGCGCCAACTGGCTCGGCCCCACGCTGATGGGTGCCCCTGCGGACAACCCCGCAGTGTTGCCGTACTGGCTGGGAGCCTGGGCCATGCAACTGGCCCCCACATGGCTCGACGCCGAATTTGCCGTGCGGATTCCATTCGGCCTGATGCTGATTCTGGCCATGACGGCCACTTGGTACGGTACCTACTACCTGGCCCGCAACCCGTTGGCACAGCCAGTGGCCTTTGCCTTTGGTGGTGAAGCACAACCCGCCGACTATGCCCGTGCCATGGCGGATGGGGGACTGCTGTCCTTCATTGCCTGCCTGGGGCTGGCACAACTGTCCCATGAAACCACGCCCGCCCTGGCGCAACTCGGATTCGTGTCCCTGTTCTTCTATGCCATGGGTGCGCTACCCTATCGGCGCCACGGACCGGCCATCGCTGCCGCATGTGGCCTGGCTGGACTTTCCCTCTCGGGGGCGCCCAGCCTGGCACTGCTGTTTGGACTTGGCAGCGCAGTTCTGCATTTCAACGACCGATCCGAAAGCGAAGCAGACGCAACCCGCAGACACCACATCCTGCAGGACAGCCTGACCCTCGTGCTCGCCAGCCTGGCCAGCGCATCCCTGGCCTGGTGGCTTGGGCTGCTGCGCTGGAAGGTGGAGTTGCCGCACGCCACCTGGGCTGACTGGAACGGCTATGCGCAGTTGCTGGTCTGGTTCACCTGGCCGGCGTGGCCGCTGGCGTTGTGGACCCTGTGGCGCTGGCGCTTCCAGTTGTTCAACCGGCGCATCAGCCGCCACATTGCACTGCCGACATGGTTCGTAGCGGTGTGCGTGGCAGCCACCCTGGTTTCTGCTTCACCGGATCGCACATTGCTGCTGGCCTTGCCGGCGCTGTCGACACTGGCCGCGTTTGCGCTGCCCACGCTCAAACGCCAGGTGGCGGCCTTGATTGACTGGTTCACACTGCTCTTCTTCTCGGGCTGCGCCTTCATCATTTGGGTGGTATGGATTGCCATGCAGACCGGCGTTCCCTCGCAGCCGGCGGCCAATGTGGCGCGTCTTGCGCCTGGTTTTGTGGCCAGTTTTTCCCCGTTTACATTGGCTGTCGCCATTGCCGCCACGCTGGCCTGGGCCTGGCTGGTCAGATGGCGCGTAGGGCGCCACCGCGCCGCCATCTGGAAGAGTCTGGTGCTGCCGGCAGGGGGAGCGGCCTTAAGCTGGCTGCTCCTGATGACCCTGTTGATGCCGCTGCTCAACTACGGGCAAAGCTACACCCAACTGGTCAACCGTGTCATGGCGGAGATGGACGCTCCCGGATGCGTGGAAAGCGCAGGTCTTGGCCAAGGCCAGATCGCCGCCTTCCAGTTCTACGGCAAGCTGCAACTCAGTGCCATGCGACCCCAGTCGCAGTGCCCGTGGTTGCTGGTTGAGCCCCAAACCGACCTGACCGCCCCTGCCAATGTCGATCTGTCCGTATGGCGGCTCCAGGCGGCCCTACGGCATCCGGCGAGCGGCGGTGAAACCGTGCTCCTGTTTCGTCGTCAATAAGCCATCACAGTGCCACTGACACCGCGTTGGCACAGCGCATGCGGTACCCAGGAAAGGTGATGGCAAATGTCGAGCCCTTGCCGGGCACACTCTCAATGCCCAATTCCGCCCCATGGCGCTGCGCCACATGCTTGACGATGGCAAGGCCCAGGCCGGTTCCACCGGTGTCGCGCGAACGGCTGCGGTCCACACGGTAAAAGCGTTCCGTCAGCCGTGGCAGGTGCTCCTGTGCAATGCCCGGCCCCTGGTCACGAACGGCAAATTCGGCCCCGCCGTCCGGAAGCTGACGGAAGATCACGTCAATGCGCCGTTGCGCCGGCGTGTAGCGAATGGCGTTGCCAATCAGATTGGACATGGCACTGTGCAGTTCCGCCGCGGAACCCGCAATTTCGCACCCTGATGCACACGCGAAATGCAGATCGTGGGATTGGGTCGACAGCAGGTGGGACAGGTCATGGGCTTCCTGCTCGCACTGCTTCATCAGCATGTCGACAGAAACCCACTCATGGGCGGAAGGCAAGGGACTGCCCTCCAGCCGTGACAGCGTCAACAGATCGTTCACCAGGGTCTGCATGCGCTGGGCCTGCTGCGACATCAGGCCCAGATACCGCTGACGCTCCTGATCGTCCAGGGGCAGTGTCTGCAGCGTCTCCACGAATCCCGCCAGCACGGTCAGCGGCGTGCGGATCTCATGCGAAACATTGGCCACAAAGTCGCGCCGCATGGCTTCAGCCTGCTCAACCGCGGTAATGTCACGGGACAGCAGCAACATGCGTCCATCACCATACGGATGCAGATGCACGGACAACCTTACCGGCTTGGAGTCGCGGTTCTCTTTGCCCGGCATCACGATGTCACGCTGGAAATTGCGGGCTGACAGATATGCGGCAAAGCCCGGGTCACGCACCAGATTGCCCAGGTGCTGCAGCATGTCCCGCTGGACATCGAATCCGAAATGCGTCGCTGCGGTCTGGTTGAACCATTCAATGCGGGCTTCGGAATCCAGCAGCACCACGCCGTTAGGTGAAGCCTGCATGGCGGCCAGGAAATCCTTGAGGCGGTTGTCGCTTTCCTGCGTGAGCCTGCCAGTGGCGCGCAGAATCCTGCGCACGCGGTCGTAGGACTCACCCCACAGACCGCTGCCAATCGTGACATCACCCTCTGCGCCCTTGCGCAACCAGCCGAGCAAGCGCAGGCCCCGCGTGCTGTCGACCACAAACCACGCGTAGCCGCCCACCAAGGCCATGGCCAGTGCCAGCGGCCATTCGTCACGCGGGGAAGCGAGGTACCAGCCCAAACCGGCTGCGACAAGCTGGCACAGCACAAGGGAAAACAGGCGCCAGAACATGAAACGGAAAGGTACCGATTAGATGCTGGCTTTGTCAGCAGCCAGGGCTGCTGCAGACGTGGCAACGACCGCAGGCGTCACGGTCAGCCGATAGCCGGCGCCGCGTACTGTCTCAACCATGGAACCTGCCTGTGCCAGCGCCTCACGCAGGCGTTTGACGTGCACATCCACGGTACGCTCCTCGATATACACATGGTCGCCCCACACCTTGTCCAGCAACTGCGCCCGGCTGTGCACGCGCTCTGCATGCCCCATGAGGTAATGCAGCAGCTTGAATTCCGTAGGCCCCAACTTCAGCGGTCGCTCGTCAAACGAGACGCGGTGAGTGGCCGGGTCCAGCACCAGCTTGCCGATGGTCAGCACCTCGCCCGCCTGCTCGGGCGTGCGACGGCGCAACACGGCGCGGATGCGTGCCAGCAGTTCCTTGGTGGAAAACGGCTTGGCAATGTAGTCATCGGCCCCGGCATCCAGACCGGCCACCCGGTCGGCCTCGTCGCCACGCGCCGTCAACATGATGATGGGAACGGATTGGGTACGCGGATCGGCGCGCCAACGCTTGGCCAATACCAGGCCACTTTCACCAGGCAGCATCCAGTCCAGCAGGATCAAATCAGGCAGTCCCGCATCCAGGTCACGCTGGGCAGTGGCGCTGTCCATGGCCCAGATCGGACGGAAACCGTTATGCCGCAGGTTGACCGCGATCAGTTCCGCGATGGCTGCCTCATCCTCCACGATGAGGACGGAGGGCATGGTTCTCATTTGACTACCGACTCGATTTTTTCCATGGTGGAGTGACGCACGTCCTCGCCCTTGACCACGTAGATGATGAATTCCGCGATGTTCTTTGCGTGATCACCGATACGCTCAATCGCCTTGGCCAGGAACAGCAGGTCCAGGCTGGGCGAAATCATGCGCGGATCTTCCATCATGTAGGTAATGAGCTTGCGCACAAAGCCGTCGAACTCCGCATCGATCAGGTCATCCTCTTTCAGGATCGCCACAGCGGCAGCAATATCCAGACGTGCAAATGCATCCAGCGCCTTGTTCAGCAGCCCGGAGGCCAGATCGGCCGCCACACGCAACTCCAGGGAAGGCAATGCACGCGGCGAGCCGCTCTCGATGATGGAACGCACCATGCGGGCAATCTTCTCGGCCTCGTCCCCCACGCGCTCCAGGTTGGCGGTGGTCTTGGAGATGGCGATGAGCAGGCGCAGGTCGCGTGCCGTGGGCTGGCGACGCGCAATAATGGAGGAGAGATCGCGGTCAATCTCCACCTCCATGGCGTTCACCCGCGCCTCGTTGGCGGTCACCTCGTTGGCCACCTCCACGCTGAACTGGGACAGCGCATAGATGGCACGCCGGATCTGCGACTCCACCAGCCCGCCGAGTTCCATGACCTGGGAGGAGACCGAGGTCAGCTCGCTGTCGAATTGTGTAGATAAGTGTTTGTCTGGCATAAATCGCTTTCCAGTCAGTTGCGAACCGCTCCGGCCTTAGCCGAACCGACCTGTAATGTAGTCTTCCGTTTCCTTGCGGGTGGGCTTGAAGAACATCTGCTCGGTCGACCCGAATTCCACCAGATCGCCCAAGTACATGTAGGCTGTGTAATCACTGCAGCGGGCAGCCTGCTGCATGTTGTGCGTGACGATGACAACCGTGTAATCGCTCTTGAGCTCCACAATCAGTTCCTCCACCTTCGCGGTCGAGATCGGGTCCAGGGCCGAGCAGGGCTCGTCCAGCAGCAGCACCTCGGGCTTGATGGCGATGCCGCGCGCGATGCACAGGCGTTGTTGTTGACCGCCCGACAGGCTGGAGCCGCTCTGGTGGAGTTTGTCCTTGACCTCGTTCCACAGGGCCGACTTGCGCAGCGCCCATTCGACACGCTCTTCCATATCGCTGGCATTCAGCGACTCGAACAGCTTCACGCCAAAGGCAATGTTGTCGTAGATGGACATCGGAAACGGCGTGGGCTTCTGGAACACCATGCCGACCTTGGCACGTAGCAAAGCCACGTCTTCCTTGCTGGTGAGCAGATTCTCTCCATCGAGCATGATTTGCCCCTCGGCGCGCTGTTCGGGATACAGCTCGAACATGCGGTTGAAGACGCGCAGCAGCGTGGACTTGCCGCAGCCGGAAGGACCGATGAAGGCGGTTACCTTGTTCTCCGGGATTTCCAGGTTGATGCCCTTGAGCGCATGGAACTTGCCGTAGTAGAAGTTCAGATCCCGGACCGAGAGTTTGGTCGCCGAGGGTGCAGAAGTAGTTTTCAACATGAGGTTTTATTCAGAACAATGGTTGCAACCAAACTCAGATCTTGCCGCGCGTCAGAACCCGCGCAAGAATGTTCAGACCCAGGACCGCCAGCGTAATGATGAAGACGCCAGCCCAGGCCAACTTTTGCCAGTTTTCATAAGGGCTCATCGCAAACTTGAAGATCGTCACCGGCAGACTGGCCATGGGCTCGCTGAGCGACGACGTCCAGAACTGGTTGCTCAGCGCGGTGAACAGCAGCGGCGCAGTCTCCCCAGCAATACGGGCCACGGCCAACAGCACACCGGTGATGACGCCAGCGCGGGCCGCCTTGAGCGTGATGCTCAGGATAACCTTCCATTTCGGAGCACCGAGGGCATACGCCGCCTCACGCAAACCGGCTGGAACCAGTTGCAGCATGTTCTCCGTCGTGCGAATAACCACAGGGATTACCAGCAACGAGAGTGCGACGACGCCGGCGTACCCTGAAAAGGACTTGAAACGCGATACCACCACTGCGTAAACAAACAGACCAATCACAATCGACGGAGCCGACAGCAAAATGTCATTCACAAAGCGGGTTGTGGCTGCCAGCCAGCTACGCGAATCGAACTCCGCCAGATAGATGCCAGCCATCACGCCAACCGGTGTTCCCACGCAGGTGGCCAGGGCCACCATCACGAACGAACCGTAGATCGCATTGGCAAGCCCCCCCTCGTCGTTGGGGGGTGGCGTCATCTGCGTGAACGTGGCGAGATTGAGCCCACCCAGCCCCAGGAGAATGGTCTCCCACAGAATCCAGAACAGCCAGAACAGGCCGAATGCCATGGCCATCAGTGCCAGGCCGGTGGCCATCTGATTGACACGCTTGCGGTGCGTAAATTTGGCAACGCGCAGCTCGTGTGCAGTTGCGGTCATGTTTTCGCTCCCTCGTTCTTGCGCAGTTGCAGCAACAGTATCTTGGACAGTGACAGGATCACAAAGGTAATGAAGAAGAGCACCAAGCCAAGGTACATCAACGATGCCTGGTGCAGGCCTTCACCGGCCTCCGCAAACTCATTGGCCAGGGCAGAGGTGATGCTGTTGGCCGCCTGGAACAGGCTCAGAGAATCTAGCTGGTTGAAGTTGCCGATCACGAATGTCACAGCCATGGTCTCGCCAATGGCACGACCCAGGCCGAGCATGATGCCGCCGATGACACCGGTCTTGGTGTACGGCAGAACAATCTTGTAGACCACTTCCCAGGTCGTCGCACCCAGTCCGTAGGCAGACTCCTTGAGCATGGCAGGCGTCACCTCAAACACGTCGCGCATCACCGCGGCGATGAATGGAATGATCATGATGGCCAGGATCACGCCTGCCGAGAAAATGCCGATGCCAACCGGTGGGCCGGATACGAAGGCTCCCAGATACGGAACACCTGAAAAGGCGGCCTGCAATGGCTGCTGCACGTAAGTGGCCAACACCGGACCAAAGACGAGCAGCCCCCACATGCCGTAAACAATGGACGGCACAGCCGCCAGCAGCTCGATCGCGGTTCCCAGCGGGCGCTTGAGCCAGGCTGGCGACAGTTCCGTGAGGAACAGCGCAATGCCGAAACTCACCGGCACCGCTATCAGCAACGCGATGAAGGAAGTCGCCAGCGTGCCATAGATCATGACCAGGCCGCCGAACTGCTCCTGCACCGGGTCCCAGGTCGTGCTGGTCAGAAAGCTCAGGCCGTATTTGCTGATTGCGGGCCATGCCCCGACGGTCAGCGACGCCAGAATGGCAAGCAACATGCCCAGGGTCACCAAGGCTGAACCTTTGGCCACCCAGCCAAAAATAAGGTCCGCCAGGGGACCGGATCGGGTCTTCTTGACTGGTGGTGGTTGGATCATTGCGCTCACCGGCTGGGTTGCGGAGGAACCGGGCTGGTAACCCTCGTGCGCAAGTGTAGTGGACATGATTGCGTTCCCTTGCAAACCCATGCTGGCCTTCAAATGGTGGGATTACTTGAACGAAACCGGCTTGCCAGCGGTGTCCTTGATGTCGCCCCAGGACTTTTCGATGGCAGCGATCACCGGCTTGGGCATGGGCACGTAGTCCAGGTCCGCTGCGGTCTTGTCACCGTTCTTGTAGGCCCAGCTGAAGAACTTCAGCACTTCGCTGGCATTGGCCGGCTTGTCCTGCTTGGTGTGCATCAGGATGAAGGTGGCGCCAGAGATCGGCCATGCATCCTTGCCGGGCTGGTTGGTCAGAATCTGGTAGAAGGACTTGATCCAGTCGGCACCGGCGGCGGCGGCCTTGAAGGTGTCGTCTTCCGGCTTCACGAAGTTGCCGGCCGAGTTTTGCACCACAGCGTAGGTCATCTTGTTCTGCTTGACGTAGGAGTATTCCACGTAGCCCATGGAGTTGGGCAGACGGGCCACGAAGGCAGCCACACCTTCGTTACCCTTGCCGCCAGCGCCAACAGGCCAGTTCACGGCTGTGCCCTCGCCCACTTTGGACTTCCACTCGGCGTTCACCTTGCTCAGGTAGTTGGTGAAGAGGAACGTGGTGCCCGAACCATCGGCGCGACGCACCTGGGCGATGGCTGCGTCGGGCAGGTTCAGCGAGGGATTCAACGCCTTGATGGCGGGGTCATTCCAGCGGGACACTTTGCCCAGGTAGATGTCACCCAGCAATTGGCCGGTCAGCTTGAGTTGACCGGGCTCGATTCCCTTGACGTTGATCACCGGCACCACGCCACCCATCACGGTGGGAAACTGCATCTGGCCCTTGGTCTTCAGGACCTCATCGGTCAGCGGCATGTCGGAAGCGCCGAAGTCCACGGTCTTGGAGTCGATCTGCTTGATGCCACCGCCAGAGCCGATGGCCTGGTAGTTCACTTTCACGCCGGTAGCCTTGTTGTACTCGGCAGCCCACTTGGAATAGACGGGAGCGGGAAACGTCGCGCCGGCACCGGTGATTTCCTGGGCAGCGACTGCGCCGGCAAAGCCCAAAGTGGAAGCCACAGCCAGTGACAGGAGCGGCAGTTGGAAAGCGATTCGCATGGGTAACCTCTATTCGGTTGGTTAAGGAATGAGGGAACTTTAAGAAAGATTTGTGACAGGTCTGTGACAAATCCCGTCGCGCCTGAAAATTTGTGACAACCACCGGCGCACGCGCCTTGTCTCCAATTTTTCAAATGTCTGTCACATGGTTGTCACAGGACATTCCTACGCTTGGCGTCTTTCAACCAACGCAATGGAAAGCACCATGTCACTGTTCAACGCTCTCTCCACCACTCGCCGGGCCGCCTTGCTGGGAGCCCTCACACTGGCCATGACCGGTTGCGCAACGACCTCGACCCCGGTCAACCTGGCGGACACGTTGGCGCGCCAGCCCGCACTGAGCACCTTCCAGGAACTGGTTGGCCAGGCCGGCCTGGGCGAGACACTCAAATCGGGCGGTCCATTCACCGTATTCGCGCCGACCAATGACGCATTCAAGGCTGTGCCTGCGGCCACCATGGATGATTTGAAGAAGCACCCGGAGAAGCTCAAGGCCGTGCTCAACTACCACGTGATCAGCGGCAAGGCCACCGCCGCCGACATCAAGAACAGCAGCGCCAAGTCGCTGGAAGGCTCCAGCCTGGCCCTGTCCAAGGCGGGTGATTTCGTCACCGTGGAAAGTGCCGCCGTCGTCACGCCCAATCTGATGGCCACCAACGGTGTGATCCACACCATCGACACCGTGCTGATGCCTCCCAAGAAGTAAGCCACGCCGGGCCACGCCCGGCATTTCAGCCGGTTTCGCCCAGGAATATTTGGCGAAATCAGGCTCCAGCCCTCGTGGAATGTGCGTAGGCAGCTATCACATTGATAGCATCTTCCGCGCCGCTCCACGCCCTTTGACATTGGCCTAGGAGTCCAACCATGCCCCCGTTTCACCATCCTGGCCGCCGCCGCGCGTTGCATGCCCTGATCAGCCTGCCCATGGCCCTGGCAACCCCGACCTGGGCGCAGCCCGCCAAGTCGAATTCCGGCTCCCGCCCGGTGACCATCTCCCAGATCGTCGACACGTCCACCAGCCAGATCGATGTAACCAAGGATTTTCTGGTCGGCTCACGCGCCGCATGGCAGGAAATCAATGGTCGCGGCGGCGTGCAAGGGGTTGCGGTCAGGCACAACGTCATCGAAGTCAACGGTTCGCCGGCGAGCCTGCGCTCCGCCATGGACACACTCAAGGCCGAACCCCACTGCATCGCCCTGGTGGGCAGCGCCGGAGACCAGACCGCCACCCAGCTGGTGAGCCTACTGGCACGCGAAATGCCCGACCTGCCCCACGTGGCCCCCTGGCTGCAAAACGTGGAGGCCGTCACCTCTCCAAGCACCTTCCCCATCTTTGCCTCGCGCCAGGAGCAGATCGCGCACGCGATCAAGTCGCTCTCGGTCATCGGCATCAACCAGGTTGGTGCGGTCTACGGCTCCGCTGCGGAATATGCCTCCTATCGCAACGACCTGGAGCAGATTGCCAAATCGCTCAAACTCTCCATCGTCTCGTACCGCACCGACGGCGACCTGCGCGACCTGGCCCTGTCCCTGACACCCGAGAGCCCGCGCGTACTCCTGTTCGTGGGTGGCACGCCGGAAATGGTGCGCTTCTCCCAAGGCGTGGAGAAACAGGCGGCGCAGCGCTACCTGATTGCCATGTCGGACGTGAACCTGCAAAGCATTCAGCAAATGGGCGCATCGCGTTTCACGCCCATGATCGCCACCCAGGTGGTGCCCATGGTCAATGCCAGCCTGCCCGTCGTCAAGGCCTATCGCTCAACGCTCGGACGCCTGTTCGACGAACCCCCCACGCCCTTGAGCCTGGCCGGCTACATCGCGGCGCGCTACGCGCACGAAGTGCTGCAGGGCATGGATGCGCCCCTCACCCGGGCCAATGCCCTGCAGGCGTTTGCACGGCGCAACGCGGTGGACCTGGGCGGCTTTCGCATCACACCAGATAGCCGGGGCCGCGGCACGGCCTTCGTGACCCAGAGCATGGTGGCGGCCGATGGTCGGCTCGTGGGGTGATGGCGGTTCAGAAGGCCGCGCTCCGAAGGACGCCCCGGTGCTATGCTCTGGCGGTCGCTCCTTCCTCCAGAAACACAGAATCAATGCACATGGGTAATCGTCTGGCCGCAGTGGACCTGGGGTCCAACAGCTTTCGTCTTGAGATCGGCCGAGTGGAGCATGGCGACTTTGTCCGTACCGAGTATCTGAAGGAAACCGTCCGCCAGGGCGGTGGACTGGACGAAGAACGCAATCTCACACCCGAGGCCATGCAGGCCGGCTGGGACTGTCTGGCACGTTTCGGCGAGCGCCTGGCTGGCTTCAAGCCCGCAGAGGTGCGCGCCGTAGCCACGCAGACCCTGCGCGAGGCCCGCAACCGCGATGCCTTTCTCAGCCGCGCCAACACCATCCTCGGTTTTCCGATCAACGTCATTTCCGGGCGCGAAGAGGCCCGCCTGATATACCAGGGCGTGGCGCAGATGCTGCCCCAATCGGATGAGCGGCGCATTGTCATTGATGTCGGTGGCCGCTCCACGGAACTGATTCTGGGCACTGGCGCCACACCTCAGGTCATGGAGTCCTTTCGCGTGGGCAGCATCGCCTGGTCAAACCGCTACTTTCCCGAAGGGCAGTTCACCAAGAAGTCGTTTGCCATCGCCGAAATCGCCGCCAAGGCGGTACTCGATGAAGCGCTGGATGCCTACCACCCCAGCCACTGGGATGTGGCCTACGGATCGGCGGGCACGGTCGGGGCCATCGCAGATGTACTGGTGGCTTCCGGCTGGCCGGCCGGGACCGTCTCCCAGGATGGGCTGGACTGGCTGCTGGACAAGCTGCTGGCCGCCCAAAGCGCCGATCGCCTGAAGATCGCCGGCATGCGCGAGGACCGCAAGGCCATCATCGGCGGCGGCGTCAGCATCATGCGCGCCATTTTTGACCTGCTGGGCATCCAGTCCATCCAGCAGGCCACCGGCGGATTGCGCCACGGCCTGATCTGCGACCTGCTGGGCGCAACCGGCCGCGACGATGACCTGCGCGTCAAGACCGTGCAGCGCCTGGCCACCAAATTCGGGGTCGACACCGCCCACGGCGAGCGCGTGGGACAGGTTGCCACCCAGCTCTTCACCCAACTGACGGGTACGCCATCCAATGGCGCCGCTCCCGACGGCGACCGCCATTTGCGCAAGCTGAAATGGGCCGCCCAGTTGCACGAGATCGGCAGCCACATCTCGCACAGCGACTACCACAAGCACGGCGCCTATATCCTTGACAACGCCGATGCCATGGGCTTTTCGCTGTCCGAGATGCACCGCCTGAGCCTGCTGGTGCTGGGCCACCGCGGCAAATTGCGCAAGCTGGATGCCGCCCTGGGCGAGGATGACCTGGTACTGCAACTGCTGGCCCTGCGCCTGGCCGTGATCCTGTGCCACGCCCGGCGTGACCCCGAGTTGGCAGGCATCACCCTGCAGCGCTCGACGCCCAACAGCCATGTCATGCAACTGCGCTGCCGCACAGGCTGGGCAGAGGCCTTTCCCCAGTCAGCCTACCTGTTGCGCGAGGAAGTGCAAGCCTGGCAACGCACGCCCTGGACGCTGGAGGTGGTGGGCTGCTAGCCAGCGCAGTATCATGCCCGCATGTCTGCACCGGGTTACACACACAGGTCATTCATGTCCATGGGCAATGCCATTCGCCAGATCCTGACCGAATGGTGGCTCCTGCTGCACCTGGGCGCCAGCATCCTGGTGCTGGCACTCTCCCCTTCCAGCTATGACCGGGCCTACCGCAACCAGCTGGCGCAACAGATCTATCTGAACACCGCCCCCATCCTGGCGGGCTTCACGGTGGTCTGCGCCCTCGTCACCGTGGTGCTCACCCGTATCGTCCTGGTGATGGCGCAGAGCTACGGGCTGTCGCACTACGCGCTGCAGGTCGTGATTCGCGTGCTGGTGCTGGAGCTGATCCCGCTGACCGCAGCCCTGTTTGTGGCCCTGCGCTGCACCATTCCCGATGGCGCCGAACTCACCGCCATGCACACCAATGGCCAGGTTGATGCGGATGGCAGTCGCTCGATGGCATTCCTGCGCGGCGAGGTGTTGCCCCGCGCCGTTGCTGGACTGTTTTCCGGTCTGACCGTGGCGGCGCTGAGCAGCGTCGTGGTACTGATCGTGACTTTTGTCGCCAGCTATGGCTTCAGTCTGTCCGGGTTGCCCGGTTATGTGCGCCTGTTCGGTCAGGTGTTCAGCCCGGCGGTGTCCCTGATATTTGTGCTCAAGACCCTGCTCTTCTGTCTGACGGTTGCGTTGGTCCCGATGGCCTCCGCGTTGTTTGGCATGCGCCACGCACCCGGCACGCGCGCCAGCACCGTGCGCACCAGCGCGGAGATGCGCGGCCTGGTGCGCATGTTTGTCCTCATCCTGCTGATTGAGATCGTTTCACTGGTAGGCAACTACTACTGATCCCGCCCTGCCATGAACACTGACGACCCAAACCCTGCTCCACCCCCGATTGCGCATCTGGAGTTCAAGGCCCGCTTGCTGATGGTTTTCATGCTGCTGCTGGTGTGCGGCTCCGCGCTGTTTGTGGCGTATGCCCGTGGCGCGTTCGACCACACGCAGCGCCTGGTACTGATGGCGGAGGATTCCGAGGGGGTAGCGGTAGGCATGGATCTGACGTTCTCGGGTTTTGCCATCGGTCGGGTCCACCGCATTGAACTGTCGGAGACCGGCAAGGTCCGCATCCTGGTGGATGTGGCCGCCCAGGATGCGCATTGGCTGCGCACCAGCAGCATCTTCACGCTGGTGCGTGGCGTCGTTGGCAGCCCCGCCATCCGCGCCTACACCGGTGTGCTGGACGACCCCCAACTACCCGATGGCGCCGTGCGTACCGTGCTGCAGGGTGACGTCAGCGCAGAGATTCCCAAGGTGATTGCCTCGGTACGCGAGTTGGTCGACAACCTCAACACACTCACTGCCGCCAACGGAACGGTCAGCGCCAGCCTGCGCAACCTGCAAACGCTGACCGAGCGCCTGAACGGCCCGGGCGGTGCGTTGACCGTGGCACTGGGCAGCGAGCAGGACGCCAGAAAGGTGGTGGCCACGCTGGAGCGCACCCAGGCGCTGCTCACCAAGCTGGACGGCATTGCCGCCAAGACCGATACCCAGGTGTTTGGTGACAAGGGCGTGCTGCCGCAGGCCCGCGAAACCGTGGTGCAACTCAACGCCATGCTCAGCGAATCACGTGAAAGTCTCAAAAAGGTCGATGCCATCCTGCGCGATGCCCAGGCCATCAGCGGGAATGCAAAAGAAGCCACCGCCGATCTGGGTGCCTTGCGCTCCGATGTGGAGGCCAATTTGCGCAAGATCGAGGGCCTGGTCACCGAAATCAACCGCAAATGGCCCTTTGCCCGCGACACCGAGATCCAGTTGCCATGAAGAACCCACCACGCACTTTGGCTTCCCCGGTCTTGGCACTATTGCTGGCTGCGGCACTGGCGGCCTGCTCCAACGCACCGCGCACGCCCGACTGGCAGATCGACGCCAAGGGCGCGCTGGACCGCGCCATCGCCGCCTATCTGGGCGGCAATACGCGCGTGGAACAGGCCGAGATGGCACGTGCGCGCCAACAGTTGGCCAGCACCGGCAGGGCCGATCTTGCGGCAACCGCCGAACTGCGGTATTGCGCGGCCCGGGTTGCCAGCCTGGTGGGGGAAGCATGCCCCGGGTTTGAGGCACTGCGCCAGGACGCCACACCCAACCAGCGCGCCTATGCCGACTACCTGCGCGGCCAGGTGAGCGCGGCCACCCTTGCCCTGCTGCCCCCCCCGCAACGCGCCGCTGCCGCGCGCACAGATGCGGATGGCAGCGCGCTGCAAAACATGGAAGACCCGCTGTCCCTACTGGTGGCTGCCGGCGTATTGCTGCAGACCGGCAGGGCCAATCCCGCCATCATCGAGCAGGCGGTCAACACCGCCTCTGCTCAGGGCTGGCGCAGACCCTTGCTGGCCTGGCTGAGCGTGCAGCTGCAACGTGCCACACAGGCGGGTCAGACCGAAGAAGCGGAGCGCATCGCTCGGCGTATCGGCCTCGTGCAGGGTCCTGGGGCCCACTAGACCGGACGCTCAAACAGGCCTGCGCCCGAATGCTTGGCATCGTGCTTGGCCAGTGCTGCCAGATTGGCCACGTCCTCGGCGCGGGAAAATTGGCTTCCTTCGATCACCACCGCACCGACTGAAACCGTCGTGCAGGGAAAGAACCGGGGCAAACCATGCCGGTCTTCGGCCTCAATACCGCCAGCCAGGCGGGCTGCGTCGTCAAACAGGGTCAACGCCTGCGTATTGAAATCAGCCACCAGGCGCTCGGTGCGCTCGCGCCAATCCGGGCTCTGGAACAGGATCATGAAGTCATCGCCACCCACGTGACCAAGAAAATCCCGTTGTGGATCGCACTGCTCCATGGCCAGACGGGCCAGGAGGCGGATCATCTCGTCACCACGCCAGTAGCCGTAGTAGTCATTGAATGGTTTGAAGTTGTTCAGGTCAGCGTAGCAAGCGGCAAATCGCACCCGCTTCTTGATCAGGCGCTCCATGTGCTGGCTGATGGGAATATTGCCCGGCAAAAAGGTCAATGGATTGGCATGGCGCGCAGCCTCGATCCGCGTCTCGGTGACGGAGCGTACCAACTGGTCACCCGTTCCCAAACCGACATAGCGTCCGTTGTCGGTCACGATGAAGCCGTCGGCAAGATAGCGCTGGTCCTGGGAAGTCAGAATCCCCACCAGTTCATCCACACTGTGGTCGCGCTCAATCCGGCGCGGCTGGAAGTTTGCATGCATCACGCAGGACTTTCGCCCCCATACTTCGCGGTAGTAGAGCTTGCTGTACTCGTTCATGAATTGGGCACGATTGATCAGCGCCACGGGCCTGCCTTCATCCAGTACAGCCACCGCGTGCAAGGTCGGCCACTGGGCAAAGCAGGCCGCCACTTCGTCATTGGACGTCTCGAATGTCACGGTAGGTGCATGAATCAGCGTCAGGTTGCGCAGTTGCCCGTTGGGCATGGCCCGGCTCAGTTCCGGAAACACCACAATCTGCCGCTCACCCAGTACGCGCCGGGCATCGACGCCCAGGTATTGCAGCGGCGTCGGGTTGGGATGCCCCAGGAAGTAGCCCTGACCGTAGGCAATACCCAGGTCCCGCAGCACCCGCAGGTCCTCCTTGGTCTCAACACCCTCCGCGACCAGGGACGTGCCAAAGATATCCGCAATCTGCAAAAGCGCCTGGATGGTCTTGAGCTTGTCACCGTGCTGGCTGATGTTGCGGGTGAAGTATTTGTCAATCTTGACCACTTCGGGTTTGAGCTGTGACCACAGACGCAGACTGGATCGACCATCACCAAAGTCGTCCAGCGCGAGGGACACACCGGACATGTGGATCTGAGCCACGACATCGGCCAGGGCATCCATGTCTTCGACCCGCTCGTGCTCAGTGATCTCCAGAACCAACATGCGCGGCAGAATGCCCATGCTGCTGATCAGTTCCAGCAGCGTATCGGGGCCACGCAGCTGCACCAGTTGCATCAGTGCCGCCGCACTCACGTTGACGAACAGGCGCCCGGGCACATCCATCTGTCCCCAGGTGCGCATGGCGGCGACCAGACAGGCATACTCGAACTCGAAACCAAGGCACTCCTGGGCCGCGGCGCGCAGCAGCGCGTCTGGCGTATGCAAAGGTGTTCCGCGAGGGCCGCGTATGAGCGCCTCATGCGCGTGGATGCTTGCATCCGTCAGGCTGATGATGGGCTGATACACCGGATACAGACCGCCTTGCACCAACACCTTCTCCAGGGGTCCCTGGGCATGGATCGGCGGAACCGTCAGCGTGCGCTCGCCCCTATCCCGCATTGGCTCTGCCCCGCCCGCCTGGGCAGAGTTGGCTATATGTCCGGACAAAGGTGGCATGGAGTCCAGTGATTGAAATGGCTGGTACCCCACTCTAGAGCCCTGTTGTGACAATTGCATGAATGAATCGTGACAACTTCACCCGGATGACGGGCCGCACAGGCCGGTGTCCACACATTTATGCAGTCCGAATCCGAACTTTGATTGACCCTGATATTCAAACTATATAAACTGTATATACCGTTTTATTCTGGAGCCAATGCATGACAGTGAATGAAAAAACCAGCACCACCAAAGCCCCCATCGAACCGGCTGCCAAGCCCGCGGCAAAGTCCGTTGGACCGACCAGGAAGGCCGCAGTAGCAGCCAAGCCTGCGGCAAAGCCCGCTGCCAAGGTCGCAGTGAAGGTCGCAGCCAAACCTGCCGCCAAGGCCGCGCCTGCGAAGCCAGCCAAACTCAAGAAACCCAAGATGGTTCGTGACAGCTTCACCTTCCCGAAGGCCGAATACGCTGTATTGGACGCGCTCAAACTGCGCGCTGCCAAGCTGGGGAAACCAGCCAAGAAAACTGAAGTCCTGCGCGCCGGCATCAAGGCCATTGCAGCCATGTCCGATGCCGCACTGGTGGCAGCCCTGCAAGCCGTTCCCAGTCTCAAGACCGGCCGCCCCGCAAAAGCCAAGGCCAGCAGCTAGGGCTACATGACCTCGGGCGACTGCACGGTTAGAACCACGGTCTGCCCGGTGGCCTCCCGCTCCCGGTAGCGCAGCCACCACAAGGCGCCTTTCTTGACGCTGCACTCCTGTGTTGACAGCCCCAGCAGACGCGACAGGGTCTGGCCCAACGTGGGCTGATGCCCAACCACCAGGACACAGCCTTTGGCGTTGGGCCATTGGACCATTTCCAGCAATTGGTCCGGCGTTCCCATCGGTCCCAACACAGGGCTGAACTTGAACTTGCGATCCAGGGCTAGGACCGTCTGTTCGGTGCGACGTGCGGGGCTGACCCATATACGCGCGCTGTCCGGCAACTGGCGGTCCAACCAGGCGGCCATGCGTGCGGCCTGCTTCTCGCCACGCGGGGTCAGAACCCGCGCCATGTCGTCGTCACCGGGTGCAGCTTCTACGGCTTCGGCATGGCGCCAAAGTATCAGATCCATGGGTCATCCTCCATCCCGGTCTTTGGCATTGTCGGCATAGCGCGCCATCAGCGCGGCCTGTGCACCGTGTACGGGTCCCTTGCCACCGCGTGGACGGCGGCTATAGGTACCATCAGGCCCCAATTCCCAGCTGTCGACACCGTCGTGCAGATAGGCCACCAGACACTCATCCACCAGCCGCTGGCGCAACACCGGATCGGTGACCGGCCAGGCTACTTCCACCCGACGCACCATGTTGCGGTTCATCCAGTCGGCGCTGGACAGGTACAGCTCCTCGACATCGGCTTCACGAAAATAGAACACACGGGAGTGCTCCAGGAAACGACCGATCACGGAGCGCACACGGATGTTCTCGGTATGCCCCGGCACCTGGGCCGGCAACATGCAGGCGCCGCGCACGATCAGGTCGATCTTCACCCCACTGCGTCCGGCCCGCATCAGACTGTGGATCAGGGCCTCATCCGTCAGGGCATTCATCTTCACCACGATGCGTGTGTCCTTGCCTTGACTGGCGGCAGCACCCAGAGCATCGATGCGTGCAATCAGGTTGCGGTGCAGGTGAAACGGCGCAAACCACAGCTTGCGCAGGCGGGGCAGCTTGCTCTGGCTGGCCAGGTGCACAAACACGTGCTCCATGTCCGTGGTCAGTCCCGGATCGGCGGTGAGGTGGCTCACATCGGTGTACAGCCGGGCCGTGCGGGGGTTGTAGTTGCCAGTCGACAGGTGTCCGTAGCGCTTGAGCGCCTTGCCTTCCCGGCGGGTAATGAGCATCATCTTGGCGTGGGTCTTGAGCCCCACCACGCCATACAGCACCTGTGCGCCGATCGATTCCAGCATCTCGGCCCAGTTGATGTTGGCCTCTTCGTCAAACCGGGCCTTGAGTTCCACCACCGCCGTGACTTCCTTGCCCCGGCGCACGGCTTCACGCAGCAAGTCCATCAGCTCAGAATCAGAACCCGTTCGGTAGATGGTCTGCTTGATGGCCAACACTTGCGGATCGTTGACCGCCTCGCGCAGAAAATCAAGCACGCCACCAAAGCTCTCGAACGGCTGGTGAATCAGGATATCCCCCGCCTTGAGCTGCTCGAAGAACGACTGCCCCTGGTTGATTTGAACAGGGTAGGACGCTTGGTACGGCGCGAAGCACAGGTCCGGGCGATCCACCAGATCAATCAATTGGGTCAATCGGGCCAGGTTCACAGGTCCCTGCACGCGGTATAGCGCCTTGGGCGGCAAATCGAACTGCCGCAGCAGGAAATCGGCGAGATAGTCCGAACAGCCAGCGGACACTTCCAGCCGGACAGCCTGTCCATAGTGGCGGTGCACCAGCCCCTGGCGCAAGGCCATGCGCAGGTTCTTCACGTCGTCTTCGTCCACGGCCAGATCGGAGTGACGCGTCACCCGGAACTGCGAGAACTGCCCCACGTTCCGCCCGGCAAACAGCTCGCCCAGATGCGCCCGGATGACACTGGACAGGGACACAAACAGCGCCTGACCACCCGACACCTTGGCAGGCAGGCGGATCAGGCGCGGGAGCACGCGTGGAACCTTGACGATGGCAATCTCGTTCTCGCGGCCAAAGGCATCGCGGCCACCCAGGCGCACGATGAAGTTCAGCGACTTGTTGGCCACCTGGGGAAATGGGTGCGACGGATCCAGTCCGACGGGAATCAGCAGGGGGCGTACCTCACGCTCGAAATACTGCTTGACCCATTGGCGTTGCGCCGGATTGCGGTCACCGTGGGACACGATCTTGATGCCGAGTTGCTCGAAGGCAGGCATCAGCTTTTCGTTGTACAGCGCGTACTGCAGTTCCACAATCTGGTGGACGGACGCGGCCAGCCGTTCGAACGACCCCACGGAGAACAGCCCCTTGCGCTCCCTGGCCTGGTTGGCGATCAGGTGGGGTTCGGCGCGCACCTCGAAGAACTCGTCCAGATTGGAGGACACGATGCACAGGAAACGCAGACGCTCCAGCAGTGGCACGTCATCCCGCACGGCCCAGTTCAGCACCCGCTCATTGAAGGCCAATATGCTGTGGTCGCGATCCAGCAGATCGGGCGCTTTCAGTGGCGCTTGCAACGTGGGACTGCGAAGAAATGGCAACATAGATTCAACCTTCACTATGACACAACGGTGAAGGATTGTTTACGGATCAGATGACAAATTTGTGACAGAACGATGAAGCACAGGCGCGGCGTCCATGACCGACTCTGGTCGCGCGGGGACCAGATACGTGGCAAACAGACGAGATGCAGCGGCCCAGTCAAACTCCTCGGCCCGCGCGCGCGCAGAGCCCCGAGGGACGGCCAATGCCTTGTGCCAGGCTTGGCACAGATCGGCGTCCAACGCCCCACCTTGCGGCGGGCTGCCGACCACTTCCAGGGGGCCCTCGACCGGAAACGCGGCCACCGGCGCGCCAACCGCCATGGCCTCCAACATCACCAGGCCAAAGGTTTCGGAGCGGCTGGGCATCACAAACACATCGGCAGCGGCGTACACCCTGGCAAGCTCTTCGCGGGGCAACAAACCCAGCCAATGCACCTGCGGATAGCTTGCCCGCAATGACGACTCCAGTGGCCCCACTCCGCACACGATCTTGCTGCCCGGAACATCCAGCCCGAGAAAGGCTGCGATGTTCTTCTCGTAGGAAACGCGCCCAACATACAGCGACACTGGTCGTTCCAGCCCGCCCAATGGCGCGTAGTCCTGCGGCGTATCGCGGTAGCCAAAGAGTCGCATGTCAACGCCATGCGTCCAACTGCGCAAATGGCGAAATCCCCGCGCCTCCAGCATGCGCAGCACACTGGAAGTAGGAACCAGCACGCCGGACGAGGGCCGGTGGAAGTACCGAAACAGCGCATACCCGATCCACAACGGAATCTTCAACGCCGCCTTCAGTATCTCGGGGAAGCGGGTGTGGAACGCTGTCGTGAAGGCCAACTGGCGTCGCAGGCAATAGCGGCGGCCGGCCCAACCGAGTGGGCCTTCCGTGGCCAGGTGAATCGCATCGGGCGCAATGGCATCCAGCCGGCGCGTCAACCCGTCCAGAGGACGCACCGCCAGATCAATACCGGCATAACCGGGGCAGGGCCGGGTGCGGAACTGGCCCGGGTGTATGACTTCAACGGTGTGCCCCAGCGCCTGCAACTCGCGCACCAATTCCACCAGCGTGGTAACCACACCGTTGACCTGGGGTTGCCACGCGTCGGTGACCAGCGCCAGCTTCACGCCAGCGCCTCCACTGGGGCCGGTGCGGACAGGCGCCGGGTGGCCTCGGCGTTCCAGTAGACCAGCTCCAGGCGGCCATCAAAGTGCTCCACCAGGGCGCTGCGACTCTCCACCCAGTCGCCATCGTTGCAGTACAGCGTGCCGTTGATGTCGCGCATCTCGGCGCGGTGGATGTGGCCACAGACCACACCGTCGTGCCCCTGCGCGCGAGCGGCCTGGGCCACGGCCACCTCGAAGCTGGTGACGTAGTTCACCGCGGACTTGACCTTGTCCTTGAGGTAGGCCGACAGCGACCAGTACGGCAACCCCAGACGGGCACGCAGGCCATTGAGGTAGCGGTTGAGCTTGAGCGTGAATTCGTACAGGTTGTCGCCCAGGTAGGCCAACCACTTGGCGCACTGGATCACACCGTCGAAGTAGTCGCCGTGCGTGACCCACAGGCGCTTGCCATCGGCGGTGGTGTGCACGGCGTCATCGCGCACCTCGATGCCGCCGAACTCGTGTCCCAGAAAGCCACGGGCGAATTCGTCGTGGTTGCCGGGGATGAACACCACCTTGCAGCCCTTGCGCGCGCGGCGCAGCAGCTTCTGCACCACGTCGTTGTGCGATTGCGGCCAGAACCAGCGCCGACGCAGCTGCCAGCCATCCACGATGTCGCCCACCAGATACAGGTGGTCGCTGGGGTGGGTCTTCAGAAAGCCCAGCAGGGCCTGGGCCTGGCAGCCCGCTGTGCCCAGGTGGATGTCGGAGATGAAGATGGCGCGGTAGCGGCGCGCGCCGTCATGGTCCTCATCATCTTCGATGGGTGCGCCGGTGGCGATGCCTCGCCACAGTGGAGCAAAGGCGTCGGGACCGGCTCGCATGTCACGCCCCCAGGAAGTGCTTGCGGTAGCGGGACGGCAGGTCGGCGATCTGCATCATCATGGGCAGGTCGGCGGAGTTGAAATCCGGGTCCCAGGCCGGTGGGCCCAGCACCTTAGAGCCCAGGCGCAGATAGCCCTTGATCAGCGCCGGCGGCTCCACCTCCAGGGAAGAGTCCAATTGCTCGATGGGCAGTGGCAGGCGCGGGCGCACGTGGTATTCGATCGGCGCCAGATGGGTCTTTTGCACCTGGCGCCAGATGCTGGCGGCGACATCCCCACACACCACGCCGTTATGCAGCATGGGCACACTGGCGCAGCCGATCATGGTGTCCAGCTGGTTGCGAACCATAAATGCACCCAATGCCCCCCAAAGGGCCATGATCACGCCGCCGTGGCGGTAGTCCTTGTGCACGCAACTGCGGCCCAGTTCGACCATGCGCTCGCGCAGCGTGCGCAGGCGGGTGAGGTCGAATTCGGTGTCGCTGTAGGTGCTGCCCACGCGCTGGGCCTGAACCGGGGTTAGCACGCGGTAGGTGCCGATCACCTGGCCGGTGATCTCATCGCACACCAGCAGGTGCTCGCAGAAGTTGTCGAACAGGTCCACGTCATGCCCGGGCAGCGTGGTGGACAGGCGCGCACCCATCTCACCGGCGAACACCTCGTAGCGCAGGCGCTGTGCGGCACGCACCTCGTCCAGGTGGCGGGCCCAGGACACGCGAATGCCTGCCCGCTCCAGCGGCGCTGACGCTGCGCCGCGAGCCGTACTGGCAGGCTGGATCAGGATGCCGTCAATGTGCTCGCTCATGGTCAGACTCCGGCAGGGTTGGGAAGGCGCAGTTCGGTACCGCGGACTTTGAGCGCATCCAGCCAGGGATGGGTCCCAGCCTGAAAGCGCAGGCCGCCGGGGCTATTGGCCAGCGCCTGGGCGGTGCATCGCAGAATCCGAAGGCATTGCTGCTCGAACTCGTGGGTCGGGCGGTTGTTCACTTCCTGTTCCATCTTGCTCTCCGTTGTGCTGTTATGCCGGGATTTTGGGAGGCGAACATGACGCATTCACGTCAGTTCAATGGCAGTTTTGTGACGAGCCCCCTGCCATTTCAAAATGCAACAGAGTGAAATCCACACTTGATTTATTAAGGGTTAACCCTTATCTTCACGACTGCCTCGTATAAAAAGGATTCGCCATGCGCCAGACTATGACCCCCGTGCTGAGATCCGCGGAGACGTCGAAGTTCGCATTCGATGCCATCCCCGCGCCCGTGATCGCCAAAAGCGTGACCGATGCAGCCGGAATCACCATGAACCTGCTGGGATTGCCATTCGACATTGCCCGGGCCCAGTACGCCCGCGCCGTACAACTGGGACTGATTGAACGCTCCATGCTGGGATCGCGGGATTTTTCGCGCACCATGCAGGCACTGGAACAGCTGACCCTGGGCCCCTGGGCCCGCCACGTCTAAGCAAAATGGGGCTGTAGCCCTCGCAAACACTGCGTAGGCAGCTATTCTTTTGGTAGCAGAATCAATACCCCATCAGGACCGGGGTAGGTAGGCGCAGGTGCACCAATCCGTCACACAAGCGGAGTAAGCTGTGCAGCCTATGAAAACCTCTGGCATACCGGCACAGAAGGCCGTGGAAGTCGAGCTGAAACTGGCTTTGCCCACCGCGGACCCGGCGGCACTGGAGCGGTGCCTGGCCGGGCTGCCCCTGCTTGCGCGGCGCAAGGCCAGCCGCCAGACTCTGCACAACATCTACTACGACACGCCCGATGATGCCCTGCACCACCAGCGCATGGCATTGCGCCTGCGCCGCGTGGGGGACGCGGCCCGTCCCCAATGGCTGCAGACCCTCAAAGTAGGCGGCAACGGCGACTCGGCGCTGAGCCGGCGCGGCGAGTGGGAAGATACCGTCTCTGGCGCCGTTCTGAGCGCGGACCTGCTGCAGGCCACCCCTTGGCCCGAACTGGACCCGGACGGTGCCCTGTTCCAGGCCCTGGAGCCCCGCTTCACCACCGACTTCCAGCGCACCCGCTGGACCGTCCGCCAACGCAATGGCAGTGCCGTCGAGGTGGCGTTGGACGTGGGCCGGATCGTCGTGGGGTCCCAAACCGCAGCCATTTGCGAGCTGGAGCTGGAATTGCTGGCCGGAGATGCCAGCGCGCTGTTCCATGTGGCGCACCGGATCGCGCGCGGCATTGCCGTGCTGCCACTGGGCATCAGCAAGGCGGAGCGCGGCTATGCGCTGGCCCGCAATGCCCTGCAACAACCCCGGCGCGCGCAACCACCGGCACTGGCGCCGGACACGCCCGTTCCAGTCGCTGCGGCGCACCTGCTGCGTGAGATGTTTGGCCAGTTCACGCACAACCTGGTGTCGCTGGAGCACTGCGATGACCCCGAGCTGGTGCACCAGGCCCGGGTGGCTTGGCGGCGCCTCAGGAGTGGCCTGAAGCTGTTCAGGAAGACTGCATGGGTCCAGACCATCCCGGGTTGGCAAGACCTGCGCCCCCTGTTGCACGCGCTGGGAGGCCTGCGGGACCTGGATGTGGCCAACCTGGAGACCCTGCCCATGCTCGCCAACGCCTACGCCGCCGGCGACGGCACGCGCCAGGCCCATTGGCGCGCGATGCAGGAGTCACTGGTGCAGGCAGCCGACCAGCAGCGCCAGCTTGTGCGCGCCGCGTTGCATGACCCGGTGACCGGCGCCAACTTGCTGGCCCTCACGGAATGGCTGGAAGGCGGCTTGTTGGACGATTGCGTGGAAGAGCCCATTCGAGGGCGGAAAACAACACTGCGGCGATGGGCCCAACGGCGCGTTGCGCGCCTGCGGGAGCAGTTGAAACGCAGCCTGAAGGATGTGGACCACCCGGAAAGCGCCCACCGCGCCCGCATCCTGTCCAAGCGGCTGCGTTACGGCATTGAGGCACTGCGCCCTCTGTTACCCAAACGGCGTGCGCACCGCTGGTATCAGCAGGCGGTTCGGGTGCAGGCGGAGATGGGCGCGGAGCGCGATTTGCGGCAGGCGCTGGAGATCGCAGCACGCCTGCAGGCACACGGGGGCCTGCAGGAGTTCCTGCGCGGGGTTCAGGCGCGTGTGGCCCAGGCGCGGTAGCGTGAACGCTGCAGTGCAACCAGTTCAACGACTCCCCACACAATGCTGCCCAGCATGACGAGGTGGCGCGCGGGCGTTTTCAGTCCACTACGCATGACCCGTCTCCGTCGCCGTGTCAGCCAACGCCTGTGACGCGCCGGAGCGGCTGCTGGCAAAGCCCAGCCCGACCCAGCCATCGTCAAACAGCGCGTCCAGTTTTTTCTGCAATCCCAAGAGTTTCCAGAGCATGGCTGACTCCAATCCCGTCGTTGAAGGAGTCTCAAGGCTAGCGCGCCAATGTGACGGTTTTGCGTCAAACACGCTTACCCTTGTGATGGGGTCTGATATGCGATTGGCTGGCACATTGGACACTATGCTAGCCCGATGAATTACCTGCCCGAGCTTGAAGCCGTGGAGCGCATCCTGGACCTGGGCGGCAAGCACCTGGACGTCCGGATCGCACACCAGGCGGCCCTTCCGAACGGCAGCACGCTACCGGTGTACGCCATTGGTCTGGGCAATGCCAGCCACCAGGTTCCGGCGATTGGCTTCTTTGGTGGCGTGCATGGCCTGGAGCGCATTGGCGCCGAGGTGGTGATTGCCTTCCTGCACAGCCTGGTCATGCGCCTGCAGTGGGATGCCACGCTACACCAGCAACTGGAGTCGGTGCGCCTGGTGTTCATGCCCATCGTCAACCCGGGCGGCATGCTGATGGGTACGCGCGCCAATCCCAACGGCGTGGACCTGATGCGCAACGCCCCGGTGGATGCCGTTGACCAAGTGCCATTCCTGATGGGTGGCCAACGCATCAGCGCGGGCCTGCCCTGGTTCCGGGGCCGGGCCGGCGGGGCCATGGAGGCCGAGAACCAGGCGTTGTGCGAAGTGGTGGAGTCCGAGTTGCTGACCCGGCGCTTCAGCATGGCACTGGACTGCCACTCCGGCTTTGGCGCCAGCGACCGCCTGTGGTTTCCCTACGCACACACCCGCAAGCCGATTGCGCACCTGGCCGAGATGCAGGCACTCAAGGAGGTGTTCCTGCAAACCTACAACCACCACGCGTACGTGTTCGAGCCGCAAAGCCTGCAATACCTAGCCCATGGAGATATCTGGGACCATCTGTACCTGCGCGCCTGCGTCAACACCAACCGGGTCTTCCTGCCGCTGACGCTGGAGATGGGTTCCTGGCTGTGGATCAAGAAGAACCCGCGTCAGATGTTTTCGCTCAAGGGCATCTTCAATCCCCTGATCGAGCACCGCCAGCATCGCGTGCTGCGCCGCCATCTTTCGTTGCTCGACTTTCTGTCCCGTGCCGCCTGCAGTTACCCGCGCTGGCTGCCCGGTGAGACCACGCGGGCCAAATTGCACGCCGACGCACTGAAGAACTGGTATGACTGAAGTGGCAAAGGTAACCTGGGTCTTTCTGCGCGGGCTGACCCGTGAATCGGCACATTGGGGCGGCTTTGCGCAGGCGTTTCGGGACGCCCTGCCAGACGCCAGCGTTGTCCTGCTGGACCTGCCCGGCAACGGTGTGCTCCATCACCAGCGCAGCCCCTGGTCCATCACCCATCTGGTGGCCTTTTGCCGCGCCGAACTGCTGCGGCAGGGCCATGCGCCACCCTATCATGTGCTGGCCATGTCCATGGGGGCCATGGTGAGCGCAGAGTGGGCGCATACGGCGCCACAGGAGCTGGCAGGCGCGGTGTTGATCAACACCAGCTTTCGCCCGTTCAGCTCCATCTTCCAGCGGCTGCGGTCACGCAATTACGGGCGCATCCTGGGCATGCTGCTGTCACGTCCATCCGACGCTGCGATGGAGCACGCGGTGCTGCACATGACCAGCAACCATGCCGTGCAGCACGTAGCCGAGCTGCACGACTGGATCGCCATTCGCCAACAGCGCCCGGTGCATACCTTCAATGCGCTACGTCAATTGGTGGCTGCGGCACGTTTTCGGGCCAGCCCACGGGCGCCACGGTGCCCCGTGCTCCTGTTGGGGAGCGAGCGGGATGGATTGGTGGACGTGCAATGCACGCGCGCCATTGCCCGGCAATGGGGTAGCCCCATGACCCTGCACCCCGATGCCGGGCACGATCTGCCCCTGGATGCGCCGCAATGGGTCATCCAGCAGGTGCTGCGCTGGCGCGGTGCTGGCTGCGAGAGCATGGCTGATCGTCGATGACGTGCCCCGGGTCCGGTACCCGGTGCCGACGTTTGAACTGACCCGCCATCGGTTCCACAGCCGGGGCATCCATGCCATCGTGGCCGACCCGCAGGGGCTGCAATGGCGCGATGCGCGTGGGGCCTTCCATGGCGCCCGCTCCTCTGGAAGATACGCCGCTCAGCGCAGCCACTTCTGCATGAACTGCGCCTGGCCCATGGCCGGGTCTAGTTCGTAGTTGGCAAAACCCAGGCGGCGGTACAGCCGGTCGGCACTGCGGTTGCCCTGCAACACTTCCAGCGTGAGCTTGCAGGCACCGCGCTCGCGGGCGATTTCTTCCGCCAGGGCCAGCATCTTCTCGGCCACACCCTGGCCGCGATGGCTGGCCAGCACGGCCACGTCGTGCACATTGACCAGCGGCTCGCAGGCAAAGGTGGAGAAGCCTTCAAGGCAGTTCACCAGCCCCACGGGCACATCGCCCGCAAAGGCCAACACACTATAGGCCTGCGGCCGAGCCGCGAGCGATGCAACCAGGTTCGCACGGGCAAAGTCGCTCAACGGATGGGCTCCGCCCATCGGGTCACGGGCGTAGGCATCCAGCAGTTCCACCAGCGCCGCGCCATGCACGGGATTGGTGTAGTCAGCAGGTACCACCCGCAGGGTTTCAACAGTCGACATGCCTACACTCCTCAGGCGCTCAGGGTGTTGGCAATGCGCTGGGCACAGGCCTGGGCCTGCGCGGCATCACGCGCCTCCACCATGACCCGCAACAGTGGCTCGGTGCCGCTGGCGCGGATCAGCACGCGTCCGGTATCACCCAGTTCGGTTTCCACGGCGCGGGTCTCCTGCTCCAACCGTGCATGGGTCTTCCAGTCCTGCCCCGGCTGCAGCCGCACATTGATCAGGGTCTGCGGGAACAGTGTGACCTTGGCCAGCAATTGCGACAGCGTCTGACCGCTGCGCTGCAGCGCCTGCAACACCTGCAGGGCCGAGATCAACCCGTCGCCCGTGGTGTGCTTGTCCAACGCCAGCAGGTGGCCCGAACCCTCGCCGCCCAGAATCCAGCGGTGTTTATCCAGTTCTTCGAGCACATAGCGGTCACCCACCTTGGCGCGAACAAACTGCACGCCCCGGGCCTTGAGTGCCACTTCCACTGCCATGTTGGTCATCAGTGTGCCCACCACGCCGGGCACATGTTCGTCACGCCCCAGGCGGTCGTCGGCCATCAGATACAACAACTCGTCACCGTTGTAGAGGCGACCATCGGCATCCACCACCTGCAGGCGGTCCGCGTCGCCGTCGAGCGCGACGCCAAAGTCGGCGTGATGGGCCTTGACGGCCTCCACCAGGGTCTGCGGGTGGGTCGCACCCACCTCGTGGTTGATGTTCAGGCCATCAGGCGCGCAGCCAATGGCCACCACTTCGGCACCCAGTTCATGGAACACCTTGGGCGCAATATGGTAGGCCGCGCCGTGGGCGGCATCGACGACGATCTTGAGTCCCTTCAGGGTCAGGTCGTTGGCAAAGGTGCTCTTGCAGAATTCGATGTAGCGCCCGGCTGCATCGTCCAGGCGGCGGGTCTTGCCCAGGGACGCGGAGTCGGCCCAGACGGGAGGTTCTTCCAGCGCGGCTTCCACCGCACGCTCCCAGTCGTCGGACAGCTTGGTGCCTTGGGCACTGAAGAACTTGATGCCGTTATCCGCAAAGGGGTTGTGGCTGGCGCTGATGACCACTCCCAGCGAGGCGCGTTGCGCCCGCGTGAGGTAGGCCACGCCGGGTGTGGGCAGCGGACCGAGCAGCACCACGTCCACGCCGGCGGAGTTGAAGCCGCTCTCCAGGGCGCTTTCCAGCATGTAGCCGGAGATGCGTGTGTCCTTGCCGATCAGCACCGTGGGCCGGGGCTCGGACTGTCTGAGAACGCGGCCCACGGCGTGCGCCAGGCGCATGACGAAGTCGGGGGTGATGGGGGCTTGGCCGACGGTGCCGCGAATGCCGTCGGTGCCGAAATATTTCCTGCTCATGGTGTTGTTTCCTGTTGCCGCATGGCGCCGAATACCTTCAAAGCCTGCACCGTTTCCTTGACATCGTGCACGCGGACCACATGGGCGCCATTCTGCACGGCCAGCAGAGCCGCAGTGACACTGGGTACAAGACGGTCGCGGATATCCAGCGTGGCCACGGCAGACAGCGAGCGCTGCGTGATTGCCGCCAGCGACGACTTGCGCGACCAGCCGGCCAACACCGGGTAGCCGAGTGGCAGCAATGCCGATTGCTGGGCCAGCAGCGCAAAGTTCTGCTGCACCGTCTTGCCGAAACCAATGCCAGGGTCGATGCAGATACGAGCCATATCGACCCCCAGCCCTCGCAGATTATGCGCAAGCCGCTCCAAAAATGATAGCACCTGGATTACCACATCGCCCTCCATGGGTGCCACCTGCATGGTCTGCGGATCACGGTGCATGTGCATCAGGCAGATGCCGCAGTTGGGGTGCGCGCTGACGACCTGGGTGCCGCTGGGCGCGGTCGGTGCGGAACGCCAGCGCAAGCCCCAGATGTCGTTGATGATGTCGGCGCCCAAGTCCAGCGCCGCCTGCATGACCTCGGCTTTGTAGGTATCCACCGAAACCGGCACGCCCAACGTCACGGCGTGGCGCAACACGGGAAGTACGCGTGCCAGTTCTTCGTCCAGCGGCAACTCCTGGGCGCCCGGGCGGGTTGATTCACCACCGATGTCCAGGATGTCGGCGCCGTCCTTGAGCAACCGCTCACAATGCGCCAGTGCGGCATCCCGGCTGGCGAAGTGGCCACCATCGGAAAACGAATCGGGCGTCACATTGACAATGCCCATCACCTTGGGTGCGCTCAGGTCAATTCGAAAACGGCTGGTCTGCCAGTCCATGTGTGCTCCCCTGTTATCTCCAGCGAAAAGAAAACGGGGCACAAGGCCCCGTCTGCTTTGGATTCAGCCCTTCAAGCGGCAGTGGGTGTGGGGTCGGCTGCAACAGCGGGAGCACCACCGCTGCCACCACTGCCGGAATTGGGCGTGCGTGGTGTCCAGTCCTTGGGCGGACGCGGCTCCTTGCCGGCCATGATGTCGTCCAACTGGTCGGTATCAATGGTCTCCCACTCCAGCAGGGCCTTGGCCATGGCGTGCATCTTGTCCTTGTTGTCTTCGATCAGCTTGCGCGCCAGGGCGTATTGCTGGTCGATGATGCGGCGCACCTCGCCGTCCACCTTCTGCATGGTGGATTCACTCATCGTGGTCGTCTTGGTCACCGAGCGGCCCAGGAACACCTCGCCCTCGTTCTCGGCATAGACCATCGGGCCCAGCGCATCGGTCATGCCGTAGCGGGTCACCATGTCGCGCGCGATGTGGGTGGCGCGCTCAAAGTCGTTGCTGGCGCCGGTGGTCATCTGGTTCATGAACACCTCTTCGGCGATGCGGCCACCGAACAGCATGCTGATCTGGTTGAGCATGTATTCGCTGTCGTAGCTGTAGCGGTCCTGCGCCGGCAGGCTCATGGTCACGCCCAGGGCGCGGCCGCGGGGAATGATGGTGACCTTGTGCACCGGATCGCATTTGGGCAACAACTTGCCGATCAAAGCGTGACCGGACTCGTGGTAGGCCGTGTTGCGGCGCTCTTCCTCGGGCATGACCATGCTCTTGCGCTCGGGGCCCATCAGGATCTTGTCCTTGGCCTTCTCGAAGTCCTGCATCTCCACGACGCGGGCATTGCGTCGCGCGGCCATCAGCGCAGCCTCGTTGCACAGATTGGCCAGGTCGGCGCCGGACATGCCGGGTGTGCCACGGGCAATCACGCCGGGACTCACATCCTGGCCCAGTGGCACCTTGCGCATGTGGACATTCAGGATCTGCTCACGGCCTCGGATATCGGGCAGGGTCACATACACCTGGCGGTCGAAACGACCGGGGCGCAGCAGTGCGGCGTCCAGGATGTCGGGACGGTTGGTGGCAGCCACCACGATCACGCCGAGGTTGGTCTCGAAACCATCCATCTCGACCAGCATCTGGTTCAGCGTCTGCTCACGTTCATCGTTACCACCGCCCAGACCAGCACCACGCTGGCGACCGACGGCGTCGATTTCGTCGATGAAGATGATGCAGGGTGCATTCTTCTTGGCGTTCTCGAACATGTCGCGCACACGGGATGCGCCCACGCCAACAAACATTTCCACGAAGTCGGAACCCGAGATGCTGAAGAACGGCACCTTGGCCTCGCCGGCGATGGACTTGGCCAGCAAGGTTTTTCCGGTGCCCGGGGGGCCGACCAGCAGCAGACCGCGGGGAATGCGTCCACCCAATTTTTGGAACTTGGCGGGGTCTTTCAGGAAGTCCACGACCTCCTTGACCTCTTCCTTGGCCTCGTCGCAACCGGCCACGTCGGCAAAGGTCACGGTATTGGTGTTTTCGTCAAGCAGGCGCGCCTTGCTCTTGCCAAAGCTGAAGGCGCCGCCCTTGCCGCCACCCTGCATCTGGCGCATGAAGTAAATCCAGACGCCCACCAGCAGGAGCATCGGGCCCCAGCTGACCAGCAGGGTCATCAACAGCGAGCCTTCCTCGCGCGGCTTCACGTCGAACTTGACTCCGTTGTTGATCAAGTCACCGACCAGACCCCGGTCCAGGTAGGTGGCCGTCGTGCGAATCTTGCGATCATCCGTGGTGACCGCCACAATTTCGGTGCTGCCGCCCTGACCCTCCTGGATGATGGCGCTCTTGATGTGCTTGTTGCGGACCTCTTCCAGGAAGTCGGAATAGCCCAGCAGATTGGCGCCGGTCGTGCCGCGCGTGTCAAATTGCTTGAACACGGTGAAGAGCACCAGCCCAATCACCAACCACACTGCAATTTTCGAAAACCACTGATTATTCAAGCGAAGCTCCAATAGGGGCACAGGTAGGGATACTGTGCATATCTGGGCCCCATTTTAGGCGTTTCAAGGTGATTGGCGCGGTATTTTCCGGTTTTCTGCCACATATACCGCAAGGTTATGTAACTGCCATGTCGGACGGCACCGGTTCCCCGTGTGCCAGGCCAGTCGCTACTTCAGCCCCATGCCGACCAGAAAGGTCTCCGAGGATCGGTCACGCGAGGCTTTCGGCTTGAACGGCTTGACCACCTGGAACGCCGCCTTGAAGTGCTGCACCACGTCGTTGTAGCTGGGGCCATGGAACACCTTGGCCACCAACGCGCCGCTGGGTTTCATATGGTTCTGGGCGAACTCTATGGCCAGTTCAATCAGATGCTCCACACGCGCCGCATCCGCCGATGAAATACCCGACAGGTTGGGCGCCATGTCAGACACCACGATATCGGCCTGGCGACCCTGGAGTGCGGCTTCGAGCTGGGCCAGGACCTCGGCCTCACGGAAGTCACCCTGGATGAAGGTGACGCCCTCGATAGGCTCCATGGGCAAAAGGTCCAGACCGATGATGGCCCCGTCCAGATCGCCCACGGCTGCGCCGTCGGGCGAGAGCCGTCGCCGCACGTACTGGCTCCAGGCGCCCGGCGTGCAGCCCAAGTCCACCACCAGATAGCCCGGTTTGATCAAATGCAGGGTTTCGTCGATTTCCTTGAGCTTGTAGGCGGCACGGGCGCGGTAGCCCTCCTTGTTCGCCAACTTGACGTACGGGTCGTTGATGTGGTCGTGCAGCCAGGCTTTGTTGACCTTCTTGCTGCTGGTTTTGGTTTTCATTGGGGGGATAATAGCGGCATGCCTCAAATTCAACTGACACCCGCCCAACGCAAGGAACACCGCGCCGAGGCCCACCACCTGGACCCGGTCGTCATGGTTGGGGGCGATGGCCTGACACCTGGCGTGAAAAAAGAGGTCGATGCCGCCCTGAATGCCCATGGCCTGATCAAGGTCCGCGTGTTCTCTGATGACCGCGCCGCGCGCGAATCCATGCTCCAGACACTGGTCGACGAACTGAACGCCGCTCCCATCCAGCACATAGGCAAATTGCTGGTGCTGTGGCGTCCCCAGCCGGAAAAGGAACGCGTGCTGGATGAAGACCGCATGGCTGGTCCGCGCGATGTGAAAGTGCTCAAGTACAGCAAACGCGCCGGTCAACGCCCCGAAGTCAAAACACTGCGCGTATTGGGCAACCAGCGCCTGACCGCCGGTGGCAACGTCAAGCGCGCCAAACCCAAGCCAAAGGTCAGCGTCAAGAAGCGCAGCCAAACGTGATACTTTGCGGGACAGACCGAGCGACCGCGCTGCGAGCTCTGTCCTCCACAAATTAGGGGTGCTTGGCCAGCTTGCCAAACACCACGCTGGCGCACAGCCACTGCACCGCATACATCCCCGTCCCCACCCGGTGCCATAGCGCCAGGTTGTCGCGAGCGATGATGTGCGGGGCCACGCCAAACTCCACCAGCAGTGCCAGCAGAATACCACCCACTACAAAAAGAGTAGCGCTCTGCGCAGTATTTGCGAGGGCTGGCGGCTGATTTGACCTGAAACACATGAGCAGGATCAAGCCGCACACGACCGAGATCGCGGTCTGGGCGGAAAACAGCTTGCCGGCCATCGTGCCCGCCATCGCTGGTGTCGGCAGATGGGCAAACAGCATCGGCACGACGAAGAAGCCGACCGTCGTCAGACTGCCCCACCACAGGGCAGCGGCCCACAGCGGCAGGGAGTGCAACAGCTTAGACGTAGTGCACCGCCACGACTTCATAGGCACGCTCGCCACCCGGTGCCACGACCACGGCGGTGTCGCCACACTCCTTGCCAATGAGCGCGCGGGCAATCGGGGAGCTGATGTTGATCAGCCCGTGCTTGAGGTCGGCCTCATCCTCGCCCACGATCTGGTATTTGACACGGTCGCCGGTATCCTCGTCTTCCAGCTCCACGGTGGCGCCAAACACCACGCGGCCATCGGCCTGGATGCCGGAGGGATCAATCACCTGGGCCGCCGACAGTTTGCCTTCCACCTCCTGGATGCGGCCCTCGATGAAGCCCTGACGCTCCTTGGCGGCGTCGTAGTCGGCGTTTTCGCTCAGGTCACCCTGCGCGCGCGCCTCGGCGATGGCCTGGATGACGGACGGACGCTCAACCGTCTTGAGCTTGTGCAATTCGGCCTTGAGCATCTCGGCGCCGCGTTTGGTGATGGGATAGGTAGCCATGGTGTCTCTCTAATCGGTGAGGACAGAGCCAAAGGTCTGTCCCGCAAGTTTCTACGCTGCCACAAAGTACAAGGACAGTGCGGCGCTCGCGCGCGGCACTGTCCTCGCTGTTGGCCCAGATTATGCCAATTTATGCGGTCAATTGCGCGTGCATTTCCTGCACCGAAATGACGTCGAGTTGATCCAGGTACTTCATGCCCTCCACCGCAGCTTCGGCACCGGCAATGGTCGTATAGGTCGTGATGCGCGCCAGCAGTGCGGAGGTGCGGATCTGGCGCGAGTCGGCGATCGCGTTGCGGCGCTCTTCCACCGTGTTGATGACCATGGCCAGGGGTTCGTTCTTGATCATGTCCACAATGTGCGGGCGGCCTTCGGTGACCTTGTTCACGACGGCGCAGGGTACGCCGGCAGCGTTCATGGATGCTGCCGTGCCCTTGGTGGCCACCAGCGTGAAGCCCAGTTCCACCAGTTTGCGCGCCACCTCTACGGCGCGCGGCTTGTCGCTTTGCTTGACCGAGATGAAGGCCTTGCCCGAACGTGGCAGCTTGGCGCCGGCGCCCAGTTGCGACTTCACAAAGGCCTCGCCAAAGGTCTTGCCCACGCCCATGACCTCGCCGGTGGATTTCATCTCGGGGCCGAGAATGGTATCCACACCAGGGAACTTGACGAACGGGAACACGGCTTCCTTGACGCTGAAGTACGGCGGAGTCACCTCTTTGGAAATACCTTGCGATGCCAGTGTCTGGCCGACCATGCAGCGTGCCGCCACCTTGGCCAGCTGGATGCCGGTTGCCTTGGAGACAAAGGGTACGGTGCGCGATGCGCGGGGATTGACCTCCAGCACATAGATCACGTCCTTGCCGTCGATGTTCTGAATGGCGAACTGCACATTCATCAGGCCCACTACGTTCAGCGACGCTGCCATGGCAGCCGTCTGGCGCTTGATCTCGGTGACCGTGGCCTCGCGCAGGCTGTAGGGCGGCAGTGAGCAGGCGGAGTCACCGCTGTGCACCCCGGCCTGCTCGATGTGCTCCATCACACCGCCGATGAAGGTCACGCCAGTGGCGTCGCGGATGCAGTCCACATCGCATTCGATGGCGTCGTTCAGGAAGCGGTCCAGCAGCACCGGCGAATCATTGCTGACCTTGACCGCTTCGCGCATGTAGCGCTCCAGGTCGCGCTGCTCATGCACGATTTCCATGGCGCGACCGCCCAGAACATAGCTGGGGCGCACCACCAACGGGTAGCCCAGGGCGGCGGCCTTTTCCAGCGCTTCCGGCTCGGTACGGGCCGTGGCATTAGGCGGCTGGCGCAGCTGCAGCTCGTGCAGCAGCTTCTGGAAGCGCTCGCGGTCTTCGGCCGCGTCGATCATGTCGGGCGTGGTGCCGATGATGGGCACGCCATTGGCTTCCAGGTCGAGTGCCAGCTTCAGGGGCGTCTGGCCACCGTACTGCACGATGACGCCAACCGGCTTTTCCTTGTCCACGATTTCCAGGACGTCTTCCAGCGTCAGCGGCTCGAAGTACAGGCGATCCGACGTGTCGTAGTCGGTGGACACAGTTTCGGGGTTGCAGTTGACCATGATGGTCTCGTACCCGTCTTCGCGCATGGCCAAGGCCGCGTGCACACAGCAGTAGTCAAACTCGATACCCTGGCCAATACGGTTGGGGCCGCCACCCAGCACCATGATCTTCTTGTTGTTGGTCGGTGCAGCTTCGCATTCCGCGCCCTCGGACTCGTAGGTGGAGTACATGTAGGCGGTGTTGGTGCCAAACTCCGCCGCGCAGGTGTCCACGCGCTTGTAGACCGGGCGCACCCCCAGTGCGCGGCGCTTTTCGCGCACGGCCTTGTCGGTGGTCTTGAACTGGCGCGCCAGGCGGCGGTCCGAGAAGCCCTTTTGCTTCAGGGCGCGCAGCGTGGCGGCATCGATCTTGTCCAGTGTGGAACCGCTGGCCGGTTGCGGCAAACGCTCAATCTCCAGCTCGATCTTGACGATCTGCTCGATCTGCACCAGGAACCAACGGTCGATCTTGGTCAGCGCAAACACCTCGTCCACGCTCATGCCCTGGGCGAAGGCATCACCCACGTACCAGATGCGCTCGGGGCCGGGCTCACCCAACTCTTTTTCCAACACTTCGCGGTCTTGCGTTTTCTCGTTCAGGCCGTCCACGCCCACTTCCAACCCACGCAGCGCCTTCTGGAAGGATTCCTGGAAGGTACGGCCCATGGCCATGACCTCGCCCACACTCTTCATCTGCGTGGTCAGGCGGCTGTCTGCGGCGGGGAATTTCTCGAACGCAAAACGCGGAATCTTGGTCACCACATAGTCGATGCTGGGCTCGAACGACGCGGGGGTGGCGCCACCGGTGATGTCGTTGCGCAGCTCGTCCAGCGTGAAGCCGACCGCCAGCTTGGCGGCGATCTTGGCAATCGGGAAGCCCGTGGCCTTGGAGGCCAATGCCGAGGAACGGCTGACGCGCGGATTCATCTCGATGACGATCATGCGGCCATCCACGGGGTTGATGGAGAACTGCACGTTCGATCCACCGGTGTCCACGCCGATCTCGCGCAGCACCGCCAAAGACGCATTACGCAGGATCTGGTATTCCTTGTCGGTCAGCGTCTGTGCCGGGGCTACGGTGATGGAGTCGCCGGTGTGCACGCCCATGGGGTCCAGGTTCTCGATCGAGCAGACGATGATGCAGTTGTCGGCCTTGTCGCGCACCACTTCCATCTCGTACTCTTTCCAGCCGAGCAGCGACTCTTCGATCAGCAGCTCGTTGGTGGGCGAGGCTTCCAGGCCGCGCTTGCAGATGATCTCAAACTCTTCAGGGTTGTAGGCAATGCCGCCACCCGTTCCACCCAACGTGAAGCTGGGGCGAATGACCGTGGGAAAGCCCACGCTCTTCTGCACGCCCCATGCCTCTTCCATGCTGTGGGCAATGCCGGAGCGGGCGGAGCCCAGACCGATCTTGGTCATGGCATCCTTGAACTTCAGGCGATCTTCTGCCTTGTCGATGGCCTCGGGCGTGGCGCCAATCAGCTCCACCTTGTACTTGTCCAGCACGCCGTTGTGCCACAGGTCCAGTGCACAGTTGAGCGCCGTCTGGCCGCCCATGGTCGGCAGGATCGCATCCGGGCGCTCCTTGGCGATGATCTTCTCGACCGTTTGCCAGGTGATGGGCTCGATGTAGGTCACATCCGCCGTGGCCGGGTCGGTCATGATCGTAGCGGGGTTGCTGTTGATCAGGATGACCTTGTAGCCCTCTTCGCGCAGGGCCTTGCAGGCCTGCACGCCGGAGTAGTCGAACTCGCAGGCCTGGCCAATGATGATGGGGCCAGCGCCAATGATGAGGATGCTTTTGAGGTCGGTACGTTTTGGCATTTTTGGTGCTCTTTACTTTTCAATGAATTCAGGTTTTCTAGTTCAGGCTGGCGGTGGCCAGCTTGGAGCCAAACCAGACAAACAATCCGCCGACCGCACCGGAGAGGCTGCTGGTCAGGCGTTTGCGACGGCTGAAGCCCTGGGCCAGTCGGGCCCCGGCAAAAATCAGGCCGAACAGGTACAGCGCGCTGAACGACATCAGGATGGCGCTCAAGATCAGGAAGGGAATGGCCGGCATGTCATAGCTGGGGTCAATGAACTGCACGAAGAACGACAGCAAGAACAGAATCGCCTTCGGGTTCAGCAGACTGATGACCAGCGCCCGCTTGAAGGGATGCGCCAAATGTGCCGGCGTTTCCGCAACGGCCTTCACCTGTTGCATTTCGCGGCTGCGCCATTTCTGGATCGCCCCCCACAGCAGATTGAGCCCAACCCAACCCAGGTAGGCGGCACCGGCGTACTTCACCACCATGAACAGTGCGGGGTAGGTGCGCAACAGACTGGCAGCACCGAGGGCGGTCAGGGTCAGCAGAACGGTGTCACCCACAAACACGCCACAGGCGCCCTGCATGCCCGCCTTGACGCCGCGAGCCGTTGCCACCGACAGCACGAACAGCGAGTTGGGGCCCGGCAACAAAATGATGCCAAACGCGCCTATCACATAGGTCCAGATATCGGTGACGCCGTAGAAGCTCATGCGCGCTGGCCCTTGGCAGTTTCCATGGAGGCGATGAAACGGTCGAACAGGTAGCTGATGTCATGCGGACCGGGCGATGCCTCTGGGTGCCCCTGGAAGCAGAAGGCCGGCTTGTCGGTGCGCTCCAGGCCCTGCAGCGTGTTGTCGAACAGGCTGATGTGGGTGGCACGCAGATTGGCAGGCAGCGTCTTCTCATCCACCGCAAAACCGTGGTTCTGGCTGGTGATGGAAACGCGACCACTGTCCAGGTCCTTGACCGGATGGTTGGCCCCGTGGTGACCGAACTTCATCTTGAAGGTCTTGGCGCCGGAGGCCAGTGCCATGATCTGGTGGCCCAGGCAGATGCCAAAGGTGGGGGTGCCGGTTTCAATCAGTTCCGTGACCGCCTGGATGGCGTAGTCACAGGGCTCCGGGTCGCCGGGACCGTTGCTCAGGAAGATGCCGTCGGGCTGGTGCTGCAGCACCTCGGCCGCAGGCGTTTGCGCGGGCACCACCGTGACCTTGCAGCCACGTTCCGCCAGCATGCGCAGGATGTTCTTCTTGACGCCGAAGTCATACGCCACCACGTGGAAACGCGGTGCCGTCTGCTGACCATAGCCGGTGCCCAGCGTCCATTCAGACTCCGTCCACTGGGTCGTGGTTGTGGCAGACACTACCTTGGCGAGGTCCAGTCCCGACATGGCAGGAGCCGCCTTGGCTGCCGCAATCGCCCTCTCCACGGCGGCCGCGGTCACAGACTCGCCCGCCGCAAGCGCCAGGATGCAGCCGTTTTGCGCGCCCTGGGTGCGCAACTGGCGGGTCAACTGGCGGGTATCGATATTGGCAATGGCCACGGTTCCAGCCTTCAGCAGGTATTCGCTGAGCGTGGCGGTGCTGCGGAAGTTTGAGGCCACCAGGGGCAGATCACGGATGATCAGGCCGGCGGCATGGACCTTGCCGGACTCGATGTCCTCCGGGTTGGTGCCGTAGTTGCCAATGTGGGGATAAGTGAGGGTGACGATCTGCTGGCAATAACTGGGATCGGTGAGGATCTCCTGGTAGCCGGTCATGGACGTGTTGAACACGACCTCACCGACGGTGGAGCCGGCGGCTCCAATGGAATTGCCGATATAGACCGTGCCGTCTGCGAGCGCCAGGATGGCGGGGGGGGTGGTTCCCTTGAGAGACAAAAGCACTGGGTTCTCCGAGTGGGTTACGGGTACGCCCAAGCGTGCTCAAGAACAATTCTTGGCTGCTGTTGTTGGTTGGGAAAGGTGCTGGAACGGCGCTTGGGACGGCTGTTTTCTGGAAAGCCTCCCATTATAGCGGCTGAGGCACTCCCCATACCCCTGATGGAGGCATTTCCCTAAAGGTCGGTCAGGCTGCTGGCATGCAGGCAGATCGCCGCAGCGGCGGCCACATTCAGCGACTCCTCACCACCCGGCTGTCCGATGCGCACGTGCACTCCGGCACGCGCCATCAGTTCGGGGCACACGCCCTGCCCTTCGTGCCCCATGGCCCAGGCGCAGGGCTTGGGCAGCGCCAGGTTCTGGATCAGCTCACCCTGGTGCGAGCTGGTCACCACAATAGGCACCTGCAGCGCCGACAGATCGGCGAGTTCCAGACCTTCCAGCAGGTGCAAGCCAAAGTGCGCGCCCATGCCGGCACGCAATACCTTGGGTGACCACAAAGCGGCCGTGCCTTTGAGCGCCACCACCTGCTTGAAGCCAAAGGCTCCGGCGCTGCGCAGGATGGAACCGACGTTGCCGGCGTCCTGTACCCGGTCCAGGATCACCGTGGCGGCACCGGTCTGCAAGGCGGTATTCGCAGGCAGGTCCAGCACGAATCCCACGCCGGCGGGGGACTCCAGCCCGCTCAAATCGGCAAACAGCTTCTTGGGAATTACTATGCTTTTGATAGCTGCCTGCGCATATTCTGCGGGGGCTAGAGGCAAATACTCTTCCGTGAACACGGCCACGGCGGGCTTGACACCGCGCTGCAGGGCGGCGCTGCAGAGATGGTCGCCTTCGATCCAGAAACGCCCGGCCTTGCGGTAGGCGGTGTTCTCCTGGGCAACCTTGCGCAGCTCCTTGAGCACCGGGTTGTCGCGCGACGTGACGAGGACTGGTTCACTCATGCCAGCACCTTGGCCACCGGGCTGAACGTCTTGCGGTGCTGTGGGCACGCGCCAAAGGTTTGCAGGGCCTGCAGGTGTTCGGCTGTGCCGTACCCCTTGTGGCCGGCAAATCCGTATTGCGGGTACTGGGCGTCCAGTTCAGCGCACCAGCGGTCGCGCGTCACCTTGGCCAGGATGGAGGCGGCCGAAATGGCAGGCACCTTGCTGTCGCCCTTGACGATGGCCTCGGCCAACATGTCCAGCACCGGCAGGCGGTTGCCGTCCACCAGCACCTTGGCGGGTTTCAGGCGCAGGCCCTCCACCGCGCGGCGCATGGCCAGCATCGTGGCCTGCAGGATGTTGATTTCGTCGATCTCTTCCACGCTGGCCTCGGCAATTGAGCAGCACAATGCCTTGGCGCGGATTTCGTCGTACAACTGCTCCCGTCGGCGCGCGGTCAACACCTTGGAATCGGCCAGGCCGCGAATCGGGTTCAGGTCATCCAGAATCACGGCGGCGGCCACCACCGGACCGGCCAGCGGGCCACGCCCGGCTTCGTCCACGCCAGCGATCAGGCCGGGCGTGTCCCATGACAGCGCGACCTGCTCAGCGTGCAAGAATTTTTTCGATCGCATCGGTAGCCAAAGTGGAAGTGTCACGCCGCAGGCTGAGGTGCAGTGTGGTGAATTGTTGTTGCAGCGTCGCCATTTTCGCAGGCTGGTGCTGCAAGGCATCCAGCCACTCCAGCAAGGCATCGGCCAGCGCGCGCGGGGTGGCGCGCTCCTGGATCAGCTCGGGCACGATGAAGTCGCCGCTCAATATATTGGGCAGCCCCACCCAGGGCTGCAACTGCTTGCCCCGCATGATGCGCCACGACATCCATCCCATGCGGTAGGCAATGACCATGGGGCGCTTGAACAACGCGGCCTCCAGGGTGGCGGTGCCGCTGGCGATCAGCGTCAGGTCACAGGCCGCCAGCACGGCGTGGGACTGGCCGTCCACGATCTGCACCTGCCCTTGCAGGCCGGCCTGGGCGGCAGCGCGTTCGACCAAGCCGCGCAGGGCGGGCACCGATGGCACTATCAATTTAATAGCTGGCTGCGCCCGTTTGACGAGGGCTGCAGCCTCAAAGAAGCACAAGGCCAGGTGGCGAACCTCGGAGGCTCGGCTGCCCGGCAGGATGGCCAACACGGTATCGTCCGCGCCCAGCCCCAGGGCGGCACGCGCCGCTGCGCGATCCGGCTCCAGCGGGATCACATTGGCCAGCGGATGGCCGACATAGGTTGCGGCGATGCCATGGCTGGCCAACAGCTCGGGCTCGAACGGGAAGATGCACAGCACATGGTCCACGCTGGCGCGGATCTTCTCCACCCGCTCCGCGCGCCAGGCCCAGATCGAGGGGCAGACGAAATGCACCGTGGGAACGCCGGCGGCACGCAGGTTGCGCTCCAGGTCGAGGTTGAAGTCCGGCGCATCGACACCGATGAACACGTCAGGCTTGTCCGCCAGCAACCGCGCCTGCAACTGGTTACGGATGCCCACGATTTCGCGGTAGCGGCGCAACAGATCCCAGCCAAATCCGTGCACGCTGAGCTTGTGGTGCGGCCACCAAGCGTCAAAGCCGTGGCGCGCCATCTGCGGCCCACCAATGCCCGCAGCCTGCAACTGCGGCCAGCGGGCGCGCAGGCCACCGAGCATCAGGCCTGCCAGCAGGTCGCCAGAGGCCTCGCCAGCCACCATGGCAATGTGGGGAGATTCGCGGTCGGTCGTGCCCGGGCTTGGGCTGGTGGCACGGGACTCGCCCATGGCTTAGCGAACGATGCCGCGCTGAGGCGTGGTCTGGTCCAGGAAGGACAGCATCATGGCCACGTCGGGTGCGGCTTCGGGCGTCTTGGCAGTCAGCTCGGCGATGCGGACCTTGGCCTGCTCCAGCGTCAGGTCGTCACGGTACAGCGCCTTGTGCATGGCCTTGACGGCGCTGATGCGTTCAGGCGAGAAGCCGCGGCGACGCAGGCCCTCAAAGTTCATGGAGCGCGCCGAGGCTGGCTGGCCCTGGCACATCACAAACGGCGGCACATCGCCAACCAGCATGGAGCTGAGCGCCGTCATGCAGTGCGCACCCAGCCGCACGAACTGGTGAACGGTGGTAAAACCACCCAGGATGGCCCAATCGCCCACATGCACATGGCCAGCCAATTGCGCGTTGTTCGCGAAGATGGTGTTGTTTCCCACCTTGCAGTCGTGCGCCAGATGCACGTAGGCCATGATCCAGTTGTCGTTGCCGAGCTGGGTCACGCCGGTATCGCCAGGCGAGCCGATGTTGAAGGTGCAGAACTCGCGGATCGTATTGCGGTCGCCAATGCGCAGCTCGCAGGGCTCGCCTGCGTACTTCTTGTCCTGCGGAATGGCGCCCAGCGAGTTGAACTGGAAGATGCGGTTGTCACTGCCGATGGTGGTATGGCCTTCGATCACGCAGTGCGGTCCAACGGTCGTGCCGGCGCCGATGCGCACATGCGGGCCAATGATGGTGTAGGGCCCGACGCTGACCGAGCTGTCCAACTCGGCGGCGGGATCGACGATGGCGGTGGGATGGATCTGTGTCACGGCCGGCTGCCTTACTGGTTCAGGCAACGGTGCGCACGGTGCACATCAACTCGGCCTCGCAGGCCACATTGCCATCGACGCGCGCGACGCCCGAAAATTTGTAAATCCCGGCCTTGGCGCGGATCAGGGAGACTTCCATCACCAACTGATCGCCCGGCTCCACCGGGCGCTTGAAGCGTGCACCATCAATGCCGGCAAAGTAGTACACCATGTTGTCGTCCGGGCTGGCGCCCACGGAGTCGAATACCAACAGGGCTCCAACCTGGGCCAGCGCTTCCAGCATCATCACCCCTGGCATGACCGGGCGTTGCGGAAAGTGGCCAGTGAAGAACGGCTCGTTGATGGTCACATTTTTGATAGCCTGGATGGACTTACCCTTGTCGATGGCCGTCACCCGGTCCACCATGAGGAAGGGGTACCGGTGCGGCAGTTTCTTGAGAATGTCGTGGATATCCATCATTTTTTTGTCTCTTTTTCCAAAGTCTTGATGCGGTCGCGCAGGCTGTGCAGTTGCTTGAGCGATGCCGCGTTGCGTTCCCAGTTGGCATTTTCGTCCACGGGGAAGATTCCGGTGTAGTGGCCGGGCTTGGGCAGCGACTTGCTGACCAGCGTACCGGCGGAAATGTTGACGTTGGCACCAACCGTCAGATGGCCCAGGATGATGGCCCCGCCACCCACCGTGCAGTTGGGTCCGATGGTGGCGCTGCCGGCAACGCCCACGCAGCCGGCCATGGCCGTGTTGCGGCCCACGCGCACGTTGTGGCCGATCTGGATCAGGTTGTCGAGCTTGACGCCGTCCTCGATGACGGTGTCCTGCAGGGCACCGCGGTCGATGCAGGTGTTGGCGCCGATTTCGACGTCGTTGCCGATCTGCACGGCGCCCAGCTGCTCGATCTTTTCCCAGGCCTCGCCATTGGGCGCAAAGCCAAAGCCATCGGCGCCGATGACCACGCCGGCGTGCAGGATGCAGCGCTCGCCCACCACACAGCCCTCGCCCACGGTGACGCGCGACTTGAGCACGGTGTCGGCACCGATGCGCGCACCACGCTCAACCACGCACAACGGCCCGATGCTGGCTGCAGGGTGCACCACGGCCTGGTCATCCACCACCGCGCTGGGATGGATACCAGCCTGCGGACGCGCGTCGCGCCCCCGCTTCCACAGTTGCGTGAGCTTGGCGAAATACAGATAGGGCTGGTCGGTGACGATGCACGCGCCGCGCGCCACGGCGACGTCGCGCATGGCGGGCGCCACAATCACGCAGCCGGCCCGCGAGGCCTGTAGCTGCTGTTGGTAGCGGGGGTTGCTGAGAAAGCTGATGTCTTGCGGCGTGGCGGCCTCCAGCGGAGCCAACCCGGTCACCAACAATGCGCCATCACCATGCAAATCGCCGCCCAAGGCGGCGATGATTGAAGCCAGATCGCGCTTCATGCTCCACACATGTTCTTCCAAGGCTTACTTGGAATTGGTGTTGAGGATCTTGAGCACCTTGTCGGTGATGTCGTGCTTGGTGTTGACGTACACCACTTCCTGAATCACGATGTCGTACTTCTCGGAGTCGGCCACCTGCTTGACGGCTTTGGTGGCACGGTCCAATACCTGCTGAAGTTCTTCATTGCGACGGCCATTCAGGTCTTCCTGAAATTCACGCTGGCGACGCTGCAGGTCGCGCGTCATTTCAGCGCCTTCCTTCTGGCGACTGACGCGCTGGCTTTCGCTCAGGGTGGGGGCATCGCGTTCAAACTTCTCACCAAAAGCCTTCAAAGCGGCTTGTTGGTCAGCCAGTTCCTTTTGGCGCTTGGAGAACTCCTGCTCCAGCTTGCTCTGGGCGGTCTTGGCCGGAGCGGACTCCGTCGTGATGCGCTGGGTGTTGATGTACCCCACCTTGAAATCCTGCGCCGCTGCGCTCATTGCGCACCCAGCCAGCACTGCAGACACCAACCAACCAAGTTTTGACGTATTCATTAGAAAGAGCTTCCGATCTGGAATTGCAAGGACTGGATTCTATCGTTATCGAATTGTTTGAGTGGCTTGGCAAATGCCAAACGCAGGGGGCCAACCGGAGAGATCCAGCTGATTCCCACGCCCACAGAGCTGCGCATGTCGTTCAACTGGATGGATTCGTCCGCACCATAAATGCCACCTGCATCCAGGAAGGTGTAGACGCGCAAGGTGCGATCCTTGCCGCCACCGGGCAACGGCGACAGTAACTCCAGGTTGAAGTTGACCTTTTTGGTGCCACCGGTGGCCGTCAAGCCCAGATTGCGCTGCGTGGCAGTCGTCAGACTGCCCTGCTCAAAACCACGCACCGTTCCCAGACCACCGGAGTAGAAGTTCTTGAAAATGGGGTACTCACCGTCACCCGTCGCGGCTCCCATGGACAGCTCCGCATTGAGCGCAGCGGTAATCTTGTTGGTGACGGGGATGTACTGCTGGTACAGCGCCGTACCCCGAACGTATTTGAGTTCGCCTGCGACACTCCACTCGGCGGAAGTCTTCATCACCTTGCCAGTGGTTGGAACCAGCGCACTATCACGGGTATCCCTACCCCAACCGACAGTCAAAGGCACTGCATTGCTGGTGAACCCGAATTTATTGGCAAAGTCCTGATACACGACCGGCAGCAAATTCCCCGGAACGATGGTGGTCTGGTCAACGCCGATACCGAAATACACAGTGTCATATTCCGTGAACGGGACACCAAACCGGATGCTGCCACCCGTGGTTTCAATGGCGTAGCTGTTGATGTCCACGTAGGGTTTGGTATTGCGCTGGTACACGTCCAGGGACCGGGACACCCCATCTTCCGTGAAGTACGGATTTGTGGTGTTGAACACCAAGGTGCGATTCTGCTTGCTGGTGTTGAGTTCAATACCCAGTGAATTTCCAGACCCGAAGGCATTGTCCTGCTTGAAGCCGAAGGACACGCCGAAGCCGTCGGCACTGGAAATGCCTGCGCCCAGACTGATGCTACCGGTTGGCTTTTCGGCCACCGTGACGGTCAGGTCCACCTGATCGAAGGAGCCCGGCACTTCCTGCGTGTCCATGGTCACTTCCTTGAAGTAGCCAAGACGGTCCACGCGGTTACGGGTCTGACGGATCTTCTCGCCGTCGTACCAAGCCGCTTCAAACTGGCGGAACTCTCGCCGAATCACTTCATCACGGGTGCGATCATTGCCGACGACGTTGATGCGGCGCACGTACACACGCCGTGACGGGTCCACCTGCAAGGTGATCTCCACCCGATTGGTGGCCCTGTCGATCGTAGTGCGTGGCTCCACCCGGGAAAACGCGTAACCAAAGTTGCCAAAATGGTCCGTGAAGGCCTTGCTGGTCTGCGCAACCTGATCGGCGTTGTACGGCTGCCCAACCTGGATGCCGACCAGTGATCGGAATTCATCTTCCTTGCCGAGGAAGTTACCCACCAGATTGACCTTGGACACCACAAACTGATCACCTTCGGAAATATTGATGGTGATGCTCATGTCCTGCTTGTTGGGCGAAATCGCGACCTGGGTGGACTCCACCTTAAATTCCAGGTAACCACGCGCCAGATAATAGGAACGCAAGGCTTCAATATCCGCGTTCAGCTTGGCGCGCGAATAACGATCCGACTTGGTGTACCAACTCAGCCAGCCGCCTGTGTCCAGGTCGAACAGCCCGCGCAACGTGGACTCCGTGAATGTCTTGTTGCCAACGATGCGGATGTCACTGATCTTGGCAGGCTCACCCTCCATCACGGCAAAGCTGAGGTTGACGCGGTTGCGGTCCACTGGCGTTACCGTGGTCACGACCTCGGACGCATACATGCTGCGATTGATGTACTGACGCTTCAATTCCTGCTCGGCGCGATCAACCAGTGCCTTGTCAAAAGGCCGTCCGTCTGCCAGTCCAATCTGCTGGAGCGCCTTCTTCAATACATCCTTGTCGAACTCTTTGGCACCCACGAAATCGACATCGGCGATGGTGGGGCGCTCTTCAACAATCACCACCAGCACATTGCCATTGACCTCGATACGAACGTCCTTGAACAGCCCCAATCCAAAGAGTGCCTTGATCGATGCGGCCGCCTTCTCGTCGCTATAGGTGTCTCCCACCCGAACTGGCAGCGATGCAAAAATCGTTCCGGCCTCGGCCCGCTGCAGCCCTTCGACGCGAATGTCCTGAACGGTGAACGGATCCACGGCCCACGCGCTCTGAAGAAGCAGAAGCGATGCCGCTGCAACAGAAGCTCGGCGCAAGAATTTACGATTGAATTGCATATTCATCAATTTAAGTATTCCGGAAGTTTGAGGACAGCCCAGGGAAATCACCGCAGCAGGCGCGTCACATCGTTCATGATGGCAACAGACATCATCATCAGCAGGATCACCAATCCCACTTTTTGCAGCCGCTCTGTCCACGGCAACGTCACAGGCTTTCCAGAAAGTGCCTCCCAAAGATAATACATCAGGTGCCCACCATCCAGAATCGGCAGGGGCAGCAGATTCAGAACGCCCAGGCTGATGCTCATCAGGGCAAGAAACATCAAGAATTGCGTTGGTCCCATCGCAGCTGATTTGCCCGCATAGTCGGCAATGGTGATCGGGCCACTCAGGTTGTTGAGGGACGCCTCACCGGTCACGATCTGTCCCATGACGCGCAAGGTCAGCGCAGATGTTTCCCAGGTGTGCGCCAGGGCTTCGCCAATACCGTCGAGCAGACCATACTGGACAGTTGTCATGGCCGGTGGCGCGCCAATGCCGGCACCAATCCGACCAATGAACTGGGCGCCATCGCGCTCCCGCTTCGGCGTAACAGACACGGATTGGCGTGTATCGCCCCGCTCCAGCAACCATGTTTGTGGTTGTGGGTCGCCACTGCGACCGGAGACCCGAATCAACTCACGCAATTGCCCAGCATCCACAATGTCGGTCTGGTCGACCCGCAGCACCACATCACCAGCCTGCAACCGGGCTTGTGCCGCGGCGCCATTCGGCAAAATGGAGCCTAAACGCGCCTGCGAGAAGGGTCCAAGGACTCCAATTTTCTCAAACAATTGGGCATCGGCATTGCGCGCATCGACCGTGCCGAGCGCGAGGAGAACGGATTGCGGGTTGTGTGCACGCGATGTTTGAAATGCAACCTGCACATTGCGGTGCTCGATGGCGCCACGTGCCAGCCACCAACGGAAGCTCTCGAAGGAAACAACCTCCTCCAACGCTTCGCCCTCGAAGCCCGCTTGCAGCACATGCTCACCACCAGCAAAACCAGCAGCAGCCAGAATGGAGCCTTGCGGCGGGCGCCCCACCAGCGCTTGGGGCTGCTCCACCCCTACCCAATTGACCACGCAGTACAGAACAACGGCCAGCAGCAGGTTCGCCGCGGGGCCGGCGACCACAATCGCAGCGCGGCTGCGCAGGGGTTGGGTGTTGAACGCCAGTCCTCGCTCATCAGCAGCCACGGGGGCCTCGCGCTCGTCGAGCATCTTCACGTAACCGCCAATGGGCAACAGACCCACGATGTATTCGGTGCCGGATTTCGGCGATGTCCAACCGAGAACACGTGGCCCAAAGCCTATGGCGAATCGCAAAACCTTGACGCCGCAAGCGCGCGCCACCGAAAAGTGCCCGAACTCGTGCACCGCAACCAATACTGCGATGGCAACGACGAAGGCGGCCAGTGTCAACATATCAGAGCGTCATCCTCCATTACCCGTGCAAACGGGTAATGGAATCTTCAGCCGCCTGCCGGGACTGCCGGTCCAAGTCCAACAGGTCTTCCAGTGAACGGGGCGCCTGCGGCACAATTTTGCCAAGGGTCTGCGCATTGACATGGTGGATCTGGTCATAGCGAATCCTGCGATCCAGAAACGCGGCCACCGCCACTTCGTTGGCTGCGTTGAGCACCGCGGTGGTTCCGGCCGGGGCCCTCAGGGCCTCCCATGCCAGATCGATGCCGGGATATCGCTGTTTGTGTTCATCGGAGGCAATGTCCTCGAATGTCAGACTCGCCATGCCGGAAAAATTCAGGGCCGTGGCACCGGATGTGATGCGGTCCGGCCAGGACAGACCATAGGCAATGGGTCCCCGCATATCTGGAGTACCCAGCTGCGCGACCACCGAATTGTCCACGTACTGCACCATGGAATGGATTACGCTCTGCGGATGCACCACCACCTGGATTTGTTCCGGCGCGACACCAAACAGGAAACGGGCCTCAATCACTTCCAAGGCCTTGTTCATCATGGTTGCCGAGTCCACCGAAATCTTGCGCCCCATGACCCAATTGGGATGGGCACACGCCTCTTCGGGCGTCACTTCGCGCAGGGTACGCGGATCGCGGGTACGAAACGGCCCGCCCGAGGCGGTGAGAATGATCTTGTCAATACGCGATGGCCAGTCACGTGGATCCTGTGGCAGCGACTGGAACACCGCAGAGTGTTCGCTGTCGATGGGAAGCAAGGTTGCGCCGCCTGCTGTCACCGTGTCCATGAACAGTTGGCCGCCTACCACCAAGGCCTCTTTATTGGCCAATAGCAGGCGTTTTCCAGTACGTGCAGCGGCCAGGCATGGCGCCAAACCCGCTGCCCCGACGATGGCCGCCATGACGGTATCCGCCAGCTCATGACCAGCAACCATATCAATCGATGGTGTGCCCCAGAGAACCCGGGTTGGCAAATCCTCGGCACGGCAGCGTGCTTCCAATTGCAATCCATGCATCTCGCTCGCCATCACGGCGAATGCGGGTCGGTGGCGCACGCATTGGGCGAGCATCGTGTCGACACTGGTTGATGCCGTCAGCGCGAATACCTCAAACCGCTCCGGATGGCGACCGATGACATCCAGTGTGTTCACCCCGATGGAGCCAGTGGACCCCAATACCACAACTCTATTCTTTACAAAATTCATTACGTACCCAGCATCATGGCCAGAGGAAGGATGGGCAACAACGCATCCACGCGGTCCAGCACCCCTCCGTGACCCGGCAACAAACCGCTGCTATCCTTGATTCCGGCACTGCGCTTGAACAGCGACTCAACCAAGTCGCCAACCACGCTCATGACGGCCAGGAACAGGACGGCAAGCACCATGAAGCCCGGATGCACGTCACCCAGGCGGGTGTACAGACTGGGCGCACCTGGATAGATCGAATGATCAAGGCTGCGCCAAAAAAATGCACAGGCAACAACACCCAGCATCCCCCCAATGGCGCCTTCCCAGGTCTTTCCGGGACTGATTGTGGGTGCCAGCTTGCGACCAATGAAGCGACCGCCAAGCGCCCGCCCGGCGAAGTAAGCAAAGATGTCCGCGATCCACACCAGAACCAATATCGAAAACAAGAAATTGATGCCAGCCACGCGCGCCTGCGCCACGGCGACCCAGGCAACCCACAGCGCCAGAACGCCGCCACACAAACGCAAGGTGCGCGGCACCTGCATCCACACAGAAACACCCCGATATAGCAGCCAGGCACCGAGAATAACCCAGGCACCACCGGCCATGATCCAGAGGGGTTTCAGCGGAACATACAACAACCCCCAGTACCAGGAAAGTAGACACATCAGGGCGCAAACGGCGCCTGCCACCAACGCGCCCGTCTGATCGCACTGGTTCATGCGCGCCCACTCCCAAGCACCCGCAGCTATCAGGATGACTGCCACCAAGGCAAATACTTCCGCAACCGGGTAGAAAACGGCGGGGAGCAAAACGGCCAGCAGCAAAAGCGCCGTGATGATTCTTTGCTTGAGCATGGCCAATCCTTCAGGATGCGGCAGGCGCACCAGCCACTTGGTCCGGCGTCTTGCCAAATCGCCGTTCGCGTGAAGCGAACTCCAGTAGGGCCGCATCCAGTGCGGCCTCATCGAAGTCCGGCCACAGCAATTCGCTGAAATGCAACTCTGAGTAGGCGGCCTGCCACAACAGAAAGTTGCTCAACCGCTTTTCGTTGCCGGTGCGAATAATCAAATCCGGGTCAGCGCAATACGCCATTGCCAATGCACCGGACAGGCTGTCTTCAGTGATCGGAGTGCCAGAGGCAGCCAAGCGTGCGGCAGCGCTCGCAATATCCCAGCGTCCGCCATAGTTGAAGCACACATTGAGCGTCAGCCGTGTGTTCTCCGCTGTTGCTGTCTCTGCCTCCGCCAGACCCTTCTGGACTCGTGCTGAGAGGTTTTCCCTGGCGCCAACGAACCGCAGGCGAACGCCGTCACGCAGGAGTTTCGGCACTTCCCGGGATAGTGCCAAGGCCAGAATGTCCATCAATCCAGAAACCTCATCTGCAGGGCGGTTCCAGTTCTCAGAGGAAAAGGCAAAAACGGTGAGGATTTCCACTTTCCTGCCCGGACAGGCACTCACAATGCGTTTGAGCGCATCCACGCCTTGCTTGTGGCCCGCAATGCGCGGCAAATACCGCTTGGACGCCCAGCGTCCATTTCCATCCATGACAATGGCAATATGGCGTGGCACGGAAACCTGTTCAGCCATATAGGACCAATTGGTTCGACTCAGAACAGCGGTCAAACCGCCATGATGTCATGTTCTTTGGCAGCGACCAGTCGATCCACTTCGGCAATGTGGCGATCCGTCAGCTTCTGAATATCGGCTTCCGAGCGCTTCTGATCATCCTCCGATGCCAGCTTTTCCTTGACCAGCTTCTTCACAGCCTCGTTTGCATCCCGGCGCAAATTGCGCACGGCGATTTTGGCACTCTCACCTTCGCCACGCACGACCTTGCTCAGCTCGCGTCGCCGCTCTTCCGTCATGAGTGGCATGGGAACACGGATCAGGTCACCCATGCTGGAAGGGTTCAGGCCGAGGTCACTGTCGCGGATCGCCTTCTCGATTTTGGCGCCCATGCCCTTTTCCCATGGTTGCACGCTGATGGTCCGCGCATCCAGCAAGGAGAGGTTTGCAACCTGGCTGATAGGCAACATCGAGCCATAGTAGTCAACATGCACCGTGTCGAGCAATGCAGGATTGGCGCGTCCGGTGCGGATCTTTGTCAAGTTGTGCTTAAAGGCCGCGATGGATTGATCCATCTTTGCATCCAGCGTCTTCTTAATTTCATCAATTGCCATAATTCCTCCTCAACCCGTCCAATCCGTTGCAACAATCCCCATAGACGCTTACACGTATACGAGCGTGCCTTCATCCTCACCCATCACCACTCGCTTGAGCGCTCCATGCTTGAAAATGGAAAACACCTTGATGGGGAGCTTCTGGTCGCGACACAATGCAAACGCCGCCGCATCCATGATTCCCAGGTTTTGCGACATTGCATCGTTAAAGGTGATCTTGGAATATCGGGTTGCACTAGCATCCTTCTTTGGGTCGGCAGAGTAAACACCGTCCACCTTGGTCGCCTTCAACACGATCTCGGCACCGATTTCGGCGCCACGCAACGCCGCCGCAGTATCTGTCGTAAAGAACGGGTTACCTGTACCCGCTGCAAAAATGACAACCTTGCCTTCTTCAAGATACTGCAGGGCCTTGGGACGCACATATGGCTCCACAACCTGCTCAATCCCAATGGCCGACATCACGCGAGCAATCAGACCCGCCTTGTTCATGGTGTCACCCAGCGCTAAGGCGTTCATCACGGTCGCCAGCATTCCCATGTAATCAGCAGTGGCACGGTCCATTCCGACCGAGCCACCCGCTACACCGCGAAAAATGTTGCCTCCACCAATCACAACCGCCACCTCGACACCCAGGCGCGTTACTTCGGCGATTTCATCGACCATGCGGACAATGGTATCGCGGTTGATGCCGAACTGGTCGTCACCCATCAGCGCCTCTCCCGACAACTTCAGCAAAATGCGCTTGTAAGCAGGCGTTTCTTGGCTCATGGGTAACTCCGGATAATGCGCATGATGAGAAGATGAAGGCTGTCGATCAGGCTGCCTGCTGGGCTGCAGCAACCTGTGCTGCCACTTCTGCCGCAAAATCGTCAACCTTTTTCTCAATACCCTCACCAACGACATACAGAGTGAAAGCCTTCACGGAAGTTCCGGCGGCCTTGAGCATTTGCTCAACGGTCTGCTTGTCGTTCTTGACGAAGGTCTGGTTGAACAGCGAAACCTCCTTGAGGTATTTCTGCACGCCGCCTTCGATACGTTTGGCAACAATTTCAGCAGACTGAACGGGTTTGCCAGCAGCCGTGGCGACCGCCGCGTCTTCGGCGGCCTTCGCAGCCGCAACAGAACGCTCACGCTCCACCAACTCGGCAGGCACGTCATTGCTGGTCAACGCAACGGGCTTCATGGCGGCAACGTGCATGGCCACGTCCTTGGCTGCAACAGCATCGCCTTCAAACTCAACGACAACACCAATACGGGTGCCGTGCAGGTAGGAGGCCAGTTGAGCACCGGACGAGAAACGCTTGAAACGGCGGAAGGTCATGTTTTCACCGATCTTGCCAATTAGCCCCTTGCGCACGTCTTCCAGAGTGGGACCAAAACCGTCTTGTTCGTAGACCAGCGCGCCCAAAGCGGCAACGTCGGCAGGATTGTGCTTGGCGATCAGCGCTACAGCCGCATTGGCCAAGCCCAGGAAACTGTCATTCTTGGTAACGAAGTCTGTTTCGCAGTTGACTTCGAGCAACGCACCAACATTGCCTTCCATGGAACAGACCACCACGCCTTCGGCGGTGATGCGCGCAGCGGCCTTACCAGCCTTGCTACCCAGCTTGACGCGCAACAATTCTTCTGCCTTGACCATGTCGCCATCCGCCTCGGTCAGCGCCTTCTTGCACTCCATCATGGGAGCGTCCGTTTTTCCACGCAGTTCAGCAACCATGCTTGCGGTAATTGCAGCCATTTCGTTTCTCCGTAATCAATTCAACAGTTTAATAAAGGCTAAAAAAAAGGGGCCACGAAGCCCCCTTTTTCGGGCGGCAAAGACTTAAGCAGAAGCTTCGCTCACCTCAACGAACTCGTCACCACTTTCAGCGGAAACCGCCTTGACAACATCGTCCATGGCGTTGGCGCGGCCTTCAAGGATCGCATCAGCGATTCCGCGTGCATACAGCGTCACGGCCTTGGAAGAATCGTCGTTGCCGGGAATAACATAATCAATACCCTCTGGGGAATGATTGGAATCCACCACACCGATCAGGGGAATGCCCAACTTGCGTGCTTCGGCAATAGCGATCTTGTGATAACCCACGTCGATGACGAAGATGGCGTCCGGCAGTGTTGCCATGTCCTGAATGCCGCCAATGTCTTTTTCCAGCTTTGCCAACTCACGAGCGAACATCAGTTGCTCTTTCTTGCTCATGCTTTCCAGACCAGCCTCTTGCTGCGCCTTCATTTCCTTCAAACGCTTGATCGACGTCTTGACAGTTTTGAAGTTGGTCAACATACCACCCAGCCAACGCTGGTCCACATATGGAACGCCGGCGCGCTGGGCTTCAGCAGCCACGGTTTCACGCGCTTGACGCTTGGTACCAACCATCAAAATGGTACCGCGCTTGGCCGCCAACTGACGAACAAACTTGGCAGCATCCTGGAACATCGGCAGCGACTTTTCCAGGTTGATGATGTGGATCTTGTTACGATGGCCGAAAATAAACGGGGCCATCTTGGGGTTCCAGAAGCGGGTTTGGTGTCCGAAATGAACGCCGGCTTCCAGCATTTCGCGCATTGTTACAGCCATGAATTACTCCAAAGGTTAGGTCTAAAATCCAGCCCCCTTATTGCCACCCAGGCGAAAAAGCCTGCATGATCAACACCTTGACGGGGCGAATTTGCGATTGCTCTACCAACGGCCCAATGCACCATCAGCAAAGCCGTTCGAGTATAACATGCCGGCTCATGCGGTAAGCCGCCCCTTTTTTCCATCCAAGGGATCGTTTCCGTCGGACAATGCATCCAAACTCTGTCAACGGCGCAGGAAGGAATCAGCATGAAGGTCAAATTTTGGGGGGTTCGCGGATCCATTGCCTCGCCTGGCCCCAAAACGGTGCGCTATGGCGGCAACACCACCTGCATCGAAATTCGCACGGACAACAATGAACTCATCATTCTCGACGCCGGCACCGGCATCTTTCCCCTGTCTCAGACACTGCTCGCCGAACTTCCGGTGACCGCAAATGTGTTGATCACCCATTCCCACTGGGATCACATTCAGGGGCTTCCCTTTTTTATTCCCAACTTCATCCCAGGGAACACTCTGCGATTGCATGGTGGCTTTGACCCGGTTTCCGGAAAAGGTATCGAACAGGTCATGGCTGTGCAGCTCCAATACAGCTACTTTCCCGTCCGCGAAGCAGAGATGAAGGCACGTATTGAATATGTGACGCTGGTACCTGGGGAGTCCATACAAATCGGCTCGGCGACTGTCACCCCGTGCATGCTCAACCACCCGGTAATCGATTTTGGCTACCGTATTGAATGCAACGGAAAGTCCGTCTTCTTTACAGGTGACCATGAACCGCCATACAACATCTATGAGCCTGGAGATGACGGCTACGATGAATACCAGGTGTTTGTGAATGACAAGACCAATATGATTCACGACGCCATCCAGGGCGTGGACGTATTCATTGCCGATAGTTCTTACACCGACACAGAGTATCCAACCAAGAAGGGCTGGGGCCATGGCACCTTCAGTTCCAGCATTGCAAGTGCCCGACGCGCCAACGCCAAAGTGCTTTTCTGTACCCACCACGAGCCAACCAGAAGCGATGACGCACTGGAAGCCGCCTTCCGTGAGGCCCTCGAAAGCAACACGGAAATAGCACGAGGAATGGATATCCGGCTCGCTCGCGAGGGAGACTGCTACGAATTCTGAGCGCATTCTGGCCCTGCAAAGCAGCACCCCACCGAAGGTGCAGCCACTCTTTGGCAGCGCCGCTTCAAAGAATATAGAAGTATGTGCAGCGGCGCTGCTGGAGCCACACGCCCTGATGCAACGTGCGGGTCTCGCTGTGGCCCAGTTGGCCATGGCAATTGCTCCACATGCCAGAGTCATTTGGATAGCCTGTGGACCGGGAAACAATGGCGGGGATGGATTCGAGGCCGCCCGCAACCTGCTACGGTGGGGAAAGTCTCCCATCGTCAGTGGTCTCATTGACCCAAAAAGCCTGCCTGCAGACGCAAAGACGTCGTGGCTGGGAGCCCTCCAGGATGGCGTCGCCTTTGTTGACGGCACTCCCACAAGCTACGACCTATGCATTGATGCTTTGTTTGGAATGGGACACTCCCGGCCCCTCGAAGGCCGATACCGTGACTGGGTTGAGCTGATGAACGTAGGTGCCGCGCCAGTGATTGCAGTTGATGTCCCTTCCGGCCTCAACGCAGACACGGGCGCCTGTCTATCCGCACACGTCAAGGCCCAATTCACGCTCAGCCTGCTGACCCTGAAGCCCGGGTTATTTACCGCAGATGGGCGGGAAGCCTGTGGCGAGTTATGGTTCAACAGCTTGGGAGTTTCTCCATCGCATTCTCCTACTGCCGTGCTGTCGGCCCCTCCACGGTACGTCGCGCGAGCACATAACACGCACAAAGGCAGCTACGGGGATGTGGCCATCATTGGAGGAAGCTCCGGAATGACCGGCGCGGCCATTCTCTCCGCGCGGGCAGCACTGCATGGTGGAGCTGGACGGGTATATGTAAGCATGCTGGATACCGATGCTCCACGATTGGATGTACTTCAACCCGAATTGATGTTTCGTGAGGCTTCCAAATTGCCGCTGGAATCCATGACTGTTGTAGCAGGATGCGGCGGCGGTGACAGCATAGTCGCACATCTGCCGGACATACTGAGCCGATCTGCACGACTGGTACTGGATGCCGATGCATTGAATGCCATCGCCAAGGACACATCACTGCAAGATCAGCTGTCTTCCAGAAGCACCAATTCCACGGTGCTCACACCACACCCGCTGGAAGCGGCACGCCTTCTGAAGCTGGAAACCCGGAACGTCCAGACCGACCGACTGGCCGCCGCGCAATCGCTATCCAACCGATTTGCCTGCACCGTGGTACTCAAAGGTTCCGGTACCGTAATTAGCGCGCCAGGTGTCATACCGCATATCAACCCAACCGGCAACGCACGACTGGCCAGCGCTGGCACCGGCGATGTACTGGCCGGAATGATCGGTGCCAGATGGGCCGCTGGATACGAGGCAACTTCTTCCGCCTGTGCGGCCGTCTTCCACCACGGACACATCGCAGACACTCGGCCCGCGACCACGCCCCTCACAGCCCAGGATTTGATTCAAGCTCTGTGAAAGACTGGCAAGAAGACCGCCCCCAAGCGGCCACAGTATCGCGACGCGTCTCAACGACGCTTTCTGGACGTCTTTTTGGGTGCAGCACCAGCTGAGTCCGCGGCCTTGGATGGCTTTGCCGATTTTCCGCTAGCGCGTTTGCGCGACTCAACCGCGAACGATGCGGCACGCGCACTCACCGGAGGCTCCGAACGCTCCAACTTGCCGGCACGCGCCTTGCCATCCCGACCGACACCCTTGTCCAACATGGCTCGTGAAACCAAGCCAACGCCATCTTGAACCAGACGAAAATCGATCTTGCGACCATCGAGGTCGACCCGGCTTACCTGGATGCGCACGCGCGTGCCAATGGCGTAACGCGTGCCGGTTCGCTCACCTCGCAGCTCCTGCCGTGCTTCATCAAACCGGAAGTACTCACCACCGAGCTCCGTAATATGGACAAGGCCTTCCACGTACATCTCGTCCAAAGTCACGAATACACCAAAGCTGGTTGCGGCAGTCACAACGCCGCTGTATTCCTCCCCCAAATGCTCCTTCATGTATTTGCACTTCAACCACGCTTCTACATCACGGCTGGCCTCATCGGCACGACGTTCGTTGGCGCTGCAATGTAGCCCGGCTGCCAGCCATGCCATACCCTCGGCATTTGTCTTCTTGGGCGCCTGCTTGGCCTGGCCAGTCCGACTGGCATTACCCTTCTCCAAGCGGCGGGCCAACTTGGCATGCGCCTCTCCCGGCGTTGGCAGCACCGGCAATTGGTAGCGCGTCTTGGCCAGAATCGACTTGATGACACGGTGTACCAGCAGGTCTGGATAGCGGCGTATGGGACTTGTGAAATGGGTGTAGGCACCATAGGCCAGGCCGAAGTGCCCACTATTGGAGGGCGTGTAGATGGCCTGCTGCATGGAGCGCAGCAACATCGAATGGATTTGCTGCGCATCGGGGCGGTCTTTCGTCGCCTCGGCAATGGCCTGAAACTCCCCCGGTGAAGGGTCATCGCTGATGCTCATACCCAGCCCGGTAGCCTTCAGGTAATTTTGCAGAATTTCCTTCTTCTCCGGCGTAGGTCCCTCATGCACCCGAAACAAACCTGGGTGTTTGCTCTGCGCGATGAAGTCGGCGCTGCAGACGTTGGCTGCAAGCATGGCCTCCTCAATCACCCGGTGCGCCACATTGCGTGTTCGCGGGGCAATCTTTTCAATACGCCCGTTCTCGTCACAAATGATTTGCGTCTCTGTGGTCTCAAAATCGACCGCGCCCCGCTTCTGCCGCGATTTCAGCAGTGCTTGGTAGACACCATGCAAATTCAGCAGATCGCCCACACGGTCCTTGCGCTTCATTGCCTCAGGTCCACGGGTATTGCCCAGAATGGCAGCCACCTCAGTATAGGTAAACCGCGCATGGCTCCACATCAATGCAGGGTAAAACTGATAGGCCTCAACCTGCCCATCGGCGGAGACAAACATGTCGCACACCATGCACAGGCGCTCCACCTCAGGGTTCAGTGAGCACAGACCGTTGGAGAGCTTCTCCGGCAACATGGGGATGACTCGACGTGGAAAGTACACACTGGTGGCACGGTCATAGGCATCCACATCTATCGCCGAGCCAGTTTCTACATAGTGACTGACATCGGCGATTGCAACCAGCAGGCGCCAGCCTTTGGCGGCAGACTTGCCACGACCTTTCGTGGCGGGCTCGCAATAGACAGCATCGTCAAAGTCACGTGCATCCTCCCCATCAATCGTCACCAGCGGTACATCGGTCAGATCGATCCGATCCGCGCGGTCCTGGGGCCGTACTTTGTCGGGCAGTGTTCGCGCCAGCGCAATACAGGCTTCCGAGAATTCATGCGGCACGCTGTACTTGCGCACCGCAATCTCGATTTCCATGCCGGGATCATCAACCTCGCCCAGTACCTCCTTGATGCGCCCGACTGGCTGCCCAAACAAAGCCGGAGGTTCAACCAGTTCGACTACGACTACCTGCCCAACCTTGGCGACACTGGTCGCTCCCTTGGGGATCAGAACATCCTGGCCATAACGCTTGTCTTCGGGTGCAACCAGCCAGACGCCGCTCTCCTGCAGCAAGCGCCCGATGATGGGCTGTGCGGATCGCTCCAGTATTTCAACAACCCGTCCCTCCGGCCTTCCCTTGCGATCACTGCGCACAATGCGCACCTTGACCCGGTCCTTGTGCAGGACCGCGCGCATCTCGTTAGGGGGTAAATAGATGTCCGGCGCACCGTCATCTCGGGAGACAAATCCATGGCCATCGCGATGACCTTGAACAATTCCTTCAACTTCATCAAGAAGTCCGCTGTTTTGGCTAAAATTTTTGATATACTTCTCTCTTTCCTGAAATGCCCAGATGGCGGAATTGGTAGACGCACTAGTTTCAGGTACTAGCGCTGAGAGGCGTGGAGGTTCGAGTCCTCTTCTGGGCACCAACTATGTTAATGTAGTTACTGAAAAGCCGCTGAACTTCAGCGGCTTTTTTTTGTCCTGAAGAATTGTGTTGCAAACAGACCCTTAGATGGGAGCACCAACCAAGTCGTGCCCTTGTGCAGCCACAATACGCGCCTTGGTGAATTCACCCACTTTCAGCGTTTTGCTGATTTTTTCGGGTGGCAACAAACGCACCACACCATCGATTTCGGGGGCATCGGCATAGGTTCTGCCAAGACCGCCCTTCTTGCCCATACCCGGCGCCGAATCCACCAACACCTGCATCGTGGATCCCACGCGTTTTTGCAGCTTGGCCACCGAAACCTCTTCAGCCACTGCCATGAAGCGTACCCTGCGTTCTTCCCGCAACTCCAACGGCAACATGCCAGGCAGATCATTGGCGGTCGCGCCGTTGACGGCGCTATAGGCGAAACAACCGGCCCGGTCAATTTGCGCCTCGCGGACAAAGTCCAGCAAATGTAAAAACTCCTCTTCCGTTTCCCCGGGAAAACCGGCGATGAAAGTGCTGCGAATCACCAGTTCCGGGCAAGCCTCTCGCCACTTCAACAACCGCTCCAGATTCTTTTCCCCACTGGCCGGCCGCTTCATGCGACGCAACACCTCTGGGTGGCTATGCTGCAGTGGTACGTCCAGATACGGTAGCACCCGCCCGGTCGCCATCAGCGGAACGATCTCGTCCACGCTCGGATAGGGATACACATAGTGCAGGCGCACCCATGCACCATAGGGCTCGGCAATTTCGCCCAAGGTTTGCACCAGTTCCAGCATACGGGTCTTGACCGGTTTGCCATCCCAGAAACCCGTACGGTACTTCACATCCACACCGTATGCCGACGTATCCTGGCTGATCACCAGCAACTCCTTGACGCCACCTTCGAACAGCGCACGCGCCTCGGTCAGCACATCTCCGATGGGGCGCGACACCAAATCCCCGCGCATCGAGGGAATGATGCAGAACGTGCAACGGTGGTTGCAGCCCTCGCTGATCTTCAGATACGCATAGTGCCGGGGTGTCAGCTTGATGCCGGCCACACCGAACGTATTGGGCACGAGATCCAGGAACGGATCGTGCGGCTTGGGCAGATTCGTGTGCACCGCATCCATCACCTCCTGGGTGGCGTGCGGGCCAGTCACCGCCAGGACCTTGGGGTGCATCTGGCGCACCATGTTGTCCCCGTTGTCTGCCGTCTTGGCACCCAGACAACCGGTCACAATGACACGGCCGTTTTCGGCCAAGGCCTCACCGATGGTGTCTAGGCTCTCCTTGACCGCATCGTCAATGAAACCACAGGTGTTGACGATCACCAGATCGGCACCTTGAAAAGTCTTGGAGGTCTGGTAACCCTCGGCACTCAATTGGGTCAGGATCAATTCGGAATCAGTCAACGCCTTGGGGCATCCAAGACTCACAAAACCGACGGTAGGCACATGGGCCTGTGGAGAATTTGCTTCGCTCATGGGCTGATTGTCCCAGCTTTTGCGAAACCTCCCAGCACAAAGGCCAAGCCTTTATCAGCGTTTCAAGCCGAATGTTCCCAGCAATTGCTCGGTTTGCTTTTGCATCTGCTCCTGCATTTGCTGGAACAGGTTGTTGCCCATGGCCCCCTTGACCAACGGCGCCTGCAGTTCCATCAATGCCTGCATGTTCTTTTCAAGATAGCCACCCATCAAACCCTGCATGGCGTGGCCATAGAAACGAATGATGTTGGCCAGCACCGGTGCGGTAAACATCGGCGTTCCATTGGCCTCTTCTTCCAGAATGATCTGCAACAGAATGCTGCGCGTCAGATCTTCCCCAGTCTTGGCATCCACCACCACGCACGGTTCGTTCTCCATGACCAGTTGCTTGATTTCGGCCAGCGTGATGTAGCTCGACGTATCGGTGTCGTACAAACGGCGGTTCGGGTATTTTTTGATAACCCGCTGCGCCGGCTTTCGGTCTGTGCTTGATTTGTTGTGCATGAAGAGTGACGACTTCCCTGAGAACCACGAGTGTATTGCAGTGCAACACATTCTAGGGAGTGCATCGCCAGATGCTGGCCTGGGATTACCCTAGGAGGCGGGCACAAAAAAGCCCCGCCTCCACAAGGGAGACGGGGCGTATTTTGGTAGGCGCGATTGGACTCGAACCAACGACCCCCACCATGTCAAGGTGGTGCTCTAACCAGCTGAGCTACGCGCCTACAGTATTCGAGAGGCCGAAGTATAGCAGTAAAAAATCGGCCTCCCGAGAAATGCACAAAATCAAAATCGATTCGGGTCATGCTTGGGCCATAATTGACGTTTACGTAAACGTCAATCCAATTCACTACAAGGAAATCACCATGGAAATTGCAGGCAAGGTCTTTATCGTTACCGGTGGCGCATCGGGCTTGGGCGAAGGCACGGCACGCATGCTGGCCGCCAAGGGTGGCAAGGTCGTCATTGCCGACATGCAGGCAGAAAGAGGCGAAGCCGTTGCCAAGGAAATTGCTGGCGCCTTTGTGAAATGTGATGTGAGCCAGGAAGCCGACGGCCAGGCCGTAATCGCCAAGGCGGTCTCTATGGGCAAGCTCATGGGTCTGGTCAATTGCGCCGGCATCGCACCTGCCGAGAAGACCGTGGGCAAGAGCGGCGCACACAGCCTCAGCGTCTTCACCAAGACCATTACCGTGAACCTGGTCGGCAGCTTCAACATGATCCGCCTGGCGGCCGATGCCATGGCCAAGAATGAGCCCGAGTCCACCGGGGAGCGTGGCGTGATGATCTCCACTGCCTCCGTTGCCGCCTATGACGGCCAAATGGGCCAGGCAGCCTACAGCGCCTCCAAGGGCGGTGTAGTCGGCATGACCTTGCCCATCGCACGCGACCTGGCACGCAACGGCATCCGCAACATGACGATTGCCCCCGGCATCTTCGGCACGCCCATGCTGTTTGGCATGCCCCAGGAGGTGCAGGATGCGCTGGCTGCCAGCGTGCCCTTCCCCAGCCGCCTAGGCACGCCGCAGGACTACGCCAAGCTTGCCGCGCACATCATTGAGAACGACATGCTCAACGGCGAAGTGATCCGACTGGACGGTGCCATCCGTCTGGCACCGCGCTGAGCCTCTGATGCCGCTACACCCCAAAGCCATCGTCAGCGGATATCACCGCGCCATTGATGAAATGGCTTTGGTCGGAGCACAGCATCACCAACAGCGCATCCAGGTCCTCGGGCTTTCCGACGCGCCGGCGTGGCAGCATCTGCACCAGCTTCTGGCCAGCCTCCGTCTGCCAGTGGCGGTGGTTGATTTCGGTGTCGATGTAACCGGGGCAGATGGCATTCACATTGATGCCAAAGCGACCCCACTCCAGTGCCATGGCCTTGGTCATCTGCACCACCGCCGCCTTGCTCATGCAGTAGACGCCAATTTGCGGCAACACGCGCAGGCCCGCCATGGATGCCACGTTGATGATGCGCCCACCGGTGTAGCTGCCGGGCGCAGAACCGGTGGCGCGCGCCAGCATGCGCTTGCCAACCTCTTGTGCAACGAAGAAGGCACCTTTGACGTTCGTGTCAAACATGTAGTCAAAGTCGTCAGGCGTGGCATCCTGGATGCGCTGGGTGGAGCTGACTCCCGAGTTGTTGACCAGGATGTCGATGGAGCCGACTTCCGTCTCGGCATGCGCCACGGCGGACTTGATCGAGTCGTAGTCATTGACGTCAAGTTCAATCACATGCGCGTCGCCGCCATCGGCATCGATGGTGGCACGCAGGTCCTTGAGCCTGTCAACCCGGCGACTCGCCAGAACCACAGCCGCACCAGCCGCAGCCAGTGTTCGGGCAAACTGTGCCCCCAGACCGCTGGATGCGCCAGTGATGAAGGCCACACGGCCTGAAAGATCAATGGTGTATGCCATCTAGAGTACCTCCACAAATAAAAGAACGATCGTGCTATTGTGCTGATTCAGCGCATAAAATCCCATGCAGTCCCGGCCAACACACCACAATGCTTGGCAGAATCTACCCAGTCCCCATTATTGAACGAGACACACCATGACCAACGAGGAAATTCTGGCCCAGTACGGCCCCCGCGAAGCAATGGAATACGACGTGGTTGTCGTGGGCGGTGGCCCTGCCGGCCTGTCCACTGCCATTCGCCTGAAACAACTCGCCGCCGAGAAGGGCAAGGATGTCTCAGTCGTTGTTCTGGAAAAAGGCTCCGAACCCGGAGCCCACATCCTCTCGGGTGCCATCATGGACCCCATCGCCCTGACCGAGTTGTTCCCCGACTGGAAGGCAATGGGCGCCCCCCTGAACCAGCCGGTCACCGACGACGCCATGATCATGCTGAGCGAGAAATCGGGCTTTCGCATTCCCAACTTCCTGCTGCCGCAGTGCTCACAGAACCATGGCAACTACATCATCAGCCTGGGCGCTCTGACCAAGTGGCTGGGTGAGCAGGCCGAGAGCCTGGGCGTGGAAATATTTCCCGGCTTTTCCGCCGCCGAGGTGCTCTACACCGAAGACGGTTCTGTCAAGGGCGTGGCCACCGGCAACATGGGCGTTGGCAAAGACGGCAACCCCGGCGAGAACTTCCAGATCGGCATGGAGCTGCTGGGCAAATACACGGTGTTTGCCGAAGGCGCACGCGGCCACCTGGGCAAGCAGCTCATCGCCAAATTCAAGCTCGACGAAGGCTGTGATCCCCAGTCCTACGGCATCGGTATCAAGGAGTTGTGGGAGATCGACCCATCCCGCCACCAGGCAGGCTTTGCGATGCATACCGCTGGCTGGCCCATGGACGAGCAGACCTATGGCGGCTCCTTCATGTACCACATGGAAGGCAACAAGGTCGTACTGGGCTTTGTCACCGGCCTGAACTACAGCAACCCCTACCTGAGCCCGTTCGAGGAATTCCAGCGCTGGAAGACCCACCCCAACATCCGCTACTACCTGGAAAATGACAAGGGTGAAGTGACTGCCAAGCGCCTGTCCTACGGTGCCCGCGCCATCACGGCTGGTGGCCTGATGTCCCTGCCCAAGACCGTGTTCCCCGGTGGAGCCCTGGTGGGCTGTGATGCCGGCTTCCTCAATGTCAGCCGCATCAAGGGCAGCCACACCGCCATCAAGACCGGCATGCTGGCCGCCGAGGCCGCCTATGAGGCACTGCAGGCCGACCGCCAGCACGATGTATTGACTGCCTACCCAGAAGCCTTTGAAAGCAGCTGGGTGTACAAGGAACTCAACAAGTCGCGCAACTTCAAGGCCTGGTTCAAGTACGGTTTGACGGTGGCCACGTTGATGAATGGTCTGGAGCAGTTCACGCTCAGAGGCAATATGCCCTGGACCATCCGCCGCGACAAGCCCGACCATGCGTACCTGAAGCCCGCCGCTGACTGCAAGCCGATCGACTATCCGAAACCCGATGGCAAGCTCACCTTTGACCGCCTCTCCAGCGTTTTCATTGCCAATGTGAATCATGAAGAGCAGCAGCCGTCGCACCTGACACTCAAAGACGCCACGGTGCCTGTCAGGATCAACCTGGCCAAGTTTGCGGGACCCGAAGCACGTTACTGCCCGGCCGGGGTGTATGAATTCGTGAAGAACGATGACAACACCGACCGCCTGCAGATCAATGCGCAGAACTGCGTGCACTGCAAGACCTGTGACATCAAGGACCCAACGCAGAACATCGTTTGGGTGACGCCTGAGGGCGGTGGCGGCCCCAACTACGCCGGGATGTGACCGGTTGCCGGTGGGCCACCACCGGCAATGTCTCCGATGAAACGGGCCTCCAGCCGATGCCACTTGGGCGGCAGGCCCGGACGGCGGCGCACCTCGAACCCCGCACTGCGCAGTGCGGCCCGGACCGGGCCGGCCACGGAATAGGTGGCCAGCGCACTCCCGGGCCGGCAGAGCCGGGCGACCGCCTGCATGGTGCCCATTGACCACATCTGCGGATTTCGCGCGGGATTGAATCCATCCAGATAGACAGCGTCGGCCACGCAATCGAGTTGCGCCAGCATGGCCGCCACGTCTCCGATTGCCAACGTCAACTGCACCCTGCCCTGCGCCAGCGCAATGGTCTGCATACCGGGCCGCAACGACTCCCAGGCCTGCGCCAGCGATGCAGCATGGGCCAGCAGTTCCCCTGTACCGTCCGATGATCGCGCAGCCTGCCCAAAGCAGGCCTTGGCACTGTGGACAATGTCCACGGACGCTACCGGATACGCCTCGATGGAAACATAGCGCAATTGCGCGCACCGCATCGGGTCCCGCTCCCAGGCGGCCCAGGTTGCCAAGAAATTCAACCCCAGACCAAAGCCCGTCTCCAGCACCGTGAAGTGCTCGCGTCCACTCCAGCCTTGCGGCAACCCACAGCCGCCAAGAAACACGGCTTGCGCCTGAGCCAGACCACCGGTACGGGAGCGGTAGACATCGTCGAAGCGCGCACTGCGGGGCGCACCGTCCGGTGTCCATTGCACGGGTTCCAGCATGGGACGATTCGCTTGGGTCGGATTCATGGGTTGGCAGTATCGGTAGGGGCACGTGATGCGGCGACTGGAAGTTGCGGATTCTAGGATTTACGCAGCAGGGCATCAGCCAGCCGTGGATGCTGGTTTAGAATGCCAGCCTGTCAGGAGAGAGTCTTCGCTCGAAGACCGCCGAAGGCGCAGGACCGCTGATTGCAGCGGTCTGAACGCTCAGGCAAAAGGACTGACAAACGTGTGGTGGCAGCGATGCCGCAACACGATCCCCACTGGAGAGAGGTTGCACACGATGCAACCCACCGAAGGAGCAAACCGCACACGGCCCCACCCGGAGCACAGCGGTGAATCTCTCAGGTAAAGCGGACAGCGGGGGCAGCCCAGGGCATGAACGGCGCATTGGCCGTTTCTGCCGTGGAACCACCTTGCCCCCTGAACTGGAGTCCGCCGTGTCTGCACCCACCCAATCCCTGTTGACCACGCCGCTCAACGCCCTGCACATTGAACTGGGCGCGCGCATGGTCCCCTTTGCCGGCTACTCCATGCCGGTGCAGTACCCTGCCGGCCTGATGGCCGAGCACAACCACACCCGCAACGCCGCCGGCCTGTTCGACGTGTCGCACATGGGCCAGTTGCGCCTGGTCGGGCCCGACGCCGCCGCCGCGTTCGAGACCCTGATGCCAGTCGACGTCATCGATCTGCCGGTGGGCAAGCAGCGCTACGGCCTGCTGCTGACCGATGAAGGCACCATCATTGACGACCTGATGTTCTTCAACATGGGGAACAACGAATTGAGCGTCGCCGGGCCGTCCCAAGGCGCGAAGGCCCCCTCGGGGGGCAGCGACCCACGTGCAACGGGGGAGCGTGGGGGCCAAACTATCTTCGTCATCGTCAACGGCGCCTGCAAGGTCGGCGACATCGCCCACATCCAGGCCAAGATCGGTGCCCGCTGCCAGGTCATCCCCATGCCAGAGATGGCGCTACTCGCGCTGCAAGGTCCACAGGCCGTGACCGCCCTCTCCCGCCTGGCTCCCGGCGTGGAAAAGCTGGTGTTCATGACCGGCGGTAACTTCACCGTGGATACCGGCACGCAGAAGATCGACGTGTTCCTGACCCGCAGCGGCTACACCGGCGAAGATGGCTTCGAGATCTCCGTGCATGAGTCGCAGGCCGATGCCCTGGCCCGTGCCCTGCTGGCCCAGCCCGAGGTCAAACCCATCGGCCTGGGCGCGCGCAACTCGCTGCGCCTGGAAGCCGGCCTGTGCCTGTATGGCAACGACATCGACACCACCACCACTCCAGTGGAAGCCAACCTGCTGTGGGCCATGCAAAAGGTCCGCCGTGCCGGTGGCACGCGCGAAGGCGGCTTCCCCGGTGCTACAAAAATAATAGCTGCTCTCGCAAATTCCACGAGGGCTGCCGAACCAAAGGGTACGCGAAAACGTGTTGGACTGATTGCCCAGGAACGTGTCCCCGTGCGCGAGCACACCGAGCTGCAGGACGGCGCCGGCAACCGAATTGGCGAGGTCACCAGCGGCCTGCTTGGCCCCACCATCAACCAGTGCGTGGCCATGGGCTATGTGGACGTCGCGCACAGCGCTTTGGGTAGCCCGGTGGTGGCCATCGTGCGCGGCAAGCCCGTGCCCATGGTGGTGAGCGCCATGCCCTTCGTACCCAATCGCTACTACCGCGGCTAGGCACAACCCCGGCTGGGCCGCGACCGTGGTTGCGGCTACAGTCGGCACTGGTTTTGTGTGGGTCCGGTTGAACCGTTTCTTTGCATCGATATTTTTTTCAGGAGTTTTCCATGTCCCTCAAGTACACCCCCGATCACGAATGGCTGAACGTTGAAGGCGCCATCGCCACCGTCGGCATCACCCACCACGCGCAGGACGCGCTGGGCGACGTGGTGTTCGTGGACCTGCCCGAAGTGGGCGCCACACTGGAGGCCAAGGCCGTTGCTGGCGTGGTGGAGTCCGTCAAGGCCGCCGCTGACGTCTACATGCCCGTCAGCGGCGAGATCACCGAAGTGAACGAAGCCCTGCGCGCCGACCCCTCCCTGGCCAACACCGACCCGCTGGGCGCCGGCTGGTTCTTCAAGGTCAAGCTGTCCAACGCCGCCGAACTGGACGCGCTGATGGACGAGACCAGCTACACCGCGTTCTCTGCCAACGCCTAAGCGCACCCGCCCGGGGCGGTGCGCTGTGCGCCCGCCCTGTGTCGCCGAAGCCCGCCTCCCCCATTCGACCGCACGCCATGTCCACCCACACCAACACCCAACCCACTCTGCGTCAACTCGAAAACGCCACCGAGTTCGTCGCCCGCCACATTGGCTTTGACGAGGCCGACGAGCAGCGCATGCTGCAGGCCATTGGCGAAAGCTCGCGCAGCGCGCTCATTTCCAGCATCGTGCCGCGCTCCATCGCGCGCACCAGCCAGATGGCTATCCCCGCCGCCATCACCGAAGCCGCCGCGCTGGCCGAGCTGAAGGCACTGGCGGAAAAAAACCAGATCTTCAAGAGCTTCATCGGCCAGGGCTATTACGGCACGCACACACCCGGCGTGATCCTGCGCAACATCCTGGAGAACCCCGCCTGGTACACCGCCTACACGCCCTATCAGGCCGAGATCTCCCAGGGCCGCATGGAAGCCCTCGTCAACTTCCAGACCATGGTCTGCGACTTGACGGCCATGCCGATCGCCAACGCCTCCATGCTGGACGAGGCCACCGCCGCCGCCGAAGCCATGACGCTGGCCAAGCGCTCGGTCAAGGCCAAGGGCAATGTGTTCGTGGTCAATGGCGACTGCCACCCGCAAACGATTGAAGTGGTGCAGACCCGCGCCAAACCGCTGGGCTTTGAGGTCAAGGTCGTCAACTCCGCCGAGGAATGGCAAGCGGCCATTGCCGACGACGACTACTTTGCCGCCCTGACCCAATACCCCGCCAGCAGCGGCTGGCTGGCCGACTGGAAGGTCGAGGCCGACAAGGTCCACGCCAAGCATGCCGCCTTCATTGTCGCCGCCGACCTGCTGGCCCTGACGCTGCTGGTGCCCCCCGGCGAGATGGGTGCCGACATCGCCATAGGCACCACGCAACGCTTTGGCATGCCGCTGTGCAACGGCGGCCCGCACGCCGCCTACATGGCCTGCCGCGACGAGTACAAGCGCTCCATGCCCGGCCGCCTGGTGGGTGTCAGCGTGGACAGCCACGGCAACCCGGCCTACCGCCTGGCCCTGCAGACCCGCGAACAGCACATCCGCCGCGAAAAGGCCACCTCCAACATCTGCACCGCGCAGGTGCTGCCGGCCGTGGTGGCCAGCATGTACGCCGTGTACCACGGCCCTGAAGGCCTCAAGCGCATTGCCCAGCGCGTGGCCACCTTCACCGCCATCCTGTCCAAGGGCCTGGCGCAGCTCGGCTACACCGCCACCCACCATGACACGGCGTTTGACACGCTGTGCTACAAGACCGGTGATGCTACAAAATCAATAGCTGCTCGCGCACTATTGGCGAGGGCTAACGTGCGAATTGGCTGGAAGGAATACATCTGCGTTTCGCTCGACGAGACGACCACGCGCGAAGACATCGCCCTGATCTGGTCCTTCTTCGCCAAGGACGGCCAGGCTCTGCCCAGCGTGGAAGCGCTGGAGGCCGATGCCCAGTGGCTGATTCCGGCCAACCTGCTGCGCACCAGCAGCTTCCTGACCCACCCGGTGTTCAACACCTACCACTCCGAGACCGGCATGCTGCGCTACATCCGCATGCTGTCGGACAAGGACCTGGCGCTGGACCGCAGCATGATCCCGCTGGGCAGCTGCACCATGAAGCTCAACGCCACCAGCGAGATGATCCCCATCACCTGGCCGGAGTTCGCCAACGTCCACCCGTTCGCCCCCGCCGACCAACGCCAGGGCTACACCGAGCTGGACGCCCAACTGCGCGCCTGGCTGTGCGCCGCCACGGGCTACGCCGGCATCAGCCTGCAACCCAACGCGGGCAGCCAGGGCGAGTACGCCGGCCTGTTGGCCATCAAGGCCTTTCACGAAAGCAAGGGCCAAGGCCACCGCAACATCTGCCTGATCCCCAGCAGCGCCCACGGCACCAATCCCGCCAGCGCGATGATGGTCGGATTAACCGTGGTGGTGACCAAGTGCGATGACAGCGGCAACGTGGACATGGCCGACCTCAAGGCAAAATGCGAACAGCACAGCGAAAAATTAGCCTGCGTGATGATCACCTACCCCAGCACGCATGGCGTGTTCGAAACCCAGGTGAAGGAACTCTGCGCCCTGGTGCACAGCCACGGTGGCCGCGTGTATGTGGACGGCGCCAACATGAACGCCCTGGTCGGCACCGCTGCCCCCGGTGAGTTTGGCGGCGACGTCAGCCACCTGAACTTGCACAAGACCTTCTGCATCCCCCACGGCGGTGGCGGCCCCGGCGTTGGCCCCGTCTGCGTGGTCGAAGACCTGGTGCCCTTCCTGCCCGGCCACGCCACGGGTGACGCTGCAGGCACCGGTGCCGAATTTACCGCCGGGCCGCCCCAAGGCAAATTAGCCCCCTCGGGGGGCAGCGAACCACACAAAGTGGGGAGCGTGGGGGCTATTTCAGCCGCCCCGTTGGGCAATGCCGCCGTGCTGCCCATCAGTTGGATGTACTGCCGCATGATGGGCCCGGACGGCCTGCGCCACGCCACCGAGGCCGCCATCCTGGCCGCCAACTACGTCAGCGCCCGCTTGAAGGACCACTACCCCACGCTCTACGCGTCAAGCAACGGCCACGTGGCCCACGAGTGCATCCTGGACCTGCGCGGCCTGAAAGACACCAGCGGCGTGATGGCCGAGGACGTGGCCAAGCGCCTGATGGACTATGGTTTCCATGCCCCCACCCTGTCCTTCCCCGTGCCCAACACGCTGATGGTGGAACCCACCGAGAGCGAGACCCTGGCCGAGCTGGACCGCTTCATCGCCGCCATGATCGCCATCCGTGGCGAAGTGGCCAAGGTTGAAAAGGGTGAATGGCCGCAGGACAACAACCCACTCAAACACGCCCCCCACACCGCCGCCAGCCTGCTGGGCGCAGCGTGGGAGCGCCCCTACAGCCGTGAGGAAGGCGCCTTCCCCGTGGCCTCGCTCAAGGCGGTGAAATACTGGCCGGCCGTGGGCCGCGTGGACAACGTCTATGGCGACCGCAACCTGTTCTGCTCTTGCGTGCCAGTGGCAAATCTGGTGGAAGGCTGATTGAGACAAAGCCCCCGCAAGGGGGTAGCTGGCGGCACCGCGTTGCAGCAGCCGCCAGCGCCAGGCCCGACCTGGCACCGCAGCGGGAGAGCTCGCGGCTGTGCAAACAGCCACGGCGCCGAAGGAGCAACCACCCCGGAAACTCTCAGGCAAAAGGACCGCTGCGGATAGGGATGCTTGCATCCCGTTGCACTCTGAAGAGCGGCCGTGGGTCTGGTCACCCCGGCACACCGCAGGAGCAAGCGGACGCGCCCACCCGGCGCTCCGTGAATCTCTCAGGTAGCAAACAGAGGGGGTCGTTCGCCGCACACGGTGTGGGGCGGGTGACTTCATCTGTTTGTCGACCTCTATGAAAGAGAGTGCCCCATGCAACACCAACCCCATATCGCCATCATCGGCGCCGGCATCACCGGCGTCACCTCCGCCTACGCCCTGTGCCAGGCCGGCTACCGCGTCACGGTGATCGACAAAAACCGCTATGCCGCCATGGAAACGTCCTACGCCAATGGCGGCCAACTGTCCGCGTCGAATGCCGAGGTCTGGACCCACCCCAGCACCCTCGTCAAGGGCTTGAAATGGATGTTCACGCCCGACGCCCCGCTGCTGATGAGCCCCGCCCCCACCTGGCACAAGCTGAGCTGGATGACCGAGTTCGTGGCCTCCATCCCCCGCTACCGCGACAACACCATCGCCACCACGCGCCTGGCTATTGCCGCGCGTGAGCACCTGTTTGGCTGGGCACAGGCCGAGGGCATTGACTTCAACCATGTGCGCAAGGGCATCCTGCACATCTACCGCAACAAGGCCGGCTTCGACCATGCGGGCGAGGTCTCCAAGCTGCTGGCGGCCGGTGGTCTGGCGCGCCGCGCCGTCACCCCCGACGAGATACGCGCGATTGAGCCCACGTTGCGCGGCGACTATTTTGGGGGCTACTACACCGAGAGCGATTCCACCGGTGACATCCATCTGTTCACCCACGGCCTGGCCCAGGCCTGCGCGCGCAAGGGCGTGGCGTTCCTGCACGGCCAGCAGGTGCTGAACGCCCACGCGGACGACACCGGCGCGCAACTCACCCTGCAATCGGATGACGGGGTGCAGGTCCAGTCCTTCGACGCCGTGGTGGTCTGCGCCGGCGTGCATGGGCGTGGCATTGCGGCGCAGTTGGGCGACCGGCTCAATATCTACCCGGTCAAGGGCTATTCCATCACCGTGCACCTGGAAGACGAACACAGTCAGGCCGGCGCGCCGCAGGTCAGCCTGCTCGATGACGAGACCAAGCTGGTCAGCAGCCGCCTCGGCCAAGGGCGCTTCCGCGTGGCCGGCACGGCGGAATTCAACGGCATCGACCACGACATCCGCGCAGACCGCATCCGCCCGCTGGTGCAGTGGGTCAACCAGTGCTTCCCCGGTGTGAGCACGCGCCGCGTGGAGCCCTGGGCCGGCTTGCGGCCGATGATGCCGAATATGATGCCGCGCGTGGGTCAGGGACGGCGCGCCAACGTGTTCTACAACACCGGCCACGGCCACCTGGGCTGGACGCTGTCGGCCATTACCGCCCACCAACTTGTCGGGCATGTGCACGCGCACTTTGCAAAGCGCGCGCCCTCGGTCACACTGGGGCATGTCGCCCCCACGCTTGCCGCTGCGCGTGCTGCGCTGCCCCCCGCGGGGGCCGTCGTCGCCTTGGGGCGGCCCGGCGGCGCCGAATAACTGGAGTTCGTATGGCAGTTTCCGTCTTCGACCTGTTCAAGATCGGCATCGGCCCCAGCAGCTCCCACACCGTGGGGCCGATGCGTGCGGCACGCCAGTTCGTGCTACGCCTGCAGCAGGCCGGCATGCTGGCGCAAACGGTCACCGTGCGCTGCCATCTGCATGGCTCGCTGGGTGCCACCGGCAAGGGCCACGCCAGCGACGTGGCGGTGCTGTTGGGCCTGTCGGGCCAGGAGCCCGACACCGTAGAGGTGGACCGCATCGCGCCCATCCTGGCCGACATCCGCACGCAAAAACACATCGTGCTGGGCGGCGTGCGGCGCATCGCCTTCCATGAGAAGGAGGACCTGCTGTTCCTGCGCGCGCCCCTGCCCTTCCACGCCAACGGCATGCGCTTTGTCGCACTGGATGCGCAGGGCCGCGAGCTGGCCAACCGCGTCTACTACTCGGTGGGCGGCGGCTTCATCATCAGCGATGAGGTGGCCGCCGACGGCACGCGCCACAAGGTGATCGCCCCCGACGCCACGGTGCTGCCCCTGCCCTTCACCACCGGGGAGGCATTGCTACAGCTCACCCAGGCGCACGGCTTGAGCATTGCCCAGGTGATGCGCAAGAACGAGCAGCACTGGCGCAGTGATGCCGAGATCGACGCCGGCCTCTTGCGCATCTGGAACGTGATGCAGGACTGCGTGCGCCGCGGCTGCGAGGCCGAAGGCGTGCTGCACGGCGGCTTCAAGGTCAAGCGCCGCGCCAAAGCCCTGCGCGAGGCCCTAACCTCCCGGCCCGAACAAGCCTTGCGCGACCCGCTGCAGGTTCTGGATTGGGTCAACCTGTATGCGCTGGCCGTGAACGAAGAAAACGCCGCCGGCGGACGCGTGGTGACGGCCCCTACCAACGGCGCATCCGGCATCATCCCGGCCGTGCTGCATTACTACACCCGCTTTGTGCCGGGTGCCACCGATGCGGGTGTCATGGACTTCTTGCTGACCGCCGCGGCCATCGGCATCCTCTACAAGGAAAACGCCAGCATCAGCGGCGCCGAGGTGGGCTGCCAGGGCGAGGTCGGCGTGGCCTGCTCCATGGCCGCCGCCGCTTTGTGCGCAGTGATGGGCGGTAGCCCTGAGCAGGTGGAAAACGCCGCCGAGATCGGCATGGAGCACCACCTGGGCCTGACATGCGACCCGGTGGGCGGGCTGGTGCAGATCCCCTGCATCGAGCGCAACGCCATTGCGTCCGTCAAGGCCATCAACGCCGCACGCATGGCCCTGCGCGGAGACGGCAGCCACTTCGTCAGCCTGGACAAGGTCATCAAGACCATGCGCGAAACCGGCGCCGACATGAAGACCAAGTACAAGGAAACGGCGCGCGGCGGGTTGGCGGTGAATATTGTGGAGTGCTGAGTGAGCGGCACACGTCCATTGCAGATGCTACCAAAACGATAGCTTCCTACGCACATTCCACGAGGGCCAGCGCCCCATTTATCAAAGCCATTTGGCATACGCAGCACGCACGGAGACGCGGCAACCTGATGCGACGCGCTCCGAAACATGCACCACTTCGGCCGCCAAAGTGGTGGGTACAGGCATCTTGGGTAACCGTTGAACGTATCAACTCATAGCCAAGACTCGTAAGGACTCACGTTAGACCTCTGAATTACTCATCCAACTTGACACCAGTACCCTTGGCATCCATGTAACCCCACGTCATGAGGCCAATTCCGCTTTCGTAGGTGACCTTAATTACGGCATCTGCACCAATAATTCTCGCCTTTTCGACAAGGGCTTCGTTGGCCTGTTCCTTCGTTGGGTCTTTGTGGAAGGCAGTCAATTTTTTGACGCTAACCTCGATTGGACCAATCTCCTTGTATTTCTTATCGGGAACGCCCTCAATGATCAGAACGTTCGCTTTTGAACTTACTGCAGAAGTAGGTTCGGAGGCTATGTTTGAGTCAGTCCGGTAAGTTGCGCAACCGGAAAGTGCTGTTGCAGCAACGACGGCAGCTATTAGATGGAATTTATTTGACTTCAGGTTCATGCTTAAGATCCTTTGGTTGATGGGTTTGACAAACCAGTTCGGCTGGCGATAGGTAGCTGTGGCACTGCGTCCGTTCCAAGCGCTCGCTCTTGTCCGCGCGCTGTGCCGCAGCTACGCAAACTAGCAGAAAATCGCCGTTTCATACACACCCCAAAAAGGTGTTAGCTCCACTGTTTTAGCCGTAAATCGGAACGTGATATGGAAGTGAAACAGGTCTTATGAACACAGTCGCTTGGACCCATTTTTTCCTCCCGTCTATTTTTTAAGTTCTTGATTTATATCCGATCTCTGGGGCCGGACGCAGCCTTGTATTGACCCAGCGGAATCTACGTCCACGTTCCCAAGGTGGCTGCGTGAAGTACTGTCAGCCCTTTGGATCAGCTCGCGACTTCCTGAACCACAGCTTATTGGTACTACTTGGACAGACAGCTTGTGGCCGACTGCAGGTGCCTGCTCGACCGTTCCAACAGTCCGCCTACGGAACGCTACCAAAACAATAGCTGCCTACGCACATTCCGCGAGGGCTAGCGCCCTATTTGGCACCAAGCCATTCGGCGCAGGCCGCTAGGCCAGCGCGAACGCATCCATCGCCAGCATGCCGTACATCACCTCGCGACTGAGGTAGCTCGGGCGTGCATCTTCGCCCGCAGCGCCCATGGCGAAGAAGATGGGCAGGAAATGGTCGTCTGTCGGATGCGCCCGGTGGGCGTGCGGAGCCAGGCTGCGGTAGTCGAGCAAGGCCGGTGTGTCACCGCGCTCCAGCGCGGACTCCACCCACCGGGCGAACTCGGTTACATATGGCGCGGTGGCCTGAGCACCACCACGGAACTCACCCAGGTTGTGGGTGATGGAGCCGGAACCCATGACCAGCACACCCCTGGCGCGCAGACCTTGCAGCGCGGCGCCCAGGGCGTACACCTGCGCCGGGCCCCATCCGGCGGGCAAAGCGACCTGCACCACCGGCACATCGGCCCGGGGGAACAGGTGCATCAGCGGCACCCAGGCACCGTGGTCAAACGGACGCTTGTCATCCGCCTGTGTTGCGATGCCGGCGGAGTGAATCAGTTCCAGCACTTCCCGCGCCAGATCCGGGTTGCCGGGTGCCGGGTACTGCAGTTCATACAGGGCCGCCGGAAAGCCGCCAAAGTCATGCCAGGTCTGCGGGTTTGGTGTTGTCATGACCGTGGGTGCGCGCGCCATCCAGTGGGGCGACAGGACCACCATGCCGCGCAACGTGGGCTCGGCCGGCAACGCTTGGGCCCAGGCACGCAGTGCGGGGCCGGTTTTGCCGGCATCGACGGCAAACAAGGGGGCTCCGTGGGATACAAACAGCGTGGGTAACTTGACAGTGGCAGACATTTCAATACCTTTCAGTGGCGACACGGCAACTGTATTCGTCAATGAAAAATTGATAAATAGCCAATTCAATGATTAACTGTCCCTAGAATATTGATAATTAATACTCCGTGATCACCACTGCCCCATGGACCAATTCCGTCAAATGCAGGCCTTTGCCGCCGTGGTGCAAGCCGGCAGCTTTGTCCAGGCGGCACAGCGGCTGGATACGTCCAAGGCCGTGGTTTCCCGCCTCGTGCAGGAGTTGGAGGCGCTGCTGGGCACGCGTCTGCTCAACCGCACCACCCGGCGCCTGTCGCTCACCGATGCCGGAACCGATTACTACGCGCGCTGCCGCCAGATCCTGGACGACCTGGCCGAGGCCAACGCCGCAGCCAGCCAGGGTGCGCTGCAGCCCGGCGGAAGGCTCAAGATCAATGCGCCACTGACCTTTGGCAACCTGCATCTGGCGCCGCTGTGGGGCGAATTCCTCAAACTGCACCCGCAGGTGGAACTGGACATCACGCTGACCGACCGCGTGGTGGATTTGGTGGAAGAAGGCTTTGACATGGCAGTGCGCATCAGCCGGCAGAGCAGTTCATCACTGGTGGTGCGCAAGCTGACCAGCGACCGCATCATGCTATGCGCCTCGCCAGGCTACCTGCGCCAGGCGCCTCCCGTGCAGACACTCCAGGATGTGGCCCTGCACAGCGTGATGGCCTACTCGTGGTGGTCCGGCGGAGACGTATGGAGCCTGGAGGACCCGAAGGGCCGCCGCGAAACCGTCACCGTGCACCCGCGCCTGCGCGCCAACAGCGGCGACACCTGCCGAGCCGCCGCGCTGGCGGACCAGGGCATCATCTACCAACCGGCCTTTCTGGTGGGCGAGGACCTGCGCCAGGGGCGTCTGGTGCAGTTGCTTCCACAGTACCGCGGGCCGGAGCTGGACATCCAGGTGGTGTATCCGAGCCGGCGCCACCTGGCGGGCAAGGTGCGGGCGATGGTGGACTTTCTGGCAGCCGCATTCCAGACGCCAGCCTGGGGACCCGGTTTTCACGCCCCTCGGCTATCATGATTCAATGACATTCCAACGAGTGGCCAGCAGTCTGGCCACACGCATCATTCTGCTGGGGATCGCCTTTGTGCTGCTGGGCACGGCAGTGCGCGCCTATGTGCTGGGCCAGTATCTGCGCGAGGACATCGGTGCGCTGGCCGCCTCGCAACAGCTCACTTTGGCCAACTATGTGGCGCGCGACGTGGACCACAAGCTCAGGGAGCGTCAGCAACTGCTGACCCACATGGCAGCAACGCTTCCCGTGGCGTTGCTGAAGGACCCGTCCGGTCTGCGTGAATGGCTGGGAATCCGGTACACCCTGCAGCCGCTGTTCTCGGGTGGGCTCTTCCTTACCAATCCGCAGGGAGTGCCGCTGGCTGACTACCCGTTGCGCCCGGAACGCGCTGGTGTGAACTACGGTGACCGGGACTACATCCTTATGGCAGCCACGGGAGAATTCGCCGTGGGCAAGGCCCTGGTCGGCAAGGTGGCCAAAACGCCCATCCTGCCGATGGCGGCACCCGTCAAGAACATGCGCGGTGATGTGGTTGCCATCCTGGTTGGCATCACCCCGCTGAATACGCCAGGCTTCCTCGCGTTCAACGCAATGGACCATACCGGTGAGAAAGGGAGCTTCCTTCTGATTTCCCCGCGCGACGACCAGTTCCTCGCGTCAACCAATCCCGACATGATCCTTCGCCCCACGCCGCCCAGCGGGGTCAACCCCCTGCATGACCGCGCCATGCGGGGCTACCGCGGCACCGGGACCACGGTCAACGCCATGGGCGAGGAGGAAATCGCCGCGATTGCCTCGGTCCCCAGCACAGGCTGGTTCGTGGTGGCACGCATCCCGACCGCCGAGGCACTGTCCGCCGTATCGCGCGCCCAGCGGTTTGTGGCCAAGAACAGTTTCCTGGCGGTGGCGATTTCCCTCGCCGGAGCCATCGTCGGTCTGTACTACGTCTTTCGCCCGTTGCTGCATGCTGCGGACCACGCGGATCGCATGACACGCGGGGAGGCTCCACTTGAGCCCCTGAAAGTCGTCCGGCCTGACGAGGTAGGACATCTCACCGAGGCGTTCAACCGGCTGCTGGTCAAACTGAAGGCCAGCCAGTCCGAAATGGTTCACATGGCGCACCACGATGTGCTCACAGGCCTGCCCAACCGGGCACTTCTGTACGACCGCCTGACGCAGGCGCTGGCGCGCGCCGCGCGCAACGGTTCACGCGTGGGCCTGCTGTACATTGACCTGGACCGCTTCAAGCCCATCAACGACCGCCTGGGACACGAGGCTGGCGACTGGACTCTGGTGGAGATCGCGAAGCGCCTGTCAGCCATCGTGCGCGACACGGACACCCTGGCGCGCGTGGGGGGAGACGAGTTCATTGTGCTGCTCGGTGACCTGGACAGCGTGTATGCGAAGGCCGAAAAAGTGGCCTGCGCCGTGGCCGTCAAATGCCTGGATGCCATCGAGGCCCCACTGAGCATCCAGGGCGAACAACATTCCATTGGCGCCTCCATCGGCATCGCCATGGGAGATGGACGGGTGTCGTCGCATGAACTCCAGGTCGCTTCCGACCACGCCATGTACCGTGCAAAGCAGTCGGGCGGACAACGTTTCTTCGTGACCAACCTGACGGAAACGCCGCACCCACTTCAGGCCGGCAACTGAAATCCCGGACGTCGCGCCAGCAGCCACTCCGCGGTGCGCGAAGCCCGAGGCCCGAGGCCCGAAGTCACTTCAGCATGCGCGAAGCATGGCCAACGGGCGCCGGTTTGCCCTCACCCCTGCTGCATTCCCGCCAGACCGGCAATCGCCAGCGCGTAGCCGTTGACCCCAAAACCCGCCATGACGGCCTTGGCCGCCGGCGAGATGTAGGAGTGGTGGCGGAAGGCCTCGCGCGCATGCACGTTGCTGATGTGCAGCTCGATCAGGGTGATGCCCGTGCCCTTGATCGCGTCATGCAGGGCGACGCTGGTGTGGGTGTAGGCGCCGGCGTTGAGAATCACGCCGGCCAGGCTGCCGGCGGCCTGCAGGTGGCCGGCCTCGTGCAACCAGTCCACCAGGGTGCCCTCGTGGTTGGTTTGGCGGAATTCCAGCGCAAAGCCGTTGGCGGCGCAGGCGCGCTCGCACAGGCTCTGCACATCATCCAGGGTCTGCGAGCCGTAGACCTGTGGCTCGCGCGTGCCCAGCAGGTTGAGGTTGGGGCCGTTGAGGACAAACACGGTTTTCATGGACGCTCTCCGGGAATGGGTGCCAGCACGCGTTGCACATCGCCACACTGGGCGCGGTTGCGCAGGGCATGCTCCATCACCACCAGGGCCAGCATGGCCTCGGCAATGGGGGTGGCACGGATACCCACGCAGGGGTCGTGGCGGCCCTTGGTCACCACCTGGGTGGCGTTGCCGGCCACGTCGATGGAATCGCGCGGACTGAGGATAGAGCTGGTCGGCTTTATGGCGATGCCCACCTCCAAGTCCTGGCCGGTGCTGATGCCGCCGAGCACGCCGCCTGCATTGTTGCTGGCAAAGCCTTTCGGCGTGAGCGAGTCGCCATGCGTGGTGCCGCGCTGGGCCACGCTGGCAAAACCGGCGCCGATCTCCACACCCTTGACGGCGTTGATGCCCATCATGGCGTAGGCAATGTCCGAGTCCATCTTGTCAAACAAGGGTTCACCCAGCCCCACCGGCACGTTGGAGGCGCAGACGCGAATTTTGGCGCCGCAGGAGTCGCCTGCCTTGCGCAGCGTGTCCATGTAGGCCTCCAGCTCCGACACGTCGGCCAGCGGCGCAAAAAAGGGGTTGTTGGGCACATGCTCCCAGCCCTCAAAGGCAATGGGCAGCTCACCGATCTGCGTCATGCAGCCGCGAAACTCGGTGCCGTATGTTTCCTTCAGCCATTTCTTGGCCACGGCGCCGGCAGCGACCATCGGGGCCGTCAGGCGCGCACTGGAGCGACCACCGCCGCGCGGGTCGCGGATGCCGTATTTCTGAAAGTAGGCATAGTCGGCGTGGCCGGGGCGGAAGGTCTCCAGGATGTTGCCATAGTCCTTGCTGCGCTGGTCGGTGTTCTCGATCAGCAGGGCAATGGGCGTGCCGGTGGTCTTGCCCTGGTAGACGCCGCTGAGAATCTTGACGGCATCGGGCTCGTTGCGCTGTGTCACGAAGCGGCTGGTTCCGGGCCGGCGGCGGTCCAGGTCACCCTGGATGTCGGCCTCGCTCAGCGTCATGCCCGGCGGGCAGCCGTCGATCACGCAGCCAATGGCCGGGCCGTGGGATTCACCAAAGTTGGTGACAGCGAAGAGGTGTCCGAAGGTATTGCCGCTCATACGGGGAATTATGTCCGATGGGGTCGCCACCTTCACCGGCCCGGATTCGGGCAGGTGACTTTCCCCGGGCGACCAACTGTCGCAAAACCCATACGGTTTATGACATCTCTGTGTGAAATTGCCGTCAAAACCATGATTTCACACAAATAAAGTCGCTATATTGGGTAAACACCAATTGACTTTTTACTAATTTTAACTTTAACAAATCATGAAACGACGTCTATTCCTCGCCTCTGCTCCGATTGCCGCTGGAACCGCGCTCCTGTCATCGGGACTGGCTCCACATGCTTATGCCCAAGCACGAGACGGAGAAGAAAACGCCGCGTTGGTCATCGGGTCAACAGCAGCCTTGACCGGTCCGCTGGGCGAGCGTGGCCGCAATTTGAAAGTGGGCGTCGACGCAGCCATGCGCCAAATCAATGCAAAGGGCGGCATCAACGGGCGCCCGCTGCGGTTCGAGCTGACTGACGACGGGTATGTGCCCTCGCGCAGTTTTGACAATGCCAAAAAACTCATCGCCAACGGAAACGTGCTGGCACTTCTGGGCTGCCTGGGCACCGCGAACAATGCTGCCATTACGCCATTGATCGAATCTGCCGGCATCCCGCATCTGGCGCCGTTGACCGGTGCATCCAGCTTGCGCAAAAGCGAATACCAAAATGTGTTTCACCTGCGCGCCAGCTACACCGATGAAGTCAACCGGCTGGTGCAAAGCCTGGTCGCCATGGGCATCCACGATCTGGCCATGGTGTACCTGGACAACCCCTACGGCAAAGAAGTCGCGCAGGACACGACGCGCGCCCTGGCCCTGGCCAACGTGAAAGCAACCGCCATGGTGGCACTTTCGGTCGACGGGAAAAACCTGCAACAGGTCGTCAACGACACGCTGGCCGCCAAACCGTCAGCCGTTCTGCTCGGTACCGCAGGTGAGGCAACCACGAATCTGGTAGCCAGCCTGAAAAAGGCTTCGCCCATGATCGCGATTGCCGGTGTCAGTTCCGCGTTTACGGAAGAGGGTTTGAAGGCCCTGGGGCGCGCCGCGCAAGGCATTGCCATCACACAGGTCTACCCGGACGCCATGCAGACCAAATACCCCATCGTTCGGGACTACCAGCTTGCCATGCGTGCCATGGAACAATCGGACTTCAATTCGGGCAGCCTGGAAGGCTATATCAGCACCCGCCTCATGTCAGAGGCGATACTTCGCGCCGGGAAAAATCCGACCCGTGAGAAAGTCCACCATTCACTCGCGTCAATCCGGAACCTCGACCTTGGGGGGTTTGCTGTCGACTACAGCACGTCCAACATTCACGTCGGCTCCAGGTATGTGGGCTTGGGCATCATGTCGTCAGACGGACGCCTGAAATCGTAAGCAATCTTCAGGCAGCTGGACAGGATGCAAGCCGTCAACTACTGCGCGGGTTTATCAGACTCGCCTTCGGGCCAATCCCGGATGTAGGCCTTGAGCATCTTGTTCTCAAAATTCTGACTGTCCACGACAGCGCGCGCCACGTCGTAAAAGCTGATCACACCCTGCAGCATCCTGCGGTCCATGACCGGCATATAGCGTGCGTGGCGGTCCAGCATCATGCGGCGCACCTCGTCCATGTCGGTTTCCAGCGTGCAGGTCAGGGGATGGTCATCCATGGCGGAGCGCACCAGGGTCTTGCCGATGGAGCCACCGTTCTTCACCACGGTCTGAATCACCTCGCGGAAGGTCAGCATGCCCACCAGGTCACCATGCTCCATGACCACCAATGAACCGATGTCCTTGCTGCTCATCAGGTCCAGCGCGCTGGCCAGAGGCTCGTCCGGGTTGGCGGTGTAAAGCGTGTTGCCCTTGACGCGCAGGATGTCGCTGACTTTCATGGTGTTTCCTCGTGGCACATGGTGGCTAATCTCGCCCAAATATAGCCCACAATTGCAGCCTCACACCACAAATTACCAAGGGAAAACATATGTCCGGCTATGCCGACCCCGGTTTTGACACCCTGGCCCTGCACGCAGGTGCCGCACCCGACCCCAGCACCGGGGCACGGGCCGTTCCCATCCACTTGACGACCTCCTTTGTTTTCGAGTCCAGCGAGCACGCGCAATCGCTGTTCAACCTGGAGCGCGCCGGGCACGTCTACAGCCGCATCAGCAACCCGACCAACGCGGTGCTGGAGCAGCGCGTCTCCGCCCTGGAGGGCGGCATTGGCGCCATCACAACCGCCAGCGGCCAGGCTGCGCTGCACCTGAGTGTGGCCACGCTGATGGGCGCGGGCAGCCACATCGTTGCCAGCACGGCGCTGTACGGCGGCTCGCAGAACCTGCTGCACTACACGATGCGCCGCTTCGGTATCGAGACCACCTTCGTCAAACCGGGCGACATCGACGGCTGGAAGGCCGCCATCCGCCCCACGACCAAGCTGCTGTTTGGCGAGACGGTTGGCAACCCCGGCCTGGACGTGCTGGACATTCCCACGGTGAGCGCCATCGCGCACGAGGCCGGCGTACCGCTGCTGGTGGACTCCACCCTGACCTCCCCCTGGCTGATGAAACCTCTGGCACTGGGTGCCGATCTGGTCTACCACTCGGCCACCAAGTTCCTGTCCGGCCACGGCACCGTGGTGGGCGGTATCGTCATCGATGGCGGCAGCTTTGACTGGGCCAAGGCTTACGCGCAGACCGGCCGCTTTGAGGAACTGGCCGCGCCCTACGAAGGTTTCCACAACATGAACTTCAGCGAGGAAAGCACCGTGGGCGCCTTCCTGCTGCGCGCCCGGCGCGAAGGCCTGCGCGACTTTGGCGCCTGCATGAGTCCGCACACCGCATGGCTGATCCTGCAGGGCGTCGAGACCCTGGGCCTGCGCATGGAACGCCACATGCGCAACACCGAAAAGGTGGTGCAGTTTCTCGCTGCACAACCCTTCGTGGACCGCGTCGGCCACCCACTGCTGGAGAGCCACCCCAGCCATGCGCTGGCGCAAAAGCTGCTGCCCAAGGGCGCCGGTTCGGTGTTCAGCTTTGACATCAAGGGCAACCGCGAGCAGGGCAAGAAATTCATCGAAACGCTCAAGGTGTTCAGCCACCTGGCCAACGTGGGCGACTGCCGCAGCCTGGTGATCCACCCCGCCAGCACCACCCACTTCCGCATGAGCGACGAGGCCCTGGCAGCGGCGGGCATCACGCAGGGCACGATCCGCCTTTCCATCGGCCTGGAAGATGCGGACGACCTGATCGACGATCTGAAACGCGCGCTCAAGGCTGCAGAAAAGGCGGGAGCCTGACCATGGAACTCACCGTCAACAACGCCAGAACCTACTGCTACACCGGCGGCAAGCCGTTTGATTCCGCCAAACCCACCGTCGTCTTCATCCACGGCGTGCTCAACGACCACAGCGTGTGGATCCTGCAAAGCCGGTATCTCGCCAACCACGGTTACAACGTGCTGGCCGTGGACCTGCCCGGACACTGCCGCAGTGCGGGGGAAGCACCGTCGACTGTCGAAGAGGCGGCCGGCTTCATCGCCGCCCTGCTCGACGCCGTCGGCGTGCAAAAGGCCGCCCTGGTGGGCCACAGCTGGGGCTCGCTGATTGCGCTGGAGGCCGCATCCCGGCTGAAGGAGCGCATCACGCACCTGGTGCTGGTGGGCACGGCCTTTCCGATGAAGGTCTCGCCGGTGCTGATCGAAACCTCGCTGAGCGAACCGATGAAGGCACTGAACATGATCAACGTGTTCTCGCGCAGCACGCTGGCGGCGCCACCCTCCGTGCTGGGGCCGGGCACCTGGGTTTTTGGCGCGGGCATGGCGCTGGGAAAACGGGTGCTGGCCAGCAACACCGCGGTGAATGTGTTCCACCGCGGCTTTGTGGCCTGCGACCGCTATGCCAATGGCGAGCAGGCCATTGCGGACATCACCTGCCCGGTCCTGTTTGTGCTGGGAGCACAGGACCAGATGACCGCGGCCAGGGCTGCGCAGCCGCTGATTGCCAAGGCCCGTGCCAGCGGCAAGACGGTGCAGGTGGCGAACGTGCCCGTGGGCCACCACCAGATGAGCGAGGCGCCGGAGGAAACCCTGTTTGCCATTCGTGATTTCCTGAAAACAGCCCCGTGAGAATGCCCCTCCCCCAACGGGCCGGCAGGACCCTGCTGGCATGTCTGCTGGCGCTTGCGGCACACTGGTGTAGCGCAGGTGAACTGGAGCTTCTCACGGAAGAGAATCCGCCACTCAACTACTCGGAGAACGGCCAGCCCAAGGGCCTGAGCATTGATGTGGTGGTGGAAATTCAGCGCCGCCTGGGCAACCACGACACCATCAAGGTCCAGCCCTGGGTGCGCGCCTACCGCACAGCCACCACCACGCCCAATGTGGCGCTTTTCGGCACCGCCCGCACGGCCGCACGTGAGGACATGTTCCACTGGGTAGGGCCGGTGGCAACCGCCGTGGCCTCCCTGTATGGCAGGCGCGGTTCCGGCCTGCGCATCAACAGCCTGGAAGAAGCCAAATCCGCAGGCCGGATTCTGGTGGTGCGGGATTTCTATACCCACCAGTTGCTGGAAAAACTGGGGTTCACCAACCTGGAACTCGTCCCCAAGCCGGAGACCATGGTCAAGATGGCGGTCAATGGCCGCGCACCGCTGATGTTCGTCGGCAACCTGACCCTGCCGGACCTGCTGGAAAAGGCCGAAGCAAAGCGCAATGACGTGGAACTGCTCTACACCGTCACCAGCATCCAGACCTATATCGCCTTTTCCCTGGGTACCCCCAGGGACGTCGTGAACGCCTGGCAGGCCGCACTGGATGGCATGAAGCGCGATGGCAGCTACGCCGCCATCTACGCCAAGTGGTTGCCCGGTGAAACGCCGACGCGAATCAAACCTGACCCGGCCATATCACCCAACTGAGGCCCGACATCCACCACCCGGCATGCACGATTACTTGCTGGCCTTGACGGCCAGCACCGGGCAGGACACAGACAGCAGCAACTCCTGCGCGACGCTGCCCATGATGAGTTTGCCCACCGGAGAGCGCTTGCGGATGCCGATGATCAGCAGCGACGCAGGCAGTGAATCCACCAGTGCCTCGATTTCCTCGACCGCACTCTTGCCTCGGCCGAACTGCTTGAACTCCGCATCCAGCTTGGCTTCGGCCAGCAGCTTTTCAATGCGTTCGGCATCATGCGCCGTGGCCATGGAGGCATCGTCGCCGTCGCCCGGCGTGGCATTGACCACCATCAGGCGCTCGTTGCGGCGCTTGGCGATTTCAATACCCTTATCCAGGGCAGCCTGGCCTTCAGGACGGGGGGCGTAGGCAACAAGAATGGTCATTCGCTTTTTCCTCTATTTGCTGGGACGGTGCAATTTTGCACGGACGCACGCGATTTCGGCAGATTTTTCGGTCACGCAGTCACAGACGCGACTTTGGCGCGCAGAATGCTACCAACTTCATAGCACCTCACGCAGTGTTACCGAGGGCCAGCGACCGATTTGCCATATTTTTTCAGTCTGTGGCGTGCGTTCCACCAACCAGGCGCTGAGCAGCGGCTCCAGCAGCGTGGAGCCGGGGTCGATCAGCAGCACATAGCGCGCCTCGGCGCCGGGCTGGATCACCTCGGCCAACTGGCCCACCCAGTCAAAGCCGATCAGGGTCTGCAACAACGGCTCCAGCCGCAGCGGGTCCACATGCAGGGTGGTGCACAACTGTTCCAGCGTCAAGCCCTTGGCGTCTGTCGCGCGCACCTGCTCCAGCAGTTGCACCACCTCCAGCGATATCTGGAAACGCCAGCCGTGCGGCAGACGGCGCAGCGTGCCTCCGGCCAGCAGGCTGGGCAGGTAGGCGGTCAGCGCCGCCCCCAGCAGCACGATGACCCACACCACATAGATCCAGACCAGCAGAATCGGCAGCGTGGCAAAGGCGCCGTAAACCATCGAGTAGGTCGGCACACTGCTCACATACCAGGCCAGGACGCGCTTGGCCACTTCCATGCCGGTGGAGACGAACACGCCGCCCATCCAGGCATGGGCCCAGCGTACATGGGTGTTGGGCACAAAGCGGAACATGGCCGCCATGCCCGCCGCCACGGCGATGTACTGCAGGATATTGAGCAGCACTGAAACGCTACCGGGCAGATCACCCACCAGCCCCTTGGAGAAGGACACGGCGTAGGACGTCATGCTCAGGCTCAGCGCCAGCAGCACCGGCCCCAGCGTGATGGTGGACCAATAGATCACCACCCGCTGGGCAAAGGGCCGCGGCGTGCGCACCCGCCAGATGCTGTTGAGCGTGCGGTCGATGGTGAACACCAGGGCCAGCGCGGTGAACAGCAGGGCCACCAGGCCCAGCGAGCCGAGCTTGCTGGCCTTGCCGGCAAACTGGTTCAGGTAGCCCAGCACCTGGCGGGCGATGTTGTCGGGCACCAGGCTCTCGATCAGCCACTTCTGCAGCACGTCCTGGAACTTGGCAAACATCGGGAACGCCGTGAATACCGCCAGCGCCACGGTGATGAACGGCACCAGCGCAATGGTGGTGGTGAAGGTCAGGCTGCTGGCGGTCAGGCCCAGATGGTCTTCGCGGAAGCGCTCGCGCAGGGTGCGCAGCGCATGGAACCAGGGGACGTGGGAGACTTCGAGCAGCCAGCCCTGTATCAATCGGATGAATCGCATGCCCGCTATGATGCCACCGACCATGAATACACCCTCTCCAACCGTCAACTCCACGCGCTGGCTCGCCGTGGGCAGTGTGCTGGCACTGATTCTGCTGTCCCTGGCCTGGGAGCTGGTGCTGGCGCCCCTGCGCCCCGGCGGCTCCTGGCTGGCGCTCAAGGCCCTGCCGCTGTGCGTGCCGCTGGCCGGCCTGATGAAGAACCGCCTCTACACCTACCGCTGGGTCAGCCTGGTGGTGTGGCTGTACTTCATCGAAGGCGTGGTGCGCGCATGGAGCGACAAGGCACCTGGCAACTACCTGGCCATGGCAGAAATCGTGTTCTGTATTCTGCTGTTTGTGGCCTGCACGATGCACGTGCGCCTGCGCCTGGGGCCGCGTGGCGCCAACAAGAACCCTGACAGCCTGGAGGCCACACAGTGAGCACCCCTACCGGACTGATAGCGCAGTTGCGCTCAATCGTTGGGCCCGCCAACGTCCTCACCCACGACGACCCCGCAACCGACCTGAGCGCCTGGGAGCAGGACTGGCGCAAGCGCGAGCGCGGACGCGCCCTGGCCGTGGTGCGCCCGGCCAGCACGGCCGAAGTCGCCGCCGTGGTCAAGGCCTGCGCGGCCACGGGCGTGGGCATCGTGCCCCAGGGCGGCAACACCGGCATGGTGGTGGGCTCCACACCCGACGGCAGTGGCACGCAGATCGTGCTGAGCCTGACCCGCATGAACCGGGTGCGCGCGCTGGACGGCGGCAACCTGACCATCACCGTGGACGCCGGCTGCGTGCTGCAGGGCATTCAGGAAACCTGCGAGCAGGCCGGCTTTCTGTTCCCGCTGAGCCTGGCCTCGGAGGGCAGCTGCACCATCGGCGGCAACCTCGGCAGCAACGCCGGCGGCACCCAGGTGGTGCGCTACGGCAACACGCGCGAGCTGTGCCTGGGCCTGGAGGTGGTGACACCCCAGGGCGAGATCTGGGACGGTCTCACGGGCCTGCGCAAGGACAACACCGGCTACGACCTGCGCCACCTGATGATCGGCTCCGAAGGCACGCTGGGCGTGATCACCGCCGCCACCATGAAGCTCTACCCCTTGCCTGTCGCCCAGCTCACCGCCTTCGCCGCCCTGCCCTCGCTGGAAGCCGCGGTGCAACTGCTCGGCCTGGCCCACCGGCACCTGAGCGCCGGCCTGACCGGCTTTGAGGTGATGGGGAAGTTTGCCTTGAGCCTCGTAGCCAAGCACTTCCCGCAGATCAAGGTGCCGTTTCAAGAACTGGCGGACGCACCGGCCGCAGCGCCGGGCCGCCCCAAGCAAGGCGCGGCCCCCTCGGGGGGCAGTGAACCCAACGCAGTGGGGAGCGTGGGGGCACTCTATTTCGTTGTACTGGAGAACTCCGACCAGGAATCCGAAGCCCACGCCCGCGAGCGCTTCGAGCATCTGCTGGAAGCCGCCATGGAGGCCGGCTGCGTGCTCGACGCCGTGGTCGCCGAAAGCATCACCCAGGCGCGCGCGCTGTGGCACATCCGCGAGAGCATTCCGCTGGCCCAGGCGCAAGAGGGGCTGAACATCAAGCACGACATTTCGATCACCGTCTCGCGCATCCCCGCCTTCGTGCGCGAGACCGATGCCCTGCTGCAAACCGCCTACCCCGGCGCCCGCCTGGTCAACTACGGCCATCTGGGCGACGGCAACCTGCACTACAACGTGCAGGCACCCGCCGGTGCCGATGCCGAGGCATTCCTGCGCGACGACGAAAAAGGTGTCAACGCCATCGTCTACAACCAGGTGGACGCCTACCGCGGCTCCATCAGCGCCGAGCACGGCATCGGCAGCCTCAAGCGTGACAAGCTGGTCCACCACAAATCACCGGTGGCGCTGGACATGATGCGCGCCATCAAGCGCGCCCTGGACCCCAACAACACCATGAACCCCGGCAGAATGCTATCCATTTGATAGCTGCCAACGCACATTCAACGGGGGCTTGACCCCATTTTCGTCATGCATTGCATGGGTGTAATATCCCTCTCATACAACGCATGGCGAAACTGGTCACTGCATGAAGCACGAAAATTACCTGGAAGCCATCCTGAACGCCACGACCGAGAGCGTTCTGCTACTGGACCTGCAGGGTAATGTGCTGGTCGTCAACGAGACCGCGGCCCGGCGCCTTGGGCACAGCCCGCGTGACCTGGTCGGCCGCAACGCCTTCAACCTGATTCCGGTCGGACTGGCGGCCACGCGACGCCGCAAATTCGATGACGTCGTGCGCGACGGCCTGCCCTCGCAGACCGAGGATACGCGGGACGGGCACGCCTTCCTGACCCATTACTACCCTGTCAAGGACCGGGATCGGCGTGTCAGCGCCGTGGTCGTCTTCGCGATCGACGTGACACAGCGCAGGATGGCCGAAGAGGCACTCAAGGACTCCGAGCGCCGCTATCGCGGCTTTGCCGATGACCTGCCGCAGGGCATCGTGATCACACAGAACGGCCTGGTCAAGTACGTCAACAAGGCCTCGGCCCGGATGCTGGGCTATGCGCGTGAGGAAATCCTGGAGCAGGCCTTCCTGCCCCTGATCTGCGAGGCCGACCGGTCGCGCATTGCCGCCATCCACCAGCGCCGCATGCGCGGCGAAACCGTGGACCCGACCTATATCGTGGGCATGGTCCGCAAGGATGGCGAGGTTCGGCAATGGGAAATGCATGTCAGCAACATCGAGTGGGACGGCCAGCGTTCCGCGCTGGGCAACTGCACGGACGTGACCGATGCCCTGCAGGCGGGAACGGCCCTGCGGGAAAGCGAGGAGCGCTACCGCACCGCCTTCGTGACCAGCCCCGATGCCATCAACATCACCCGCCTGTCCGACGGCTGCTACATCGACGTCAATGAAGGCTTTCTGCGTCTGACCGGCTGGACCCGCGAGGAAGTCATTGGCAAGACGGCACTGGAGCTCAAGGTCTGGGCCGATCAAGCGGACCGCCAGCACCTGGTGGATGCGCTGCGGCGAGACGGCTACTTCGAGAACCTGGAAGCGAACTTCCTGGCAAAGGACGGCAGGGTCATTTCCGGTTTGATGTCCGCCCACCTCATGCCCGTCAAGGGCGTGGACTGCCTGCTGTCGGTCACCCGCGACATCTCCGAGCGCCGAATCGCCGACGACAAGCTCAAGCTGGCCGCCAGCGTGTTCTCGCATGCCCGCGAAGGCATCATGATCACCGATGCAGCCGGTGTGATTCTGGACGTCAATGACATGTTCAGCGAACTTACCGGCTATCCGCGCGACGAAGTCGTGGGCCAGACCCCCCGCATCCTCGGCTCGGGCCGGCAGGGCAAGGACTTCTACGTGGCCCTGTGGAAGGAGCTGACGGAACAGGGCCACTGGTTTGGCGAGATCTGGAACCGCCGCAAGAGCGGAGAGGTCTATCCGGAGACGCTGACCATCAGCGCGGTGCGCAACACGGCGGGCGTCACCCAGAACTACGTGGCGCTGTTCTCCGACATCACCGCGCAGAAGGCGCACCAGGGGCAGCTCGAACACATCGCCCACTACGACGCCCTGACCAATCTGCCCAACCGCGTGCTGCTGGCGGACCGACTGCAACAGGCCCTGACCCAGACCCAGCGCCGCAAGGAACGCCTGGCGGTGGCCTACCTGGACCTGGACGGATTCAAGCTCATCAATGACCGGCACGGGCACCAGGTCGGTGACCAGTTGCTGATCGAACTGGCCCGCGCCATGAAGCAGTGCCTGCGCGAGGGCGACACCCTGGCGCGCCTGGGCGGGGACGAGTTTGTCGCGGTGCTGATCGACCTGGACGATCTGCCCAGCGGCGCGCCGATGCTGCAGCGCATCCTGAATGCGGCGGCGCAGCCGGTGCAGATCGGTGACCTGACGCTGAACGTATCGGCCAGCCTGGGCGTCACCTTCTACCCACAGGCCACCGACATCGATGCCGACCAGCTCCTGCGCCAGGCCGACCACGCGATGTACCAGGCCAAGGTGGCGGGCAAGAACCGCTACCACGCGTTCGACCCCACGCAGGACAACAGCCTGCGTGTGCACCACGAGAGCCTGGAGCGCATCCGGCTGGCCATGGACCAGCGGGAATTTGTGCTGCTCTACCAGCCCAAGGTCAACATGCGCACCGGCACGGTCGTCGGGGTCGAGGCCCTGATCCGCTGGCAACACCCCGAAAAGGGACTTCTGCCGCCGGGCGCCTTCCTGCCCGTGATTGAAAACCACCCCCTGGCGGTGGCCTTGGGTGAGTGGGTGATGGATTGCGCGCTCTCGCAAATGGAGGCCTGGCAGGCCACAGGGCTGCGCCTGCCGGTCAGCGTCAACGTCGGCGCACGCCAGTTGCAGCAAGGCGATTTTCTGGATCGCCTGAAAGACATCCTCTCCCGGCACGCAGGCGTGACACCGTCCGACCTGCAACTGGAGATCCTGGAAACCAGCGCGCTGGAGGACATTTCCCAGGCCTCCCAATTGATCGAATCCTGCAAGGCCATGGGCGTGTCATTTGCCCTGGATGATTTTGGAACCGGCTACTCGTCGCTGACCTACCTCAAACGCCTGCGCGTGGATGTACTCAAGATCGACCAGAGTTTCGTGCGGGACATGCTCGACGACGAAGACGACCTGGCCATCCTCGAAGGCGTCATCGGACTGGCCAGCGCGTTCCGGCGCCACGTGATTGCCGAAGGGGTGGAGACGGCCGCACACGGGGCGTCCCTCATGCGCCTGGGGTGCGACCTGGCGCAGGGGTTTGGCATTGCCCGTCCCATGCCCGCTGGCGAGCTGCCGGCCTGGGTGGCATCCTGGCGGCCTGACCCAAGCTGGTCGGACCGGCCCTGACGCGCCTATTTCCGCGCCATAGCGTCCGACCACTTCTCCATCGCGGTGACGACCGACGAGAGGCTGAGCGCGCTGTGCACGATGTCGCGCCACGCAGGCGACTGCACGCGCACGCCGTAGTGCATCAGGGGCTGCTCCTGGCGGCGCCGCTCCATCAGTTCGGCCAGTTTCGCGTCGCTCAACGACAGGCCCAGCGAGGCGAGCACCCGCAGCTTCTCGGACACCATGCCGGATACGCGCAGCAACTTGAGCAGGCGCATGCTGAGGTCCGAGCGGTCGATCGACTGCTGGGCGCGCTTGAACAGCAACTCGTTGACCAGGGCTTCCAGCAGCGCCTGATCACTGGTGTTGACGAAGCGCCAGACGATGTGGCCATCCAATTGCGTGAGCCCCCGTTTGAACGTCAGATCGGGGCCCGCCAGTTCATCGGGATAGTGAAAGCTGAACCCGTCCTCGTTCCAGCCCACAGCCTCGATGCGCACCCAGCCTTCGTCGATGCGGCACTGCAGGCGGATGCCGATATGGCTGTGCCGATCCTCGTGGCGGGCGATGGGAAGGGACGTGGATGGCATGCCTGTTTGCTCCATTTTTGATAGCTGTCCACGCACAATTGGCGAGGGCTAGCGGCTCTTTTTCCTCATCATCACGCGGCGCGCTCACCGGTTTGCAGTCGCCACAGCGCCGCATAGCCGCCGCCCCGCGCCACCAGTTCGTCGTGCGTGCCGCTCTCCACAATGCGCCCGGCCTCCAGCAGGTGGATGCAGTCGGCCTGGCGCACGGTGGACAGCCGGTGCGCGATGACGATGGTGGTGCGGTTGCGGCTGACTACGTCGAGCGAGCGCTGGATGGCGGCCTCGGTCTCGTTGTCCACGGCGCTGGTGGCCTCGTCCAGGATCAGCACCGGCGGGTTCTTCAGGATGGCGCGGGCCAGGGCCAGGCGCTGGCGCTGGCCGCCGGATAGCTTTTGCCCGCGCTCGCCGATGCGGGTGGCAAAGCCCAGCGGCAGCTTGTCAATGAACTCGGTGCATTCCGCGGCGCGGGCCGCTTCGGCAATCTGCGCATCACCGGCACCCATGGCGCCGTAGGCAATGTTCTCCGCCACCGTGCCATCCGTCAGGAACGTGTCCTGCGACACATAGCCGATGGCACGGCGCAGGTCCTGCAAGTTCAACGCGTCAATGGCCTGGCCGTCGAGCAGGATGCGGCCCTGCTGGGCGGTGTAGAAGCGCAGCAACAGCTTCACCAGCGTGGACTTGCCCGAGCCGGTGGAGCCGACAAAGGCCGTGGTCTTGCCGGCTGGGATGGTGATGTCAATGTCCTGCAGCGTGGGCGTGGCGTCGTAGGCAAAACCCACCTGCTCAAAGCGCAGCTCGCCCTTGGCCGCATCAATGGGGAAATGCTGGCCTTCGTAGGGAATGGCAATGGGTGTGTCCAGCAGCTTCATGGCACGGTCAATCGCCGCCACGGAGCGCTGGTACATGTCCGCCACTTCGGCCAGGCCGGTCAGCGGCCACAGCAGGCGCTGCGTCAAAAACACCAGCACCGAATACGCGCCCACCGCCAGCGTGCCGTGCAGTGTGAGCCAGCCGCCGTACAGCAGCGTGGCCGTGAAGCCGCTCAGGATCGCCATGCGGATCACCGGGGTGATGGCCGCGCTGAAGCGGATGGCCGCCGCGTTGGCCGTGCGGTAGGCATTGCTGGCCTGCTCGATGTGGCTGGCCTCAAAGGTCTCCGTGGCAAAGGCCTTGATGGTGGCCAGGCCCAGCAGGTTGTTGTTGAGCCGCGCACCCACGTCGCCCGCCGCCTCGCGCACCTGGGCGTAGCGCGGTGCCAGCCGCTGCTGGAACCAGAAGGCACCCAACAGGATGATGGGCACCGGCAGCAGCGCAATCAACGCAATGCCCGGCTGCAGCGCGAAGAACACCGCGCTGATCATCAGCGAGGAGCAGAACACCTGGATGATCTGGTTGGCGCCACCGTTCAGGAAACGCTCCATCTGGTTGATGTCATCGTTCAGGATGGCCATCAGGTTGCCGGTGCGCTGGTCCTCAAAGTAGGCCATCTCCAGCTTCTGCACGTGGCGGTAGGTGTCCAGCCGCAAGTCGTGCTGGATGTCCTGCGCCAGGCGGCGCCACTTCAACTCGTACAGGTACTGGAACAGCGACTCGCCACCCCACACAAACACGTTGATCACCCCCAGCGCCAGCAACTGGTGCCAGGTGCTGGTGATGCCCAGGCTACCGAGCACATTGCGCGCGAGAAAGCTCTGGTCGCCCTTCACCACCACGTCCACCGCCGCGCCGATCAGCACCTCGGGCAGGATGTCGAAGAACTTGTTGAGGACCGAATACAGCGTGGCCAGGCGGAAATCGCGCCGGTACTTGCCGGCGTAGGCAAACAGTCTCTTGACAGGATGCATGGGATTAACGGTTCTGTGCGGTGGCATTTTTGGACACGATGGTCTTGCCCACCGGCGCCAAGGTCAGGGCCGCGAGCTTGAGGTGCTGTATGCCGAACGGAATGCCGATGATGGTCACAAAGCAGCACAGGGCCGCGGCGATGTGGCCCAGCGCCAGCCAGAAGCCGGCCACAACGAACCAGATGACATTGCCCAGCGTGCCCAGCACACCGGTGCCGATGTCGTCAACACCATGGATCACCGCGCGGCTCACGGCCTCCTTGCCAAAGGGCAAAAAGGCGAACTGGCCAATCACGAAGCAGGCCTTGGCCCAGGGCAGGCCGATGATGGTGACGGCGCAGACCAGCCCCGCCAGCCACCAGCCAAGCCCCATCAGAAAACCCCCTAAGACAAACCAGAAAACATTGCCGATTGCACTCATGCTGAATCCTTCCTTGCAGTTACGGCCCAATATAGCGCAGCGCCTTTCGGACCCACACGCTGCCATCGGCATCGGTGCGCTCGATGGTGAAGCCGGCCTTGAGGTACATGCTGAGCGGGCCATAGTGGTTCTCTGCGGAACCCGTCGCGCCGGTACGCGGATTCGCTTCCACCCACAGCAGGCCCAGCGACTGCAAATACTCGCATGCCGCGCCCAGGAGTTGGGTCGCCATGCCCTGCCCGCGCGCCTGGGGCGCAACCAGGAAGCACAGTATCGTGCCCACCTGATCGGCGTTGGCCATCGGCTCGGCATCGAGTGCATGCAACAGGGGGCGCGCGGCCGCGTTGCACCAGCCGACGACCTGGCCTCCGTCGTAGGCCAGCAGGCCCTGCATGGCGCCCCGGTCAATCCGGTCGATGGCGGATGCCCGGTTGTCTGCCGCGGTTCGCGCCGACCATTTGATCTTCGTGTGGTCCTCGTAGAAACACTGGCAGTAACAGGACGACCACCCCCGGTTGTCGGAGAAGGCAGCGCCCTCGAAGAACGCCAGAAGGTCATGCGTGTTCTGTGGCGACAACGGTTGTATGTCCATCACTTCTTCCCCCAAGGTTTGCAGATTCTTGCGGCACCCGTGCCGGCAAGCCGACCTTAGCACTTCAATACATTCGCCCGCCAGGGCATGCGCCGCGCGGCATCGCTGAAGGGGTCGAGGGCGGCGGCCAGCGGTCGCTCCAACAGGACGCAGGTGTTGCCCCGGCGCAGGCGGATGTGATCGTCATCGATGCGCTCCTGGGTCCAGGGGCCCGACTCCGCCGCCGCGTTGGCGATGATCTGTTCGACGGTTGCAGGCAGCCGGCCGTGAAACGGCGACAGGGCGGCTGGGCCCGGCGGCACCGTGCCCGTCAGCGCCCCACGCGGCAGGTTCAGGTTCAAAGCGCCAGCGGTCGGCGCAGCACTGTCCTGTGCCGCGCCCGGGGTGTCTGGCGCCGTCGGCGCTTGCCCCGAAGCCGCGTCGGCCAGCCCCACGGCGGGCGCGCTGTCCGGACGGGGGTGCCCGGAGGGCCGGAACTGCGGTGGCGGCGTCTCTTTGGCGGGCGCGGTGGCTGGCGCAGCAAGCTGCGGCAACCATACCGTGAGCGGGGCCAGCGCGCCGGCGCCGCGCGCCAGCGGCGGGACGCGCTCCACCGTCCACCAGGCCAGCACGCACGCCACGTGCACCACCACCACCAGCAAGCCGATAACCCTACGGTCTGGTGTCATTTGCTATAGGTTTGATAGCTTCATACGCATATTCTACGAGGGCTGCTGCCCAATATTAAGTTGGTTCAAGGTTTGCAGCACAACGCCGGACCACAATGCACCCACCGCCACCGGCAGTCCGTGTCGCAGCCGCCGCACCTGCCGCCCGACCCAACGGAGTGAACCATGGACCATGGGCTTGCCAACCTTGTCCTCGACGCGCGCGAGATGGAGCCGCCCGAGCCCTTTGTGGCGACCATGGACGCGCTGGATGCGATGGAGCCCGGTCACAAGCTGCTGCTAGTCATCAACCGCGAGCCGCTTCCGCTCTACCGCGCCCTGCACAAGCAGGGCTATGCCTACCAGGCCGAGCTCACGGCGGACTACACGTTTGAGATCCTGATCTGGCGCAGGCAGCCGTGATGCAGGATCTCCCGTCATTCGATCAGGGGCCGCCCATCAGCGCGCCGCTGCGCTTCTTCATCACGGCGCCGCTGTTTGCGGTCTGCGCCGGCGCCCTGCTGCTGTGGTCCGGTCCGCAGTTGCTTGCATCGCGCTGGACGCCGGCAGCGCTGGCGCTGACCCACCTGATCACGGTGGGCTTCATGATGCAGGTCATGCTGGGTGCCCTGCAACAGCTGCTGCCGGTCATGGCTGGCGCCAGCATCCGCCGCCCCATGCTGGTGGCAACCGTCGTTCATGCCGCCCTCACCCTGGGCGGCATGCTGCTGGTTCTGGCCTTTCTGAGGCCCGCCCCGCTTCTGTTTGGCTGCGCGGTCGCCTGCCTGGGCGGTGGAGTGGGGTTTTTCATTGGCGCAGCCGCGCTGGCCGTTCGGGGCGCGCCCGCCGCCGCACCCATCGTCCGCGGTACGCGTATGGGGCTGTTCGGACTCGGAGTGACGGTAGGCATTGGCCTGCTCAACGCCGTGACCATGGGTTGGTCACTGGGTCTGCCGCTGGAGCAACTGGCCAACGTACATCTGGGCTGGGGCTTTGTCGCCTGGGGCTGTGCCATGCTGGGCGCCGTGGGAAGGGTGGCGGCGCCGATGCTGCGGCCCATGTCCAGGTACCCGGGCTGGTTTGGCCGTGGCTTTGCGGGCGTGGCCATCACCGTGGTTGCGCTGTGGACGGCGGCCGAACTGGGCGGCCGCACGCGCAGTGCCGTGGTCCTGTCCACCGGAGTGGTGGCGGTGGCGGCCTTCTTTGCGTGGATGACGCTTCGGGCGCAGCGCCAGGGCAAGCGCCCGCAGGCCGACGCGGTTCAGCGCCTGTGGCGCGTTGCCATGCTCAGCGCGCTGCTGGCATGTGCGCTGTGGCTGCTGGCCAAGGTATCGGACACCGTGGCCCAGTGGGCGGGCTGGCCGCTGCTGTTTGGCGCCCTGCTGCTGTTTGGCGGCTTCATGTCGGTGATTCTGGGCATGCTCTACAAGATCGTGCCCTTTCTGGTGTGGCTGCACCTGCAGAACCTCAGCCAAGGCCGCGTGCCGGCGCCGAACGTGAAGAAAGTGATCGAGGAGCGGCACATCAACGGCCAGATGGGCGCCCACTTTGTGGCCGTGGGACTGCTGTTGCTGGCCGTGGCATGGCCGCGCTGGTTTGTCTATCCCGCGGGACTTGCGCTGGTGGCGGCCAACGTCTGGTTGCTGCGCAACCTGCTGGCAGCGGTGGCGGTGTACCGCGCGCACCTGGCCGGGATCGTGGCACTGGACGCGCAGCGGGGCTGACCCCCCAGCCGGCGGCCGACCGGGCCAGCCACTAAAATCCGGCGCTAACCCGCAGCACGGACACCCCATGACCACCACCACGCCCGAGCGCCCCGTGCGCAGCCAGTATGAAGATTTCATGCGCCACGTCTACACCACCGGTGTGCACAAGGGCGACCGCACCGGCACCGGCACCAAGAGCGTGTTTGGCTACCAGATGCGCTTTGACCTGAATGAAGGCTTTCCGCTGGTCACCACCAAGAAGGTGCACCTGCGTTCCATCATCCAGGAGCTGCTGTGGTTCCTGACCGGCTCCAGCAGCAACAACTGGCTCAAGGAACGCGGTGTCACCATCTGGGATGAGTGGGCGCGCGCCGATGGCGACCTGGGTCCGGTCTACGGCGTGCAATGGCGCAGCTGGCCCACGCCGGACGGCGGCCACATCGACCAGATTGCCGAAGTCATCAAGACGCTCAAAAGCAACCCGGACTCGCGCCGCATCATCGTCAGCGCCTGGAACGTGGCCGACCTGGACAAGATGGCGCTGATGCCCTGCCATGCGTTCTTCCAGTTCTACGTGGCGCCGGCTGAAACACCCGGCGGCAAGGACCGCTTGAGCTGCCAGTTGTACCAACGCAGCGCGGACATCTTCCTGGGCGTGCCGTTCAACATCGCCAGCTACGCGCTGCTCACCCACATGGTGGCGCAGCAGTGCGACCTCGACGTGGGCGATTTCATCTGGACCGGCGGCGACTGCCACATCTACAGCAACCACCACGAACAGGTGGAACTGCAACTTAGCCGTGCGCCCTTTGCCTACCCCACGCTCAACATCAAGCGCAGGCCGGACTCGATCTTCGACTACCAGTATGAAGACTTTGAGGTGCTGGGCTACGAGTGCCACCCCGCCATCAAGGCACCGGTGGCGGTGTAGGGGGCGGCATGCAGTTGCACATCATCTTCGCCAAGGCGCGCAACGGCGTCATCGGCAAGGACAACGCCCTGCCCTGGCATCTGCCGGAAGACATGGCGCACTTCAAGCGCGTCACCATGGGCTGCCCGGTAATCATGGGACGCAAGACCTGGGACTCGCTGCCACCAAAGTTCCGCCCCCTGCCGGGGCGCACCAATGTGGTCGTATCGCGCCAGCAGGGTTGGAATGAAATGGGCGCCAAGCCCTCGTCCAGCCTGCGTGAGGCGCTCTCATTTTGTGAGCAATTCCAGGACGTGTGGGTGATTGGCGGCGCCGAACTGTACGCCCAGGCCCTGCCCTATGCCTGCAGCGCCGTGGTGACGGAGATCGACGCCGACTTCGACGGCGACGCATTTGCGCCACAATTCGGCCCGCAGTGGGTGGAAACCGCCCGCGAAACCCACACCTCGTCACACGGCTGGAACTTCAGTTTTGTAAGCTACAGCAACCCGCAACCTCTTTCACTCAACACCCAAGGAAAATAAGCATGTCAGGACACGGATTCCACGTTCACGGCCCGCACGACCACGAACTCGAACACGCCCAGCAAGGCGGCCACGGTGGTGGCCATGAGAGCGGCGGCATGATCAACCAGATTGCCATGTTCACGGCCATCATCGCCACCATTGGCGCCATCTTCGGCTACATGGGCGGCGCCACGCAGGCCAATGCCGGCCTGTACAAGAACAACGCCGCCATCAAGAAGACGGAAGCCGCCAACCAGTGGAACTACTTCCAGGCCAAGAGCACCAAGCAGTCGCTGGCAGAAATGTCGCGCGACTTGGCCGTGAAGGATGAAGACAAGGCCAAGTACCAGTCCAAGGTGGACCGCTACGAGAAAGAAAAAACCGACATCAAGACCGGGGCCGACAAGCTGGAAGCCGAAGCCACCGAATGGGAACACCAGAGCGATGAGCAGATGCACCAGCACCACCGCTGGGCACAGTCCACCACCGTGCTGCAGGTCAGCATCGCGCTGGCCGCCATCGCGCTGCTGACCAAGAAGAAGTGGCTGGAGTACGGCATGTTCGCCGCAGGTGGCATTGGCGTGGCCGTGGGCGCCATGGCCTTGCTGCATATTTGATAGCTGCACACGCAGATTCCACGGGGGCTATCCGGGATTTTGCTTAAAACTCTCCGGCTCGCGGCGACAATGCCGGTCCCCTTATTTCACCTCGTAACGGTTGATCGTTCCGCCACAGCTTTGGAAGCATGATTTGTAATTTGCTTCGCAAGAACTGCTGTTGGGCGTAGCTGCGCAAGAGTTGCCGGGCTCTTGCCCACAGGGTGATTCGTAGCGGGTAGAAGCGCATTCCTGGCGCGTGACGGTTTGGCCGTTCACCGTTTCGGTCTTGGTACGGTAACTGGTGCAGTAGCTGTTTGCCGGGTTCACTGCCCTGCACCGTTGGTAATCGCTCAGTGTTTTTTGGTAGGTGGCGTTGCATTGCTGCTTCAACGCCTGCTGCGCTATCTCGCAGGTCTGCTTGTTGGTGGAACATTGGGCAACGCACATCGTGCCTTGCGGCGAGGTGGGAGCAACCCAATCCTCCCGGTAGCTGGCGCAGGCAGCCAGTGTCAACGACACAGCGCCAACCACAATGGATGCGATTCGGGGGAAACGGAGAGATGTCATTTCTTGCCTTGGACGGTGGTCAATGGAAACTGCTGATCTGGGGTGCGGGGATCAAATGGATTGCGCATGCACAAACAGGCCGCCGGGGTCAACCTTCGCCTTGATGGATCGCAATTTCTCCAAATTCACTCCGTAGTAGGCGGTCCTCCAGTCCGTGAGTGAAGGGTCTGGAAAGTTCTGATACGCGCCCCCTTTGGCCAGAGGGATCAAACCACCATAAAAGTCGTTCAGCCACGCATGCTCAACGAGTGCCTGTTTCTGGGTCCGGTTGGCATTCCACTGGAGTTCAATGGAAGCCAGCCATTCACTGTCTCGATGAACGAAGGCCATGTCCTGCCTGCCAAGCTGGTTTGTCTTTCCCCCTGTCTGGAAGAACTTGATTTCGGCCCTGGGCCCGCCACTCCACTTTGCGAACTGGTGCTTTGCCAGGCGATAGATATCCATGTCCAGCGCACCGTTGACAAACCTGGAGCGCTCCTGGAAATATCCCGGAGAGCCGGTTTCCGCCAGCCACATCTGGCCATTCCAATAGGGCACGTTCCTGGATTCAAAATGGGAGCACTTCTGGAGCGACTGGAGCGATTTTTGGATACTGCCCCATTCGCTTGCCGGTCCCGAATACTGACCCAGGACTACGAGCTCCAGACCGGCGGAGGGGTGCCGAGCAGGTGTCAGCACCACCCGCGTCCCAATGCCATTGGGCGTGGACTCCAACGTCCGGATGACATGCCGAAACAACCGTTCATCCGCATGTGCCCAGACCATCCTGAAAACCTGGATGGAATCAACCGAGAATGTCTTCAATGTGAAAGACGTGTTGATTCCAAAATTCCCGCCAGCGCCACCTCTGCAGGCCCAGTACAAATCCACTTCGGCATTGGCGTTCGCCACGACCGGGGCACCGCTTGCAAGCACGATCTCGGTCTCTTGCATGGAATCCGCGCCAAGGCCCTGCCCTCGCATGTTGAAGCCAATGCCGCCGCCAAGCAGGAATCCCGCCACTCCAACGGTTGGGCAACGCCCGTGTGTGATGGCTCTTCCCGCCCGTGACAGGGCCGAATAGATGCTTCCGTTCAAACTGCCAGCGCCGACCTTCACAAGTCCCGTCCGGGCGTCGTACTCTATGGAATCCAATTCACGCGTGCTGATCAGCAACCCTTCCGTGCTGCTGTGTCCGGCATAGGAGTGCCCGCCACCGCGCGTGGCCAGGGGAACGCCGTGCGTGGTGCACCACTGCAAGCAAAATTGAACGTCTTCTACAGAATGGCATTCAGCTATGGCAACAGGCTTGATGGAGGTGTACAGCAGATTGAAGGAAGCGCATTTCCGATTGAACGCAGCAAGACTCGGCAAGACGAGTCTTGACCCCAAAAAGGCATTGAGCTCCGACCACGCCGACGGCGTCGCATATTTGAAGAAGGCATCCGCCGCACGAGACAACGGTATCTGGTTGAAAACCGCGCCCGCCAAGCCCAGCTTGATGAAACTCCGCCGTTGAAGAGGTTTTGCCGTAGGGTATGCCTGTGTGCCGTGTGTCATGGATTTTCTCCAATACCCTTAGGGGCGGACAGTGAGATAGACGAATGACGAGCTGTACGTAATTGCATGTCCATTGACCGTCTCACCGATCAACTTGTCGGCGTCCGTTAACCCTCCACCCAGCTTTTGCAAAGCCAGCTTTCCCCATGTAGCGTTCTTGAATTCAATCCCGAATACGCCGTGATCCGAGTCCGATTCGTCGACAAGGAATTTGTCGTTTTGCCCCGTTGTGTAGGTGGAGCATCCGGAATCGTCAGCCGGACAGCGGAGATAGGCTGAATGCGACGTATCGGACGTCCTCCACAAGAAATAGTTATTACGCTCGCCGAACCCCATTGCGAATCTGCGATAGACCAGCAATGGCACCGTCGGATCAGATTTGTCGCGAATCTTGAATTTAATCAAGTCATCTTCAGTCAATCTGGTCAGGGATGCCAGGATCGTGGACGACGTGGGGACGGAAATGATCGTGTTGTACCGCATTTCATTTACCAACAGATCGCCAATTTTCTCGTAGTCCGACACCTTGACATCTTTCAAGTTGAATACCAAGGCCGTTCCGTTGTCCAAAATACTGCGGGAGCCGCCATCCAGCCGCCTGCCGAATAGCGTTCCCTGCCGTTCCACAATGCTGGAGCGGGTATTACTCTTCGTGAACATTTCTCGAGAGGTCCCCCTTGGAAAGCCCAGAATTCCAAACTCGCCAGAATACCCCCTGGAATCCACAGACAGCCTATCAAAACGAACCCCATTGGTATCCCCGTCATTCAATCGCAGTTTGTACTTGTTCCAGTAGCTGGAATCCGAGTAGGAAGTCTGGCACTCCAATATTCCGTCAATAACCCCGATCTTGGCGGGAGCCCCCCCCTCCAGGCCGCAGTGAGAAAGATTGACGTGACTGACAGCAAAGTTCGCCTGTCCATTGCGATCCGAGCAGGCTATGGCAACTTTCCCAGTATCCTTGCTAAAGGAGCCGTAGGCTTTGGGCCAAATCTTTTCGGCATAGTCCTTGGGCTGCGAGAAGGCGGAGCAATCCATGGAACGCGCTTGCTGCGAATAGTATGTGAACACTGAGCCCCCTACTGGGTCAGCATACTTAAATGGCGCAGAGGGAACATTTTCCAATTTTGAATCTGCGGAGCAAATGGTCCATAGGTTTACCCCGTCAAAATCCAGGACGACTGGACCATTGGGTAAATTTCTCTTGTCAAATTTGCAGAACGTGCGCCACTCGCCTTCCGGAAGGTAACTGAGCAAGTCCGCATCGTTGGTGAATGACAATGGACGGGACAAGTCAGCCACCATCTTGGCGCGCTTGGCCATCATCATTTCCAGGCGACAGCGTTTCGCCAGCACGTTGTCACTGGCGATACGATCCCTGAAGTACGTGCCACTGGCATCGTGGCATTCATTCGCGCCAGCAAAGGCAGGGCCTTCGAACTCAAGCTCATCTCGTGCAAGCCCCTCCGAGTCATACAACACGAATTCGGGGAATCTGCTTCGAATATGGAGCAGGGTCTCGTAAATATCAGCGTATTTCACCAAGGCGAGCTCAGCCTCGGTAGCGTATTTGGTTATGAGTTTGTTGTAGATATCGTAGGACTCGCTCAGAGGCCTTTCCAGACGCGCTTGATCCGTCCCCAAAAAGGTTTTATTGGGGTAAAGAACGTATTTATTTTTCAGCGAAACTCTAGTGCTATACAGCAGTGAATACGTCAATCCATCTCCGCTGATCTGGATCATCGATTTTCTGAGATCGTTCATTGTTTGCTGGGTAAATATGCCCTTGAGCACATTTTCCAGACAGTCTTTGTCGTAGATCAGGTTCTTGTCTGGCTTGCTGACAAATAGATCAACATAGTCATTCAGGCTTTGGGCATTTGAGGCCAGCCTTTTGGTTCCATCCTTGATGCAGCCATGCGCGGAAGAGTCAATGCTCTGCAGGTTCGAATAGACTTGGGATATATTCGCCATTTCCAGCTCCAGATTGTTCACATCTAGCCTGGCATGCTGGTCGGATATTTGGGCCTTCAGGTCTGAAACAAGTTTTGCCATGCCTGTTATTGCCGCGAAACTGTTATCCAGTCCTTTCTTGATTTCTTTCAAGGCGTTTCTGGTTTCACCTCCGGACTGCAGGATTTTCTTGATATCGGTGGTCATGCCGACAGAAAACTTCAGCAGATGCAGGGTTGCGCCTGCCGGATCATTCTTGAATTCATCGCCCCTTACAAATTCCTTCAGCATTTCCAGGGAAAGCTTGCCAACCACTGCACCAGCACCTGACTCCAATGGCGCGCCATCTTGATAGGGTGCCTGCGAGCGGTCGATGCTTTGCAACAAGGCGGAAACAAGCTCTGGATGCCTGGCGGGGTCACCACCACCCTGTTGAAGAAAGTATTTGCCCAAAGCGGCCATTTCCTGCCCTTGGTCAGAATTGGCTCCCGTCAGCTCATTGAGTTTGTCCAGCAGGACAGACCCGTCAATTGCACTCAAACCGCGTGTTAACAGACTGGCGACGTAATATCCCGTCGTCTCCATGTCCAGGATGACCGACTTGACCATGATGCCGTCTTTCGTACCCTCCAAGAACAGCGCGCCGGTGCCCAGGAAATCACCCTGCTCATTTGTTGCGGTGACGCGGTAGGCGCCTAGGGGAAAGTCGGCACTGGTCAGATGCACGGCACATAGACTCGTAATGCAGTTAAACGACTGCATCGGATTCGGAGCAGTCAGCATCAGGCCCTGTGTTGTACTGCTTTGGGCATCGACGGCATTGATCGAAATACGCATCTTCTGGTCTTGCGGACTGATCCCAGTCATATCCAGACTCAAATCCAAAATGCAGTTGGTTCCGTCTGCGCAGGCCGGCGCGGATCCGCCGGCCTCAAAAATGCAGCCGTTCAAGGTCAGCAATAGCGCTAGGCTTGCAAATATTTTGTTTAGCAGGTTAGTACCCATGATGCGTATTGATTTCATATTGTTATATTTGGAATTCAGAAACACCTGCGCAGGTCTTGGCAATGGCCGCATGACACAGCGCACAAAGAACGGTTATCCGCTGCCAATGGCTGCTTGCAATGTAAAAACCTTTGTGTGCGAGGTACTAAATGGCGATGACTGAAAATTGAAGGTATCTATGCAAATAAATGTCTGCCAAGAACGACAAAAGGAAACACCCGTTCGCTGCCTGCGGACGGACACCCTCTCTGCGCCCTACCTGTATGGGACCACACATTCAACGCGGACTCCATCCCTAAGAATGGGGATGGGAATGTTGGAATTTCTCCAGTGACGGAAGTAGCGCCGGTGGATTGCGCAAGGCTCGCCTATCGTGTTCAAAAGGTATTGCTGATGGCAGTGGCCTTCTTTGCCACTGCGCTGCTGCCTGCCCACGCCGGTATGCCTTCCGTTCAGCGGGAACTATTCGTGGACACGCAGGGCCACATGAGTCTGGCCGATGTGCAGCAGCAGAGCTTCCAACCGGCACCTGAAATCGTTGCGCTTGGCTATACCTCGGCGGCGCTGTGGCTGCGCATCACAATCGCCCAGGGCCAGGAACAACCATTGGTCTTCAGTGTGCGCCCCACGTATCTGGACGACGTCCGACTCTACCGGCAGCCTGGCGGTGCCGGGACCCCATGGGAAATGGTGCAGCAAGGCGACCGCTGGCCCTTTGCCGAGCGAGAACGGGAAGATCTCGCTTTTGCCTTCAATGTGCAGTCCAGGGCCGATGCCGATACCCAGTTGTATTTGCGTGTTCAAACAAGTTCGACGCTGGCGGTGAGCGCGCAGGTATCGGCGGAAGGCGATGCACGCCTTGCCGAAAACATGCAATACATGCTGTTGGCCACCTATGCCACATTGATGTTGCTCATCGGCATGTACGCCATCGTCAACGCGGTTCTCAGCCGCAATCTTGCCTGGTTGCTCACCGGGCTGAACGGTCTTGTCGGCATCGTGATGTTGGCGGTATGGACCGGTTTCGCAGCACGGCATATTGCACCCAATCACCCAGAATGGGTCGATCTGTCGGTGAATTGGCTAGGGCCAACACAGTTGTTGCTTGTCACGCTGACATTTGCTGCATTCAACCGGATGTTGAAGGGCTCGGACTGGATCTACCGGATCCGCCTGCTCGTCATACCGGTTTTTGCCTGGCAGATTTGGCATGTCCTGACTGGTGATTCGCATGCCGCGGTCGTGGTGAATAGTCTGGCGTCGCTCGCCTATACCTTCATTGCTTTGGTGGAACCGTGGACCTACCGCATCCATGACAAGCCATTGAAGTGGATCATGCGCTGCTCCAACACCATTCTGTCGCTGTATCTGGTGTACTTTTTCCTGCCCCTGCTGGGCTTGACCCGCATGACCGAACTCCATTTCCTACCCGCCTTGCCTGCCAACCTGTACACAGCAGTCATGCTCTCCATCGTGGCCATGCGGGCGGACTATCTCAAACGCAGGCAGGCTGATGCGCTGATTCAGCAAGTCAATGGCATGGAGAAGCAGATGGCCTGGGAAAAGCAGCGCCAGGAAGAAGCAACCAGTTTCCTGGCCATGCTCACGCATGAACTCAAGTCGCCCTTGTCGGTCGTACAGATGACTTTGGACCTGAGTCAGCCTACGAAGGAACTACGGGATAGCGCGCAACAAGCGGTGAGAGACATCTCTCAGGTCATCGAGCGCGCGGCGCAGTCCGATCGCCTTGATCTTGGAAAGCTCGAACGGAATTCGATGCGTTTCGATGTCCTTGCGCTGGTTCAGCAACTTGTGCACGACACGCGAAATGGGCATCAGATCCGCATCGTCTGCGGGTTTCAGCAGGTAGTGGAGCTCCACAGCGATCCGGCTTGGGTCCGCATCATCGTGCTCAACCTCATCGACAATGCCCAAAAGTATGGCGCGACCAACGAGCCCATACGGATCGACCTGCAAATCGAGGATCACGCGGACCCGCCCGGCTTGCGCATCGATGTATCGAACCCGGTGGGCGACTGCGGCAAGCCCGACGCCCAATACATATTCAGCAAATATTACCGAGCACCCGCAGCCAGACGCTTGACGGGCACCGGGCTGGGTCTGTTTATCATCAAGGCCTTGAGCCGCGATCTCGGCGGACAACTGATCTACCATGATGAAGATGCCGAACAAGTTCGCTTTCGCCTTTGGTTGCCTTTGCAGGCCACATGATCATGGCTGAGCGCCATGTTCTAACCCCTCGGGAATGCCAAGTCCTCTCGCTGATTGCCCAGGGACTTAGCGCCAAGAAGATCGCTGCGAATCTGCAACTCAGCTTGCACACGGTCAACGATCAGACCAAGAGCATCTACCGCAAGTTGAATATCGGCAGTCGCATCGAGGCCATGGCGGTCGCCGTCGATATGCGGCTCATGACAATCTTGTCCTCGGACGGTACGCAAAAAATCGCCATAGAGGAGGACCTGATCAAGATCGCGGTGGTCGAAGATCACGACATCCTGCGCGAGGTGATTTGCACTGTCCTGTCTGGCAAGGGCGAATATGCGGTCAGCGGCTTTCGCAGCGTTGAAACCATGGGTGTCGCAAAGCCCGTCACCCAATGGGATATCGTCATCTTGGACCTGACGCTACCGGGAGAGTCGGGCTTGAGTTACGCCAAGCGACTGCGCCAAATCCTTCCACGTGTGGGGTTGATCATGCTGACCGGTCAATCAAACATTGAAAGCAAACTGCAGGCGTACTCGGAAGGGGTGGACCTCTATCTGACCAAACCCTTTGACTCGCAGGAACTGCTCGGCATAGTTGGCGCGCTTGCCCGGCGTATCCATGCGCAAAGACCCGGTACCACGTTAACTGGAACACCCTTGCCTTCCGCTGGCGTTGAGCACCAAGCTTCTGTCACCGGCGCGCCGCTCCCGGTCATGCCCCTTGCACGGAGTTGAATCAATCACCATGAAACTCGCCACCTGGAACGTCAACTCCCTCTCCGTGCGCCTGCCGCAGGTGCTGGACTGGCTCGCGGCCAATCCGGTCGATGTGCTTGCCCTGCAGGAACTGAAGATGACGGACGACAAGTTCCCGCATACAGCGTTTACGGAGGCTGGCTACCACGCCCAGTGGTTCGGCCAGAAGACCTACAACGGCGTGGCCCTGCTCACGCGCACGCCGGCCGCCGACGTGGTGAAAAACATCCCCGGCTTTGACGACGACATGGCGCGCGTGATTGCTGGCACCGTGGATGGCGTGCGGGTGATCGGTGCCTATTTCCCCAACGGCCAGGAGCCCGGCAGCGAGAAGTTTGAGTACAAGATGGAGTGGCTCAAGGGCCTGCGCCAGTGGGTCAAGGCCGAGCTGGAGGCCCACCCGCAACTGGTGCTGATGGGCGACTACAACATCACCTTCGACGACGACGATGTCTGGGACCCGGTGGGCCTGCGAGACACCATCCACTGCACCGAGGAAGAGCGCTACCACCTGCGCGCGCTGATCGCCTTGGGGTTGCACGACAGCTTTCGCCTGTTCGATCAGCCGCCCAAGAGCTATTCGTGGTGGGACTACCGCGACTTTGGCTTCCGTCGCAACCGCGGCCTGCGCATCGACCACATCCTGATCAGCAACGCGCTGAAAGAAAAGGCCACCGCCTGCGTGGTGGACAAGACCCCCCGCAAGAACGAGCGCCCGAGCGACCATGCACCGGTCGTCCTGACGCTCGCTTAGCTACTAAAAATGTAGCGCCCTACGCCATATTGGCGAGGGCTACCGTCTCATTTCACTCTCAGCCCAACAGGCTGTCGGCCGCCACGTAGGCGTAGCCCAGATCCTTGGCAACCGCCTCGTAGGTGACCTTGCCTTCGCAGACATTCAGGCCATTCTTCAGGTGGGCGTTGTCACGCAGCGCGGCTTTCCAGCCCTTGTTGGCCAGGGCCACGGCGTGTGCGATGGTGGCGTTGTTCAGCGCGAAGGTGGACGTGCGCGCCACGGCGCCGGGCATGTTGGCCACGCAGTAGTGCACCACGCCGTCAACCACGTAGGTGGGCTCTGCGTGCGTGGTGGCGTGCGAGGTCTCGAAGCAGCCGCCCTGGTCGATGGCCACGTCGACTATGACGGCGCCCTTCTTCATGCGGCTGATCATGTCGCGCGTCACCAACTTGGGCGCGGCAGCTCCGGGGATCAGCACACCGCCAATGACCAGGTCGGCATCCAGCACGGCTTCCTCAATGCTGGAGCCGGTGGAGTAGACGGTGCTGATGCGGTTGCCAAACACCAGGTCCAGTTGGCGCAGGCGGTCCACGCTCTTGTCCAGCACGGTCACGCGCGCGCCCAGGCCCACGGCCATTTGTAGCGCGTTGGTGCCGACCACGCCGGCGCCGATGATGGCCACGTGCGCGGGGGCCACGCCGGGCACGCCGCCCAGCAGCAGGCCGCGTCCGCCATGGCTCTTTTCCAGATGGGTGGCACCGGCCTGGATCGCCATGCGACCGGCCACTTCGCTCATGGGCGCCAAGAGGGGCAGGCTGCCGCCGGGGCCGGTGATGGTCTCGTAGGCGATGCAAATGGCACCGGACTTGACCAAGGCCGCAGTCTGCTCGGGATCGGGCGCCAGGTGCAGGTAGGTGTAGAGGATCTGGCCGGGGCGCAGCATGGCGCATTCCACGGCCTGGGGTTCCTTGACCTTCACGATCATGTCGGCGCGGGCAAAGATGTCGGCGGCCGCTACCACCATTTCGGCACCAGCCGCAACGTATTGGGCGTCATCCAGGCCGATGGCGGTGCCGGCATTCGTCTGCACCAGCACCTTGTGGCCGTTGGCAATGAGTTCGCGCACGCTGGCCGGGGTCAGGCCAACACGAAACTCGTTGTTCTTGATTTCCTTGGGTACTCCGATCAGCATGGCAATCTCCTCGTAGGTTTGTGAAGATCGCCATTGTGCGGAAATTGCGGGAATTTAGTAGCTTCATGCATTGAATGTGCATGTCATTACAAAGTCTAATGTCTTTCGCTTTCGGGTGAGTGCTGGACAGCAAAAAGCCGCTATGAACTTCATAGCGGCCTACAAATATTCTACGAGGGCTGTGGCCTGATTTACTCCAAACCAAGCTCCTGGATCTTGCGCGTGATAGTGTTGCGGCCAATGCCCAACTTCTGCGCCGCCTCGATGCGCCGACCCTTGGTATTGGCCAGTGCAGCCAGAATCAGACGCGACTCAAACCGGTGCGTCAAGGCGTCCCAGACATCGGTACGGCCAGAGCCCAACAGGACAATCGCCTCGGCCTCCAGTTCAGCCTCCCAGCCGGTCAGGCCCCCAACGACCACTGGCATGGCCAACGGCGCGACGGGCGCGTGTGGCTGCGCCAGCAGAGGCTCGGAAACCGCCGCATGCGGCGTTGTTGCGCCCACGGGACTGACCGCCGGAGCAGGCTCGGCACCACCCTCGCCCAGTTTCACGCCCACCTCCGGAGGCAGGTCCTTGGGCTCCACCACCTGGGCCGGTGCCATCACCGTCAGCCAATGGCAGATGTTCTCCAACTGGCGCACATTGCCGGGGAAGCTGAACGCCTCCAGCCAGGCCAGCGCTGCATCGGAAATGCGTTTGGGCTCCACGCCCAGCTGCTTGGCGCTTTGCTGCAGGAAGTGGCGTGTCAGCATAGGCACGTCTTCCTTGCGTTCGCGCAGGGCCGGCAAGCGCAGGCGGATGACGTTGAGGCGGTGGAACAAATCCTCGCGAAAGCCCCCTTCCTTGACCCGAAGTTCCAGGTTCTGGTGGGTGGCGGCAATCACGCGCACATTGGTCTTGACCGCGCTGTGACCGCCAACGCGGTAGAAATGCCCATCACTGAGCACCCGCAGCAGCCGGGTTTGCAGCTCGAACGGCATGTCACCGATCTCGTCGAGGAACAGCGTGCCGCCATCGGCTTGCTCGAAGCGGCCACGGCGCATGGTCTGCGCGCCGGTGAAGGCGCCACGCTCATGGCCGAAGAGTTCGCTCTCCAGCAAGTCTTTCGGGATGGCAGCCGTGTTGATGGCCACAAACGGGCCGTTTGCCCGTGGCGAGTGTTTGTGCAGCGCGCGGGCCACCAACTCCTTGCCGGAGCCGGACTCGCCGGTGATCATCACCGTGACATTGCTTTGCGACAGGCGGCCAATGGCCCGGAACACATCCTGCATGGCAGGGGCCTGGCCCAGCATCTCGGGTGTTTCGCCCATGCGCTCTTCGCTGACCTCTTCGCGCTGGCTTTCTTCGACTGCGCGGCGGATCAGTTCCACCGCCTTGGGCAAATCGAATGGCTTGGGCAGGTATTCAAAGGCACCGCCCTGGAAGGCGCTCACGGCGCTGTCCAGGTCCGAGAAGGCGGTCATGATGATGACCGGCAAGCCCGGGTGCTTGGCCTTGACCTTTTCCAGCAGTTCCAGGCCCGAACCGCCCGGCATGCGGATGTCGCTGACCAGAATCTGCGGGCCTTCTTCGTCGGTCGCCGTGTTCAGTGCCGCCAGTACATCGCGGGGATTGGAGAAGCTGCGGGTCGGAAGGTGCTCGCGCAGCAGGGCCTTTTCCAGTACGAAGCGTATGGACTGGTCGTCATCTACTATCCAGATCGGCTTCATTGTTTTTGCGTCCCCTACAGTTCAAGGTAACGGAATCAAGATCTTGAAATCCGTACAGCCTGGCACGCTATCAACCTCGATCAGACCGTGGTGCTGCTGAACAAAGGTTTGCGCCAATGTCAGCCCCAGGCCGGAGCCACCTTCCCTGCCCGACACCAGCGGATAGAAAATGCGGTCCTTGATCGAATCTGGCACGCCAGGTCCGTTGTCGATGACATGCAATTCCAATGCCAACCGGTAACGCTGTTTGCCGAAAGTGATCTGGCGCAGCACCCGGGTGCGGAATGTGAGGACAGCATCGCCCGCAGCAATGCGTTCGGACAAGGCCTGGCAGGCGTTGTGTGCAATGTTGAGAACGGTCTGGATGAGTTGCTCGTGGTCGCCACGAAACTCGGGGATGGAGGTGTCATAGTCGCGCACCACGCGCAGGCCTTTGGGAAACTCGGCCATGATCAGCGAGCGCACCCGCTCGCAGACCTCGTGGATGTTGACATCGGTGACCATGTGCGGACGCCGGTGCGGGGCCAGCAGCCGGTCAACCAGGCTCTGCAGGCGATCGGCCTCGTGGATGATGACCTGGGTGTATTCGTTGAGATCGGGTGAATCCATCTCCATTTCCAGCAACTGCGCAGCGCCCCGAATGCCGCCCAGCGGGTTCTTGATCTCATGCGCGAGATTGCGGATCAGTTCCTTGTTGGTCTGCGCCTGTTCGGCCAGACGCTCCTCGCGGTCCTGGCGCGTCTGCTGCTCAAGGGGCACCATTTCGACAATGATCTCCTCGACCGGTTCGGTCCACGTGACGATGACATGGACCGGCATGGTTTCACCGCTGGCACGCTTGAGGAACGCGTCATAGCGCAGCACGGCAAAGGCATTGTCGCGAGCGCCGCTCAGGGCGTTTTGCAGCAAGGATGGCTCCGAGAACGCATCGGAAAAACACGACCCGACAATCGAGCGGCGCGAAATGCCCATCGCGTCCTCAAGGCCGGAGTTGGAAAAGATGACCGAGGCGTCTGGCCCCACCACCGCCACCAGGGTGGCCAGCAGGTCAAACGGCTGGAACCGGGATGGCGCGTCCAAACGTTTATTTCGCGGAAGAACCAGCCACCGAGGCCGGGTTGACACGGCTCAACTCGCGCCGAATGCCTTCGATGTCACTCACGTTGCGGGCTATTGCAGCCTTGAGTTCGGCAACGCGGTCCACATACTTCTGGTTGTTGCGGGTCTCCGGTCCAAGCCTCTCCGGCTCGCCGTTGTTGTACTCCTTCAGCAGTTCCAACTGACGCGCTTCGGCCTTCTTCAGCTCGGACTCCAGAATCAACCGCGAATCCGAGTCCTTGGAACGCTGGTCGGCGGAGTCCACGCGCTGCCCGGCTGGCGGGCTACCCGCAGTTCGGGCGGCAGACTTCGGTGTCTGCACAACAGTGACGTTGCCGCCGGCAATCAGCTTGCAATTCTTGGCCTGCGCCTCGGAGACGGTGTTGGTGTATTCATTGCCGCAACGGTAGATGCGGTCCTGTGCCCAACTGGCAGTGCCTGCCATGCTGGCCAACAAGGGAATCAAAAAAACAATTTTCATGCTGTGTCCACGCATCAAGTGCAGGGCTGACCGCTCAGTATGCGTCAAAAAAGACCGAAAACAAAATTGCGGCTCCGCTATATCGTCATGTGACCCACATAGCAACAATTGGTTTCAAAAAAAAGGACGGCATGTGCCGTCCTTCTGAATAACCCGAAAGGGCTGCCCCAACGGACAGCCGACCCCATCACAGGGAGTAGTACATGTCGTATTCGACAGGGTGCACCGACATGCGGTAACGCGTGACTTCGGCCATCTTGAGCTCGATGTACGCATCCAGCATGGAGTCCGTGAACACGCCGCCCTTGGTCAGGAAAGCACGGTCCTTGTCCAGATGTTCCAGGGCCTGATCCAGGCTGTGGCAGACGGTAGGAACCAGCTTGTCTTCTTCCGGGGGCAGGTGGTACAGGTCCTTGGTCGCGGCTTCGCCGGGATGGATCTTGTTTTCCACGCCGTCCAGACCGGCCATCAACAGGGCGGCAAAGCCCAGGTAGGGGTTCATCAGGGGATCGGGGAAGCGTGCTTCCACGCGACGGCCCTTGGGGTTCGCCACAAACGGGATGCGGATGGAAGCGGAACGGTTCTTGGCCGAATAAGCCAGCTTCACAGGCGCTTCGAAGTGGGGAACCAGGCGCTTGTAGCTGTTGGTGCCGGGGTTGGTGATGGCGTTCAATGCACGTGCGTGCTTGATGATGCCGCCGATGTAGTACAGCGCGAAGTCGGAGAGGCCTGCATAGCCGTCACCGGCGAACAGGTTCTTGCCATCTTTCCACACGGACTGGTGCACGTGCATGCCGGAACCGTTGTCGCCATGATAGGGCTTGGGCATGAAGGTGGCGGTCTTGCCGTAGGCATTGGCCACGTTGTGCACCACGTACTTTTGCAGCATGGTCCAGTCGGCGCGCTCAACCAGCGTGCTGAACTTGGTGCCGATTTCGTTCTGGCCAGCGCCAGCCACTTCGTGGTGGAACACTTCGACGGGGATGCCCAGGGATTCGAGGATCAGGGACATCTCGGCGCGCATGTCCTGCGTGCTGTCGACCGGGGGCACGGGGAAGTAGCCGCCCTTGACCGTTGGACGGTGACCACGGTTGCCGCCTTCGAGCTTGGCACCGGTGTTCCAGGGTGCTTCGTACTCGTCGATTTCGTAGAAGGTGTTGTTGGAATCTGTGCTCCAGCGCACGCCGTCGAAGATGAAGAATTCAGGTTCAGGACCGAAGTAGGCGGCATCACCAATGCCGGAGGCCTTCAGGTAGGCTTCGGCGCGCTTGGCGATGGAACGGGGGTCGCGGTCATAGGCCTTGCCGTCAGCGGGCTCCACCACATCACAGTTCATGATGAGGGTGGTTTCTTCAAAGAAGGGATCGATGTTGGCGGTATTGGGATCGGGCATGAGCAGCATGTCCGACGCCTCGATACCCTTCCAGCCGGCGATGGACGAACCGTCGAACGCGTGGCCGGAAGAGAACTTGTCTTCGTCAAAGTGCGACACCGGCACCGTGGTGTGCTGCTGCTTGCCGCGGGTATCGGTGAAACGGAAGTCAACAAACTTGACTTCGTTTTCTTTCACCATCTTCATCACGTCTGCGACGGTCTTGGCCATCAAATGCTCCTGTTACAAAAAAATTCGCACGGTTGTTAAAAGTTTGCCCTGTCCACAATGCAGCTTTTATGCCAACAGCTGATCCGAACACCATTTCGGTAAAGCACCCTATTTTGCCTTGAGATTCACCCTAATTCCGTTGCGTCGGATCAAAGTTCGAGGCATCACGTGGCGATTCGCGAAGAGCCCCAAACGCACGCGCACCAGAATGGAAATGCAGGTAAAGCACCATGATGGTGCAATATCAATTGCGCACCAATTCGGGGCCAAGCTTGGCTCCTGCCCGCTCCAGGCCCTGTATCAGTGCAATATAGGCCGGTGCAACAGCCGGTGGCGCGCCCTTGACCCCTAACTCAATGTGGCGACCGTATTGCGGATGGTCAACGCTGGGTAGGCTGAACACCTTGACCGGATGGTCGCGTTCGATGGACTCCATCAGCGGTGTCAAGGCGGCTTCCATGGCGCCAAACACAATGACCGATTGCTCCACCCGGGCATCGCGCGCAAAGAGGTGGGGGAAATGCGTGTCCAGCACCCATTCCATCATGGGATGCGCCATGACCGGAAATCCCGGCAGGAAGAATACCCCGCCACCCTCTGGCGCTGAACAATGGAACCCGGGGATCTTGTTGAACGGGTTGGGGATGATCTGCGCACCCGCCGGGAAGACGCCCATGTTGAGCCTGTGCACGTTGTCACTGCGATCGGGCTCGTAGGCAATACCCTGCTCGCGGGCCATGTCCTGCATGCGTTCGCGGATCAATGCCTCAGCCTGCGGGTGCAGGACGAGTTCACGCCCCAGGGCACGTGCCGCGCACTGGCGGGTATGGTCATCCGGCGTGGCACCGATGCCACCGCAGGAGAACACCACATCACCGCTGGCAAAGGCCCGTACCAGCGTGGCTGTGATGCGCTGTGGGTCGTCCCCCACGTAGTCGGCATAGGCCAGTTGCAGCCCACGGGCCGACAGCAATTCAATGGTCTTGGCCAAATGCTTGTCGGTGCGCTTGCCCGACAGGATTTCGTCGCCAATGATGATGAGTCCGAAGTTCATGCGTTAGTCCATGGAAATCAAGGGAGTGGCGGATGGCGTCGCTTGCGGCTCCACCACCACGGCAGCAACGGCCTGCTCGCGACGCAGGTCCTGCAGTGCTGCCAGGCAATAGTGGGCAAACCACAGTGACGAAAACGCAAACACCAGTGTGTAGATCCAGACCGCCACCGGCACCAGGATGACGAACGCGGCGGCAAACAGCACGCCCGATGCCCACACCAGGCTGGGAGCCGCACCGAGATACCCCGCCAGCACGCCCATTCCCAGCAAGCGCAGTCGATGGCGCTTGAGGATCGTCCGACGCTCCTGCGCATCCGCGTGCGCAGCCAGGGCGTCGAACGCCATGACCCGGTAGGTGAGCCAGCCCCAGATCAGCGGCGGCAACACCAGCACCAGGGGCGGCACAAACCACAATGGGATCGAGGCCACAGTGGCCAACAGAGCCAATAACGTGGATCCCAGCGACCACGCCACGCTGCGCAGGAATGACGCACCATTGCGCTCTTCGAGCGCCGGAAACCTCCGCAGGGCCACCAGACGCACCAGCACCGGCGTCATCAGGATGGCCACGACCAGCAGGGACACGATCACGATCAGCGGCGTCACCGCGAAGATCACGATCAGCGGCGCCAGCACGGTCTTGATGCGCCCCAGCCCCATGCTGTCCAGCCAGGCCCAGCCGTGGTTGACAAACTCGGACGACTCCAGCACTGCGCGCACCTGATCCAGCGCGCCGTCCCAATAGAAATAGCCCAGGCCCACGGTCAACGCAATGACCAGCACCAAGGGCAGCAGTGACAGCACGATCACCCGCGGTCGCAGGCAGTAGGCCGCCGCCCGCCAGAATGAATCAAAAAGCAGGTTCATGCCGCAAGCATAGCGGGTCAGACCAACGCCCCACCTGTCATTGGGGACTTTGGATGCTCAGCAAATCCGCCTCGCTCAACCAGCGCCACTGACCCGGCGCCAGATCGTCCGGCAGGCGCAGGCCACCGATCCGGGAGCGGTGCAAGCCCTCCACCCGGTTGCCGACCGCCGCGACCATGCGTTTGACCTGGTGGTACTTGCCCTCGGTCAGGGTCAGACGCAGGTGCAGGGCGTCCACCGCCTCACAGGCTGCCGCGCGCACCGGCTTGGGGTCGTCGTCCAGCACCACGCCGTCCAGCAGCTTTCGTACCTGGCGCTCATCCAGCGGGTGCTTGACCGTGACCTCGTAGACCTTGGGCACGTGGTGGCGCGGTGAGCTCATGCGGTGGATGAACTTGCCATCGTCGGTCAACAGCAACAAACCGGTGGTGTCCTGGTCCAGGCGACCCACCGCCTGCACGCCCTGCACTGCCGCCTTTTGGGGTCGCAGGCGCAGCGGAGACGGCAACAGCGTGTAGATGCTTGGATAGGTTGACGGCTTTTGCGAGCATTCGGTGCCGGCTGGCTTGTTGAGCATCAGGTAGGCTTTTTCATGGTACGGCCAATCCACACCCTGAACCCGGAAACGCAATCCGGTTGCTTCAAATTCCATAGCAGCCTGCGCACATTCCACGGGGGGTTCGGCATCATTTTCGATATATACCTGAACCAGCCCCTGCTGGATCAGCCCGGCGCACACGCGTCGGGTGCCAAAGCCTTGTGAATAGAGGATTTCCTGGAGTTGCATGCTGTTTTTCTCGTTTCGCGTCAATAGGGGCACAGGTTTTGTGCCCGAATCTTGTCATAAAGCAAAGCCATCCAGGCCTTTGCCCGGCGGCACATTGGAAATGGTTTTCATAAGTTCCAAAAACCGGTAGACTGAAACGATCGACGATAGCCACATCAGATGGCTCAACAAGCAGGGTGAGTGACATGATCTATGCCGTATTTTTGCTGGGAGCGGGCTTGGGCGCAGCCTTCGTTTTCTGGTTACGCCGCACGCAGGCCCAGGAGCGCCGCCGCATCCCCAAGGAATGGCCGCTGACCGTTCGCCCGCTGGTCAACAGCCGCGAAAAACAGGTCTGGCTGTGGCTGGTCAAGGTCATGTTCGATCAGCAGATCCTGGTCAAGCTTCCGGTAACCCGCTTCACCGCTCCGGCACAGGACGCCGATGCGGCCCACTGGTACCACCTGCTCAACGGCGTGTACTGCACGTTCACCTTGTGCAATGTGGATGGCCAGGTGATTGGCTGCATCGACGTGCCCGGCCCACGCGGCCTGTCCATGGGCAACCAGACCCTCAAGCACACCCTTCTGTCGCAGTGCGGTATCCATTACGCCGTGGTCGATCCGTCCAATCTGCCCCACCTGATCCAGATCCGCACCGCCTTCCTGGGTGAACATGCCGCCCGCGGCCACTCGCACAGCCAGTTGGACTCCCAGTTCAAGGATGTCAGCCAGCACCTGCACGCCATCGTGGACCGCAAGCGCCACACCAAGAGCCAGGCGGTGGCGCAACTAGATGCCGCCATGTCCAACACCTCCGAGTACTCCGAGAGCCAGATGGCATCGGGCTGGGAGCAGAACTCCTTCATCACCCCACTGGACAGCCGCGCCGCCAAGCTGTGATCACGGGGCCAGCGGCATGGCCTGCTCCACCAGCCCGGCGTGCAGGGCCGCGCCGAGTGGCAGGATGGCGTCGTTGAAATCGTAGCGGGTGTTGTGCAAGTGGCAGCCCCCTGACCCGCTCTCAGGACCCTGACCAATGCGCAGATAGGCGCCCGGCTTGGCCTGCAGCATGAAGGCAAAGTCCTCCGAGCCCATGCTGGGCTCCAGGTCCCGCACCACGTTCTCGCTGCCCACCAGGCTTTGCGCCACCTCTGCCGCAAAGCGCGCTTGTGGCTCGGTGTTGATGGTGGCCGGGTAGATGCGCTCGTAGCGCACGCTGGCCGTCGCGCCAAAGCCCTGCGCCACCGCGCTGCACAGTTCGCCCAGACGCCGCTCCACCAGTTCCTGCACGGCCGCGCTGAACGTGCGCACCGTGCCCACCAGGGTGGCCTTGCCAGGCACCACACTCATGGCATTCGGGTCGCCGGCGTGCATGGCGCACATGCTGATGACCGCGCTATCGATGGGGCGCACATTGCGCGAGACGATGCTTTGCACCGCCGTGATGATGTGCGCAGCCACCAGCACCGGGTCAATGGTCTGGTAGGGATGGGCGCCATGGCCGCCACGCCCTTCGATCTCGACCGTAACGCGGTCGGCCGCTGCCATCATGGCGCCCATGTTCAAACCGATGGTGCCGCAACGCATGGCCGGCCAGTTGTGCATGCCATAGACGGACTCGACCGGGAAGCGCTCAAACAGGCCGTCCTCGATCATGACCCGGGCTCCGGCATACCCTTCCTCGCCGGGCTGGAAGATCAGCACGGCGGTACCATCAAAGTTGCGGGTCGCGGCCAGATATCGTGCGGCGCCTACCAGCATCGCGGTATGGCCGTCATGACCACAGCCATGCATCAGGCCGGCACAGGCGGACTTCCACGCAAAGTCATTCAACTCGGTCATGGGCAGTGCATCCATGTCGGCACGCAGGCCAATCATCCGGTGACCGGAGTCCTGGCGACCGCGAATCGTTGCCACCAGCCCGGTCTTGCCAATGCCGGTGTGCACGGCATCCACGCCGCAGCGCTCCAGCGCCTCCTTGACCCGCGCGGAGGTGTACACCTCCTCAAACCCCAACTCAGGGTGCGCGTGTAGGTCACGGCGAAACGCGGTGAGTTCCGGGTGAAAGGCCGCGATCTGCGAAAACGCGCGCCCCCCGACCCGCAGCGCTGGAGCCGAATGCGAAACCTTCATCAATACACTCCCCGTCGACGGTCGAACCCAATGCGCCCGCGCGGGGCGCCGCTTTGAAACAGTTGGTAATCCATGCTAGCAGAGCCCCCCGACCACGCGCACAATGCGTGGGTCCTGCGTGAACGGCCGTTCAGGCATGCCGATTGCATGGAAATGGGCATGTGCGCGCGATTCCGCCAGAAACGCAGTATCAGCATTACTCCCCTAACGCCCAAACCCGATGTTGTCGCTCTTCCGATCCAAAGCCAAGCCCAAGCAAAACGCTGCCGAGTCCCCAGCCGCACAGGCCAAACGCATGGACCTTGAGGAGCGCAAGGCGTTCAGACAAGAAATGTTATACCAGTCCATCCGTGAGACATTTTTGTCCATGGAAGTCATTGGCAGCATGTACAAATTCAAGGTCATGCCGGTGGATGAGCGCCACCACCGCTTCATCGCCATGATCGACGTGGCCAAGTCCTTCGTCACCGGCAAGGAGGCGCGGACCAAGAGTTTCGCCTCCATCGAAAAGCTGATGCGAGCCAATACCTACAAGCGCTTTGGCGTGCTGATCGAAGGCACCTACTGGCGTGTGAGCGAGTCCGAGACGCAGTTTGCGCGTCTGGCACGCGCCGCCGATCCGGCTGGCGCGGACCTGGCAGCGCAAGCGCGCCGCAACCCCGTGGAGCCGGCTGCCGCAGTCCAGCCACCGACCGAACCCGCGCTGGCCAGACACGCCTACCAGCCGGTATCCGACGACGAGGCCAAGGCCTTCATGGAAGCACTGCGCAACGGCCTGACGCCGCCCGTGGTCCGCGTGGGCGACCTGGAATACCAGTCGGACCTGGCGCCGCTGGACAGCGGCATCATGATTGGCGGTACGCAATACGGCAGGCTCTAGCCACAGCAGCTACAGCTTGTCCAAAGACAACGCATCCAGGCGACGTGCGCCGTCAGCCGGTCTGTCACGAAGATCGTCCATCCGCTCCATGAAGCGCAACGCCGCCGCGTCATCCGGCTTGACTTCCAACAGGCTGGCAAAGCACGAAGCGCTGATCTCCCACTGCTGACGGTAGAAGGAATCCACCGCCTGCTGGCTGAGCGCACACAATGCCGGGTCGCTGCACGGCGTGTAGACCTTCACTGCCTCGGTCTTTCCCTTGACCACCACCGTATCCAGGTGGCGCAACCCCAGCCCGGCCGGCAGCAACGCCGCCGTGGCGTCCGACAGCAGGATGCCCGTTCCGAACGCCTTGTTGGCACCTTCCAGACGGGCGGCCAAATTCACGGCATCGCCGATGACCGTGTAGGAGAAGCGGCTGTTCGAGCCCACGTTGCCCACCACCACCCGCCCGGTATGCAGCCCGATCCGCATCGCAATGGCGGGCAAGCCGCGCGCCTGCAGGCTGGCGGCCAGGAGCGCCATGGCGTCCTGCATCTCGATGGCGGCGCGGACCGCATGTTCGGCGTGCCTGGCATCCTCCAGGGGCGCGCCCCAGAATGCCATGACCGCATCGCCGATGAACTTGTCGACCGTGCCGCCAAGGCGGTGGATGATGGGCGTCATGGCGTTGAAATACTCGGTCAGGACCTCCACCGTCGCCTGCGCCGACAGGCGCTCGGACATCGCCGTGAAATTGGCCAGATCGGTGAACATCAGCGTCAACTCCCGCACCTCTCCACCCAGCTTCATCTGCTCCGGATGCTCTACCAGGCGGGCGACCACTTCCTCGGGCACATACTGCGAGAACATCGACCGAATCTGCAGGGCACGCCGGCGACTGGCCAGATAGTTGACCAGCATGGAGGCGCCATACACCGCCACCACGGCCAGCATGGGAAATAGCGGCGCCATCCATATTTTCCGGTCCGCGAACAACCCCAGCGACAGCAGCCAGGCCCCCACTCCCAGGCCGCCGGCCACCAATGCGCTGACCAGGGGCTGCGAGCGGAGCCCCACCATCGCCAGCAGACCCAGCATGGCCAATACCAGGACCATTTCCACGCCGTCTGGCGCCCTGCGCAGCCCGCCACCGGTCAGCCGGTTGCTGATCAGGTTGGCCTGCACCTCAACGCCGGGAAACAGGCGGTCGTCCAACTCGGTCTCGACAAAGGGCGAGTTGAACATGTCACTCTGCGAGCTCGTCAACTCCACGGCGGTGCGCACGGAACGCCCGATCAGCACGATCTTGTCCTTGAAAAAGCCCTTGGGCAACAACGCCGGATCGAGCGCCTGGTAATAGGAGCGGGTATCAAAGGTCGCACGCGGGCCGACATACTCAATGAAATCCGCACGTGGCCCAGGCCCCGCACGCCCGTCATGTCCGCCCGCCAGACGGGCGAGCCGGGCCGAAAAACTGTCCTCCCCCCGGGCCTGCTGGCGCACGACAAAGTCATCGTCGGGCGTAACCTGAACCATTCCGGGCATTGCGCCGGCGGCCAGCAAGGAGTCCAGTGGCATGACCTCGCTCCAAAGCGAGGCATTTCCACTCTCGGTCAGCTCCCGGGTGGCGGCCAGTACCACCGGTGGCCCTTCGCGTATGGCCCGCTCCAGTGCCAGATCATCCACCGGATTGGACGGCTCGGAAAACACCACGTCAAAGCCCACGGCGCGCGCGCCATCGGCGCGCAAACGTTGCAGAACCTGGGCGTGCAGGCGCCGGGGAAAGGGCCATTGCACCTGCATCTGCTGGAAGCTGGGTTCGTCAATGGCCAGGATGACCAGCGGAATCGCCGCCGCGCGCGGCGCGGTCCAGGTCGTGAACAGATCGAATACCTTGACCTCCAGCGCCTGCCATGGCCGCGTATGGGACGCAAGCCAGACGATCGCAAGGGCCAGCAACCCTGCGGCCACCACCAGCATCCGCTGGCGCCGCAGCGGACTAGAAGCGGTAACGCGCGTCCAGAACATAACGTTGTGTCTGGCGGGTGGACTTGGAACCACCCAGATTGAGCGCGCCCAGTCCGATCACCCAGTGTTTGTCGGACGTCTCCCAGAAGCCCACCAGATCCAGGCTCCAGCCGGCGGGCCACAGGGTGAGATTCTCCTTTTCCTCGAACCGCTCAGAGCGGTAGACCGCGCGCCCGGCAATGTAGGTCCGATGACCCGCGGTCCAGGTGGCGCCCAGAACGGCCACGTTGCGTGGCATGTAGGGGATGCGCTTGCCGGTTATGCTGCCGCCCGGTGTGTCGGGGTCAGCGTAATCGCTGGTGGTGTCCTGCACGGTCAACTTGAAATAGGTGGACAGGTCCTGGCTCACCATGCGGTTCAAGCCGAACGAAAGTGCGCTGACCGTCCCGTTCTCAAAACTGGGCGTGTCCTCCAGCACATCGACCGATGACAGATTCACCGTCTGCGTATTGCGCAGGGCCTCCAGAAACGGCAGGGATGGCGTGCGCAGGTCAATGCCCGGTGAGGCCAGGTTGCGGATGTCCTGGTGATCGGCCTTCACGGTCAGGAACCAATCCTCGGCAGGCGTCCAGCCGACCTGCACCACGCTGCGCTTCATGCGACCACCGGCATCCACCAACCGGTCCTCGATGGGAATCCCGGCGGTATCCACGCTGCCCAGCGTGCTTACGCTCAAGGGGCGGACCCAATCCTGGTAGGCGGCGCGCACGCTGACCCGCTCGCTGGGCTTGTACGCCAGACCCAGACGTGGTGCCCACTGGTCAGACGTCTGGTCCTTGCGGACCACGGCATGGGTGCTGGTGTCGCTGAGGTACCCAATCGTCGCGTCCTCACCGATGGTCTTCTCCGTCAGGCGCGTGCCGGATACCGAGCCGTCCAGCAGCAGGGCGGACCATGGGCGATGCTGTGCCGCAACGGTGAGGGTTGTGGTCCGGCGATCGATATCGTTGGTACCGCCCAGGATCAGGTATTCGCCCAGCACGGCGGAACCGCCCCGTGCGATGAAGATCGGACCGGAGCCGATACGCTCGTTGTACTGCGTTTCGGCAACGCTCTCCAGGCCGAGTGACAGCCGCGTCCGGTCGGTCCAGTCAACGGTATGGCGCAGTTGCGCATCGTTGAACTTCTTGGTGGGGTTGGCGTAGATGGTCATCAGGCCCACCATGCCGTTGACACCGAACAGGCCCGGGTAGGCACCCACCTGGGTTGATTCGCTGCTGGAACCCAGCTTGAACCAGGTTTGCGACACCGGCGACCACTTGTACGACAGCCCCAACGCACTGTGGCGGACCACGTTGTCAAACGTGGTGCTGGTGTTGCCGGAGTCCATCAACCCCAGGACATTGTTGTGCCCCTGCATGTTGATCTTGACCTCGTTGCTGTACGCAAACAGGCCCAGGTTCTCCGTCGGCTGCATGCCGAACCCCAACGTGGAAACCTTGACCCCGACATCACCGCTGCCACTGGTGTCGGTGGATGCGGGCTGGTCCGCCCACGCACCAATATCGATGGGAAAGCCACTCGCGTCGCCCTGCTGGAGCTGCACGAAATAGGCCATCGGCACGGATGCGTTCGCCATGCCATTGACCGTCACCGACGGCACGCGGATGTGTGCAAACGAGTTGTCCACGTTGTAGCCAAGCGCCCCATAGTTGCCGGAGCGCTGCAGCAGCGTCGAGAACCGGTTGCTGGCCCCAAACGCCAGCGGATCGCTCAGGTAGCCCTGAAACAGCTCGGAGTTCTTGTTGAATTCGCCCGGATAGCGGTCCGCCAGGAACAGGTGGCTGCCGCCCCAATAGGGGTGGTAACTTTCCTGCGCCAGTTCCAGCGCCCACTCCTCCAGACCGAAAAATGCCAGCGACGCGCCAAAGTTGGCGCTGCCCTTCTGGTTGTTGGCCACCTGGTTGAGCGACTTCAGATAGGGCAGGCGCCGGACCGCCTCGCGCGAGGATTGCACCGCCTCACCGGCCCGGAACTGGTCCGTGTAGATCTGCGACAACAGCAGGAACGGAACCGGGTCCCTGTCGTCCAGCGTGATCGCCTGGCGCAACGTGCTCTCGGCGTCACCCACGCGCCCCAACTGGTAATAGGCCACGGCGGTGTAGGTCTTGGCCCGGGCGTAACGCGGCTCCATGACGCCGGCACGCAGAAAGGCGTCCAGAGCCGCCTCGGGCTGGCCCTGCTTGAGGCGCAGCAGGCCCAGGCCGGTCCAGCTCACATAGTCCGCCGGATTCTGCTCCAGCGCGGCGGCAAAGGCCTTGTCGGCTTCGTCCAGGCGGTTGGCAAAGGTCTCCAGCGTGCCCAGTTCACCCCGGTAGCCGGCGCCCTGGGGCTTGAGCTCCAGGGCCTTGAGCAGATTGCTGCGCGCCGGGCCCGTCGCTTCCCGCTCGTTTTGCGCGCTGCCCAGGCCGAACCAGCCCCTGTCATCACCCGGCGCGACCCTGGTGGCGCGTGTAAATGCCTGCTCGGTGGCCGTTGCGCTGCCCTGGCGGCGTGCCAGTTCCCCCTGGGCCAGCAGCACGCTGGCGGTGTCGGCATTGCGCGCGCGGGCCAACGTCGCAGCACTGTCATTCAGCCGGTCGGACAGCAGGTAGACACGCGCCAGCTGGGCCAGCAGATCGGGATCGTCCGGGTGGCGGCTCAGGCCGTTTTGCAGCGTGTTGGCGGCGGAGTCGAACTCTCCGTCCACCAGTTGCAGGTCCGACAGCATCAGGTAGGCCGGTGCCGGCACACCCTGGGGTGCGTCGATCAGGGCCGCCAACTGGCGTCGTGCCAGCGCACTGTCCCCGCCCTGGATCGCCTTGGCACTGGAAAGAATGGCGGTCCAGGGGCCGTCGGGCGTAGCCGGAATCTGGTCCGCATGCAAATGGCGCGTGGGATCGGCGGTGAGCGCGTTCACCCACTGGATGCGGTCACGCGGGTTGCTCAGTTGAATCCTGACCGGCGCCCGGCCCACTTCGGCCATGGCGGCCTCGTTGCTGCCCACCGTTACCGCGCCCTGGGCATTGGAGAACTCCACCGTGCCCGACAGCACCGTCAGCAGCGTCTTGCCGCTGGCGTCCACGTCCAGCTCCCAGTCCGTGCCACGGATACCGGCGGTGGCGGCCGGGGTTTGCAGATTGAGGCGGCTGTCGTTCTGGCGTTTGGTCTGGGCCCAGGCCCGCCCCAGCGACAGCATCAGCGTGGTGGGCTGCGTGCCGCTGGCGAGGCTTTTCACCTGCAGCACCGAATTCTGGTTGAGCCGCACCTGGGTGTCGTCGGCAAACAGCAGGGCCATCTTGGAGGCAGGCAGCGTGCGCACAAAGGCCCCGCCCGGCAGCAATTGGGAGGTCTGGGCCGCCACCCACGGTGCGCTTTCAACCGCGCGCTGCTCACCACCCCCCTGCAAGCTGACAATCTGCGCAGCCGAACCGGCAGCAATCGTCGCGTGACCCGGCGCCGGTACCAGGATGAGAGGCGCGCACAGCACGCATGACAAGGCCAATGATCCAAATCGCATGGTGATTCCTGACGAAGCAAAAGGACAGGGATGACCGGCAGCACCGGTCGGCGACACGAGCGCCCCATTCTAGGAGCGCACCTCTGGCGCCGTCACCCCCCAGCGCGAGATGATCCAAATCCCCGCAATGGCACGGCAGACAGGGCGCCACCTAAAATGCATCGGTGAACGCCCCCCTGCCCTCCCTCGCCCCCCGCCGCCCCATCCGTGAACTGCCCGACGAGCTGATCAGCCAGATCGCCGCCGGCGAGGTTGTGGAGCGCCCGGCCTCGGTCGTGCGCGAGCTGGTGGACAACGCGCTGGACGCCGGCGCCACCCAGATCACGGTTCGCCTCTTGGCCGGCGGCGTGCGCCTGATCAGCGTGGAGGACGACGGCCAAGGCATCCTGCCGGACGAACTGCCCCTGGCCTTTCGCCGCCACGCCACCAGCAAGATCGGCAACCTGGTGGACCTGGAATCCGTGGCCACCATGGGCTTTCGCGGCGAGGCCCTGGCCGCTATCAATTCCATAGCTGACTGCGCACTGTTGTCGAGGGCTAGCAGCCAATCTGGCGCATATCTCTTGGACGGACGTACGGGGGAGCTGCGCCCCGTGGCGCGCAGCCAAGGCACCACGGTGGAGGTCAAGGAGCTGTTCTACAGCACCCCGGCGCGGCGCAAGTTCCTCAAGACCGACGCCACCGAACTGGCCCACTGCATCGAGTCCGTACGCCGCCACGCCCTGGCCCGCCCCGACGTGGGCTTTGCCATCTGGCACGAGGGCAAACTCATCGAACAATGGCGCCGCTGCGAAGCGCCCGAGCAGGAACAACAACTCACCCAGCGCCTGACCGACGTGCTGGGCGCCGACTTCATCGCCAACTCCATCGCCGTGGACTGGCACAGCGCCACCACCCGGGCCGGCAGCACGCTGCCCGCCCTGCACGTATGGGGCCGCGTGGGCGTGCCCGACGCCGCCCGCTCGCGCGCCGACCAGCAGTTCTGCTACGTCAACGGCCGCTTCGTGCGCGACAAGGTACTCACCCACGCCGCCCGCAGCGCCTATGAGGACGTGCTGCACGGCCACCGCCAGCCCGTGTACGCGCTGTACCTGGCCATGGACCCGGCGCGCGTGGACGTGAACGTGCACCCCACCAAGATCGAGGTGCGCTTCCGCGACAGCCGCGAAGTGCACCAGGCCGTGCGCCACGCCATAGAAGACACATTGGCCAAGCCACGCGCCGGTCAGACGGAAGGCGCGGCGCCCCCATCCCCCACCTCCAACGGCGGGCCGTTTGCGGCCTTCCAGCCGAATGCTTTGGAGCAAAAACAGCCTCCAGCCCTCGCAGGATATGCGCAACGCGCTATGAATTTCGGAGCACACGACGAGCCAACCGGCCACCGCGTCAGCGACATCAGCCTGCTCTGGCAGCGCGACAACAGCACCAGCACCAGCCCCAACGCCACCGGCGGCTGGGCGGCTGGGGGTTTTGCGCAGGTCAAGGGGGAGCCCGCGCAGCGGGCGGAGGACACGGAGCAAAACCCCCAGCCGTCCAGCCGACCCCCCAGCAGCGAAGAACCAACCCAAACCTGGCCCCTAGGTAAAGCCCTGGCCCAACTGCAAGGCATCTACATCCTCGCCGAAAACGCCCAAGGCCTGGTCATCGTCGACATGCACGCCGCCCACGAACGCATCGTCTACGAACGCCTCAAGACCCAGATCAACCTGACCGCACCGGACGGCACCGTCCACCCGCTGTCCAGCCAGCCGCTGCTGATCCCCGCCACCTTTGCCGCCACCCCGCACGAAGTCGCCACGGCCGAGGCCCACGCCGCCACCCTCAATACCCTGGGCCTGGAAATCAGCCCCTTCTCGCCCAAGACCCTGGCCGTGCGCGCCGTGCCCACCACCCTGGCCAACGGCGACGCCGTGGAGCTGGCCCGCAGCGTGCTGGCCGAACTGGCCCAACACGACGCCAGCACCGTCATCCAGCGTGCGCAGAACGAACTGCTGGCCACCATGGCCTGCCACGGCGCCGTACGCGCCAACCGGCGCCTGACCATTGACGAAATGAACGGCCTGCTGCGCCAGATGGAAGCCACCGAGCGCAGCGACCAATGCAACCACGGCCGCCCCACCTGGCGCCAGCTCAGCCTGAAAGAAATCGATGCCCTTTTCCTGCGGGGTCGATAAACGATGAAAGGCCACCACTTCGCTCAGTTGGTCGGGCTGTCGGCCCTGTGGGGCGCGTCCTTCATGCTGATCCGCATGGCCAGCCCGGTGCTCGGCCCCAATGTGCTGGCTGCCCTGCGCATCGGCATGGCCACGTTGACCCTGGCCGCCCTCATGCGCGCGCTGCGCCAGCCCTGGCCGCGCGGCCACTGGCGCGAGCTGGCACTGATCGGCCTCTTGTCTGTGGCGCTACCCTTCCTGCTGTTCGCCTGGGCCGCGCTGCAAATCCCGGCGGGCTACAGCGCACTGCTCAACTCCACGGCCGTGCTGTTTGGCATCTTTGCATCCACCTGGATGGGCGAAGACAAACTGAACGCCCGCAAACTGGTCGGGTGCGGCCTGGGTCTCGGTGGCGTGGCACTCATCGTGGGCCTGGGGCCGGTGGAACCGTCCTGGCGCGTGGCGCTGGCGGCGCTGGGCTGCGTCACCGCGTCGGCCTGCTACGGCATCTCCACCCCGCTGATGAAGCGCGCCCTGAGCCGCATGGAGCCGCTGCAGATCACCGGCGGGCTGCACGCGGTCGCCTTTCTGATGCTGCTGCCCGGCGCGCTGTGGAGCTGGCCGCAGGCGCACTTCACGCCCACCGCACTGGTGGCCGTGGCCATCATGGGCGTGGTCACATCGGGCATTGCTTACTGGCTGCACATCCGCATCCTGGCGCACGTGACACCCGTGGCCGCCATGAGCCCCACCTTTTTGATCCCGGTGTTTGGCGTGACCTGGGGCCATGTGTTCCTGGGCGAGCAGCTGTCCACCAGCATCTTCCTGGGCGGCGCCTTGGTACTGCTGGCCGCCGCGCTGGTCACAGGCTACAACCCGTTTCGCCCCGGGCAAAAGCGGCCCAGCGCGCGCAAGGCTCCCTGAAAATATCCGGGGGCAACCAACCAACCCTACGCGTTGAAAGGCCCCCACCATGAGCAAGCACCTCGGCACCCTGATCGCTGTTGGCGTATTGCCGGGCCCGCCGTTGGGGCCAAGCCCGCTCCCGCGGTTGCCGCCGCCCCTGCCGCAGCCCCCATGACCGACATGAAGAAGGCCGTAAAGAAGGCCAAGAAGGATGACGCTGCTGCCAAGTAAGCGGTAGGCGCCGAAAGGCAAAAACAGAAGAAACCGCTAGTTCGGCAGACTGATTTGGATGTCAGCCTGTGGCCCCTACGGTCGGGGCGCAAGGTATATTCCCCGAATGAACCCGCTCGAGACTGAACTTCATCGCTTGTATTTTGTTGACGATGCTACAGCCGTCGCGCCGAACTTAATGTCTGTGGACGGTCGTGTACGTGCAATGGTGATGGAACTCGCGCGTCCTGCAGACTGGTCCGCTACATCCACAGTTTGGCAGCGTGTCCAAAGCGACCTCGATTTACCGCCTCCGGCGATTGCGGTCACTGGAAATGACGGTTTCCAGCTGTGGTTCTCTCTGGCTGAACCAGTTACTGCGGCGGAGGCGTCGTTCTTCTTGGAGTCACTGCGCCAGCGCTTTCTGAGTGATATCGCACCGGAGCGCATCAGTATGCTGCCCACAGAAACCCAGCATGCCCAGCTGGTACCCGCTTTGCAACAAAGCACCGGACTATGGTCGGCTTTTATTGCCCCTGATCTAGCAGCCATATTCGCCGACTCGCCAGGACTGGATGTGTGCCCGAGGGTTGAAGCTCAGGCCAACGTCCTTGCACACCTTGAATCTATCAAGGCGCCGGTGTTTGAGGCGATCTTTGATCAGCTTGTTTCCGATGTCGAACGAATCTCAGCAACCAATCAATCCAGCACTCCTGTGGTGCCGCTATTCAACAAACACTGCGATTCGGACGCCAAACGCTTCTTGAATGAGGTCATGAACGACCAATCTGTAGAAATGCACTTACGCATCGAAGCTGCTAAGGCACTACTGCCTTACTCTTAGGCCAAGGCGCAGCTATACGTCACTTAAGAGTTGGATAGATCAGAGAAGCTGGCCTACCGAATCTTCCGTTGGTTGAAGTAGGCATACGCCCGCGTTGCGGTCAGAAGCTCGAGGCTCCAAACGAACCCGAAGCTGACTCCTGAAAACAGCATTGGCGAATGTTTGATCCTGGCACAGACCAGCGTTCCGCGCTGATCAATCGGGTGATTGGAATCGGTCGACAGTACCCTTTTACGCTCAATGAGAACAGACCTCGAGGCGCTGCCTTGTCACGGATGACGCCCGATGTCAGTTGATCAATTGAAACCAGCCATTGACTCGGTTAGGGTGCATGCACCAGAGCGACAGCTGTGGGTATCAGAACGATGTGTGGAGCCCGCCTGCGAACGACGGCTACCTTAATTTGACATCGTTGTATCCAGTTCCCGCTGCTCAGCTTCTTGAGGCTCTCGATAGTGATACCAGGCTTCATGAGGCGAATACTGATCGCATGCGAAACACTGGGTCTGTGGCCATTGCACTCCGCAACCTGGACAAACGCCGCGTGTCCAGAACGTATTCCACACCGTTCCGCAGGAATGCGTACACTGCCAGCGGTCCTCAGCAGTTGGGTGCCACTCGCATTTTGGGCAATATATCTCTGCCTTTTCTGCCATGTGTGTTCCTCCAGATGCGACTCGCAGTAGCTTTACAGTTTAGGGGCAAGCCTACATTACATGCAAGCTCGACCCTATGTAGTTGGGAGTACGATTGCACGCATTCAACAAGGGAGGAACATAAATGAAATCCGCGAAGTGGATTGCGGTCTCGTACATCAGCCTGACCTGCATGCTGGCTAACGCCAGCCCTGAAACCGACGCGCAAGCAAGTGCTCTGCTTAATTCGATCAACATGGAACAGATGTTTTATCAAACCATAGACAAGACGCTTGATATCCAATTGAAGCAAAACCCGACCTTGCTTCCATACAAGGCTGTCATGCTGCGGTTCTTCAAGAAGTACATGAGCTACGAATCTATGAAGGACGAAATGGTTGCGATTTACAGCGACGCCTTCACCACCCAAGAGCTCAAGGAAATGACAGACTTCTATCGCACCCCGACTGGGAAAAAGGCTGTAACCCTAATGCCTGAGCTCGTCGCCAAAGGTAGTGAACTTGGCACAAGAAGGGTTCAGGAGCACCTATCAGAGTTCCGCTTGATGATGACGGACGAGGCAAATAGGCTGAAAAATCCCCAGCCAAAACAGTAAGGCCACCGCTCGTCTTCACAAACACTCTCAAATACCGATTCGTCACCCCCAACTTCGAGGTGCACATTGACTAGGCCGTCGGGGCGAAGCGGAAACTCGACCTTCATCGATCCTCGGTCAATTCCGAACTCGGTTCCTCCGATCACAAAGGCATCCGCCATGAGGTCTAACGTAGAGGTGGCCGGTGCGCGAGTACAGGAGCGACCAAAGGGAGCGGGCGCACTTGTGCGTCCGTGTCGACTGATGGGATGGACTCCCCCGTCTTTTTGCGCAACAGTGGCGCACTGGTCGTCATGGGCATGGGGATCAGGTCTTTCAACGTAAGGAGTCCGACTTGAATGCTACTACCGTTGCAGTCGATCTTGCAAAGTCCGTCTTTCAACTCGCCGTGGCCAATGAGCATTGGCAGGTTGTGGAAACCCAGCGTCTCACGCGCACCCAGTTCGAACGCTGGTTCCTCAACCGGGACGTGCACCTGGTCATCATGGAGGCCTGCGACTCGGCCCATCACTGGTATTGGTAGCTGCCACGTCTGCGGATGTAAGCCACTTCAAGGATGCACGCCACTTCTCCAGCTGGTTTGGCTTGACACCCAAGGAGTACAGCTCGGGCAACAGTCGCTACCTGGGGCGCATCTCCAAGAAGGGGGATCGCTACTTGCGCATGTTGCTCACGCACGGAGCCAGGAGTGTGCTGCGCGCATCCAAGGTGGCGCAGGACGCGGGACGCGAGGTATGCGGGGTGCGCCGCTGGGCGCTGAAGGTGCAGGCGCGCAGCAACCACAACAAGGCGGCCTGTGCGCTGGCCAACAAGCTGGCGCGCATTTTCTATGCCACGCTCAGGGACAAGGAGCCGTTTGGTGAGATAACCGTGCGGCTAAGCAAGAAGGTCAACAGGGAGAGTTTTGTGATGCCGGTCTGAACCCACATCCAAAACAGCCGTCAACAAGAAGATAGAACACCCATCACGCGTTGCGACGAGATTGATCGACCATCATGGCCAACCGGGTTCACCCCACACCGATAGACGCCGATAACTCTTCCGGCTCATTTGCAGCCGTTTGTAGCGACTGGCGCATTGGTGACGCAGATTCCATGTCGGCTCGGACCACACCAGAGTCCACTTTAGATGCCGGAAAAACGAAAAGCAGGCGCATCCCCAACAGCCACACTATCGGTCAGTTTCTTGCGCTTGTGGGGGAGTCCATATACGACATGTTAGGCCGCAATTTCTGGCGATTGGCAAATGCTGGCTGCAAATCATTCAGCAACATCAGCTTGGTCTGCGAAGCATGTCAAACAGACAGAATCATGATCTTCGATGACATTGCCTTTGCAGCCACTCGCCGTGCACGGCAGCCGCCTTACCGCCTGTGACTGCTCGCACATGAAGCAGAAGACGCTGGTCGATGCTGGCGAGTTTGGATGCAGCTGCGCGGTTCGAGGTTGAATGTCCGAGTCGCGACAATCTAGCGCGCAGTGGTAGCAAATATATCGACGAACTTTCAGGGCGATTCCTAAGTAGAACGCTTGCTCAGAAGGCTTCAGCATAGCCAGAAGTTGCTCGCTCTCCCACGCCAGCTCCACGATAACCTCGTCCGAACTGAAGGCGATTGAGGCAGGCGTCGACTCAAGGTAAGTCCTCCGTATGCCGATCCACTTGGCCGGGCCAATCAAGTGATGCGACACGTCGAGAACGGTTCGCCAAAGATTCTGCGGATGATGTCTTTGGGATTTGTCTACGGAGTGTATGAAGGCGTTCCGTGTCTTTCGCTGCTCTTCTATCTTCTGAACAAAGGTAGGGTCGAGCCTTTCGGGGCGCACAGTGTTAAATAGTCGAACAAGATCCTGCGCATCGACAGTTCTAAACTCTGCGTACCTTGTATCGTGCAGTGCCGAATCCTTCGGCCAATCTCGGACGCTCCGGTCAAGTAGAAGAAATGGGCTAACTTCGGCTATTCGTGCTTTAAGTAGAAACTCAATTCCCTGTTGCACAAGTGCTTGCGCGTTGCCGAGCGGCTTCTGCGCCGCTTCCCAGTATTCATCGGAGACCTCGCCGCACTCATCCAACGCCTCCAGTTCGGATTGCTCTGCGTGATGTGAAAGTGTCGAAACTGTGTCCCATGCAAGATTCAGCAGCGAAGTCGCTGTTGCTTCGAAGTCGGCCGGTGTGGGGGTGTCGATGATCACAATGCTACGGTGCTAAAGGGTGGCAATTGTGCGACATAACGTGAAGGTGTGCGGGGCTCGCGTAGCGAGCATCCGTCACTATCGTCATGTTCCGTTTCGGCCAACAACATCTCTTGGCGCTTGTTGCTTCGTGTCACAAAACCATCCCTTTTTTTGTAGCCACTCACGTAGCTGCGGCACTGCGTCCGTTCCAAGAGCTCGCTCTTTTTCGCGCGCTGTGCCGCAGCTACGCAAGCTATCAGAAAATCAGCGTTTTATAGACACCCTCAAAGGTGTTAGCGCCACTGTTTTAGCCGTAAATCGGAAGTGATATGGACGTCAAATCTGTCTTACTAACACTGCTCATGTTTCCCTCCCGATTTCAGTTGCATGTGCCTGATTTATATCAGCTATCCGCGTCTGCGCGACTGCCCGCAGACCATTAACAAACCCGTCCAATCCGGCAAACCTGTCTTATCAACAAGACGGGCTGCCGATTAACACAACTCAGCCTAGACTGCGAAAAGCATTTACCTTTCAATGAATTGGCGTGTGTTTCTCGAAAATCGACTCCATGAACAAGGCGGCAAAGTCAGCATGACCTCAATGTCCGCTATGTCGTGCTTGGGGTTGAGGTCCGCTCCTGACCGAAGGCGGGCAACGTCCGAAAACCCTAGAGTGTGTAGCTCCAACCAAACTTGGACAACTTCACCCTACCCTCACCACCGCATCCACCCCCCGATCCCACGCGAACCCCGGAAACAGCATCCCCAGCTCCGCATCCCCCAGCCCATGCACGCGGCGCAGCACCTGGGCGAACACGGCGCGGAAGTCGTGGTGCACGGGCAGGTCACGGCGCTCGTGCAGGCGTTCGGGGGCCAGGCCTTCCCACGTGCCGTGCCAACGGCCACCGTTGATGCGTTTACCCATCAGCCATAGGGCGTTGCCGTGGCCATGGTCGGTGCCGCGGGTGCCGTTCTCTTGCGTGGTGCGACCGAATTCGCTGCACACCATGACCACATCGTTGGGCCGTGAAAAGTCCTTGCGCAGTTGCACCAGGGTGCGGGCCAGGTCGCCCAGGTTATTGGCCAGTGCACCAGTGGCGTTGCCTTGGTTGGCGTGGGTGTCCCAGCCGCCGGCGGACAAGAAACCCAGGCGCAGCGCGGGCTCGCGGCGCATCAGCGTGGCCAGGTGCTGCGCGTCCAGCAGCAGGCCGCGTGCGGCGCCGGCGCCGTTGTTGGCGGCTTGCATTTCCTTGGTCTGGTCCATACCCGAGCCACCGGCCATGTCCTGATCGGCGCTGAGTGTCTGCGCGGTCTGCATGCGGCTGTCGGCACCGGCGCGGAAGGTTTGCGACAGCGCGTCCTGCCCGCTATAGAGCTTCATCACCGCATCGCGCGTGCGCTCGTTGCCCAGCGCGCCCTGCTGCGTGGCGGCGTTGCCCTTGGGTACCAGTTGCACATGCTGCGGGCCGGCCAGGATCAGCGGGTTGGCCTCGCCCACGCCGATGGCCTTGGCACCGCCGCGCAGGCCGGCCAGGGTGTTCATCCACCCCACGCTGCCACTCGCCTTGCCCGGTGTGCCGCATTCCCAGTGGTGCTGCGCGTCGAAGTGGGAGCGCGTGGCATCCGGCGAGCCGGCGCAGGGGATGACGCCCAGCACGCCCTGCTTCCACAGCGGCATCAACTCGGCCATGGCCGGGTGCAGGCCAAAGGTGGCGTCCACGGCCAGCGTGGTCTGTGCGGTGCCGTCCGGCGGCGCAATGGCAATGGTGGGGCGCAGGCGTGCGTAATTGGGGTCGCCATGGGGCACGAAGGCGGACAGGCCGTCGTAGGCACCGCGCAGGAAGATCACGATCAGCCGAGGTGGGCCACCGGCATTGCCCGATGCGTCTTGTGCCCACAACATGGGTGCGGCCCAGGCGGTGGATGTAGCGGTCAAGGTTTGCAACAGCGCGCGGCGGCGGGTGATGGAAGTGGACATGGCAGGCTCCTTGGGCGGCGGGCGTTTTACTTGTACATGAAGTCCGGGCTGGCCAGGGCCAGGCCAGCGCGCAGGCCGGGGCGCTCCTGCGCGATGGACTGGCGCGTCGCCTCGCTCAGGAAGGGCGCCAGAAAGTCCAGTTCCGGGCTTTGCCGGCCCAGGGCCAGGGCGTAGTCGGCACGGCGCGTCAGCGCCTCGGGCACCAGCCAGGTGGCGGCGTCGGTCTTGTAGCCATCGGGCGTCTGCCAGCCGTGCAGGGGTTGGCCGGCGTTGGACAGGAAGCCCATGGTCAGCACCAGGTGACGGCGGTCATCGGCGCCGTGGGTGGCGGCCAGGACCGAGCAGGCATAGTCCAGCGGGGTCTTGAAGAGGCGGTTCTCCGCCGCCCAGAAGGCGGGCGAATCCAGCAGCACGCGCATCACCTGGCGCATGTCGCCTTGCGTGTTGGTGAAGGTCTGGCGCAGCCGCTCCAACAAGTCTTGCTGCGGGTTGTCCGCCACGAAGAACTGGGCCAGGCGCAGCGTGACGCGCCGCGCGGTGCTGGGGTGGCGGGCCAGCATGCGGATGGCCTCAATGCCTTCGCCCTCCCCCGCAGGCTGACCGGTCGATGGGAAGCGTCGGCCCAGCACCTGCTTGGCGCCTGCATCATGCATGCGCGGGGCAAAGCGAAAGCCATCGGGCTCTTGCTGCCCCACGGTCCAGCCGGTGAGTACGCGGGCCAGTTCGCGCACATCCGCCTGTGTGTAGCCGCCGTTCACGCCCAGCGTGTGCAGTTCCATCAGTTCGCGGGCGTAGTTTTCGTTCAGGCCGCGCGGGGTGTCGTCCCGCCCCACGCGGCTGCCATCGGCCACGCTGCGCGCCTGGTCCAGATACAACAGCATGGCCGGGTGGCGTGCGCTGGCCAGCACCAGGTCTTCAAAGCGGCCCAGCGCGTGGGCACGGGCCACGTTGACCACGTAGTGCCCCACGAAGGGCCGCACCGCGCCCTTGCCCACGTAGACGTTGAAGTGGTTGAACCAGAACTCGGTCAGGCGCGCCAGCAGCGGGTTTTCCAGCTCGGGCTGGCTGCTGGCCGTAAGGCGCCAAGCGGCCGCCTGCAGCGACACGGTGCGGCTGAAATGGATGGGGTCGGTGGGCGCATCAAAGTCCATGCGCTGGCCTGGCGGCGGTTCGCCAGCCTGGCTGGCAGCGCCATCGACCTTGCGCTTGGCGCGTTCTTCACGTTCGCGCTTGGCACTGGAAAACAGTTCGGGTAGCGGAGCGTTAAACGCCGCCAGTTCAGCCGCAATCGTTGGCGCGCGTTGGCTGGCGGCGTAGGCCAGATCAACCTGCTGCAGTGCCCAGGCGCGCGGGTCGGCCCCCACCGCTGCAAATAGCGCGGGTGTGGGCCCATAGCCCACGCGGGACATGGCGCGCCAGGCCTGTGCGCTGCCGGATGCGGCCACGCCCTGTGCACGCACAGCGCCCGCGCCCAAGGCGGCCCCCACACCGCTGGACCACGCCAGCCAGGTCAGAACCGAGCGTCGGTCCATGCGGGTCGACTGCGGGGGCTCAATGGGAAACATGATCGGTTCCTTTTATGGTGGGTGACAACCGTGGCAACGTACACGGGCACCGCTCAGCTTACCGCCGCCAATCGGCTTTACAGAAACATTACCCAGCCGGCAGGCCGGCGGCGGGCTTGACAGACAGCGACGAAAAAAACATGCGTTGACCGTCAACGGTTTGCCGTAGCCCCTCGTTGTGGAAGTGTCTCCGGCATCGGAGTCGACTAACACGCTTTGAAAGGCACTGAAAATGAGCAAGATTCTCGCAACCCTGATCGCTGGTCTGTTCGCTGTGGGCGCGTATGCACAAGCCTCGGCACCTGCTGCCCCCGCAAAGCCTGCCGCACCGGCAGTGACCGCTGCACCTGCCGCTGCTGCCACTCCCGCCGCTACCCCCGCAGAACCCGCCAAGGCTGCCGTGAAGAAGAAGGCCAAGAAATCCAAGAAGGCCGCAGCCAAGAAAGACGAAGCTGCCAAGTAATTCCTGGCCATACCGGCAACTGCAGGAAACCCGCCCAGGCGGGTTTTTTGTTGCCATTCAGCCAGTTAACCGTAAGAATCGTGGGGACAATGGCTCCCACAACGAACGCCTATGCACAAGGGCAAGGGAGGAAAATCGATGTTCAAGTTCTTGAGGAGCGGCGCTCCGAAGACGCCCCCACCGCCCGCAGCCCGGGCGGAGGCGGTCTTTCGGGAGAGTGTTCCATCGCTGACCGGCGTGCGGCGCGAGCTGGTCAAGACCGCCTTCAGGGACACCTTGCGCCAGCAGGGAATTCCGTTGGAGTGGGTGTCCTGCGAGGTCATCACAGTGTCTACCGCCCCCGGTGAAGAAACACTGCAAATCCAGTTGGTGCTGATGCAATGGCAGGAGACCTTCCTGCGCTACGGCCTTGCGCTGGAGCAGCTTCTCCTGCGGGAAATAGAACGCCTGGACCCGTCAACGGAGCATGCGGCATACCAGATCACCTGGCGTTTTTCCCCTGACTGTGGATGCCCTTTCACGGTGATGCCGCCACCACGCATCTGGTCCCATGCGGATACGGTGGCCGATGCACCCAGGGTCGACGCCCAGGACATCCTCGACCGGCGCAGGACGCCGCGCGCACCTGGCTCCGGTGACGGCTACCAGCCCACCCAGCTCTCCAAGCTGTGAACCGCGCGGCCAGGCAGATGGCCGCGCTTCCTGCAAGTGCCCTCAATCGGGTGGTCGCACTTCCTGATCGCGCATCAGCAGCGACAGCGCATCCGCTTCCATGGCCTTGGCAAACAGCCAGCCCTGATAGGCTTCGCAGCCATACTGGCGCAGGAAGGCCAGTTGCGCGTCCGACTCCACGCCTTCGGCGATCAGTGTCATGCCCAGGCTGTGCGCCAGTGCAATGATGGCGCGCGCGATGGCCACATCGTTGGCATCGCCCGGAATCCCGTCCATGAAACGCTTGTCGATCTTGAGCTTCTGCACGGGCAGTGTCTTCAGGTAGGCCAGCGATGAATATCCGGTACCAAAATCGTCCAGTGCAACCCGGCAGCCCAGTGCCACCAGCGCGTTGAGCTGCTCCATCGCCTGCTCGGGCCGGGTCATGGCAACGGACTCCGTGATCTCCACCGTCAACAGGCTGGCCGGTGCCCCCGCCAGCTCCAGTGCCGTCTTCACCTGCTCGGCCAGGTTGCGCTGGCGAAACTGCTGCGCCGAAAAGTTGACCGCGACCCGCAGCGGCGTACCCTGCGCCGCCCAGGCGGCGATTTGCCGGCAGGCCGTCTCCAGCACCCATGCCGACAGGGGCAGGATCAGACCCGTGGCCTCCGCAACCGGCACGAAGCGCGCCGGAGAGACCTGTCCGAGCACCGGATCGCTCCAGCGCAACAATGCCTCGGCACCAATGACCGCCCCGCTGGACACATCCACCTGCGGCTGGTAGTGCAGTTGCAGGTCGCCACGTTCCAGCGCTTCCTTGAGGCGCGTGTGCAGTTGCATGTCCTCGCGCGCGCGGCGGTCCATTTCCGGCGAGTAGCAGGCATAGGTTCCACGCCCGGCCAGTTTGGCCTGGTACATGGCGATGTCGGCATAGCGCAGCAGCGCATCGCTGTCGCGGGCATCTTCGGGGTAGAACGCCAGCCCCATGCTGCCGCTCGCATAGACATCCTGCCCCTGCAGGTTGCAGGCGTTCTGCAGCGACTGCAGAATCTGGATGGCGATGCTGGCTGCTTCGTCCACACCGGCCAGATCGCTGAGGCAGACGGCAAACTCGTCCCCGCCCATGCGCGCCAGGGTATCGCCCTCGCGCAGCACGCTACGGATGCGCGTGCTCACCTGCACCAACAGCGCGTCGCCCATCTCATGTCCGAAGCTGTCATTGACGCGCTTGAAGTCATCCAGATCCAGAAACAGCACAGCCACCCTGCCCGCGCCGTGGCCTGCGCGCGCCATGGCCTGGTTGAGCTGCAGGCGGAAATACCAGCGGTTGGGCAGCCCGGTGAGTTCATCGTGGGTGGCCTGGTGCCGAAGGGACTCTTCAAACCGCTGCCGCTCCGTCTGATCGCGGATGTAGGCGATGGCATGGTGCGCGCCTTCGTCCTCCCAATGTCCCAGCGAAATATCGACCGGCACATGCGTTCCGTCCTTGCGCGCCAATTGCAGGTCCATCGCTCCCATGGCGCGGGAACGCGGCGCACTGAAATAGCCGTGCATCAACTGCGCGTGGCGTGGACGCAGGTGTGCGGGCAGGAAGATGTCCACATTCTGGCCGACCAGTTCGTCGGCGGTGTATCCGGTCAGCACTTCGGCTGCGGGGTTGACCATCAGGATGCAACCCTGGTCGTCCACCCACAGCACCGCATCCGGCGCCGAACTCAGGATCAGCTTTTCCCGCAGATGCTGCATTTCCATGCGCTCAACAGGGCGGCGCAGCGCCTCATTGACCGTGGCGTGGAACAGGAAGAGATAGGCGGCGACCTTGTATGAATGCCCCAGCACATTGGCAATATCCCGGTCGATCACACCCAGCATGGTGAAGAACATTTCCGACACCGCGGACAGCGCCGCGGCAAACGCCAGGGCCATGACGCACTCTTTGACCAGCTCCACGCGGCGGTACCACAGCACCAGCAGCGTTGCGCCATTGAGCGCAATGACTAGCCACTCCAGTCCGATCTTCAACGGAGTCAGACCCTGACCCGCAATGAACAGGGCCGGGACGCGGTCAGGCCAGAAGACACCGATGTAACCCAGCACGGCAACCATGGCCAGCACCGCAGCGATGCCGGCGCGCTTGCGCAGCGTGGTGATGTCCACCAGGGTGGGCAACAGGACATACACCAGCAGGCCTGCGGCCGCCAGCAGCCGCGCCGCCAGCCAGAAGAAGATGGACTTGTGCGGCGTATTCGGTGTCACTGCGTCGGGCATGCCGACATAGCTCACCATGTGCAGGAAGTCCAGCAGCCCGACTCCCAGAAACACGATCCCCAGCAGGACCACGGCGCCACGGCGCAGGGAGAAGATGGCGCGGTATCCGGTAACGAACACCAGCATGGCCACAACCATCGCAAAGATCTCCACCGCCGTGTGGGTAAACACGAAAACGGTGGGATCGATGGCAAACTTGCGCACGGGGTTGGACACCCACCACAACAGTGGGGGCGACAGGGCCAGCAGGGTCCAGCCTGCAAGGCGTTGCAACGGATGCGTATGTTCCTGGGTCATGTACGAATTGGATGTGTTTCCAGGCCTCCCGGCTACCACGTCACAGTCTAGTCGACTTCTCTTGACAGATTTTCGGTTTGGCGACACTTTCCACGCCCCCCGCTGCACCAACTGCCGTGCAGGGACCCGCCCCGTAGAATGGCACCCCCATGACCGCGTCCCACCCTGTCTTCCTGCCACCCACCGTGGGTGAACGCATCCGAGCAGAAATCCGCTCCCTCTGGCAACTTGCCTGGCCCATTCTGGTGGGCCAGTTGGCCAACGTCGGCATGGCTGTCGCCGATGTGGCAATGGCCGGGCATGCCTCGGCCCAGGATCTGGCCGGTGTGGCGCTGGGCTCCTCGGTCTGGATGATCGTGGTGGTCACGCTGATGGGCATCATGATGTCGGTCAATCCCACTGTGGCCCACCATGTGGGCGCCGGCGAGTTTGACCGCGTGCCCCACGTGGTGCGCCAGGCTCTGTGGAAGGGGCTGGGTGTCGGCGTGGTCGCCTTTGCACTGTCCAACGCGGCAGCCCTGGTGTTTGACCACATGGAACTGGAGCCTGCGGTGCGCGCCATCGCCATCCAGTTCGTGCACGTCACCAGCTTTGGACTGCCGGCCTTTGCCTGTTACCGGGTGCTGTATGGCTACAGTGCCAGCCTGAACCAGACCAAACCCATGATGGCCATTGCCATCGCCGCGCTGCTGCTCAACTGCCTGCTGAACTGGCTGCTGATCTTTGGCAACCTGGGCTTTCCACGCATGGGAGGCGTGGGCTGCGCCTGGGCCACCATGCTGTGCATCTGGTTCAACCTGCTGTGCCTGCTGTGGTGGATGAAGCGCAGCCCGGCCTACCGCAGCACCTGGCCGTTCGACCGTTTTGAAGCGCCACACCGCGAGAAGGTGGGCAGCCTGCTCCGGCTGGGCCTGCCGATTGGCGTGACCTACTTTGCCGAAAGCAGCGCCTTCAGCCTGATCGCCCTGCTGGTGGCGCGCTTTGGCAGCACGCAGGTGGCGGCGCACCAGATCGCGCTGAACTTTTCCTCGCTGGTATTCATGCTGCCGTTGAGCCTGGGCATTGCGCTGCTGACGCGCGTCGGCCAGGCGCTGGGCGCGGGTGACCCGGCTGCGGCGCGCTTTCGCTCCGCGGTGGGAGTGGGCGCATCCGTGGGGTTGGCGGTGTTGTCGGCTGCGTTGATGGCGGTGTTCAACCACCAGATCGCCGCCGCCTACACCAGCGATGTGCCGGTGGCCTCGGCGGCAGCCGGCCTGCTGTTCCTGGCGGCCCTGTTCCAGGTATCGGATGCGGCGCAGGTGTCCACCAGCTGTGCGATCCGCGGCTACAAGGTGACCCGCTCGCCCATGGTCATCCACCTCACCGCGTTCTGGGTTTTCGCCCTGCCTCTGGGCTGTGTGCTGGGCCTGGCCCCCGATTGGCTGCCCTGGCACCCCGCAGAGCCCATGCAGGCGCAGGGTTTCTGGACGGCCCTGGTGGTCGGCCTGACCGTGGCCGCCATCGGCCTGGGCGCGTTGTTGCACCACGTATCGCACCGCCACGTGCAGGCCCTGTCCGCCACCAACACCTGAGCCTGTATGCCATCCCGCAGCCCGCACTCCAACATGCATCCGGCACTGATCGTGCTGACCCTGGCCCTGCTGCTGGGCCTGCAGCCCATCACCACAGACCTGTATCTGCCGGCCCTGCCTGGCCTGACGCAGGAGCTGGGGGCCAGCATGCCGCAGGCACAACTGACGCTGACGGCGCTGCTGCTGGCGTTTGGCATTTCCCAACTGGTCTGGGGCCCGCTGTCGGACCGCTTTGGGCGCCGCCCCATCCTGCTGGCCGGCATGGTGGCCTACGTGGTGGCCTCCATCGGCAGCGCGTTTGCATCCAGCATGGACCTGCTGATCATCTGGCGCACGCTGCAGGGTGCGGCCATGGGTGCCGGTGTGATGTGCGCACGCGCCATCGTGCGCGACCTGTACACGCCGGTGCAGGGTGCCAGCGTCATGTCCAAGGGACTGAGCGGCCTGGGCGTCATCGCCTGCGTGAGCGCGCCGCTGGGTGGCCTGCTGACGGCGCTGTTCAACTGGCACGTCGCCATGCTGACGCTGGCCGTGTTTGGAGCCGTGGCGCTGGCGGTGATTGCGCTGCGCTTTGAGGAGACGATTGCGCACAGGAACCCGCATGCACTGCAGGTCACCACGCTGATCCACACCTGGCTGATGATCGTACGCAATCCCACCTTCTGGGCCTTCACCGCGCTGTCCACCTTTGCCTACAGCGGCCTGTTCACCTTTCTGGCAACCTCCTCGTTTGTATTCATCCGCGTGCTGGGGCTGAGCAGCCCGCAATACGGAATGGTGATGTTCGTCAACTCGTTCATCTACATCATGGGCACCTTTCTGTGCCGCCGTCTGCTGGTGCGCATCGGCGTGCGCCGCACCGTGGCCATCGGCGGCGCGCTCACACTGGGTGGCGCCGGCACCATGGCGGCACTGAGCCTGGCTGGGGTGCAGTCGGTCTGGGCCATCGAGATCCCGTTCAGCCTCTTCATGCTGGCCCACGGCATCCACAACCCCTGCGGTCAGAGTGGTGCGGTGGGCCCGTTTCCCAAGGCGGCCGGTGCGGCATCCGCCCTGAACGGCTTTCTGGCCATGGTCAGCGCCTTCGCCGCCGGCCAGTGGCTGGGTGCGCACATGGACGGCACCACGGCTCCGCTGGTCTTTGGCATCCTGTTCTGGAGCGTGCTGATCGCGCTCTCCGCATGGACCCTGGTGCAACGCTATGGCCGCCCCTGAAGCCTTGCCGCTGCATATCTGCCTGGCCGGCCCCACCGCCAGCGGAAAGACCGCCTGCGCACTGGCGATTGCCCGGGAACACCCCTGCGAAATCATCAGCGTGGACTCGGCATTGGTGTACCGCGGCATGGACATCGGCACGGCCAAACCCAGCGCCGCCGAACTGGCCGCGGTGCCGCACCACCTGATCGACATCCGCGACCCGCTGCAGGCCTACAGCGCCGCCGAGTTTGTCCGCGACGCCACGCAGTTGATCCATGGCATCACCGCGCGCGGCAAGCTGCCGCTGCTGGTGGGCGGCACCATGCTGTACTTCAAGGCGCTGTTCGACGGCCTGGACGACATGCCCGCCGCCAACCCCGCCATCCGCGCCGAGCTGGAGGCCCAAGCCGCAGCCCAGGGCTGGCCCGCGCTGCACGCCGAGCTGGCCCGCATCGACCCCGTCACCGCCGCGCGCCTGGCACCCATGGACAGCCAGCGCATCCAGCGTGCGCTGGAGGTGTACCGCATCTCCGGCCTGCCGCTGTCGCACTTCCATGCCAGCCAGGGCGCTACAAAATCAGGAGCTGCCCACGCAGATTCCACGAGGGCTAGCGGCCTTATTTCCTTGGAACCGTTGGAGCGGAGCTGGCTCCACGCGCGCATCGCCCAGCGCTTTGACACCATGCTGGAACAGGGCTTCATCGACGAGGTACGCCGCCTGCGCGCGCGTGGCGACCTGAACCCGGACCTGCCCTCGATGCGCTGCGTGGGCTACCGCCAGGTGTGGGAGGCGCTGGACGCCTTTGAGGCATCCGGCGCCCAAGGCACGCTGCCGCTGGCGGAACTGCGCGAGCGCGGCATCATCGCCACACGGCAACTGGCCAAGCGGCAAGTGACGTGGTTGCGGTCCATGCCACAGCGGCACATCGTCGCCGCCGACCAGCCTGGGGCAGTGGAGGCGGTGTTGCGGTGGGTGGATAAGCTGCTGGCTTAGAGGTCTTTGGCGGTAGAGCGTTCTACTGGATTTTTTTGCCTTGCAGGAGGCTTCCTCACTTTCCCCCCTCTCTCCCCCCGCCCTCTCTCGCCCCCGCCGGGCGAAAGAGGGAGCTTGAACAGCCCTATTTGGCCGTGTTTTCCAAGGTGGGACGTACACGCTCAAAAGCCAACACCGCATGGGTGGTGCCACTCGTTTCACTGGGACGTACCCAAAAGCCTCCATCACCAGCTTGTACGTGTCCCCTTAAAACACGCGGCCAAATAGGGCTGTTCGGCTCCCCTTTCCACCCTGGCGAGGGTGGAAAGGGGCGGGGGGATAGGGGGTGAGTTTTAGTCAACCTTCGCCCCAGCCGCCTTCACCACCGTCTGGTACTTCGCCAGCTCGCTCTTCATGAAGGCGCCAAACTGCTCCGGTGTGGTCGGCACCGGCTCCGCCAGCAGACCGGCGAAACGGCTCTGCGCTTCCGGGGTGTTCAAGGCTGCCACAAAGGCGTGGTTGAGCTTGGCGATCACGTCCTTGGGCGTGCCGGCTGGCGCCACCAGGCCCCACCAGGTGTCAATCGCGAAGCCCTTCAGCGTGTCGGCCACCGGCGGCACATCGGGCAGCGCGGGTGAGCGTGCCAGCGTGGTCACGGCCAGGGCCTTGAGCTTGCCGGACTTGATGCCGGGTGCGGCGGTGGACAGATTGTCGAAGTTGAAATCCACCTGCCCGCTCTGCAGCGCAAACTGCGCCGGGTTGCCGCCGTTGTACGGAATGTGCACGGCAAAGATACCGGCCTGGGCCTTGAACATCTCGCCCGCCAGGTGGCCCGCGCTGCCATTGCCGCCGCTGCCGTAGTTCAGCTTGGCGGGGTTGGCCTTGGCGTAGGCAATCAGGTCTTTCACGCTGGCGATGTTCAGCCGCTTGGCGGTCTCGGCATTCATCACCAGCACATTGGGTACGCGCACCATCTGCGTGATGGGCGCAAAGTCGGTGGCCGCGTTGTACGGCATCTTGGCAAACAGCCAGGGGTTGACGGCATGCGTGGCAGTGGCGGCAATGCCGATGGTCATGCCATCGGGCGCGGCCTTGGCCACGGCGTCGGCACCAATGTTGCCGCCGGCACCCGGCTTGTTGTCGACGATGACCGGCCCCAGGCTGTCCTTCACGCGCTCGGCCAGCACGCGGGCCGTCACGTCCAGCGGACCGCCGGCGGCATAGGGCACGATCAGGCGGATCGGACGCCCCTGCGCCTGGGCGGCGTTGAAGGTGGACAAGGTGGCCGCTACGGCCAGGGCGGATAGGAGTAGGGTTCGGCGTGTCATCCCGCCATTGTGCCTCTATCATCGGGCGCACAACCATGAACCTGCACCTCCAGAACTTAAGCAAACGCTATGGCGACACGCCCGTGTTTGCCAACGTGTCCCTCACCGTGGAGCCGGGTGAATTTGTCGCCATCGTCGGTGAATCCGGCGTGGGCAAATCCACGCTGCTCAACTGCATGGCCGGGCTGGACAGCTGGGACAGCGGCACGGTGCACCTGGATGGCGTGGACCTGGGTCTGCTCGGCGACGATGCGCGTGCGCTCTTGCGTCGCAAACGCGTGGGCTTTGTGTTCCAGGCTTTTCACGTGCTGGGCCATCTGGATGTGGCGCAGAACGTGGCGCTGCCGCTGCTGCTGTTGAACACGCCGGACGATGAGCGCGTGCAGGCCATGCTGCAGGCCGTGGGCCTGGAGGGCATGGGCCAGCGCCTGCCGCAGCAACTCAGCGGCGGCCAGTTGCAGCGCGTGGCCATTGCCCGTGCGCTGGTGCACCGCCCCACCCTGCTGCTGGCCGACGAGCCCACCGGCAACCTGGACCCCAGCACTGCCGCCAGAGTCATGGAGGCACTGGTGGCGCAGACCCGCGCGCATGGCACGTCGCTGGTGCTGGTGACGCACTCCGAGGCTGCCACCGCGCGCGCCGACCGGGTGCTGCACCTGCGCAGCGACGGCATCACGGCCGCGTGACGATGGCAAAGGTGCCCGGCGCCTTGTCGATCAGCCCAAAGAAGCGCACCAGATCAATCGTGCTGCCGCCGACCTTGAGGTCATCGCTGAGCAGCGTGTCCTTGACCCCTGCCGTGCCGGCAATCATCTTCACGAAGATGTCCTTGGTGAGCGTCAGCGTGGCGTTGGCGTCGGGAGCTGCCGGTGCATTCTTGAAGTGCAGCACGGCGTTCTCGATCCACAGCACATAGGTTTCCTTCAGGTCGGTCAGCACCAGGTTGACTTTCAGGTTCTTGCCCTCGGCGTCCGGTCCATTGAGCCCGGCGGCCATCGCTTCCAGGAAGCGCTCGATGGGCGTCTGCAGCAGCATCTCCATCATCATGGCCTTGGACACGCCCTTGGCCGGTGGGCCGTTGCGCAGCTCCTGCGCGGCGGTCAGGTAGGAATTGCGCCAGGTGGCGGCCTCGGCCTGGTAGCCCATCTGCTCATAGGTCTTGGCCAGCAACTCCTTGGCCGCCTTGCTCGACGGGTCACCAAACACGGCGTGGTTCAGCAGCTCGGCGGCCCAGCGGTAGTCGCCCTTGTCATAGGCGGTCTGCGCGGCGGCCACGGCCTTGTCGGCACCGCCGATCAGCTCCAGATAATGCTTGGCGGATTCCTGCGGCGGCAGCGGGTTCAGGTTGGCCGGATTGCCGTCGTAGGCACCGATGTAGAACTGGTACACCGCCTTCACGTTGTGGCGGATGTCACCGTAGTAGCCGCGTGCGCCAAAGAACCCGGACAGGGACTGGGGCAGCTTGACCTTATCGGCAATCTCGCGCGCGGTGTAGCCGGCATTGATCAGGCGCACGGTCTGGTCATGCGTGTATTTGTAGACATCGCGGTGCATGGTCACCATCTTCTGGATGTTGGCGTTGCCCCAGACCGGCCAGTTGTGGGAACCGATGTAGATGTCGGCATCCTTGGTCTGCTCCAGCGCCTGGTCCATGTAGTTGGACCAGCGCAGGGCGTCGCGCGCCTTGGCGCCGCGCACGGGCAGCAGGTTGTGCATGGTCTGCGACAGGTTTTCGGCGCCGTCGTACAACTTCTTGTCGGGGATGCTGAAGGTCAGCTCCGCCGGACACTCCGCGCCAGGCACGTTGTGGAACACAAAGTCCACGCCGTCCAGTTGCATCTGCTGCGTGGGCTTGTAGATCAGCCAGTTGGGCGACAGGATGCCCAGCGAGCCATAGGCCACATCCTTGCCCAGGCCGGTGTCCACATTGCCCTTGGCAGAGCGCGGCAGGTCGCGGCCAAACTGGTAGATGGAGCGCCGCGCCATGCCGGTGCCCACCAGGATGTTCTCGCTGGTGGCCTCTTCCATGAAGCCGGCGGACGCCACCACGGGCAGCTTGCGCTGGGCCACCTCCTTCGGCGTGACGACCCCCAGCACGCCGCCAAAGTGGTCGGCATGGGCATGGGTCAACACAATGGCCGAAACGGGCTTGTTGCCCAGATGCTGGCGCGCAAAGGCCAGGGCCGCGGCGGCTGTCTCGCGTGCGGTGAGCGGGTCCACCACGATCCAGCCGGTCTTGCCCTCGATCAGTGTCATGTTCGCAATGTCAAAGCCGCGCAACTGGTAAACACCGTCGGTCACCTTGAAAAGGCCCAGATTGGCGTTGAGCTGGGCGTGGCGCCACAGGCTGGGGTTGACCGTGTCGGGCGCCTTGCCGTCGAGGAAGTTGTAGGCCTCAAAGTCCTTCAGCACCGTGCCGTCGGCCTGCACGATCTTGCCCGTAGGCTTGGCGATGAAGCCGCGTTTGGCATCTTCGAAGTCCTGCGGGTCGTCCAGCTTCAACTCCTGGGCAAACTGCGCGTTGACCTTCAGGGTCTCGGGGCTGGCGTCACCGGCGGTGCCGCCAATGCCGCCGGTCTTGCTGCAGCCGGCGACCAGGGTGATGAGCGCGGCCAGGGCGACCAGGCGGGGTGTGAATGGGGTCTTTTTCATGGGTGTGTCTCCGTTACAAACAGGTGCGAATGAGGTCGGCACACTTCTCGCCGATCATGATGCTGGGCGCATTGGTGTTACCGCCAATCAGCGTGGGCATGATGGAGGCATCCGCCACGCGCAATCCGGCGATGCCCTTGACGCGCAACTGCGCATCGACCACGGCCATGGGGTCGCTGTCCGGCCCCATCTTGCAGGTGCCCACCGGGTGATACTGGGTGTCGGCGCGGGCGCGAATGTCCTGTTCCATGCATCGCGTGTCACCCGTTGCAACCGGGTACAGCATCTTGCCCCGCACGCTGGCAAAGGCGCCGGATTCCATGATGGCCTGTTGTATCTGGCCACCCTTGAGCAGCAGCCGCAGATCACGTTCATCAGACAGGAACTGCGGATCAATGACCGGCGCCACGCGCGGATCGGCGCTCCGGATGCCCACCGTGCCACGGCTGTACGGGCGCAACACGTCCACATGGCAGGAGATGCCATGACTCGCGTGGGCCTTGCGGGCGTGGTCATCGACCAGCGCCACCACAAACACCAGTTGCAGGTCGGGCACCGCCACCTCGGGCGTCGAGCGGAAGAAGGCACCGGCCGTGGCAATGGCGCTGGTGATCATGCCGCTGCGCTGGCGGCGCCATTCGAACATGGCCTTGACGATTCTGCCAATGCCCTGCGGAGAGGCGCCAAAGGATGCAGTGCTGCCCGGCACAGTCCAGCTCTGCACGTAATCAATATGGTCCTGCAGGTTCTTTCCCACGCCAGGCAGGGCATGCACGGGCTTGACACCGGCCTTCTGCAAATCGGCCGCTGTTCCAATGCCCGAGAGTTGCAGCAACTGCGGCGAGCCAAAGGCCCCGGCACTGACGATGATCTCGCGGCGGGCACGCACGCTCTGCAACTGGTTGCCCTGGTAGAACTGCACGCCGGTGGCGCGGCGATCCGTCAGTTCCACCTTGGCACTGACCGCGTGGGTGATGACCTTCAGGTTCGGCCGCCCCAGATTCGGGGTCAGGTAGCCCTTGGCGGCGCTGCAGCGCTCGCCGTTCTTGTGCGTCACTTGGTAGAGGAAGCTGCCCTCCTGCTGGGCACCGTTGTAGTCGGGGTTGAGCGCAATGCCGTTTTGTGTGGCCGCGTCCAGAAACATCTGGCTCAGCGGGCTGTCAAAGCGCGGATAGGTCACATTCAGCGGGCCGCCCTGGCCATGAAAGGCGTCATGGAACTGCTCGTTGTTCTCGGCGCGCTGGAACAGTGGCAGCACCTCGTCATAACTCCAGCCGGGGTTGCCCAGAGTGGCCCAGTGGTCGTAATCCCAGCGGTTGCCGCGCACGTACAGCATGGCATTGATGGAGCTGGAACCGCCCAGCGTCTTGCCGCGCGGTTGGTAACCGCAGCGCCCGTTGAGGCCGGGTTGCGGCACCGTCTCATAGGCATAGTTGTTGATCCTGGTCGGCACCATGGCCACCACGCCGGCGGGGGCGTGAATCAGCACGCTGCTGTCCGGGCCACCGGCCTCCAGCAGGCACACCGTGGTTGCCGGGTCTTCGCTCAGGCGCGCCGCCAGCACGCAGCCGCTTGATCCGGCGCCCACGATCACGTAGTCGAACTCCGTCACATCCATTGTCTTGTCTCCTCTTATGGCGACCGATTGTTGGAGGCGTAGTTAAATTCGTCCAATGCATATTTTGTGCAAAATCGATGCATCCAATACATAAGCAACCCCGGAGCACCCACCGCATGGACCTCAAGCGCCTCAAACACCTGGTCGCCCTGGCCGACACGCGCAACTTCGGCCGCGCGGCCCAGCAATGCCACCTGACCCAGTCGGCCTTCAGCCGCAGCATCCAGGCGGCCGAAGACGAGTACGGCCTGCAGTTGTTCGACCGCGGCACGCTGGAGGTCACCTGCACCGACGCCGGCGCCTTTGTCGTCGAGCGGGCGCGCAAGCTGCTGTTCGAAAACCGCTGCCTGGAGCGCGATGTCAGCCTGTACCGCGAGCGCCGGATCGGCGACCTGGCCTTTGGCGTGGGGCCCTTTCCGGCGGCCACCGTGGTGCCGCCGCTGCTGACGGAAATCCGCACCCGCTACCCCGGCGTCTGCGTGCGGGTGGAGGTCAACAATGCCGATTTCCTGGCCGCCCACCTGCACGCCGAGGAGCTGGATTTCTACCTGGCCGATGTGCGCAATGTGGCGGCGGCCCCCGACCTGAACATCCAGCGCGTGGCCAAGCTGTCGGGGGGCTTCTACGTGCGTGCGGGGCATCCGCTGCTGGCACAGGCCCGGATTTCCGGCTCGGCCCTGGCGCCCTATGGCATTGCCAGCGTGCGGCTGCCGGAGGCCGTGCAAATCGGCTTGGGTGCCCTGGTGGGACTGGAGCCCGGCAAGCGCCTGCCCCTGGCCGTGGAGTGCGACGACCTGAATCTGCTCAAGTCATTGGCATTGACCAGCGACACCGTGATCGGCATCACCGACGTGGGCTCGACCCAGGATGTGCAAGCCGGGCGGCTGGTGCGGCTGGAATTCCCCAACGTTGCGCCCATGCATTCCGACATGGCCGTCGTGTCGCTCAAGGGGCGCAGCTACTCCCTGATGGCCCAGTTTGCCGTGGACTTCATCGTCCAGCAGGTGGGTCACCACAGCGGCAGCAAAGCCCCTTGAGCCACCCGGTAGCCCCGGCTGCCCATGGCGCGGGCCTCGGCCTCGTCGTGCGTCACCAGCAGCGCGGCGATCTGGAGGTCGGCAATGCGCTGGCGGAATTCCTCGCGCAGTTGCAGGCGCAGCTCCGCGTCCAGCGCCGAGAACGGCTCGTCCAGCAACAGCACGCGCGGTTGCGTGATCAGCGCACGGGCCAGCGCCACGCGCTGCTGTTCGCCGCCCGAGAGCTGCGTGACGCGTGCGCGCGCAAATCCCTGCAGCCCAAAGCGCTCCAGCATGGCGCAGGCCTGTGCGCGCGCGTCCGGCTTGCGCAGGCCCTGCTCGACCAGGCCAAAGGCCACGTTGTCCTGCACGTCCAGATGGGGAAACAGCGCGAAGTCCTGGAACATCAGCGCAAAGCGGCGGTGCTCGGGGGGCAAGCCGGTGATGTCCTGGCCATCGAACAGCACACGGCCACCATCCAGCGGCTCCAGCCCGGCCACGATCTTGAGCAGCGTGCTCTTGCCGCTGCCCGAGGGCCCCAGGATCGCCACCGTCTCGCCGCTGGCCACGCGCAGGTTGATGCCCTGCAGCAGCGCGCGGGCGTCCCAGTCCTTGCAGATGTTCGTCAATTCAAGCACGGCAAAATACCTCTCCAGCCCTCGCAAACACTGCGTAGGCAGCTACGAAAACAATAGCAATCATGGATGCCCTCCGTCCCGCCCGGGCTGGCCGTTTGCCGACCACTCAATGGCGGCAAACGCCAGCAGGGCCAGCGCCATCAACAGGCAGGCCAGCACCATCGCGGCATCACGGTTGGCACCGCCGGGACGGCCCATGGTCTCATAGACCCGGGTGGTCAGCGTGGCCCACTCCGGGCGCGACAGGAACAGCGTGACGGCAAATTCACCCACGGCGGTGGCCGCCGCGAACGCCATGCCCCGGCGCAGCGACGGGCGCAGCAGCGGCAGCGTCACCCGCCACGCCACGCGCCAAGGCGAGGCGCCCAATGTGCGCGCCACCTGCACCAGGTGCACCGGCATCGCGTCCAGCGCGGCGGCCAGCGACTGCGCCACAAACGGATAGGCCAGGAGCGCATAGGCGCACACCAAGAGGCCCAGGCTGGCCGTCCACTGCGGGTACAGCAGCAACAGGCCAAAGGCCACGGCCACGGGCGACAGCACAAACGGCAGGAACGCACAAGCGCGCAACAGCACCGAGCGGCGCGCGGCAAACGCATGGGCCAGCCCCAGCACGGTCGCCAGCGCCACGGCCATGACGGTGAAGCGCAGGCTGTTCCACAGCGCCTGCAAGGTCGACTCTTCCAGCAGCACGCCCCATGCCGCCGCACCTGCGCCTGCGGCCCGCCAGACGATGGCAAGCAGCGGCGCACCGCAGAACAGCGCCAGCACCGCCAGGGCGGCTCCCACGGCACCCCACTGGCGCGGGCTGCCAGGCCGGATGCGAGCCACCGCGTCGCTGCGCAGCGGCGTGGCCAGGCGCCGCGCCAGCGCGGCATAGGCCAGCGCCACACCGGCTGTCAGCGCCAGCATCCACAGCGCCAGCGAGGCGGCCTGGGCCAGCTCCAGCTCGTGCGCGACCAGGGTGTAGATCTCGACCTCCACCGTGGCATAGTCCTGCCCGCCCAGCACCAGCGCCAGGCCAAAGCCGGAGAAGCAGTACAGGAACACCAGGCACAGCGCCGACAGCAGCCACGGCGCAATCGCCGGCCACTCGATGCGCCAGAACACGCGCCATGGCGTGGCACCCAGTGTGCGGGCCGCTGCCACGCGCGAGGCGCTGACCTGCGCCAGCGCCTCGGTGCTGGCGCGCACCACCAGGCACAGGTTGAAGAACAGGTTGCCGTAGACCAGCAGCCAGGGCCCGCCCTGCAGGTCCGGCCCGCCCAGCGCATGCAGCACGCCCTGCGGCCCCAGCAGCGCCAGCACGCCCATGGCCGCCACCAGCGTGGGCACGACAAAGGGCAGCATCAGCGCATGCAGCACCAGACCCCGGCCAGGGAACTCGAACCGCGCCAGCACCCAGGCCACCGGCAGCCCCAGCACGAGGGTGCCGGCGCAGGTGAGCAGCGCCTGCAACAGCGACCAGGTCATGCGCCAGCGCAGGTAATCGTCCTGCCACGGCGTCCACGGCGAGAGCTGACCGCCTTCCAGCAACAGGCGCACGGCGGGGGCCACCAGCAGCGCCAGCAGATAGGCCAGCGGCAAGGCGGCCAGCAGCCAATTTGCTCTACTTTTCATAGCTGACTACGCAGTGTGGACGAGGGCTGGACGGTCTTTTTGTCAATGCTGCGACGGTGCGATCGTGCATTACTTCAACACCACCCGGGTCCAGCGGCGCACCCAGTCCGCGTTCTTGTCGGCAATGGCCTGGGCGCTGGGGCTGTCGAAGGCGGTGGGTTCGGGCGCGTGGCGCAGGGCATCGACGCGCGGCGTGTTGGCGTCAAACGGGTACATCCACATCTCGGTCTGCAGCGCCTGCTGCACGGGGGCGGACCGCAGGAACGCCATGAAGCGCACAGCCGCCGCGCGCTCCTTGCCGCCCTTGACCAAGGCCACACCCTCGACCTGGCGGAACGCACCGCCCTGCAGCGTCAGGCTGCCGGTGGGCGGCTCGGTCAATTTGGTCTTGCTGTAGAACAGTTCGGCCGCCGGGCTGCTGGCGTAGCTCACCACCAGTGGACGGGCGCCGCCGTTGTGGCTGAACTCGGTGTAGTAGGCCTCGCTCCAGCCCTTGGCCACGCTCACGCCATGGGTGCGCATGCGGGCCCACCAGTCAAAGGCCTTCTCCTCGCCCAGCGCACCGATGGTGGCCAGCAGGAAGGCATTGCCAGGGCTGGACGTGGCCGGGTTCTGCACCACCAGCAGACGGGCATAGGCCGGCTGTGCCAGATCGTCCAGCGTGCGCGGCAGGGCCAGGCCCTTTTTGGCAAACCAGGCCTTGTCGTAGTTGACGGTGACATAGCCATAGTCAACGGGCAGCAGCTTGGGCGGCAGTGTGACGGCGTCGGCCCGCGCGACCGCCTTGTCTGCGGGGCGCTCATGGGCATCCAGCACCGCATCTGCCTTGGCGGCCAGCACGTTGTCAATGCCAAACACCACGTCGGCAATCGGGTTGGCGCGGGTGAGGATCAGCTTGTTGAGCATCTCACCGGCATCACCCGACTTGGTGATGCGCAGCGTGACACCGGCTTCTTTCTCGAACTGGGCCAACAGCGCGGGCGGCACGGCAAAGGACGCGTGGGTCAGCACGCGCAACTCTGCGGCGGATGCCGCTGCGGCACCAAGGGTCAACACGGCAGCGGTCAGGACGAGGGAGAAACGGTGGTGCATGGTGTGGCGGGTTTGCGCCGGATTTTACGGGTGCCTATTTCTGCACCAGGTACTCCGGGCAAGCCATGACCATCAGCACGGCAGCGGCCACCCGGTTGAGCCGCGCGTCCTGCGGGCTGCCCGGGGTCAAAGGGGTGGCCTCCAGCGCCTTGGTCATGGTGGACAGCGTGGCGATGGACAACTGCCCGGCGCACAGCACGAGGTTGAGCCGCCTCATCAATGCAGAGGCGTTGCCCGCCAGCGCCAGTTCCTTGTCGTAGCGCGCTTGCAGGTCAAATCCATTCTTCGGGTTCTTGGAGTTGGGCACGTTGTCGGGGCGGTCCGGGTCGTTCACATAGATGCCGCGCCGGATCACGCTGGTCATGAAGTTCAGGTAGCCCGCCACGCTGGTCTCGCTGACGATCTGGAACTCGGGCGCCAGGGCCTTGCGCGCGCCCATGGCGGTGGATGGTGGCACATAGCCGGGGCGAAAGTAGTTGAAGACCGATGGGGACCGCAGCGGGCTCTGGCCCAGTTGGCTGGCGGGGTTGCTCAGGTCACCCATCTTCCAGCTGCCTTGCGCCGAGGCCAGGCCAAAGCTGCGGCCCCATTGCACGAAGCGCAGCATGGGTTCGCGCACCTTGCCGAAGCCGTTCTGCATCAGACCCGCCGGCGCACGGGCCTCGTCGTCCAGCAGCACGGCGGCAAACACCGCCTTCAGGTCGCCGCGTACGCCCTGCCCGTTGTCGGCAAAGGCCGCCGCCACCCGCGCCACATAGGCCGGACTGGGGTTGCTGGTGACCAGGCGCTGGATCATCTGGCGGCCCAGGAATGGCCCGACATTGGGGTGCTGGAAGATCGTGTCCAGCGCCTGCTGCAAGGCTTGCGGCCCCGGCGTCTTGGCGGCAATGGTGGTGCCCAGAAAGCGCACTTCCAGTTCCGAATGCCGGCTGGCAGCGAACGCCATGGGCCGCCGGGTGTAGGCCGCATTGCCCACCTTGCGGTTCTTGGCGTCGCCCAGCTCGGTGACCACGTTGGCACTCTGGTCAAACTCGTAACCGGTGAAGACGCGGGCCAGATTGGAGATGTCGCCTTGCTGGTAGGTCTCGATGCGCTGGCCGTGCGAGTCGCGGCGCTCGGTGCCGTCGGGGTTGAGTTCGTACAGGCCAATGGAGAAAAGCTGCAGCACCTCGCGCGCGAAGTTCTCGTCAGGCAGGCGGCCGGTGGCGGGGTTTTCCTTCTGGTTGCCACGGGTGTTGAGGTATTGCCCCATGGCCGGGTGCAGGGTGACCGCCTCCAGCAACGCGCGGTAGTTGCCCAGCGCGTGCTGGCACAAGGTATCCCAGTAGTGGGCCATGGCATGGCTGCGCCAGCCGATGTCCAGGCCGTTGAGCGACACCACAAAAAACTCCGACAACGCCAGCGCCATGCGCTTGCGCACCGGGTCCGGCGCGGTAAAGAGCTGGTTCCAGACCACGTAGTCGCCGGGGTAGCTGTGGTCGAAGTAGCGCGTGTCCTTGTGGATCTCGCCATAACCCCGGGCATTGAGCCAGTCCCAGCCGGTGGGACCGACAGGCACTTCAAACTGGCGGTCCAGCCAGGGTGCATAGCCCAGGGACAGCACTTCCGTGACCTCGGCGTCGGACACCGAAAACTGCGCCTGCAACAGGAAACGCGCCGCCTGCTCCGGCGTGTGGGCCGTGGGGTATCGGTAGGCCGCAGGCACTGCGGTGCCGCGCTGCCCCGGAGTGGCGCAGGCGGTCAGCAGCGCAGAGGCCGCCAGCAGAGCCGCCTGCTGTGTAGCGGGCTGTACAGGCTCCGCTGTGGCCCAGGAGGGAAATTCATTCATCGATGCGATGGTCCGTTTGTACTCAAAAGTCCGGCTTGTTCACCATCAGGTAAAAGATGAGCAGCATGGCCACGAACGCGGGATAGCCCAGCCGCTCCCACCAACCAGCGTAGCGCCAATAGTGCGCTGGCAGCGCACCACCCTGTGCCGCAGCTGTCTGAGCCATTGCTGCCATTCGCAGTTGCAGCCAAACCACCGGCAGCCAGCACAGACCAGCAAACCCAAACAGGGCCAAGGAAAATGCAATCCAGGACGTACTCAACGGGTAACCCGCAACGTGGGCCATCCACAGCCCGGTCACTGGCTGAATGAACACAGTGGGCGTAGTGAACCACCAATCGGCACGCACCACCAGCCTCGATACCACCGCCAGAGCCGCCAGATCGCGGCTACGGTGGACAAAGAAAAGGTAAAAGGCAGAGCCGAACCCGGTTCCAACCAGCACCACGCTGGAAAGAATGTGTATCCATTTGACAAGCAGATAGGTGTTCATGCAGTCTTGCGGGCCAGAACCCATAGCATGGCCGCGATAGGCCCGTTCTTGGTCAGCGGCCCAAGGGGATGCAACCACAAAGCTGGAAGCAGCATTGTCGCGACCACGGTCATGCACAGCATCGCCACCAAGGCCGACAAGTAGGCGGCGCGAGACGGCCTGAACCACAACCACAGCCCCAACATTGCGTCGAGCGCTGCACCCGATACGATCAGCGCGTCGGACACGCTGACATCAGTGATTCCGCCCGCCAACAGCAGGTCGCGGCCCTGCCCATGTACCTCCCACATGCTCACTCCTGCTGTCATAAGCCAGACAAACACCAGACTCCCACGAACCCACCGGACTTCTGACTCGTTCATGATGGTTTTTTCCCAGCAGCATGGTCCTGCGCCTCTTCCACGACATCCGTCACCATGCCCCACCGCGCAAACTCGGGCGCGAAGTCAGCCAGTGCATGCATGCTCAGACAGGGATACGCCCCCGGTGGCATACGCTCGCCTCCAGCCAGGCGGCGCGCCAGCAGAATGGCCGCCATGCACGGAATCTCCGGGCCGTGATCGTCATCGGCAGCAATGTGCCAAGCCCGTTGCACCTGGGCCCCATCACGATCAACTCCACGCGCTCGAACCACCATGCCACCAAGCCTTGAACCCAGAAAATCAAAAGCAAAGGAGCCACCTTGGAGAAGACCCGCCCAAGCTGACGGTTCCCTGATCCAACCGCGCTGCCGTAGCCACGCCAGAACCGCAAACGCGCGCTGGGTGAGGGAGACTTCCAGCGCGGCCAGAAACTCCACCCGCTCACGCACCGCGTAATACGAGGGAAACAGCTCCAGATCGGGGATATCGCACAGCGCACCCAGACGCGGTTGCAGTCTGTGGAACTCCACCCACTTGGGACGAGACCAACCCATCTGCGCCTGCCATCGACCGCCAAGCCAGACTTGCAGCGGTACACCACAATAGCTCAGCACGGCACGCAAGGTAGCAACGCCCCGTGGTGCAGTTTGCGCAGGGGCAATGCAAATGTCCAGGGTGTCAATCGAGCGCCATGCCTCGCACAACGCATCCACCACAGCCGATGACAGTGCGGGCACGGTGCTTGCCCCGGTAATGGCCACGCGTTGAGCGGCTACAAACGGCTCATGCATGGATTGCGCGAAGTCGCAGACAAACCGCCGACCGTCCGCCAGGTCAATGTAGTGCACACCGGCCTGCGCGCACGCCTGAGCCACCGAGTAGTCCTGCCCCTGAAACGGACCCGCCGTGTGAATCAGAAGCTCAACCCCATGCTGGCGCAACGCGTCCACAAATTGCTCGCCTCGCAGATCGATGGCAGCGCCTTGCGCCGCGCGCAGGCCGCCTGCAAAGGCAGCAGCGCGCTGACCATCACGTCCTGCGACCAGCAACTCGATATTGGCATCATCCGACAACGCCCGGCAAATACGCGCTCCGAAGTTTCCGTAACCTCCCAATACCATCACTCTCATCGTTTCTTTCCCCTGGGCACAGACGCTGTGGCAATAGCACACTATAGGCGCAGCCAGGTGGCGATTCCCATCACAATCACCCCATGTACAACACGCTTTGGCGCTTGCTGCTCAGCTTTTCCTGGCAGGAATTGCGCAACCACCCGTGGCGCAATGCTGCCGCCATCGTATCGGTGATGCTGGGTGTGGCGCTGGCTTTTTCGGTGCACCTGATCAACGCCTCGGCGCTGGACGAGTTCGCGCAGGCCGTGCGCTCGGTGGGCGGCCAGCCGGACCTGGAGCTGCGCGCCGGTTCGGGTGGTGCTGGTGGAGTGGACCATGCGCTGCTGGGGCGCATGCTGCACCACCCCGATGTGGAGCTGGCCAGCCCGGTGCTGGAACTCAGCACCTATGCGCTGGCGCCGCTTGCCCTGGGAGGCGGCTCGCAATCACCGGATCGGGTGTTGCTGCGCATCATCGGCATTGACGCACTGCAGGTGGCGCCCTTGAGCCCGGAACTGCTGCCTGTGCCCTCCAGCGCTGCCAACCGGCTCGACATCTTCGCCCCCGCCACCGTGTTCCTCAATGCCACGGCACGCAGCCGCCTGGGTGGAGACACGCTGCAACTGCAGCGCGGCATGCAGCTCGTGCCGGTGCGCGTGGCGGGCTCGGTGCGCGCCAGCGGTGCGCCACTGGCGGTGATGGATATTGCCGCGGCGCAGGACCTGTTTGCCATGCAGGGGCACATTACCCGGGTGGACATTCGCCTGCGCAGCGGTGTGGACCGCGCACGCTTCATGCGGGATGTGCAGGGGGCTGCCGACTGGCCGGTGCAAGCCAGGCTGGTGGAGCCGGGTGACACGCTGAGCCGCATGTCCACGCTGTCACGCGCCTACCGCGTCAACCTCACGGTATTGGCGCTGGTGGCGCTGTTCACGGGTGGCTTTCTGGTGTTCTCCGTGCTGGCGCTGAGCGTGAGCCGGCGTGCGCCGCAGTTTGCCCTGCTGGGCGTGCTGGGGCTGACCGCCACCGAACGGCTGCGCCTGGTGTTGCTGGAGGCACTGGTATTGGGCCTGGTCGGCAGCGCGCTGGGCATTGCGCTGGGAACGGGCCTGGCCGCGCTGGCGCTGCGCCTGCTGGGCGGTGACCTGGGGGGAGGCTTCTTCTCCGGTGCCACGCCGGCGCTGCAGTGGAGTCCGGTGGCCGCACTTGCATTTGGTACTTTAGGCGTGGTGGCGGCGCTGGTGGGGGCCTGGTGGCCGGCGCGCTGGGCGCAGGGGCTGCCGCCTGCGCAAACACTCAAGGGTCTGGGTGCGGTTCAGGTGGTGCAAAGCCATGGAGTGACTGCACTGGCATTGCTGCTGGCAGGCACGCTGATGGCCCTGTTGCCACCGGTGGCCGGCATTCCACTGGCGGCCTATGTGAGTGTGGGGATGATCCTGGTGGGTGGCATTTCCGGCTTGCCCTGGCTGGTGGGCACCGTGCTGGACCGTGTGGCCCCGCTGGTGGCACGCCGCGCCCTGCCCCTGCTGGCGGTAGAGCGCGCCCGGCGCGTGCGCGGCAGCGCCGCCGTGGCGGTCAGCGGCGTGGTGGCATCGCTGAGCCTGGCCGTGGCGCTGACGGTGATGGTGGCCAGCTTCAGAACCTCGGTCACGCAATGGCTGGACGCGGTGCTGCCGGCCGCGCTGTATGTGCGCACAGCCACCAACGCCAGCGCGCTGGAGGCGGCGTACTTCGACCCGGCCTTTGTGCAGGCAGCGCAACGCCTGCCCGGCGTGGAGCGCGTTGGCGCACAGCGCAACCAGCAGTTCCTGCCCGACCCGGCGCTGCCCGCTGTGGTGCTGATTGCCCGATCCCTGGTGGCTCCCGGCGGCACCGGGATTGGATTGCCCCTGACCGGCGCACCGCTGCCGGTGCCACCCGGGCAGATTGGCATCTACGTGAGTGAAGCCATGGCCGACCTGCATGGTGCCCGCCCGGGCACGGTTTACGCGCCACTGTCAGAGCATTTTCGGGCTCTAGCCCTCGTAGAACCTGCGCAGCCAGCTACGTTTTTCATAGCAGGTGTGTGGCGGGACTATTCCCGCCAGTTCGGCACCATTGCCATGGACCTGGCCGATTTCCAGCGCCTGAGCGACGACAGCCGCGTCAACGACCTGGCCCTGTGGCTGCAGCCCGATGCGGACGTGGCCCCAGTGGAGCAGGCCCTGCGGGATCTGGCCAACACCCTGGCCGGTACACCCGGTGGCGAGGCCGCGCGGTTGATGGAATTCGGTTCGGCGCGCGAGATCCGGGCCACCTCGCTGCGCATCTTTGACCGCAGCTTTGCCGTGACCTACTGGCTGCAGGCCGTGGCGATTGGCATCGGGCTGTTTGGCGTGGCGGCGTCCTTCAGCGCGCAGGTGCTGGCGCGGCGCAAGGAGTTTGGCCTGCTGGTCCATCTGGGGCTGACGCGCGCCCAGGTGCTGCGCGTGGTGGCCGTGGAGGGGCTGGCCTGGACCACACTGGGCGCGCTGGCCGGCGTGGGACTGGGCCTGGCCGTGGCCGTGGTGCTGGTGCACGTGGTCAACCCGCAGAGCTTTCACTGGACCATGGAGTTGACCCTGCCCCTGCTGCGCCTGCTGGCGCTGGCGGCTGCGGTGGTGGTGGCGGGCACGCTGACAGCCTGGCTGGCGGGGCGTGCGGCGGCGGGAAGGGATGCGGTGTTGGCGGTGAAAGAGGACTGGTAGTTTTGAACACACCCCCTATCCCCCCGCCCCTTTCCACCCTCGCCAGGGTGGAAAGGGGGCCGAACAGCCCTATTTGGCCTTGTTTTTTAAGGGGGCACGTACAAGCCGGTAAGGAGGCGCTTATGGCGCGTTGTAGCTAAACGAGTGCGAAGTACACATCCTGGTGTTGGCAATGGAACATGTACGTCCTACCTAAAAAAACAAGGCCAAATAGGGCTGTTCAAGCTCCCTCTTTCGCCCCGGCGGGGGCGAGAGAGGGCGGGGGGAGAGAGGGGGGAAAGTGAGGAAGCCGCCTGCAAGGCAAACCTACTCGTGGCGCAAAGCCTCAATCGGATCCAGCCGCGCCGCCCTTCGCGCCGGAAAGTACCCAAACACCACTCCGATGAAGGCCGAGAACACAAACGACAGCACGTTGACCGGCAGGTTGAAGGTATAGGGCACCGACATCAGGCTGGACAGGCCGACCGATGCGATGGTGGCCAGCACGATGCCGATCAATCCGCCCAGCGCGGCCAGCACAACCGCCTCAATCAGGAACTGCAGCAGCACCTCGCGTTCCAGCGCGCCAATGGCCAGGCGCAGGCCGATCTCGCGGGTGCGCTCCGTGACGCTGACCAGCATGATGTTCATGATGCCGATGCCGCCCACCAACAGGCTGACCGCCGCCACGGCGCCCAGCAACATGGTCATGACCTTGGTGGTGCCGGCCATGGTGTCGGCCAGTTGCTTGGTGTCGAGCACGTTGAAGTTGTCTTCGTCGGTGCTGGCCAGCTTGCGGCGCTCGCGCAGCAGCTGGGTGATGCCCGCCGTGACGCGCGTGCCATCGCTGCCGTCCTGCATGGATACCAGCAGCGTGTTGACGCGGGTGTTGCCGGTGATGCGGCGTTGCAGCGTCTTGATGGGCACCAGTACCACGTCGTCCTGGTCGTTGCCGAAGGCGCCCTGCCCCTTGGAGGCCAGGATGCCGACGATCTCGCAGGAAATCTGCTTGACCCGCAGTTGCGCACCCAGCGCGGCCTGCGTGCCATAGAGCTCGCGGCGCACGGTTTCGCCAATCAGGCAGACGGCCGCGCCGGCGCGCATCTCGTCATTGGAAAACTCACGTCCTTCCTTGAGCGTCCAGTTGCCGGTGATCAGCCAGTCATTGGTGCTGCCGATGACGCTGCTGCTCCAGTTGCGGCCATTGGCGACCAGTGTCGCCGCGGAGCGCGCCTCGGGCGCCACGGCGGCCACACCGCCAATCTGGGTGGCAATGGCTTCGCCGTCGGTCTCCTTGAAGGCCGACGCAGCACCGCCGCCGCCGGGTGGCCCCATGCGCTGGCCTGGACGCACTTGCAACAGGTTGGTGCCCAGGCTGGAAATCTGGTTCTGTACGGCCAAGGTGGCGCCATTGCCCAGCGTCACCATGGTGATCACGGCGCTGACGCCAATCACGATGCCCAGGATGGTGAGGAACGAGCGCATCAGGTTGCGCCGGATGGAGCGCAGCGCCAGCAGCAAGGTGTTGAGCAGCATCAGTGCTCCTGTGGCACAGCGGCCTGTTCGCCCACCGGGTGGGGGTTGCGTTCATCGCTGGCGACCACGCCATCCACAAAGCGCACGATGCGCTTGGCATAGGCCGCCATATCGGGCTCGTGCGTGACCATCAGCACGGTGATGCCGTGGTCCACATTCAGGCGCCACAGCAGGTCCATGATCTCGCGGCTGCGGTGGGTATCGAGGTTGCCGGTGGGCTCATCCGCCAGCAGCACGGCCGGTTCGGTGACGATGGCGCGGGCAATGGCCACGCGTTGCTGTTGGCCACCCGACAACTCGGCCGGTGTGTGGTGTTCCCAGCCCTTGAGCCCCACCGATTCCAGCGCCTTGGCCGCCATCGCATGGCGGGTTGCCGCGGGTTCGCCGCGGTACAGCAGCGGCAACTCCACATTCTCCTGGGCCGAGGTGCGCGCAAGAAGGTTGAAGCCCTGAAAGACAAACCCCAGAAAACGCCGGCGCATGCGCGCACGCTGGTCACGGCTCAGGGTCTCGACGTGCAGGCCGTTGAACAGGTACTGTCCACTGGTGGGGGTGTCCAGCCCGCCCAGCGTATTCATGACCGTGGACTTGCCGGACCCGCTGGGGCCCATGATGGCCACAAAGTCCCCGGCCTCGATGTCGAGGTCCACCCCCTTGAGCGCCTGCAGTGCCGTGGCACCCTGGCCGTAGACCTTGGTGATGGCGCGCAGGCGGATCAGCGGCTGGGTCACTGGCTGGCCCCTGCCGCACGCTGGTCGGTGATGACGGCCATGCCCTCCACCAGCCCCTCGCCGGTGACCTCGGTCATGCGGCCATCACTGATGCCGGGCTTCACGGCCAGGGCCACCGCCTGGCCATCCTTGAGTATCCAGATCTGTTTGGCCGCGGGCCCATTGCCGCCTGCGGTCTTGCGCGCACCGGTCCGCGGCATGCGCGGCACCAGCTTGGAGACCACGCCACCGCCACCGTCGGGTGCCGGCGCGGCAGCACCGGCCGACTCGGATGTGGGCGTGAAGCGCAGCGCCGTGTTGGGCACCAGCAGCACACCCGTACGCTCGGTGGAGACAATGGTCGCAGCCGCGGTCATGCCGGGGCGCAGGCTGAGATCGGTGTTGTCCACTTCCAGGTAGGTGGTGTAGGTCACCACGTTGTCCGTCTTGGTGGAACCATAGGCCACCCGCGTGATCTTCGCCGGATAGCGGCGCGATGGATAGGCGCTGACGGTAAAGCTGGCCTTCTGTCCAACCTGCACCGATCCGACATCGGCCTCGTCCACGCTGACTTCCAGGCGCAATCGGGCAATGTCTTCGGCCACGCTGAACAGCGTAACGGCCTGCAGGGACGCAGCCACGGCATTGCCGGGATCCACCGAGCGGGTCAGCACCACGCCATCGATCGGGGAACGGATGGAGCCCTTGGACAGATTGGTTTCATCGGTGGATACGGCGGCACGCGCCTCCGCCACATTGGCGCGGGCACTGGTCTGGGTTGCCAGGGCGCGGTCCAGCGTCGCACGGGCCGTGTCCAGCTCGGTGGCTGATGGGACCTTGCCGCCGGACAGGCGCGCCACTTCCTCAAACCGGGCCAGGCTGGCCTGTGCTTCTTTCACCGTTGCCGCACTCAAGGCCTCCTGTGCCTGCGCTGCCGCCAGGGATGCGCGTGAGCGCAGTACCTGGTCCGAGAGCTTGGAGGTGTCCAGCTCCACCAGAATCTGGCCCACCTTCACGCGGTCATTGACGTCCACCAGCACGCGCTTGACCGTGCCCGAGAGTTCGCTGCCGATATTGACCGAGCGTGTGGGCTGCAGGGTGCCGTTGGCCGATACGGTCAGGGTCAGGTTGCCCTTGTGTACAGGCTCGGTCACATAGCTGGGCTGGGCACTGCTGGCCCTTTGACTCTGCCAGTACGCCAGGCCGACGCCCACCAGAACAACCACAGCGACACCGATCCAGACGGTGACACGTTGCCACCAGGGGCGCACGACATCGTCGCCCAGGATGGTCTGCACATCGGTAGCAGCGCGGCTTGAGGGGGATTCAACAGGTGGGTTGGGTGTGGTCATGGCGCAAGGTATTCGATGGGATTCGGGGCTTGTCGGTCAGTCATTGGGCTGGGCTTCGGGTGTCCAGCCACCACCGAGGGCCTTGTACAGGCGCACATGGTCGGCACTCAGGCTGGCACGGGTGACCTGCACACTGTCCTGCGTGGACAGCAGCGTGCGTTGGGTGTCCAGCACCGTGCGAAAGTCGATAAGACCGCTGGAATAGCGCTGGCGGGCCAATAGGTCGGCATTGGCAGCAGCGTCTGCGGCCGTTTGCAGGCGTCTGAGACGCTCCTGATCGCTTCGCATGGACACCAGAGCATCCTCGACCTCTTTCAGCGCCGTGAGCACTGTGGCCTGGTAGCCAACACGGGTTTGCTCAAGAGCGCCCTCCTGGGCACGCACTTGCGCGCGCGCAGCGCCACCATCGAACAGGGGAACCGACACCCCGGCCAGCAGGGACTGGACCGTAGAGGCGCCACTGGTCAGTGCACTCAGGGTCAGGGCCCGCAAACCCAGGGATCCGGAAATCTGAAAGCCAGGGTAGCGCGCGGCATCGGCCTGCGAGACACGCGCCAGTGCGGCCTGCACCTTGTACTCGGCCGCACGCACGTCAGGACGTTGGCGCAGGGTCTCTGCAGGAATGGACAGCGCCAGCGCTTCGGGCGCCCGGGGAATGGCGGCCTGGTCCGCCAGCAGCGCGTTGAGGGCGCCGGGCGCCTGACCGGTCAACACGGCAAGGCTGCTCTGGTCCTGTGCCAGACTGCTGGCCAGCACGGGTATCTGCGCGGCGGTCTGCTCACTGGCGGCCACAGCCTGTTCCACATCCAGCGATGACGCCAGTCCGGCCTGCATCCGCCAGCGTGCAATCTGCAGCGTCTCCATCTGTGCCGCCAGGTTGCTGCGGGCGATCTCCAGGCGGGCCTGCAGCCCGCGCAGGTCGATATAGGTCACGGCCACTTCAGCCGCCATCGACACCTGGACCTGGGCCAGGCTGGATGCCGAGGCCTGCGCATCGGCCTGTGCGGCAGTCAGCGCGCTACGCTGGCCACCAAAAATATCGGGCTCCCAGCTGGCATCAAAGCCGACCTGAAAGGTGTCAATCGCATCACTGCTTCCGGTCTGGCTGTGCTGTGCCGAGGCGGAGCCGTTGACTGTCGGGCGCAGGCCCGCGGCCTTGCCGTCGCGCAGGGCGCGCGACTGCCGCAATGCAGCCTGGGCAGAGCGCACATCGGTATTGGACAGCAGCGCCTGGTTGACCAGTTGCGTCAGCAACGGATCATCGAAGCGCTGCCACCACTGCGTCAAGGCCGTACGAGAGTCCGCCGCAACGGGCGTGCCGTCGGACGCAAGCCAGCGCGCGGGAGTAGGTGTCTCGGGGAGGTCAGCCGGCGCAAAGGCGTGGACCGCACATCCATCAAGAGCCGCCACCAGCAGCAAGGCCAGCACCGTGCGACCACCAGGAAGGGAGATGTTCGGATTGAAGAGAGTCATCCCGGAAACTTGTGTTGAGATTTCACGGCTCCATTGTGAAGTGCCGACATGTCGCCGATATTGCTGCATGTTAAACCTTGTAAAGTCGGGCCAAGGGACTTGCCCCGCTTCAGACTGTGCGTTATTGCGGCATGGATGTCCGTAGCCTGGCACACAGATTCCGATCACGACACATATGCACCATTTTCCCGCCAGCCAAGGATTACGCCCATGATGCCACCCGCTTCCATGACTTCGGCCTGGCGCAACCAGGCGGTCGCGCTGATTGAAGCCGACTACCTGCGCAGTGCCGACACCCACCTGATTCCGCTGCCGCTACCCGGACTGGCCCGCCATGGCATCGACCTCTATTTGAAGGACGAGTCCACCCACCCGACTGGCAGCCTCAAGCACCGCCTGGCGCGTTCGCTGTTTCTGTACGCGTTGTGCAACGGCTGGGTACGTGAGGGCTCAACCATCGTGGAGGCATCCAGTGGTTCGACCGCCGTCAGCGAAGCGTACTTCGCGCGCCTGCTGGGGCTGCCGTTCATCGCGGTGATGACACGCAACACCTCGCCGGAAAAGATCGCACAGATTGCGTTCTACGGTGGCCGTTGCCATCTGGTGGACAGCGCGGCCGAGGTCTACGAACAGGCGCAGGCGCTGGCTCAGCAGACCGGCGGCCACTACATGGACCAGTTCACCTATGCCGAGCGCGCCACTGATTGGCGTGGCAACAACAACATCGCCCAGAGCATGTTCAGCCAGATGGCGCGCGAGCGCTTTCCCGTTCCGCGCTGGGTGGTGGTCGGTGCCGGGACCGGCGGCACCAGCGCCACCATTGGCCGCTACATCCGCTACCAGCGCCACGCCACCCAGGTGTGCGTGCCCGACCCCACCGGCTCCGTCTTCGGTGCCTACCACCGCAGTGGCGACGCCAGCATCACCGGCGAGGGCTCGCGCATCGAGGGAATTGGCCGGCCACGGGTGGAGGCCAGCTTCATCCGCACGCTGGTGGACCGCATGCTGGAAGTACCCAATGTGGACTCGGTTGCGGCCATGCGGGCACTGTCGCAGTTGCTGGGGCGCAAGGTCGGCCCATCCACCGGGACCAATTTCATCGGCATGCTGACGCTGGCGCAGGAGATGCTGCAGGCCGGTGAACAGGGCTCCATCCTGTCGCTGCTGTGCGACGCGGGGGAACGTTACCTGCCCAACTACCATTGCGCGGAATGGGTTGATAGCCATTTTGGGGACTGCGCCGCCGCAGAACAACGCGTGGCACAGTCCATGGCGCTTGGGCGGCTGGCATGAGCCTCAGCACCCCACTCGGACGCCGTGGCGTGCTGGGTCTGGGTGTATCCCTCGCGCTCGGTCAACCCGCAAGAGGCGCGGTCAACCCACGCATCGCCCTCCCCCGCGACGCCGGAGCCCACCCCGATTTTGCAACCGAGTGGTGGTATGTGACGGGCTGGGCCAATGTGGCGGACGCCGTGGCGGCATTTGGCTTTCAGCTCACCTTCTTTCGCAGCCGCGTGCCCCGGACACAGGACATGCAGTCCGGCCTGGCCGCCCGGCAGCTCATCTTTGCCCATGCCGCGGTCACGGATGTGAAGGAACGCAAGCTCTGGCACGACCAGCGCATGGCACGTTCATCCGGTGCTGCGCCGGGCAGCAACCCCGTCGACATGGCCTGGGCCAGTACGGAAGACACCGCCATCCGGCTGCGTGACTGGTCGCTGGAACATCGGGGGAACGATCTGAGAGCCCAACTACGCAGTGCCGACTTTGCCCTGTCGCTGAATCTGACACCCAGCCAGCCCGTTTTGCTGCAGGGTGACCAAGGGCTCTCTCGCAAGGGGCCTCAGCCAGCCCAAACCAGCCACTACTACAGCCTGCCCCACTTGCAGGTGCAGGGCACCCTGGAGCTCCAGGGAAAACAGCACACACTGGCTCCCGGCAGCACAGCCTGGCTGGACCATGAATGGAGCCAGGAAATGCTGCACCCGAGCGCCGTGGGCTGGGACTGGATCGGCATCAATCTGGCGGATGGCGGCGCGCTGACCGCCTTTCGCCTGCGTGACAAACTGGGCAATGCGATGTGGGACGGCGGATCGTTTCGCACCGGGGGAAAGCTCTTCACATTTCACCGCGGAGAGGTGGAGTTCAAGCCTTTGCGCACCTGGAAGAGTCCCCTGAGCCAGGCCAGTTATCCGGTGGAATGGATGGTGCGTACCCCGGCAGACTTCTACACCGTACGCGCCGTTGTCGACAACCAGGAGCTCGACAGCCGCGCCTCCACCGGAGCGATCTACTGGGAAGGCTTGTGCGAGGTATGGGACAGCAACCAGCGCCTGGTGGGGCGCGGTTACCTGGAAATGACCGGCTACGCCGCCCCTATCCGCATGTGAGGCGGTACCAGCCGTCGGCCATCAGAAGTCCATCACGAGCGACAGGTTGACGTGCCGGCCTGGCTGCGTGTAGGCGTCGGCCTGGGTGGCTGCATTGGCCGTGGTCAGGCCCTGCACATCGGACCACAACCAATACTTCGCATTGGTCAGATTGACCACACCGGCGGTGAGTCGCAGGTCCCTGCGGATGCGCCACTGACCGGTCACGTCCAGCGTCGTAGCAGCAGGCACCGCCGTGAACTGCGTGCTGCCGGCCTTGACACCGGCCGTGGGGTCCACGTCGCCGGCATCCTTGGCAGCGTGGTAGCGCAGATCCAGGCGCACCGACCACGCAGCCGCGTCATAGTTCAAGCCCACGGTGAACATGGCCGGGTCGATGGAGTTCAGCGGCAGGCCGGTGCCGTTGTCCTGGCCCTTGGTCATGCCGTAGGCGAAGGGAGTGCCCAGGCGACCTTCCCCGACCTGTCCCCAATCCATATGGCCCTTGAGCTCAAAGCCCCAGATGGTGGCGTTGTCGACATTGACCGTCTGGAACACATTGGGGTCGGCAACGGTGTTGGAGCCCCCCAGGAACTTCTTGTCGACGATCAACTGGCGGTAGTCACCGGTGAAGGCCGCCATATCCAGGCTCAGACGCTGCAGGCGTGCACGCACGCCCAGCTCGATGTTCTTGCTGGTTTCGGGCTTGAGATCGGGGTTGGGCAGCAACCGGGCATTGACACCGGGTGACGGGTCGATAAAGCCATTGAGCTGCGCCGCATTGGGGGCACGGAAACCACTGGTGTAGTTGCCATACATGGCCCAGTCGGGCGACAGGCGGTACAGGGCGCCGAGTTTCGGTGAAGTATTGAAGCCGGAAAGGGACACACCCGGCACGGTCGCCGGGGGCGCGTAGCCGTCCTGGCTGATGACATCGACCGCAAAACGCTCGAAACGCAGACCGGGTGTGATGCTCCAGCGCTCACTCGTGATCTCGCTTTGCCCGTACAGGGCGGCGCTGCTGTCGCGCGCATCGGGGAAGTACTTCTTCGGCACGTAGGCCGCCAGTGGCGCGGGGTCCGCGCCTCCGAACCAGCTGGTCACGGTTGTGCTGGCCAGGTCCAGGCCATAGGTCAGCTTCTGTGTCCATTGCTCGGACACCGCCAGCGACTTGCTGGCCTGCACATTGGCCTGCCAGATGTGCTCGCTGTAACTGGTATCGCGAATACGCACACCCGCATCATTGCGAATGGTGCGCCCATTGTCCTGCGCGTCGGAATTCTGAAGGCTTACCACTGTCTGCAACTGGTCGGCCCAGGGTGAGGCCATCACATAGCGCGCGTCCCAGGTCATGCGATCACGGCGCAAGGTGTCGCGGTCCGTTTCGCCGGCAACCAATGCCTTGGTTGCAGTCGTGGTCGGTAGCGGCAACAAGGTGGCTCGGCTGGACAGGAGTTCGGTGTCGCTGGACTTGCCGACATGCTCCAGCGTCAACACATGCTTCTGCGCAGCATCGGGCCGTATCACGAGCTTGCCCATCAACGAATCGCCGCGGTTGGTCTGCGGATTGGGTCGCGTGCGGTTCGCATTGGGCTCGTCGTTGTGGCCCATGTTGTCCAGGGCTTGCGCCTTGCGCGCGGATCCGGTGATCAGCCACTGAACCGTGTCACTGGCACGACCAGCCACGGTTGCAGCTGCGTTGATGCCTTCGTCATCACCACTCCAGCTGGCGGCCAGACGCCCTGCGAGTGTCTTGTTAGCTTGACCCGCAGTCGCCAGAAAATCGGCCGGCTCGAAGGTGATGAAGTTCACCAGGCCTGCCAATCCATCCGAGCCATAGAGCACGGAACTGGGTCCACGCACCAGCTCCACACGCTTGACCAGATCCAGGGCCAATGCATCGCGACCGAACGCGTTGTTGCCATTGACATAGCTGCGCGGCACGCGGGTGCCGTCCACCAGCATCAACACACGATTGCCACCAATGCCGCGAATGTTGAATCCCGCGTTGCCATCGCGTCCGGTGGGGTTGCTGGCACCTGTCACCGTGAATCGCGCAGGTGCATGTTTGACCGAAACGTTGGGCAGGTCCTTGACCAGGTCCTTGATATCGCCGACCTGCCGGTCTTCCAGATCGCCGTCGGTCAAGACGTCTACTGACATCGGCAAATCATCACGCAGCTGTTCACTGCGGGAACCACTGACAACCACCTGCCTGAGCGTCGTGGCGGACTCCTCGGCATGGGCTTGACCAGCGGTGATACACACCAGCGCGACCGTGAGCGCGAGCGTAGTGGGAGTGGGTTTGAAAGGGCTGCTTGTGTTGATCATGAAAAGTGCTCTGGTGCTTCCTTCGACGCAGCGGATTATTCAGCAGAACCCACAGAGCGTTCGAATATTCCGTTCAAAAAATTGATCCAGGTTATGGTTTTGCGCAGACCTTTGCAAGAACATCCATTCGTTCGCAAAGCACAGGTACAGAGCCCGCAGCGAACGCACTCTGCGGGGCAGGGTGTCCGGTTCAGAGCCTCGATCAATAAGGAACTTTTGACATGAAAAATCTACGACTGGCTGGGGTTGCAGCAGTACTGCTGACCACCTGGGGCCTTTCCGCGTTTGCCCAGGACGCCGCAAACCAACCGACACTGACGGCCGCCGAGAAGACTGCCGCAAAGAAGATCTACTTTGAACGTTGCGCCGGTTGCCATGGTGTGCTGCGCAAGGGCGCAACCGGCAAGAATCTGGAGCCGCACTGGAGCAAGAAGCTGGCCGACGGCTCCATGCAAGAAGGCGGCACGCTCAAGCTGGGACAGAACCGCCTGGAGAAGATCATTGGCTACGGTACCGAAGGCGGCATGGTCAACTTTGACGACATTCTGACCAAGGAAGAAATCGCCCTGATGGCGAAGTACATCCAGAGCACACCGGACGTGCCGCCCGAGTACAGCCTCAAGGACACCATGGATTCCTGGAAGCTGATGGTTCCGGTGGACAAGCGTCCCACCAAGCAGATGAACAACTTCAACCTGAAGAACATGTTCTCTGTCACGTTGCGTGACACCGGCGAAGTGGCGCTGATCGACGGCGACACCAAGGAAATCCGCTCCATCGTCAAGACCGGCTACGCCGTGCACATCTCACGTCTGTCCAAGTCGGGCCGCTATGTGTACGTGATCGGTCGCGATGGCCGCCTGAGCCTGATCGACCTGTGGATGGAAAAGCCCGCCGTGGTGGCTGAAGTCAAGATCGGCTTTGATGCCCGCTCGGTCGAAACCTCAAAGTTCGCGGGCTATGACGACAAGTACGCCATCGCCGGAGCCTACTGGCCGCCCCAGTACGTCATCATGGACGGTGACACCCTCAAGCCCCGCAAGGTGGTTGGGACCCGTGGCATGACGGTGGATGGCGAATACCACCCCGAGCCACGCGTGGCCTCCATCGTGGCCTCCGAAATCAAGCCGGAATGGGTTGTCAACATCAAGGAAACCGGCCAGATCCTGCTGGTGGACTATTCGGACATCGAGAACCTGAAGACCACGACTGTGGGTTCTGCCAAGTTCCTGCACGACGGCGGCTTTGACGCCTCCAAGCGCTACTTTTTGGTGGCGGCCAATGCGTCCAACAAGATCGCTGCCGTGGATCTGAAGACGGGCAAGCTGGCTGCGCTGGTTGATGTAGCCAAGATCCCCCACCCAGGCCGTGGCGCCAACTTCGTCCATCCCAAGTTCGGTCCCGTCTGGGCCACCGGTCACTTGGGCGCCGATGTGGTGACGCTGATCTCCACGCCGTCGGATGATCCCAAGTACGCGCAGTACAAGCAGTACAACTGGAAGGTGGTCCAGGAGATGAAGCACGTTCCGGGCAACCTGTTCGTTAAGACGCACCCGGTGTCCAAACACTTCTGGGCCGACTCTCCGCAAAATCCTGACAAGGATCAAGCCGAGTCCGTCTCCGTGTGGGATATGGCCGATCTGTCCAAGCCCATGGCCGTGCTGAACGTGGCCAAGGACTCCGGTCTGCCCGCCACCAAGGCCACCAAGCGCGCCGTGCACCCTGAGTACTCCGCAGACGGCAAGGAAGTCTGGATCTCCCTGTGGGGTGGCAAGACCGACCAATCCGCCATCGTGGTGTATGACGATGCAACCTTGAAGGTCAAGAAGGTGATCACCGATCCGAAGATGATCACCCCGACCGGCAAGTTCAACGTCTACAACACGCAGCACGACATCTATTGATCTCCAAGCAATAGCCATGAGCGCAATCGCAAATGTTGTCGAAACGGGCAGCATTTGCGGGGCCGGCGCGAAACCCCGGAACAACATTGGAAATTTTCAAACGTGACCCCAACCGACACATCCAGTCCTTCTGCACTGAAACGTCTGTGGCGAATCCTTCGCAAGCCTAGTGCCTACTCCCTCCTCACGCTCCTGATCGTGGGATTTGTCGTCGGCATTCTGTTCTGGGGCGGCTTCCACACAGCACTGGAGGCGACCAACAATGAAACGTTCTGCATCAGCTGCCACGAAATGCGTGACAACGTGTATGCGGAATACAAGGAAACCATCCACTACCGCAATCGCACCGGCGTGCGCGCCACTTGCCCGGATTGCCACGTTCCCAAGGAATGGGGTCCCAAGATGATCCGCAAGATCCAGGCCTCCAACGAGGTGCTGGGCAAGATCCTGGGAACCATCGATACCCGCGAGAAGTTTGAAGCCAAGCGCCTGACCTTGGCTCGCCATGAATGGGCTCGGATGAAGGCCGCCAATTCGCTGGAATGCCGCAACTGCCACTCATTGGCATCCATGAATGCCGAGGTGCAAAAGCCGCGGGCCCAGAAGTCCCACGACATGGCCGCCAAGAACGGAGACACCTGCATCGACTGCCACAAGGGCATCGCCCACCACAAACCCAAGGGCATGACAGAGGCCGACGAGTAATCGTCGCCAACGGCCCACGCCGCCTTCACCCCATATCGCACTAGGAGAACTGTATGAAACTGAAACACATTTCCACGCCCGCCCTGGGCTTGCTCATGGCCCTCTTGGCTGGTGGCGTGAGCGCCGCCGCTCCCGACTGGAGCAAGGTACCGGGCAAGAAGATCACCGTGTTCTACCCCGGTGTGTCCCCCATCGAGTGGATCACCACCGGCACCGAACACGGTGGTGCGCGCGCCTTGAAGAAGGGCGAGACCTGCGCCAGTTGCCACGATGCAGAAACTGCCGACATGGGCAAGAAGATGGTCACCGGACAGAAGCTGGAGCCCTCCGTCATCAAGGGCAAGGCGGGCTCCATTCCCGTGACGGTTCAGGCCGCCAACGACGGTGCCAACCTGTACCTGCGCTTCACCTGGAAGCAGCCTGCCGGTGGCGCCGACAAGATGGACAAGGACAACGCCGTCAAACTGGCCTTCATGTTGGAAGACAACAAGGTCGACCGCGCCGCCCAATCGGGCTGCTGGGAAACTTGCCACGTGGACGCCCGCACCATGCCCGAGGGCAAGGACGACAAGAAAACCAAGTATGTGGTGGGTGGCAGCCTGGCCTCGGGCAAGTACTACGACCTGCTGCAATGGACGTCCAAGGGCACCAAGCACGATGGCTATGTCGCCGACAAGCGTGTCATGGAAGGCGGCAAGGCCCTGATTGACGCCAGAGGCGAACAGAAAAATGGCGAGTGGACAGTGACCTTCACCCGCAAGCTCACCGGTGGCGAGGGCGATATCGCCTTGGTGGCCGGCAAGACCTACAACTTCGGCTTTGCCATCCACGACGACTACACCCACGGTCGCTTCCACCAAGTGTCGCTCGGTTACTCGCTGGGCATTGACGCCAAGGCGGACATCAATGCCGCCAAGCAATAGCCATGTAGTCCATTGACAGTGGGAGGGAGCCACCGGCTCCCCCATGCATGAAAGACAGCCCCTTGAAAGCACTCCGACGATCCATCACTGCAGGGGCTTTCATTGTCGTTCTGGCCTGCGCTGCTGTTCCATTGCTGGCACAGCAATCCCACGAGGTTTCCATACGCGGTTTCAAGTTCGAACCTGCAGTCGTCCGCATCAGAACAGGCGATGTGGTGCGCTGGATCAACAACGAGAAGCGCACCAGTCACTCGATTCTGTTCACGGGAGAAACAGGTCTGGAGTCGGATCGTCTCTTTCCCGGCGAAGCCTGGCAACGGATATTCAACAGGCCGGGGACTTACTCCTACATCTGCGGCCCTCACCCGGAGATGACCGGCACGGTCATTGTCACCGAATAAATATGAGGCATCCATGAACGTATCCAGCGTCATCGTCAATGCTCGCGACGGCCAATTGGCGACCGTCCAGGAGCTTCTACTTCAGCAAGCGGGGATTGAAATCCACGCGACTTCACCCGAGGGCAAGCTGATCGTCACGATAGAGACCGAGTCCGACCGCGAGACCATCGCGGCCTATGAACGCATCGGACAGACCGACGGCGTGCTGTCCGCGGCCATGGTCTATCACCAAATCGAATCTGAACCTGACCAGGAGATATGAAATGACACAGACACGACGCGAGTTCATCAAAATCCATGCTGCTGCCGCGGCGGCGACCACTGCCGGCATGACATTGCCGGGCACCGTTGCGCATGCCGGGACGGACGACGGCATACGCTGGGACAAAGGGGTTTGCCGCTATTGTGGAACCGGCTGCGGGGTTCTGGTGGGGGTCAAGGAAGGCCGCATTGTCGCCACCCAGGGAGACCCGGAGGCACCGGTCAACAAGGGCATCAATTGCGTCAAGGGCTACTTTCTCTCCAAGATCCAGTATGGCAATGACCGTTTGACACGCCCCTTGCTGCGGATGAAGGACGGCAAATATGACAAGTCTGGAGAGTTTGCACCTATCTCCTGGAAACAGGCGTTCGACATCATGGAGGAGAAGGCCAAGGCCACGCTGAAGGCCAAAGGGCCAACCGCCATCGGCATGTTCGGTTCCGGTCAATGGACCATTTGGGAAGGTTACGCCGCCAACAAGTTGATGAAAGCGGGGTTCCGTTCCAACAATCTGGACCCCAACGCCCGCCACTGCATGGCGTCTGCGGTGTTTGGATTCATTCGCACTTTTGGCGCAGACGAACCGATGGGCTGCTACGACGATATCGAACACGCCGACACGTTTGTGCTGTGGGGCTCGAACATGGCGGAGATGCACCCCATCCTGTGGTCGCGCATGACCGACCGGCGCCTGACCGCCAAACACGTCAAGATCAAGGTGCTGTCAACCTTCTCCCACCGCTCCGCCGAATTGGCCGACTCGGAACTGATCTTCAAGCCTCAGTCGGATCTGGCAATCCTGAACTACATCTGCAATTACATCATCCAGAGTGGCGCGGTCAACGAGGACTTCGTCAAGAAGCACGTGAACTTTGCTGAAGGCGTAACGGACATCGGCTACGGACTGCGTCCCAACCACCCACTGGAGCTGACCGCCAACAACAATGGCTACCCCGATGCGGACGGCAAGCCACGCGGCAACCCGATGAATGCCAAGTCGATTTCCTTCGAGCAATTCAAGACCTTCGTCGCCGAATACACACTGGAGAAGACTCATGAAATCTCCGGTGTTGAGAAGGAGAAACTGCTGGACTTGGCAAAGAGTTATGCCGACCCCAAAGTCAAGGTGACCTCGTTCTGGACGATGGGATTCAACCAGCACAGCCGTGGGACCTGGGTCAACAACATGATCTACAACGTCCATCTGCTGGTCGGCAAGATCTCCGAACCGGGCAACAGCCCGTTTTCACTGACCGGTCAACCGTCCGCGTGTGGCACCGCCCGTGAAACTGGCACCTTTGCGCACCGCCTTCCCGCCGACATGCTGGTGGCCAATCCTGCCCACCGGGAAACGGCGGAGAAGATCTGGAAGGTCCCGGCCGGCACCATACAGGCAGCACCCGGTCTGCATGCAGTAGCGCAAAGCCGTGCATTGAAGGACAGCAAGCTCAATTTCTATTGGTCCTCGACCAACAACAACATGCAGGCGGGTCCCAACATCAATGGTGAAACGTATCCCGGCTGGCGCAACCCCGACAACTTTGTGGTGGTGTCCGACTGTTACCCGACGGTGTCGGCCGTCAGCGCCGACCTGATCCTTCCCTCCGCGATGTGGATGGAAAAGGAAGGCGCTTTCGGCAATGCCGAGCGCCGCAGCCAGTTCTGGCGCCAGCAGGTCAAGGCGCCCGGTGAGGCACGCAGTGACTTATGGCAATTCATCGAGTTCTCGAAGCGATTCACGACCGACGAAGTCTGGCCTGCAGACATGTTGGACAAGAGCCCGCAGTACAGGGGCAAGACTCTGTACGACGTGTTGTACGCTAACGGAGAGGTAAACCGCTTTGGCAAGACCGAGGCTGCAAAGGTCAACGCCCACGCCTGGTCCGGCTACACCAACGATGAAACCGAGGCCTTCGGCTTCTATGTTCAGAAAGGATTGTTCGAAGAATACCGTCACTTTGGCGCGGGACACGCACATGACCTGGGAGAGTTCGACCTGTACCACCGGGCGCGCGGCCTTCGCTGGCCGGTAGTGGATGGCAAGGAAACCCTGTGGCGTTACCGCGAAGGTTTTGATTCCTACATCAAGAAGGGGGAGACCCTCAAGTTCTACGGAAAACCCGATGGCAAGGCGGTGATCTTCGCCCTACCCTACCAGCCAGCCGCCGAAATGCCCGACAAGGAATACGACCTGTGGCTCTGCACCGGCCGCGTACTGGAACATTGGCACACCGGCTCCATGACACGGCGGGTTCCGGAGTTGTACCGCGCCATGCCCGACGCATGGATTTACATGCACCCGGACGACGCAAAGAGTCGGGGCCTCCAACGGGGGGATACCGTGAAGATTGCCTCGCGACGCGGAGAGATCACCACCAAGGTGGAAACGCGCGGACGCAACAAACCGCCCAAGGGTTTGGTTTTTGTACCATTCTTTGACGAAAACCGCCTCGTCAACAAACTGACGCTTGACGCGACCTGCCCAATCTCGAAGGAAACCGACTTCAAGAAGTGCGCCTGCAAGGTCGTCAAGGCCTGATTGCCGTGTAACACCATGGCCATCCAATCCACCACGTCAGAACGTCGCGCATTCATGCTGGGTGCCGCTCGCATGGGGTGCGGCGTTGGCATGCTCGGTCTGGGTCTGGGTCTGGCCGTGACCCAGGGCAAAACGCTGGCTGCACAGGCCTTGCGCCCCCCTGGTGCCGGAGACGAAGCTGACTTTCTGGGTGCTTGCGTACGCTGCGGACTGTGTGTACGAGACTGCCCGCCCAGCATCCTGCACCTGGCAACCCCTGGCCAGCCGGTAACAACCGGCACGCCGTTCTATGTGTCCCGGGTCGGTGCCTGCGAAATGTGCGAAGACCTTCCCTGCGTGAAGGCCTGCCCCACCGGCGCACTCGATCACAGCCTCGCGGACATCAAGAAGGCACGCATGGGGCTCGCTGTACTTGTGGACCATGAAACCTGCCTGAACTTCCAGGGGCTTCGATGCGATGTGTGTTACCGCGTGTGTCCGTTGATCGACAAAGCCATTACGCTGGAACTGAGGCACAACGAACGCACCGGGCGTCACACGATTTTCGAACCAGTCGTGCACTCCGAGCATTGCACGGGATGCGGGAAATGTGAACAGGCCTGCGTGCTCAAGGCTGCGGCCGTCAAGGTCTATCCCATCCAACTCGCCAAGGGTGAAATGGGGGAGCACTACCGCCTCGGATGGGTCGAGCAAAAGAAGAATGCCGGGCACTCCCCCATTGAGAGCCAAGGCAATGTGGACCTGCCGGATCGAATGCCGGATGGCCTCAAACTGCCAGGGCACTTTGACCCGGGCAGTCAAAGTCCTGCACCACTTGTTCTGCCGTCAAAGCAGGAGAGCCCTTGATGAATGCACCGTTAATGTCTGCCGCGATCGGAGCAGATGCCCTCCAGGCCAAGGGCTGGTGGAAATCCCACCAATGGCTGGTCCTGCGCCGCCTTTCACAAATCAGCCTATTGACGCTCTTCCTGCTTGGCCCCTGGGCAGGATTCTGGCTTGTCAAGGGAAATCTGGGCTCGAGCCTGACAATGAACGTGCTTCCACTGACAGACCCCTACGTGTTACTGCAGTCTGTCATGGCATGGCATTGGCCTTACACCACCGCACTTGCGGGGGCGGCGATTGTGACCGTGTTCTACGCGCTGGTCGGTGGACGCGTCTATTGTTCGTGGGTGTGCCCGATCAACCTGGTGACCGATTGGGCTGCCTGGCTACGCCTGCGACTGGGAATCCGGGGCAGCGCACACGTGTCGCGCGAGACACGCTATTGGGTCCTGGCCATGACGCTTGTGGTGGCAGCCATCACCGGGACGGTGGCCTGGGAATGGATCAATCCCGTTTCCATGCTGCATCGTGGCCTGTTGTTTGGTATGGGCCTTGCATGGGCGGTTGTACTTTTGGTGTTTCTATTCGACCTGTTTGTCATGCACCGCGGCTGGTGCGGTCGTATCTGTCCGGTTGGTGCCTTCTATAGTCTGATCGGCAGCAAGAGTGTCATCCGGGTAGCTGCAGTCAAACGTACAGAGTGCAACGACTGCGCGGACTGCTATGCCGTCTGCCCGGAGCCCATGATTCTGAAGCCTCCACTGAAGGGACTTGCACAGGGTTCAAGCCCCATCGTGCTATCGCCCAATTGCACCAATTGCGGACGCTGCATTGACGTGTGCGCCAAGGATGTCTTCACGTTCTCCAATCGCTTTTTGAAGAGTTCCGCCCGCCCCAACGATCCAGCGACCGCGCGGTCACAACCATCTGTTTAACGAGGAGTAATGCAAGATGAACAAGCACTTTCGACTGACCCTGGCGACACTTGCTGCTGTTGTATTGAGTGTCGGATGCGCAGCGTCGTATGAGAAGGCCGAATACGAAAAAGTCAACTCAATGCGCGGCACGGATGTCAGTGCACCCGATATGCCCTTTGAAGCAAAGATGTACCAAGGCAGGAAACCCGGATTGCAGCAACGGGTGGTCCGCACCTTCAACGAGCAGCCCCCGGTCATCCCGCACACATTGGACAACTTTGATGAGATCACGCTGGAAGACAATCAATGCATTGAGTGCCATGGATTGGCCAAGTACAAGGAGAAAGGCGCTCCTAAGATGGGGGACAGCCACTTCAAGGGCCAGAAGGTCTCCATGGTACGTTGGCAATGCAACAGCTGCCACGTGCCACAAGTGGACGCAGCGCCCTTGGTCAAGCAAAATTTTGTCGGCAACCTGAATCCCAAGCCGTAAGATCTGGTTTCTGCACCCTTGAGCAATCTCGCAGGAATATGGTTGATCGCATGGCTGTCGATCCTGCCTATTCAGACAATCGCGGACCATGGGGGAAACAGTCAACAGACCACCGCCCCCGTTGAATCCCCAACACATTCAGCAGGTGCGCCAGGCAGAACCTTGATTGTGGAGAACGGCGGAAGCCGTGTGACCGTCCTCGACGAGAAGACGCTCGAAGCGCTCCATCGAATTCCACTGCGCGCTCCACTGCATGACATACCTGAACTATCACCGGACGGGCGCTATGCGTTCTTCAACACAGACAACGGCTGGTTGACTAAATTTGACATATGGAAGCTGCAAACCGTGGCAGAGGTACGTGTGGGACTCCAGTCCATCAACACTGCAGTATCGAGTGATGGCAGGTTGGTGGCGGTTGCCAACTACCGCCCACAGACTCTGGTAGTCCTGGACAATGACCTGAATCTGCTGAAAGTACTCTCCGCAACAGACCAGAGTGGCAGACAGGAGTCCCGCCGCCTGTCGGTGCGTACGGCAACTGCAAGGGAAAGCTTCGTAGTGGTGCTGGAGGGGATCAGGGAAGTATGGGAACTGAGCTACAACCCCACTGCGCCGGAAATCCCCATGGGCGTCATACATGACTTTCAGTATCGTGAAGGCGCTTTCGTTCCTGGTTTTCTGAATCCGATCCGAACCAAGCTCAACATCACTCCAGGCGACTCAGCTTTCAGCGAGAACTTCGACGAGTTGGCCTTCGCGCCGTCCGCCCAAGGCAAGGGCGGAATCGTGAACCTGGATGCGCGGCGCCAAATTGCGGGCTGGGCGTTCCATGCGAGCCCGCATCTCAGCGAAGGTTTCGCGTGGACCTGGCAGACACATTCCGTACTGGCGGCGCCGGATCTGCTTCACCGCTTCATTTCCGTTTTAGATTTCGGTAACGGGAAAGAGATCAAACGCATTCCACTACCGACCCAACCCCAGTTCATTCGCAGTCATCCAGAGTCACGCCATCTGTGGGTGGCCTCACGCCCCGATTCAAACCACTTGGCACACGTGACTGTCATCGACAAGGCAACTTTCGAAATCGATCGCACATTTGGACTGAATCCAGATGAGGCATTGGCGAATATTGTCTTCTCGCGGGACGGACAGCAAGCGTATGCCATCTCGGCGGGCAGAGGTAATCGCGTTGTTGCCTACGACACTGGAACGTTGAACGAAATCGGGTGCTTGATGCTAAGTCAGCCCGCTACTGCACGCCATAGCGCAGCAGTCGTTGCGCGTCAATAATGCGAATATCCCGCTTATCAATTTCAATGAGTTTCTCTTCTTCCAGTTCACGCAAAACCTTGGAAAAATACTCAGGGGTGAGCGACAAACGCGAAGCGATCGTCGCCTTCGTCACGGGAAGCGACACGGTAAACACCTCGCCAGTGGAGCTGTCATGCACCTCGTTTTCACGCAGCAGATAGCCAATGACACGTTGCATTCCACTGTGCAAGGCACCGGACTCAATGTCGTGCACTAATCCATGAAGACGGCGAGAAATGCCAGCCAACATCTTCATGGAGAAACGGGGATCGCGCTCAATCTCTTCCACAATGGCGTGCTTGCTAACCGTCAGAAGCAACGTGCTGGAAAGTGCCTCCGCATTGAGTATGTAGGCCTTACCGGTGAACATCAAGGCTTCCGCAAAACTCTGCCCTGGCCCCACCAGTTCTATCACCTTCTCATGCCCCGCCGGAGATATAGCAAAGAGTTTCACCTGCCCGGAAATGACGACGTGGAATTCCTCGCACGGTTCCCCGAAGCGGAAAATGGTGTCGCCACGTGCCAACCGCCGCACCTGACACCCTTGAGCAGCCCGACTCAGTTCCAGAGGTGACAAGTCGCCAAATAGGGGAAGCACTGCCAGAAAGCGCGGTATGTTGAACTCATCGACTTCCATGCGGTTTTCTCTGTATAAACGTAAGGGGTGGCAACGAATTGTAAAGCGTGGCAAACATCGCCATCTTTCGTTTCCAGCCACAAAAAAACCCGCCATCAGCGGGTTTTTTTGTGGCTTGTAGCTGTTTACTTGAGGGACAGAACCCAAGCGACCAACTTCTTGCTTTCAGCTTCGTTGACTTGCGCATTAGCCGGCATGGGAACAGGACCCCAAACGCCAGCGCCACCCTTGATGACCTTGGCAGCCAATTTGTCAGCGGCAGACGCATCGCCAGCATACTTCTTGGCAACGTCCTTGTAGGCCGGACCAACAACCTTCTTGTCGATTGCGTGGCACGCCATGCAATTCTTAGCTTTGGCGAGTGCCTCGTCGGCAAATGCAGGGCCCGCGACGGCCAGTGTTACAGCAGCCGACAATACAGCCAAAATGGTACGTTTCATTTCTTTTCCTCTTGGGTTAAATTGGGGGAAGCCTCGCGGTTGAGCCGCAATCCTTCAACGGGACTCAGGTATCAGTGGTTGACCACTCCGCTTCCCGAGAATAGCAGAACCGTGGGATACAAAAGTTGATCTATATTAGTCGGGAACGCAGTTGCCGCCTCTGTGCCCAAATGACCGGCGCGCACATGCGCACCACACGTTAACGCGTTACACAACCGCCCCAATCCGATGACCAATGCCTTGTCTGACAGTGAACGTGCCAAATCTCGCAATTCCAAGTCGCTCTCCGGCCTGATACCCTTCCTGCGTCCATATCGGGGACGCATTGGGCTGGCATTGGTCTTTCTGGTGCTGGCAGCGCTGGCGACCTTGGCGTTTCCGATTGCGCTGCGCAGCCTGATTGATGGCGGTTTGGTCATGGTAGACAGAGGCCATCAGGTCTTGGCTTTGCGTGAGCACTTTGTCGCTCTCTTTGCCGTTGCCGTTGCGCTAGGCGTTTTTTCGGCCGCCCGCTTCTACATGGTCAGTTGGCTTGGTGAACGTGTGACAGCCGACCTGCGAAACGCCGTGTACAGCCATGTCATCCAGCAAAGTCCAGAGTTCTTTGAAACCACGCAGACTGGTGAAGTACTTTCCCGACTTACAGTGGATACGACCTTGGTGCAAACCGTGGTCGGCTCGTCTTTGAGCATGGGACTTCGCAATCTTGTCATGGGAATCGGCGCACTGGGTATTTTGATCTGGACCAATCCCTATGTCATGTTCCAGGTGCTCGGCGTATTGGTACTGATAGTGCTGCCCAGTTTGTGGTTTGGACGGCGCGTGCGCAAGTTATCGAGAGCCAGTCAGGATCGCATCGCTGATTCCAGCTCCATTGCTGCAGAAGTGCTCAATGCAATCCCCGTCGTCCAGAGCTACTCGGCCGAAAGTCGTGAGGCCGCTCGCTTCAACAAGTCTACCAACAATGCCTTTGAGACGGCGGTACGGCGCTCCAAAGCACGCTCGGTGCTGGTTGCGTTCATCATCATCGCAACCTCGGCAGCGCTGCTCTGGGGCTTGTATCAAGGAACACAGGCCGTCATGGCCGGCCGGATTTCTGCCGGCCACTTGGGAGAGACTGTGGTTTATGTCATTATCCTGGCAAGCGCCTTTGCCATACTGGGCGAAGTCTATGGCGATCTGCTGCGTGCCGCAGGGGCAACCGAGAGATTGATGGAATTGCTGGGAACACAGTCGCCAATTGTCACGCCAGAAAATCCTGTCCTTGCCCCCGTCCCCGTTAGAGGAAGCGCTATCAAATTTGAAGCAATTCTCTTTCACTACCCTTCCCGCCCGCACCAGCCAGCCTTGCAGAAGTTCTCGCTGGACGTAGCGGCCGGGCAGACCGTCGCGTTGGTAGGCCCTAGTGGCGCCGGCAAGAGCACGGTGTTCCAGCTGCTCTTGCGCTTCTACGATCCGATTGATGGGCGAATTATTGTCGATGGAGTGGATACGCAGCAGATGTCTTTGACGGCGCTGCGGCAGCGAATCGGGATCGTCCCGCAGGATGCGGTCATTTTCTCAAGCTCAGCCTTGGAGAATATCCGGTATGGCAAGCCATCAGCCAGTGATGCAGAGGTGATTGCTGCCGCTCAGGCTGCGTTCGCGCACGATTTCATTTGCGACTTGCCAGAAGGCTACGACACGTTTCTGGGGGAACGCGGTCTGCGACTCTCGGGGGGCCAGCGCCAGCGCATAGCAATAGCCCGAGCGATACTCAAGAATCCCCCGCTGCTGCTGTTGGACGAAGCTACCAGTGCGCTTGACGCGGAAAGTGAGCGCATGGTGCAGGCGGCGTTGGAATCAGCCATGCGAGATCGCACCACACTGGTAATTGCTCATAGGCTGGCAACAGTCCAAAAGGCCGACCGAATCCTTGTGCTGGACCGCGGAAGACTGGTTGAACAGGGAACACATGCCGAGCTGGTGGCCCAAGGTGGCGTGTATGCGGGCCTGGCAGCCCTGCAGTTCAATGCATGAAATGGCTTGAAAACAACCTAGCAGGCCCGTAGAATCTTTTAGTCAAAATAGTGGAGTTTGCTATGGACATCAAAGCCACCGTAAGTAAGCCTGTGGTCGCATCGACAACCGCGACAAAGCGTCCTACCGAACAGAGTGAGGCCGCAAGTCGCTCCAAGGCAATGGATGCGCAGCATGTCAATCCCGTGAAGCCAAGTCCCGTTGTCAATTCCCAGGGGCAAGTCACCGGACGCCATTTGAACGTGACAGCGTAATTTTGCCCCGAATCTGGCAAGTCTTCCGCCATGGTCGCGATCACTGCAACCAATACTGCCACGCCGTCCATTCAAACGTCTTTGGGGCGCGCTCGCGTCGTACAGGCTCGGCGACAGGCCGAGCAAGCGGAGGCCAATGCACGGGACCTCAGGGCGCGGGCTGATGAGGCGGAACAACAGGCAGACAGCAGTGAAGATAATCTTCGCAAAGTGACAGCCCGCGTTCAACAAGACGAACTGACCTACAAGCTTCCGGCGACAAACGTGGCGGACGTTCCGGCCAAAACTCAGAGGCTGATCATACAGATGTATGACACCATGAGTGAAGCACGCACATTAAACGGCAGTCAATTGAAAACTGACGTGCAGGCGTCTGTGGTTGTCAACGGTCAAGGGCAGATGACCGGACGCATTGTCAATGTTAGTGCCTGACGAGGGCTCGATTTCTATTGAATGGGTTCCCTGAATGCAGCAGGCAACGGAAAAGGAAGTACATCTATTCCCTCTTCTATGAGATTCGTTGCTTCCTCCGGCGTTGCAGGTCCTCGAATACCACCCTTAGGTTGCTCACCGTAATGGATCTTGCGTGCCTCTTCGCAAAATTTATTGCCTACGTTCACGGTGTTTGGATGCAAGCGCGGAGCACTCAACTTTTTCACCACCGACGGGTCGCCGCAGGCCGGACACAGCACCTGCAAATTCTGACGTTGAGCCAGGAAATCATCCTCCGAGGCAAACCACCCTTCAAAAGAGTGTCCATGCGCGCATTCCAAATCAAGGACCTTCAAGCTCTGCTTTCTGACGGCGGATTGAGTGACTCTGCGAGATGCCAATCAAGCGTCCAAGCACCACTGAGTACATTCTGCAGCCAAAGCACCCCGGCCAGGGTCTTGCCATCTGTTATGCGACCATCAGCACACCAATGAAGCAGTTCAGAAGGGGTTGTAGTTATCACATCAAGGAACTCACCCGAGTCCAGGCTCGGGGAACCGTGGACCAATTGCCGCGCGAACCAGATATCTATGAACTCGGTGGAGTAGGCAATCACCGGATGCATCACTCCTGCTCGCGCCCATTCACCCGCTACGTAACCGGTCTCCTCACGCAGTTCTCGCCGAGCACAAGAGAAAAGAGACTCTTCGGCATCCAGCTTGCCAGCCGGAAACTCTACCATCACGCGCCCCATGGGATATCGAAACTGCCGCTCCAAGACCACTTGCAATTGCCCCGCGCTATCGTAGAGCATGGGGATGACCATCACTGCTCCAGGGTGAACAATGTATTCCCTCTCCGTTGAACTGCCATCCGGCAAATCCACGGTATCCTGAAATGCATGAAGAAAGCGCCCTTTGAAAATCTCGCGGCCGGCGCGCCTCTTCTCAATCAAATGCTGATCCGTCATGCTAGGACAAAGCCGCCAGTTCTGGCCAGAGTATGTCTGCGTCAGCGCAAACGCGAATGCCGGAAACTACAGTATGAAATGGTCACACTCACGTACCCAGCATCTGGCGAATGGCATTGCCACAAAGTGCCAGCAAACCTCCCGGCAGGAGACCCAATACCAGAACCAAGGCGCCATTCACACACAGGACGACGCGCACATCGAGTGGCGCCACAACACTACTTGCAGTAATGGGACTGTCAAAATACATGACCTTGATGACTCGCAGATAGTAGAAAGCACCAACCAGAGACATCAAGACTGCGAAAATAGCAATCGACAGATGGATGCCTTGCCCGGAAGCCACCAAGGCCTGCAAGACCGCCAACTTCGCATAGAAACCGACCAACGGCGGGATGCCGGCCAGAGACAACAGACAGACTGCCATGACACCGGCATAAAGGGGACTACGCTGGTTCAGACCGGCTAGATCAGCAATTTCCTCGCTCTCAAAACCCTCTTGGGACAACAACAGCAACACGCCGAAACTGGCCAAGGTTGTCAATACGTAGGTGACTACATAGAACATGGCCGAGCTGTACGCATTTGCCGCAAAGGACAACGCATCTCCATTTACCACGCCGGACATCACACCAAGGAGTACAAAGCCCATTTGCGATATGGTCGAGAATGCCAGCATCCGCTTGACGTTGGTCTGTGCGATAGCTGCCAGATTACCCAACAACAAGGAACCAACCGCCAACATCAAGAGCATTTGCTGCCAGTCCACAGCTAGCGGCAACATGCCCTCAACCAACAGGCGCATCACCATGGCAAACGCCGCCAATTTGGGGGCTCCGCCAATCATCAAGGTTATGGCTGTCGGCGCTCCCTGATAAACATCAGGAATCCACATATGGAAAGGAACGGCGCCAAGCTTGAAAGCTAGACCAGCCACAACGAAAACCAAACCGAACACCAGCACCTGATGCCTGATCTGTCCGGAGGCTATGGCCTTGAACATGGTCGTGATATCAAGCGAGCCAGTTGCGCCGTATAGCATGGACATTCCATACAACAGGAAACCGGAAGCCATCGCGCCCAAGACAAAGTACTTCATGGCAGCTTCAGTAGCCGTCGCATTGTCACGTCGCAATGCCACCAACGCATAGCTGGAAAGTGTTAACAACTCCAGCCCCAAGTAAATCACGAGCAAATTGTTGCCCGAAATCATGACCGACATACCCAACAGGGCAAAGATACTTAGCGTAAAGAGCTCTCCACCGCGCAACATGCCGCGATGCCCGGCATAAGGCCGTCCATACACAAGTGTCACCATCACGGCCAACGTCGCAAAGCACTTCAACCAATTGCCCATGGTGTCGCTAACGACCATGTTGCCAAACCCGTAAATTGTGGTGCCGCTCAGCGCAAGGTCTGCTTGCATATAGGCCACAATCGCCAGCGTCAACAAAGTAAAAACGTAGGTGGTCCCCCGCAACGGGCTCTTGATGCCCAAGTCCAACAACGCGATAACGCAAGCCATAACAAGCAAGACCAAATCGGGGTAGACCGCGATCCAACTGAGTTTATCAATCATCTTTCGTCTCTCAATTCAGTTTGATCAGTTCAACTTGGAAACTGCCACATGTTTGAGCAGTTGCGTCACTGAAGCATCCATAACATCGGTAACGGGCTTGGGATATACCCCCATCCACAAGACCGCGCCAGCAAGCAACGCAAGCACCAAGAACTCTCGCGCATTGATGTCCTTCAAGGCACGTACCTGTTCGTTGGCGACCGGTCCCAAGTAAACCCGTTTGAACATCCAGAGAGTGTAGGCTGCGCCAAATATCAAGGCGCTGGCGGCCGCCAAGCCAACCCAGAAATTGAACTTGACCGCGGCAAGAATCACCATCCACTCGCCAACGAATCCTGCGGTTCCTGGCAAGCCGCAATTGGCCATCGAGAAGAACAGCGCAAAGGCGGCAAATTTAGGCATGGTGTTGATCACGCCACCATAGCTGGCGATCTCTCGTGAATGCACCCGGTCATACAAGACACCAATAGAAAGAAACATCGCTCCAGATACGAAACCGTGCGCAATCATTTGCACCAAACCACCCGACACGCCCAGATCAATAAAGATAAAAAAGCCCAAAGTTACGAAACCCATGTGCGCAACAGATGAATAAGCAACCAGCTTCTTCATATCTTGTTGCACCATGGCAACTAGGCCGACATAGACAACGGCGATCAAGGAAAGGGCAATCAATAACCACGCCCACTCATGCGCAGCATCCGGCGCAATCGGTAGTGAGAACCGTAGGAAACCGTAGGCACCAAGCTTCAGCATGATCGCGGCCAGCACGGCAGACCCCCCTGTCGGGGCCTCCACGTGCACATCCGGCAACCACGTATGCACGGGCCACATTGGAACCTTGACGGCAAACGCGGCGAAAAATGCGAAAAACAGCAAGGTCTGGGTCGTACTGTCCAAGGGCATGGCCTGCCAAGCCCCCAGATCAAAACTTCCTCCCGACTTGGTGTAGAGGAATATCAAGGCGATCAGCATCAAGAGGGAACCCAGCAGCGTGTACAGGAAGAACTTGAACGCCGCGTAAATCTTGTTGGGACCACCCCAGATACCAATGATCAGGTACATCGGGATCAGCGTCGCCTCGAAGAATACATAGAACAGCAATCCGTCCAGAGTACAAAAAACTCCGATCATCAGGCCGCTCAAAATCAGAAACGCCCCCATGTACTGATTGACGCGCCGGGTTATGACTTCCCATCCGGCTATCACAACCACAACATTGATAAAGGCTGTCAGCAGCACAAACCACAAGGAAATACCGTCCACACCCAAGTGATACTTGACATTGAAACGCTCAATCCAAGATGTGTTTTCAACAAACTGCATCGCGGCAGTACTCGTGTCAAACTGACCATACAGTGGCAGGGTCACCAAGAAACTGGCAACTGCACCGATCAAGGCGACCCAACGAACCATTTGTGCCTGCTCATCACGGCCCAATGCCAGCAACACCACGCCGAACGCAATGGGCGTCCAAATCGCAAGGCTCAACAATCCCATGTTCTTTTTCTCCTACGTGCGGAAGACGAAGTACGTCAACAACACGAAAATTCCCAAAATCATGACCAACGCATAGTGGTACAGATATCCTGTCTGCACTTTGCGTACAACACCAGACACTAGACCCACCAGCTTCCATGAACCATTTACAATCGCACCATCAATAATGGTCTGATCGCCAACTCGCCAAAGCCCCGTGCCAATGGCTCGTGCACCACGCGCCAAAATGTTCTCATTGATCCAATCCATGTAGTACTTGTTTTCCAACAAAACAAAGATCGGCATAAAAGTCCGCTTGATTGCGGCAGGCCACTCAGGCTTGAGCATATAAAAGACATAGGCCAGCACCACGCCAGATACTGCCAACAACAACGGCAGACTGGTAAACGCATGCATAGCCATTTGGGCAGGGCCATGGAAGGCGTGCCCAAGCTCTTCCATGGCAGGGTGCAGTTCCGCATTCACAAAGATTGAGTCTTTGAAAAAGTCTCCAAACAGCATGGGGCCAATGGCAAGGTAGCCAATCACCACGGACGGGATAGCCAACAAAACCAGCGGGACCGTCACAACCCAAGGCGACTCGTGCGGACTGTGGTGATCACCATGGGCATCGTGGTGATCATGGTGTGCTTCAGGATTCTGGTCAAACCGCTCCTTGCCATGAAATACCAAGAAATACATGCGAAACGAGTAGAAGGCTGTGACAAACACACCTGCCAGTACAGCAAATTTTGCGAAACCCGCGCCAGGCAGGTGGCTCTCCATGACGGCCTCAATGATGCTGTCCTTGGAATAAAAGCCGGCAAAGAAGGGAGTACCAATCAGGGCCAAAGAGCCCAGCAGCGACGTCATCCATGTGATGGGCATGTACTTACGCAGCCCCCCCATCCAGCGAATGTCCTGGTTGTGGTGAACGCCCATGATGACCGAACCGGCAGCCAGGAACAACAATGCCTTGAAAAAAGCGTGTGTCATCAGATGAAACACCGCCACTGAATAGGCAGAGGCCCCCAAAGCGACAGTCATGTATCCAAGTTGTGACAAGGTGGAGTATGCAACGACACGCTTGATGTCATTCTGGATGATGCCAAGGAAGCCCATGAAAAGCGCCGTGATGGAGCCTATCACCATGATGAAACTCAAAGCAGTGTCGCTGAGCTCAAACAAGGGCGACATGCGGGCCACCATGAAAATGCCGGCTGTCACCATCGTCGCAGCATGAATCAACGCGGAAATGGGGGTGGGACCCTCCATGGAATCCGGCAACCACACGTGCAGCGGAAACTGCGCTGACTTGCCCATCGCACCGATGAACAGGCAAATGCAAATCACGGTGACCAACATCCAGTCAGTGCCGGGGAAACGCAACGCAGCCAACTCAGAAGACTTGGCAAATGCTTCTGTGTAATTGAGGGTGCCAGCAAAGGTAACAATCAAGCCAATGCCGAGAATAAACCCGAAGTCACCCACCCGATTGACCAAGAACGCCTTCATGTTGGCGAAGATCGCTGTCGGCTTGTTGTACCAGAAACCAATCAACAAATACGACACCAAGCCCACAGCTTCCCAGCCAAAGAACAGCTGCAACATGTTGTTGCTCATAACCAGCATCAACATGGAGAAGGTAAAGAGGGAAATGTAAGAGAAGAAGCGGTTATAGCCTTCGTCCTCCTCCATATAGCCAATCGTGTAAATATGAACCATCAACGATACAAAAGTCACGACGCACATCATCATCGCCGTCAGACCATCGACCATAAAGCCGATTTCCATCTTCAGTCCACCTACAACCATCCATGTATAGACGGTTTCGTTGAACCGCGCACCATCCTGTGCAACGGATTGCAGCGTCATGGCCGATACGATGAAAGCTATCAGGACGCCCAAAATGGTCACGGAGTGACTGGCTCGACGACCGATGACGTTCCCGCCGAACTGGGTGCCAAGAACGCCCGCCAGCACGGAGCCCACAAGCGGTGCCAGCGGCACTATCAGCAAATTGGAAACAGACAGGGTTTGACTCATATCTTTATTAACCCTTGAGCGTATTGAGTTCATCCACCGCAATACTGGACCGATTGCGGAACAGAAGCACCAGAATGGCCAGACCAATAGCAGACTCAGCCGCCGCCACAGTCAGGATAAAAAACACAAAAATCTGGCCATGCATGTCGTGCAGATAATGGGAAAAAGCAACAAAATTGGTATTGACGGCAAGGAGCATCAGCTCAATGGCCATCAACAACACGATCAAGTTACGTCGATTCAAGAAAATGCCGACGACTGAAAGCGCAAACAGAATCGCCCCCAACGAGAGAAAGTGCCCTAGTGTCAAGATCATGTTTTGCTCTCCGGTTGCGATACATCCGCTTTTTGCGTTGCAACTGCTGATTTGGTTGCCATCACACTAATGACTTGAAGGCGGTCCTTTGCACGAACGCGTACCTGGTCAGAAGGGCTGACGAATCTTGAATCCTTGCGCGCACGTAGCGTGAGTGCGATGGCTGCAATCATGGCCACCAACAGGATGCCAGCAGCGACCTCCAACGGATAGAGATATTGAGAGTACAGAAGTTTTCCTAACTCCTTGGTATTGGATAAACCGGCACTCGCCCCGACAGCAGCCGGGTCTTCCACAGCACGAAAACCGCCCATCAGCACGGCAGACATCTCCAATGCAATCACCACCCCAACCAATGCAGCCAGAGGAAAGTGCTTCCAGAATCCCTGCCCGAGCTTTTCCAAATTGATGTCCATCATCATCACGACAAACAGGAATAGGACCATCACAGCGCCGACATACACCAGCACCAGCGTGATCGACAAGAATTCCGCCTTCAACAACATCCAGATCATGGCTGCCTGAAAAAAGGTCAGCACCAAATACAGCACGGCATGTATGGGGTTGCGGGCTGTAATCACACGAAATGCCGCCAGCAGCATGATCGCAGAGAACACATAGAACAGACCGATCGTGACACTCATGATTCAAACTCTTTCTTGCGACTGATCAGCGGTATTTGGCATCGGCCTGCTTGTTCGCGGCAATCTGGCTTTCATACCGATCACCAACAGCCAACAGCATGTCTTTCGTGAAGTACAGATCTGCGCGTGACTCACCGTGGTACTCGAAAATATGTGTCTCAACGATGGAATCCACGGGGCAACTTTCCTCGCAAAATCCGCAGTAGATGCATTTGTTCAAATCAATGTCATAGCGTGTAGTACGGCGAGAACCGTCCGCGCGGACTTCGGATTCAATCGTGATCGCCATTGCGGGGCAAATTGCCTCGCACAACTTGCACGCAATGCAACGTTCTTCTCCGTTTTCGTATCGACGCAGTGCATGTAGCCCGCGGAACCGCGGCGACAACGGGGTTTTTTCTTCAGGGTATTGCAGCGTGACCTTGCGTCGAAATGCATACCGCCCTGTTAGCGCCAAGCCTTTGAACAGCTCAACCAACAGGAAACTGTAGAGAAAATCTTTTAGCGAAAACGCAAGAGGTTTAGTGGCTACGGTATTTGAAGACATGGTGGTATCCCCTTACTTCCAGATATTGAGGGGAGTTTGCATCCAAGCGCCCACTACGACCAACCATACCAAGGTGACAGGAATAAACACCTTCCAGCCCAAACGCATGATCTGGTCATACCGGAAACGCGGAAAAGTGGCCCGAACCCAGATGAAGAAATTGACAATCAGCGACGCTTTCAAAAACAACCAGATCCAACCAGGAATCCAGTTAAACAATGCTGAATCGACAGGAGACATCCAGCCACCAAGGAACATGATTGTTGCCAGCAACGACACCAGAAACATATTGGCATATTCGGCCAACTGGAACATGGCCCAGGACATACCGGAATATTCAACCATATGCCCCGCAACGATTTCGGCCTCGCCTTCAACCACATCGAACGGATGCCGATTCGTTTCAGCCAGGCTCGAAATCACGTACACAATAAATACTGGCAACAGGGGTAACCAGTTCCACGACAGGAAGTTCAGACCCATTTGCGCAAATTGCCCCTTGCCTTGACCGGTAACTATGTCGGTCAAATTCATGCTGGACGACACCATCAGCACGATTACCAGACAAAAGCCCATGGCAATTTCATAACTCACCATTTGGGCGGATGCCCGCAAGGCCCCCAGGAACGCATATTTCGAATTGGACGCCCAGCCCGATATGATGATCCCGTACACCTCCATGCCAGCAATTGCCATCACAAACAGCAGGCCGGCATTGATATTTGCCAACGCCACGTCGGGGCCAAAAGGAATGACGGCCCATGCAGCCAGGGACGGCATGATGGTCAACACGGGGCCTAAGAAGAAAAGTCCTTTATTGGCGGCAGCCGGAACCAAAATCTCCTTGGTCATGAGCTTCAAGGCATCGGCAAACGGTTGCAAGATGCCCCACGGGCCAACGCGATTGGGCCCAAGTCGCACTTGAACATAACCCAGCAACTTGCGCTCCCACAAAGTGGTGAACATCACCGCGACCATCAAAGGCGCCAGAACTGCAATGATCTTGATCAACGCCCAAATAATGGGCCAAGCCAACTCCACCCACCAAGCCTGTGCGGCCAACCCTAGGCCGTAGTTGTACAACGTGTCGATCATGCGACCACCCCTTGTTCTGATTTCGGCTTGGCATTTGCCCGAGCATCTGCGGTCAGCTGCAAAGACGTTGACCGACGCACAATGCCGTCAAGTTGGTAGATGCTTGCAACGCAAGGCTCGCCCTGACCAGCGGCAACTGAAAATGAAGCCTTGCAGTCGTTGCGCAAACGGCCAGCCGGCACATGGGTTGGCAATGCCCCCCCGTTGTCCACATGCATAAATGCCAAGACCTCTTGCGCGGATTCAAAATCGAATCCAGGTAGCTCCAAAATGTTGGCCAAGGTGCGCAAGACCTTCCACGCGGGACGTGCCTCACCAAGAGGCTTCACCACGGCATGGAAACTCTGCACCCGACCTTCTGCATTCACAAACGTTCCTGGAGTCTCGGTAAATGGCGCAATTGGCAGCAAAACATCACTGCATTCCAGGTTTGCCTTAAAAGGACTCAAGGTCACAACCATCTGGGATCGTGCGAGCGCCTCAACCGCGGAACTACCCGCCGCAGAGTCGAACTCAGGCTCTGTATTCAACAGAATAGCGGCTTTCAATCCGCCAGAGAGCATTTGTGCGGCGTTGAGCCCCCCTCCACCCGGTAACGCATTGACAACTTGGGCACCGACCGTATTGGCCGCCTCCGTCAGGTACCCGACCGAGGCACCCGTCTGTTCACCAATCCAATTGGCCAAAGACAGCAACTGCGAAGCCTGGGCGTGGTGGGCCGCACCGTTACCCAGCAGCACAGCCTTACGCTCGCCTCCAAGCAGAGATTTGGCAATGTCCTTGGCAGCATCGGTTGCCTGTCCAGCGTGTGGCGCCGAGGCATTCTTCTCCATCCCAATCGCAGTGGCAATGTCCGCCAAGGCTTGAACCCACGAAGCGGATGGCACCGACGTCGCATTGCAAATCGGCATGGCCCAGGTTTCAGAACCCGAACCAACAGCATTCACTTCACAACCGGCCTTGGTGGCCTGGCGAATGCGCAGGGAAAACAGTGGGTGATCCTTACGCAAATTGGAACCAACCACCAACACCCGTTGGAGGGCAGACAATTCCGAAACCGCCATGCCCAACCAGCGAACGCCACTAGGCTCAGGTTCAAACTCCGCATTGCGCAAACGATAGTCGATATTGGAGCTACCCAACCCACGCACTAGGGCTCCTGCCAAGTACAACTCTTCCAACGTGCTGTGCGGACTTACCAAGGCACCAATGGCGGCAGCTCCATGGCTGGACTTGATATTTGTCAGACCATGCGCCACATACTCCAGGGCGGTCTTCCAGTCGACACTCTTCCAAACACCCCCCTGTTTGAGCATGGGAGTTGTGAGGCGCTCATCGCTGTTCAGTGCTTCATAGGAAAAGCGATCCCGGTCGGCAATCCAACATTCGTTGACGGCATCGTTCTCCAAAGGTACGACCCGCATCACTTTGTTGTTCTTGACCTGAACAATCAGATTGGCACCAGTGGAATCGTGCGGACTCACCGACTTGCGGCGAGATAGTTCCCAAGTCCGGGCGCTATACCTGAAGGGCTTACTGGTCAACGCCCCAACCGGACAAATATCAATCATATTGCCGGAGAGCTCAGAATCAACGGACTGTCCAACAAACGTTTCGATCTCGGCATGCTCACCACGGTGTGACATACCCAATTCCATGACCCCAGCAATTTCCTGTCCAAAACGCACACAGCGGGTGCAGTGGATGCAACGGCTCATCTCTTCCATGGAAATGAGAGGTCCGACGTCCTTGTGGAACACCACCCGTTTCTCTTCCTCGTAGCGCGAACTGGTACCGCCATAACCCACAGCCAGATCCTGCAACTGGCATTCACCACCTTGGTCGCAAATAGGGCAATCCAGTGGATGGTTGATCAGCAGGAACTCCATGACCGACTTCTGCGCCTTGATTGCCTTGTCACTCTTGGTGCGGACAATCATTCCCTGTGTAACCGGTGTTGCACACGCAGGCATCGGCTTGGGCATCTTCTCCACGTCAACCAAACACATACGGCAGCTTGCCGCAATGCTCAGCTTCTTGTGGTAACAAAAATGGGGAATGTAGGTGCCTGCCTTCTCGGCAGCATGCATGATCATGCTGCCTTCAACAATGTCAACCTTCTTGCCGTCGAGTTCGATTTCAATCATCTTGGAGCTCGCTCAAACGTAGGCAGGGACCATGCAGGTCTTATGCGCGACGTGGTACTCAAATTCGGGTCTGAAATGCTTGATCATGGCGCGCACAGGCATGGCAGCCGCATCGCCCAATGCGCAAATGGTGCGCCCCTGGATGTCTTCGGCCACGCTGTCTAGCAAATCCATGTCGGCCGGGCGTCCATGACCATTCTCGATGCGGTCCACAACGCGGGACAACCAGCCTGTGCCTTCACGGCAAGGCGTGCATTGACCACAGGACTCATGCATATAGAAGTAGCTGAGGCGCTGCAAGCTCTTGACCATGCAACGGCTGTCATCCAAAACGATCACCGCACCTGATCCCAGCATGGAACCAGCCTTGGCAATGGAGTCGTAGTCCATGGTGCAATCCATCATGATGGAAGCAGGCAAGACCGGAGAGGAAGATCCGCCGGGGATCACTGCCTTGAGCTTGCGGCCCGCGCGCACGCCGCCCGCCAACTCCAGCAGCTTGGCGAAGGAGGTACCCATCGGCACTTCAAAATTGCCCGGCATTTCCACGTCACCGCTAACCGAAAAGATCTTGGTGCCGCCATTGTTCGGCTTGCCACATTCCAGATAAGCCTGCCCACCATTGCGAATGATCCAGGGAACCGCGGCAAAGGTTTCTGTATTGTTGATGGTGGTCGGCTTGCCGTATAAACCGAAACTGGCGGGGAACGGTGGTTTGAAGCGCGGCTGCCCCTTTTTGCCTTCGAGAGACTCCAATAACGCGGTTTCCTCACCGCAGATGTAGGCGCCGAATCCATGCGCCGCATGCAACTGGAAGCTGAAGTTGCTGCCCAGAATGTTGTTGCCCAGCAGACCCGCTGCACGAGCCTCTTCCAAAGCCTCTTCAAAGCGCTGGTAGGTGGAAAAGATTTCCCCGTGGATATAGTTGTAACCCACCGTGATGCCCATGGCGTAGGCGGCGATCGCCATACCCTCAATGACGATATGGGGGTTGAACTCCATAATGTCACGGTCTTTGCATGTCCCCGGCTCTCCTTCGTCAGAATTGCAGACTAGGTACTTCTGCCCCGGGAACTGACGCGGCATGAAGCTCCACTTCAAACCGGTTGGGAAACCCGCGCCACCGCGCCCACGCAGTGCGGACTCCTTGACAGTAGCAATGACCTGATCCTGCGTCATCGGCTCGCCACCGCCAATACCCAAAACCTTGCGCAACGCCTTGTATCCACCACGCGCCTCATAGTCCGTCAGGCGCCAATTGGCACCGTTCAGGTCTGCAAAAATCTGGGGATTGATGTGACGGTCATGAAAACAGGTCTGTACGCCGGTCGCACGAAACTGGGACAAAATATGCTGCGCCGTCATCATTTCTCTCCTGCCGCACGCAAGCCATCGACCAACTGGTCCAGTTTTTCAGGGGTCATGAAACTGCACATGGATCGGTCGTTCACCAACATCACGGGAGAGTCGGCGCACGCGCCGAGGCATTCGCTTTGTTGCAAGGTGAACATTCCATCGGAAGTTGTTTCTCCCATCGAAATACCCAGCTTCTTCTCCAGATACTTCAAGGTGCCAACACCATCGCGCAATTGGCAAGGCAAATTGGTACAGACATTCAACTTGTACTTGCCAACGGGCTGTTGGTTGTACATGTTGTAAAACGTAGTGACTTCATGCACCGCCATGGGAGCCATGCCCAAATATTCAGCGATCTGTTTCTCGCTCTCGGGACTCACATAACCCAATTCCTGCTGAACGATGGACAAGCAGGCCATGACGGCTGACTGCTTTTGCTCGGCGGGGTACTTCGCAACTTCTTTGGCGAAGCGCGCTTTAGTAGATTCAGAGATCATCGGTCAATCTCTCCAAAAACAATATCCAAGGTGCCAATGACAGATACCACATCGGCAATCATGTGCCCCTTGGCCAACTCATTCAAACCAGCCAAATGCGGAAAGCCGGGGGCGCGAATCTTCATCCGGTAAGGCTTGTTGGCACCATCGCTGACAAAGTAAATACCGAATTCACCCTTTGGGTGTTCAACTGCGGAATAGGCTTCCCCGGGTGGCACCCGAAAACCCTCGGTGAAGAGTTTGAAGTGATGAATCAACTCTTCCATGTTGGTCTTCATGGCTTCGCGAGAAGGTGGGGCAACCTTGTGGTTGTCCGTAATCACGGGCCCGGGATTCGCACGTAGCCATGCCACGCATTGCTTGATGATTGCATTGGACTGCTTCATCTCCTCCATGCGGACAAGGTAGCGGTCGTACACATCACCGGTGCGCCCCACAGGGATGTCAAAGTCCAAGCGGTCATAGACATCGTAGGGACGTTGCTTGCGCAGGTCCCAAGCGACGCCAGTGGCCCTGAGCATGGCTCCGGTAAATCCAAGATTCATGGCCCGCTCGGGGGAAATGGGGCTAATGCCGACACAACGCTGCTTCCAGATGCGATTTTCCGTCAGCAGAGTGTGGTATTCCTCAAGGCACTTCGGGAAACGCTGCGTGAAGTCATCAATGAAATCCAGCAACGACCCTTGCCGATTGCGATTGAGCTCTTCAACCGCCTTAGCATTGCGCACCTTGCTCGCCTTGTATTGATTCATTGTCTCTGGCAAGTCACGATAGACCCCGCCTGGACGGAAATAGGCCGCGTGCATGCGAGCACCGCTGGCAGCCTCGTACATGTCGAACAGGTCTTCCCGTTCCCGGAAGGTGTAAATCAGGATCGTGGAACTGCCACAGTCATTCCCGTGCGAACCCAGATACATCAGATGATTCAGTAAGCGGGTAATCTCTGCATACATGACCCGGATGTACTGCGCACGAATCGGAACCTCGATGCCCAACAGGCGTTCGATGGCCAGACAATAGGCGTGTTCACTGCACATCATCGACACGTAGTCAAGACGGTCCATGTAGGGCAGATTCTGGATATAGGTCTTACTTTCAGCCAGCTTCTCTGTCGCGCGGTGCAGATTGCCGATGTGCGGATCGGCGCGCTGGATGATTTCACCATCCAATTCCAGCACCAGCCGGAGAACGCCGTGCGCAGCAGGATGCTGCGGACCAAAATTGAGGGTGTAGTTCTTTATTTCAGCCATGAATCGAACTGCTTATTGCAAGCCCCCATAGTTGTCTTCACGAATGATGCGCGGAGTGATTTCGCGGGCCTCGATGGTCACCGGCTGGTAAATGACACGTGCCTGTTCAGCGTCATAGCGCATTTCCACATGACCAGACGTGGGGAAATCCTTGCGGAAAGGATGCCCCACAAAACCGTAGTCCGTGAGAATGCGACGCAGATCATCGTGCCCGTCAAACATGATGCCAAACAGGTCGAAGGCCTCACGCTCGTACCAGTTGGCGCCAGCCCACACACCGGTCAGCGATGCCACCAGGGGCATTGCATCGTCAGATGCGAACACTTTGAGGCGCAACCGCTGATTCAGGCTCACCGACAACAACTGGTTCACCACGGCAAATCGCCGACCATCCGGCGTACCCGCTGGATATTCCGAATAGTCAACACCACACAGGTCAATCAACTGCTCGAACCTGCAACCTGGCGCATCACGCAGTATCTGTGCAGCCGCGACGTAATCATCTGCAGACACCTGCACCTCAACCTCACCAAACGACACCGATGAGCGCAGCACCTTGTCACCCAGAGCGGCAAGCACTGCGGCCTGGGTGGTTTCAGGAGTAACGGAATAAGTTGTCATATACCCTCTTCAGACCCGCGCAATGGTTTCGGTGCGGCGTATCTTGAGCTGCAACTGCATGATTCCGTAGATCAGCGCCTCGGCTGTTGGAGGGCACCCAGGAACGTACACATCGACCGGAACAATCCGATCACAACCACGCACAACCGAATAGCTGTAGTGGTAATAACCACCACCATTGGCACACGAGCCCATGCTAATGACACGGCGCGGCTCGGACATCTGGTCATACACCTTGCGGAATGCCGGCGCCATCTTGTTGGTCAGCGTGCCAGCCACAATCATCAGGTCGGACTGACGGGGACTGGCGCGGAACACCTCTGCACCAAAACGCGCCAGATCATATCGCGCCGTAGCGGCGTGCATCATCTCCACCGCGCAACATGCCAGACCAAACGTCATGGGCCAAACGGAGCCCGTACGGGCCCAGTTCATCACCGCATCGTAGCTGGTGGTGACGAAGCCCTCTTTCAGAACACCTTCAATCATTTGTTACTCCCAGTCCAGGGCACCTTTGCGCCACATGTACACAAAGCCTATGGTCAGCACGCCCACGAACTCCACTCCGATCAGGAATCCGAACGTACCCAACTCCTTCAGGGCCACCGCCCACGGGAACAGGAATGCCGTTTCCAGATCAAACAGAATGAACAGAATCGCGATCAGGTAGTAACGAACGTCGAACTTCATTCGAGCGTCTTCAAACGCCTCGAAACCGCATTCATAAGGGGAGTTTTTGGCCTTGTCGGGCCGATTGGGGCCGAGGATGTAGCCAATGATTTGTGGCGCCACACCGACACCAACGCCAACCAAGATGAACAAGAGCGCAGGTAGATATTGATCGAGGTTCATCTTGCAATTCTTATCACCATGTCCAGACACCCCTTTGCAGAAAAAGGGAGCAGACCATTTTTGTTGGTGCCGTCGGCGAGACTCGAACTCGCACAGCTCTCGCCACTACCCCCTCAAGATAGCGTGTCTACCAATTTCACCACGACGGCGGCTCTGTCAGTCTGGATTGCGTGAGGGACCCAAAGGTTTGTTGCTTTCTAGACAAGCTTAGAGTTTACCCTGAATTTGCCTCTGTTTCCCTAGGGACAAGGCAATTAAAGCAGCAATTACTTGGCAGGAATCTGCCCCACTCCCGATGCTGCAGGTGCAGGTGCGGAAGCGGCCTCGGCCACCGCTGGAGCGACGACAGCTGCGCTTTCCAGAACACTTCCGGAGCTGGCCGGACGCAGATTGCCGAAATACGCCAGCGCCAGCGTACAGACAAAGAATACCGTGGCCAGAACAGCCGTCGTGCGCGACAGGAAGTTGGCACTGCCACTGGCGCCAAACAGGCTGCCGGAACCTCCACTGCCGAAGGCCGCGCCCATGTCGGCGCCCTTGCCATGCTGGACCAGAATCAAGCCAATCATGGCCAGGGCCGACAGCATTTGCACAGTCAAAATAATCGTCAACACAATATTCATTCTCAACTCCTAAAACTGGAAAAAGCCCGTGGCGATCAGTGCGCCGCGGCGATGATGGATAAAAAGTCGGCAGACTTGAGGGACGCACCACCAACGAGCCCGCCATCGATATCGGGCTGCGACAGCAATTGGGCAGCATTGCCCGCATTCATGCTGCCGCCGTACAGAATGTGCACGCGATCGCAATGCTCCGTGGCAGCACGCAACTGGGCCCGCAGCACGGCATGAACCTGCTGCGCCTCGTCGGGTGTTGCCGTCTTGCCGGTACCGATGGCCCAGACGGGTTCATACGCGACAACGATCTCGCTGATGCAGTGTCCGTTCGCATGGATCACGGCCGCCAATTGGCGCTTGACCACCTCTTCGGTGCGGCCGGCCTCGCGTTCGGCCAGGGTCTCGCCGACACAGACGATGGGTGTAATGCCCGCCGCCAGCGCCCGCTGGGCCTTGGCCGCGACCGCAGCGTCGGATTCGCCGTGGTACTGGCGGCGCTCAGAATGCCCCACCAAGCAGTAGCGTGTGCCAAAATCCTTGAGCATGCTGGCAGATACCTCACCGGTGAAAGCGCCCGACTCATGCTGTGACACATCCTGGGAACCCAGGGCAATCACGGTTCCTTGCGTCAGCCCCTGCACCTGCGCCAAATAGGGAGCAGGCACGCAAACAGCCACCTGGCACGTGGCCTGGCCCAAACCAGTGACCAGCGCAGCCACCAACGCCTCATTGGCGGCAATTGAGCCGTTCAACTTCCAGTTGCCCGCAATCAGCTGTTTCTTCATGCTTGTGCTTTCCAAGTCAAAACAATCTTGCCCACATGCTGGTTGGATTCCATCAGCGCATGGGCCCGCGACGCCCCGCTGCCGCTAGCATGGCTGGCGTCCATGGCCGGAAACACACTGTGAATCACCGGCCTGATGCGTCCTGCCGCCAACAGCGGCCAGACATGCTGAAGACACGCCCTGGCAACGCCTTCCTTGAACGCCACCGGGCGCGCCCGCAGGGTGGAACCGGTCACGGTCAGCCGCTTTCGCATCAGCAGCGCGGCATTGAATTCGGCCTGAACACCGCCCTGCACCGCAATAATGACCAGACGTCCGTCCTCAGCCAGGCATTGCACTTCCTTCGTGACATAGCTGCCAGCCACCATATCCAGGATCACATCCACGCCATGGCCATCGGTCAAACGCAAAGCCTCGGCTTGGAAGTCGTGCGTCTTGTAGTTGATGGCATGGTCGGCCCCCAAGGACAGGCAGGCCTGGCACTTGGCATCACTGCCAGCAGTCGCAATTACGCGCGCACCCATGGCTTTGGCCATCTGGATGGCTGTTACCCCGATGCCGCTGCTACCGCCATGCACCAGCAAGGTCTCACCCGCCTTCAGTCCACCACGTTCGAAGACATTGCTCCACACGGTGAAAAACGTCTCGGGCAAGGATGCTGCCTCGATGTAGCTCAGCCCTTGCGGCACCGGCAGGCACTGACCCACCGGCGCAATGCAGTACTCGGCGTAACCACCACCTGCCACCAGCGCACAGACGCGATCTCCCACGTTCAGGCCAGCCAGCGCCATGGCCTGCACATCGCCACTGACGATGGTGCCGGCCACTTCGAGCCCAGGGATATCGGACGCACCCGCCGGAGCGGGATACATTCCGGCGCGCTGCAACACGTCCGGGCGGTTGATGCCGCTGGCGCCCACGCAAATGCACAGCTCACCCACGCCGGGAACCGGCTCGGGGCGCTGCACCAGACGCAACACGTCGGGCCCGCCAAAGGATGCAATTTCAATAACGTTCATAGCGAAATCAACCGGTAGCCCTCGCCAATAGTGCGTGGGGCGCTACCAAATTGCTAGCAGTCTCTGTCAACCCTGATCAGAAGACTGGGCCGGTCGGTCCATCAGGGCCTTCATGGACAGCTTGATGCGACCCTTCTCGTCGGTTTCCAGGACCTTGACCTTGACGATCTGGCCTTCGGACAGGTAGTCCGACACCTTCTCGACGCGCTCGTGGGCGATCTGGCTGATGTGCAGCAGACCGTCCTTGCCGGGCAGCAGGTTGACCAGGGCACCGAAGTCCAGGATCTTGGTGATCGGGCCTTCGTAGACCTTGCCGATTTCGACTTCGGCCGTGATCTGCTCGATGCGGCGTTTGGCTTCTTCGGCTTTGGCCGGATCAGCGGAGGCGATGGTGATGGTGCCGTCTTCCTCGATGTTGATCTGGGTGCCGGTTTCTTCGGTCAGCGCGCGGATCACGGCGCCGCCCTTGCCGATCACGTCACGGATCTTCTCGGGGTTGATCTTCATCGTGAACAGACGGGGTGCGAAATTGGACACTTCGGTCTTGGCTTCAGCCATCGCCTCTTGCATCTTGCCCAGGATGTGCATGCGCGCTTCCTTGGCTTGCGCCAGTGCGACCTGCATGATTTCCTTGGTGATGCCCTGGATCTTGATGTCCATCTGCAGCGCGGTAATACCGTTGGTGGTACCAGCCACCTTGAAGTCCATATCGCCCAAGTGGTCTTCGTCACCCAGGATGTCGGTTAACACCGCAAAGCGGTTGTCTTCCTTGATCAGGCCCATGGCGATGCCCGCCACGTGGGCTTTCATCGGCACGCCGGCGTCCATCAGCGACAGGCAGCCACCGCAGACCGAAGCCATCGACGAGGAACCGTTGGACTCGGTGATTTCGGACACGACACGCATCGTGTAGGGGAAGTCTTCCTTGTTCGGCAACACGGCCACCAGGGCGCGCTTGGCCAGACGGCCGTGGCCGATTTCGCGGCGCTTGGGCGTGCCCACGCGACCGGTTTCGCCGGTGGCGAAGGGAGGCATGTTGTAGTGCAGCATGAAGCGGTCTTCGTAGTCACCGCTCAGGGCGTCGATGCGCTGGGCATCGCGCTCGGTACCGAGCGTCGTCACGACCAAAGCCTGCGTTTCACCGCGGGTGAACAGAGCAGAACCGTGGGTGCGGGGCAGCACGCCGTTGCGGATTTCGATGGCGCGCACAGTGCGGGTGTCGCGGCCGTCGATACGGGGTTCGCCAGCCAGAATCTGGCCGCGCACGATCTTGGCTTCGATCTCGAACAGCAGGCCTTCGATAGCCACGCTGTCAAACGCAGCGCCTTCGGCCTTCAATGCGGCCATCACGTCGGCGTAGGCAGCACGGCAAGCCTGGGTACGGGCTTGCTTGTTGCGGATTTGGTAAGCGGCTTCCAGCTTGGCTTTGGCCAGGCCGTCGATCTTGGCGATCAGGGCTTCGTCCTTGGCGGGGGCTTTCCAGTCCCACACGGGCTTGCCGGCTTCGCGCACCAGTTCGTGGATGGCGTTGATGGCGATGTTGCCTTGCTCATGGCCAAACACCACGGCGCCAAGCATGATTTCTTCGGACAGTTGCTGGGCTTCGGATTCAACCATCAGCACGGCGGCTTCGGTACCGGCAACGACCAGATCCATGATGGAATCCTTGCGCTGCGTCTGACCGGGGTTCAGCACGTATTCACCGTTGATGTAACCCACGCGGGCTGCACCGATGGGGCCGTTGAACGGGATGCCGGAGATGGACAACGCGGCGCTCACGGCAATCATGGCGGCAATGTCGGCGTCCACTTCAGGGTTCAAGGACACAGTGTGGATCACCACATGCACTTCGTTGAAGAAGCCTTCGGGGAACAGCGGGCGAATCGGACGGTCGATCAGGCGGCTGGTCAGGGTCTCAAATTCGCTGGGGCGGCCTTCGCGCTTGAAGAAGCTACCGGGGATCTTGCCTGCGGCATAGCTCTTTTCCAGGTAGTCCACGGTCAGGGGGAAGAAATCCTGGCCAGGCTTGCCTTCGGTCTTGCCGACGACGGTGGCCAGCACCACGGTGCCGTCCATGTCCAGCAGCACAGCGCCGGTGGACTGACGCGCGATTTCGCCGGTTTCCATGGTGACCGTGTGCTGGCCCCACTGGAAGGTCTTGGTGACTTTGTTGAAAATGCTCATTGTTCTATCTCCTGTGTTTGCGGGAATCCGCTGGCAGGTAAAGGCCACCTGCCGGACCCGGAAGCAACAATCCAGAACACGATGCCATTCCAGGGAAACTCACACAAATTTCCGTGGAATGACACAGCTTCGCTCTGTTTTTGCCGACTCCGAAGTAAAAAACGCCTGAGCTAGTGAACTAACTCAGGCGTCTGTCATGTGGTGCAAGACTTACTTGCGCAGACCCAGCTTGGCGATCAGGGCGACGTAGCGGTCGTGATCGACGCGGTTCAGATAGGCCAACAGGCTCTTGCGGGTGTTGACCATGCGAACCAGACCACGGCGACCATGGTGGTCCTTGGCGTGGGTCTTGAAGTGGGGCATGAGTTCGTTGATACGGGCGGTCAGCAAAGCCACTTGGACTTCTGGACTACCGGTGTCGTTGGCGCTACGGGCGTTGTCTTTGACAACAGCGGCTTTGATGCTGGATGCGATCATGGTGTTTTCCTGTTTTGTCGGGGCCACTCCATGCCTTGCACGGTATGTCGCCCCTGGTTCTTGAACTTGCGCCTGGTGCTGGAACTGCTCCGGGCGTGCGCCCTGCCGAATGCAAAGCCGCTCGATTATAGCCCGAGACGGCCTGCGGGGCAATCAGGGGCGCTGCATCTTGCAGGTGGTCGGCATTTCGGCGGCTTCAGGTGCTACGGTTTTCACCACGCGGAAACCGTAGCCCGAGCCCTCCACATCGAACTTCACACCCGGTGTGCCCTGGCGGTCCATGACGCCCACGACCAGCGGCTGCTGGAACTGGTGGTCGGTCGAGCGCATGCTGCCAGACTGCCCGCCCAGGCTGACACGGGTGTGTTCCAGCTGCGCAGCAATCGCCACAATATCCAACCCGGCATGACCACCGGCTTTGCCGGCAGCAGCATCCATCGCCCGTGCCAGGGCTTCAATCAGCAGTTGCATGCGCATGTGCACGTAATCGTCTGCCGGTTGCGGATAGCGCAGACGGAAGGATTTGTAGAACGCCTCGCTTGGCGCACCTTGCACATTGGGCAGCCAATCGGCCACCGCCACCACCTTGCCAATGCCGGCGTCGCCAATCGCAGCTGGCGCGCCCATCGCGTTGCCGTAGAAGGTATAGAACTTGCCGTCAAATCCCACATCCCGTGCGGCCTTGATCAACAGGCTCAGGTCATTGCCCCAGTTGCCGGTGATGACAGCCTGAGCACCGCTGGCCTTGATCTTGGTGGCATAGGGCAAGAAGTCCTTGACCCGTGCCATGGGGTGCAGCTCTTCACCCACCACCCGCACGTCGGGTCGCTGCGCGGCCAACTGGCGCTTGGCCTCGCGCAGTACGGCTTGGCCAAAGCTGTAGTCCTGGCCGATCAGGTACACGTCCTTGAGCGCCTTGTCGTCCTTGATGACATCCATCAACGCTGCCATGCGCATGTCGGCATGGGCATCAAAACGGAAATGCCAGAAGCTGCATTTTTCATTGGTCAGGATCGGGTCCACCGCCGAGTAATTCAGGAACAGCACGCGCTTGGCGGGCTCGCGTTCGTTGTGTTTGTTGATGGCGTCGATCAGGGCAGCGGCATTGGCAGATGAGTTGCCCTGCAAGACAATGCGCGCGCCATTGTCGATGGCCGAACGCAGAGCTGACAAGGCCTCTTCGTTCTGGCCCTTGCTGTCATATCGCTCCAGCGCCAGCAACTGGTTGCCACCGCCCGCTGCCTTCACGCCACCGCGGGCATTGACCCGCTCCACGGCCCAGTTGAGATTGCGGTACACGGCTTCGCCCGCGTTGCCATTGGGGCCGCTCAAGCCCTCGATCATGGCCAGCTTGACTGGTGCCGGTGGCGTTTGCGCCCACACAGGGGCCGTGGCAAGGGGCAGAGCAGATAGCGCCAACAACCCGGTTTTCAAGATCCAACGAGAAAGAATAAACATGTGATGATTTTCTTGAAATTGACTCAAAGATCCGCAGCTTGTATGCAAGCGGCACTCGCTGTGAGTGCCGCGCAGTGTACTAGGAGCCACACCATGTTTTTTGCCACTACCGCCCAGCCCCAATTGCACGCCCGAGCCTATGCACATGCCGGTCGCACCCTGGAGCGCTTCATGGACGATGCGCTGCGCAACACCGCCAACAAACCGTCTGCCTACACCCAGGACGAGACCGCTTTCACGCTGAGCCTGGATGTGCCCGGCGTGGCCAAGGATCAGTTGTCCATTGCCATCGAAGGCGCCGTGGTGCGCATCTCCAGCAAGGAAGGCGCCGCACGCCGCTACAACGCAGCCTACGAGTTCCCACAGGACATTGAGACCTCTCTGAGCGAAGCCAAACTGGAGAACGGTGTACTGACGCTCAAACTGGTCAAAAAAGTTCCGGTCAGCAGCGCGACCGAACTCGCCGTGCACTAAAGGCTATCCAGCGGCCAACGCGGCTTGACGTCAAAGGCGTAGGTCGCGGTGGCCTGCTGCAGGCCACTTTGCAGGCGCATGGCGGCGGCCAGAGCGATCATGGCGCCGTTGTCGGTGCACAGATGCAGCTCCGGGTAGTGCACCCGCACCCTGCGCTTGGCGCAGGCAGCGTTGAGCTGGGCGCGCAGTTCGCGGTTGGCTCCCACGCCACCCGCCACCACCAGGCGCTGCAGGCCGGTCTGCTTGAGCGCCGTCATCGATTTCTTGACCAGCACTTCGACAATCGCCGCCTGGGTTGATGCCGCCAGATCGCAGCGCTGCTGCATCGGCAAGGCCTCAAATGGCGCTGTGCTGTCGTCGGGAAACGCGCCAGCCACCATGCGCTGAGACTGCACCAGCACCGCGGTCTTGAGCCCCGCAAACGAAAAATCCAGATTGCCGCTGTTCAACAGTGGACGCGGCAGCTTGTACGCCGCCGGGTTGCCCTGCTCTGCCATCCTGGACAACGCCGGACCGCCGGGATAGCCCAGCCCCATCAATTTGGCCGACTTGTCAAAGGCCTCGCCAGCCGCGTCGTCAATCGACTCGCCCAGCAGTTCGTACTTCCCGACACCATCCACCCGCATCAACTGCGTATGCCCGCCGGACACCAGCAGGGCCACAAACGGAAACTGCGGCGGGTCGGCACTCAGGAAAGGCGACAACAAATGCCCCTCCAGATGGTGCACGCCGAGCACCGGCTTGCCCAGGGCAGCCCCCAGAGCGCATGCCACACCGGCCCCCACCAGCAGCGCGCCGGCCAAGCCCGGCCCCCGCGTGTAGGCCACCACGTCCACCTCGGCCAACGTGTGGCCGCAGGCATTCATCACTTCCTGGGTCAGGGGCAGCACACGGCGGATATGGTCGCGGCTGGCCAACTCGGGCACCACACCGCCAAAGGCCTGGTGCATCTCGATCTGGCTGTACAGCGCGTGTGCCAGCAGCGTGGGCACGCCCTGCCCATGTGACTGCACCATGGCCACCCCTGTTTCATCGCAGGACGACTCAATACCCAAAACCAGCATGTTTTCCCCTATGAGGCCACGAGTGTAGAGTAAGCACCATGCAAACCCTTTCACTCGACGACGACGCCATCGCCAGCCTGGAACGTGCCACCCTCGATGCCGTAGCGCCACCATCGGTGCAGTCCATCGACGGCTGGCTGCTGCCGTTCGACACCTCCACCATCGGTCGCGCCAAGAGCGCCGTGCCACTGCGCCACCACGGCATCAACCCCGCACAGGTGAGCACCATCGAAACCCTGTATGCCGAACGTGGCCTGCACGCCGCGTTCCGCCTGGCCGACGTGCCTGGCCTGCGCAACGTACAGGCCGAGTTGACCCGCCTGGGCTACCAGGCCCAACAACCCACCCTGGTCCAGGTCGGCACGGTGGCGGCCATGCGTGCCCTGTGCAATGGCGAGCCCGCCCGCGTGACGGACCACCCCTCCCCCGCATGGTCATCGGTCTACCTGGCCGAGGGTTTTGACCCCGTGGACGGCGCACACCGAGTGCAGGCGCTCAGCCGCAGCATGCACGCGGTCTACGCCCATGTCGAAGAAAACGGCCATTCGGTTGCCGCCGGAACCGCTGCCCTGAGCCATGGCTGGGCCAGCATCCACGGCATGCGCACCGTGCCGGCGCGGCGCGGCCAAGGGCTGGCGGCACGCATACTGGGTGGGCTGGCCGACACCGCAGCCCGGCGCGGACTACAGCGCGTATTCCTGCAAGTGGAGGAAGGCAATGCAGCAGCCTTGGCGCTGTACGCGCGCGCGGGCTTTGAAACGGCCTGGCGTTACCACTACTGGCGCCGCGCCTGATGGCGCATTTCTTGCATCAAAAATACCATGTTGGAAGCCCTGCGCATTGTTGTTGTTGCCCCTGATCTGGACATTGCCGACCGGAGCGATACACACGCCCTGGAGCAGGCAGAGCGCTCGCGGAGCCTGCGCATTGGCCTCCTGGAAAATGGATTCAATCTGGTGGCCACACTGCCTGCGGATGTGTTTCTGGCGGAGCGCCTGGCCCAGATGCAGCCCGACATGATCATCGTGGATGCCGAGAGTGATGCCCGCGACGCCCTGGAACACGTGGTCATGGCGACCCGGGACGCACGACGCCCGATCGTGATGTTCACCAATGACAACGACTCCACCAACGCCCGTGCTGCAGTAGCCGCAGGAGTGTCGGCCTACATCGTGGCCGGCCTGTCGCCACAACGGATTCGCCCGATTCTGGACGTGGCCATGGCGCGCTTTGAGCAGGAACAGGCACTGCGCGCCGAACTGGCTGACGCCAAGACCGAATTGCAGGACCTGAGCACGGAGTTGAAGAACCGCCGCACCATTGACCGCGCAAAAGGTCTGTTGATGCAGCGCCAGGGCCTGAGCGAGCAGGTGGCCTACGAGAAGCTGCGCAAGACCGCGATGGACAAGGGCCTCAAGGTCGTGGAAGTTGCGCAGCGGATGCTGGATGTGGCGGATTTGATGGGGTAAGCCATCCGCCAGAACTTAGCAATTGGTCGTGGTTGCACCGGTCACGTCAATCACCGGTGCAGCAGTAGTCGAAGTCGGCTCGGTGTATGTCACCTTGCAGGCTACAGGTGCGCCTTTGGGGGAAACCGTCAACACAGTTCCGGCGACGCTTGTCGTGTAGTCTGTCGCAGCCAGACCCGCGGCCAACGCCAAATTGGCGTCTGCCTTGGGGTAACCCGATAGAACGGTTGTTGCAAACGTAATCGTTACGCCCTCCGCACTAAAGCTCGGCTGTGCTGGGTCAACAAGATACTTGGCATGCGCCATGGCACTGATGGAATTCAATGAACCAGCGGCCGCCTTGGCAACGGATGCACGCGCATCCTTCTGCAAATCAACAAACTTGGGCAGGGCGATCGCCGCCAGAATCCCGATGATCACGATGACCATCACCAGTTCGATGAGGGTAAAACCTTGCTGGCGGCCAAACTTCGGATGTTGCATATCTGTGTCCCCGGGAAAAAACTGCATTGTAGCCGGGGGTATTGCGCCCCGGCTACCGCATCAGCAGTGGAGATTCATGGCCATCGCCAGGCCAAACACGCTGTTGACGCACAGCCGTGGCGTGGTGACGGCGCTCTTGCCCTGGTTGGCGATGCAGTCCTTGCCGTACTGCGTGATCACATAGTGGGCGCAGACCACATGCTTGCCCGGCCCCAGCGGAGCGCTGGCGCGTGAAGAGATCACGGCGCCGAGGACTTCGAGGCGCGCCAGACGGTTGCGGGTGGAGATTTCGGGCGCGCCCACATCGTGCGCCACGTCGCGTATGGGTACCGGTTTGCCCTGCTGGGCCAGATGGCGCAGGATGTCCAGGGACTCCGGCCACTGCTCCACCGGAACCTTGCGGTTGGTACGCGCCTTGGGTGCTTCGGTATGGGTTTGCATGATGGGTGTTTCTTCGGCCAATGCACGGAAATTCTTGAGGACCGCCCTGCATTTGGTGCACCGCACAAGATTGGTGCCACCCATACCTGCGCCGATGCATTTTGAACAAAATGGCCGCTACCCCTCATGAAACATGCCCATAGCGCTATTCATTCAATAGCAAATCAACATCCGAAACGGGATGAAATGCCTTGGCACGCTCATTGCGTATACCCATCCGAGACCAACGAAGGTCAGCAACAGGCAGCACCCAACGGCGGGTGATGCCGGTTACACCGGACAAAGGCGTCCCCACTTGCACGCGGCGTATCTGATGCGCCCCTGCAACGTGAGGACGCCTTTTTTTTTCGTCAATCGCTTTTGAGGATGTTTGCCATGATCAACCTTCTGAACAACAAGCTCAGCCGCCGCGCGGTCCTGCAATCGGCCGCCGTGGGCGCCATCGGCATCACGCCGGCCTTGCGCGCCGCCGTCCACGCCGCAGGGTCCGACGCCCCCGAGAAGACCGAGGTCAAGATCGGCTTCATTCCGCTGACCGACTGCGCCAGCGTGGTCATGGCCTCGGTGCTGGGCTTTGACCAGAAATACGGCGTGAAGATCATCCCGACCAAAGAGGCATCCTGGGCTGGTGTGCGCGACAAGTTGATCACGGGCGAACTGGACATGTCCCACGTGCTCTATGGCTTGGTGTACGGGGTGCATCTGGGCATCGGCGGCCCCAAGAAGGACATGGCCGTGTTGATGTCCCTCAACAACAACGGACAGGCCATTTCACTGTCCAAGACATTGGCCGACAAGGGTGCGGTTGACGGCCCCTCGCTGGCGAAGGTCATGGCGGCCAATCCCCGTGAGTACACCTTTGCGGGGACCTTCCCTACCGGAACGCACGCCATGTGGATGCACTACTGGCTGGCGGCGGCCGGCATCAACCCCCTGTCTGGTGCCAAGCTGATCACGGTGCCGCCGCCGCAGATGGTGGCCAATATGCGCGTGGGCAACATGGACGGCTTCTGCGTGGGCGAGCCCTGGAACCACCGCGCCATCATGGACGGCATCGGCATCACGGCCAACACGACCCAGGACATCTGGCAGGACCATCCCGAAAAAGTGCTCGGCACCACGGCGGACTTCGTCAAGAAATACCCCAACACCACGCGCGCCGTGATGATGGCCGTGCTGGAAGCCAGCCGCTGGATTGATGCCGGCCTGCAAAACAAGATGAAGATGGCCGAAACCGTGGCGCAGAAGTCGTACATCAACACCGGCGTGGACGCCATCAACCAGCGCATCCTGGGCCGCTACCAGAACGGTCTGGGCAAGACCTGGGACGACCCCAACCACATGAAGTTCTTCAACGATGGCGCAGTGAACTACCCCTACCTCTCGGACGGCATGTGGTTCCTGACCCAGCACAAGCGCTGGGGCTTGCTCAAAGACCACCCCGATTACCTGGGCGTGGCCAAACAGATCAACCAGACGGCGCTCTACAAGGACGTGGCCGGGGCGATGAAGATCAGCATTCCCAAGAGCGACCTGCGCACCAGCAAGCTCATCGACGGCGTGGTCTGGGACGGCAAGGACCCCAAGAAATACGCCGACGGTTTCAAGATCAAAGCCTGAGACTTGCGGGACAGACCTTTAGCGCTGTCCTCAACTGATTAGCAAAGGAACTCACCATGGTCAGTGCCGTATTCCACTCCCCGCTGTCGACCGCCGCCGAGCAGCTTGCTACAAAAACAGAAGCGCATCACGCACATTCCACGAGGGCTAGCGCCATGAACGCCTCTGAACCACTCGCCGCAACGACCGTTCCGGCACCCCCCAGCAACACCCGCGCCGCATGGTTTGATCCGCGTGCTGCACTGCTGGCCGTGCTGCCGCCGGTCATGGGCCTGGGCCTGCTCATCGGCATCTGGGCGCTGGTGAGCATCAGTACCTCCAGCAGCATCCCCAGCCCGTGGGAAACGTGGAAGGAGGCCGTGGAACTGTTCTCCGATCCGTTCTACCGCAAGGGTCCCAACGACCAGGGCGTGGGCTGGAACGTACTGGCATCGTTGGAGCGCGTGGCCGTTGGCTTTGGCCTGGCGGCGCTGGTGGGTATTCCCGCCGGCTTTGCCATCGGGCGCTTCGCCTTCCTGGGCCGCATGTTCAACCCGCTGATCAGCCTGCTGCGCCCGGTCTCACCCCTGGCCTGGCTGCCGATTGGCCTGTTGGTGTTCAAGGGTGCCAACCCGGCCGCCATCTGGACCATCTTCATCTGCTCCATCTGGCCCATGGTCATCAACACGGCAGTCGGCGTGCAGCGCGTGCCGCAGGACTACATGAACGTGGCCCGCGTGCTCAACCTCTCCGAATGGAAGATCGTCACCAAGATCCTCTTCCCCGCCGTGCTGCCCTACATGCTGACCGGCGTGCGCCTGGCGGTGGGCACCGCCTGGCTGGTGATCGTGGCCGCCGAGATGCTGACCGGCGGCGTGGGCATTGGCTTCTGGGTGTGGGACGAGTGGAACAACCTCAACGTCAAGCACATCATCATCGCCATCTTCGTGATTGGCATCGTCGGGCTGATCCTGGAATACGCCTTGGTCAAGGTCGCCACCGCATTTACGTTTGAAGAGGTGAAGTCATGAGCAGCCTGAAGTACATCGAGATCCAGAACGTCGCCCAGACCTTCAAGACCAAGAAGGGCCTGTTCCCTGCCCTGCGCGACATCAACCTCACCGTGGCCAAGGGCGAGTTCGTCGCCCTGATCGGGCACAGCGGCTGCGGCAAGTCCACACTGCTGAACCTGATCGCCGGCCTGACCACGCCCACGGAAGGCGCCCTGCTCTGCGCCAACCGCGAGATCGCCGGCCCCGGCCCCGAGCGCGCAGTCGTCTTCCAGAACCACTCGCTATTGCCGTGGCTCACCTGCTTCGAAAACGTCTACCTGGGCGTGGAGCGCGTGTTTGGCGCGGGTTCCAAGAGCACGGGCGCTCCGTCGGAGAACAAGGCCCAGTTGATGGCACGCACCGAGGCCGCGCTGGCCCTGGTGGGACTGACCGCCGCCGCACAAAAGCGCCCCGGCGAAATCAGCGGCGGCATGAAGCAGCGCGTGGGCATTGCCCGAGCCCTGGCCATGGAACCCAAGGTGCTGCTGATGGACGAGCCCTTTGGCGCGCTGGACGCGCTGACCCGCGCCAAGCTGCAGGATGAGTTGCTGGAGATCGTGGCCAAGACCCAGGCCACGGTGGTCATGGTCACGCACGATGTGGACGAGGCCGTGCTGCTGTCCGACAAGATCGTGATGATGACCAACGGCCCGGCGGCAACCATTGGCGAGGTGCTCGCGGTGGACCTGCCGCGCCCGCGCAACCGCGTGGCCCTGGCCGACAGCCCGCAGTACCTGCAGTACCGCAAGGCGGTCATCGACTTCCTCTACACGCGCCAGGCGCACGTCGAAAAAGCCGCCTGAGTCCCAATCTGATGGACCTGCCCAACGTGGGCTGAAAAGGGTGGGCGCGCACTCGACTGGAACGCCCTTTTCAGGTCAAACCTCCTGGCCACGTTTCCCCTTCTTACTTCACGACGAACGGCTGTGTGCTGATCTCACGCCACTGCCGGCTGTCATTGGGATCCGCCCCGGGGCTGACCAGAATCAAGAACACAAAGTAAAGCCCCTTGGGATCGGTATCTTGGAATACCCGGGTGATGGAACTCTGTGAACGATCTGCAAACGCCTGAAAGAGGGTCGTGTTTGGAATGGAGCGCGCAAAGGGAACAAAACCCGGCACCAGGGCAACCACACCGTTCTGAAGCGCCCAACTCTGCACCGACGCGCCACCGGGCAGGAGAATGCCAAAGTAAACGTCTGCGCCCTCGGGATACATCACGTCATGCTCGGGCCAACTAACGCCTCCATGGAACGCGTAGGCATTTTTACCAAAATCCCTTGGCTCAACATTTCGCGCAATCGTCAGATACGGGGACGAGATCTCTGCATAGACCTTGGGGCCTGGTGGTGACGAGGTACCCCAGGCGGGCAATGCAAGACACCCCGCCAACACGATGCCAACCCAGCGACCCTTTGTGCCGCGCAGCCACTGCACAAGACGGAACCGAAACCAAGCGCGCGTTGATACCATGCACGAACTCCCGTTCAATTGCGGCGTTGGGCAAAGTGCCATCACCGCCCGCCAATGTAGCGAATGGGTGCCGATCCGGGTATCCCATAAACAGGGCAATTTGCCACCCTGTGCCGGGCGCTATAGCGCGTAATCCCGTTCCACTTTGGCGATGCGGGTCTTGAAGGCGGCATACCACTTCTGGTGGCCCAGACGCTGCGCCTCCAGATGCTCGGCGTTGGCCTTCCAGGCGCGAATGGATTCCAGGTCATTCCAGTAGGAAACAGTTATTCCAAGCCCCTCGCGCGCGGACTCCACACCCAGAAAGCCGGGCTGAAGTGCCGCCAGTTCCAGCATGCGTCCAGCCATCGCGCCATAGCCATCGTCCACCTGCGTGCGCAACGAGGTGAAGATCACGGCGTAGTACGGCGGCTCAGGCGTTTTGGCAATGGATTCCATGGTCAATCAAAAATGGTGAACGATGCAAAACAGTGTAACGACCTTGCACGCCACAAGGGTGCACGGACTGTTTCCGGCCGGGCTGAAATGCCCCGTAGCGGTGCACAACAAACCCGCCCAGAACACGGATTGATTAAAACGGATGGCACGGCAATTGCATTGAATTCACCAGAACGCAACGGCGCGTTCTCCGACCCCAGTATTGCACTGTGGTTCCACATACAACGAAGTATGTAGTGGTGTGACAAGTTGCACACCCGGTCATTTCGTTTATCTGGAGTCACGCAATGAAAAAATCCAAACTGGTAATGGTCGGCAATGGCATGGCGGGCGTGCGCACGCTGGAAGAGCTGCTGAAGGTAGCGCCCGACCTGTACGACATCACCGTCTTCGGCGCCGAGCCGCACCCCAATTACAACCGCATCCTGCTCTCGCCGGTGCTGGCGGGCGAGCAGACGCTGGATGAGATCGTGCTCAACCCCTGGGACTGGTACACCGAGAACCACATCACCCTGCACGCCGGCAAGAAGGTGGTGTCGGTGGACCGCGTGAAGCGCATCGTGCGCGCCGTGGACGCCAGCGGCGCCGTGACAGAGGCCGAATACGACCGCCTGCTGCTGTGCACCGGCTCCAACCCCTTCATCCTGCCCGTGCCGGGCAAGGACCTGCAAGGCGTGATCGCCTACCGCGACATTGCCGACACCGAGACCATGATCGAGGCCGCCAAGAAGTACAAGCACGCCGTGGTCATTGGCGGTGGCCTGTTGGGTCTGGAGGCCGCCAACGGCCTGATGCGTCGCGGCATGAGTGTGACCGTGGTGCACGTAGCCCCGTGGTTGATGGAACGCCAGCTCGACACCGTGGCGGGCAAGATGCTGCAGAAGTCGCTGGAAGACCGCGGCATGCAGTTCCTGATCGGTGCGCAGACGCAGGCGCTGGTGGGCAACGAGAGCGGCCGCGTCAAGGCCATCCAGTTCAAGGACGGCAGCGAAGTCCCCGCCGATCTGGTGGTGATGGCCGTGGGCATTCGCCCCAACACCGAGCTGGCGGAAAGCATGCGCCTGCACGTGAACCGCGGCATCGTCGTCAACGACACCATGCAGACCACCACCGATGCGCGCATCTACTCGGTGGGCGAATGCGCGGCCCACCGTGGCATCGCCTATGGCCTAGTTGCACCGCTGTTCGAGCAAGCCAAGGTGGCGGCCAACCATCTGGCGCAGTACGGCATTGGCCGCTACCAGGGGTCCCTCACCTCCACCAAACTCAAGGTCACCGGCATCGACCTGTTCAGCGCGGGCGACTTCACCGGCGGCGAGGGCACCGAGGAACTGGTGATGAGCGACCCCTATGGCGGTGTCTACAAGAAGCTGGTCATCAAGGACGACAAGCTGGTCGGTGCCTGCCTCTATGGCGACACCGTGGACGGCAGTTGGTACTTCAAGCTACTGCGCGAAGGCCGCAGCGTGAGCGACATCCGCGACAAGCTGATGTTCGGCGAATCCAACATCGGCGACGTCGGCCACGAAGGCCACAACAAGGCCGCCGCCATGCCCGACGATGCTGAGGTGTGCGGCTGCAACGGCGTAACCAAGGGCACCATCTGCAAGGCCATCAAGGACAAGGGCCTGTTCACGCTGGACGAGGTGCGCAAGCACACCAAGGCCAGCGCATCCTGCGGCTCCTGCACCGGACTGGTGGAGCAATTGCTGATGGCCACCGCCGGTGGCGACTACTCCGCCACGCCCAAACTCAAGCCCATGTGCAGCTGTACCGAGCACGGCCACCAGGCCGTGCGCGATGCCATCCGCACCAACAAGCTCATCACCATTGCCGACACGTTCAAGTTCCTGGAGTGGAAGACGCCCAACGGTTGCGCATCGTGCCGCCCGGCCGTGAACTACTACCTGATCTCCACCTGGCCCAAGGAGGCCAAGGACGATCCGCAGAGCCGCTTCATCAACGAACGCAGCCACGCCAACATCCAGAAGGACGGCACCTACAGCGTGATCCCGCGCATGTGGGGTGGCGAGACCACGGCCGACGAGTTGCGCCGCATTGCCGACGCGGTGGACAAATACAAGATCCCCACCGTCAAGGTCACCGGCGGCCAGCGCATCGACCTGCTGGGCGTGAAGAAGGAAGACCTGGTCAACGTGTGGAAAGACATCGGCATGCCCAGCGGCCACGCCTACGCCAAGGCGCTGCGCACGGTGAAGACCTGCGTGGGCTCCGAGTGGTGCCGCATGGGCACGCAGGACAGCACGCAGATGGGCAAGGACCTGGAGCGCGCCATGTGGCGCATGTATGCACCGCACAAGGTCAAGTTCGCCGTATCGGGCTGCCCGCGCAACTGTGCCGAGGCCGGCATCAAGGACGTGGGCATCATCGGCGTGGACAGCGGCTGGGAGATGTATGTGGCCGGCAACGGCGGCATCAAGACCGAGGTGGCCCACTTCCTGGTCAAGCTCAAGACCGCGGCCGAGGTGCTGGAGTACACCGGCGCGTTTTGCGAACTGTACCGCCAGGAGGGCTGGTACCTGGAACGCACCGTGCATTTTGTTGCCCGCGTCGGCCTGGACTATGTGAAGAAGCGCATCCTGGAAGACCATGAAGGCCGCAAGGCCCTGTGGGAGCAGTTGCAATTCGCGCTGGATGGCGAGCCCGACCCCTGGTTCGATTTCAAGGAGGCCGCCGTTGACACGCGCCAATTCATCCCGATCACTGCGATTTCGTGAAATTCTTCATCTAGCCCATTTTTGAAAAAGCCGCCGGGAACCACACTTTGCCTTTTTTGAAAACGAGGACGCCATGAAACCAACCTTGCTCAACCGCCGCACCCTGATCACCGCCGCCGTTGGTCTGCCCCTGTTGTCCGTGCACGCCCAGGTCAGCGACCTGGGGGACGCCATCAACAAGGCCGGCCGACAGCGCATGCTCAGCCAGCGCATGGGCAAGGCTTGGCTCGCCCTGGTGCATGGCATCGAGAAGACCAGCGCGCAAGCGGTGCTCGACAAGTCCATGGCCCTGTTTGACCGACAACTGGTCGAGCTCAGGGCCTTTGCCGCGTCGGCCGACATCCAGGCCACCTACGCCAAACTGGACGCATCGTGGGGTGCCTACAAGACCTCGCTGGTGGGCAGTGCACCCAACCGCGAGCACGCCGCCAGCATGCTGCAGCTCAACGCCGGCGTGCTGGCCCTGGCACACCAGGGAACCGTGCAGTACGAGGCGGCGCAGGGCAAACCGCTGGGCAAGCTGGTCAACATGGCTGGGCGCCAGCGCATGCTGAGCCAGCGCATGGCCATGTACTACCTGGCGGCTCGCCTGCCGGTGGACGCGGCCAACGCCAGCGCCGAGATCGACAAGGCCCGCGGCGAATTTGTCGGTGCCATGGCCTTTCTGCGCAAGGCACCCGAGACCACGGCGCGCATCCAGGAGGAGCTACTGCTGGCCGAAGGGCAATGGGTCTTTCTGGACGCCGCGTTGAAGCGGGTTGGCACGGTCGATGCTGGTGCCGTGAAGCCCCTGACTGAAGTGTTCACCGCCAGCGAGAACCTGCTGACGGTGATGGACCGGGTAACCGGCATGTACGCGTCCCTGAAGACGTGATGTTTTATCAAATCAGCCTGTAGCCCTCGTGGAACGGGCTTAGGCAGCTACAAAAGGAATAGCAAAATGAACGAGTGGACCCCTGTATGCCGTGTTGAAGACATCCCCGTGCTGGGCGCACGCCGGGTGGCCCGCGACCAGGGCCTGGACGTGGCGGTATTCCGCAACGATGCCGGTGAGGTGTTCGCCCTGCTCGACCGCTGCCCGCACAAGGGCGGCCCGCTGTCCCAGGGCATTGTGTTCGGCACCAGCGTGGCCTGCCCGCTGCACAACTGGACCATCGGCCTGTGCAGCGGCCAGGCCGCCGCGCCCGATGAGGGCAGCACGCCGACGTTTGCCGTGCAGGTGGTGGATGGCCAGGTCTCGCTCAAGACGGCCGAGCTGGCCGGCCACGCCACCGACCTGACCCGCCCACAGGCCGGCCCCTGCGGCGGACACAAGGCTTCCTGCGGCGCGGCCTGATCGCCGCACGAGGCCACCATGACCCCCACCGAAACCAAGTCCACCTGCCCGTATTGCGGTGTGGGTTGCGGCGTCATCATCGAATCCGAAGGCAGCCAGATCACGGGTGTGCGCGGCGACCCGGACCACCCTGCCAACTTCGGCCGCCTGTGCACCAAGGGCGCAACCCTGCACCTGACCGCCAGCGCCGACGTCACCCGCCAGACACGCCTCTTGCAGCCGCTGCAGCGCCTGCAGCGCGACCAGGCGCCGCAACCGATGTCGTGGGACAGCGCGCTGCAGACCGCAGCAGACGGGTTTGCGCGCATCATCCAGCAGCATGGGCGGGATGCCGTGGGCTTCTACGTTTCGGGCCAGTTGCTGACCGAGGACTACTACGCCTTCAACAAGCTGGCCAAGGGCCTGATCGGCACCAACAACATCGACACCAACTCGCGCCTGTGCATGAGCAGCGCGGTGGCTGGCTACAAACAGACGCTGGGCGCCGATGCGCCGCCGGCCTGCTACGAGGACATCGCCCAGACGCAATGCCTGTTCATCGTCGGCTCCAACACGGCCTACGCCCACCCCATCCTGTTTCGCCGCATCGAGGACGCCAAACGCGCCAACCCCAACCTGAGCGTGGTGGTGGTGGACCCACGGCAGACCGATACCGCATCGATCGCCGACCTGCACCTGGCCATCCAGCCCGGCACCGATGTGATGCTGTTCAACGGCATGCTGCACATCATGGCCTGGGAGGGGTGGCTGGACAACGCCTTCATCGCCGCGCACACCAACGGCTTCGAGGACCTGAAGGCCACGGTGCGCGACTACACGCCCTTCGTGGTGGCCGAGGCCTGTGGTATTACCAAGGATGCCCTGCTCACGGCCACGCGCCTGTTTGCCGGCATGCGCCAGCTCAATGGCACGGCCCGCACGCCCACGCTCAGCCTGTACTGCCAGGGCCTGAACCAGAGCAGCAGCGGCACCGCCAAGAACGCCGCGCTCATCAACCTGCACCTGGCCACCGGCCAGATCGGCAAGCCCGGCGCCGGCCCGTTCTCGCTGACCGGCCAGCCCAACGCCATGGGCGGGCGCGAGGTGGGTGGCTTGGCGAATCTGCTGTCCGCCCACCGCGACCTGGCCAACCCCGCACACCGCGCCGAGGTGGCCGCGCTATGGGGTGTGCCGTCCGTGCCAGAAGCGCCCGGCAAGACGGCCGTGGAGATGTTCCAGGCCGCCGCCGATGGCGCAATCAAAGCGCTGTGGATTGCCTGCACCAACCCCGCGCAAAGCATGCCCGACCAGGCCACCGTGCGCCAGGCGCTTGCGCGCGCCGAACTGGTGGTGGTACAGGAGGCCTTTGCCACCACCGCCACCTGCCGCTATGCCGACCTGCTGCTGCCCGCCACCACCTGGGGCGAGAAGGTGGGCACCGTCACCAACAGCGAACGCCGCATCAGCCGCGTGCGCGCCGCCGTGCCGGCACCGGGTGAGACGCGCCACGACTGGCAGATCGTCGTGGACTTTGCGCAGCGCCTGGAGGCCATGGGCGTGGGCCCCGGCAAGCCGCAGTTCGACTACGTATCAGCCGAATCCATCTGGAACGAACACCGCGAATCCACGCGCGGCCGCGACCTGGACATCACCGGCATGTCCTACGACCTGCTGGACGCCCAAGGCCCACAGCAGTGGCCAATGCGAGAGGGCCAGACAAGCGGCCAGGCCCGCCTGTACGCCGACGGTATCTTCCCCACGGCCGATGGCAAGGCGAAGTTTGCCAACACGGTCTACAAGCCCGTGGCCGAGCCGCGCGAGGCACGCTACCCGTTCTCGCTGAACACCGGGCGGCTGCGCGACCAGTGGCACGGCATGAGCCGCACCGGCACGCTGGGCCGCCTGTTCGGCCACGTGGCCGAACCCAGCATCGAGATGAACCCGCAGGACATGGAACGCCGCCAACTCATCAATGGCGACCTGGTCCACGTCACCAGCAAGCGCGGCTCCATCGTGGTGCCGGTGCTGGCCAGCACCACGCTACAACCGCAGCAGACCTTCATGGCCATGCACTGGGGCGAGGAATTCCTGAGCGGCCGCTCCAGCACCGGCGAGCCCCTGGCCGGCGTCAACGCGCTGACCACCCCGGCGTTTTGTCCCAGCTCCAAGCAGCCGGAGTTCAAGCACGCCGCCATCAAGGTGCTGAAGGCCGAACTGCCATGGTCGCTGCTGGGCGTGGCCTGGCTGCCCGCCGACCAGTCGCTGGCGGCACGCGAGCGGCTCAAGGCCCTGATGGCGCGCTTTGCCTTTGCCAGTTGCACGCCGTTTGGTCGGGAGCGCAGCGGCGTGCTGTTTCGCGGTGCCGACTACAGCGCGCCCGAGGATGCCGTGCTGGCCGAGATCGAATCCCTGCTCGGTCTGGGCGGCCCAGACGTCTTGCGCTACGCCGACACAAAGCGCGGCCAGCGCCGTGCCATCCAGTTGCTGGGCGCCGACACTGCTGGCAACCGCCAGCTCAACGCCTTTGTGCTGGCCGGAGACACCTCCGCCCAGGCCTGGATCAAGACCCTGCTGCAGGATGAACTGCCGGCCCAGGCCTATGGCAGATTGCTGCTCCTGCCCAGTGCCCGGCCACCCGTGGCGGTGCAGGCGCGCGGCAAGCAGATCTGCACCTGCTTCAACGTGACCGAGAGCGCGATCTCCGACAAGCTGGCCACATGCACCGGCAACGAGGACCAGCGCCTGGGCCAGTTGCAGGCGGCGCTGCAGTGCGGCACCAACTGCGGCTCCTGCCTGCCCGAGGTCAAGCGCATGGTGCGCTTCTCCATCCCCGCGCACCAGCGCGACGCCACGCACAGCGTCTGAGGCACATCCCACGCGGCTGCGGGACAATACGAACCATGGGCATTGCAAATTACATCAAGGAAATCGGCCGCGGCAAGGACGGCGCACGCGCACTGAACCGCGAGCAGGCGGCCGACCTGTTCGGCCAGGTGCTGGACGGAACCGTGACCGATCTGGAGATTGGCGCCTTCTGCCTGGCCATGCGCATCAAGGGCGAGACCGCCGAAGAGATGGCCGGCTTTCTGGACGCCACGCACCAACGCCTGCAGATGCTGCCGGCCAGTGGCAAGCCGGTCATCGTCATCCCCAGCTACAACGGCGCACGCAAGCTGCCCGTGCTGACGCCCCTGCTGGCGCTGCTGCTGGCACGGGAAGGGCTGCCGGTGCTGATCCACGGAACGGCCACCGAATCGACCCGCGTTCATACGCCAGAAGTGCTGCTAGCCCTCGACATACCTGCGTGGGCAGCTATCGAATCCATAGCACCCGGGCATGTGGCCTTTGCGCCCACCGCGCTGCTCAACATGGGTTTGCAGCGGCTGCTGGAAGTGCGCCGCGTGGTCGGCCTGCGCAACCCGGCGCACAGCCTGGTCAAGCTGATGAACCCGGTGCAGGGCAAGAGCCTCTTGGTCACCAGCTACACCCACCCCGAGTACGCCGTCTCCATGGCCGAAACCTTGGCGCTGCTGGAAGGCAACGCTCTGCTGTTGCGCGGCACCGAGGGCGAGGCCGTGGCCGACCCCCGGCGCACGCCCACCATGCAGGGCTACATCGCCGGGCGTGTGGTGGAACGCCAGGAGCACCAGGGCGGCACGCTGGTCAGCCTGCCCGACCTGCCCACCACCACCGAGGCCGGCGCCACCGCCGCCTACATCCGCCAGGTGCTGGCCGGCGCACAGCCTGTGCCCGCCCCCATTGCCCAGCAAGTGGCCCACATCTTGCACTTGGTGCACGCACTATGAAACACGATCTCTCCAGCACCCCCGCGCGCGGCCACGTCACCCTGGTGGGTGCCGGCCCCGGCGATCCGGAGTTGTTGACCCTGAAAGCACTCAAGGCCATCCAGAGCGCCACCGTGCTGCTGGTGGACGACCTGGTGAATGAGGCCATCGTCGCCTTTGCCGCGCCCACGGCGCGCGTGATCTACGTGGGCAAGCGTGGCGGCTGCACGTCCACACCGCAGTCCTTCATCGAAAAGCTCATGGTCACCGCCGCGCAAGAGGGCGAGGCCGTGGTGCGCCTCAAGGGGGGCGACCCCTTCATCTTCGGCCGCGGTGGCGAAGAGGTGGAGGCCCTGCAGGCCGCCGGCGTGCGCTACTCCGTCATCAATGGCATCACCGCCGGCATTGCGGCCGTGTCGTCCCTGGGTGTGCCGCTCACGCACCGCGAGGCAGCCCACGGCGTGGTGTTCATCACGGGCCACGCCAAGCCGGGCTCCACGGGCACCGACTGGCGCGCACTCTCCACCACCGCACGCCAGGCGCGGCTGACCATCGTCATCTACATGGGCATGAGCGGTGCGGCCCACATCCAGCGCGAGCTGCTGCACGGCCTGGGCGCCGACACGCCCGTGGCCATCATCCAGAGCGCGAGCCTGCCGCAGCAGCGCCAGGCCGTGTGCACACTGGGTGAATTGCAGGCCACGATCGAGCGCGAGCGGCTGGCCAGCCCCAGCGTGATCGTGGTCGGCGATGTGCTGCAGGGTTTGCTGGCGGCGGGCCTGTACACGGCCAACGCCAGCGGCGAAGCGCACCCACAGGCGCGCCTCGCCTGAGAGAGGCAGCCTCAGGGCGCCAGCGCAGCGGCCTCTGCCTTGCAGTCGCCGGTGGCGTGCAGGTTGGCGGCGCGGGCAGAGGCCACCTCCGCCTTGGCTGCCGCCAACTGGGCGGTAAAGGTCGGGTCGGCGTGCAACGCGGCCACCGCAGCGGAGCCCATCACGCGCCCCGCATCCACATCGCTTTGCCAGTGCACGCCACAAATCACACGGCTTTGTCCGAACCCGTAGCCGCGCGCGAACAGCGCTTGGGCCCGCTCGGGTGCGACCTCACTGAGGACCAGCGCCCAGGCCCAGCCCAGGGCCGCGTGGCCGGATGGGTAGGAGCCGTCCTTGGCCAGCGAGGCTTCTTCCCCGGGTGTGCAGGACGCATCTCCACGGGCCACGAACGGGCGCTTGCGGTTGTAGGTGTCCTTGGCTGCATAGGTGGACAAGCCCGCGTCCAGCAGCGTCCTGCGCAGCAGCATGTTCAGGTGGGGCGTCTGTTCCTGCGAAATGGGCAGGTCCACGGTACAGGCGAACGTGGAAGCGGCAGCCGGAAACTTGAGGTTGGCATCTTTCGCGGCCTGCTCCCACCGGGGCGTGCCGCGCAGCGCCCGCGTGGCGGTGTAGGCCGCGTCGTCGGCCGCCTGCTGCGCCGAGCCCGGCTCCGCCGGCTTGGGCAGCAAGGCCAGGCTATTGGGCAGCGCCTTGCGGTCCAGATAGCCCTTCACGTACCCGGACCCGGGTCGAAACTCACCCACCGCCTCCGGCGAGGTGGGTGGCAACGGTGGCGCGCTCTGGCAGCCCGCCAGGGCCGCACCGGCCAGAACGAATCCCGACAGCAATCGGTTCTTGGATGCAGGGCGTGTGATCATGTTGTCTCCTTGGTTGTGGCCGCAATGGCGTGGTTTTCGGTATTTTGTGGCAGTGCGCCCGGAAATCTGTGTCCCCGGTGTCCCACAGGCGTCCTACACTAACCGGATTCCAACAGCCGGAGATATTCCCCCATGATCGGTTACGTCACCCTGGGCACCCACGACCTGGTCTGCAGCAAACGCACCGTGTTCTGCGCAGGTTGAACTTGCAGAGCTTCGACGTCATCATCATCGGCGCCGGTGCCGCCGGCCTGTTCTGCGCCGGCGTGGCCGGGCAACTGGGCCTGAAGGTCCTGGTGCTGGACCACAGCGACAGGGTGGCGGAGAAGATCCGCATCTCCGGCGGTGGGCGCTGCAACTTCACCAACCGCGACACCACACCGGCCAACTTCCTCAGCGACAACCCGCGCTTCTGCCGCTCGGCGTTGTCGCGCTACAGCCCACGCGACTTCACCGCGCTGCTGGAGCGCCACCGCATCGCCTTCCACGAGAAACACAAGGGCCAGCTGTTTTGCGACCATTCGGCCGAGGACATCATCCAGATGCTGCTGGCCGAATGCGAAGCCAGCGGCAACGTCAGCCGCTGGCAGCCCTGCGCCGTGAAGGCCATACGCTTTTCTGTCTCCAGCCCTCGTGGAGACTGCGTAGGCAGCTACGAAATTGATAGCGATCGCGGCACCATCACCAGCGCGGCGCTGGTCGTCGCCACCGGCGGACTGTCCATCCCCAAGATCGGCGCCACCGATTTCGGCTACCGCGTGGCCCAGCAGTTTGGACTGCCGCTGGTCACGCCGCGCCCGGCCCTGGTGCCGCTGACCTTTGACGAGTCCGCCTGGGCGCCGTTTGCCCAGTTGTCCGGCCTGTCGCTGCCGGTCAAGATTGAGACCGGTGACAAGAAGCACCGCATCGCCTTTCTGGAAGACCTGCTGTTCACCCACCGCGGCCTCTCGGGCCCCGGCGTGCTGCAAATCTCCAGCTACTGGCAGCCGGGCACCGCCATCCGCCTGGACCTGGCACCCGACGCGGATGTGGCAGGCCACCTGACCCAAGCCAAGGCGCGCTCGCGCAAGCTGATCGCCAACGAGGTGGCCGCCCTGGTGCCGTCGCGCCTGGCCGACACCTGGGTCGCCCAGGGTGCACGCCTGGGCCACCAGTGGGAGCGCCCGATCAACGAGGCCTCCGACAAGGCCCTCACCGCCCTGGCCGAACACCTGTCCCGCTGGGAACTCTCCCCCACCGGCACCGAGGGCTATCGCAAGGCCGAAGTCACCGCCGGTGGCGTCGACACCCGCGCCCTCTCCAGCCAGACGCTGGAGGCGAACCAACAGCCCGGCCTGTACTTCATCGGCGAGGTGGTCGACGTGACCGGCTGGCTGGGCGGCTACAACTTCCAGTGGGCCTGGGCCAGCGCCTTTGCCTGCGCGCAGGGCGTGGCGGCGAAGTTGAAAGGGTGATCGTGCCCCCTGGGCCAGGCGATTACATCTGCGCCTTGCGGATCGTCATGGCACCGCGGATCTGTCCCAGTGAGTAGCCCACGGCCTTGTCATCCGGATACAACGCGCGCAACCTGGCCGCCACGTCGGTCGGGATGGCATCGGTCGCGCCGTGGCAGGACAGGCACATCTCTTGCACCGGCAGGGCCTTCATGTAGCGGAATTCCTTGCGGCCACCCTCCTCCACCAGCGCGGATTTTTCCAGCGTGGCGGGGCTTTCACCTGCAGCGGCGCGGCGGTCAAATTCTTCCAAAGCGGCGCGCTCCCAGGCGTCGGGCACGGCCTTGGGATTGCGGTTGCGCAGGCTGACGCGCCGGATCGCCCAGCCGCTCTGCTGTGAGGCTGCCTTGGCCATTTGCGGGGCCTTCTCATTGCACACGCCCACGGCAGAGGCCACACCGCCCTGCGCAATCTCCGCACTCAACACCTGCAGGAGTTTCGGCGGAACCGCCGACGCCACCGAACGGGCTTCTTCCAGCACCGTGGCGTCATCCGCCATGGCATTCAGACTGATCGCCATTCCCACACCAACAGCCACGCGCACTGCGCGGTTGAAACCCCTCACGATGGAATCCATTGCAATGTCCTCTTCACCCAGAAATTGTTGAAGGGACGATTACGCATCCAAAGGATTGCGCTGTCTGTGACAAAAGTCACTCGCCTGGAATTCCCGCCCGAAACTGCGACCTACTTGGCCACCTGTGGAGGCAGCCGCACCCGCCCACCCTGAAATCGTTGCGCAAATACCGTGGCAGGCACCGGCTCACTGAGCAGGTAGCCCTGGATCAGGTTGCAATGGAATGTGGCCAGGAAGCGGTGTTGCGCGTCGGTTTCCACCCCTTCGGCGACGACCTTCAGGCGCAGGCTGTGGGCCAGCGCGATGATGCCCTGCACAATCAGCGCGTCATCGGTGTTGTCCGTCATGTCGCGGATGAAGGCGCGGTCGATCTTGAGCACATCCACCGGGAAGCGCTTCAGGTAGGCCAGCGACGAGTAGCCGGTGCCGAAATCGTCGATGGCCAGGCCGACGCCCGTTGCCTTGAGCGACTGCAGCATCTGAAGCGTGTCCTCCACATGCTCCATCAGCATGCTCTCGGTGATCTCCAGCACCAGGCAGGCCGGTGGCAGGCCACTTTCCTGCAGTGCGTTGCGCAGGGTGTCCACAAAATTGGCCTGCTGCAACTGCAGCCCGGAGAGGTTGACGGTGACGTACAGGTCACTCCAGCCCGCGTCCTGCCAGGTCTTCAACTGGTGGCAGGCCGCGCGCAGCACCCAGTCGCCAATCGGAATGATCAGGCCCGTCTCTTCAGCCAGCGGAATGAACTCCAGCGGTGACACCAGGCCGCGCGTCGGATGGTTCCATCGCACCAGCGCCTCCATGCCCACGATGGCGCCGTCGGACGCGTCGGCAATGGGCTGGTAGTACACCGCAAACTCATTGCGCTCCAGCGCATGGCGCAGCGCGCCCTCAAACCGCAGATGCTCGGTGGCGGATGCCTCCATGGTCTCTTCAAAGAACTGGAAATCGCTGCTCTTCTTCTTGGCCCGGTACATGGCCGTGTCGGCGCGACGCAGCAGGGCACTGGCGTCGGCGCCATCGTCGGGGAAGATGGCGATGCCGATGCTGGCCGAGATCATGATGTCGTGTCCGCCGATTTCGAAAGGCAGTGTCACCGCGTGGCAGATCTTCTGCGCCGTCGCGGAGGCGATGGCCGGGCCCGGCAGTTCGTCGATGACGATGGCGAACTCGTCCCCACCCAGGCGCGCCACGCAGTCGCTGGCGCGCACACAGGCACGGATACGCTCGGACGCCATCTTCAGGAGCGTGTCGCCCACTTCGTGCCCCAGCGTGTCATTGACGTACTTGAACCGGTCCAGATCCAGGTACAGCAGCGCCAGTGCATGGCCGGCGGGTCCGGCGCGCTCGATGCAGCGGCTGAGATGGTCATTGAACAGGGCGCGGTTGGGCAGTCCGGTCAGGGAATCGCTATAGGAGAGGTGGCGTACCTCGCGCTGCGCCCGCGTGGCATCCACCAGGCGGCGCACCCGCTGGTTGACCACGGTCAGATGCAGGGGCTTGGGTATGTAGTCACTGGCCCCCACGGAAAACGCCCTCTCGATGGACGCCCGGTCCTCCAGTGCGGTGATCATCAATACCGGGATATCCCGCCCCTCGGGCGAGTCCTGCAACTGGGCGCAGGCAGCAAAGCCATCCATCACGGGCATCATCGCGTCCATCAGGATGACGTCGGGGCGCATGCGCGCGACTTCCGCTGCGACCTCGCTGCCATTGCTCGCCTCCGTGACGACAAATCCACTGCGCTGCAGCGTCGCCCGCAGGGCGGAACGTGTGCTGCGGTCGTCGTCGACAACCAGCACCCGCGCGGCCCCCAGCGAAGACGCCTGCAGGGGCAGATCAGCAGCGGCGACGAGCTCCCGCTCCAGTGCCTGGCTGACGAGCGTGTACTCGGCGCGCAGGCGCGGCATCAAACCGGTCACGACGCCGTCCTGCCCGGTCCTGGCCTGGGACTCCACGGTCTTGGCGAGGTTCACCAGCGCAACGGCGCCAAAATTGCCGGCCGCGCCTTTGGCCGCATGCGCTGCCCGGCGCAAAGCAAGGTTGTCACCGGCCACGGCGGCGGCCTCCATGGCCTCCAGGTAGACCGGCATATCCTCCAGGAACAGGCGAATGGCCTGGCCGATGGCCCCACCCATGGCTTCACGCAGGCGCTTCAGCGCGGCGGGATCGACTGGCTCATCGGACCGCGGCACGAGGGACGTGCCATCGCGGGGGGCGGGCGCCGCGTCGATCCGCCCTGGCAACCAACGCCGCAAGTGCGCGCCCAGGCTGTCCAGCATCAGGGGTTTGGACAGGTGGTCGTCCATGCCTGCCGAGAGGCATTTGGCCACATCGGCGGGCTGGGTGTTGGCCGTCATGGCCACGATGGGCACCCGCGACCCGTCCTCGCCCTCCAGGGTACGGATCACCGCGGTGGCCTCGTAGCCATCCATTTCCGGCATGTTGCAATCCATCAGGATCAGGTCCCAGGACTCGCGCTTGAAGGCATGCACCGCGGCACGGCCGTTTTCAACCACCTTGTTGGCACAGCCCAGCATCTCCAGCATGCCGCTCACGATGGCCTGGCTGGTGCGGTTGTCCTCCACCACCAGAATCCGGGGCGCGGCCATCGGGCCGGCATCCGGCGGTGGCGTGGCGCCCGGTGCGGCGAATGACGGGGAAAGTGGCGGCGCGGCGGCGCGGGTACCACGGCGCAAAGGCAGCGTGAACCAGAACGTGCTGCCTTCCCCCGCGATGCTGTCCACGCCAATCTGCCCGCCCATCAGGGTACACAACTGCTTGCAGATGGCCAGGCCCAGGCCGGAGCCTCCGTGGCTCCGGGTGGATGACGGGTCGGCCTGGGTAAATGAGTCGAAGATGCTGGCACGCGCCGCAGCCGGCACCCCGATGCCGGTATCCACCACTTCGAAACGGACATTGCCTTGCGCGCCAAAGGCATCGGCAACGGACACGCCAATCCGCACCTCGCCGCGTTCGGTGAACTTGACGGCATTGCCCAGCAGGTTCAGCAACACCTGGCGCAAGCGGCGCACATCGCCATGCAGGCAGCTCGGGACTCCCGATCCGATCCGATAGCTGATCCGCAGTGCCTTGCTGCCCAGCTGCGCGGACACCAGTCCAATGGACTGCTCACACAGAAGCACAAGGTCAAAGTCGCTCTCGACCAGCGTCAGCTTGCCGGCATCCAGCGATGAGAAGTCCAGGATGTTGTTGATCAGATCCAGCAGGTACTGGGACGAATCCCATGCCAGATTGACGTAGTCGCGGGCACCCGTCGGCAGGGCGGAGGCGCGCAGCATGTCCAGTGTCCCCACCACGCCATTGAGTGGGGTTCGCAATTCATGGCTCATGGTCGCTGCGAAATCCGCCTTCAGGCGCGCCAGCGCCAAGGCTTCCTCGCGCGCCTGGCGCAGGGCTTGTTCGCGTTCGTCCAGCACCACCATCATGCTGTTGAAGGCGTGGGCCATGTTGGCAATGTCGCTCGGGCCGGCCAGCTCGGCGCGCACGCCGGACTCGCCATCCTCAGCGCGACCCATGGCCTTGGCCAGTTCGAGCAGGGGGCGCGTCATGCGCAATGTCATCCAGCGCGTGACCAGCAGGAACACCAGCGCAAAGGCCACGGAGATGGCCATGTTCAGCGCGAACAGGCCCAACAGGGTCTTCTCCAGCGACGCCTTGGACAGCACCACGCGCACGTAACCCAGCGTCTGCCCCGTCGCGTCTTCCGCCTCGAAGGGTGAAGCCCGGTCTGCGGTGCGCACCGGAGCCACGAATCGCCAGGCGTTGGCGTCTTCGCTCTCCAGGTATGCGCTGGCATGTGCCAGGCCCGCCTTGGGAGGCGCTTCGTCGAACGGTGCTGCCGGTGCACCCGCGGCGCCAGGAACGGGCAGCGCCCGGCCGTCCGGGCGGCGAATCTCCACCCGCACGACATCGGGAAAGGCCAGCGCGCCGGACACGGCATCGGAGACGTTGTCGGCGGAATCCACCAGCAGCGCCAACCGCGCCTGGCGCGCCAGGCTGTCGGCCAGTTGCTGCCCCTGCTGCTGCCGGTTCTGACGGATGTCGCGGCTGCTCAGCCATGAGATGGCAAGGGAAGACAGCAGGGCCAGCGTCACAACGCCAACAGCCACCATGATGGAGAGCTGGCGGCGAAATGTTGTCTGATGCAACAATGAAACGAAGGGTCGGGTGCCTGGCATCACGTGTGGCTGCCTAACGTTGCGCCGGGAAGACCAGGTCAATGGTCTGCTGCGACGAAGTCAGCGCCAGACCCAGATGGCTGGCGGTGCGCACGTTCACGGCGAGCAAGGCGTCCTTCAATGGTGCCACGGGCATTGCCGGGCTGCCGCTTGGATAGTTCAGCGCCGAAACCGCGAGTTGCCGTCCCAGGGCCAGGTTGTTGGGGTACAGGGAAAACAGCGCCCCGCGTTTCACATGCGTCACACTGCTGGAGAATACCGCCAGATTGCGGTTCCAGGCTCCTTCGAGCACCAGCGGCAGCACGGACGTCTCTTCCACCGTGGTGGAGTCCTGGGGCAGCCACAGCGCGTCCCGCTTCGGATCGGCGCTGGCCAGCACATCCTGGTAGGTCCGCACGGCGGTCTTCAGGTCGGGCGCCTCGACCCCCATCAACTCCAGCCCGTGCTTGCGCGCGGCATCACGCGCCAGCCGCATGAGCCATGCGTTTTGCCTGGGATCGTAGACCACGATGACACGTCGCGCCCCGGGCATGAAATGCTTGAGCCGTTCGAACAGCATGCCGGGATCGGGCGCCAGGCTGATGACGGAGAAACCGCGCGCCTCGTCCTCCGGTGCGGACACGACGCCGCCCACGACCACGTTGTACTCGCGTGCCAGGCCGGAAGCGGCCTTCAGACCCTGCCGGCCCAGTGCAATGACAACCTTGACATCCTGGCGTTTGAGACTGGCCAGAATCTCCTGTTCCGACTGCGTTCCGCCAACGGCATAGCTAGCAACCCGGCCGCCGACTTGTGCCTCCACGCCTTCGATGATCTTGGCAAAGATGGCACGATACGGCTCGCCCAGATCGGGGTACAGCACGGCAATGCTGCCGGCATCCCCACCCAGCACGGCCTTGACGGAGTCACTGCGGGCCGGCAATCCCGACGCGTTGTCACTGGAGGCAAGCTGCAGGCGATAGACCACCACGTCACTGGAACGCTCGATCCGGTCCAGCATGCGCGTCAACTCGGCCGCCTGACCCATCTCCAGCGGAACCTGCGCCGGCCCGATCGGTGGCAGGTCCGAAGACGTAGTCGCAGCAAGGGCGCAAGGGCAGAGCGCCAGCAAGGCCGACAGCGCCAGCAGCGACGCCTGGTATTCGGTACGGCAGGGGTTCACGGTATTCCTCTCACGTGTCGCCTGGGTCATAGCCGGTAGATAGCCTGCAAATACACGGCTCTGCGCGCCAGGGGCAGATCATCCGGAAGCGCGGTGCCAGGCGCCACACTGGGCTCACGCGCATCGCTGTTGAACAGGTTGCGCACCCCGGCAACGAATTCCCAGCGGTTGTCGCCACTGCGTGTGCGCACGTTCATATCCACGGTGTTGTAGTCGCCCATGCTTGGCCGCAGATCACCGGGGGCACGCCTGCGGTCCCCGACCCAATTGATCTGCGTGCTCAGCAGCCAGTTGCCGGCGCACCGCCAATCGGCCCTGGCGTACACATGCTGATGCGGCACGTAGCCGGCATCCTGTTGCGTGGCTTCGTCGATCGATTGTTGCCACGCGTAGTTGCCCGTCAGACGCAGATCACGGCTGACATCCCACACGGCCTCCACTTCGGCACCGCGCCCGTTCTGCGACCCGGTATTGGCATAGACGCCGCCAACGGTGCGGATGATGTCCTTCATGTCATAGTGAAACAGGCTCAGGTTCACCAGCGTATCGCTTCGTGCCTGCCAGGAGAATGCCGTCTCGACGGTACTGATGGTTTCCGGGCGGACATTGGGGTTTCCCAAGGCAACCGGGTTGCTGGCTCCGTACACCTCCAGAAATGCCGGCGCGCGGAAGGCCCGGCCCATCAGCAGCTTGGCGGTAAGGTCCAGCGAGGCGTCCCAGACCACGGCAAGCCGCGGGTTGTCGGTGCCCCCGAAATCCGAATACAGGTCCCGCCGCAACCCGGCAGTCAGTGCCCAGTCCTTGGCAAAACGCCATTCGTCCTGCACGTAGACGTAGTCCACCATGCGCCGGTGCGGACGCAGGAATGGATCGGTGTCGGTGAAGTCCACAACGGCACCGTCGGCCAGCGGCACCAAAGCGCCATTGGGCGCATAGGTGAAGTTGCGGGTCTCATGGGTCTTGTACAGGTCCAGGTCGTCGTGCCCCAACCCCAGACGCAGGCTGTGGCCATCCAGACCGGAGTAAGTAGCGAACGAGGACAGGCGGATTTGCCGCTCCCAGGTGTCGGGCCCGGCAATGAAACCCCTGGCAGCCGCTCCAGCCCCCAGGTTGGCGCCCGGTGGGAACAGCTGGTAGTCCGTCGGTATGGCCTGCACATATTGGAGCAGACTGGCGGAAAAGCCCAGGCCCCAGTCCTCAGTCACCTTGGGATCCAGCCAGGAAAGGTCGGCTGTGATCCGCTCGCTCTGGGAACGCCCCACCGGGTCCAGTGCCGAAGCGATGCCGGCACCGGTTCCCACGTTGTCACGGAACTTGTATCCGCCGCGCAGACGCCATTTATCCAGGGCGAGGTCCAGGTTGGCGTCGACGGCGTTGTAACCCGTGGCGACCGCGCCGGGGGCCAAACTGGCGTCGGTACCCAACAACCGGTCAAATCGCGTCTGCGCATCCGCTGCGATGGTCTCCTTGAACCCGTCCGTTCGCCCGACGCGCAGGTAGGCAGCGACTTCGACCGGACCGAGTCTGCCACCGTGCTGCACCCACGCGTTGCCGGAATTGAACGAGCCGCCCCGCAGACCGATTTCCGTTCCCTGAATGTCCGCCGCGTTCTTGGTGATGATGTTGATCACACCGGAGTAGGCATCCGCACCATACAGGGCGGACCCGGGGCCTCGGATGACCTCGATGCGCGCAATGTGTTCCAGCGGATAACCACCCCAGATATTCCCCTTGTTTCCCTGGAAAATGGTAGTAATGGGAATGCCGTTCTGCAGCACCAGCACCTGCGGCGTGTAGGTGCTGACAATTCCCCTGATCGCATAGATGGAGGTGTAGCCATTCGCACTTCGGTTGACATGCAGGCCTGGAACCGTCTCCATCACCTCATCCAGATCCGTGGCGCCCATCGCAGCAATGTCTTCGGCCGTGATGACGGTCGCCACCGCCGGCGCGCGCCGCAGCATTTGCTGGCTGCCCGTGGCTATGCTGACGGTGGCCTTGTCGCCATAGGCGAGTGCCAACTCGTCCTCGTCCTCGGCGCCGTTTGCCATGGACAGACCGGACTGCATGCACAACGCCGAAACCAGCGCGAGCACGGGATAGTGGAGGCTATTCATGGTTCATTGCCGCGCCGTGACGGCTGCGGCTTTTGTGATGCAGTATCGGGTTATCGGGGTGCTGAATCCCATTATCAGCGAGTTTGTATCTGCCAAAAGGACCGGACCTCCATTTGCTGCCTCTGAGTGACCTGGGTTAACCGGCAGGGGAAGAGCACTGCACATCACCCAATTGAAACCGCAATTCCCTTGACCGACATACAGCGCTATAATCCAAGGCTTTTCTGGCATTACCCCGTCGGCCAATACTAGTTACAGACGGGGAAAACGCTGAACGTGGCGTGCGGGGCCCGATCTTCCCCCATGACTGGCGACAGCACATTTTGGACAACATTACGTAATGACAACCATCCGTGTAAAAGAAAACGAGCCGTTTGACGTCGCCCTGCGTCGCTTCAAGCGCACCATTGAAAAATTGGGTTTGCTGACCGACCTGCGCGCCCGCGAGTTCTACGAGAAGCCCACTGCCGAGCGCAAGCGCAAGAAGGCTGCCGCCGTCAAGCGCAATTACAAGCGCATCCGCAGCATGCAATTGCCCAAGAAGCTGTACTGATCCAGTACGCCGCTTCCGGCACAAAAGCTCGCTAGGGGACGCTCCGGCGGGCTTTTTTTGTTTTCAGACTCCCACTTTTGCACCAAGGAACCCACGCCATGTCTCTCAAGGACCAGATCACCGACGATATGAAAACCGCGATGCGCGCCAAGGACAGCGAACGCCTTGGCACCATCCGCCTTCTACTGGCCGCATGCAAACAGAAAGAAGTCGATGAACGCGTCGTGCTGGACGATGCCGCCGTGGTGGCCATCGTGGACAAGCTGATCAAGCAGCGCAAGGACAGCGTGGAGGCCTTTCTCAAGGCCGAGCGCCAGGAACTGGCCGACAAGGAGTCCGCCGAGATCAAGGTGCTGCAGGCCTACCTGCCCCAGCGGCTGAGTGCTGACGAGGTCCTGGCCGAAGTCAAAGCCATCGTCGCCGAACTGGGCGCCAAGGGCCCTGGCGACATGGGCAAGGTGATGGGCGTGGTCAAGACCCGCTTGGCAGGCAAGGCCGAAATGGGCACCGTGTCGGCCGCCGTGAAGACGGCCTTGGCAAACTGAAAGGGGGGTTCGCCGCCGGGCCGCCCCAAGGCGAACGCGCCCCCTCGGGGGGCAGCGACCCGCGCAGCGGCGGAGCGTGGGGGCTTAAATCAGCTCCCCGCCACCTTCATGCGGTTGATCAGGATGGAGCCCACCGTCTTGGCGCCGTAGTTGTAGGTGTCGGCACCCACGGCCTCAATGCCCTTGAGCATGGCCTTCATGTTGCCGGCGATCGTGATCTCATGCACCGGGTAGGCAATCCGGCCGTTCTCCACCCAGAAGCCGCTGGCTCCGCGTGAATAGTCTCCGGTGACGTAGTTCACGCCCTGGCCCATCAACTCGGTCACGAACAGGCCGGTTCCCAGCTTTTTCAGCATGGCGTCCAGATCGTCCCATGGGCGCGTCTGGCGCGAGGTGAATGTCAGATTGTGGGAACCACCCGAATTGCCGGTGGTCTGCATGCCCAGCTTGCGCGCGGTGTAGCTGCTCAGGAAGTAGCCTTGCACACGACCACCCTCGATCACCTTGCGCGCCTTGACGCTCACGCCTTCGTCGTCAAACGGCGAGCTGCCCTTGCCCCGCAGAATGAAGGGATCTTCAAACATGTCAATGTGCCGCGGCAGGACGATCTTGCCCAGCGAGTCCAGCAGGAATGTGCTCTTGCGGTACATGGCGCCACCACTGAGGGCCTGCACCAGCGACCCCACCAGACCGGCAGCCAGGGGCGACTCAAACAGCACCGGGCATTCGACGGTACTGATCTTGCGCGACTTCAAACGGCTCAACGCGCGCTCGGCGGCGTAGCGGCCAATTGCATGCGGCGACGCCAGCGCATCCGGGTGGCGCTGCGAGCTGTACCAGGCATCGCGCTGCATGTCCTTGCCCTTGCCGGCAATCGGCGACACCGACATGGAGTGGCGCGAGCTGGCATAGCCACCGCGAAACCCGTGCGTGTGGGCACTGAAAAAATGCGATTGCTGGGCCGACACGGCCGCACCCTCGCTGTTGGTGATTTTCTTGCTGGTGGCCAGGGCTGCCGCCTCGCACTCCAGCGCCAGGCGCATGGCCTCTTCGCTGGTGATGGCCCACGGAAAAAACAGATCCAGATCGCGCTCCCGGTCGGCCACTGGCGCAATGTCCTCCAAGGCCGGCAGGCTGGCAAACGGGTCTTCCGCAGTAAAGCGGGCAATGTCGTAGGCAGCGCGCACGGTCTGCTTGATGGCATCTTCCGAAAAGTCTGAGGTGCTGGCATTGCCACGGCGTTGCCCCACATACACCGTTACGCCCAGGGACTTGTCGCGGTTGCGCTCGACGTTTTCCAACTCGCCATTGCGCACCGACACACTCAGACCGCAGCCTTCGGACACTTCGGCGCCGGCGTCGGTTGCCCCCAGCTTCTTCGCCTGCGCGAGTGCGCTATCCACCAGCGACTCAAAAAATGGGCGGCTGTAGGCGAAGCCGCTGTCAGCGGGTTTGGTCGCGGGGGTGCCGCTGGCGGCAGTCTGGGAGGGGGAATGGGGGTTCGTCATAGCGGAGGCTATGATACCGGGGCTTATGAGTAAACTAAAAAAAGGCTATTTCGTCAAAGGCAAGTTCGTGACCGAAGGCAGCGAACTGGATCTGGAGCTCAAACGCGAGCTCAAGGGCACTGACGAGAAAAGCCGCACCGACCTGAAGCGCGAAAGCACCGAACTGCAGAAGCTGGGTGAAGACCTGTTGACGCTGCGCGCGGAGCTGCTGGAACGCCTCCAACTTCCCGACAAACTGCTGGAAGCCCTGGCCGAATACAAACGCATCACCAACTTCGAGGGACGCCGCCGCCTGATGCAGTTCATCGGCAAGCGTATGCGTCAACTGGAGCCGGACACCCACGAGGCCATCCGCAAGGCGCTGGTGGAACAGCACACGCCCTCGGCACTGGAAACGCAGACCCTGCACGCCGCCGAACAATGGCGTGACCGCCTGATTGCCGACGACGATGCACTGGGCCAGTGGGTCAACACCTGCCCGACGAGCGACGTACAACAGTTGCGCGCCCTGATCCGCCAGGCACGCAAGGATGCCAAGCCCGAGAAGCCGGGAGAGGCCGTACGCCATGGCCGCTCCTACCGCGACATCTTCCAGATCGTGCGTGAGCACCTGATGCACCCGGACGATGGCTCCGACCAGGCCACGCTGGATGGCCTGCCCCACAATCCCGGAGCCGATGCGTGAGCGACGCCAATGCCCTGCCGCCGCTGGAAGCGGTCAGGATCGGCATCGTCTCCATCAGCGACCGTGCCTCCAGCGGCGTCTATGATGACAAAGGCCTGCCGGCGCTGAAGGACTGGCTGGGCCGCGCCCTGCAAAACCCGTTGACCTTTGAAGCGCGCCTGATTCCCGATGAAGCCCCCACCATCAGCGCCACGCTGATCGAACTGGCGGACGCCGGCTGCAGCCTGGTGCTGACCACCGGCGGCACCGGCCCGGCGCTGCGCGACGTGACGCCCGAGGCCACGCTGGCCGTGGCGCACAAGGAGATGCCCGGTTTTGGCGAAGAGATGCGGAGAATCAGCCTGGCATTCGTGCCCACAGCGATCCTGTCGCGCCAGGTGGCGGTGATCCGGGGCAGTAGTCTGATCATCAACCTGCCCGGGCAGCCCAAGGCAATTGCGGAAACCCTGGAAGGCCTGAAAGATGCCGACGGCGTGCAACGGGTCAACGGCATCTTTGCCGCCGTGCCCTATTGCATCGACCTGATCGGTGGACCGTACCTGCAAACGGTGGACACCGTGTGCAAGGCGTTCAGGCCCAAGACGGCGATCCGGGCGTTTGCTACTTCCCAACCAGCTGGTTAAGCCGCTCGGCTTCGAAGCATTCCTTGCGGGCGGCGTCGCCCGGTACACAGTCGGAACTGGTCACGCCGTTGTCCCGCTGGGCCGACAGGGTTTCAATCGCCTTCCACAGCAGCGCGATCTGGTGTTCCTGGCCGGATGCGGAATCGATCAGGCCTCGCAGCGCCTGGCTCACCGGGTCATCTTCCTGTGTGATGCCATAGGCGGTGAACTTGGGCTCGGAGTGCGTCACATCCGCGCTCTCACCGGTCTTGCTGGGAATGATGCGTGCCGGAATGCCAACCGCCGTGGCTCCCGCCGGAACCGGCTTGATGACAACCGCGTTGGAGCCGATCTTGGCGCCGTCGCCCACCACAAAGCCGCCCAACACCTTGGCGCCGGCGCTGACCACCACATCCTTGCCCAGCGTGGGATGGCGCTTGGTTCCCTTGTAGAGCGACGTGCCGCCCAGCGTCACCCCCTGGTAGATGGTGCAGCCGTCGCCAATCTCGGCGGTCTCGCCCACCACCACGCCCATGGCATGGTCGAAGAACACGCGGTCGCCGATGGTGGCGCCGGGGTGGATCTCGATGCCCGTGGCCCAGCGCGCCAGGTGCGAAATGAAGCGCCCCAGCCACTTGAACCCGTGGTTCCAACACCAGTGCGCCGGACGGTGCAGGACGATGGCGTGCAGGCCGGGGTAGCAGGTCAGCACCTCCCAGGTGCTGCGGGCGGCCGGGTCACGGTCCAGAATGCACTGGATGTCGGAGCGTATGCGGGCAAACATGCGGCTGAGTCTACCCGTTGCGGGAAGAACTTGACTGCAGAATGGCCTTGGCGATGCCGCGCAGAATGTGGATCTCTTCCTGCGTCACACCGCCCCGATTGAAGAGTTGATTGAGCCGCGGCATCAGCTTCTTGGGTGCTGCCGGGTCCAGGAAACCCAGGCCCACCAGGGCCTGCTCCAGATGGGTGAGCATGCCTGCCACCTGCGCCGCGTCGGCCATCGCACTGACTGGCTGATCCTGCACCGCTTCAACGGGTGAGGCTCCGGCAAAGCCACCCAACGCCAGGCGCCACTCATAGGCCACGACCTGCAGCGCCGCGCCCAGGTTCAGCGAGCCAAACTTCGGATTACTTGGAATGCTCAGGCAGACGTGGCAGCGGTACACGTCTTCATTGCGCATGCCGAAGCGCTCCGATCCGAACAGGAAGCCAACCCCCTGCTGCAGCCCACCATTTGAAGCCAAATCACCTTCCAGCCCTCGTGGAGTGTGCGTGAGCTGCTGCGATTTTGATAGCACTTCAAAATGCGGGCGCGGCGCCACCGTGGGTGGACCGAAGTCACGTGGCGTCATCGCCGTGGCGCACAGGTGGGTGATGCCGTCCAGCGCCTCGTCGAGCGTGTCCACCACCCGGCACTTCTCCAGCACATCCAGCGCACCGCTGGCACGCTGGATGGTTTCCTCGCGGCGCAGCACATTGGCCCAACGCGGCGCCACCAGCACCAGGTCGTCAAAGCCCATGGTTTTCATGGCGCGCGCCGCAGCGCCCACATTGCCGGCATGGCTGGTGTTGATGAGGATGAATCGGGTTTGCATGGGACGCGGTAAAATCCGCATATTGTCGCCGCCTGCATCGCCAGTCGGTCCTAACAGTTCTTCACCACAATCTATGTCGTCCAATCTGCACCCCATGATCAACGTGGCCGTCAAGGCCGCGCGCGCCGCCGGTTCCATCATCAACCGCGCCGCACTCGATATCGAATCGGTCCGCGTCTCCCAGAAGCAGGCCAACGACTTCGTCACCGAGGTGGACCACGCTGCAGAGCAGGCGATCATTGAGACCCTGCTGACCGCCTACCCCGGCCACGGCATCTGGGCCGAAGAAAGCGGGCGCGAACATGGCGCCAAGGATTCCGAATTCGTCTGGATCATCGACCCGCTGGACGGCACCACCAACTTCATCCACGGCCTGCCCGTCTACTGCGTCAGCATTGCGCTGGCCGTCAAGGGCAAGATCGAACAGGCCGTGGTGTACGACCCCACCCGCAACGACCTATTCACCGCCACCAAGGGCCGGGGCGCCTACCTCAATGACCGCCGCATCCGGGTCTCCAAGCGCGTGAACCTGAAGGATGCGCTGATCTCCACCGGGTTCCCGTTCCGCCCGGGCGACAACTTTGCCAGCTACCTGTCCATGATGGGCGACGTCATGCAGCGCACGGCCGGCCTGCGCCGCCCCGGTGCCGCAGCGCTGGACTTGGCTTACGTGGCAGCCGGCTACACCGAAGGCTTTTTCGAAACCGGCCTGCAGCCCTGGGATGTGGCGGCGGGCTCCCTGCTGGTGACCGAGGCGGGCGGTCTGGTGGGCAACTTCACCGGTGAAGCCGAGTTTCTGGAGCAGCAGGAGTGCCTGGCCGGCAACCCGCGCATCTACGGACAGCTCATCGGCATCGTGGGCAAGTACAGCAAGTTTGCCAGCGCCGGCGAGAAAGCCGCCGTGCGTCAGTCCGCCGAGAGCTGAAGCGCTTCCACCGGAACCGGGCGGCCGAAGAAGTAACCCTGGAAGGCCTTGCAGCCGCAGCGCAGCAGAAAATCGCGCTGTCCGGCGGTCTCCACACCTTCGGCCACCACGCTCAGATCCAGACTGCGCGCCAGACTCAGGATGGTGCGGGCAATGGCCGCATCGTTGGGGTCCACCAGCACATCGCGCACAAAGGACTGGTCGATCTTGAGCTGGTCCAGCGGCAGGCGCTTGAGGTAGGACAGCGATGAATACCCGGTGCCAAAGTCATCCAGCGCGAAGTTCACGCCAATGGAGCGCAACTCGCCCATCTTGACGATGACCTCCTCAAAGTCACTGAGCAGCATGCTTTCGGTCAGCTCCAGCTTCAGCCGGTAGGGGTTGGCACCGCTGACGCGCAACAGTTCCAGCAGTTGCGGCGTGAATTCCGGGTGGCGGAACTGGCGTGCGCTGACGTTGACCGCAATGGTGAGACTGCGGGTGGCGGCGGCCCCGTTCCAGGCCACCAATTGCGCGCATGCCGCGGAGAGCACCCACTGCCCCAGGGGAATGATCAAGCCGGCCTGCTCCGCCACGGGAATGAATTCCACAGGCGGAACCAGGCCGCGCGTTGGATGGCGCCAGCGCAGCAGGGCCTCCACACCAGTGATCTTGCCGTCTTCATCCACCACCGGCTGGTAATGCAGCAGGAATTCATCCTGATCCATGGAATGGCGCAGGTCAGCCTCCATGGCCGCACGCGCACTGGCGGCGGCCTGCATCACCGGGTCGAAGAAACGCAGTGTGTTGCGCCCCGCCGCCTTGGACTGGTACATGGCCAGATCGGCCCGCTGCAACAGTTCATCCACACTCTGCCGCTGGTCATGGAACAGGGCCACGCCGATGCTGGGCGAGCTGTGGTGGGCCTGGCCTTCCAGATCAAACTGCTGATTCAGCGAAAGCAGCACCTTCTTGCCGACCGCTTCGGCCTGCGCCGCGCCTTCCAACTCGGTCGCGCCGATCTCTTCCAGCATCACCACAAACTCGTCACCACCCAGGCGCGCCACCGTGTCCACGCCACGCACGCAGTCCGACAGCCGTGCAGCCACCTGCTTGAGCAACTCATCACCCATGTGGTGCCCGCGCGTGTCGTTAAGCGCCTTGAAGTTGTCCAGGTCGATGAACAGCAGGGCACCAAAGCAGGAATGGCGCGCACAGGCAGCGATGGCCTGGCTGAGCCGGTCCATCAGCAAGCGCCGGTTGGGCAGACTGGTCAAGGGGTCGAAGAATGCCAGGCGTTCGATGTCGGCTTCCGCCTGCTTGCGCGCGCTGATCTCCCGCCCTGTGCCACGGTAACCCTTGAACGTGCCGTTGTCGTCATAAATGGGGGATCCACTGATGGACACCCACATCAGGGAGCCATCGCCGCGCGCGCGCTGCATCTGGAAGTCGTGGAACACCTCATGCGCCTCCACCGCCCGTCGGTGCTCCGCCCATTGCGCAGGGCTGACGCCCTGCACGCCGGAATCCCAACGCGTCGCGCCGATGTAACTCCCGGGCGGCATGGCCCGCGTGGCCTCGTGCTCGCCGTCGAACCGGATAAAACGGAACTGCGCGTCCTGTTCCCAATACCAGTCCGAACTGAGCTCCGTGAGGGCCCGGAAACGCTCCTCGCTGCGCCGGGTGGCGGCCAGTTGGTCGGCAGCGGCCTGCAGCGCGGCCCGCTCACCGGTGATGTCCTGCACGATGCCGAACTCGGCCTTGACCACGCCGTGCTCAACCTGGCGCTGCAGGCGTGAGCGCAACCAGATCGTGTTGCCATCCGGGCGACACCAGCGGTATTCGACAATCTCGCCATCCATGCGCTTGAGCGCCCGCTTGACGATGGCCCGGTCCTCCTCCAGCACGCCTTTCAGGTGGTCTCCGATGGGTGCCAGGGGCGCGTTGCCCAGATGTCCGATCTCACAGTAACCCTGGGACAGATGCACCATGGGATCGCCCGGGTAGACCACCCAGTAGCCCACCTTCGCCACGGACTCGGTCATCTGGTGCAGCGTGACCTGGCGGTTCAGCTTTTCATTGGCCTGCTCCAGCGCCTGTTCGCCGGCATGCACGGCCGCCTGGGCCATGCGCATGGCCGTGACGTCACGCAAATAGAACAGGTAGTACGACTCACCCTGCACCACGATCTGGACCGCACTGATGCACATCAGGCGGTGCACGCCCTCCTCGTTCAGCAGTGTCACGTCCATGTCCCGCACAACGCCGCCGCTTGCCAGTGGCCGCAACAACTGATCACGGGCGTCCTCGTCCGGCCACAGGCCGAATTCCATCGCCGTGTGCCCCACCACCCGGTGACGCGGATAGCCCGTGAGCTGCAGCCATTCGTCGTTGACATCGACCATGATGCTGTCACGCACGCGGGTCAGCGCCATGGCCTCCGGGCTATGGGCAAACAGGGCCTGGTACAGGGGGCTTACCTGGGCAGGACTCACGCCGGCATCCCCGGCACCCACGCCGACGGAAGAGGGATCGTCGTGTGGAAGATCAGGCACGGTCGGCTTTCAGTGAACCGGAACGGCCTCTTGGCGCCGTGCGTCGAAGCAGAACACCCGGTCGCGCCCGGCATTCTTGGCGGCATAGAGCGCCTGGTCGGCATGGTGCACCACTGAGTCCGGGGATTCATGGGACCCGGGCACACCCGCGTACACGCCGGCGCTGACCGTCACAATCGATCGGCCCAGATTGTCTTCATGCTGCATTCCGAGTTCACGCAGCTTTTGCAGGATGTCGCGCGCCACCCGCGCCGCGCCGGCATCGTCGGTATCGGGCAGGATGGCCACCAGCTCTTCGCCGCCATAGCGCGCAACCAGATCCCGGGGCCTGCGGCACACGGTCCTGACCACTTCAGCCACGGCACGCAGGCAACGGTCTCCCGCCGGGTGGCCATAGCGGTCGTTGAATTGCTTGAATTGGTCGATATCCAGCATGACCAGGCCCAGCGACGAGCCCGTGCGGCTGGCAGCACGCATTTCCGCAGCCATGGACTCGTCAAAAAAGCGCCGGTTGCCAATGCCGGTCAACGCGTCGATGTGGACCAGATCACTCATGCGATCCGCATGCGCCTTCAGCAGGCGCTCCCGCGCGACTGTGGGCGACACGTCCGCAATCTGGACCAGTATGTAACGCTGGCCGGCCGCCGCAGCGTCGGTCGGTCCCATGGGAACAATGTGAATCGACTGGCGCAGCAAATTGTCGGTCATCACGGTTGCCGCAGGCGCGTACAGCGGAAACGGCGACGGATGCAGCGTCTGGGACAACAGCGCGGGAAACCCGGAGCGCATGGCCTTGATCAGGGCCCGCTCGAAATGCCCGCCCTGCAACACCGGGAACACGTCCCGGACCCCTTGCCCGGTGATGTCTTCAGCGGTGACGCGGGCACGCAGCAGAAACCACTTGTTGGCAAAGACAATGTTGGACTGTGCATCCAGCAGCAACAGGCCGGACGGCGTATTCGAAAGCACCCAATCCAGCCAGACTGGCAGTGGCGACGAGGGCGGCGTTTGGGTCTTTCCTGGACTCATTCCATGGACTCAATAAATGCGGCGATCTTTTTTTCGAGGGCCTCGCTGGAGGCCACGTCCAACAAGAACACCAGGTAACCCTGTACTTGCCGTGAGGCAATTTTAAAGTTGATCTGCAGGCTCAGTATCGGGTCGTCCGGGTCATCATCGGTATAGAGCACATCCACGGCCCGCCCCAGTTCCACCTGCGGCAGGGAGCCCTCAAACTCGATGAGCAACATGTCGGCCACGCTGGCAACGACCGAATTGAGCAGGATGTTGCCAATCTCGGCCAGGGACTCCTGCTCCATCTCGCTCAGCTGGGCCAGCGGCACGTCGTCGCCCACCATCAGCTGCACCAGCTGCAGGCTCTTTTCCACCGGAAACATGAGCAGGGCTTCCGTATTCACGGATCCGGAAAACGCCTGGCGAACCGCGCAAATCCGGTTCGAGCCGCGCGCCTCCAGCCGCTCGGTAATTTCCCTTTTGGACAGTTCCTCGACCTTGGGGGCCGACAGTTGCACCTCTTCACCAGCCAGTTCACTCAGTGCCAGCGCGGCCTGCCCCACCCCGTGGTTGAAGATCTCCGCCAGCGCATCCAGTTCCAGCACCGAAAGCCTCATGGTTTTTCCAGGAAGTAATCGATGGCCTGCTGCATGGATGCCTGGGTTACCGGCTTCTGCACGAATTTCGCAGCCAGCTGTTGGGCCTTCTCCCGGCTGCTACCCTGGATGTTGGCCGTCAGGATGACGATCCTGACCTTCTGGTCGATCTGGCGAATCCGCTCAGCGGCCTCGAATCCGCTGATTCCGGGCATGTTCACATCCATGGTGATGTAATCCGGCCGCTCGATGGGCACCATGGCGACGGCTTCATCGCCGCTGGCAGCCTCCACCACTTCCCAACCGGGCTGCATGACCGCCAGGCGGCCGCGAATCATCATGCGGGAAACGCTGCTGTCATCAACAACAAGTAATTTGGGTTTCAACGACGGTGCTCCTGCTGTTCTTCTTGCCGGCGCCCCGCCACGAATCGTGGTCACGGCGCCAAAAGTAAGAGCGTAGCACCGATTGCGCCCCGTCCTGCGCAAAAAACAGGCAATCAGGACAGGCGCTTGTCCAGCCAATGGTCCACGGAAACAGGACCCGGGCCTCTGGCCATCAGGAGCAGCAGCACGGCGATCCAGGTGCCGTGGGTGGCATAGCCGTCCGGGTAGACCAGCAACTGGATGGTCAAGGTCATCACCAACAGGGCCAGCGCCGAAAATCGCGTGGCCAGGCCGAACAACAGCAGCACGGGAAACACGTGCTCGCCCACTGCGGCCAACGTGGCGGCCACTTCCGGGGACAACAGCGGCAGCCGGTACTCCTCCGCAAACAACGCAACCACCCCGTCCGACAAGTGCGGCCACCCCAGATGGACATTGCCGCTGACGATGTCCACCGCAAAACCCTGGACCTTGGTCTGGCCCGATTTCCAGAACACTGCCGCGATGGAAAACCGGCCCACCAGCACGATCAGCGCCTCCGGAATGCGCCGGAACCATGCCGGGCCGTGAATGAAAAACCGAAGAAATGGGGGCATGGGCATGGTGTCTCGCAAGTCGAACAGAATCGGCCACCGCGCCAGGCAGTGGGACAGGACAACACGGCGCAAGCGCCCTGTTGCCCCTTTGGTCGTGCCAGCGGGCCAATCCTTACACCATCGCCGCCGAGCGGTGCGAGTGCGCGGAGCCCCGAGCGGCCCGAACACCGCATCGACCAGAGAAAACCGGTCGCAGGCCAAGAACGGCCCGTCCGGCGCCGGCGATGTCGGACAATCGGGGCCATCACGCACAAAGGAAGACGGCACCTGCCCGCTATGGCACCGATGCAAGACGACAAGAATCTCCCCCCCAGCCCACCCAACGCGCTGGCGGATCACACCCCCATGATGCAGCAGTACCTGGGCCTCAAGGCACAGTACCCAGACACGCTGCTGTTCTACCGCATGGGCGACTTCTACGAGATGTTCTACGCCGACGCCGAGAAAGCCGCGCGCCTGCTGGACATCACGCTCACCACGCGCGGCCATTCGGCCGGGCAGCCCATCTCCATGGCAGGCGTGCCCTTCCATGCGATGGAAGGCTACCTCGCCAAGCTGATCCGCCACGGCGAGTCCGTCGCGATTTGCGAACAGGTGGGCGAGGTGACGGGCAAGGGCCCGGTCGAGCGCAAAGTGGTGCGCATCGTCACACCCGGCACGCTGGTGGATGCCGAGCTGCTGAGCGAAAAGTCCGAATCCGTGCTGATGGCCGTGCACCAGGGCCCGCGCAACCGCTGCGGCCTGGCTTGGCTGAGCGTCACGCAGGGCGTGGTTCACCTGGCCGAGTGCACGCCCGACGCGGTGCCAGAGTGGGTGGCACGGGTCAGCCCCAGCGAACTGGCCTACAGTGCCGGCATCACCCAGACATTCGAGGACCGCCTGAAACGCCTGCGGTTGGGAACCAGCGGCACCAGCGCCCTCTACACCACCGCGCGCCCGGAGTGGCAGTTTGACGCGGCACTGGGCCAGCGCAAACTGCTGGATTCGCTGCAGGCCGCCAGCCTGGCGAGCTGGAATGCGCAGGACCTGCCGTTGGCGCACGCCGCCTGCGCCGCGCTGCTGGGCTATGCCGAACACACGCAGGGCCGCGCGCTGACCCACATCAGCGCCGTGCAGGTGCAGCGCGACGACGAACTGATCGACCTGCCCCCCACCACCCGGCGCAACCTGGAACTGGTGCAAACGCTACGCGGCGAGGACTCCCCCACCTTGTTTTCACTGCTGGACACCTGCATGACCGGCATGGGCAGCCGCATGCTCAAAAGCTGGCTGCTGGCACCCCGGCGTGACCGCGCCCAGGCCCAGGCGCGGCTGGATGCCATTGCCGCGCTGAAGGGCGGCACGCTGCAGAGCTCCACCCTGGCACTGTGGCAGGGCCTGCGCCTGCAACTCAAGGGCAGCGCCGATGTGGAGCGCATCACCGCCCGCACCGCGCTGCGCCAGGTGCGTCCGCGCGAACTCGTCGCGCTGGTCAACACGCTACAAAAAACAGAGCAGCTTGCGCAATCCCTGCGGGGGCTGGAGGCCTATTTGGCCAATATCGGCTCGGACCTGCAGCCACCTCCGGCCTGCGCCGCCCTGCTGCTGCAGGCCATCGCCCCGGAACCGGCCGCGCTGGTACGTGACGGCGGCGTGATTGCCAGCGGCTTTGACGCCGAGCTGGATGAGCTGCGCGCCATCCAGACCAACTGCGACGGCTTCCTGCTGGACCTGGAGGTGCGCGAGAAAGCCCGCACCGGCATCCCCAATCTGCGGGTGCAGTTCAACAAGGTGCACGGCTTCTACATCGAAGTGTCCACCGGCCAGGCCGACAAGGTGCCCGACGATTACCGACGCCGCCAGACGCTGAAGAACGCCGAACGTTTCATCACGCCGGAACTGAAGGCCTTCGAGGACAAGGCCCTCTCCGCCCAGGAGCGCGCGCTGGCCCGGGAAAAGTGGCTGTTCGAGCAAGTGCTGGACCAGTTGCAGGCCTTCGTGCCCATGCTGACCCGCACCGCGCGTGCGCTGGCCGCGCTGGACGCGCTGTGCACGCTGACCGAGCGCGCGCTGACGCTGGACTGGTGCGCGCCGCAGTTCGCCGTGGAGCCCTGCATCGACATCACGCAGGGCCGCCACCCGGTGGTGCAGGCGCGGCTGGCCGAATTGAGCAGCGGCGCCTTCATCGCCAACGACACGCGACTGGGCCCCAAGCAGCGGCTGCAGATCATCACCGGCCCCAACATGGGCGGTAAGTCCACCTACATGCGCCAGGTGGCGCTGATCGTGTTGCTCGCCAGCATTGGCAGCCATGTGCCGGCACAGAGCTGCCGGCTGGGCCCGATTGATGCCATCCACACCCGCATCGGCGCGGCCGACGACCTGGCCAACGCCCAATCCACCTTCATGCTGGAGATGACCGAGGCCGCGCAAATTCTGCACGCGGCCACGCCGCACAGCCTGGTGTTGATGGACGAAATTGGCCGCGGCACCAGCACCTTTGACGGCCTGGCGCTGGCCAGCGCGATTGCCACGCAGTTGCACGACAAGACCCAGGCCTTCACGCTGTTCGCCACGCACTACTTCGAGCTGACCGAGTTCCCGGCCAGCCACCACCAGGCGCTCAACGTGCATGTGAGCGCCACCGAGTCGGGTCGCGACATCGTGTTCCTGCACGAAATCCAGAGCGGCCCCGCCAGCAAGAGCTACGGCATCCAGGTGGCGCGCCTGGCAGGCATGCCCGCTGCGGTGCTCAACCAGGCCCGCCACACTCTGGCCGCGCTGGAGGCACAGGCCACCGAAGCGCAGGCGCAGGTGGACCTGTTCGCCGCCGCACCTGCTATTGAAACAGTAGCTGCCAGCGCACTGGATACGAGGCTTGCGGCAATAAACCCCGATGCACTCAGCCCCCGGGAGGCACTGGAGGCGCTGTACCAGTTGAAAGCCTTGGCAGGCCCGGTCTGATCACGCAGAATCCAGCCATGAACAAACGGGATTTCATCACCTGGGTCGGCGGCAGTGCCGTGGCCTTGGGTTTGCCGGCGCGCGCAGCAACCGCCCTGCGCATGGGGTATTTTGAGAAGTACGCCCCCTTCAGCCAACGCAACGACAGCGGTGAGATGACAGGGGCCCTCATCGAGGGGGTGGAGCTGGTCGGCAGCGCCTGCGGCCTTGAATTCGAACACTTCGGCTACCCGTGGGCCCGCGCGCAAGTCATGGTGGAGCGCGGCGAGCTGGATGGCTTTTGCACGGTCCGCACCCAGGATCGCCAGCGCTATGCGGATTTCTGCGGCACGCCCATCGTCAGCGTCGAATACGGCATCTTTCACCGTGCCGACGACGCGCGGCCCCTGGCGGTGCGCAGTGTGGAAGACCTGCGCGCCCTGCGCCAGGGCACCTACCTGGGCAGCGGCTACACCAAGGCCAACCTGGAGCACGAGCGCATGCAATACGACAAGGACGAAGAATCCATCCTTCGCCGTTTGGCAAATGGCAGCCTGGATACCTTCGTCGAGGCGGAAATCGGCATGCAGACCAAGCTCAGGGAACTGGGCCTGGGTGATCGCATCCGCTTTACCCCAGCGACCTTCCTGCCCAAGGCGGATTTCTGCTTTGGCCTGCGCCACAGCCACGCGGATGTGGCCAGGATCATTCCCCGCATGGAGGCGGCCACGCTGGCGGCCCGCAAGGCGGGTACCTTGCAGGCCATCCTGGCCAAATACCGGTAACGCCGTCGACGGCACCGGCCATGGCCGGTGGTCGTGCGCCCTTTACACTCTAGGGAATTCCCTAGCCATACCGATAGCCAATGACCTACTGCGTCGCCATCAAACTCAACGCCGGACTGGTGTTCCTCTCCGATTCCCGCACCAATGCCGGGCTGGACCAGATCAGCACCTTCCGCAAGATGATCGTCTACGAAAAGCCGGGCGACCGCTTCATGGTGCTGCTGTCCGCCGGCAACCTGAGCATCTCGCAATCCGTGCGCGAGATCCTGCAAATCGAGAAGCTCAAGGACTTTGATGCCGACGAAGGCATCACCATCTGGAATGCCAAGAGCATGTTCGACGCCGCGCGCGTGCTGGGCTCTGCCATCCGCAAGGTGCAGGAGCGCGATGGCGCGGCACTCAAGGCATCCGGGGTGGATTTCAACGTGTCGCTGATCTTTGGCGGCCAGATCCAGGGTGAAGGCATGCGCCTGTTCCAGGTGTATTCGGCCGGCAATTTCATCGAAGCCACGCCCGAGACGCCCTACTTCCAGGTCGGCGAATCCAAATACGGCAAGCCGGTGCTGGACCGCGTCATCACGCCCCGCACCCCACTGGACGAGGCTGCCAAGTGCGCGCTGGTGTCCATGGACTCCACGCTCAAGTCCAACCTGTCGGTGGGCCTGCCGCTGGACATGGTGGTTTACGAGGTCAACCAGTTCCAGACCGACCGCGTGGTCTGCATCGACGAGAACAACCCCTACTTCAAGATGCTGCACGACAGTTGGGGCCAGAAACTGCGCGAGGTGTTTGACAGCATCGAGGACCCGATGTGGGACGGCGGCCAGACCGCGGTACCCCTGATGATGGGTGCCACACGCAGCCTGCCGCTCAAGAAAATCTCCACGCCGCAGGAAAAGCTGATCTGACCATGTCGGTCATCGTCTTTTCCCACGCCAACAGTTTTCCGGCCAGCACCTACCGGGTGCTGTTCAAGGACCTGCGCAGCCGCGGCTACACCGTCAAGGCCGTGGAAAAGTTTGGCCATGACCCGCGCTACCCGGTCAGCAACAACTGGCCGCAGGTGGTGCAACAGTTGGTCGACTTCACACAAGGAATCGTTGCAAAAACCGGATCACCGGTGTGGCTGGTTGGCCACTCACTGGGCGGGTTTCTGAGCCTGATGGCGGCTTCGCGCCACCCCGAGCTGGCGCGTGGCGTGGTGCTGATTGACTCGCCGATTCTGGGCGGCTGGCGTTCCGCTGCCGTGGGCATGATGAAGACCACGCAGATGTTTGGCTCGCTCTCACCCGGCGCGGTGAGCCAGCGCCGCCGCAACAACTGGCCGTCGGTGGAAGCGGCCTTTGAACACTTTCGCCACAAGAAGGCCTTTGCGAAATGGGATGCAGCCGTGCTGATGGATTACGTGACGCACGGTACCCAGGAAGTCGATGGCAAACGCGTGCTGAGCTTTGACCGGCATGTCGAGACCCAGTTCTACAACACGCTTCCGGACAACCTGGAGCAGTTGCTGGCCCGCCACCCGCTCAAATGCCCGGCCAGCTTCATCGGCGGCCTGGCGTCACATGAAATGAAGCAGGTGGGCATGGCCATGACGGAGCGCATCACCCGTGGCCGCGCCATGATGCTTGACGGCAGCCACCTGTTCCCGATGGAAAAACCGGCCGCCACGGCTGCCGCCATTGAGGCCTCATTGCGCAATATGGCCTCCGAAAGCCAGAAATAGGCTGGTTTTCCGGCCATTTGGCAAAAGCAGGGCTAAAGCCCCGCTAAAAACTGCACGATAAAAGACAAAGCCGGTACTATCGTTTCCATCCGGCAGACGCGGGGTCGTGATTCCATCGGCAGTGCGCGTGGTCGACTTAGGCAACCTCATACCCATACAACCGTGTTTGCATTTCTATTTGTCCTCGCAGCCATTGACGTCGTTGTCAAGGTACGCGATCGCAACGACGGTTCGTCGGATGCCACGCCAGCGACCAGCACGTCGCCCACAACAACGCCCACCAGCGCCGCTCCCAGCCTGACCACCGCACAACTCGCGGCCATGGGCACGGCCGAGATTGCCGCCCTGACCACCACCCAGGTCGCGGCCCTGACCAGCGACCTGATTGGTGTGCTGACCTCTACCCAGGTAACCGCACTGGAAACGGCGGACGTGGCCGCGCTGAGCACGGCGGCCATTGCCGCCCTGAACTCCGACCAGATCCAGGCCCTGACCACCGACCAGATCGTCGCGCTGACCACGGGCCAGGTGCGCGCCATCGAAACCGCCGACTTCGGCGCGCTGCGCACAGACCAGATCGCCGCACTGGCAACCCGTGACATTGCCGCACTGACCACGGCCCAGATCCATGCGCTGACCAACGACCAGATTGCCGCACTGACCACGGCCCAGATCCGTGCATCGACCACCGGCCAGCTCAGCTCACTAACCACCAGTGATGTGGCTGCGCTGGGCACCGTGGTCATCGGTTCACTGAGCACCGCGGCCATCAATGCCCTGAGCACCGACGCCTTCGCAGCCTTGGGTACCGAACAGATCGCGGCCCTGACCACGGAACAGTTCGGCGCGCTGGCGACGAAACAGGTAGCCGCCCTCTCCACCGCCCAGGTGGCTGCCATTGAGACCGCAGACATTGCGGCCCTGAGCACAGCCGGCATCGTGGCCCTGAGCACCAGCGACATCGTCGCGCTGAATACGGACCAGATCCGTGCGCTCGCAACGCGCCAGGTGGCAGCTATCGAAACCCGCGATGTGGCGGTACTGACGTCGGCCCAAATCGCTGCACTGACCAGCAGCCAGATGGCGGCATTGGGCAGCGCGCAAATGGGTGCACTGGGAACTGCGGCCATTGGAGCACTGAGTACAACCGCCGTCGGCGCTCTCAGCACGGGCGCCATCGCATCGCTTGGCACTGCCGCCATAGCGGCACTGACGACCGGCCAGATTGCGGCCATGACCACGGCACAGGCCGCATCGCTGACCACCGCCCAGATCGATGCCTTGGGTGCGGCGCAGATCGCAGCCATTCCGACGGCCGACATCGCCGCCCTGAGCACCGCCGCCATCGTCGCCTTGAACACCGAGGATGTTGCCGGACTCAGCACCGCCCAGATCGCCGCCCTGACCACCAAGCAGATCCCTTCCATCGAAACGCGCGACATCGCAACCCTGAGCAGCGCGCAGGTCGCCGCACTGTCCACCGCGCAGTTGGCCGCATTGACAACGGCGCAGATGGCGGCCCTGACTGCCAGCGGTGCGTTGACCGTGACCCAGTTGCCACCCTCGGGCATTGCCGGTCTGTCCACCGCCACCATTGCGGCCCTGAGCACCAGCCAGATCGCCGGACTCAGTTCCGACCAGATTGGCGCACTGACTTCGGTCCAGGCAGCCGCATTGAGCACCGACCAGGTCGCCGCCATTGAAACCGCTGACATTGGCGCGTTGAGCACGGCGGCCATCGTGGCGCTGAATACCGCGGACTTTGCGGTACTGAACACCGACCAGGTTGCGGCACTGGGCACGGCGCAGATTGCCGCCATCGAGACCCGCGATCTGGTGGTGTTGAACACCGATCAGGTTGGCGCACTGACTGCCAGCCAGATCGGCGCATTGACGCCCGCACAAATGGCCGCTCTGACCAGCAGCGGCGCACTGACCATTGCCAACCTCAGCCCGGCCACCATCGCCGGCCTGTCCACCAACGCCATCGCGGCCCTGTCCACCAGCGAGGTGGCCACACTGACCACCGACCAGATCGCCGCATTGACCAGCGATCAGATCGTTGCCCTGACCACCGCCGGAGTCAAGGCATTGACGACGGACCAGGTCGGCGCCCTGAACGCCAGCCAGCTTGGCGCCCTCGAAACACGGGACGTGGCCGTGCTGACCACCGACCAGATTGGCGCACTGTCCACCAACCAGCTGGGGGCCCTGGGCACGGCACAGGTAGGCGCCTTGAACACCGCAGACGTCCGGGCACTGGGCGTGACCGGCATTGCCGCGCTGAACACTGCGGCCATCGCAGCGCTGTCCACCTCCGGCATCGGAGCACTGTCCACCGATCAGATCGTGGCAATGGACTCCAGCCAGATCGCCGCACTCAAGGCCAGCCAGATTGCGGCATTGGGAAGCGATCAGGTTGCCGCCATCGAAATTGCCGATATGCCCGGCCTGGGCACGGCCGCCATCGTGGCGCTGAGCACCGCCGCCGTGAAGGCGCTGACCACCGACCAGATGGTGGCACTCTCCGCCCAACAACTGGCCGCAATGGAGTCGCGTGACGTGGCCGTGTTGGGTAGCCAGCAGGTTGCCGCGTTGACGACGGCGCAGTTGGCCTCCTTGGGGTCCTCCCAGATCGCCGCCCTGAACACTGCGGGCATCGTGGCCCTGGGTACCAACGGTGTCGGTGCATTGGGAACCGCAGCGTTGACCGCGCTGGGTACCGCCAGCACGGCGGCACTGACGACCGACCAGATCGTGGCCTTGAACACGGCCCAGGTGGCCGCGCTCAAGACCAGCCAGATCGCCGCGCTGACCACCGCACAGGTTGCAGCCATGGAGACTGCCGACCTTGCCGCCCTGGGAACCGGCGCCATCGCGGCGCTCACCACCGCTGGCGTCAAGGCACTGACCACCAACCAGATGGCAGCCCTTGGCACCAACCAGATACCGGCCATCGAGACACGCGACCTGGCAGTGCTGACCAGCGCCCAGGTGGGGGCCATGTCGACCGACCAGATCAACGCACTGACATCCACCCAGCTCAATACGCTGATGGTGTCCGGTGCCCTGCCCCTGACCAGCTTCACCACGACCGCCATCGCAGCATTGCCGACCGCCACCGTGGCGGCCTTGAGCACGGCGCAGGTTGCCTCGCTGTCCACCGAACAGGTGGTGGCGTTGACCACCGCGCAGGTCATGGCACTGAGCACGCAAGGCGTGGGAGCCTTGACCACCGACCAGATCATCGGTCTGGCATCGGCCCAGGTCGCAGCACTCAAGACCAACCAGATTGCCGCATTGAACACCGATCAGGTGGCGGCCATTGAAACCGCCGACATTGGCGCGCTCGGCACGGCGGCCATCGTGGCACTGAACACGGCGGACTTCCAGGCCATCACCACCGACCAGATCCAGGCCCTCAACAGCGCCCAGATCGCCGCCATTGAAACCCGCGACATCGCGGTCCTGAGCACCGACCAGTTCCTCGCCATGGGTACCACCCAGATTGGTGCGTTGTCAACGGCGCAAATGGGCGCACTGACCACCGGTGACGTGATTGCCCTGGGCACCGGCGTGAGCGCGCTGAGCACCCAGGCGATTGCGGCACTCAATACCCTGGCAATCTCGGCACTGACCACCGACCAGATGGCCGGCCTGACCTCGGACCAGATTGGCGCACTCAAGACCAGTCAGGTCGCCGCGCTGACCACCGACCAGGTGGCGGCCATCGAAACAGCCGACGTGGCCGCGCTGAGCACTGCCGCCATCGTGGCGCTGAACACGGCGGACTTTGCTGCGCTGAATACCGACCAGATCCAGGCCCTGGGCACGCATCAGCTTGCGGCCATGGAAACCCGCGATCTGGCTGCGCTGAGCACTGACCAGATCGTGTCCCTGGCCACGGCCCAGGTCCAGGCCCTCAAGTCCAGCCAGATTGGCGCCCTGACCACGGACCAACTGGCGGCCATGGAGACATCGGACATCGCAGCCATCGCCACGGCCGCGATTGCGGGCATCAGCACCAACCAGATCCAGGTACTGTCCACCGACCAGATAGCTTCCCTGACGGCCTGCCAGATCAGCGCCCTGAGCGTGAACCAGAAGAACGCCATGTCGACGGACCAGATCGTGAGCCTGAATGTCAACAACGGCACGCCGCTGATTCTGGACCTCAACGGCAACGGCGTGCTGTCGCAGGGCATGGACGCCGGTGTGCGATTTGACCTGTTCGCCACGGGCACACCGGTGGCAACCGGCTGGACCGACCCGGGCGACGGCTTCCTGGTGCTGGACCGCAACCATGACGGACTCATCAACGATGGCTCCGAACTGTTCGGCGATTCCACGGTGCTGGCCAATGGAGACAAGGCCCGCACCGGCTACGAGGCTCTGGCCGAGCTCGACAGCAACCACGATGGCGTGATCAACCGCTACGACCTCAACTTCTCGGACCTGCGGGTCTGGACCGACACCAATGCCAACGGGGTCAGCGACGCCGGTGAGACACACTCCCTGGAAGACCTGGGCATCTGGAACTTCGATCTCAACGCCCTGCCCACGCAGACCAAGGAACACGGCAACACCGTGGGCCTGGTTTCCAGCTACCAGGTGTCCGACGGCAGCAAAGGTATGCTGGGCGACGTCTGGTTTGCCACCGAGAAGGATGCACGCACTTCTTCCTCGGCACTGAACACACAGCCCGCGCAAGGTGGAGCCATCCTGGAAGTCGAACCCACGCCGATTCAAGCCGGCGTGGCCAGCATGGTGGACGCCATGGCCAGCTTTGGCCAGAAGCACACCTACCAGAGCGAAGCCGTGTTTGGCAGCGAAGATGGCAGCGCCACCACACCCCAGTCCAGCACATCGGGCTACGCGCAGAGCAGCACCAGCCAGTTGGTGCAGGCCCTGAGCCAGTTCGATGCCAATGGCAATCTGGTCAGCAGCCCCAGTGGCCAGCAGGACGCCGTGGCCAGCCTGTCAGCGACCAACGCCAGACGCCAGTCCCAGTCCGACCTGGGCCAGTTGGCAGTCGGCGGCGCTTAGGCCTCAGGCCGCCCAGTGCACCGTGCCGGTCCAGGCTGTGGCCAGCACGACGATGCCAAACGCAATGCGGTACCAGGCAAAGCCGGTGAAGCTGTGCGTGGCAATGAAACGCAACAGCCAGCGCACGCACAGCCACGCAGCCAGGAACGACACCACCAGCCCCACGGCGAACAACGGCACATCGGCCATGCTGAGCAGCGCGCGCTCCTTGTACAGGCTGTAGACCCCGGCACCGATCAGCGTCGGAATGGCCAGGTAGAACGAGAAATCGGTTGCCGCCTTGCGCGACAGCCCCAGCAGCATGCCGCCGATGATGGTGGCACCGCTGCGGCTGGTGCCCGGAATCATGGCCAGGCACTGCACCAGCCCGACCTTGAGCGCGTCCTTCCAGCTCATGTCATCCGCATCCTGCACGCGCACCGCGTTGCCGCCGGCCGCCTGGCGCTTCTCGGCCCACAGGATGATGAAGCCACCCAGAATGAAGGTGCTGGCCACCACCACCGGCGTGAACAGGTGCGCCTTGATGGCCTTGCCAAACAACAGGCCCAGCACCACTGCCGGCAGGAAGCCGATGAACACATTGAGGGCGAACTTCTGCGCCTGTGGCTTGGTCGGCAGATCGGCCAGCGTCTGGCGGATTTTCTGCCAGTACACCAGCACCACGGCAAAGATGGCGCCGGTCTGGATGGCAATGTCAAACACCTTGGCCTTGTCGTCATCAAAACCCAGCAACGCACCGGCCAGAATCAGGTGCCCGGTACTGGAAATGGGCAGAAACTCGGTCAGCCCCTCGACAACACCCATGATGATCGCCTTGATCAGCAATGCAATATCCAACACAACTCCTTAAGGAAAAAATGGCTGAAGCCCTCGTGGAAACTGCGTATACAGCTCCCAAATTGATAGCAAACTGAACCAGACATTGCACCTGGCAACGGCTTGGCATACAGTCAAAGCCCCATTCTCCCCTACCTCGACCCGAGAACCGACATGCACAAGCCCATTTGCGTTCCCCTGCTCCTGTTGACCCTGATGGCACAGGCCGGCGCCCAGACCGACGAACAGCGCAGCACGCTCGCCGACCAGCAGGAGGTGGCCGTCACCATCTACAACGAAAACCTCGCCCTGGTGAAGGACCAGCGCAAGCTGCTGCTCAAGCCCGGCGCCTCTGCGCTGGCCTTTCGCGATGTCAGCGCCCGCATGCGCCCCGAGACCGCGCTCCTGCGCAGCACCAGCGCGCCCGGCAGCCTGGCCGTGCTGGAGCAGAACTTCGACTTCGACCTGCTGACCCCGCAGAAGCTGCTGGAAAAATACGTGGGCCGCAGCGTCAGCGTCATCCGCACCAACCCGGCCACCGGTGTTGAAACCACCGAGCAGGCGGAAGTGCTGTCGGCCAACAGCGGCGTGGTGCTGAAGATCGGCCAGCGCATCGAGACCGGCATCCCCGGGCGCATCGTCTACGGCGACGTGCCCCCCAACCTGCGCGACCGCCCCACGCTGGTGATGGCGCTGGACAACAGTGGCGCCACCCAACAAAGCGTGGAGCTGAGTTACCTGACCGGCGGCCTGGCCTGGAAGGCCGACTACGTGGTGGAGCTGAACGCAGCGGACGATGCACTCGACATTTCCGGCTGGGTCACGCTCACCAACACCAGTGGCGCCACCTACCGCAATGCCAAGCTGCAGTTGGTGGCCGGCGACGTGAACCAGGTCCGCCCGCAGATGGAGGGCCGCGTCATGGCCCTGGCCGCACCCGCGCCGGCCATGGCCAAGGCCAGAAGCGACATGGCGGAAGAGTCGCTGTTTGAGTACCACCTCTACACCCTGAACCGCCCCACCACCATCGCCGAGAACCAGACCAAGCAGGTCTCGCTGCTGTCCGCCTCCGGCGTGCCGGCCCGCAAGGAACTGCTGCTCCGGGGCAACGATTACTACTACCAGAGCAGCTATGGCGAGCTGGGCCAGAAGATGAAGGTGGCCGTGTTCGTCGAGTTTGACAACAAGGAAAGCGCCCACTTAGGCATGCCCCTGCCCAAGGGCGTGATCCGCGTCTACAAGAAGGACCGGGCCGGCAACGCCCAGTTCATTGGCGAAGACCGGGTGGACCACACGCCCAGGAACGAGAAGGTGCGCCTCAAACTGGGCGACGCCTTTGACGTGACCGCCGACAAGAAGCAGACCGACTTCAAGAAACTCTCCGGCAGCGGCAAATACAACTACATCTTCGAGAGCGCCTACGAGGTCGTGCTGAAGAACGCCAAGAAAGAGGCCGTGACCGTCACCGTGCAGGAGCCCATGCCGGGCGACTGGCAGGTGCTCTCCAGCAGCCACCCCTACACCAAGGGCGCCAGCAATACCGCGGTCTGGAAGGTCAGCGTGCCCGCCGAGGGCAGCACCAAGCTGGTCTACCGCAGCCTGGTGCGCTACTGAGCCTGCATTTGGCGAACGGCGGCGGCATTTGGCGGGCGGCGGCGGCCACATCGTCGCAATGCGGTGGGCTTCTGGAGGGCGCGGCGGCACAGTAACGCCATCCGCAACCAACACCCAGGAGATTCACCATGATGATGCAGATTTTGTCCGGCACCCCCAAGTGGGTTTTTGTTCTCTTCGCCGCCCTGCTCTGGCTGGGCGTGCAGCAGATGCTGCCCCGGCGCGTTGGCCTGAACCGCGCCACCCTGCTGCCTCTGGTCATGACCGGCCTGTCGCTGTACGGCGTGGCCAGCGCCTTTGGCAACCTGCCCATGGCCCTGCTGACCTGGCTGGCCGGCACGGCCGTGAGCCTGACCATCGCACTGCAGTTGCAGTCCAACACCGGCATTGAATACGACGCCACCAACCGGCGTTTCCTGCTGCCGGGCAGCATGGTGCCTTTGGCCCTGTTCATGGGCATCTTCCTCACCAAGTACGCCGTGGGCGTCAGCATCGGCATGCAACCCGCGCTGGCCCATGACAGCAGCTTTGCCCTGATCGTGAGCGGCCTGTACGGTGCCTTCAGCGGCATCTTCCTGGCCCGCGCAGCACGCCTGTGGCGCATGGCCATGCAACAGGCCAACGCACTGCAGACAGCCTGAGGCAACGCGCCATCTCCCCTAGAATCAGGCGCACCATGGCCACCAGCAACACCCCAATGAGCCCCGAAGACATCGACCGCCTGGCGCGCAAGCGCGCCGGGGCCAAGCTGGGCTGGTATTTCCACGCAGCCGTCTATGTGGCGGTCAACCTGTTCATGTTTTCCATGTCCGAATGGGGCGCCGGACACCGCGCCTGGTCGATCAAGCCCATGCTGGGCTGGGGTCTGGGCCTGGCGCTGCATGGCGCATCGGTCTGGCTGATTGGCGCGGGCGGTACCCTGCGCGAGCGCATGGTGCAGGGCGAACGCGAACGCCTGCAACGCGAGCAGGACCGGCGCAACGAATCATGATGCGCATCGACTGGATCGACAAGCTGCGGCACTTCCTGCAGACCATGGCGTTCAGCCTGACCATTTCCGCCGTCCAGTACGCCTTCCGCCCCGAGCGGCCCTACGAAGTGGCCATGGTGTATTCCATGGCCATCGGCTTCTGCATCTGGGCCAGTATCGATTTCGGGCGCCACCTGTTTCCGTCGACCCTGGAGACGGGCTGGCCCAAGGGCCGCGCCGGCGTGATCCTGCCCATCATCGGCATTGCCATGGGCTACATGCTGGGCACGCTGGTGAGTGACAGCTGGTTCGGCTGGTCCTCCTGGAACCAGGGCCTGCCGGAACTGCGCCTGTCGCTGCTGATCACGCTGGTCGCCGGCGGCTCCATCACCTACTACTTCTACATCCGCAACAAGGCCGCCTACCTGCAGGCCCGCATGACCGAGGCGCGCCAGCACGCCAACGAGGCCCGGCTCAAGCTGCTGGAAACCCAGCTGGAGCCGCACATGCTCTTCAACACGCTGGCCAACCTGCGGGTGCTGATCGGCATCGACCCCCAGCGCGCCCAGGACATGCTCGACCGCATGGTGGCCTACCTGCGCGCCACGCTGGACGCCTCGCGCGCCAGCAGCCACCCGCTGGAGCGCGAGTTCGACCGCCTGCGCGACTACCTGGAACTGATGGCCGTGCGCATGGGCCCGCGCATGCGCTACACGCTGGACCTGCCCGCCGATCTGGCCGCCGCACCCATCCCCACCCTGCTGCTGCAGCCGCTGGTGGAAAACAGCATCAAGCACGGGCTGGAGCCCAAGGTTGACGGCGGCGCCATCACCGTGCGCGCCAGCCGCGATGGCGCACTGCTGCGACTGGAGGTCAGCGACACCGGCGTCGGTTTTGATGCCGCCACCGCGCGCAGCGACGGCTTTGGCCTGGCCCAGGTGCAGGAGCGCCTGGCCACGGCCTATGGCGAGCGCGCCGGCCTGCAGCGCGAGTCCACACCCGGCCAGGGCACATCCGTGCACTTGCACCTGCCCCTCACGCCATGAGCCAACAACCCACCGCCCTGATTGCCGAAGACGAACCCCTGCTGGCCCAGGCCTTGCAGGCCGAGCTGGCGCGCGCCTGGCCCGAGTTGCGCATTGTGGCCAGCGTGGGCGACGGCGCCTCGGCCGTGCAACAGACATTGGCCCTGCTGCCGGACGTGCTGTTCTTCGACATCCGCATGCCAGGCATAAGCGGTCTGGAGGCCGCCGCCGAACTGGCCGAACAGTGGCCCCCGGCCAGCGCACCCACACGGCCCTTCCCCGCCCTGGTGTTTGTGACCGCCTACGACCAATACGCCGTGCAGGCCTTCGAGGCCCAGGCGGTGGACTACCTGCTGAAACCCGTGCAGGCCGCCCGGCTGCAAAAGACAGTGGAGAAACTGGCGCTAGCCCTCGCCAAACCTGCGCAGCCAGCTATCAATTTGGAAGCAACCCTGGATCAACTGCGCGGCCTGCTGGCCAGCCCCACGGCCGCACCCAAGGCACCGCTGCGCGTCATCCAGGCCAGCGTGGGCAACACCATCCGCATGGTGCCCATCGATGAGGTGCTGTGCTTCGAGGCGGCAGACAAATACGTGCGCGTGCTCACCGCGGAGCGCGAATACCTGATCCGCACCCCGCTCAAGGAGCTGCAGGAACAGCTCGATACGACCGTGTTCTGGCAAATCCACCGTGGCGTCATCGTGCGCGCCCTGGCCGTCGACGCCGTGACACGCGACGAGACCGGCAAGACCTATGCCGCTCTGCGCGGGCTGAAGGAGCGGTTCGTCGTCAGCCGCCTGTACGCCCACTTGTTCAAGGCCATGTAAGCTCGGGCGCGCAGCATTGCCCGCCTACCCTTGCATTCTGTCCAAACCATGCCATTCACTCGCCCCTGCCTTGCGGCCGTGCTGCTCGCAACCCTGTCCAGCACCACCCAGGCGTTCCAGCCCCTGGTCACCGACGACACCGGCACCCAGGGGCAAGGCGGCCAGCAGATCGAAGTGTCCCTGACCGATGAACAGGCATCCCTGGCCGGCAACACCACGCAGACCCGCACGCTGCCGCTGGTCTACACCTGGGGCGCCAGCGACACGCTGGACCTGTACGTGGGCATCGTGCCAACACAAATCCGCTCCGGCAACCCCGGCATCGATACCGGCGGGCTGGGCAACACCATACTGGGCGCCAAGTGGCGCTTCTGGGAACAGGCCGACGGCGGTACCAGCCTGGCCATCAAACCCGAAATCCGGCTGCCCGTCAGCGCCGGCCAGGAGTCCGCGGGCCTGGGCGCGGGCATGGTGTCCTACGGCCTGACCCTGATCCTGTCACAGGAGCTTGCGTTTGGCACCATCCATGTCAACCTGGCCAAGGGCCGTAACATGTTCCTCGACCCCGACACCCGCCCCCACACCAGCGCGCTGCGCGCCTCCGTGGCACCGGTCTGGAATCTCAGCGAGCAGTGGAAACTCTCGCTCGACCTGGGCCGTGAATTGGTTTCCTCGGCTGGCGACACCGGCACCACGCAATTTGTGCAGTTGGGGGCCATCTACTCCCCCGGCAAGGACCTGGACCTGGCCCTGGGCGTGATGCGCAATACCGACGACGCCACGCCGCAGACCACCACCACCACGGCCACGGCGGGCCTGACCTGGCGTTTCCGCTGAACACCCGGCTTTTCACGCATTGCATAGACCCCAAGCGCGCACTACGATAGGGCTCCCTGTCCGAAACGCGAAAGTGATCCCATGGCGATTCAATACACCTCGGTGGCCAACCAGCTCCCGGAAAACAAGATGCGCCTGTACCCCACCCAGGTCATCAACATCATCGGCGGACCGGGGTGCGACAAGTCGCTCATCACATCGGCCATCATCCTGTACCTGAAGCTGCACAACCGGACGGTCGAGGTCATCCCCGACTTCGCCAAGTCCCTGGTGTGGCAGCAGAATTTTGAAGTGCTGAAGAACCAGTACTTCATCGCGCAGCGCCAGTTCGAGATGCTCACCCTGCTCGACGGCCAGGTGCAATACCTGATCAGCGAATGCTCGCTGCCGCAGGTCCTCTACTACAACGAGAACTACCTGGACAACATCTGCGACATCGCCAAGACCCGCGTCCAGATCCTGGAGTGGTACGGCCAGTTCAACAACACCAACATCCTGGTCGAACGCACCGACCGCAACTATGTCCGCACCGGGCGCTTCCAGGACGAGGACGGCGCCCGCAAGATCGACCGCGGCATGCGCGATTTGCTGGAACGCGAGGAGCTGGCCTTCACCGTGGTACCAGCCGAACTCGACCCCGCAAATGCCTTTGCCGCAACCCTGATTTAGTGCATGCGCGGCCGGGTCTGCACCATGCTTGGGCAAGCGCACATTAGAGAAACTAATAAATCATTAGGCATTTCAATAAAGTGACAAAATTGGTAGCATCCCTATGCTTGTGCCTTGGGAGATGCGCTATCGTGTAGGCAGTGGCACTTTGTGTTCACATCTTCTTTTTACTGGAGAATTTATGCGTTTGAAGCTCAATATCGTTGCGGCTGCTGCCGTTGCTCTGTCTTCCGGCCTCGCGTTCGCGCAAGAGGTTGTCACCATCGCCCACGTGGGCCCCACCTCCGGTGCTATCGCCCACTTGGGCAAGGACAATGAAAACGGCGCCAAGATGGCCATCGAGGAACTGAACGCATCCGGCGTGACCATCGGCGGCAAGAAGGTGACCCTGAAGCTGATGGCTGAAGACGATGCTGGCGACCCCAAACAAGGCACTGCCGTCGCCCAGAAGCTGGCTGACGCCAAGGTTGCCGGCGTGGTCGGTCACCTGAACTCCGGAACCACCATCCCCGCTTCCCGCATTTACAGCGACGCTGGCATTCCCCAAGTCTCCCCCTCCGCCACCAACCCCAAGTACACCCGCCAAGGCTTCAAGACCGCCTTCCGCGTGGTGGCTGACGACGTGGCACTGGGCGGCACCCTGGGCCGTTACGCTGTCAAGGAACTCAAGGGCAAGACCATCGCCGTGATCGACGACCGTACCGCTTACGGTCAAGGCGTGGCTGAAGAGTTTGCCAAGGCCGCCAAGGCTGCCGGTGCTGACATCGCTGCACGCGAATACACCACCGACAAGGCCACCGACTTCAACGCCATCCTGACCTCCATCAAGGGCAAGAAGCCTGACGTCGTGTTCTTCGGCGGTATGGACGCTGTTGCCGGCCCCATGCTGCGCCAGATGAAGTCCCTGGGCATCAACGCCAAGTTCATGGGCGGCGACGGCATCTGCTCTTCCGAACTGGTCAAGCTGGCTGGTGACGCAGTGTCCGACAACCAGGTCTACTGCGCTGAAGCCGGTGGTGTTGAAAAGGGCAGCAAGTTTGCCGCAGCCAAGGCTGATTTCGACAAGCGCTTCAAGGCCAAGTTCAATGCCGACGTACAGGTGTACGCACCCTACGTCTATGACTCGGTCAAGCTGATGGTGGCTGCCATGGTCAAGGCCGGTTCTTCCGACCCCGCCAAGTACCTGCCCGCACTGGCTGCAACCACCAACTACGAAGGTGTGACCGGTTCCATCAGCTTCGACGAAAAGGGCGACATCAAGAACGGCGCCCTGACACTGCGCACCATCAAGGGTGGCAAGCTGACCGAACTGGCTGTGATCCGCTAATCACCGCTGCGTCTTCGGACCCCAAAAAAACGCGCCACCCGGCGCGTTTTTTTATGCGCGGCAGCATTGCACATACCCAACGCCGCGCAGGCCGATGCCGACGCTGTGGCATCGGCGCGCCAGTTCCTTCGGTAGCGGGCCTGTTGCGCGGGGGCCGCGTCTAAAATCAGTTGCATGAGCACCCCCACCCCTGCCAACACCACTCCCGAAGCCGTCAAACCCAGCAACTTCCTGCGCCAGATCATCGAGCACGATCTGGCCGCCGGCACCTACGCCCAGCGCCGCTGGGCCGGCAGCCCCGGCGACGCCGCCCACCACGCCGCGGGCGAGCCTGACCCCGCCAAGATCCGCACCCGCTTCCCGCCCGAGCCCAACGGCTACCTGCACGTCGGCCACGCCAAGAGCATCTGCCTGAACTTTGGCCTGGCGCGCGACTACGGCGGCGTCTGCCACCTGCGCTTTGACGACACCAACCCCGAGAAGGAAGACACCGAATACGTCAACTCCATCATCGACGCGGTGAAATGGCTCGGCTTTGACTGGAACGGATCAAAAGACGCCGCCCCCTACCAGGCCAGCGACTACTTTGACTTCATGTACCGCGCTGCGGAATACCTGATCGAAGCCGGCCACGCCTATGTGGACGAACAAACGCCTGAGCAAATGCGCGTGAACCGTGGCGACTTCGGCAAGCCCGGTGTGGACAGCCCGTTCCGTGCCCGCACGCCCGAGGAAAACCTGCGCATCTTCCGCGAAATGCGCGACGGCAAACATGAAGACGGCGCCATGGTGCTGCGCGCGAAGATCGACATGGCCAGCCCCAACATCAACATGCGCGACCCGGCCATCTACCGCATCCGCCGCGCCACCCACCACAACACCGGCGACAAATGGTGCATCTACCCCATGTACACCTTTGCGCACCCCATTGAGGACGCGCTGGAGCAGATCACCCACAGCATCTGCACGCTGGAGTTTGAAGACCAACGCCCGTTTTACGACTGGCTGATGGACCGCCTCATTGAGGGCGGCCTGCTGGCCCACCCCGCGCCCAAGCAATATGAGTTTGCCCGCCTGAACCTCACCTATGTGATCACCAGCAAGCGCAAGCTGGCGCAACTGGTGTACGACCACAAGGTCAACGGCTGGGACGACCCGCGCATGCCCACCATCGTCGGCCTGCGCCGCCGCGGCTACACGCCCGCCAGCATGCAACTGTTTGCCGAGCGCATTGGCGTGACCAAGAGCGACAGCTGGATCGACTACAGCACGCTGGAAGGCTGCCTGCGCGAAGACCTGGAGAACACCGCCTACCGCGGCATGGCCGTGCTCAACCCGGTCAAGCTGGTGCTGACCAACTGGGACGAAGTGATGGGCGCCGGCCACCTGGAGCCTTGCACCCAGCCCGCCCTGCCCCACCCGCCCGAGGGAGTTGAATCGCCCACACGTCACTTCACCATCGGCAAAGAAGTGTGGATCGAGCGCGAAGACTTTGAAGAAGTGCCCCCCAAGGGCTATAAGCGCCTCTTCCCCGGCAACAAGGTGCGCCTGAAGGGCGGCTACGTGATCGAGTGCACCGGCTGCAACAAGGATGCGAACGGCACCATCACCGAAGTGCTGGCCACCGTGGTGCCCGACACCAAGAGCGGCACACCGGGCAGCGACAGCGTGAAGGTCAAAGCCGCCATCACCTGGGTCGGCGTGGCCAACGGCGTGAACGCCGAAGTCCGCATGTACGACCGCCTGTTCCTAGACACGCAACCCGATGCAGGCGGCAAAGACTTCATCGAGAGCCTGAACCCGAACAGCCTGAAGGTAGTCACCGCCATCGTGGAGCCGTCACTGGCCAACGCCGCGCCGGACCAGAAGTTCCAGTTTGAGCGGCATGGGTACTTTGTGGCGGATCGTGTGGATCACGCGGCGGGTAAACCCGTATTCAACTTGGCGGTGGGATTGAAGGATAGTTGGGGGAAATAGTCATTACCTTTGCCGTCCGACCAAACTAGTGAGTCAAGATGGGCCGTGTCTACTTTGGCTGAGTACAAGCGTCAGGATTAATTCAAACCGTCGCATGCTCTCTATGTTTGTTCAATCTGATCAATGATTCTGGCGATTATTTCTCGCGCAATTGCTACGCCACGCCGTTCTTTTTTTAAATGATTTATGCGGACTGTGATTTCGAACGCTCCGGATTTTGCTCCTGAGCGGCGAGTCTCGTAACTTTTGGCATAAGTCATAAGCATTGCATCGATTCTGGAATTCACCTTGGTTCGAGCCTCCTGAGAGCTACGCCCCTCCATTACTATGTTGTCAGGTCGAAAGGTTACATCGACTCCCATCGATGTTGGCCCATCCGTAACAGCTGAAATTGAAACATCAGTCCGACCAGACCTAGACCGGAATGTCGTTGAGCTTTTTGACACTGGCATTTTGATCATGTCTCCGCTCAAAGTAAATTGCGCCTGCGTTAGAAATGTCTCGGTATCGTATTCAGCATCTGGCGACTCCAAAATCAGGCTCATCTGCGCCAATCGTTCGCAAATTACACGAAAATCGGCGATTCTCTTGTCTGCAGCTTGAAAGACGCAATCACGGTACAAGCGCGACATCTCAGATGCAGCAGACGAATCTGTCCACCTCCTAGAAAGCTCCTGTTCAAGCGCAATTGCATTACCATTTGAATTGAAGGCAAGTGGATCCCGGCCAGCAACAAAGAAAAAACACAGTTGACCGAAAGAATATGTATCTACGGTGGGGCGATGCGCAATTGCAGCGTTCGGACTATTAATTTGTTCAGGTGCCGCGTAGAAATGTGATCCAAATCCTTCGGCAAGCTTGGTCACTTGTGTCGCCGACGAAAACCACGACAAGTCGAAGTCGGTCAAATATGCTGAATAGAGCCCGCCGTCGTCTATTCGGATCAGGATATTTTCGGGTTTGACATCACGATGAACCACGCCACGACCGTGTGCATGTTGAAGCGTCTCGGCGACTTCAAGCAACAAATTCACTACGATCTCCGGCTCTTGTGTTGCAGGATTGAAGTGTCTGGAATTTGCTCCTTCAATGTAGTCCATAAAGAAACCAAGCGGGATTTCGCTTAGCTCTTTCACCTTTACGATATTTGGATGATCTAGCTGTTTCATCGCAGCGTGCCCACGCTTAAATCGTCCGACCTTATGCGCTTCAAATAAGTCGTGAGCGTGGTACACCTTAAAGCACATAGGTGTATTAGACGCAACTTCGTCAATACGAAATACAGTTCCAAACGTTCCCGTCCCTAGGGGGTCTCCAACCTTACCTTGCGGGATTACCATCCCTGGCGTGACGCTATTTAAACTCTTGCATATTTGCTGTGAAGACTGGTACTTTTCGTTAAACGGCTGATACCCACGCAAATCGGGCTGAGCTTCCAAACGGCGTTGAAACCATTGATGCACCGGTTCAAATGCTTTGCATGCATCTTTGTAGCCGTGCCTCTGCCAGTCAGAGTGAGACACAGGAGCAGTCTTTGGCAACAACTGAGACAGTAAATTTTCGGCCTTCGCTGTTGCCTCCGTTGGCGTGAGTATTGATGTTGCTATTTTTTGGTTCCAAACTCCCTTTTTCGCCACTTTTGAAGCAAAAACAATCTGCCCCTCTTGGTCCCCCTTAAATATCGGAACTTGTTTGTCTGAGGATTCCAATTTAGAGGCAACGTAGTCATATGCTGCATTCACGGTGACAAGGCCAAGATCATTGGCAGCAAATCCCTCAATCGCATTGCATAGGTGATGACTAAACAAACCACACATTTCACCGGAAATTTGCACTTCATTCGCCAATTCATCCCCCCTGCAAGCAGCTAACAACACCCGCCCTACACCTGAAAACAGCGGAATATCCGAGGGCTCCATTGTTGGAATTCGAGTGGTCAAACTACGCACACTCGCGTCTCCACTATGGCAACAATCGAGTATCAAAATACAGGTTTGCCCAAGCTTTGACAATCTTGTAATCGCTGATTGAAGCCAGGAAAAGTCGATGCCTTCATCACCATCCTCGTAATCAGAAGTCGCGAGAAATGTGGCCACATCTGTACGAACACCATGGCCCGCAAAATAAATCACCGAAAAATCTGCTTCAGATAAGCACCATCCAATTTCACGACGCAACTGCGCTCTTGTTGCGCTCTCATTGAAAACAGAATGGACTTCGAAATTGCAAGTTTTTTCTCTGAGCACCTCTGCCATTCTTGTCGCATCATTCACGCATCCGTTCAACGGTTCTATCGGGTATTTGTCGATTCCGATAGTTAATGCTTTTTTCATCAGTTCACTCCCTCAGTTGATGGTAATGCGTACCTACTTGCGGAAAAATTCTTGTACTCAAGTCTGGGCTCAGGATAAGAATTCCGGCCGATGGATTCGAAGACTCTGTTCAAGCGCATTTTCCAAATGCACGCAAACTGTAGCCTCTTACAAAGCTAACTGCAAACTCTCTTCATAGCGAACAGCAAATCAATGCGCCATAAATAAATCACGCCTGCAAAGTAGCGATTAAACATGCCCTATGTGCTAGGTCGCGCTCAACGGAGTGTTGCTAGTCACCTTGCAGGCACCTGGCTTTCCCAGCAAAGGGCGGTCCACCACTGCGCGGATGACTTGCACGTCACCGCGAGGGATCGTGATTCGATACCTCGCAACCGTTGTTGGATCTGAATCCCTCTCCGCTGCCACTTCAATCAGCCACAGGTCACCGACCTTGGAGAGGATTTGGGCTTTGACCTTTCCCCAATCCTCTGCACCACATACAACGTCCTTGCTTGTCACGCCTTCCGACAACGCACTCCGAATCAACTGGCATGTCTTGGCGGGCACCCGCAGCTCAATAGAAGAGTCCTCTCGGATGCCAAGAAAGCTGGCGGTCATCTGGGGGAATAGGTTTCTTTGGTTTGCGACCAAAGGTAGCAGGATGAAAAGAAAGACCACGACAAAGCCACCTACGATGGAAATTTCAATAGACCGTAGCCTTATCGCTACCGACGCATTCGCCAGTATTGCAAGCGCCCATAGACAAAATAGGATGGCGTCAATATTCAGGTACTCTGACCTGAACACTTGCAGCAGAGGTAGCAAGACCAGACAAATGCCCGCACTCACTGCGGCAATGCCGGCTGCTGTGGCACTCGCATCCATTCGCGCTGTGCAACTTCCCTTCGTAAGCACAATCCTTGCAAACGCTATTGCCCACAGCAACAGCATTGCCACGGCCAGTACGCCAAAGAAGTTGAACCAGGTTCCGCAGTCACGCCATTCGGGATAGGCAACCAAGCCGAAGGTCAAGCCCACACCACCTAGCTGCAGCCCCACCATTTCCGCTTCGGTGAAATGGCGTTTGGTCCTGGCGGCGCGCTCGTCCAGCTCAACAAGGTACAACCGATAGAACCAAGCCGGCGCAAACAGTCCCAGAGTCAATAAGCACAACACGCCAAACGCACTCGCTGCCGCGCCGACACCAAGACCAATCAGAACGGAGTAGTCCGAAGGAAAGAAGTCGATGGAGCGAAAGTACCAGAAGAGGATGGTGACACCTAGCAGGGACCCTATTGCCGTCAGGCTCAGCCACGGTATTTCATTGAGCGAATGAAACAACCGACGCGTCTTGTGTGACCACACGGATTTGGCCTCTACAGAAGCCACGGATTTCTTCTTGATGAACTTGGGCATCCTGCTACTCCTCCCATTTTTCTGCACCCATTCTAGGGAGGGCAACAGTTGGCTTTGTCAGCCATTGCTTTGAGGGCCGCACCTGCGGTCCTTGTGCGGGTGACTGATCTGGTTTGCTACTCTTTTGGTAGCTGCTTGCGCACATTCCACGAGGGCTGGATGCACATTTGACACACAATCGCCCGTCGCCGTTAAACTTCACCCCATGCGCCCTTCCCAAGCCCTCCGTCAGCACCGTGACGCCGTCTGCCTTGCTGCGGCGCGCTATCGCGTGGCCAACCCGCGGGTATTCGGCTCCGCCTTGCGCGGGGATGACCGCGATGGCAGCGATCTGGACTTGTTGGTGGAAACATTGCCCGGCACTACGCTGCTGGACTTGGGTGGCCTGCAAGACGAGTTGCAGGAATTGCTCGGTGTGTCGGTTGATGTGCTCACCCTCAAGGACCTGCCAGCCAAGTTCCGCGACATCGTCGCTCAAGAAGCCCGACCTGTATGACCATCAACCGGTTGGCGGACTAGCTGGATCACATGCGCCAAGAGATTGCCGACGCGCAATCGTTCACCGAGGGGATGGCCCAGGCCGACTTTGAACAAGACAAGCGCACCCAGCAAGCGGTGGTCATGAGCCTTATCGTTCTGGGTGAAGCGGCAACCAAGGTGATGGATCAACACCCTGCTTTTGCCGAACAGCACGCACATATCCCGTGGCGCAGCATGCGGGGCATGCGCAACCGCATCGCACATGGCTACTTCGACATCAACCTTGATGTGGTTTGGGACACGATCCAAACGGCCTTACCGGCGTTGAAAAGCCAACTGGATGCCTTGCCGGCAGGACCGGATTGACAAACTGAATCCTGGTCCGCTACTCTTTTAGTAGCTGCTCGCGCACATTCCACGGGGGCTAACGGTCGATTAGGCTAAGAGTGTTAGGCCCTAGCCGCACCTGCCGCCTTGCGCCGCACATGCAGATGCGTCTGCACCGCATCCCCCTCGCCCGTCTTCACTTCCTTCACTTCCAGATACGCCGCCTGCTGGCGGATCAGTTCGCCCAACTTGGCCACGCCGTAGTTGCGCGGGTCAAACGACGGGTGGCTGCGGTTGATCTGACTGCCCAGCGCCGATAACGTGGTCCAGCCGTCTTCGCGGGCGGTGGCGTTCAGCGCGTTGAGCAAAATCGGCTTGAGCTTGGGCAACTCGGGCACGGGCTGCTGCGGGCTGGGGCTGGCTTCATCGGGTTCGTTGCGCAGAATTTCCGTATAGATGAACTTGTCGCACGCCGCCACAAAGGGCTCAGGCGTTTTGCGTTCACCAAACCCATAGACCACCAGCCCCGCCTCGCGGATGCGGGTGGCCAGGCGGGTGAAGTCGCTGTCGCTGCTCACCAGGCAAAAGCCGTCCACGCTGCCGGTGTGCAGCACGTCCATGGCGTCGATGATCAGGGCGGAGTCGGTCGCGTTCTTGCCGCTGGTGTAGCTGAACTGCTGGATGGGCTGAATGGCCATCTTGTGCAGCACGTCTTTCCAGCTCTTGAGGTTCTGCGTGGTCCAGTCGCCATAGGCACGCTTGATGGTGGCCGTGCCGTAGCGCGATACCTCGGACAGCAGTTCCTGGATGACGGATGCCTGCGCGTTGTCGGCGTCGATGAGGACGGCGAGCTTCTGGTTGGTGTTGGTTGCCATGTAGACCTCCCTAGTTTTCACCATGGTACAGGGTTTGGATTGCTATGCTTTTGGTAGCTTGCCATGCAAAATCCACGAGGGCTAGAGGCACTTTTGACACATCATCCGCAGCCCACAGTAAACTTGTACCCATGCTGCCCGAAAACCTCCCCGCCGACACATTGCATGCCACCCGCGCCTTCGCTGCGCGGATTGCCAGTGCGTACCCTACGCAGAGCATCATGCTGTTTGGTAGCCGTGCGCGTGGCACGGCGCATGCCGAGAGCGATGCCGATGTAGCCGTGGTGCTCAAAGGCGCGCCTGGGCACTTTGTGCATACCAAAATGGCGATGAACGACATTGCTTACGACATCCTGCTGGACACGGGCATCCGCATCCAACCGCTGCCAGTGTGGGAATCTGAGTGGGCGCACCCCGAGAGTTATTCCAACCCTCACCTGCTGCACAACATTGCACGTGAGGGCATTGCCCTGTCATGAACGAGCACGATTTGATGGTCAAGGCGCAGCGGGCACTCACCAGTGCACGCACGTTGTTGGCCGATGGTGATAACGATGGTGCCTGCAACCGCGCCTACTACGCCATGTTTGATGCAGCACGGGCCGCGCTGCTGGCATGCAAAGCTCCGGTTCCGCCCGAGGTCGCCAAAACCCATAGCGGGTTGATCAGCGCTTTTTCATTGCACTTGGTCAAGCCTGGCAAGTTTCCCGTGGAATTGGGCAAGTCATTCAACAAGGCTGAAGACTTGCGGCTGATTGCCGACTACAAAGGCGACCCGCTGGATGCGGACGATGCACGTTGGGTGGTTGAGCAGGCTGCCGGATTTGTGGGTGCCATTCACGAACGCTTCTTCTCCTGAAAGCGTGCGCGCGGCATTGGGGCTTGTCGCAGCCCGCGGCAAAATTGTCGGCAGCTTGTCGCCTTCTTCCGATTGCAAAAACCCCAATATGGGTATTTCAAGTAATCCGCCCGAGCCATCCGCGCTCGCCGACGCCCTCTTCCCCAAGGTGCGGCAGCGGGTGCTGGCTGTGCTGTTTGGCGCGCCAGACCGCAGCTACTACGCCAACGAGGTGATCGCGCTGGCGCAGTCGGGCACTGGCGCGGTGCAGCGCGAGCTGGCCGATTTGTCTACGGCGGGCTTGCTCACCGTGCGCAAGCAGGGCAACCAGAAGCACTATCAGGCCAATGCCCAGTCGCCCGTGTTTGCCGAACTGCGGGGTCTGGTGCTCAAGACAGTGGGCCTGGCCGATGTGTTGCGCGAGGCCTTGGCACCGCTGGCAGCGCAGATCGCGCAAGCCTTTGTCTTTGTGTTTGGCTCCATGGCCAAGCAACAGGACAGCGCCTCCAGCGACGTAGACCTGCTGCTGGTCAGCGACACGCTGGGCTATGGCGATGTGCTGGCTGCGCTGGAACCAGCCATGCAGCGCCTGGGCCGCACCATCAACCCCGCGCTGTACACGGCAGCAGACTTCCAGGCCCGGCGCGTGGGTGACAATGCCTTCATCAACCGTGTGATGCAACAGCCAAAAATATGACTGATCGGTCAGGAGGAGCGTGCTGGACCTATGCCACAACCGCCGCAATCTGGGCGAATATGAAGGTCTGCTGGATGTGGACGAGCGCTTGGTAGGTGACCTGATCACCGCCACACAGCGCGTTGCGGATGCACTCGCGATGAGGCGGATCAGTTAGCCCGCTTCATCCGTATCTGCACATTCGTCACCGTGACTCCGACTGGGCGCACCAGCGGCAACTCCTTCACCTCCAGATACTTCAGTGAGCGGACAAGGTCGCTGAGTTTCTTGAACCCGTAGTTGCGGGCATCAAAGGCGGTGTCGATCTTTCCGATATGGCTCCCCACGCCGCCGAGCGATGCCCATCCGTCGTCCCGTGCATTGGCGTCAATGGCAGCAATCAATAGCGGTTGAAGTCGGTGTGCAGCACGTCTTTCCAGCTCTTGAGGTTCTGCGTGGTCCAGTCGCTATAGGCACGCTTGATGGTGGCCGTGCCGTAGCGCGATACCTCGGACAACAGCTCCTGAATGACAGACGCTTGTGCGTTGTCGGCGTCTATGAGCACGGCGAGCTTCTGGTTGGTGTTGACTGCCATGGAGACCTTCCCTGATGTTCGCCCCATGGTACAACGGTAAAGACAGCTACTGTTTTGGTAGCTACTTACGCAAATTCCACGAGGGCTGGCGGCCATTATTGCTATGAGCATGAGATGTTGCGGCTTTTCGCCGCACATGGAGATGCGTCTGCCCTCCAAATCCCCCTCGCCCGGCTTCACTTCAGCACCTTCCAGATACACAGTCTGCTGGCTGATCAGTTCACCCCGTTGGCATCGCCGTAGGGCAAAAGACCTATTGCACGATCAGCTTATAGGTCACTTGCCGATCGGTCTTGAGCGCATTGGCCTTGCCACCAAACGACACCGTATGCGCGCCACGCGGCAACGGCCGCAATGTGACCCACAGGCCCAGCCAGTTGGCATACTTTGCCAAGGTATGGCCACCAGCGGTCAATGGGGCGCACCCATAGCTGCTTGCAGAATAGTCTTGCAGGCGATCAAACCGCAGCCCATCAATCTCGACAAAACTGTCCTGAATGGTGTACGGCGACAGTCGTGCTACATCAATGGTGGACTTGCACGTTTCTTCATCGTCAGTGGGCAGCAACAGCGCAACAGCAGGCAGCACCAGATTGACACCAAAAGGCACTGTGCAAGTGCGCTCAATCCGGTCCAATGCCTGGGCACCAGCCAAGAACCAAAGCTCTCCTCTTTGATTGACTGCGCATTGGGCACCTGTGCGATCCAGCGTTGGGTTGGGCGAGCCGCCCCGATTCAGGAGCCATTCCCAGAAGGCAGAGGCCGTCTGCTTGATGCTTCCTTGGCCGACGCGTTCATACGGGGGCACGATCCATAGCGCCGGATCGTCTTTGACCGGGTTGTAGTACCAAGGTGCAAACCCTGCGGGCATGGGGTACCTGAACGGAGACTGCCCGTAATTGATGCGGACATGCCCACGTGACAGCCAATATTCAAGGTCCCTGCTTCCCTTTAACTTGATGGAGTAAGGCTTCTCGTTGACAGACATTGGCACGCCTCTGCCCGAGAAGTTGTCCGAATACGTTCGCCAGTCAAAGAGTCTGTTGTCCAGGTCCACCATGAACCCAATGACCTCGACTTTCTGATCTGGAGGCAACCGGGTATTGGCAAATTCAATGGCGTAGTAACCATTCACGTTGTCGACACCAGCATGAAAACCAACCTTGGCCGCGTTCTCGACAATATCCCGATTGACGAGCACCTCTGCGTACCACTTTCCGCTGCTGTGCCCCATGGGCAGCGTGAATTCATCAACATGCACCAACATACTGTTGTCGGTGAAGCCATCCAGACTCGGCTTGGCGGCATTCGGTGGGCCGTTCAACTCACTGGTTCGCGCCTTGCTGGCATGCACCACGCATTGCGCCTTTGTAGTCGACAGGTTGCGCGGCCACTGGCTGGACGTGGTGTCGCTGGCGAGCAGACCACATTCCGAATTGCGCCTGCGTAACCACTGTCGTTGATCGTCGAGCAATTGCTTACGTCCCTCGCTGGTAAGCCTGGACGAGGCTTCTTTGAATGCCGCGTTCAATGCGGCATCCTGTTCAGAGACCTCGTCTGACGCGGCGGGCGACTCCAATTTTTCCTGCGCCTGCGCGAATGTAGATGTGGCGGCAACCGCCATCACCGCGAACGCAATGTATTTCTTGATGTGCGCCATGCGCTCCTCCCTTTCTATGAATCCATCCTATCCGCAAATCCCCAGGATGAACACGTTGCGCTGGGCGCTGACCGCTGTGAGGAGCTGGCGCTACTGGCTGAGCCCAGGCCATTGCTCCAAGTTGTGCATGCGACTGCTACTATTTTTGTAGCATTCTGCGCACATTCCACGAGGGCTTTCTGTCAATTCTGCTTCCAATTCCGCCCGATTTACACTGCACAACATGGCCTCCACCGCTCCCGCTTCAACAGCAACTGCCACGCCTTTGCCGGGCCCGCTCACCCTGCAACCCGTCAACGCCAATGTGTTCAGCATGCACCTGGCGGGCGGCGCGCATGTGGGCAACCTCAAGCGGGTGGACTCGGTGTGGAAGTTCAAGGCCGTGGGCTACGACGCCGCCGGCGCGGTGGAGCCCGGTGGTGGACCGCTGACCGAACAGCACAACATGGCATTCGCACAGCCCGATGCGACCGAAGTGAGCGCGCGGCTGCTGGCAGGCCACGCGGTCATGCAGCGCCAGTAGTTTTCGCCCTGCCATGGCCCGCCGCAAACACCACCACGTCTATGTGATCGAGCTGTCCCGGGATGTGCTGCTGGAGCCGCGCTTTCGCAAGAGCAACCCCGACTACATCGACGGCAAGCCCTGCGTGTATGTGGGCATGACGGGCCTGGACCCGGATGTGCGCTTTGACAAACACAAGGCCGGCATCCAGGCCAACCGCTTTGCGCAGCACTACGGCCTGCGCCTGCTGCCCGACCTGTATGAGGGCTTCAACCCCATGACTTACAAAGATGCCGTGGACAAGGAGATCGAGGTGGGCATCGATCTGCGCTCGGCGGGGTTTGGGGTGTGGCAGGCCTGAGTAAGATCACCCCCATCACAGCCCCGCCACGAAATTCGCATGACCAACGCCCTCGCCCCAAAACCCTTCGTCATCGGTGTCGCAGGCGGCAGCGGCAGCGGCAAGTCCACGGTCACGCGCGAGGTGCTGGCCTCCATCGGGCCGGAGATGGCGGCCGTGGTGATGCAGGACGACTACTACCTGGACCAGACGCACCTCTCGCCCGACGAGCGCAGCAAGACCAATTACGACCACCCGAAGGCCTTTGACTGGCCGCTGATGATGCAGCAGGTGCAGGCGCTGTGCCGGGGCCAGTCCATCGAGATGCCGTTGTACGACTTCACGCTGCACAACCGCTCCAGCAAGACAGTTACCGTCAGGCCCGCGCCGGTGATCGTGATTGAAGGCCTGTTTGCGCTGTATGACGCCGAACTGCGCAAGATGATGTCGCTGAAGGTGTTTGTGGACACTGCGCCGGACGTGCGTTTCATCCGCCGCCTGCAGCGCGACATTTCCGAGCGGGGCCGCAGCACCGAGAGCGTGATCACCCAGTATCTCAACACCGTGCGCCCCATGCACAAGCAGTTCATCGAACCCACCAAGCGCCACGCAGACGTGATCTTTCCCCACGGCGCCAACGCACCGGCGGTGGACATCATCACCACCAAGGTGGCGTCGTTGATTCGCGATCTGAAGACCGCCTGAAGCGGGCAGGCGCCTAGAATCTGCCGACACCGCCCGCGGGCGATCCGCATCATCACTTCAGGACTCCACCATGACCCAACTCACCCTTACCTATTTCGACACCCATGGCGGCCGCGGCGAGCCGGCACGCCTGGCATTGCACATCGGCGGCATTGCGTTTGAGGACAAGCGCTTTGCCTTTGCCGAATTCGCCGAGGTGCGAAAGGCCACGCCCTTCGGCCAGGTGCCCACCCTGCATGTGGACGGGGTGGTGGTGACGCAGAGCGATGCCATTACCCGCTACGCCGGCAAGCTGGCCGGCCTGTATCCCACCGACGCCTACCAGGCGCTGCTGTGCGACGAGGTGCTGGACGCCGTGGAAGACGCCAACATCAAGCTCGGCACCACCTTTGGCCTGACCGGTGAGGCGCTCAAGGAAGCCCGCACCGCACTGGTCAACGGCCCTCTGCCGCTCTACCTGGGCTGGCTGCAAACGCAATTGCAGGCCCACGGCGGCGAATACTTTGCCGACAACCGCCTCACCGTGGCCGACCTGAAGGTGTTTGTGTTTGTGCACGGCCTCACCTCCGGCCGCCTGGACCATGTGCCCACCAATCTGGTGGCCCAGGTGGCGCCACTGGTCAGCGCCCAGGTGCAGCGCGTGGCGCAACTGCCGGCCATAGCACAGTACTACGCGCAATTCGCCGCCAAATAATCAAAAAAAACTTACCCAAGCCCGCTGTGGGCAGCGTTGTGGATAAGCGTGTTCACAAGCCGCCAAACCCGCGCCAGGCTTGGGCTGGCACACGGTGCCTCCAAAACAGGCAGATCGTGGGCCGGCGGATTTTGGGGCTTGTGGATGTGGTAGGGCTGGCGCGTGAAAAAACCGCACGCGTGCCCGGTTGTTGCAAAGCCTCTACCATTTGCGCCCCGTCTTCCGCAACCCTGCCCTGCCTATATGTCTGACACACCCGTTCTGCTGACCGCCCGCACCGAGCCCGACCAACTGCAAGTGGATGCCTGGTCCAACGAGCCCCTGCTGGTGTCGCTGGAGATGGGTGGCGCCAACTGGCCCAGTTCCTGCCGCAATGGCACCTGCCGCACCTGCATCGGCCAGCTCCACAGCGGCACGGTGCGCTATGCCGTGGAGTGGCCCGGCCTGAGCGCCGAGGAGCAGGCCGAGGGCTATGTGCTGCCCTGCGTGGCCTACCCCTGTACCGACGTGGTGGTGCAGCAGGGTTACTGATCAGGCCAGCGCCGCTAGCTGCGCGGTCACTTGGGCCATGTCCGGCCTGCGCGCGGGCACCGTGTCCGTACAGGTGTGCGTCAGTGCGGCGATGCCGGACAACACCGCGTCGGACCTGCTGGTTGCTGGCTCCACCAGTGACTGCAACTCCTCCAGCAAGAGTCCAAAGGCACGCACCTCCAGCGCCAGCAGCGCGCTGCGCAGCGCCGTGCGCGCATCCGGCAGCAGCGTGGCACCGCCAAAGTCGCTCAGCAGGGCCTGCGCCGTGTGCGGGTCCCACAGGATGTTGTGGGCATACAGGTCGCCATGCATCACGCCGCGCGCGTGCAGGTGCGCCACCGCGTCGGCCAACTGCGTGGCAAGGCGCAGCGCCGTGGGCGCGCTGATGTGCAGGTCGCCGGGGTAGACATCGCGCGTGCAGCTTTCCAGGCTGGGGGGCCCCGCCAGGTTGGTGAAGTTGGGGGGAATCAGCGGCAGCACCAGGCCACGTGTGCCTTCGGGGTGGCCGGTGAGAACGCCCGAGGGCGTGCACAGCGCGGGGTGCTGGCCGGCGGCCAGACAGGCAGCCAGTTCGTGCTCGGGCAGACCGTCGCTGGTCACCAGCCCCTTGAACAGCTTGAGCGCCAGCCCACCGCTGTGCTGGCGGTGGTGCGCGCGGTAGATGTGGCCGGAGGCGCCCTCGCCCAGCAGCCCGTCAACCTGCAGGTCGCTCCAGTGCAAGGCGTCCAGCGGCGGCGGCGGCGCGTGGTGCCAGCCCAGGGGATTGCCGGCCAGCGCCAGCCAGCACAGGCGCGGCAAGGTCGTCAGCCAGCCGGGCAATGTCGCAAACTGGTTCGCCGACAGGCGCAGCAGTTCCAGCCGCTGCAGCGTGGCCAGGCTGTCTGGCAGGGCGTGCAGGCGGTTGCCCGCCAGCATGAGCTTTTGCAGCGCGGGGCGCTCGCCCAGGGCATCGGGGAGGTGCGACACGGCGTTGTCGGTCAGGATGAACCAGCGCAGGTGTTGTGGCAATGCGGCGGCGCTGACCTGCGTGATGCTGCAGGACTTGAAGCCCACCATCTGCAGGCTGGTGCAGTCGCCCAGCACCTCGGGCAATTGCGTGAACGGATTGTTGGAGCAGAAGATCACCTTGAGCCGGTGCAGGCGCGGCAGGTCGTGCGGCAGGCTCGTGAGCTGGTTGCCGGAGAGGTTGAGCACCTCCAGCGAGTCAGCCAGGTCAAACACCTCGCGCGGCACGGTCTGCAGGCCGCAGGACAGATCCAGGCGCCGCGCGCCGGCCAGCGCGCCACTGCGCAATTGTTCAAGTGTGTGCAAGAGGGCTTCCTTGTTCCATGGCAGGCAATTGTCCATGCTCAGCGTGCACTTCTATACTGCCGTGGCACGCAGCGCTCACCAACCCATACCACGTTCGACCATGCCCTTTGCCCCGCTCTTCATCTCCATTGATGCCCTGCATGTGGTGGAGCGGCTGCGCAGTAAGGTGACTGTGTGACCGCCCTCACCATCAACCCCGTCAACGCCAACGTGCACAGCGTGCACCTGGCCGACGGCACCCACGTGGGCAACCTCAAGCGCATTGGCGCCATCTGGAAGTTCAAGGCCATCGGCTACGACGCGGCGGGTGATGTGGAGCCCGGTGGCGGTCCGCTGACGCAATGGCACAACACGGTGTTTGCCGAGCCGGATGCAGAGGCACTAAGCAACACACTGATGGCCTGACCGACGGACAATGGCAAGAAAACAGAGGAGCGCCCCATGCAAGCCACCGACATTCTTCACTTCTGGTTTGAAGAACTCACCCCGCAACAGCACTTCGTCAAGGACCCGGCGCTGGACGCCATGATGCGTCGCCGCTTTGGCGGCGCGCTGGAGGCCGCCGCGCGCTGCGAGCTGTATGCCTGGCGCGCCACGCCGCAGGGCCGGCTGGCGGAGATCATTGTGCTGGACCAGTTCTCGCGCAACATCTTTCGCGACACGCCACGCGCCTTTGCGCAGGACCCGCTGGCGCTGGTGCTGGCACAGGAACTGGTGGCCTGCGGGCAAGACCGCGACCTGCCCATGGCGCAGCGTGTGTTCGCGTACATGCCGTTCATGCACAGCGAGTCGGTGGTGATCCACGAGCGGGCCGTGCAACTGTTCTCGCAGCCGGGGCTGGAGGGCAATCTGGACTTTGAACTGCGGCACAAGGCCATCATTGAACGCTTTGGTCGCTACCCGCACCGCAACGTGGTGCTGGACCGCGCGTCGAGCGCGCCGGAGATCGCCTTCCTGGGCGAACCGGGATCATCCTTCTGACCGCTTAAGCTACAGTTTTTGTAGCTGGTTTCGCATATTCCACGAGGGCTAGCGGCCTATTTGTCTTGAGAATCGGGATCCGGTTCGTAGACCAGCAGCTCACCCGGCTGGCATTGCAGGTAGGCACAGATTTTCTCCAGGGTGTCAAAGCGCACACCCTTGACCTTGCCCTGCTTGAGCAGCGACAGATTGGCCTCGGTGATGCCGATGTGTTCGGCCAACTCCTTGGACCGGACCTTGCGCCGGGCCAGCATGACATCCAGTTGCACGATGATGGGCATGGTGGGGCCGTCCCGTCAGACAAAGGCGTCATTCTCTTCGGCCAGGCGCTGCCCCTGGCCGATGATGTCGGCCATCAGCCACACCACGGCTGCGAAGAACAGCGTCAGTACCTGGCTGGAACTGACGCCCACGGCCAGGTGTCGCATACCGGGTGGGTTGTGCAACGTGAGCAGTACCGAGATGATGCCCCCCGAGACAATGGCGCCCAGGGCCGCAGCGGCCACCCATGTGGCAAAGCGGCGCAAATGCACGGTGGCTTCTGCGGTGAAGACCTGACCATCGGCAAACTGCACAAAACAGCGCCGCGCCTGCCACAGGCCCATCAGCATCATGCCCAGCGGCACGGCCGTGACCAGGCCGCAGGCCCAGCGCTGCCAGACCTGTAGCGGCGCCTGGATGGCCGTGTTGGGCAAGTTGCCTTGCACCGCAAGCTCTGGCGCGTTGGTGGTGGCCCAGTAGACCACCAGCATCAGCGGCAACACCCCGACCAGGCTCAGGCAGGCCCAACCCATCCAGCGGCTGAGACGGCGGATGCGCGCCAGATGGTGCGCGGCGGGTGTGGTGGCATTGCTGGGGGGCATGGGGACTCCTTGGATTTCAATCATTGTAAATTGACAAATATTTTCTGTTTTACGATAATTATTTATCGATCAACAACGTATTGCAATCTACCATGCGCCGTTTCCTCTGTTACCTCGTGTTGTGTTCCCTGCTGGCTGCGTGCAGCGGCGTGCCTCTGCGGTCCCTGCCGCGCCTGATGCGCCTCTCGGGCGAATTGCTCGATGCCAACCCGGCCGAGTTCATGGTCGCCCTGCAGGTGGATGCACGCATGGTGCCGCCGCCCGGCGCGGCGCCCCAACTGGTCATCAAGCTCACGCCGCGCGAGGCCGGCGCCTTTGAGCCCGTGGACAAGAAGCTGCCGATGCAGCAAACCGTGGCCTCCACCGCCACCTTGGGGCTGGACGCACCCGCGCCGGGCCGGCGCTGGCTGGTGCATAGCCTGCCAGCTGACTCCCAGGCCGAGTTGCGGCGCATTCAGTACACCATCCGCCTTCAACAGGCCAAGAGCAGCAGCAACGGCGGCAACGGCGGCGGCAGCCTGTCGGTCGGCGTGGAGCAGGACGCACTGGCGGTAAACGACCCTGCATTGGCCCATACCCGCTGGGAGACTTGGCTGCAAACCAACCGACGCGACGGCTTCTACGAGGTGTGGTCCGGCACGCTGGCTCAGTTGCTGGAGGCCGCGAACCAGTCAAGGGGTGGAACGAAAAAATAACAGGAAGGACTACGCAACATCCATCCGAATCCTTGGGCTGGGCCATTCCTTGCGAAGGCGCTTGGACAACAGGTTCTGTTTGAGTGGATGAACCTTAGTCATCAATCAACTGGCACGTCAGTTCACATAACGAAAGAACATATGCATCGCCCAAAACGGCTTCAGATCAGAGTTCCACTCGTTCTTGTCTTTCTATTTTCTACCGCAACCTTTTCGCAAAAGTTGAAAACAACGTCAGCATTCGACTTGACATTGGGTGAGCCATTTAATGATAGTTTTGGAGGGAATTTCTCCACCCAAAGCAGTTGCTCTCGCTGCCCTGAAGGGCAGAGTCTCAAACCGAGGTGAACTTATGATGAAAAGCTTACTTTTTTGCGCCTCTGTCACGATAGGCCTTGCGATGCAAGCCTCTGAGGCTCAGGCCTCTTTGGCGAGCAGTCGCAATAATGCGCAGGCGAGAGAAAACAAAGAAAAGTCATTTGCCGACATGCAGCGCAAGACTTTCACTATTACCAGTTGGGCAGGCGCGCCCATTTCTGAGCTGCTTAGCAAGTGGGGCAAATATACACACAAGACAGAGCTACCGACCGGTTATGTTGTTTATACGTATGAAAACAATTACTCAGGTAGCGGCGGAAGCTATACGCCGGGCTACATCGTCACGGACCCATATGGGAATATCGTGGCGCAAAAAGCAGCCAAAGACAATACCTATTCCTATAATTTTACGGATTACTATGAGTTTTTTGTCGACAAGAACCAAATCATCGTGCACGTAAAGATAGGTACCAAATGAAGAAATTGATATGGTTGAGCCTGTTTGCCGCGTTCTTTGGAAAGGCGTGGGGGCAGGAGTCCTATTTTATGTGTGACGAAACCTCGGTTAGATTGCTCAACGGAAGTATTCAAATAAGTACCCCCAACCTGTCGAAGCAAGACATCGAAAAAAGATTGCGCGCTTATATCAAGGAAAGAAACTACGCGCACAAGCCTTTTTACTCAACCGAGAATGTCGTCGCCTTTCGAGATTTTGCAATGATTTGCAACAAAAGCGCCTGCGGGTCAGACTTGTATGCAAAAAATATTTTTTATCTGAGATATGGTGATGGCTCTGTAAAAATAAACCTGAAAAATGAAATCTACTCCTCATTTCATGGTGCAGAGCTGGTGATCAACGAAAATGATGATGTTGCCTCAAAGCGCGACGTGCCTTTTGGAACCTACGAATTTGAGATTCCAGATGACTATTCAGACGAATATCCAGAATCCATCTACAGTTTTAACCAAAGAGGAAAATCTAAAGTCAAAAATCCAAAGGCAAGGCAGATAATATTGGATTTTTATAACCGATACATTGCCGACATGAAGGCTTATCTCGAAAAATAGCAGTCAACTGAGTCAGGCATCTGGCGACCTGATTCGCAACGTGCCTCAGCCTTCATTCTGACCATCTTTTCCGGGATCAGCAGGGCCCGCGCAACATCGACGATGAGCCTGGCGACAAGGGGCTCGGGGTGGCCCAGGACGGGCCCCTTGGTTATCTGAGCGAAGTAGGCAGTGCAACCGTCCAATACAAGGCTCAAGAGGCAACCAAATTGGATAACAACCCACTCTAGCAGGCTGGTTTTCAGCCTAAATTTCAACCCATTATCCGAACGACCTGTCTTCGACGACTACTGGATTTACTCACCGGAATACTTCAATGAACAAACAAAATTCACTCCTTGAAGCGATTGCGATTGCGATCGTCATGCTGCTCTCGGGCTGCGCGTCCCTGCCAAATTCAACGTTGGAGAAGCTCAATGATCGAAAAGTCGAATTGGCAGTGACTCAGCACAGTACACCACCTGTTATCTTTGAAAACGGGCTCGGTGGAAGAATGGAGTGGTGGAGCAAGGTATTGCCGGACATCTCGCGCGACACGACGACGTTTGCCTACAACCGTCCCGGTTACGGAAACAGTGATCCTGCCGCAACGCCCCGCGATGGCTTGCACGTCGTGGATGAACTCCGAACGCTGCTGCGTGACAAAGGCATGCAGCCACCCTATGTTCTGGTGGGCCACTCATTGGGCGGCCTGTACATGCAGCTGTATGCCCGCCGTTATCCGGAAGACGTCAGCGCGCTCATTCTGGTTGATTCGACGCACCCCCAACAGCTTGATGGCGAAGGTGCCCTGCAGAAACAGTCGTTCCTGCTGCGCGGTTTGCTCGGAGTCATGGTTACGGGCGCTGCCAAGGATGAACTCGATTTGCTTCCACAAACCGGCAAGCAAGTGCTCAACTTGCCAACCTTGTCAGGCATACCGGTATTCGTGCTCAGCGCCTCCAAGCCACTCGCTGAACAATCCGCTGTGGCAGATGATGCCAACGCAAAACGCAGAGATATTGCCCGCCTCTATCCTGGCGCCAAACAAGTATGGGTCGATAGTGGGCATGCCATCCCGCTTGAGAAGCCGGAAGCGATCGTTGCCGCGATCCGCGAGGCACTGCGCCTGAGTCGCCAAAATTAATCGCTTGGGTGACCTTGGTAGAAAAAAACTTGCCCAGCCGCACTGTGGGCTAGCTTGTGGATAAGCGTGTTCACAAGGCCTGAAAGCCGCGCCCCGCTTGGCTTGCAACACGGTGCCCGCTTTTTAGGCAGCCGCGCAAAGCCCGCTTGCGGGGCCTGCGCGGTGTGCTAGGCAAGCGTGCAAACCCAGCCGTTTAGCGGTAGTACGCCGGGAGCTTGTGCAGGTACTTCGGCAGGTTGGGGTTCTTCATCAGCCGCGCCATGAAGTCGGGGTCGGCGTTGGTGGTCAGCGGGCTCAGGCGCGTGCGCTCGAACGGCAGGCTGAAGCGGCAGGCCAGCAGGCGCTTGGCGTCCTTGGTCGACACCTGGGTGGCATCTACCGTCTCGGTGATGCCGCACTGGGCAAAGTCCTTGGCCACCTGCTCGGGTGTGAGCCTGGTTGCCAGCTGCGCGGCATCGAACTTCAGGCCTTCCTGGATGCGGGCCTGGGTCTCGGCCACGCTCATGGGCGGCAGGCTGGTTCCCGGGCAGTTGGGCGTCATGGCCTTGGCGCGTTGCCCCTTGCGCAGGGTCCAGGTGGTCTCGATCCCCTCGTCGCCACCGCGTGCCTGCGTCAGCAGGTTGCGGTCGCCATACAGCGGCTCGCCGCGCACGGCCACCAACTGGATGTTGTCTTCGATGGACACAATCAGGTTGCGGTACGGGTCCGCGTTGCGCTCATCCACCACCAGCACATCGGCCAGGTAGCCGGGTGCAATTTGTCCTAAACGCTGCCCCCAGCCCATGGCCTCTGCCGGCTTGCGCGTGACCATCTCCACCAGTTCACGGTCGCTGAACAGGCCCTTCAAGGCATGCTTGTTGACCAGGTCGGCCACCTTGAGTTCACCCAGGCTGGACTTGCTGCCCGATGGCGCCCAGTCCGGCGCCAGGCTGATGGACAGGCCCGCTCGCTTGGCGGCCTCGACCCTGGCGGTCTGGCCGTAGAGCATGAAGTTGGACAGCGGCGACCACACCAGCTTGGCCCCCACGGCGGCCATCTCCTTGAGTTGCGGCTCGGTCAGGCCCACGCCGTGGATGGCGATCAGCTCCGGGCCCAGCAGGTTGCTGTCCTTGATGTTGTTGAATTCAAATGCCATGCGTGGTGACGGGCCCTCGGCCAGGTGCACCACCAGTGGACCCTTGGCGCGCTCGCCCTGCATCTCGGTCCATTCTTTGGCACTGCGGCCGATGTCCACGCGGCTGGCGGCCACGCGCGATTCGACATGCGAGTTCTCGATGTTACGTACCAGGCACTCTTCCTTGGAATAGGCCAGATTGGTGCGCCCACCCTGCAGGCTGGTAGTGCCACCGGCCAGGGCCTTGTATTCACCGTAGCGGCCGATCTCCAGCCCCAGGTTCAGGTACTGGGGCTGGGCCAGCACCACCTGCGGGTAGGTGATGCGCTTGTTGTAGACCTCGTCATACCAGCGCCATTCATAGCGGTCGTGGTACTTGCGGTGGATGGGCAGCAGCGGGTAGATGGCGTATTCGGGGTGGTTGTGCAGATCGATGATGCCGGGGTAGATCACGCCCTTGCTGTCCACCACCGGTGCATCCTTGGCCGCGTCGGGCAGGGCCTCGCCTTCACGCGCAATGGCTTGGATCTTGCCGCCGGCCAGCCACACGCGCGCGTTGGGCAGCACGTCACCCGCATCGTTGAGCGTGACCACCTTGCCCACCAGCACCACGCCGGTGTCGGCATTCCAGGCGGCCTGGGCCGAGGTGGCGCCCAAGCATGCGCCAACGCAGGTTGTGAGTGCGGCCAGCGCGCGCACCAGGCGCGAGGGGCGAAACAGGGTGTGCAGGGATCGCATGGACTCTCCTCCAGGAAGGGGCATAAGGTGTCGGGCATGATAGCGCCATGACGATGGATTGCCCTCCCCTTCTCCCCGTATCCGTGCCCCGGCGAACCGCCCTGCTTGGCGCACTGGGCGCCCTGCTTTTGCCCGCCACCACAACCCAAGCCGCAGCCAAGGCCGGCCATGCCGCCAAGACCCCCGCCGCGAGCGTGTGGCCGCGTGCACTGGCGGTGCCGGGCGGCGTTGCGCGCATCAGCCTTGGCGCGACACCCACACGGCCCCAGGCCTTTGCCGGTGATGTGCCGCTACTGGTGCTGGGTGATGCCAAGGGCTGGACCGCGCTCGTCGGCATTCCGTTGTCCACGGCTCCCGGAGAGGCCGCCATCCGCGTGCAGGACGCTGGTGGCCCGCCACGTGACATCGTCTACACCGTGGCCCCCAAGCACTACGTGGAACAGCGCCTGACCGTGGCGCCACGCACCGTCGACCTGTCAGCGCCAGACCAGGCCCGCTACGAGCGCGAGCACACGCACATCGCCAACGTGATGGCCACCTTCAGCGAGCCGCTGCCGACTGCCAATGCGTTGCGCATGATTGCGCCAGTGGCCGGGCGGCGCTCCAGTTCTTTCGGGCTGCGCCGCATCTTCAACGGCCAGCCGCGCAACCCGCACAGCGGCATGGACATCGCCGCCGCGCAGGGCACGCCCGTGCACGCGCCGCTGCCGGGCAAGGTGATCGACACCGGGGACTATTTCTTCAACGGCAACACCGTCTGGCTGGACCATGGCGGTGGGTTGATCAGCATGGTCTGCCACCTCAGCAGCATCGCCGTTCAGGTGGGGGATGTGGTGCCCACCGCTGCGGTGCTGGGAGCAGTGGGCGCCACCGGGCGTGCGACCGGGCCGCATCTGCATTGGGGTGTGGTGTTGAACCGCACCATGGTGGACCCGGCGCTGTTTCTGGAAAAGGCGTAGGTTTCCCCGTTGGGGAGCTTAGTTTCCCGGGAAAGGGGGCGCCAGCGCCGGGTCCCCCTGGATCAGGAAGTAGTTGCGCACGGTCTGGCCGTCGCGGTGCACGGCAATGTGCGTGCTGACGGCGGGAGCGCGGAAGTAGTCACCGTGCTCGCCGATGAAATCCCCGTCGCTCCACAGGTACATGCCGTCCGCGCCATCAAGGTCCTGCGTCCAGCTCCACAGGTTGAACTGGCTGGGCCGCGTCATGCGTGCGGTGCGGGCCAGCAGGCTGCCATGGCTGTAGTACATGACCTCGGCGCTGAGCTGGTGCGACGGCGTGACCACGTAGTGGTGGTCGGGATACTCCTTCAGCCTGTCCACCAACTCCTTCCAGCCATAGAAACTGTGGGTTGCATCGGCCGCGGCCACTTGCGGGGAAATGCGCTCCAGTGGCAACAACTGGAAGCGCGCATGCAGCGTGAGCGCCAGGGACAGCGACAGGCTGGTCAGCACCGCGACCGACCACAGCACGCGCCGCAGCCGCGATGTTCCGTGAAAGCAGTAGTAGCTGACCAGTATGCTGAGGCTGAAATAGCCGAACGCCGGCCAATTGGCCCCGGCGGCCTTTTTCAGGGACGACGCGCCGAAAAACACGATGACCGGCAGCGACATGCACACGGCAAACAGCACCCGCTTGTCCCTGCGGAACAGGCCGGCCAGCGCCACGCCCACACCCAGCACCCAGGCAATGGGGTTGGTCAGCAGCATCTGCCCCCCGATGTATTCACCCACCGTGGCCAGCGAATAGGTCTGGCTGTCCAGCCCGTTGCGCAACTGGAAGGCAAAGGACACCCAGTCGTGCTGGCTGTTCCAGACCACCACGGGCAGAAAACAGGCGAACCCCAGCACGACAGCCAGATAGGGGTGAACGGTCTTGAGCCAGCGGCGCTCGTCCGTCAGCAGGAGGTACAGCAGGAAGCACGGCGCCATCAGGATCGCCGTGTACTTGGACACCAGCGCCAGGCCGAAGCAGACACCCGCCACGTACCAGAGCCACACCTTCTGGTCCTGCAGGGTCTGCCAGAACAGGCAGACACCCAGCGCCCAGAACAGGAAGACCGGCACATCGGGGGTCATCACCATCAGCCCCAGCGTCGTCAGCGGATAGGCGTTGAGCAGGATCACGCTGCTGGCGGCCATGGCCACGCTGCCAAACATCTGCATGGAGAGTCGCCACAGCAGGCCACTCGCAGCCAGGAAGACCAGCGTGCCCGACAGGCGCACCCACAACTCCGACTGCGAGAACAGCGTGGTCAGGCGAATGAAGTAGGCCACCATGGGCGGGTGGTCAAAGTAGCTGATGTCCAGGTTGCGGGACCACAGCCAGTAGTAGGCCTCGTCGGGGTGGAGCTGCAGGGCAGCAGAAAGATAGAGCCGCCAGAGCGTAAGTGCGCAGACCACGATGACCGTGTTGCGCCGAGTGAGCAATTTTTCCATAAGCACCAAATCCAGCCGCAATCTTGCCAGAGAAATGCCCCAGGCTTGTGGGCCAGCCGCAGCGCATCGTCACTGTCACGACACAATGTGCGATGGATCAACCATTCACCGCCATCACCATGTTGTATGAACCTGCGCGCCACGAGGCTCTGCGACCGATTCACTGTCGCGCAGCTACATCGGGGAGCTGGACACGCTGCTGGTCCGCAACCGCGACTGGCTGGGCGACACACCGATTCAGATGATGTCTTTTGGCGCCGCACCCACCGCATCCAGGGAAAGCGCGCTGCGCGCCCTGATTGCCGGCAACCTGCGGCATCCGGCTCGCGAGCGGATGTGGGGCTCTCCCGGCACGCTGTTGGCCGCCCTGTTCCTCCATGAACGCGATGGCGCTTGCGCCAACTGGCGGCCTCAACCGGACGGGGACAGTGCAGCCCAGAAGAAGCTGCTGCAGTTCTGCCATGGCGCGCCCGGTTTTGTGATCAGCCTGGCATCCATGCCCGGCACGGCGCTGGATGCACTGCTTGTTGCCGCGGGCGAAACCATCTGGGAGGCGACCCCGGCTTTGCCATCTACCTGTGGGACTACATCCGCGCCCAGGCGCAGTTCCCGACGCTGGACGTGTTCTATGGATCGCCCGGGCCGGAACCGTCCGCTCAGTGCTGAACCAGCGACTGCGCCGGCAAACGACCGGCGAACCACCATCCACTGGGCGCTGCCTGGCTGAAATAGCGGGTGCGCAGCAGTTCCAGATCGGCAATCAGGCTGTCCATTTCGCTCAGGAAGGCTTCCCGGCTGGTGCAGGGGTGTTCCGTGAACATGAGCGTGGAGCGTTCGGCAATTGCAGGCTCGCCTGCCTGGCGTGCCCAACAACGCACCTCGCAATAGGCCAGCAGGGCCAGGCGGCCCAGCTCGCCATGGCGGCGCGCATACACCAAATCGGCCAATAAATCGTCAAGACCCAATTGGAGACTGGTGGAGATGATCATGGTGCAGCGCAGCATAGGACCGCGATCTGACGGCTTTCTGACACCGGCGGACCCACCCTGACTGAAAGCTGACAGACTATTTGCTGCTCACGCTCATCTCTGCGTGGGGCTTCCAGCCGGCATCTGCCGTGACCGCCCTGGCGCCACCCAGGAACAGGCGTTCTGCAGGCAGCTTGCGGCTGGCCAGATAGTCCTTCACGGCCACGCCGCGCTGCAGGGCCAGCTCGCGCATGGCGTCCTCATTGACGGCTATGCTGGCCAGCAGCAGAGCCTCCATCTCGGCCGGGGGGATGTCCTTGGCCAGCCCCACGATGTTGCGCGGCTTGGTGATGTCGGCCCGGCGGTAGACCTCCTTGAGCAGCACCGGGTACTCCGCATCGGTCAGCGTTGCGGCGCTGGCCGTGTCCTGTCCGGTCACGACGGCGCGGCGGCGCTTCTCGGCCAGCATCAAGGTTTTCAGGCGCTCGCGCCTGAGGGCATCCCGCTCCACGTCCAGGCTGGCAGTGCCCACCACGGTGACGTGCAGCGATGGGCGGTCCGCCAGGGCCTTGGCAATCGTGTCCAGGCCTCGGGTCACTTCGGGCGTCAGCGTATTGCTGCCGGGGGCAAAGGTCACGGAGTTGAGCTCCTCGCCACCACCATCGCCGCCGAAGGCATGGGCCAGCAGCGCAAAGGGCGCCGTCAGGGCCTTGGCCACCAGGTTGGTGATGACCTTCCACACCACGGCACCAATGCGGAACTGCGGGTCGTTGAGCGAGCCGCTGATGGGCAGGTTGATGTCGATGACCCCATTGCGGTCGGCCAACAGGGCCACGGCCAGCTTGACCGGCAGGCTGTTGGGAGCGCCTTCAACCGGGTCGCCAAAGGTCAACTGGTTGAGCACCAGGTTGTTGGTGGCGGCCAGTGTACCGTCGGGCTTGACGGTGTAGTTCACGTCCATGCTGAGCTTGCCGCGCTCGATGCCGTAGCCGGCGTACTTGATCGCGTAGGCGGTCAGCGGTGGCAGGTCCAAGTCGCGTACGCGGCCGTAGATGTCCAGCGCCAGCGGCTTGGCCAGGGGGTTGACCTTGCCGGTGACTTCCAGTGTGGCGGTGCCCTCGGCGCGGCCCCGCAGTTCCAGGTCGGCCAGTTGGACCACGCCATCACTGGCGCTGGAGGAAAACTGGCTCAGCGTGCCGTTGAGTTCGCTCAGGTCCGCCGAATAGTTGGGGCGGATGAAACGGTCCGAGAACAGTACCTTGCCGTTGAGCAGGCGAATGGGCCCCACGGTGACCACGGCGTCCGGCGTTGCCGTTGCCGTTGCCGTTGCCGTTGCCGGTGCCGGTGCCGGTGCGGACGGCACGGGCGCGGACGTCTTCACCAGATCCTGCAGGTTCAGCCGTCCGCTGGCATTGACGATAAGGCGGGCATAGAAGTCCGACAGCGTGGCCTCGCGCACCTGCGCACGGGTGGCGGTGCCCGGCGCCATGGCCAGCACAATGCCGGGCACGTTCAGCGACTTCCAGCTCAGCAGCTCCTCGGTCACGCCCAGATCGGCGCCGTCGGGCACCGCGCTGCCATCAGCGGGCGCGGCTGCGACCACGGTGTTGGCGCGGAAGTCCTCCAGTGCGGCGTCGCCCTGCAACTGCACCTCGGGGCCGGCTGCGGTGGCGGCAAAGCGCACCTGCCCCTTGTAGCTGGCGTCGGCACGCAGCACGGCGATGTTGAGCCGGTCGGCCAGGTACGGCGCCACGGCGTGCAGCGGAATGTCCACGGCCTCCACACTGCCCTGCACCGCCACCGGCGCCCACATGACCGTACCGCTGTACTTCAACGTTCCCGGCTCGGTGCGGCCGGACTTCACACGGGCCGATACCGTCAACGGCGCCGGCTTGCTGCCGTCCAGCGTGGCGTTTTTCAGCTGCAACTGCAGGGCCGACAGCTCCAGCCGGGCGGGGCGACCCAGGCTGCGGTCATCCAGGCGCAAGCTGCCATCCGACACCACCAGTTCGCCCAACCCCATTTGCCAGGGTGTGGTGGGAGCCGTGGACGCCACCGGCATGGTCGACGCCGACGCGTCTGGCGCCTGGGCACCCGGCGCCGTCTTCAACCAGCGCTGCAGCATCCACTGCCCCTGCGCATCGCGGTGCGCCATGGCGCTGGGTGCGCGCAGGGCAACCGTGCCGATGCGGCCGGTTCGGGCGATGACGTCAAACTGCGCATCGGCCATCTCCAGCTGCCTGAAGCGTGGCATATCGGCCGCGGCACGCTCGGCATTGCTGGCGGCGGCGGGCGGCTCCTTGGCACCCTTGAGGGCAAAGTCGCGCACGCTCAGGCGCGGAACGGCCAGTTGCAGCGCCTCGCCGGTGTTGCCGTTTGGCGCGGCGCCCTGCCAGGTGGCGTCCAGTTCGGCATCCAGCACGCCCTGCACCGCAGGCTCCAGCCACTGGGCCAGGTAGGGTGCAGCCAGGTTCAGTTCCACATCGCCCACGCTGGCATGGACCTTGGCCTGGGTCTCGCTGCCCTGGCCCTTGAACGCCAGTTGGGCGGTCTTGCCGCGCGAGGGGACGCTGGCCGAACCTTCGAAGGTGATGGGCGCGGCGCCCAGCGGCCAGTGCAGGGACTGCGCCTGCACCTCCAGGTGCGCCAGGCTCAGGCGGGCCGGCTGTGGCGTGCTGTCGTCGGCCCAGGCTGCCTCGCCACGGTGCAGGACGAAGCGATCCAGGGCCAGCGTCCAGGGGCGGTCTCCCACTGGAGGCTTGGGGTCTTTTGTGCCTCCAGCCCTCGTGGAATCTGCGTGACCAGCTACTGATTTTGTAGCAACTGCGGTCTCTTTGGCGTTTGCCAACTGCAGGTTGATGCGCCCGGCGCGGTTGCGCGAGCCCTGCAACTTCGGCGCGGTGACGGTCAGTGAAGCCAGCTTGGCCACGCGCTCCAGCGGGCGCACGTCGGCCAGCTCGGCCTGGATGGACTCCACCGACAGCAGCGGCGTGTCACTGGTATCCGCCAGTGCCAGGCCGGAGATGCCCAGCGCGCCGGTCAGCTTCACCTTGGGCTGCGCAGCGTCCTCAAAAGCCAGACGCAGGTCCGCATCCACGACAGCACCCTTCAACCGCAACGGCAGGCTCTTGGGCAGATACGGCAGGTAGGGTGCCAGGTCCAGGTGCGTGATCTTCAGCGCGGCATCGCCCTTGTGCGTCTGGGCAAAGGGCGTGCCTTCGGCGGCGGTGTCAAACTGGCTGCCGTTGAGCACAAAGGCCAGGCGCGGTTGCACCGTGCTGTCGCGCTTGGAGTTGAGCGTGCTCAGGAAGGGCACGGCCAGATGCAGGCCGCGTACCGTATGAAGGCGCTCCCCGCCGGGCAGGTGGTCGGTGAAGTCGACCGCGCCGCCGTTGAGCGTGAGGTTGTACAGCGCAAAGGGCAGCGGTACGGACGGTGTGGGCGCGGCTGGCGCCTTGCCCAACGTCTCCAGGATGTCATCCACGTCGTAGTGGCCATCGCCCTGGTGGCTCAGGTGCAGCGTGGGGCCGTCGACCGTGACGGCATCGAGCACCGGCGCCATGCGCAGCAGCGACTCCAGTTCACCATCCAGATACACGCGGTCCACGTGCAGTTGCGCAGTCTTGCCATCGGCAGCCGCCACGGCAATGTCACTGACGATGACTTCCAGCGACCAGGGCCGAAAGACCACATCGCCCACCGTGAGCTTGCGCCCCAGGGCGGCGCTGCCCTTGTCCTCGATCAGGCGCTTGGCCAGCGGCGGCACGGCCAGCCAGGCCAGCACCCAGACCACCAGCAGCCCCCCCAGTGCCCAACGGGCACGGCGCAACCAATGGGGAGGAACGGAGAAGGGGAACTGCATGGACGCTCTCACAAAAGGCTTCAAACGGAAGGGCTCTGATTCTAGGATGCGGTACAGGCTGGCCCGCGGCGCATGCGCGCCAAATGCGGCTATCCTTTGCAACAGAACGTGTCCGTCTTCACGTCCACCCATTTCCCGCGAGTCAATCCATGCCGCCCATCACACAATACGCCCTGCCCCTGGTCTCCTCGATCGCATTGATGCTGGCCGCAGTGCCGGCCCTGGCCGACAGCACGTCGTCTGCCTCCAGCGCCTCGTCCGCATCCGTGGGCAGTTCGTCCACCTCCATCGAGAAGTCGAGCAACAGTTCGTCCAACAAGGAGCGCGTGGCGCAGGGCCACTACACCATCGTCGAGATGGTGGCCATGGCCGAGCAGCCCGACATGCTGCGCCTGCGCTTGCAACCCGTGGACGCGACAGCGGCGCAGGAATTCGTCCTGCTGCTGCCGCGCCAGGCTGCAGAGCGGGTGCAACTGGCCACCGGCCAGACCATTGCCGCCGAGCACCGCCCCTATGGGCTGGCACTGGCGGCGACGAACCCGGCCGGTGACAGCGCACCCTTCTTCCTGGTGCTGGATGACGACTGGTACCGTGAACTGGAAAGCCGCCCGGTTGTCATCTGAGGCACGGGCCTGGGCCCTGGGGCTTGTCCTCAGCCTTGCCGCCGGCGCGGGATGGGCCGGATCACTGAGCTACTGCCAGGGCGAGACCGAACTCCCCACCGCTGCGCAGGACCGGCTGATCCAGGTGGCAGCCCTGGTCAAGACCGAGCTGGATCGCTCCGGGCAGCCGGCTGCGCTGGTGGCACGCTCCGGTCTGGCGCTGCAGCGCTTTGACCAACGCTACTCCCACGCCGGCATCAGCCTCAAGGCCAGTGCCAACACGCCGTGGTCGGTGCGCCAGCTTTACTACGCCTGTGACGAGCAACGCCCGCGCATCTTCGATCAGGGCATGTCGGGCTTTGTGCTGGGTGTGCATGACCCGGCCGAGGGCTATGTGTCCATCATCCTGCTGCCCGAAGCGGCGTCGCGCGCGCTGGAGCAGGCCGCGCTGGACAACCGCCAGGCACTGCAACTGCTGGGCGCACGCTACAGCGCCAATGCCTATGCCTTTGGCCTGCAGTACCAGAACTGCAACCAGTGGCTGGCCGAGTTGCTGGCCGTGTCCTGGGGTGCCCTGCCGTCCAGCGACAACGTCCGTGGCACGGCACAGGACTGGCTGCAGGACCAGGGCTACCAGCCCACGGTCTTTAACGTCGGCTGGCGTCCGCTGATGTGGCTGGCCGCGATGCTGCCCTGGCTGCACAGCGATGACCATCCGGCGCAGGACCTGGACGCCGCGCGTTTTCGGGTCAGCATGCCGCAGTCCATCGCGGCCTTTGTGCAGCAGCGCTTCCCCGATGCCCATGCCGTGGAGCTGTGCTACACCGAACGCCACGTGGTGCTGCACCGTGGCTGGGAGCCCATCGCACCCGGTTGCCAGCCGGCAGAGGGCGACGAGGTCCGGCTGCTCGCAAGTCCCCTGACCTTCTGAGGCTTAGCCACCCAGTGGACGGGCCTGTTGGGCGGCACGCCGCTAGACTGGCCGGCCCTGCATGAACACGCTCAACCGCCCATGGAACTGCTCTTAGACCCCAACACCTGGATCGCCTTCTTCATGCTGGCGGCGCTGGAGATTGTGCTGGGTATCGACAACATCATCTTCATCAGCATTCTGGTGGGCCGTCTGCCGCCGGCGCAGCGCGACATGGGCCGCCGCCTGGGACTGGGCTTTGCCATGGTCTCGCGCATTGGGCTGCTGCTGAGCCTGGCCTGGGTCATGACGCTGACCAACCCGTTGTTCACGGTCTTTGCCCAGGACCTGAGCGGACGCGACCTGATCCTGCTGGGTGGCGGCCTGTTCCTGCTATACAAGGCCTCGCATGAGATCTTTCTGGAGGTGGAGGCGCACCAGCCCAAGGAGGAAAGTGCCGGCACCCCGACCGGTGCCAGCGGAGCCGCGCTGTTCTGGGGAACCATTGTGCAGATCGGCATTGTGGACATCGTGTTTTCGCTGGACTCGGTGATCACGGCCGTGGGCATGGTGGACCAGATTGGCGTGATGGTGGCCGCGGTGATCGCATCGGTGGGGGTCATGCTGTTTGCCGCCAAGCCGATTGGCGAATTTGTGGACCGCCACCCCTCCATCAAGGTACTGGCACTGGCCTTTCTGACCATGGTTGGCACGCTGCTGATCGCCGAAGCCTTTGATGTGCACATTTCCAAGGGCTATGTCTACACCGCCATGCTGTTTTCTTTGGGCGTGGAGGCGCTCAATATCCGCGCACGCTCCAAACGCCCCTCCGCACGCCAGCCGGACTGAGTGGCGCGAAGCGGCATTCACTACACTGGGAGGTTTGCACAAACACCTCTCCCATGACTAGTCCGCAATGGTTCCTTCTGATCGGCGCACTGCTGCTGGTGCGCGGTCTTACCGCAACATTGCTGCAGCGCTCGCCGGTGACATCGGCCATCATCTATCTCGCGGTTGGCGTGCTGGTAGGCCCCACCGTACTCAACCTGTTCCATTTCAACCCGCTCAAGGAGTCGGCGCTGCTGCAGGCCCTGACCGAGGTGGCGGTGCTGATTTCACTGTTCTCGGCCGGCGTCAAGATGCCGGCGCCGTTCACGTTTTCGCGCTGGCACGCGCCCCTGATGCTGGCTACCGTGGCCATGGTGCTGACCGTTGGCCTGGTGGCGGCTTTCAGTGTCCTCGTGTTGGGACTGCCGCTGGGGGCCGGCATCCTGCTGGGCGCCATCGTGGCCCCCACCGACCCGGTGCTGGCCACCGATGTGCAGATCCGTCACCCGGGTGACCGAGACCAGTTGCGCTTCACGCTGACCTGCGAGGCCGGCATGAACGACGGCAGCGCCTTTCCCTTCGTCATGCTGGGGCTGGGCCTGCTCGGGCTGCATGACCTGGGTGACTCCGGCCTGCGTTGGGCGGTGGTGGATGTCGTGTGGGCCACGGTTGGGGCGGTTGTGATCGGCGTGGTGTCCGGTGTCGCGCTGGCCCGGTTGGGATGGAAGCTGCGCCGGGAACCCTACCAGCACCAGCTTCTGGACGATTTCCTGGGCCTGGGACTGATCGGTGTGGTGTACGGCCTGTGTGTGATGGTGGATGCCTGGGGATTTCTGGCGGTGTTCTTTGCAGCCGTGGCCTTGCGCCAGACGGAAATGAAGCTCGCCCGAAAGGCCAAGCCGCAGGCCGACTCGGAGCCACTGCCCCTGGTCAGCGAGGGCTCACTGGTTTTCAAGGAACACCTGGAGCGCCTCTCCGAGGTGTTGCTGATCATCCTGATCGGCGGCACGCTATTCCTGGATTCCTGGTCCTGGCCTGCGGTCGGCCTGGCCCTGTTCCTGTTTCTCGTGGCGCGACCGGCCAGCGTACTGCTGGCCTTGCTGGGCAGTGGAACGGCCTGGCGCATCCGCGGGCTGGCGGCCTGGTTTGGGGTGCGTGGCGTGGGCTCGCTGTACTACCTGATGTATGCCATCCAGCACGGCGTGCCGGAGCCGCTGGCGCTGCAACTGATCCAGCCCACGCTGATCGTGGTGACGCTGTCCATCATCCTGCACGGGGTCAGTGTCAAGCCGCTGCTGGGCCTGTTCTGGCGGCGCGGCAAGCTGCCACCCTGAACCACCGCATCCTGCTACCCCAAACGGGTATTGCCAAGCTGCGAGAATCGGCTTCCCCACAAAGGAGACCCACAGCATGCAAGATGCCCGCGCGTTGTTTGACACCCTCAACACCGAATACCTCACCGTTCACAAGACCAAGGAAGACCTGTTCTGGGCCACCTACATGGCCACTTCCAATGACGACGCGGGGTTCTCCAGCGCCGAAGAGGCCTTCAAGAACTTCATCTCCGACCCCAAGCGCCTTGCCGACGTGCGCGCCGCGCTGGCCAGTCTGCCGGCAGAGGGTGGTGACGCCCAGACGGCCGAACTGCGCCGCGGCCTGCAGGGCTGGCTGGCCCTGTTCGAGGCCAACATCATCGACAGCGATGCCGCCCGCACCGCCATGACCGAGCTGATCCAGATGGAATCGGCGTTGTTTGCCAAGCGCCGCGACTTGGTTCTGCGTCACATCAACGAGGCCGGCGCCGAGGAAGAAACCAGCCTCGCCGGCCTGGCAACCAACATGGGCACCAACCCCGTTGAGGCTGCACGCAAAAGCTCGCTGGACGCCATGCTGGGCCTGGAGCAGTGGGTGCTGTCCAACGGATTCCTGGACATCGTGAAGCAGCGCAACGCCTTTGCCCGCGCGCAGGGCTTTGCCAACTATTTCGACTACAAGGTGCTGAAGAACGAGCGCATGAGTTCGGCTGAGCTGTTCACCATCCTCGACGACTTCGAGGCCCGCACCGCTCAAGCCAACCAACGTGCGCTGAATGACCTGGTGCATACGCACGGCACCGATGCCACCCAGCCCTGGAACCTGCGCTTCTTCATCAGCGGGGACACCACGCGCCAGCTCGACCCCTATCTGTCATTCGCCAAGGGGTTGGAGCGCTGGATCAAGAGCTTTCGCCACCTGGGCATTGCCTACCGCGGCGCCACTATGCAGCTGGACCTGCTGGAACGCAAGGGCAAGTACCAGAACGGCTTCTGCCACGGCCCCATTCCGCCCTTCTATGACGCCAAGGGCCGGTGGATTGCCGGGCAGATCAACTTCACCGCCAATGCCAAGCCCGACCAGGTGGGCAGCGGTGCACGCGCCATCAACACCCTGTTCCATGAGGGCGGCCATGCGGCCCACTTTGCCAACGTCACGCAGAACGCACCCTGCTTCTCGCAGGAGTTCGCCCCCACGTCCATGGCCTATGCCGAAACGCAGTCCATGTTCTGCGACAGCCTGCTCGACGATGCCGACTGGCTCAAACGCTACGCGCACAACGCCCAGGGTGAGCCCATCCCCGACGCGCTGATCCACGCCCGCATCCAGGCCACGCAGCCCTTTGCCGCCTTTGCCGAGCGCAGCATCCTCGTCGTGCCCTACTTCGAACGTGCCCTGTACCAACTGGCCGACGATCAGCTCACGCCCGAAGCCGTGCTGGCCCTGGCACGCGCCACCGAGCAGCGCATTTTGGGCGTAGCGACCGGTCCGCGTCCGCTGCTGGCCATTCCCCACCTGCTCAACCAGGAGTCGGCCGCGGCCTACCACGGCTACCTGCTGGCCAACATGGCCGTGTACCAGACGCGGGCCTACTTCGAGCGCACCTATGGCTACCTCACGGACAACCCGGCCATCGGCCCGGCACTGGCCCAGCACTACTGGTCACGCGGCAATGGCATCAGCCACAACGACACGCTGCTGAGCCTGACCGGCGAATCCTTCAGCGCCAAGTACCTTGCCGACAGCTGCAACCAGACCGTGGAAGAAGCCTGGGAGCAGGCCCAGGCCCAGATGGCCGCAGCCGCCAAGCGCCAGTACCCGCCAGCGCCGATCGACAACCTGGACGCCACCATCCGCATCGTGCATGGAGCTAAACTGATTGCCGATAACCGCGTCTCCGAGGATGCCATGTGCCAGCAGTTCGAGCAGTGGGTGGAGCAGCACTTCCCCACGCCCGTTCACTAACGGCTAGCGCGACGGGAACACCAGGCGTACCAACAGGCCGGTGCCACCGGCTGGTGTCTCCAACTCCACACGGGCACCGGCCTTGGTGGCGAACTCGCGCACGATGGGCAGGCCCAGGCCACTGCCGTCGGAGCGCCCGTCGTCGATGCGGTAGAAGCGCTCGAACACACGCTCGCGGCTGTCTGCTGGGATGCCGGGGCCGTTGTCTTCCACTTCCAGCAGCGTGGCGTGCGGTTTGGACTGCAGGCGCACGGTGATGTGGCTGCCGGCGGGGCAGTAACGGATGGCGTTGTCCACCAGGTTGGTCAGAATTTCGCGCAGGGCCACGGTGCCGATGGCGAGCCGGGTTGCTGCGCCTTCCACCGCATCGAAGCCCAGTTCAATGGCCTTGGTCTGGGCCGGCCCCACCAACCGTTCAAACACCTCTTGCACCACGGCCACCACATCACTGCGCGTGTCCGAAGCACCTGCCTGCATGGATTCAGCGGTGGACAGGGTCAGCAACTGGTTGACCAGGCGCGTGGCTTCGCGCAGGGTGTGGCGGGCAGCCTCCAGTGATTCCGTTCGCTCGGCGCCATCGGAGGCACGTGCGGCGTAGTTAAGCTGCGTGGCCAGCACGGCAAAGGGGGTTCGCAATTGGTGGGCCGCATTCTGGATGAACACGGCCTGCGCGCCGGCATGCGCCTCCAGGCGCTGGATGTAGCCATTGAGGGAGTCCACCAACGGCACCAATTCCACGGGGATACCCTCCACTGCCAACGGCTGCAGGGTACCCGGCTCACGCGCCCGCACGGCATCGCGCAGGCGCAGCAGGGGCAATAGCCCCCAATGGAGACCAAACAGAATGAACACCCCCGCCATCGCCAGGATCAGCAGTTGCTGCCCCATCGTTCGTTGCCAGAGCGTGAGGGTCAGTTGTTGATGTTCCTGCATCGTCTGCGCTACCTCGACCAATACGGGCACATCGCTGGGCGCGCCGATCACCGGCTGGCGCAGGGCCACCACCCGCACGGGCATGTCGCGCATGCTGGCGTTGAAGAAATGGGGCTCACGTCCAGTGGGCATGTTGGTGGGCCGAGCCAGGTCGGTGTAGCCCGCCAGCAACTGGCCGGTGCCGGCGGTGATGCGGTAGTAGATGCGGTCCGGCTGGGTGGACTGGAACAACTCCAGCGCCGAGGGCAGGATCTGGTAGTGGTAAGCGCCGTCCTCGTACACCACCTGTTCGCCAATGCTGCGCGCCGAGCCCAGCAGCAGGCGGTCCTGAACCACCGTGGCGGTCTGCACGGCATCGCGGTAGGTAGCCACCGCATTGAGGGCAATGGCACCGGCCAGGGGGATCAGCACCCAGGCCAGCAGTTTGCTGCGAACGCTACGCAGCACGTTCAACTTCCCGCAGCATGTAGCCCAGGCCGCGCAGGGTAACGATGCTCACGCCACTGCCATCAAGCTTCTTGCGAACGCGGTGCACGTAGATCTCGATGGCGTCGGCCGATACGTCCTCATCCATGGAAAACAGGCTTTGTGCCAACGCCTGCTTGGACACCGTGGTGGCGGCCTTGGTGATCAGCACCTCCAGCACCGCCCGTTCACGAGGCGTGAGCGCCAGTTCCGTTCCGGCCAGGGTGAATTCGCGGGTGTTGGTGTTGAACTGCAGATCGCCACACTGCACGGTGGGTGTGGCCAAGCGCGAGGCGCGCCGCAGCAGCACCCGGATACGCGCCTCCAGCTCTTCCACCTCGAAGGGCTTGGCCAGGTAATCGTCGGCGCCCTGGTCCAGTTCGCTCACGCGGCTCTGGACGGAGTTGTTGGCTGAGAGGATGAGCACCGGCGTATCGTCCTTGCGCGCACGCAGGCGGCGCAGCACCTCGTTGCCATCCATCTTGGGCAGCGACAGGTCCAGGATGACCAGGCTGTAGCGCTCGGAACGCAGGGCGAAGTCGGCGTCCGCGCCGTTGGCGATCCAATCCACCGTGTACTGCTCCTTGCGCAGCGCACGGGCAAGCCAGTTCGCCAGTTCCGCGTTGTCTTCCACCAGCAGTATGCGCATGTCTTCTCCGTGTTTACCCTAGGTCCATCCGACTGAAAGCCAATCGAAAGCAAGCACCTTTTACGCTTCGCGCCGACGGACCCGATCCGGATTCTTGCACTTAACAGGAGACACCATGAAGCAAACTTCCCCATCCCGCAAATGGCTCACCCGCGTCGCGCTGGCAGCCGCCCTGGCCGGCGCATCCCTCGCCCACGCGGCCGACAAGGTCACCATCATCGTTGGCGGTTATGAGAAGCAGATCTACCTGCCGGCCAAGCTCACCGAAGCACTGGGATACTTCAAGGCCGAAGGCCTGGACGTGGATCTGCTCAACGAAGCGTCTGGCGTGGATGCCGAGAACGAGATGCTGGCTGGCGCCGTGCAGGGCGTGGTGGGCTTCTACGACCACTGCGTGGACCTGCAGACCAAGGGCAAGCAAGTGATGTCCGTGGTGCAGTTCAGCCAGGCACCCGGTGAAGTGGAACTGGTGTCCAACAAGCACCCCGAGATCAAGTCCTTTGCCGACCTGCGTGGCAAGGCCCTGGGCGTGACCGGGCTGGGTTCATCCACCAACTTCCTCAGCCAGTACATGATGGTCAAGGCCGGTGTGCCGCTGGGTGAGTTCGCCACCATCCCCGTGGGTGCCGGCACCACCTTCATCGCCGCGATGCAGCAGGACAAGATCCAGGCCGGCATGACCACCGAACCCACCATCTCCCGCCTGCTCAAGACGGGCGAGGCCCGCATCCTGGTGGACATGCGCACGGTGGAGAAGACCAAGGCCGCCCTGGGCGGTACCTACCCCGCCGCGTCGCTGTACATGTCCACCGACTGGGTGGAAAAGAACAAGCCCACGGTGCAGAAACTGGCCAATGCCTTCGTCAAGACCCTGAAGTTCATTGCCACCCATTCCGCCGCCGAGATTGCCGACAAGATGCCCAAGGACTTCTATGCCGGCGACAAGGAGGGCTACATCAAGGCCTTGGCCGACGGCAAGGGCATGTTCACCCCCGACGGTGTGATGCCCGCCGGCGGCCCCGAGACCGTGCTGCAGGTGCTGTCGGGCTTCTCCAAGAACGTCAAGGGCAAGACTGTGGACCTAAGCAAGACCTACACCACCGAATTCGTCAAGAACGCCAAGTAAAGCAATGAGCATCAACAACACGCCGGCCACCACACCGGCCATCGAGCTGATCAACGTCAGCCGCCGCTTTCTGACCCCCGACGGCAGGTCCATGACGGCCTTGCGCAACTTCAACATGAGCGTGGCGCGCGGCGAGTTCGTCGCCGTGGTCGGCCCAACCGGCTGCGGCAAGTCCACCACGCTGAACCTGGTCACCGGCCTGGCCAAACCCTCCAGCGGGCAGGTCAAGGTTTTTGGTGAGCCGGTCAACGGCATACACCCCGGCATCGGCTTCGCCTTCCAGACCGATGCGCTGTTCCCCTGGCGCAGCGTGATCGACAACGTGGTGGCCGGCCCGCTGTTTCGCGGCGTGCCCAAAGAGCAGGCTTACGAGAAGGCCCGCCAATGGCTGGCACGTGTCAACCTCTCCGGTCACGAGACCAAGTACCCGCACCAGCTCTCGGGTGGCATGCGCAAGCGCGTGTCCCTGGCGCAGACCTTCATCAACGAGCCACAGATCCTGTTGATGGACGAGCCCTTCTCCGCCCTGGATGTGCAGACCCGCGTGCTGATGCACGAGGAGCTGCTCAAGCTGTGGTCACAGGCCAAGGCATCCGTCGTGTTCGTCACGCACGATCTGGAAGAAGCCCTGGCCTTGGCTGACAAGGTGTACGTGCTGACGTCCGGCCCCGCAACCGTGAAGTCGGTCTACCCGGTGGACCTGCCGCGCCCGCGCGTGGTGAGCGAGATCCGTTACGACCAGGGCTTCATTAACCTGTCGCACACCATCTGGAGCGACCTGCGCGACGAGGTGCAGCGTAGCGCCGCACGCGAAGAAGCCCAGCTGGCCGCATGACCCGAGAGATTGACATGACCTATACCACCCTCACACCTACCGAAGCCGTGTTCCAACCCGGCACCTCCGACGCCGAGATCGAAGCCGCTGCCGCCAAGGCTCGTCGCCGCCGCATCCAGACGGTCTACTTCTGGCGCTACTTCATCCTGGTGGTCTTCCTGGGCAGCTGGGAAGCCATGACACGCGCCAAGCTGGCCGATCCGTTCTTCTTCTCCAGCCCCAGCGCCATCTTTGAGCGGCTTTATGAGTGGATCACCGAGGGCACCTCCGAGGGCTCACTGTGGTACCACCTGTGGGTGACCATGGAGGAATCGTTCCTGGGCTTCTTCACCGGCTCGGTGGCGGGCATCGTGGCCGGCATTGCCCTCGGGCGCAACCGCATGCTGGCCGATGTGTTCTCGGTCTACATCAAGGTCATCAACTCGATTCCGCGCGTCGTGCTGGCCCCGATCTTCATCATGATCTTCGGCCTGGGGCTGACCTCCAAGGTGGCCCTGTCCTTCGTGATGGTGTTCTTCGTGGTGTTCTCCAACGCCTTCCAGGGAGTGCGTGAGGCCGACCGCAACCTGCTGGCCAACGCCCAGATCCTGGGTGCCAAGGACTGGCAGCTGACCCGCGCGGTGGTGATTCCCTCGGCCATGAGTTGGATCTTTGCCTCGCTGCATGTGAGCTTCGGCTTTGCCATCGTCGGCGCCATCGTGGGCGAGTTCGTCGGTGCGCGCTACGGCATCGGTCTGCTGATCAACGTGGCCAAGGGCTCGTTCGACGCTGCGGGCATGTACGCCGCCATCGTCATCATCATGGTGGTGGCCCTGGCCGCCGAATACGCCATGACCATCATCGAGAACCACCTTGCCAAGTGGCGCCCCGCCCCACTGCACGACACGCACTGAAGACGTCGACGAAACCGGCAGTGCCCGGCTGCCGCGCGGACTTGTCCTTGGCGCGGCGAAGGACGTCCACTTCCATGTCAGCTGCCTTTCGACCGCCACAATGGCCTCACAACCCTGTGTAGGGAGGGTTTCAATATCTCGAATTTGTAGTGCGTGAAGCACCCGGGCTTGAGCAGAATCTGTCACGCCATGATTGGCCACTGTGTTGCGGTTTTGGGGGCTGCCGATGGGTCTACTATGATGTCCAACAAACAATTCCTACGGAGACATGCCATGGCCCGACCGAGTTTGAATCGCCGTGTTGTTCTTGGCAGCGCCATCGCACTGCTGACCACCGCCACGACAGCACTGGCGCAAACCGGCTGGCCCAACAAGCCGGTACGTATCGTCGTGCCGTTTGCACCGGGTGGTACGACCGACATCCTGGCGCGCGCGGTGGCGCCGGAGTTGTCCAAGGCCTTCGGGCAGCAGTTCGTCGTGGAGAACAAGGCCGGCGCCGGTGGCAACCTCGGCGCAGAGTTGGTAGCCAAGTCGGCACCCGATGGCTACACCCTGCTCATGGGCACCGTGGGCACGCATGGCATCAACCGGGCGTTGTACCCCAAACTGCCCTACGATCCCTTTGCCGACTTTTCGCCCATCACACTGGTTGCCGCCGTGCCCAACGTGATGGTAGTTCCAGCGGATGCCGCGCGCGCAAACAACATCCATACGGTGCAGGACTTCATCAGGCTGGCCAAATCGCGCCCCGGCAAGCTGAACATGGGCTCCAGCGGCAATGGAACGTCGATCCACCTAGCAGGCGAGTTGTTCAAGAGCCAGACCGGTATCTTCATGACCCATATCCCGTACCGGGGTTCTGGTCCGGCGCTGTTGGATCTGGTCGGCGGACAGGTGGACGTGATGTTTGACAACCTGCCGTCGGCCATGCAACTCATCAAAAGCGGCAAGCTGAAGGCTCTGGCCGTGACCAGCGCAACCCGCTCTGCCGCCCTGCCGGATGTACCAACCATTGAGGAGGCGGCCGGACTCAAAGGCTTCGAGGCCACCAGCTGGTTCGGACTGCTGGCCCCGGCCGGCACCCCGCCCGACATTGTGAGCCGCGTGCAGCAGGAAGTGACGCGAGCCCTCAACCTCCCCGCCATCAAGGAAAAGATGCTGTCCCAAGGTGCCATTCCCAGCGGCAACACGCCGGCCCAATTTGCGAGCCTGATTGAGAGTGAGCACAGGAAATGGGCACAGGTGGTCAAGGTATCCGGCGCCCGTGTCGACTAGAAACGGCCCCGCGGCAACCATGTTTTAACGCCACTTCGCCCGAATTCTTACGCATGACTGACTGAGCCAGACGCTGTGGATAACATTTCCGCCGCCTTGACCGGCCAAGCAAGTGCCTAACTTGTCTCCATGATCAGGATTGGTGCAAAAGCGAGGGTTAACCCGAAAATTTTTCTTGCCACTTCACCAATGGCGACAGTTTGTGTGATAGCAAAAATTGTGACCTCCCACCTTGACGCCGCATGCAGCCCCGAACGCACCACTTACCCCCAAATTGTGTGGGCCACCTTGTGGATAACTATGTTCACAAGATGCAAAAGCCGCACCAGCCGTGGGCTGGCGCCCGGATGCCATTCAAATGACCAGTTCGCGCACACTGCCAGAATGGTGGCCACCCCGAATCACACAAGGAAACACTGTGACCCCAGTTCCACCCACCCCTCCAATACCCAACACTGCGTCCCGTGTCTGCGTGGTAGGCGCGGGCGCCATAGGCGGCTGGATAGCAGCCCGGCTCGCAAGTGCCGGCTGCCAGATCAGCGTGCTGGCGCGCGGAGCCACACTGCAGGCCCTGCAACAGCGCGGCCTGCATCTTGGTGAATCCGTGCATGCCGTGACGGCCGGCGCCAACGCATCCGAGCTGGGCGTGCAGGATCTGGTCGTCTTGGCGGTCAAGGCGCCGGCCCTCCTGGAAGTGGCACGCCAGATCGGTCCGCTGATCGGCCCGCAAACGATGGTTCTCACCGCCATGAATGGCGTGCCATGGTGGTTCTTCCAGGGTTTTGGCGGCGCCTGGCAGGGCCAGTCACTGCAGACCGTAGACCCCGATGGAGAGATCGCGGCGGCCATTCCGGCACCCAACGTCGTCGGCTGCGTGGTGCATGCCAGTTGCTCGGTGGACGCGCCCGGCGTCATTCGTCACCATTTCGGCACCGGCCTGATCATCGGCGAACCTTCGGGACAGGCCACCGAGCGGGTGCGGGCGCTGGCGGACTTGCTGACGCGCGCCGGATTTGCGGCGACCGTATCGGCCCAGATCCAAAAGGACGTCTGGTACAAACTGTGGGGCAATATGACCGTCAACCCCATCAGTGCGCTGACAGGTGCCACCACAGACCTGATCCTGGACGATCCGCTGGTACGCGACTTTGTGTCCAGAATCATGCTGGAGGCCAAGGAGATTGGCGCACGCATTGGCATACCCATTGAACAGCAACCCGAAGACCGGCATCAGGTCACGCGCAAGCTGGGCGCATTCAAGACCTCGATGCTGCAGGACGTGGAAGCCGGCAAGGCTGTGGAGCTGGACGCCCTAGTCACCGTGGTTCAGGAACTGGGCACACTGACCGGGGTGCCAACTCCCTTTACCGACGCCCTGCTGGGCTTAAGCCGGTTGCAGGCCCGGGTGCGCGGTCTGTACTGAACTATTTCAACTCAACGGAGACTTCCATGGCAACCTACCTGATTGTGGACACCCTGCTCGACAAGCCGGAGATTTACGAAGAATACAAGCTCAAGGCCAAGCCGCTGGTCGAACAGTATGGCGGTGAGTACCTGGCACGCGGCGGCAACCTGATCCTGAAGGAGACCGACCTATGGTCACCAACCCGCATGGTCTTGGTCCGCTTCCCCGACACCGCGTCAGCCACCCGCTTCTACGAGTCCGCAGAGTACCAGGCGATTCTGCCGGTCAGCAGACGGTCGGCCCGCAGAACCATGGTCATGCTCGAAGGCCTGTAGCCAAGGACGGCCCTCACCAGGACCCCGGATCCAGTTTGTAGTAACCCCGCAGTTCCTGGTACAGCGCCGGGTAGTCGCTCGCCAGGGCCTGCGGCTGTTCAAAAAACACCTCGGACGCCACGGCGAAAAATTCGGCGGGGTCTTTCGCGCCATAGTGGTCGAGCAAGCCATCCACACCATGGCGTGCCTCGGCCTGCAACTGGGCATAGGCGGCATGAAACACCCGCGACCAACGCTCGGGGTTGTGCTCCGCATCACCCAGTGTGGGCGGCGGCGCGCCAATGGCTGCTCCGTTTTCCTGATCCAGTTGGTGGGCAAATTCGTGGATCACCACGTTGCGTCCGTCGTCCGCCACCGCGGCACCCGCAAGCGTGTCGGCCCAGGACAGGATCACCTGTCCCTGTGACCAGGACTCACCGGACAGGACCTGACGCTCTTCGTTCTGGACCCCCGCGGGTCCAACGGTGACACGGTTCACCAGAAATGCACCGGGGTAGACCAATATCTGCCGCACATTGGCGAAATAGTCCGTCGCGCGGTTGAGGATCAACAGACAGGCCTGAGCAGCAATGACCACCCGCATCTCTTCGGTGATCTGCAGGCCGCCACAACCCAGAAAGGATTTCTCGGCAATGAATACCTGCATGTGCTTCTTGAGCTGCAACTGCAGGTGCTGCGGAAGCTTGCGTACCAGTGGCACGCGCTCGCGCAGCATCTTGCGCCAAGCCGCCGGGAAGGCGACTTCGCGCACCCGGTTACGACGGTAGGCCAGCCAGTACGGTTGACCCAACAACCCCGCAGCCAGGAGCACGGCCAGGGCACACAATACGTAGAAGGCCACGGGCAGGGCTCCAGTCAAAGCGTTGATCAGACGCCATAGCTGGGAGTCAATGCCGCGATTTCAAGCGGCGAATCGGCACATTAGCGCGATACCAGAACCGGCACCTTGGACTCTGCCACGACCTTGCTGGACACGCTGCCCAGCATCAGGCGTGCAATGCCCGAGCGTCCGTGCGAGCCCAGCACGATGAGGTCTGCGCCAATCGTCTCTGCGGTCTGCACGACACCGCTGGCGGCGCCCACATCCTCGACCAGGCGCGCGTCCAGCGTCACGGGCTTGTCGCCCTTGCACAGGGCTTCGACCTGCGCATGGGCCTGGGCAGCCTGGGCTTGGGCAGCCGACATATAGGCCTGGAAACCCATGGGGTTGATTTCCCCAACCCCGATGTAGGGATAGGGGTCCACCACATAGACCGCAGTCAACTTGGCGCCATGCGCACGCGCCAGGCCCACTGCCAAACTGGCTGCGTGCTCCGACGCGGCTGAACCGTCTGTGGCGAGAAGAATGTGTTTGAACATAAGAGTGCCTCGTGAAAGTAAGTGTGTACCAGTGAATGGTGCGCCAACTGCGCTTCACATTCCTTGATGCCCGACAGTTTAGATGGATTTGCCAGCGCGCTCAGGCGGCGCCCCGGCCTTTCTGGCTTTCAAAATACACAACCTTGCGCGCACGCTGCACATCGCCCAGCGGACGGTGCGCAGCCAACGCCTGCCAGGGATCGAACACGGCAGCCTCGACCTGTTCGCACAGGGCTCGACCCTGCTCGGAAGCAACATCCTGGCGCGGCAAAGTCAAGCGCGCCACCGTGGTGTAAGGGCTGGGCCAATTTACCGAGGCGTCCTCAATCGGCGTTCGGTGCTCATCCACAAAAGGCTGCAATTGCAGCTCCCAGTGCAACCCGCGTTCGCGCAGCCGGGCACCGAAGTCCGCGCCCCAGTCCCGATTGGCTCCCGCGGTGGACGGGCCATTGGCCGGCGCTGGCACCAGACGCACCCGCACTGCATACGGCCCGGATGCAACGGGTGCGGCGCTGTACATGTTCTCCGTGGCGAATCCGCCAAAGGGCTTGCTCATGGTCTTGAGCAGCTTCAACAGCCGCGCCGGACCACCCAGCAAACCGTAGCGGCGCACCAGGAACCTGAGCAGGCCACCCGTGCCGGTGGAGGCAGCCATCACAAAATCAACAAATTCAGCGCTGCTTGGAAAGCCAAAAGCCTCCTGGTTGATTAGCGCGAAGTCTTGGCTCACCGCCGGCCCATTGCCCAGTGCCGACTCGCCTTGCACACCAAAGACCCGCAGTGCGAAGCCCCGGATATCGGGGGCGTGGTCGGGAGCTCGGTCCATGCCTCCGTTGGACAGCCGTACCCAGACGTCGTGCAGGCCCGGCTTGGAAAACAGGCCTTGGCGGGCAAATTCCGGCAGGCCGTCAAGCACCTGCAGGGATCCGTGTGCGGCCGTCAACTGCTTGCGGTGTAACGCTCGGCCCTTGCCGTACTTGCTGGACTTGCGTTCCTGCAAGGCGGCAAACTGCTCACCGTACGTGACAAAGCGCTGGGCCTCGTCCGCGGGCACGCGTTCTTGCCATTGGGTACTGGGAGTCATGTCCTGAGCCATTGCGCAATTGCTTTTGGATGGTGGGAATTGAATGGTACGACCAAGCCGCAGGGCGAACAAGCCGTGCCCACCCCAATTCGTCCTGTTTCTGCCGTAGTATTGACCACATGGGCCCCATGTCGGTGGCCGTACTAGGAGGGCATATGGCCAAAGGTGACCAACGCAGCGAGAAACTGGCAAAGAAGCCGAAGAAGGACACATCCGAACCCAAGAACAGCGGCTCGGATCGCCCCATGCCTCCGGTAACGGCGGTGATTCCGCGCGGCAAGCTTAAGAACAAATAGCATCACTAGCAGACGCGGCTGGGACGCATGCGGTCCGCAACAGGGAAATAGCCATTTTTATATGATGCATATTGTTTGCATCATATAAAGAATTTCCCTACAATGCCACGATCCAAGCCCCACTTGCGGTGATGCATCCCGTCACGCGGCCAGTGGCCCAATCCCAACGGAAGGGACGATACGTGAACATTGACCGCTTCAAGCAACAGCACCAGGAAATCCTGGCCTGCATCTCCGCCTTGCGTGCGCATGTGCGTCAGGGCATTGCAGACAATGCCGCCGACATCTCCAGGCTGATCGTACAAATGAGTTCCACCATCAAGTTGCACCTGGCCGTGGAAGACTCGGTTCTGTACCCAGCTCTGCAGCAAAGCCGGAACTCAAGTCTGGCGCTCATGGGCAAGCGTTTCCAGGATGAAATGACCAGTATCGCGTCGGCCTACCTGGCATTCTCGCGCCGCTGGAACAGCGCCGCCAACGTCGCCCAGGATCCGGAAACCTTCCGGTCCGACGCAAACAGCGTACTGAAGGTCCTGTACGAGCGCATGCACAAGGAGAACTCCGACTTCTACCCGGCGGTAGAAGCCTGGTAACGCCAACCAGTCTCCTGACTGGTGGCGGATGCATGTGCCCGCGTCAAGGCGCGATCTTGCGCTTCAATGCCCGGGCGATGGGCTGTGGCAGGTTTGCAAGTGATTGCAACAGGTGCGGCAGTACCCGCAACTTCAGCCCGGCCAGAGTCGGCGGCACGATGGCCTCGATCAGGTGCGGGCCTGGCGTACGCAATGCGTTCTCAAATGCGGCCAGGAACTCCTCCGTGGTCGTGGCCCGTTTGGACGCCACGCCCATGCTCTGGCCCAACTGCAAAAAATCGATCGGTGGCGTGCGCAGGTCCAACTGGGCCCGGGCCTTGTCACTGGCACCTACCGCGCCCACACGCTGCAACTCCACATTGAGGATGGCGTAGGACCGGTTGTTGAAGATGATGTTGATGACGTCGAGCTTCTCGCGCGCTTGCGTCCACAGCGCCTGGATGGTGTACATGGCCGAACCGTCACCGGCCAACGCGATCACCTTGCGATCCGGGCAGGCGATGGCTGCACCCACTGCGTTGGGCAGGCCCTGACCAATGGCGCCACCGGTGAGCGTGACGACATCGTGGCGCGGCGCGCCGGCGGTGTACATGGCCAGCATGATGCCGGACGTCTGCGCCTCGTCGACGATGATGGCGTTCTCCGGCATCAATTGGCCGATGGCCTTGCACACCTTGTCGGCAGTGAACTTCCCGCGCGGTAGACCCGGGCGTTTGGGTGTCTGCAGCACGGGCGTGGTTTGACCGGCGCCGACCACGGTGGACAGCTTGTCCAGGCTGCCCAACACATCCTGCGTGAATGACGCAAGGATGTGCAATTGGCAGCCGTCGGGTACCAGATAGCTCTTCTTGCCGGGGTATGCAAAGAACGACACCGGCGCCTTGGCATCGACCAGGATCAAGTGGTCCAGCCCGGTCAACTGCACCGAGGCCAACTCTGCCAGGTAGGCAATGCGCTCCACCGGCGGCAAGCCGGCGCCCCGCTCGATGCGCGTAGGAAACACTTCGGCAAACAGCTTGGCACCCGTCTTGGCGGCGATGCGCGCCACGGCCATTAACGCGGGTGCGCGCAGCGCGCGGCCCCCCAGCAGAATGGCCTTCTTGCCCTCGCCCTGCAGCGCCTGGGCGAGGGCCGCCACGGTGGCGTCGTCCGCGGCATCCGGTTTTTTAATCGTAGGCGGCGTGGCAGGCACGCCGCCCTCGCCCCAGGACACATCTGCCGGCAGGATCAGCGTGGCTACCTGCCCGGGTGGCCCTTGACAGACACCGATGGCCTCGGCCGCATCCTTGCACAAGTCCTGCGTACTCTTGGAGGTACGCACCCAGGGTGACACATTGCGCGCCACGGTTTCGATGTCGGACTGCAACTGCGCGTCGTATTGCGTGTGGTAGGTGGCATGGTCGCCCACAATGTTCAGCATCGGCACCCGGCCCTTACGTGCGTTGTGCAAATTGGCCAAGCCATTGCCCAGGCCGCAGCCCAGGTGCAAGAGCGTGGCGGCAGGCTTGTCGGCCATGCGGCCATAGCCGTCGGCCGCGCCGGTGGCCACGCCTTCAAACAGCGCCAGCACGGCGCGCATTTCGGGCACGGTGTCAAGCGCAGCCACGAAGTGCATCTCGGAGGTTCCGGGGTTGGTGAAGCAGGTGGTGATGCCGGCATCGACCAGCGTGCGGATCAGGGCATTGGCGCCGTTGGACATAGATGTCTCCGTTTTTCTGTTGGGATGTGTTGTCACAGACCGTGGCCTGCCGTGATGGAGCGCACAGCAGCGCGTGCTGTCAGGATGCAGCCGGGCAGGAAGGTACCCTCCAGCGAGCGCTTGCCGCTGGCGCCACCACCGCCAAAGCCGGCCGCCTCGCCCACGCAGTACAGGCCCGGTATGGGCTGGCCGGTGGCATTGAGCACGCGGCTCTGCAGATCGGTCTGCAGGCCGCCCAGGCTCTTGCGGGTGATGAGCTGCATCTGGATGGCGATGAAGGGGCCGGCGCCGGGCTTTTGCAATGGTGCCGGCTTGCAGGTGCGCAGCTTGTCCGGGCCCCAGTGGCGGGCGTGTTCGATGCGGCGGATCTGGTCGTCGTTGACCACCGAGTCGCCGCGCGAGAAATTGGCGTCAAAGGCATCGGCCGTGGCCTGCAGCACCGCGGGTTTTACGTCCTGGGTGCCGGCCAGCACGTTCATCTTGGCGCACAGTCCGGCCAGCGTGTCGTCCACCAGGAAGTGCTTGCTCTCGGTAGCCATCTGTTCGACCAGTCGGTGGTTGCCAAACAGGGTTTCCTTGAGGAACAACGGGAACTGCATGTCGCGGATGCGCTGATTGTGTTCTGCACCCGAAATGGCGAACTCCTTGACTGCAATGCGCCAGTTCAGCAGATGCCAGGTGTACGGTTTCTCCTGCGCGGCCACGCGCTGGCACAACTCATGGGTATCAAAGCCGGTAACCAGCGGCTGCGGACCGATGCGCTCGCCCCGGTGGTTCAACCACAGCGCCGATTTGCAGGGAATGGTGGACAGGCCATGGCCTTCGAAATGCGGGAACGGATGCGGAAAGCCGGCGGCGTAGTTCCACATCTCTCCGGCATGGGTGATCTGCCCGCCCAGGCCAGCTACTAGGTGGTGCAGCTTGCCGTCAGCAAACGGGTGCGCCCCGTTGAGCATCGTCGCCGGCATCGGGCGGCCCGCCACCCAGTTGGCACGGGTCTCTTCATGGCTGCCGTTGATGCCACCCATTGCCAGCACGACCACTGGCGCGCTGATGTGCACTTCCGAGCCATCGGCTTCGTTGACAGCAACGGCGCCGCTGACTACGCCGCCGGCACTGTCCAGCGCCGTGACGCGGTGGCCGCAGAGCAGCGTCAGGCGACCGCCCTGGTCCGCCGCCAGCATCAGCTCGATCATGCGCCGCGTCAACTGGCGCGAAGTGCCCCACACGACGTGGTAGCGCGGCAGCGTGTTTCCGTCACCCTGCATGCCGCGCTCCACCCAGTTCACCGCCGGCATGAACTTCAGACCATTGGCAATCAGCCAGTCGTAGACCTCGGCGCAGGAGTGCTGCACGTAGTAGCGCGCCCATTGCAGGGGCAGCTCGTCATGATCGCCCAACTCACCAAAGCGGACCCAGTCGCGCAGCGCAATCTCGGGGGAGTCTTCCAGCTTCATGCGCCGCTGCAGTGGCGTGTCCACCAGCGCCATGCCGCCGAAGGCCCACAGGGCCAGGCCACCCAGGCGGTCGCGCGTGTCGCGGTCCACCAGGGTCACGCGCTGGCCGGCCTGCAGGCACTCCAACGCCGTAACCAGTCCGGCCAGGCCGCCGCCAATCACCAGCACATCCGATTGCACCGTGTTTGCCAAGATTTGTCTCCTCGTGCATGCAGCCCGTCATGAAACGCGGGCCTTGTGGGGTGCAACGATAGCGGGATATGATCCCGATACACTTGACTTTATAGGCCAAACACTTGACTTTGCAGGCCACCGTATCCATGAGCTGGGTCAGCACCGTGCTGGGTGCTGCCCAGCGCCAGGGCCTGACGACGGAGGCCCTGCTGGCCCATGCCGGCATCCCGCTGGCCGACCTGAAGGCCCAACGTTGGCCCATTGACCACATCACCCGGCTGTGGCGTGCTGCCGCCACGTTGACGCAGGATGCCGGCTTTGGTCTGAAGGCCGGCAGCCAGGTCGGTCCGGCCAGCTTCAACGTGGTGAGCTACATCCTGCAGTCCTCCCCCACACTGCGCGAATCCATCGCCGTGGTGCAGAAGTTCCAGCGGCTGATCAGCGACGGCGGACGCTTCCAGATGATTGCCGGTGAGCAGGCCAGCTGGATCGTCTACCACCCGCGCCAGGGGGAGCTGGCATTCAGCCCGCACCAGCTCGAAGCCGTGCTGTCCGCGGTGGTGAGCTTCAGCCGCTGGGTCACCGGCAGCGGCCTGAGCCCGCTGCGGGCGCAGTTCAGTCACAGTGCGCTGGGCCCCCTCGCCGGCTACCAGGCTGTGTTCCAGTGCCCCGTGGATTTCGAGCAGGCCTTCAGCGGTCTGTTGCTGGACAACGCCGCACTGGACCAGCCACTTCCCCAGGCCGACGCACAATTGGCTGCGGTGCACCAGCAGTACGCGGCCACACGGTTGGCTGCCCTCACGGAAGAGCCGGGGGCAGACCTGGCCACCGGCCTGCGGGATTGGCTGGCCGCCCAGTTGGGCCACGCACTGCCGGACCGTGCCCAGGCGGCAACTGCCTTTGGCATGAGTGAGCGCAGCCTGGCGCGGCGGCTGCAGGACCTGGACCTCAGCTACACCGGCCTGCTGGATGCCGCACGCAGAGAGTTTGCATGCCAGGCGGTGGCCCACACGCAACGCGCCTTCACGGACATCGCCCAGTCGCTGGGCTTTGCAGAGCCCAGCACCTTCAACCGGGCCTTCAGGCGCTGGACCGGCAGTGCGCCAGGCGCCTACCGCCGGCAGTCAGCCGCCGAGTGATTGCTATGTTTTCAGTAGCTGCCTGCGCATATTCTGCGAGGGCTACAGCCCAATTTAGTCCTCAGACTCCTGGCGGGAAGGCCTCTCCCGGGCAGGCCGGGGAATCTTCTTGAAGCGGATGGCGCGATCCAGCTCAATGGCATCCTTCTTCACCTGCCGCTCGGCGTCCATCTTCTGGCCGTGGGCCAGCCATCCGGCAAATTCGCCAGGCGTCTCCAGCGTCATGCGCCCCATCACGGCCGCGCGGAAGTCGTGGATCACCACCTCCGCGGCCTTCTGCAGGTTGATCCGCCCGCCACTTTGCAGCGCGCCGCGCTTGCGGCCAACGGCTTCCAGCAGTTGTTCGTCGGTCAGCTCGCTCACACCGCTGAGTTTGTAGCGCGCTTCCAGCAGCGGTGCGTAGTGCTGGCGCAGGGTGTCCAGCAGCTCCAGTGCCACCTCTTCCTCGTCATAGGCGTTCTTGCCAATCGCGCCGCTAGCAGCCAGGTTGTAGCCGCTCTTGGCCACGATGATGCGGGGCCACAGCACGCCGGGCGTGTCGAACAGGTAGAAGCCGTCCTGCAGCACGATGCGCTGCTCGATCTTGGTCACCCCCGCCTCATCGCCGGTCTTGGCGCTGCGCTTGCCCTTCAGCGTGTTGATCAGCGTGGACTTGCCCACGTTGGGAATGCCGCAGATCAGCACGCGCATGGGCTTGGCCATGCTGTTGCCCCGATTGGGCGCCAGCGCAAAACAGGCATCAATCAGCGCACGGGCCGGCGTTGTCATGCTGGCATCCAGCCCAATGGCGCGTGTGTCTGGCAAGGCGTTGTAGTGCGCCAGCCACTCCAGCGTGCGAACCGGGTCGGCCAGGTCCTGCTTGTTGAGCACCTTCAATGCCGGCTTGCCTGCGGTGAGCTTGGCCAGCATGGGATTGGCACTCGAGCCCGGAAGGCGGGCATCCAGCAGCTCGATGACCACATCGATTTCCTTGATGCGCTCTTCAATCGCCTTGCGCGTCAGGTGCATGTGACCGGGGAACCACTGGATGGCCATGGCGTCAGACCTTTTCCAACGCCTGATCCAGATCGGCGATCAGGTCGTCGATGTGCTCGATGCCGATCGACAGGCGCACCATGTCGGGCTTGACGCCGGCCTTGGCCAGTTCCGCAGCATTGAGCTGGCGGTGCGTCGTCGTGGCCGGGTGGCAGGCCAGGGACTTGGCGTCGCCAATGTTCACCAGGCGGGTGAAGAGTTGCAGCGCGTCCTGGAAGCGGGCACCCGCCTCCAGACTGTCGGCGGCCTTCAGGCCAAAGCTGATCAGGCCCGAGGCACGACCACCCATGTACTTCTGCACCAGCGCGTGGTCTGCGTGGTCGGGCAGGCCGGCGTAGTTGATCCAGCCGACCTTGGGATGGGATTGCAGATGTTTGGCGATCTTCAGCGCGTTCTCGCAGATGCGGTCCATGCGCAGGGCCAGGGTTTCGATGCCCATCAGGATCTGGAAGGCGTTCATGGGGCTCAGCGCCGCGCCCATGTTGCGCAGCGGCACCACGCGTGCCCGGCCAATGTAGGCGGCGGCACCCAGCGCCTCGGTGTAGACCACGCCGTGGTAGCTGACATCGGGCTCGTTCAGGCGCTTGAAACGTGCCTTGTGCTCGGCCCACGGGAACTTGCCCGAGTCCACAATCGCGCCGCCAATCGTCGTGCCGTGGCCACCGAGGTATTTGGTCAGCGAGTGGACCACGATGTCGGCACCGTGCTCGAACGGGCGGCACAGGTAGGGGCTGGACACGGTGTTGTCCACGATCAGCGGCACACCGGCAGCATGGGCCACGGCGGCCAGCGCGGCGATGTCAGTCACATTGCCCAGCGGGTTGCCGACGGACTCGCAGTACACGGCCTTGGTACGGGCATCGATCAGCTTGGCAAACGAGGCGGGGTCTTTTGCATCGGCAAAACGCACCTCGATGCCCATTTGCGGAAAGGTGTGGGCAAACAGGTTGTAGGTTCCGCCGTATAGCGTGGCGGCGGACACGATGTTGTCGCCGGCCTCGGTGATGGTCTGGATGGCGTAGGAAATGGCCGCCATGCCCGAGGCTACGGCCAGCGCACCAATGCCGCCTTCCATGGCCGCCACGCGCGCTTCCACCACGCCATTGGTGGGGTTCATGATGCGGCTGTAGATGTTGCCGGCCACTTTCAGGTCAAACAGGTCGGCACCGTGCTGCGTGTTGTCAAAGGCGTAGGCCACCGTCTGGTAGATCGGCACGGCGACGGCCTTGGTGGTGGGGTCCGGCGTATAGCCGCCATGCACGGCCAATGTTTCCAATTTCATGAACAAAACTCCTAGATGCGGTGAAACCGGGTGATTGTCGGCCAGTTTGCACACCGCCCCGCGCTTAGACAGGTGTCTCTAGGAAAACACCCGGATTTAAGGTGGCTGCACTAGGAGTAATCCTGAGAATCCATTCCATCGTACGAATCGTTCCACCGCTTTTCACTTTTTCAGGAGTATTTCCATGGCGAACCAGAAACTGGCAACCGTTACCAATGAACTGATCACTTCCTACGGCAACACGGCCAAGAACGTGATCAACGCCTACCGCGTGGGCAATGAGCGCGCCGTGGTCTTCATGGACCAGCGCTTTGTGGCTGCCCTGGACAAGGCAGGTTCGCGTCTGAGCGCCAAGGCCCGCCACAATGCGGTGGCCGCCGAGAAGAAAATCACGGCCTATTACGCCAAGAGCGTGGAGCTGACCTCTGACAACGCCAACCTGGTGGTCGACAAGGCTGTGGAGCTGGCTGGTAAGAGCGTGGTGCAAGTAGCAGCCAACGCAGGCCGCTTCGCGAAGTCCACCGGCGTAACCACCTTGCGCACACTGGCTACCGCCGCCGTGCCCGCAGCCCAGGCCGTGACCAAGGTCGCCGCCAAGATTGAAGCCCAATCCGGCGTGCTGGCCAGCAAGCTTGCCGGCAAGCCCGCCAAGGCCAAGCCTGCAGCCAAGCGTGCACCCGCCAAGAAGGTGGTCCGCGCCCGCAAGACGGCCTGATACCAACCCGGCCCGCAAATCAAAAGCCCGCAAGACGCGGGCTTTTTTTGTGTCAGTCGATGACCAGGCGTTGTGCCTTGTTGCCGGTTTTCTTGGGCAGCGTCAAGGTCAACACACCGTTGTCGTACTTGGCCTTGGCCGCAGCCTGATCAATGTCCATTGGCAATTGGAAGCTGCGCGAAACGGCGCCAAAGTAGCGTTCGCTGCGCAACACCTTTTCGTCCTTGGTCTGTGTGTCCTGCTGTTTGACCTCGGCACGCAGCGTCACCAGATTGCCATCCAGTGAAACGTGAATGTCTTCCTTGGCCACGCCGGGCACCTCGGCGTGCACGGTGTAGGCGGCGTCGCTTTCCTTCACGTCCACCTTGATCTGGGCCGGGGTTGGCAGATTGTCGCCATGCAGTGGCTTGACATAGAAGCCGGGGGCTACGTCACGGAAGAAATCATCCAGGAAGTTTCCGCGGTTGATCAACGCGTTCATATACACACTCCTTCACATCAAAGGTCGGGGCGGCGCCACCACAGCGCCGCCTCGTATGCATATGTAGGTGCAATGGCGCGGGCTTCAAGCGCACATTGCGGAAGAGTTGATTTGCCTCAAAGAGGCCTGGCGGGCGTCAGGTGTCTGGGTGACAAATACTCCTGCAGGTAGATGTCGAATGGCATGGTGTCCGACGCCTCGATGCGGCGTTGCGCGTCCCGGGACGCCTGCGCCAGTTGCGCAAAATGGACACGCGCTTCCTCTGGCAGGGGTGCATCCAGCATGGCCTGTTTGGTGCGCACCGACTGGGCCCGCACAAATGCCACGAACGATCCGTCGTAATCCTCGGTTACGGCACGCAACACGCGGGCCGAGGGCAAGGTGTCAGGATGCTCAAGGCCCTGCTCCGCGGCGGCCACAGCAGCCGAGTAGTCACCGCATCCATGGGCACTGTCGAGCTGGCGGGCAATCGGCCCCAGCTGCCCGACCAGTTCCCGCCCCCAGTCGCTAAGGGTCACTTGGGTGCCATTGCGTTCCAGTTGCAGGCCCGGCTCGCGCCCGCGTTCGGCAACGCGGTGCTGGTTTTGCGCCAGTGCGGCGATTTCTGCCGGCGTGTCGGGCGGACTGTCGCTCTGCAGGCAGTGCAGCAGGAACACATCCAAAAAGCGCATGGTCTGTGCATTGATGCCCACCACTTCAAATGGGTCCAGGTCCATCAACCGCACCTCGACGTATTCCACACCGCGCTCGCGCAGCGCGTGCAATGGCCGCTCACCGGGGTGGATGACGCGCTTGGGGCGGATGGTGCCGTAGAACTCGTTTTCGATCTGCAGCAGGCTGGTGGCCAGTTGGCGGTATTCGCCGTCCGGGCCACGAACGCCAATGGCTTCGTAGGGCGGGTAGGCCCGCGTCAGCGCATCCTGCAGGGACGCTCCATAGCCCTGCAGGTTGTTGTAGCTCACCGCCAGCGAGGCCTGCGCCTCGCTCTGGTAACCCAGTCGACCCATGCGCAACGATGTGGCATACGGCAGGTACATGGTGTGGGCATTGAGCGCCTGCAACTGGTGCTGGCGTCCGGTCACAAAGGTCGAACACACTGCGGGCGACGCCCCAAACAGGTACAGCAGCAGGAACGCGTGACGACGGAAGTTGCGGATCAGCCCAAAGTACTGCTCGCTGGAGACATCCGGCAGCGACCAGTTGTAATGAATACCGGAAATGGTCTGCATGCGCCGCCCGTAGCGGTAGCCCAGGCCGTTGCGGTAAACCGTCTTGGATCGGCCCACATTGGACGTACCGTATCGGCCCAATGGAATCGCATCGTCAGCCGGCAAGCCGCACGGCATGCTGGACACCCACAGCATCTCCTCGCCAAGCTCCCGCACCGTGACCTGCTGGATACGCGTCAACTCGTCCACCACAGACTGTGCATCGGCGTGCACACCGGTGATCAGCTCCAATTGCGATTCACTGAAATCCGTGGTGATGTGCGGATGGGTCAGCGCGGACCCCAGGCCCCCTGGGTGCGGCGTGAGGGCCAGTGCGCCATTGGCCTGTGAACGCAGGCTTTCCTTCTCCACGCCCCGACGAATGCCGAGGATGCGCGCGGGTGTCAGCGAGTCCAACGCTGGTGATTGTGTTTGCATGCCAGTAGTCATTCCATTTTCTGTGGGGCGCACGGTACCACAAGGTCCGTTGGGCCGGCTTCTGCAAGGTCAAGTTTTTGCCAGTTCGCCAACACCTGAAACATAATCGACCATGGACACCCCGGAAATCATTGTCTGGTCCGCCATGCTCGGTGGCTTGGCCACCTTGGCGGCCTTTGCGCTCGCCGATGCCCTGATCCGCCGACGCATCGCTTCCTGGCGTGCCTTTGTGTTTGTCGCGTTGACCGGTACCGTCTGCCTGTTGCTCACGGGTCTTGTCGACATGCTGTTCCCCGAACTGCCCGCACTGGCCCTGCATGTACTGCAAAACAGCCTCGGCCTGCTCAGCGGCGCCCTGGCACTGAGCTACCTGGGGCTGTGGATGGGCCGGGCCCGGGACGACCGCATCGTTCGGCTCAGCATTGGCTGCGGCACGTTCGCGCAAGTCCTCGCGGCCTGCACCATGGCGATTCTCACAATGGAAAATCCGCCCGAGCGCTGGCGCGAGCTGCTGGCCATTACAGCCGGCATCAACGCGCTGGCCATCCTGCCGCCTGTCATTGCCTCGTTTCGGGCCGTGGCCATGGGAGACCGGCTGGCCTGGGGCATAGTCGGCGCCAGCGCCCTGCTGGCCTTCATGGTGGCAGGCCTGTATGCACGGGCCCTCCATCTGCCGGGACTGGGCATTGGCACCTGGGCGCTGACAGCCTTTTCAACGGTGGCGTTCTTCATGGTGGGCACCTACCTGGGCTTGCGTCGCGACCGCGTCAACCGCCAGCTGGAGCGCCTGGCCGGCCTGGCTCAGGGTGCCGATCCGGCCACCGGGCTGCCTCAACGCTCCATGCTGCTGTCCAAGGTGGACGATGCCATCTGGCGCAGCGCCCGCATGAACCAGGAATGCACGGTGATCTGCCTGCATCTGCAGAACCTGTATGAACTGGCAGAGATTGCCGGCCACCACGCCGACCAGCAGATCCTGTCGGCCATGTCAGCCCGCATCCGACGCTCGGTGGGGTTTCGCCATGTGGTGGGGCTGTACCATCCGCGCTGCTTTGTGGTTGTGATCTCGACCTACAGCCAGACCCGCCTGGTGGAGAAGACCATGCAGCGTCTGCGCTACCTGATGACCAAGCCGCTGCAGGTGCGCGGCCTGGATGACGCCCTCCACACCTTTGAACCACGCTTTGGCTTTGGCTCGGTCCGGGTGACGGAAGGCAATGCCGACCCTGCCAGTCTGATCGACCAGGCGGAGCGCCTATCCCAGGCAACCAGCCCCGACCGGGAGAAAGGCCAGCTCAGCCTTCCCGGCGTTCCCCTGGGCTGAGGCCGACTCGGGCCCTGCACCACTTCAGGCCAGCTTGGCCGTGACGTGAGTCACCTCGTGTGAGCCCTGCGCCGAACCATTGGGCGGCACCATCTCGCCAGTGCGGTCACGCACCTTGTCAAGCTGAGCCGCCAGACGCTCGGGCGCATCGCTGTCCAGGCCGATCCAGTCACCCTGGGTCATCGTGATATTGGCGGACTCCACGTGGCCGGCACCGGCACACAGGATGGTGCGCGTAGGCGCATCCTCGGACACCAGCACCAGCATCGCGGGGGCCACGGCCTTGGGGCTGAGCGCATCCAGCACGGCCTGGGGCATCAGGCCTTCGGTCATGCGCGTGGCAGCCGTAGGTGCCAGGGAGTTGACACGGATATCGAACTTGGCGCCTTCCAGTGCCAGCGTCTGCATGAAACCCACCAGCGCCAGCTTGGCCGCGCCGTAGTTGGTCTGGCCAAAGTTGCCATACAGGCCGGTGCTGGAAGTGGTCATCAGGATGCGGCCGTACTTCTGCTCCATCATGTGCGGCCACACGGCCTTGGTGCAGTGCACGGCACCCATCAGGTGAACGTCCAGCACCAGGCGGAAGTCGGCCAGATCCATCTTGGCAAAGGTCTTGTCGCGCAGGATGCCGGCGTTGTTGACCAGGATGTCGACACGGCCCCAGGTGTCGATGGCCTGCTGCACCATGGCCTGCACGGCATCAAAATCAGTGACCGAGGCACCATTGGCGATGGCCTCGCCACCGGCGGCGCGAATCTCGGCCACCACGGCCTCGGCAGCCGTCAGCGAATGACCTGAACCGTCCCGCGCGCCACCCAAGTCATTGACCACCACCTTGGCACCGCGCGACGCCAGCAGCAAGGCATGTTCGCGACCCAAACCGCCGCCCGCACCCGTCACAATGGCAACCCGACCTTTGAAATCCAAGCTCATACACGTCATTCCTGCAAAATTAGACTGACACACCACAGACGCGGTGAAACCACGCTGCACTTCAACGGATACTGTAATTCACATGACAAGCCACTTACCTGACACGCGTCAAGACGGAGACACCCCAGCATGGAACTGAATTCCGAAGTCCCCACCGCCCCACCCCGTGATGCATCCACCGTGGTGATGCTGCGCGATACGCCGCGCGGGCTGGAGGTGTTTCTGGTCAAACGCCATGGCCTGTCCGATGTGCTGGGCGGCGCCTATGTGTTTCCCGGCGGCAAGCTGGACGCCAGCGACTCGCTGATCGACCCGTTCGCCCACCTGGACCAGGACCCCGCCCAACTGCATGCCGCACTGGCCGAGCCCGAGACCGATGTGCGCACCGCCACCGGCCTGTATGTGGCGGCCCTGCGCGAAGCGTTCGAGGAATCCCGCGTGCTGTTCTCGCACGACATGGCCAGCGCCCAGGCCGCGCTGCTGCAGGACAAGGCCAAGCCGTTCAATACCCTGCTGGCCGAGCTGCAGGTGCGCCTGCAGACCCGCCACGTGCTGCCCTGGAGCCGCTGGATCACGCCGCGCATGCCCTCGGTCAGCAGCAAGCGCTTTGACACCCGCTTCTTCGTCGCCGCCGTGCCGCACGAGCAGGAAGCCACCCACGACAACTTTGAAGCCACCGAGAGTGTCTGGCTGCCACCGCGCGTGGCGCTGGAGCAATACTGGAACCGCCAGATCGAACTGGCACCCCCACAAATCATGAGCCTGGCCCACCTGGCGCGCCACGCCACGGTGGACAGCGTGATGGCCGCCGCACGCGCCACCACGCCACCCGTGATCCTGCCCGAGGCCTTTGACGAAGGCGGCACCCGCGTGCTGTGCTACCCGGGTGACCCGGCACACTCGGTTGCGCAACGCGCCCTGCCAGGGGTCAGCCGGCTGCTGTACCGGAACAAGCGCTTTGAACCAGTGGACGGATTTGAGGCGCTGTTTGCCTGAGAGCGAATCCCTCGCAGGGCTAACCGCCTGCGTTTTCCGCCACATGGCAGGCCACGCACAGCTTGTTGCCATCCGGGTCGCGAAAGTAGGCGCCGTAGTAGTGCGCGTGGTACTCCGGTCGCTGCCCCGGTGGACCCTCGGATGATCCCCCGTGCGCCAGCGCCGTCTGGTAGGTTGCGTCAACGATCGCGCGGCTGTCGGCAATAAACGCGGTCATCTGTCCATTGCCCGGCGTGTGCGGCTGCCCATCGAAGGGGCGGCCGATCAAAAACAAGGGCCTTGCCACGCCCGCACGCTGCCAGCCGGCCCATGGTCGGCCCCGCTCGCAGAACCGCTGCTCCAGCCCCAGGCTGTCCATGACTGCACTGTAGAACCGCAAGGCACGATCAAAATCCGTGACGCCTATGAATACATGCGAAAACATGGCAATCCCTCAGCCTGCGCTAGCGTGTGCCGCCACTTCCGCAGCCAGGCGCTGGAGATTCTGCTCATTCGCTGGTTCCACGATATGGCGCACTGCGGCCAGGACGGCTGCATCCGCAAAGGTTTGCGTCCAGTGGACCAGCGTACCCGTGCCGCTGGGCGCGAGTTCGATGGTCAGGCGGAACAGGGGTTGGCACACATGGTCAATCACCACCTTGCGCCCCGCTTCAATCTCAGCGAACACCGATTCATTGGGGTAGTCGGTGCCGTCCGGGCCATGCATGGTGAAGCGCCAGGCACCGCCGGGTTTGAATTCACACACCGTGAAGGTGTTGCGAAAGCCGTCCGGTCCCCACCAATGGGCTAGTCGTTGGGGCGTGGCAATTGCTGCAAAGACGTCGGCGGGACTGGCAGGTATGTGTCTGGATGTTTGTACGGTGGACATGCCTGTGCTCCTGGCTGGACAATCTACCTAGCGTAGCGCGGTTTGGACGCGACTGCTTGCTGCCATCACAGCGGCAGTCTGAGCGCCAGGTAGACCACCATCGCCAGCACTACACAATTGCTGATGGCGAACACGGCGAACCGGTGCACTACGTTGTTGTACGTGAGGTAAATCAGGCTGTGGACCACGCGCAGCCCCAGGTATGCCCAGGCCAGTGCCAGTGAGACCCCGGTCACCGCGCCTGACAGGAACAGGATCATGCAGACCACGTAAAAGAGCGATGGGACCTCGACCAGATTCATGAACACCCGATTCGGGACGGCCACATCGGAGGGAACCCGGTCGGACTCTCCGTGCCGGAAGTCCGATGCAACTACGCGCCCCTTGAATGCCGCATGGAAACGCCGTATGGGTATCTGTACAAGCACGAGAAATGTCCAGAGGATGAGGCACAAGACAGGCCAGAAGATTGCGTGTTGCTGCTTTGGCATATTGATCACTCCGGCCATGAGTGTAAAGACTGCGGCACCCATGGCCGGCGACCGTATCATTGTTGCAGCCCATCCCGGCACAACCCACCAACCGAGGACTCCAATGCACCCAACCAAGACCCTGCTCGCCCTGGCATGCTCCACGCTGGCCTTCACTTGCACCGCCTTCGCACAGGAGCGCAACGCCACCGTGTTTGCAGCCGCCCAAGCCGCGCAGCCGGCGGTGATCGAATCGCTCAAGACCCTGGTGCACATCGAATCCGGCTCGGCCAACCTGGGCGGCATCGCCAAGGTGGCGGACTTTGTCGAGGCACGGCTCAAGGCCCTGGGCGCGCGCACCGAGCGCATCAAGGCCGCCGACAGCGAGCGCCTGATCGTCAAGGGCCAATTCACCGGCAGCGGCACGCTCAAGGCCATGCTGATCGCCCACATGGACACCGTATACGCCGACGGCATCTTGACAACCGAGCCCTACCGCCAGGACGGCAACCGCCTGTTTGGCCCCGGCATTGCCGACGACAAGGGCGGCATTGCCGTGATCCTGCATTCGCTGGGCCTGATCAAGGACATCGGCTGGAAAGACTTCGCCACGCTGACCGTGGTGTTCAACGCCGACGAAGAGATCGGCTCCGCCAGCTCCGGCGAACTGCTGGCCACCCTGGGCGCCCAGCACGACGTGGTGCTGTCCTACGAACCCACCGCCGCCAAAGCGGTTGCCAAGGATGAAGGCGTGCTGCTGGCCGCTGCCGGCACGGCGTCGGCCACGATGGAAGTGCGGGGGCGCGCCGCACACGCGGGTGCCGCGCCGGAACAGGGCCGCAACGCCATCGTCGAGTTGTCACACCAGATCCTGGCCACCGAAAACATTGCCAAGGGCATTCCTGGAGCCCAACTGAACTGGACCCAATCGCAAGGCGGCCTGGTGCGCAACCAGATACCGGACCGCGCCTTTGCCTATGGTGACGTGCGCCTGCTGCAACCCGGTGCAGCCGAGAAACTCGATGCCGCCCTGCAGTCCAAGATCAAGGAAAGCCACCACGTCCCCGACACCGAGGTCACGGTCAAGCTCGACATCGGTCGCCCGCCCTTCGTCGCCGGTGAGCGTGGCCTGGCATTGGCCAAGCGCGCCCAGGCCATCTATGCCGAGCTGGATGGCCGCAAGCTCTTGCTCCACCCCAGCACCGGTGGCGGCACGGACGCGGGCTTTGCCAGCCGTTCCGGTAAACCCGCAGTGCTGGAGAGCCTGGGCCTGGCCGGCTGGGGTTACCACGCCAAGAACGAGTTCATCGAGATCGACTCCATCGTGCCGCGCCTGTACCTCACGGTGCGCCTGCTGCAGGACCTTTCCAAGAATCCTGTGAAGTAAATAGGGCTACAGCCCTCGTGGAAATTGCGTAGGCTGCTATATTTTTTGTAGCACACCATCACCCAGCGCGCCCTGCTGGGTGAGCCACTGGGCGACCAAAACCGGGTCATGCAGGGTGCGCAGGGCGTCGTAGGCGGCTTGCGCCTCGGGGTAGCGGTGGCGCATGAAGTTGAGCCATTGCTTGAGGCGCCCGGCCTGCTGGCGCCGCTCCAGGCGGGCCACCACCAGCAACCAGAAAGCGCCCATCAGCGGCAACACGTCGGACCAGGGCACCACGGGTTCATGGCTGGCCGGGCCGAGCATGCCGGCGTCATGCTGTCGGATGGCCAGGGCCAGGCCGGGGTCGGTCACGATGCCGCGGCCCAGCATCAGGTGGTCGCAGCCGGACGCCTGGCGGCAACGGCGGGCGTCGTCCACGGTCCAGATTTCGCCATTGGCCACCACCGGAATGCGAACCGCCAACCGGATGTCGTTGACCCGCTCCCAGTAGGCCGGCGGGCGGTAGGCATCCGCCTTGGTGCGGGCGTGCACCACCAGTTCCTCGGCCCCGCCATCGGCCAGCGCCTGGGCGCACTCCACGGCACGGCTGTCATCGTTAAAGCCCAGGCGCATCTTGGCCGACACCGGCATGTGCGCCGGCACGGCACGGCGCACGGCGCTGACGATGGCGTGGAGCTCCTCGGGGTACTGCAGCAGCATGGCCCCACCACCATGGCGATTGACGACCTTGGCCGGGCAGCCAAAGTTCAGGTCGATGCCGTGCGGGCCCAGTTCGGCCAGGCGCGCGGCGTTCTCGGCCATGCTCACCGGGTCCGAGCCCAGCAACTGTGCGCGCACCGGCACACCGGAGGGCGTGCACCCACCGTTGGCCAGCTCGGGCATGATGCGCAGAAAGGTGCGCTCGGTCAGCAGCGTGTGCGTGACGCGGATGAACTCGGACACGCAGCGGTCCACCCCGCCCACACGGGTCAGGATGTCACGCAGCACAAAATCAAGCAGCCCCTCCATGGGGGCGAGATAAAGGCGCATCAATACCTGCTGTGTGGACCCATGCCCCGATTATTGCGGAGATTGCTCAGCAGGTCAGTTGCGCCGCACGCGGCCAATTCCTTCGCTCAGGCCATATGGTCGCTGCCATACAGGGGGTAGGTCTTCAACTTGGCCCACTCCTCATTGGCGAGCTTTTTCAGAAAGCCCAACTCGCTGTCGATGCGGGCTGTCAGTTCGTTCTGTTTCCCCAGAATCCAGCTGTCGCGCGCCTTGCTGCTGGCTTCCCAGGCCCATTTGTCGTGGCCACAGCGCAGGCAATAGTTGAAGCCCTTTGGGCTGCTGCCGAATGTGCTGTTGTCGTAGTACCAGGCTCCAATTTCGTCGCATCCCTCATAGATGTGCCGCCCCGTGCCATCCACGCTATGTTCCGGACAGTTGATGTTGAGTCGGAACAGGCGTAGTGTGTAGATGTGCTCCGTAGTGGAAATCACCGACTCCCGTACCCTGTTGACGATCTTGTCATAGGTGGTGTTCACATGGTCGATGAACCTGGGCGCCTTGATGTTCTTGATCTGGGTGCAGCGCGTTGACTTGAACGGATCATCCTGATGATCGTGGTCCAGCACCGCGAGCTCCTGCAGAATGCAGAGATAGGCACCCGCGGCCAGGCAATACTCGGGCAAGCTGGCGACCGCAAAGTCCTCGTCCTTCGCCAGAGTGCTGAGGACGACGTCCAGTTGCAGCAGCCAAGGGGTCAGGTAGTTGTCAACGAGTTCCTTGTGGGTGTCATCGGCCTTGGACTCTTTCTTGAGCGGTGCGTAGTGGTCGTTCAGTCCCTCGATGACGGCGTAGACGACACCGGCCTGCTCCTTGACGGTCTGCTTCACGTTGGCCTCCCACGTGATTTTCAGCACGAGCTCGGCGATGCGGTTGATCATCCTCTCGGTGTCCTGCTGGGCTTGGGATGTACTGCCCAGGGACAAGTAGGCACTGAGCCCCTCAAAGGCCCCTGAAAGGACGGTCCCATACGGCGCGGGCACGACCTTGACCAGCCCCTTGCCAATATCCAGGACACTCTTTGCCACCTTCTGCAGGGCTTCGGCCTCCTCCTGCGCGTTGTCGGCAGCAGCACCTACGACCGGGGCGACCTGTTCGCTGACAGCAACGGCTGGCCCCTGAGGGTCAAGTGCCATGGTGGCATCCGTAAAATATAGCGTCGCGAGGTTGCTGACCTGTTTCACGTAGATCTTGTTCCCGACCAGCCCAACCTGCTCCTCCATCAGCGTCTCCCCCTCGATCATGGGGAATGTGGCATCCACCTCCGCCTTGAGTGCCTGCGCTTTTGCCATGAGCGCCGGATCTTCCACGGGGGACAGCGGGAAATCGGCAACCCCGGCTTCCGCGAGCAGGACCAGATGCCGAAGTATCTCCCGCTTGCTGCGTTCATCATTGGCAGCATCCCTGTTTGGGGCGCCCGCCTTGATGACCCTTTCAAACTTCGAGCCCTTGGCCTTCAGATATGCATCCCGGTCGGACGAGGTTTCCTTGTGGATACGGAGCGGTACAACTTGAATCATGGCGCGGCCTTTCTCAGCGTTGCATCTGTCGCTGCTGCGGGCAATTCTGGGTAACGCTCAGAGATATTCTTTGATCCAAATCACTGAAAGGCCCTGGAAGCGCCAAATAGGTAACCACCGGACCGCCGTGGGTTGGCCTCGACGATTCAAGGCAAGATGATCCGCGTCAAACTGCGTATCACCCATGGGGACTGTCCCGGGGCGCTCCCCGCCTCCAGCGCCACAGTGAACCGGCAGCGCTCACCAGCCGGGGTGATGACTGTCAGGTCCTCGACCGCTGCGGCGGACTCCATGCGGTGCCGCGCAAAGGCCGGGCCGTACCTGCGGGGAGGCAGTTGCGCGGAGATGAAAGCCCCTATATTGGCTGCGCCCTGGATGTCGCCAAAGGGCGATGTGGTCGACCACACCGCATCGGGATGGAACAGGCTGGTTGCGCCAGGGCCATCCCGCCGGTCCACACAGTCCAGGAACCGCATCAGCAGCAGGCGCCTGGACTGCCGGGCGGCATAGCTGGTGTGCAGCAGGGCATGGGCGCTCGGGGAGTTGGGAGCCTGCAACTCGTTGGCATACAGCGCCTGCACGTCCGGATTCTCGTGCGAGCGCCGCCGCGGCGCGCCTGCATCCATCGCATAGATGGCGTGCATGCGCTTCTGCAGGATCTGCGGGTCCATGGACTTGGGCTCGCCACCGCCGCCCAGGCAACCACCGACACAGGCCATGACCTCAATGGCCACGAACGCGCTGCGCCAGTCGTCCGTCTGCAGCATCTGCTGCGCCGCTGCAATGCCATTGCAAATGGCCACCTTGCCGATGCCGGGAATCTCTGCCGTCTTCACGCCCTTGGCCACGCCGCGCAGTGGATGCCAGTCCAGCGTGTGCGCACTTTCATGGCCAATGAGATGCGACGCAGTCCGTATGGCCGCCTCCATCACGCCACCCGACGCGCCAAATATCTGCGCGGCCCCCGTGCTTTCGCCCAACGGAGAATCGAATACGCCGTCTTCGGGCAGCGCACCAAACGCAATGCCACGCGCACGGATCAGGCGGGCCAGTTCACGCGTGGTGAGAACATGGTCAACATCGCCAGAAACACCGGGGCGCATGGCCTCGTCCTTCTTGGCGGTACAGGGCATCACGCTGACCACATAGGGTTCGGCCCTGCCCTCTGCGAATTCTGCACCCAGCGCATGCGCAAAGCGTCCGCGCTTGGTGAGCGCGCCATGCATCTGCTGCGGCGACTTGGTGGTGCTGAGATGCGGCAACAGATCCGGCCGGTTGAGCTCCACCCAGTTCACCCAGCCCGGGCAGCAGGAAGTGAAGAGCGGCAAGCGGGTCTGGTCCTTGAGGCGCGTCAGCAACTCCGTGCCCTCCTCCATGATCGTCACATCCGCCGCAAAGTTGGTGTCAAACACATAGTCGAAACCCAACTGTCGCAAGGCGTTGATCATCCGGCCGGTGCTCACGGTGCCGGGCTTCATGCCGAACTCTTCGCTGATGGCAATGCGCGTTGCCGGCGCAACCTGCACCACCGATACCCGTCGGCGCGCGTCCAGGGTGTGGAGCACATCGTGCCAGTGTGGAGCCTCAATCAGCGCACCCACCGGGCACACCAGCGTGCACTGGCCGCACGAGATGCAGTGGGTGTCCGCCAGGGACTGATCGAAAACGGTGACCGGCAGCCGGGCCGATCCCCGCTCGGCAAAGCCGATCACGTGCTGCTGCTGCCCGGCCTCGCCACAGGCCTCGACACACAGGCCGCATTCAATGCACTTGGACAGATCGCGCCAGATGCTGGGCGAGGTGTGGTCTAGCAAGTGGTGCTCGGGGTGCTCTGCGGAGCCCCTCGGCACATATTCCCAACGGTCTTCCCACTGGTTGTCACTCACCAGGCGCTGCAACTGGCACGCGCCATTGACCTCACAGCGCATGCAGTCGCTGGGGTGGCGCGCCAGCAGCCATTGCGCATTGGTCTTGCGGAACGCCTTCAGGTCATCGGAATCGGTCTCGACCACATCACCCGCTTTGGCCCGCGTGACACAGGCCGGCTGCGACCGGGATTCTCCCGCCACATTGACCAGGCACATGCGACACACAGCGTGTGACGGCAGGCAGGGATAGTGGCACAGCGTAGGAATGAACACACCGGCCTCGCGGGCAGCGTCGAGCAGCGTCGCGCCGTCCTGCACCTCGGCAGGCCGGCCGTTGATGGAGAGTTTGATCATCTGCATAAGACCGAAAGGGTGGATTGCGAGGTGCGCCCGTGAAGCTTCAGGCTATGGAGCCGAATATTCGTCCAATTGCGGCGGTGCCACCCATGGCAACCGCACCCCAGAATGCTACCCGTGCAGCACCCCGAAAGGTCGGGGCGCCTCCAACGCGCGCCGCCACGGCTCCCAGCACAAGCAGCAAAGCCACAGTCGCCCCTGCCACCACCGGGATCAATACACTGGCCGCAGAGAACGCGACAAGCGCCGTGGGCATGGCCGCCCCCAGGGCGAAGGAAGCCGCGGAGGCGGCCGCCGCCTGAACCGGGCGTGCCTGCGATGTTCCGTTGATGCCAAGCTCATCCCGCGCGTGGGCTCCCAGAGCATCGTGTTCCATGAGTTGATCGGCTACCTGGACCGCGAGCTCGCGCGTCAGGCCCCTTGCGACATAGAGTCCCGCGAGTTCGGTGTGCTCGGCCTTGGGAGAGGCCGCGAGCTCGGCACGTTCCTTGGCAAGGTCAGCCTTCTCGGTATCCGCCTGCGAGCTGACCGAGACATATTCGCCGGCTGCCATCGACAGTGCGCCTGCCGCGAGCCCCGCCAGCGCGGCCAGCAGGATCGCCGAACTGCCAGATCCGGCAGCAGCCACCCCCAATACCAGGCTGCTCGTGGAGATGAGGCCATCGTTGGCGCCTAGGACGGCGGCGCGCAACCAGCCTATTCGCGCATTGCGGTGCGTTTCCCGGTGCAAGGTAGACCTCCGTAGGGGGTTCGGTTGAATGCCACTGACGGCCTGGTCATCCAGCAACAGGGGCAAATGGCTCGAGTGCACTAAACCCAGCCATTGTCGATGAACTCATTGATCGAGTAGACGCGGGCCTGCAATGCCCTTTGCCGAATGGCGCCGATGATCTGCTGAACCCCGCTTGCGTAGGGTGAGTCGCCGTAGACGCGGGTTTCCATGGCTATGGAGCAGGTCCCGTCTTGAATCTGAATGCGATGGAAGGCATGCCGAGCCAGATGCGCGGGAGGAATGCCAAGGTCCGCCACTTGCAGGGACGCGTCCCGCACAGAAACAATGCCCGATGCGGCGAGTCCCAGCGCACGGGCCATCGAAACGGCCGTGCCTGGAACAGAGGTCTTGGAGGACTGATGGGACTCCGTGATGCGGATTTCGCATCCCTTGAACAACGAACCGGAACGCTCCAGCATGCACATGAACTTCAGCATCAGGATGTTCGTGTTGGGGCACAGTACGATGGGGAAATGCGGTTGAGCCTCCTCCAGCCGTGAGCCCGTCGCCAGCTCAACGAGCACGGATGATGTTCGCCGGCAGAAATCGGAGATGCTGCTGATCTCTCGACCCGAACCCGCATGAACAACGATCGCGCGGCCATCCGCCGCCGATTCGCCGGGCCATGCGTCAACCGCGAATCCGTCGCACGCTTTCAGCTCGTCGAGTAGCTCCGTTGCAAGCTTCCCTGTGCCGGCAATGTAGACCTGCATGGATGGTTCTTTCATGTCAGTGTGAAGGGCGTAATCTTGCATGGTACGCAGCGAATCCCCACGAAGGCAGGGTCCTATTTTTCAAGAACCCCGCCCCGTCACGACTCAATGCCGGATCAGGTGGTCAAACGCGCTCAACGCCGCCTTGGCACCATCGCCAGCGGCGATCACAATCTGCTTGTACGGCACCGTGGTGCAGTCGCCGGCGGCAAACACGCCGGGCAGGTTGGTTTCGCCCTTGGCATTGACAATGATCTCGCCGAACTTGCTCAGCTCCAACGTGCCCTTGAGCCATTCGGTGTTGGGCACCAGGCCGATCTGCACGAACACCCCTTCCAGATTCACCAGGTGTTCTTCGTTGGTGGCGCGATCCTTGTAGCGCAGGCCGTTCACTTTGCCATCGGCTCCCGTGATTTCGGTGGTCTGGGCGTTGGTGTGTACGGTGACGTTGGGCAGGCTGTGCAGCTTCTTCACCAGCACGGCGTCGGCCTTGAGTTCGGGCATGAACTCGACCACGGTCACGTGGCGCACCACGCCAGCCAGGTCGATGGCGGCTTCCACGCCCGAGTTGCCTCCGCCGATCACGGCCACATCCTTGCCCTTGAACAGGGGGCCGTCGCAGTGCGGGCAGTAGGCCACGCCCTTGTTCTTGTACTCCGCCTCGCCGGGCACGTTCACATTGCGCCAGCGCGCGCCGGTGGACAGGATCACGGTCTTGGCTTTCAGGCTGCCGCCGTTGGCCAGTTGCACCTCGATCAAACCGCCAGGTTGCGCGGCCGGGATGAGCTTGTCGGCGCGCTGCAGGTTCATGATGTCCACGTCGTAGGCGCGGGTGTGGGCTTCCAGTGCGGCGGCAAACTTGGGGCCGTCGGTCTCCAGCACCGAGATGTAGTTTTCAATCGCCATGGTGTCGTTGACCTGGCCGCCAAAACGCTCAGCCGCTACGCCCACGCGGATGCCCTTGCGCGCGGCGTACACGGCCGCAGCCGCTCCGGCGGGGCCACCGCCGACGATGAGCACGTCGTAGGCTTCCTTGGCGCTGAGCTTGACCGCGTCGCGCGCTGCGGCGCCGGTGTCGAGCTTGGCGACGATCTCGGCCACTTCCATGCGGCCCGAGCCGAACACCTGGCCATTGAGGTAGACCATGGGCACGGCCATGATTTCGCGCTCGGTCACTTCCTGCTGGAAGGCACCGCCTTCGATCACGGTGGTCTTGATCTTGGGGTTGAGAATGGCCATCAGCGACAGGGCCTGCACCACGTCCGGGCAGTTGTGGCAGGTCAGGCTCATGTAGACCTCGAAGTTGAAGTCACCGTCCAGGGCCTTGATCTGGTCCATGACGTCCTGCTCTTCCTTCGGGGGGTGTCCGCCGGTCCACAGCAGGGCCAGCACCAGGGAAGTGAACTCATGGCCCAAGGGCAGGCCGGCAAAGCGCAGGCTATTGGTGGCGCCCACGCGCTGCAGGCTGAATGAGGGCTTGCGCGCGTCATTGCCATCCAGCGCCAAGCTGATCTTGTCGGCGCGCAGGCCCTGGATGGTTTCCAGCAGCGAACGCATATCGCGGGCGGTCTCGCTGTCGTCGAGCGAGGCCACGATCTCGAACGGCAGGGTCACGCGTTCCAGGTAGGCGGCGAGTTGGGCTTTGAGGGTGTCATCGAGCATGGTGATCTCCGTGGATGAGGTTGTGTTTTCGGGTATTCGAATGCGATGGGTTGATTGTAGAAAACAACTATTGAACTTGTGATTTGTTTTATAAAAACTATCGATAGGCAAATACGATGCAGCCCGCTGCCCCACTCTATCTGTCTCCATGCAAAAGGGGCCCAATGGGCCCCTTCTTGCTTGATCTGGCGCAAAGCCAGTGGCGAATCAGATCTTGCCAACCAGGTCCAGGGAAGGAGCCAAGGTCTTGGCGCCTTCTTGCCACTTGGCGGGGCACACCTGACCAGGGTTTGCAGCGGTGTATTGGGCGGCCTTCAGCTTGCGCACGGTTTCCTTCACGTCACGGGCAATTTCGTTGGAATGGATTTCCAGCGTCTTGATCGTCAGCTCGGGGTTGATGATGAAGGTGCCGCGCAGGGCCAGGCCCTCGTCGGGGATGTGCACGCCGAAGGCGTTGGTCAACTGGTGTGTGGGGTCGCCGACCAGAGGGAACTTGGCCTTGCCCACGGCTGGGGAGGTCTCGTGCCACACCTTGTGCGAGAAGTGGGTGTCGGTGGTCACGATATAGACCTCGGCGCCAGCCTTCTGGAACTCGGCGTAGTGCTCGGCAGCGTCCTCGATTTCCGTGGGGCAGTTGAAGGTGAAAGCGGCCGGCATGAAGATCAGCACGGACCACTTGCCCTTGAGGGACTGCTCGGTCACTTCGATGAATTCGCCCTTGCCGTTGCGGTTGACGAAGGCGGTGGTCTTGAACGGTTGAACTTGGGTATTGATCAGGGACATGGTGGTTTTCCTCTTGGTTGGACAGTTCTACGAATGAACGGTATGAAGTTTAGCCTTTCTATGGATTATGTGAATTTGATTGAACCAATCAATCAAATTGGCAAAACCTATGAAGCGGCTCAACCGTGGAACACACGCTGGTGCAACCGCCTGAGCGACCACCACACACTAGCCGCCACAGCCGGGATGGCCACCGCAGCGGTCATCTCCGGGCTCCAGGGCCAGCCCCAATGCTGGGCACCCTTGGCGAGGTAGCTCACCAGTCCGACGATGTAATAGGTGATGGCCGCCACGGACAGGCCCTCCACCGTGGACTGCAGCTTGATCTGGATGTCCTGGCGGCTGTTCATCGTGGCCAGCAGCGCCTGGCTGCTCTGTTGCTGCTCAATCTCGACTCGGGTGCGCAGCAGGTTGCTGATGCGTGAAACCCGCTGCGACAGCGCGTCCTGGCGTCGTGCCGACCACGCGCAAGTGCTGCGTGCGGGTGAGAGGCGCCGGTCCATGAACTCGCGGATGGTCTGCATGCCGGCCAGACGCGATTCGCCGATGTCGGCGATGCGTTTATCCAGCAGCTCGAAATACGCGGCGCTGGCAGAGAAACGCGAGTGTGTGGCCGCATGTTGGCTTTCCACGGCACCGGCCAGGCGGGTCAGACGGTCCAGCAGCAGAGGCTCATCGTCGCGCGTGGCGGAACGAATGGCCTGCGCCAGGTCGGCCAGCTCGCGCTCGGCCGAGGCCAGCACTTGCGAGGCTTCGCGTGCCGCCGGCAAACCCAGCAGCGCGGCCATGCGATAGGTCTCGATCTCCAGCAGGCTCTGCACCAGACGGCCCAGACGGCGCGGCGCCATGCCACCGGCCAGCAACACCATGCGGGAAAATCCGTCGGCATGCACCGCAAAGTCGGTATAGACCTCGGAAAAACCATCGGCCACGGTGGACGCAACCAATGTATCTTCATACAGCACATGCTTGACCAGCGATCCGGACACAAAGGCCTTGCTTGGCAACACCCACAGGTGCAGATTGGCTAGGCATTGACCGGGCAGTGCGGCAAACCAGGTCTTGGGCACGGCATCGAGTGCGGCCTCGGGTTCGCGTTCGCCAAAGTCGTCCGCATTGAGCCGGCGCATGAAGGTCCACGTCACGAATTCCGTGTGCAGCTCCCATCGCACGCGGTAGGGTCCCAGATCCAGGCGCACATGGGTGGATCCGGCATCTGGTTGGGGCATGTGGTGGTCCCGCGCCAGGGTCGCCATGTGGGCCCAACTGGATTGACGCTGTTCGGCGTCACACGCCATGACGACATGGGAGATGCTCAATGGCACTTCCATGGCCTCGGGCGGCCTGGCGTGGATTTCGTTATGCAGCGCAACGCGCTGGGGGTGCTGGGCCTGCATATCAGTCTTCGACGAAGGCCTCTTCCCGTTTGGACTTGACCGAAGGCATCAATACAACGACCAGCAACAGCACGGCAGCAACCAGTAGTCCGGCGGAGATCGGTCGGGTCAGGAACACGCTCCAGTCGCCCCGCGACAGCAGCAATGCGCGGCGCAGGTATTCCTCCATCATGGGCCCCAGAATAAAGCCCAGTAGCAGTGGCGCAGGCTCGGTTCCCAGCTTGATGAACAAATACCCAATGAATCCGAAAATACCAACCATCCAGATGTCAAACGTGCTGTTGTTGGTGGAGTACACGCCAATTGCACAGAACAACACGATGGAGGGAAACAGCCAGCGATAGGGAACCGAAAGCAGCTTGATCCAGATGCCAATCAGGGGCAGGTTGAGAATGATCAGCATCAGGTTGCCGATCCACATCGACGCTATCAATCCCCAGAACAGTTCGGGGTTGCTGGTCATGACCTGCGGGCCGGGCTGGATGTTGTGGATGGTCATGGCGCCCACCATCAGCGCCATCACCGCATTGGGCGGAATGCCCAGGGTCAGGAGCGGAATGAAGGAGGTCTGCGCACCGGCATTGTTGGCCGATTCCGGCGCGGCCACGCCACGGATATTACCCTTGCCAAAAGGCACTTCGCCCGGCTGCAGCTTGGTCCTTTTTTCCAGCGTGTAGGCCGCAAACGCAGCCATGACGGCACCGCCACCGGGCAGAATGCCCAACAGCGAACCCAGCGCCGTGCCGCGCAGCACGGCCGGCACCATGCGCCGGAAGTCGTCCCTGGTTGGCATCAGGCCGGTGACATTGGCGGTAAACACCTCGCGTTCGCTCTCGTGCTTGCCGAGGTTGCTGATGATTTCGCCATAGCCAAACACGCCCATGGCAATCACAATGAAGCCAATGCCATCGGTCAGCTCGGGAATATCCAGGCTGTAGCGGGCCACGCCCGAGTTCACGTCGGTGCCGACCATGCCCAGCAACAAGCCCAGCACAATCATGGCAATAGCCTTGAGCAAGGACCCCGAGGCCAGCACCACGGCCCCGATCAGTCCCAGGATCATCAACGAAAAATACTCGGCCGGACCAAACTTGAACGCAAGCTCGGTCAGCGGCGCCGCAAACGCTGCCAGTATCAGCGTGCCCACGCAGCCAGCAAAGAATGAGCCCAGGCCCGCAGCCGCCAGCGCCGGGCCGGCGCGGCCATTGCGCGCCATCTGGTAGCCGTCAATCACGGTGACCACGGAGGAAGACTCCCCCGGAAGATTGACCAGAATGGCGGTGGTGGAGCCGCCATATTGCGCGCCGTAGTAAATGCCTGCCAGCATGATGAGCGCCGCCACCGGCGGCAGCGCGTAGGTGGCCGGCAGCAGCATGGCAATGGTGGCCAGCGGACCGATCCCCGGCAACACGCCGATGACCGTGCCCAGGAGGCATCCAACGAAGGCATACATCAGGTTCTGCAGCGTGAAAGCCACACCAAAACCCAATGCCAGATTGTGGAACAAGTCCATGGATTCTTCCTACTCAGATGCCAATGAAGGCAGGCCAAACGGGGAACTGCAGCTTAAGCAGCACGATGAAGGCCAGGTAACTCATGACAGCCAGAATCGTGCCCAGCAACAGCGCTTCCTTGAGGTTGAAGCTGTCACCGGCCATGCAGGCAATCAATGTCAGGGCATAGATTCCCGCAACCAGTCCCATGGGTGGCAGGTTGATGCTGGGAAGTCCGCCAATCATGGCACCAAATACCAGATTGGCCAGGATGATGAATACCAGCGGCTTCCAGGCAAAGGCACCGACCTTGTCGCCATCGACCGTTTCCACCACCAGCGCCTTGAAGGTGATGATGCCGCCGAGCACCGCCAGCAGTATGCCCAGCGCCAGCGGAAAATAGCCTGGCCCCATGCGGGCACCGGTGCCGATGGTGTAGTTGCTGGCGCCCCAGGCGAAGGTAACCCCCACGCCCATGAACATGAGGCCGGAAAAGAAATCCTTTTGGCTTTTGATATTCACTACCTGACTCCTGTCACCCGGCACCGCACCGGGCATTTTTTGAGCGGTCCAGTGTGCCATAAAGGCCCCTAGGGAAAACGCTGACTACTGGCTCAAGCGGCGGTTGGCGCGTTGCTCCTCGCGGATGCGCTCCATTTCGCGAAAGCGCACGCACTCCTGGGTCTCGCGGTAGCGATCCGTTGTACATTGCTCCGCCACACATGCTATGCGGAAGATGAACACCCGTTCCGAGCATATCTGCCCAGGCGCAGACGGCCCCACACCCCGAATCGGGACCGTCGCAGGCGGAGCCGATGAATGCCCCGGCTCGGATGCTGCTGGGGACCGGGCCGCGACAGACAAGGGGCCAGATGCACCCGCCACGGGAGCCGGCCTGGCCCGGCCGGGACGCCATGCAGCCGACGCCGGGTGCGAGGCCGGCGTTGCCACCGGCACGGCGCCAACACGCTCGCCCGGTGGCGAAGCGGCCAGGGCAACGGACGGCGCCTGGGGCGCGGGCCGCGCAGACTCGATGATCTCCTCGACCGGAGCTGTCCCCGCGTTGGCGGGCACCGGCAGTTGCGTCGGGCCACGCAGGTACACAACTGCGGCCACTGCACAGGCCAGGCCCCCCAATCCCAGGTACAGCCATTTGCTGCGACCACTCCGGACAACACCCGTCTCGGACGCCGGCACAGACTGCCTGCTCGCAGGCACGCGGGTCGCATCCGACAATGCCCCGTCCATGGGTGCAGTCGATGCAAAGTGGCCCCGTGTGGAATCCGCGTCGTACTGCCCCCTGGTTGCCAGCAGATCCAGCGCACGCTGCGCTCGTCTGGCGTAAATACCCGAAGGAAACCGCGCCAGAAATTGCACAAAATCCTGCTGGTCGCCGGAGTCCTTGATGGCATTCCAGACGCCCAGTTCTGCTTCGTGGTTCACGGTGGAAACCAATGACACATCCGCATCAGGGCCGAAGATTCCCGTGCTGGAGCCGTCGCGCAGAGCTGCATCAGCGGCAGCGGTAACAATGGGCGCCGCCAGGCTGCGTCCAATGTCTGCGGTCACGGGTGTAATCGGCGTCCCGGCGGACGGCGGTAAATGCTGTGCGATGCTGCGCAGGGCCAGCGCAAAATCCCGGGCGGTTGCAAACCGGTCCTCTGGACTCTTGGCCAGCGCCCGCGCCATGGCCGCGTCCATACCAGGCGGCACGTCGGGATTGAGCGCGCTGGGCGGCACCGGGTCTGAGCTGACGATCTGGTGGATGACGACAAACTGGTTGTCCCCGTCAAACGGCAGCTTGCCGGTCAGCAGCTCGTACAACACCACCCCTGCCGAGAACACGTCGGAGCGCGAATCCCCGCGCTGTCCTTTGGCCTGCTCGGGCGACATGTACTTGGGCGTTCCAACGGCCCCGCCCACCTGGGTCAGATGACTTTCATCGGGCTCCTGGATGCGGGCCACGCCGAAATCGGTGAGCTTGACCCGTCCGGTGACCTCAATCAGCATGTTGGCCGGCTTGACGTCGCGGTGCACCACGTTCTGGCGGTGCGCGTGATCCAGGGCCATCAACAGATCGTGCACCATCACGATGGCAGAGCGCACGGAGAAGCGTGCGCCGCATTCCAGGTGGTGTTTCAGGTCCTCGCCCTGGATGAACTCCATGACCAGGTAGGCTTCCTCGCCGTCCTGCCCGGAGTCAAAGACGCTGACGATGTTGGGATGGTTCAGCCGAGCAGCGGAGCGCGCCTCGGTGCGGAAACGGATCTCGTATTCAGAGGCTGCCTCGGCAGACAGGCTTTGCACACGAATGGTCTTGATGGCGACCTGCCGATCCAGGTTCGGGTCCCGGGCCTCGTAGACAACCCCCATCGCCCCCCTGCCCAGGACACGGACGATGCCATAGCGACCCAATTTATCGAGTTCCAACATGTACTGTTCGCAAGCCGGGAAAACCCAGTGAAGCCCATTCCAATGGGCCATGCTAGCAGACGTATACGTCCAGCGTCAGTTTGCCAGTATGCGGGTGTTGCTCTATTGCACTGCACAATTGAACCCGATAGCATCATGCAAACCTCCTGCATAGGCCCGCCACCCTTCCTACCCCAGTGCCCTGAAAGCCGCTCAATGCAGACTGTAGTCTTCGCCGATATTGTTGGAAGCACGGGCCTGTTCGAGAAATTGGGCGATGTCAGCGCGTCCCAACTGATGGCCCATCTGACTGGCGTGCTGGGCAGGGTGTTTGAACAGCACCAGGGGCGCGTGGTCAAGTTGCTGGGTGATGGCGTCTTTGCTGTGTTTCCCGACGCGAGCAGCGCCATCACCGCCTGTGTGACCCTTCAGTCACGTTTCAGGACAGAACCCGTGATTCCCGCAGCGGGTGGCCATCCCATCCAGATGCAGATGGGCGCAGAGTGCGGTGACGTGGTCGAGATCGATGGCGACTGCTTTGGTGATGCCGTCAACAGCGCCGCCCGCCTGGCGGATCTGGCAGGCGCAGACCAGATTCTGACCACCCAAAGCGTCTGGGACGAGTTGGTGTCGGCCATGCGTCCCCTGTTGCGCAGCCTGGGACCCATGCACCTGCGTGGCAAGACGCAGGTGACGCACGTCTTCCGCGTGGAATGGCACACGGATCGCGACATGGACGCCACAGCAATGGGAGCATCCATGTACACGCCGGCCAGGCACCAGAGCCTGGCACTCACGCTCAAAGGGCGCACCCAGGTATTTGACGTGGAGGCAAGCGGCATCACCATTGGGCGCTCCACCGAAGCCACCGTTGCGGTTCTGGACCCCCGGGTGTCGCGGCTGCACGCCACCATCCGCAACCGCGGCGGCCAGATGGTACTGGCCGATGCCTCCAGTTTTGGCACCTGGGTCTACTTTGGTGGCCAGTCCGAGGCTGTGGCGCTGCGCCGCACCGAATGCTACCTGGTCGGCTACGGCCAACTGAGCCTGGGCTGCAAGATCGACGCCGACAAGGCACCCCTGCTGGAGTTTGAAGTCATCGGCAGCCCAGCTTGCTGACCTGGACGGCACCGGGAATACAGCGCTCCAGTATCTTTTTGTAGCGACCGTTGGCCATTCCAGTACAAGCGTACAACCATGGGAACTGCGTCAGCGAGGCAACCGCCAGCAGTGAAATCGCGATGGCAATTAACGCATCCGACAGGTCAAACTGGTCATCCCTGAAGTTCAGGGCGTCGTAGGTGGCCTGGTCCTTTTCGGCTTGCACCTTCAACGCATCCTTCTTCTGATGCTGGTCCTGAACCAGGGCCTCGTAGACCCGGAGTCCAGCTTGTCGGCTTGCGCCTGTTGCATGGCCTGCACGATATTGTCATCCTTGACCTTGCAAATACCCATGAAGGTTGCCAACAGCGCCACGGTGACAGCCACCGCCGGATTGAGCCAGGCGTGCCTGGCCATCCGGGGTTCGGTCTTGGCCGATTCAACGGCCTGCAGGGGATCAATGTCCATGGTGATCGGTCCTTGCGCCCTACTGCAGTCGCTCGCACACCCGTTCCGTTCTCACCGCCTGGCTGGCGTCGACCACGCGCAGGGCCCGCACATCATCGAACACGATCTCCACTGGCGGGGCAAAACCCAGCTGTCCCTGGGCGCGGGTGGGCTCCTCCCAGGCAATCTTCCCGTTGAGCAATTCACCCCATACAGTGACATCACCCGCGCGCAACTGCACCACATCCATGCCATGGCGAAACGCCAGTTGCAGCGGGCTGGAAAAGCCGATGCAGGAATAGGTATCCAGCGCCGTGGGGCGCGGCATCAGGCCGCCGTCGCGCACCACGCGCAAGCCGATAAAGCCCAGCATGACCAACACCGTGACGGCAGCCACCGGGATGACCACCGCCGGCAGAACCACCACACCATTGAGCAATGCCTGCAGTCCACTGGGCTTTTGGGGTGCTGGTGCCGGTGCGCCCTCGGAAGGTTTGGGTTGAGTCATGCGGAGTCTCCTTGTGTTGTCTGTCAATCAAAACTGGTGGCCAGCATCACCACCACAGCCACGGCCATCACCGCCGTGGCGGCCCAGCCGAAGACGCGGTGGCGCCGGGTGATGGTGAAGGCGCCCATCAGGCGCTCGGACTGCCCAATCCACATCAACACCGCCATGATGGGCACGGAGATTACGCCATTGACGATGGCGCTCCAGACCAGGGCCTTGATCGGGTCCACCTCCAGGTAGCCCATGACGGTGCCGATGCCAGTGGCCGCAAGGATGATGAGGTAGAAACCCCGTGCCTCGCGGAAACCATGTGACAACCCCGCCTTCCAACCGTACAGCTCGCTCACCGCATAGGCAGCGGAGCCCGCCAGTACCGGTACCGCCAGCAGACCGGTACCGATGATGCCCAGCGCAAAGATGGCAAAGGCAAACTCCCCGGCAACCGGTCGTAGCGCCTCGGCGGCCTGGGATGAAGTCTGGATATTGGTTACGCCCTGTGCGTTCAACGTCACGGCCGTGGCCACCACGATGCACAAGGCAATCACATTGGAAAACGTCATGCCCACAAAGGTGTCCTGCTTGATCCGGTACAAATGCTCGGCCGCATAGGCGGGATGCAGGCGCAGGGCTTGGGCTTCGGGGCGGCGGGCGCTGTCCTCCACCTCCTGGGATGCCTGCCAGAAAAACAGATACGGACTGATGGTCGTACCCAGAACCGCCACCACCATGGAGGCATAGTCCTTCAGGCTGGCGTCCTTGGGGAAGAAGGTCCAGGGCTGTACGGACTCCGTCAGCGCCTGACGCCAGGGCACGTGCACGGTCAGAATCACGGCCACGTAGGAGAACAGGGCCAGCGTCAGCCATTTGAGGATGCGCACCGTGCTCTCATAGGAGAAGAACACCTGCATGGCGATGCAGAAGACGCCAAAGCCAATGACATACAAGGGCTGCGGTCCGCCCACCAGCAGGCGCATGGCCTCACCCATGGCACCGATGTCGGCCGCGATGTTGATGGTGTTGGCCACCACCAGCAGCGTGACCAGCGATGTGGTCAGCCAGCGCGGGCACATCTTGTTGATATTGGCGGCCAGCCCCTCGCCGGTGACCCAGCCGATGCGGGCCGACAGCATCTGGATGCCGATCATCAGCGGTGTGGTGATCAACAATGTCCAGACCAGCGAGAAGCGGAACTGCGAACCGGCCTGAGAGTAGGTGGCGATGCCGCTTGGATCGTCATCCGCGGCCCCCGTGATCAGGCCCGGCCCGAGCCGTCGAACAAATGCTTTTGCGGTTTGGGTCACCATGGCATATTCCCCTTGCACCTCCGCGCGTGGACGGAGGCATACGCGCCCGCAGTGGGGCGCAAATGAAACACAACCTGGTGATGGCGAAACGCCTGCCAGGCACGTTGAGCGTGTGAATGCCTTCGTGCCGTATCGGACAGGCGCATGGGACAGAGAATGTCTAGACGCGCGTCAAACGCGGTGAAGGCCTGAAACTGTCTGAGTCCATGTTGTCGGCCCGTTGTTGATAACGGGGTGGAGTATAGGGAAAGCCCTGCAGCCAATGTCTGGCCTGCTTGTAAATCTTGGGTAAAGCCACAAGCGCCATTGCCTCAGGTCAGCGGCGGGGTGGAGGTCAGCACCTCCTCGATCACGGTCAGGCCCTCGGCCACCCGCAAGGCACCTGCCAGACGCAGCGGACGCATGCCGTCGGCTATGCCCTGGCGGCGCAGGTTGTCGATGCTGGGGTCCGCCGTCACCTTGGCCTTGAATGCATCCGACACAGTCAGCAGTTCATACAGGCCGGTACGACCGAGAAAGCCGGTCATGCGGCAGTCCACGCAACCCACCGGCTTGTAGGGTTTGTAGCCGCCATTGATCTGCCAGGGCTTGATGACCTCCGCAAGCATCTCTCGGGTGGTGTCCTCGTCGCGCACCTTGCAGTTCTTGCACAGCGTGCGGACCAGACGCTGGGCCAGTACGCCCAGCACGGTGGCGTTGATCAGGTACTGCGGCACCCCCAGCTCCATCAGGCGCGTCACGGCCGATGGCGCGTCATTGGTGTGCAGCGTGGAAAACACCAAATGGCCGGTCAACGCCGCCTGCACCGCCATCTCGGCCGTTTCGGTGTCGCGGATTTCGCCGACCATGATGATGTCGGGGTCCTGTCGCATCAGGGCGCGCAGGCCCTGCACAAAACCGAAGTCCAGCTGCGGTTGCACCTGGGTCTGGTTGAATGAGGGCTCGATCATTTCGATGGGGTCTTCCACCGTGCTGACATTGACCTCTTCGGTGGCCACGCGCTTCAGCGTGGAGTACAGCGTGGTGGTCTTGCCCGAACCGGTGGGGCCGGTCACCAGAATGATGCCGTGCGGCCGCTTGACCAGGGCCTCCCAACGACTTCCATCGTGGCTGGAGAAGCCCAGCGCATCCAGGTCCTTGACCGTGGTATCCGGATCAAAAATCCGCATCACCATTTTCTCGCCGAAGGCGGTTGGCAAGGTGGAAATGCGCATTTCAATCTCGTCGCCGCTGGGGTTGCGCGTCTTGATGCGCCCATCCTGCGGGCGCCGCCGCTCGATCACGTCCATGCGCCCCAGCAGCTTGATGCGCGCCGTCATCGCGTTGAGCACGCCCATGGGCATTTGATAGACCTGGTGCAGCACACCGTCAATGCGGAAGCGGATCACGCCCTGCTCACGCCGCGGCTCCAGATGGATATCGCTGGCGCGCTGGTCAAAAGCGTATTGCCACAGCCAGTCCACCACCTGGACCACGCTCTGGTCATTGGCGTCGAGCTGCTTGTTGGACTTGCCCAGTTCCACCAACTGTTCGAAGGTGGCACCGTTGTTCACCCCGCCCTTGTTGGCGGCCCGGACCGACTTGGCCAAGGCATAGAACTCGGCGGTGTAGCGGTGGATCTCCTGCGGGCTGGCCAGTACGCGGCGAACACCACGGCGTGACTGGCGTTCGACTTCAGCCACCCAGTCGATGACGAAGGGCTCGGACGTGGCCACCGTGATCTCGCTGGCACTGACAACCACCGGCAGGATGCGATGGCGCTCTGCATAGACTGCGCCCATCGCATCGGCAACGCGGCTCACGTCCACCTTCAATGGATCAATGCGCAGATAGTCCATGCCCACATGGACTGCCAGCCACTGCGTCAACGTCTCGATGTCCAGCGGCTTGTTGTCCGCAACACGGCGCATGGACACACTGGCCAGCCGCACCAGGGGATGCTGCACGCTCTCTGCCTGGGCACAGCGCGCAATGGTGCGTGCAGCCTCTTCCTCGGAAATCACGCCGTCTGCGTGCAGCCATTCGACCAGCCGACGCCAGTCCAGCGGACCGACATGGTTCTTCCTGGCATGCGAGGCTTGGTGTGTGTGTGTGGTCATGGATTCACCGGTTTGAAAACGCGCACCCATTTGTCGGCAGGCAGACCCCATTGGCGCTGGATGGTGTCGGCCCGGGCCATCAGCACGGAGCGGGTCGGTCGGGTGGGCGTACGCTGTGCGAGCACCACCGTATTGCCCTCCCGCGTGGCCTTGAAGGCCCACAGTGCGTCCTTGCCAAAGGCGGCAGCCATGTTGTCGACACTGCGCTGAAAGCTTGACGAGCGGCCAAAGAGGTTGACGGTCATGCAGCCCTCCTCGGTCAGCACCTTGCGGCAGTCGGCATAGAACTCCGCACTGTCGAGCACCGGGCCGGCGGCCTCCTGGTCGTACAGGTCCACCTGCAACGCGTCGACTGCACCCTGCCAACGCGGGCTCTTGATCTCCTGCTCGGCATCGGCCAATACCACCTGCAGGCGCTTGTCATCCTGGGGCAACTTGAACCAGCCCCGGCAAGCGGCCACCACCTGCGGATTGAGCTCGATTGCCGTGGTCTTCATGCGCAGTACCTTGTGGCAGAACTTGGTCAGCGAGGCCGCCCCCAGGCCCAGTTGCAAGGCCTGGCGTTGCTGCACGCTCTCGGGATCGATGAACAGCAGCCAGGCCATCATGCGCTGGATGTACTCATGGACCAGCACGGTGGGCGCATCCACCAGCATGGAACCCTGGATCCAGATGCTGTCCAGATGCAGGTGGCGGATGGGGCCTTCGTCGGAGAAATTGACTTCAGGGAGCACGAACGTTTCTTTTTTTGCCATGGGGATTTATACCAGCAGGGCCGGCAGGCGCGGCAGGGCTTTACACGCGCTTAGCGTGGTGGCCCGCGCAAGCGCATCCAGGGAAGTGCCACGCAGTTCTGCCATCACGGCCGCCACGCGAGGCAGCTCGCCCGGTGTATTGCGCCCCTGGCCGGCGCCTGCGAGGCGCTGTTGCGCGGTGGCGTACAGCCAGTAGGGGGGAATGTCGGGTGCATCGGTTTCCAGCACGATGGCCTCCAGCGGCAGGCTCTGCGCCAGGCGGCGCAACTGCAGCGCCCGTTCATAGGTCAACGCACCGCCAAAACCCAGCTTGAAGCCCAGCTTGATGAACTCCCGCGCCTGTGTGTCGCTGCCGTTGAATGCATGGGCGATGCCGGACCAGCCTGGGCCGCCCCGCCCCACATCCCGCAGGTGTTTGAGCAGCCTGTCGGCCGAACGGCGCACATGCAGCACCACCGGCAGTTCAAACTGGCGCGCCAATCTGAGCTGCGCGCGGTAGAAATGCTCTTGCCGCTCCGCCAGCGCTCCGGTGCGCAGTTCGGGCACAAAGTAGTCCAGACCAATCTCGCCGACGGCCACCAGCCGTGGATCGCCGCGGTGGGCCGTCAACTGCGCGTGCAAGGTCTGCAAGTCGTCCTCGGAGGCGGACTTCACGTAGAGCGGATGGATGCCCAGGCAGTAACTGTCGCGCTGGGTGTGGGCCAGTTCACGCACCGTATCGAAATTGGCGCGCTGCACTGCGGGGATCACGCAATGGACAACGCCGCTGGCACGGGCCTGAGCCCGCACTGCAGCGCGGTCTGGCTCAAACTCGGCCGCGTCCAGATGGCAATGGGTGTCGATCCAGGCCATGGCTGTCCGTCACCGCCCTGTACTGTGACCGTCAGGCATCGGCCAGCCGACCCGACACCAGTCGCAACTGCCGGCTGCAGCGCGCGGCCAACGCCACGTCGTGCGTGACCAGCACAAAGGCGGTGCCGTGCGCGCGGGCCAGTTCCAGCATCAGGTCGAACACGCTGTCGGCCGTGCTGCGGTCCAGGTTGCCGGTGGGCTCATCGGCCAGCACGCAGTCTGGCCGGGTAACCAGCGCGCGGGCAATCGCCACGCGCTGGCGCTCACCGCCGGACAACTCCGCCGGGCGGTGGTGCAAACGGTGCTCCAGCCCCACGCTTGCTAGCATTTTTGTAGCTGCCTGCGCACATTCCACGGGGGCTAGACGCCGAATTGTCAATGGCATGGCGACGTTGTCCAGGGCACTGAACTCCGGCAGCAGGTGGTGGAACTGGTAGACAAAACCCAGGTGACGGTTGCGCAGCCGGCCCTGCTCGGCCGCACTCTGGTGCGCCAGGTCCTGGCCATGCAACTCCACGGTGCCGCTGCTGGGCGCATCCAGCCCGCCCAGCAGGTGCAGCAGCGTGCTCTTGCCCGAGCCGGAGGCGCCGACGATGGCCAGCGTCTCGCCACGGTAGACCTGCAGGTCCACGCCTTGCAGCACGGTCACGTCCAGGCGCCCCTCGGTAAAGCGCTTGGTCAGGCCCTGGGCGCGCAGCACCACCTCGGCGCCGGGTGGCACCGGCGCGGGGCCGCCGGCCAGGCCGGCCACCAGGCGGTATTGGGCCGCGGCAATGGCGGGAGGAACTTTGGTTTCACTCATAGCGCAGTGCCTCCGCCGGGTTCACGCGGCTGGCACGCCAGCTCGGGTACAGGGTGGCCGCAAAGGCCATGACAAGGGCAATCACCGCAATCGGCAGGATGTCGGCTTGCTGCGGATCACTGGGCATGCGGCTGATCAGGTAAATGTCCTTGGGCAGGAAGCTGGCGCCCAACGCATGCTCCAAGGCCGGCACGATGACGTCGATGTTGAATGCCACACCCAGCCCCAGGGCCAGGCCGGCCAATGTGCCGATGACGCCAACCATGGCGCCCTGCACCACGAAGATGCCCATGATGCTGGCCGGGCTGGCACCCAGCGTGCGCAGGATGGCGATGTCGGCGCGCTTGTCAGTCACCGTCATCACCAGCGTGCTGACCAGGTTGAAGGCGGCCACGGCGACGATCAGCGTCAGGATGATGAACATCATGCGTTTTTCCACCTGCACCGCGGCAAACCAGGTGCGGTTCTGCCGTGTCCAGTCGCGGATGTAGAGGTCGCCCGTCAGGGTGCGGCCCAGTTCATCGGCGACCTGGCGCGCCTGGTGCAGGTCGCGCAGCTTCAGGCGTACGCCCGAGGGACCTTCCAGGCGGAATATCTTGGCGGCGTCATCCACATGGACCATGGCCAGCGCCGAGTCGTACTCGAAGTGGCCGGAGTCAAAGGTGCCCACCACCGTCATCTGCTTGAGGCGTGGCACGACACCCGCCGGCGTAACCTGCCCGCTGGGTGCAACCAGGGTTACACGGTCCCCGGCGCGCACGCCCAGGGAACGAGCCAGTTCAGAACCCAGCACCACGCCAAAGCTGCCGGGAACCAACTGCTGCAACGTGGCAGCCTGAGAGCCGGTGACCAGGTCGGTCACGCTGGGCTCCTGGGCCGGGTCTATGCCCCGGACCATGACGCCTTTCATGTCCTCACCCCTCGCCAACAGGGCCTGGGCTGCTATAAAAGGGGCAGCACCCACCACTTCCGGGTTGGCGCGCGCCTGGCTCAGCGTGAGGTTCACATCAGGCAGCGCCTGGCCGCCGGCGGCGTACACCTCGACGTGGGAGACGACACCCAGCATGCGGTCCCGCACCTCTTTCTGGAAGCCATTCATGACACTGAGTACGATAATCAGCGCAGCGACGCCCAATGCAATGCCCAGCATGGACACGCCGGAGATGAAGGAAATGAAGCCGTTGCGCCGGGTGGCACGCCCGGCCCGGGTGTAACGCCAGCCGATGCGCAGCTCGTAGGGAAATTTCAACATGCCCGGATTGTGGCATCCATGCAGGACAATCGAACCATGCACTTGCTTATTTCCCATGCCGCCCCGCTTGGCCCCCAGTGCCAGGAATCCATTGCCAAAGTGACCCTGCCCCGTCTGGCCGAACTCCTGGGCCTGCTCACACCCACCCCGCCCATGCTAGGCTCACCCGAAACCCTGACACCCTTGGCCGAACGGATACGTGCCAACAGCCTGGGCCTGCAAGGCGCCGACGGACTGGTTCCATGGGCCGCCATTGACGCGCAGCACCTGGGCCTGACCAAGACCCGCGGAGACGCAGGCTGGGCATGGATCACGCCGTGCCACCTGAATGTGCAATCCAACCATGTCGACATGGAGGACCCCAGGGACCTCGATATCAGCACAACGGAATGCGAAACACTGCGCATGGCCATGCAGGGCTACTTTGCGGAGGACGGCGTGGAGTTGCATCCGCTGACCGATGGCAACTGGCTGGCCTTCGGAGCCGTTTTCCGTGATTTGCCGACTGCCTCCATCGAGCGGGTCGCCGGCCGATCCATCGACGCCTGGATGCCGCAGCAGGAACAGGCCAAGCCGATCCGGCGCCTGCAAAACGAAATGCAGATGCTGCTCTACACCCACCCGGTCAACGATGCCCGCAGCGCGCGTGGCGCCAGCACCGTCAATGCATTCTGGGTCAGCGGCACTGGCACGCCACACGGGATTCCCGTTGCCGCACCCGAGCGACTGGAGTCCGTGGACGCCCTGCGCCAGTCGGCCATTCGCGACGACGCGCCGGCCTGGCTGGAGGCCTGGTCCTATCTGGACGCCACCGTACTGGCCGATCTGCTGCGGCGCGCCAAGGCCGGCAAGCCGGCACGACTCACCCTGTGCGGCGAACGCATGGCCGCCACGCTGGATTTGCAGGACAAGCCCTGGTGGAGCCGCGTGCAACAGCGGTTCTCCACCTCGTCGCCACAGCAGCTCCTGCAGTCCCTATGAAGCGCGGCTAGTATGCCTGCTGCGCGATATCCAGCGAACGCAAGCGGAACTGGGGCTCATAGACATCGCAGACCAGTATGAACTCGTCTGCAGCGGTGAGCTCCTGCAGCTTGTCAAAGCCCGCACGCACCGTCTGTGGTCCACCAATGACTGCCATGCCCAGGAATTCGCCGATGGCCTGGCGCTCCCGCTCCGATAGCGACACGACAAAGTTCTCCACTGGCGGCTGCAGCCTCTTGCGCTCACCGGTCAGGATGCCCAACACGCGCTGGTACACGCTGCTGGCGAGGAACTGCGCTTCCTCATCGGTAGGCGCCGCCACCAGTGGCACGCCAATGGCCACGTAGGGCTTCGCCAACATTGCGGAGGCTCGGAAGTTGCGGCGGTAGATTTCCAGCGCCGGCAACAGCATCTGGGGAGCGAAATGCGAAGCGAAGGCATAGGGCAAGCCACGTTCGGCCGCCAGTTGGGCGGAAAACAGGCTGGAGCCCAGCAGCCAGATCGGGACATGGGTTCCGGCGCCGGGGTTGGCCACCAGCCGCTGGCCCGGGCGGGCGTCGGCCAGCAGTTCCTGCAGCTCGGTCACTTCACGCGGGAAGTCCTCTTCGGTTTCAGTCCGGTTGCGCCGCAGCGCCCGCATGGTCAGCGGATCCGTGCCGGGCGCGCGGCCCAGGCCCAGGTCGATACGGCCCGGGTACAGCTCGGCCAGCGTCCCAAAGGCTTCGGCCACCACCAGCGGTGCATGGTTGGGCAGCATGATGCCGCCAGAGCCGACGCGAATGCGCTGCGTACCACCGGCAATGTGCCCGACCAACACCGCCGTTGCGGAGCTGGCGATGCTGGTCATGTTGTGGTGCTCGGCCAGCCAGTAGCGGGTGAAGCCCAGGCCTTCGACGTGTTGCGCCGTTTGCAGGGACAGCGCCAGCGCCTGTGCCACGGTGCCGCCTTCGCGCACCGCGACCAGGTCCAGCATGGAGAGTTTGGCTTTGGAATGTTGAGGCATGGCTGCATTGTGGACCGATTGCCTTTCCGCTTCTGGACGAAGGGCCTTCATCGGGGACAATGCGCGGCATGAACATCATCCCCCGCGACATACCGCCCCGCAGCGTCTGGGTACTGGAACAGGCAGGCATCCACCCCCTGCTGGCGCGCCTGTATGCGGCACGCGGCGTCCACGGCACCGAGGAGTTGGACGACGCGCTGGCCAAGCTATTACCACCCTCCGCCATGAAGGGCCTCCCTGAGGCAGCAGGTCTGCTGGCCGATGCGATTGCGCAGGACAAACGCCTGTGCGTGGTGGCCGACTACGATTGCGATGGCGCGACTGCCTGTGCGGTCGCGCTGCGGGGACTCAAACTGCTGGGCGCCCGGCACGTGGACTACATCGTGCCGGACCGGGTGGTGGACGGCTACGGCCTGACCGCACCGATCGCCCAGCGGGTCAAGGACTCGGGTGCCGATGTACTGATCACGGTGGACAACGGTATCGCCAGCATGGAGGGCGTGGCCCACGCCCGTGCGCTGGGCCTGCAGGTGCTGGTGACAGACCACCACCTTCCGGCAGCCGAATTGCCCCGGGCAGACGTCATCGTCAACCCGAACCAGCCCGGCTGCGAATTTCCCAGCAAGTCGATCGCCGGCGTGGGCGTCATGTTCTACGTGCTGCTGGCGCTGCGCAGTGAACTACGCGTGCGCGGCGTACTGGATGCGTCCACCCAGCCCAAGCTGGACGTGCTGTTGCCACTGGTCGCACTGGGCACGGTGGCCGATGTGGTCAAGCTCGACGCGAACAACCGCCGCCTTGTCGCTCAGGGACTAAAACGGGTCCGAGCCCTCGCCATGCCTGCTGGTATAGCTAGCCTTTTTGTAGCATCCGGGCGCTCTGCGGTAGCGGCCACCACCTTTGATTTCGGCTTTGCCCTGGGTCCGCGCATCAATGCGGCCGGCCGGCTCAGTGACATGACGCTGGGCATCGAGTGCCTGCTGACCGATGACCCGACCCGTGCCGATGAACTGGCCAGGACCCTGGACGGCATCAACCGGGAGCGCCGTGTCATCGAAGGCGACATGCGCGAGCAGGCACTGCTGGTAGCCGAGTCCCTGTTTGACGAAGGCGAGGCGCCACCGCCCGCCATCTGCGTGTTCGACCCCGACTTCCACGAGGGCGTGGTGGGCATCGTGGCGTCGCGCATCAAGGACAAGCTGCACCGTCCCGCCTTTGTATTCGCTGCCAGCGGCGCACCGGGCAAGGAGCATGAGCTCAAAGGCTCGGGCCGCTCCATTCCCGGCTTTCACCTGCGTGACGCGCTGGACCTGGTGGCCAAGCGCCATCCGGGCGTGTTGTTGCGCTTTGGCGGCCACGCCATGGCAGCCGGCTGCACGATTCATGAGGATGGACTGGACACCTTCGAACAGGCCCTGATTGACGTCGCGCAGGAGTGGCTGGATGCCGCCACGCTGACCCGCCGCCTGGAGACCGACGGTCCGCTGGAACCCGAGTACCTGCGCGTGGATCTGGTGGACACACTGCACAAGGAGGTGTGGGGTCAGGGCTTTGCTGCGCCGACTTTCAGCGAAGAGGTGGAGGTGGTGTCGCAGCGCCTGGTGGGCGAGAAGCACCTCGCACTCAAACTCAAGCATCGCGGTCAGCCGGTAGATGGCATCTGGTTCGGCCACACCGACCCACTCCCGGCCAAGGTGACGCTGGCCTTCCGGCTGGATGCCGATGAGTGGAACGGGGTTCGCCGCGTGCGCTTCCTGGTGGAAGGCGCGCAGACTAGCGCGTGATCACGACCTTCTGGTACAGCCCGCCGAAGTAGGTCTGCTTTTCGAGCCTGGAGTAACTCACATCAGTGGGCAGCCAGTCCACGATCTGGCCATTCCACAAATCCATGGCAAAGGGCTCCAGTGTGGTGAGAATGGGCACCATCAGGTAGCGAAACGGGCTGGCCGCAACCGGCTTGTGGTAATCCACGAAGATCAGCTTGCCACCGGGTTTGGTCACACGCAAGGCTTCGGCAACGGTCTTGCGGCGCACGTCTGCCGGTTGCTCATGCAACAGGAAGAACACCACCACCGCATCGTGACTGCCGTCCTCAAAATGAAGGTTCGTCGAGTCCTGCAGTGATGCATTCACATGCTGCGGATTACTGAGCTTGGCTTGCAGATTTTTGATCTGGATGGGAGCGACATCGATCACATCGACACTGCCCTGCGGCCCCAGGCGGCGCACCAGGTGCTCGGTGAAATCACCATACACACACGCCACCTGCAGGACCTTGCCGTTGATGACATCCCCCATTTCCTGCAGGGCCGCGTCCCGCAGCTTCGCGAAGTTGCCCCACAGAATCAGGTTGACCAGCCATTGGCGCTCAAAGATGTGCACCGCACGCGGGTGCAGATAGGCCCACCAATAGGTGTTGTGCAAGTATTCGGGAATGGCTGCGGGGGTCAACGCACGCCCGGGTCCCATGGTCTGCAATGTTTCTGTTTGTGCAATGGCAGCAGTTTGTTTTGGACTCACAAATGGACCTTAAAAAATCAGATATGCAGCAGGTACAGTGCCGTCAGCATGGTTCCTGCTGCCGCCACCAAGTAGACCACGACAGCGACGATGGCGTCCTGGCGAAGGCCAAAGTCATGCAGGGTCACCCGCAAGCGGTGGGCTGCATGCCACAGGAACAGGGTAATGACGCCCAGCAGAAACAATTTGCCCAGCCAGTTGGCGGCAAACGCGTGCAGGTTGTCGTAGCGGAGCAGGCTGGGCGGGTGTCCCACGGCCAGCATCAGGAACAACACGGCCAGTACCGGAGCCAGGAATGCAGCCAGCGTGCCACCAGCCGCAAACAGGCTCCAGAAAATGGGTTTATTGGACTTGGCCATGGCTAGAACACTCCCGCAAGGAACAGCACGACCAGCGAGGCCACGATCCACACCGCATAGTGCGCACCCACGATGTACTTGCCGGCGAGGAATTCCTCACCGATTTGCACGGGCAGTGCCTTGGGGGTGACATTGAACCAACTGGTGGCGTTGTGCACAGCAAAGATCAGAACCAATAGCAGGCCCAACACACCCATTGGTCCCTGCAGGGCCGCAACAAAGGATTCGTAGGCAGCTTGCCCCTCGGACAGGCGCTCCAGTGCGCAGACCATCAGCAACGCCAATGCACCAATGAAGACACACGTCACTTCGCGTGACATGTAACGCATGTAGCGCGGGTGCTTGAGCCACCAGCCGGTCCTGGACACCGGGCGGACATAAGGTTTGCGACTCACTTCGAACCTCCTGGTAACAGATGTTCCTTGAACCAATCCAGCGTACTGGCCACCTTGACCTGCTGCAGGGCGCCTGCAGGGTCGACCGCCTTGGGACAGACCTCGGAGCAGGCGCCGACGAAGGAGCATTCCCACACCCCCTCGTTGGTGGCAATGACCTCTTGGCGCTCGTCACGACCACCGTCGCGGGAGTCCTGGTTGTAGCGGTGCGCCAGCGCAATGGCTGCAGGACCAAGGAACTGCGGCTGAAGCGAATACTCCGGGCAGGCCGCGTAGCAGAGCATGCAGTTGATGCACATGGAGAACTGGCGGTACTTCATGAGCTGCGCCGGCGTCTGCTTGTACTCGCCCTCGGAGATGGGCTTGGGGTCCTTGGGAATCAAATACGGCTTGACGCGCTTGAGCTTGTCGATGAAGTCATCGGCCACCGTGACCAGATCCCGCTCAATCGGAAAGTTGGCCAGAGGCTCGACACGGATCACGCCCTCGTAATCGCGCAGGAAACTGTGACAGGACAGCTTGGGTTCTCCATTGACCATCATGCCGCAACTGCCACACACCGCCATGTGGCAGGACCATCGGAAATTCAGCGTAGGGTCGATGCGCTCCTTGACCGCAGTCAGCGCATCCAGCACCACCCACTCTTCGTTGCATTCCACCTCGTACTTCTGGAAGCGGGGCTCACTGTCTTTCTCGGGGTCGTAGCGCAGGACCTCCAGTTGGACCAGCCGCTTTTTCAGTTCAGTCATTTGTGATCTCCTGAATAGTCCCGCACGCCCGGAGGCGACTTGGTGATCACAACATCCAGGTAGTCCACACGCGGCATGCCCTGCCCCTGGTAATGGGCCATGCTGTGGCGCAGGTAGTTCACGTCGTCGCGCTGCACATAGTCCAGCCGCTGGTGCGCGCCACGCGACTCTTTGCGCTCCAAAGCACAGACGGTCAGGGCCGCCGCGCAATCGAGCATGGAGCCCAGTTCCAGCACCTGGAAGAGATCGGTATTGAACACGTTGCTCTTGTCGTGCAAGGTCACCTTCTGGTAGCGCTGGCGCAACTCGGCAATCTTGGCGACGGCTTCCTGCAGGCCCGCTTCGGTGCGGTACAGGCCGCAGTTCTTTTCCATGGTGTCCATCATCTCCTTGCGCAGACCGGACATGGACTCGGTGCCGTCGGTGCGCGAGAACAGTTCACGCACACGGGCCTGGCTCTCCCCGGCGCGCTCTGACAGGACTGCCTTGTTGGCCGGCCCCACGGACTTGGCGTGTTCGATGGCAGACAGCGCGGCACTCTTGCCGAATACGAGAAGCTCGACCAGGGAGTTCGACCCCAGCCGGTTGGCTCCATTGAGGCTGACGCAGGCGCATTCTCCAGCGGCAAACAACCCCGGCAGGGGCGTGGCCGCCTTGGTGTTGGTTGAAATGCCGCCCATCATGTAGTGCACCACAGGGCGGATCGGCACCGCATCCTTGACGATGTCCACACCGAGGTAGGAAATGGCCAGCTCGCGCACCAAAGGCAGTCGCTCGTCGATGTATTTCTCGCCGAGATGGCGCATGTCCAGCAGCACGCATTCACCCCAGGGCGTGCTGACCGTATTTCCCTTTTGCAGCTCGTGCCAGTAGGCCTGGCTCACGCGGTCACGCGGCCCCAGTTCCATGGTCTTGAGCTGCGGCTTGCCCAGCGGTGTTTCCGGCCCCATGCCGTAGTCCTGCAGGTAACGCCGACCATGCTTGTTGAGCATGACACCACCCTCGCCACGGCAGGCCTCGGTCAGAAGGCTGCCGGTATTGGGCAGGCCCGTGGGGTGGTACTGCACGAACTCCATGTCCTTGAGCGGCACACCGGCCCGATAGGCCATGGCCATGCCGTCGCCGGTCTTGATGGCGCCATTGGTGGTGAAGGGAAACATGCGCCCTGCCCCACCGCCACAGATGATCACCGACTTGGCATTGAACTGCTTGATCATTCCGCTGCGCATTTCCATGGCCGTCAGGCCCTGGCAGCGCCCTTCGTCCACCAGCAGGTCCAGCGCGAAGTATTCGTCGTACCGGGTAATCGATGGGAACTGCAGCGTGGTCTGGAACAGCGTGTGCAGGATGTGGAACCCCGACTTGTCCGCTGCGAACCAGGTTCGCTTCTTCTTCATACCGCCAAACGGCCGCACAGCGACGGAGCCATCCGCCTCGCGATTCCAGGGGCAGCCCCAATGCTCCAACTGCATCAACTCCTTCGGTGCCTCATGCACGAAATACTCGACACAGTCCTGATCCGACAACCAGTCCCCGCCGCCCACCGTGTCATCGAAGTGGAGCTCGAAGCTGTCATCGGATTTGACGACTCCGGCAGCCCCGCCTTCGGCAGCGCAGGTGTGGCTGCGCATGGGATATACCTTGGAAATCAGGGCAATCTTGAGCGTGGGATCGGCTTCCGCCAGCGCAATCGCCGCTCGCAAACCCGCACCGCCGGCGCCCACGATGACGACATCTGCTTCTACGATTTCCATGGCTGCCTTTCCATCACCTGGGTGATGTCAGTTACACAATCCCACTCTCCAACCGCGTCCTACAGGCTGGTGAAGAACCCGATTCCCACCAGCGTCAGCAGGGTAAGGCCGACCGCGATCAGCAGGAATCCCAACGCCTTGGATGCAGCCATCTTGCCTGGCGAAGGCGCATCCACCAGCCGGCTTTCCAACTCACCGCTATCCACCAGACGCTGGTATTCCAGCGGATGTTCATGCTTGAACTCTTCCAGCGAGAACGTTCCCGTGAACATCACCACTTCCACAGGGAACTTGTCCGGACGGAAGTGGTTGTTGAAGAAGTGCACCGTGAACAGGAACACCACGGCCAGGAAGGCCTCCTCGCCATGGAAGATGGCGGCCACGTTGAAGACCCAACCCGGCAGGAAGGCGCCAAAGAAGTTGGGCAACCACATGATCAAGCCACTGACACCGATGATGGTGACTCCCCAGAACGGAGCCCAGTAGTCGAACTTTTCCCAGTAGGTCCAGCGGTCGAACTTGGGGCGTGGTCCCTTGCCAAAGAACCACTTGAACATGCCCAGCATGTCGGCAGCGTCCTTCAGGTTAGGAATCATCGAATTGGGTCCGAAGAACCTGAAGTTCTTCCAGTCGCGCACGATGCCCCACACCAGATAGAAGAGGTGCCAGAAGAATACCCCGGCAAAGATCACGGCATTGACACGGTGGATCTTGCCCGCAATGTGCGGCCCCCCCAGAGCCGACATGATGGCCGACGCCCACGGCGCCTCGGGGTAGAACAGCGGCATGCCGGTCAGGGTCAGAATCATCAGGCTCAGCGCAAAGGTAATGTGTGCCAGGCGCCAGATCGGGCTGAAACGCTGGATGTGCTTGCCGGCGTGCTTGACCAGCAGGTCATCGGCCTTCACATGGGGCTGATTGGCCCGCACTTTGCGCTCCTTGTACTCCCGGAAGAACCACAGCAGCGTGTGCAGCCAGAAGAAGCCAAAGGTGCCCACCAGCAATTGCACCATGATCTGGAAGGCAATCCAGATTTCCGGATAGCGCTTGAAATCGCCATGGTGGCCGTGCGGCTGGAAGGTTGCAAAGCCCGCCGGAGCATCAGCCAGCTCCTTCTTGCCGTTGTGGCAGCTGCGGCAGGTCTTCATGCGATTGTCGGCATGCACCTTGGACTTGGGATCGTCCGCCTTCAGTATTTCATGGCTGCCGTGGCAGTTGTAGCACTTGGCCGTATAGGCATATCCCAGCGTGCTGATCTGGCCATGGTAAGTCGCCTTGTAGGATGCGAAATTGGCCTCGTGGCAATTTCCGCACTGGGCCGAGATGGCCAGCTTGAAGGCATCGCCCGAAGTGTTGGTCACGCCGTGCGCGCTGTGACAATCCGTGCACACAGCCGACTTGGGGTTGTGCTTCTTGATGGTCTCCTGGCCGTGGATGGAATCCGCATAGGCCTCCAGTTGGTCGGTATGGCAGTTCTCGCCGCAGTTGGCGGAAATGCCCAGGCGCCAGGCCGCACGTTCCGGCGTATTGGCTGCAGGCACGTTGAAGCTGTGTGTATCGTGGCAGTTGTCGCACGACGCGTTGGGCTTGGTCTTGTCGTCCACATTGGGGCGCGCATGGAAGGACTTCCTGTACAGCTCAATGTTCTGTGCGACCACGCCCAGGCGCGGCTTCTCCGCAGCCTTGCCCTCTTTCTGGATCTTTTCCCACAAATCCTGGTGGCACCCGGCGCAGTCCACTTTCTTCAATGGCTGCGCGGTGTTCCTCTGGTGTGCATTGCCCGAAGTGGCGTTATCCGTGATGTCGGTGTGGCAGGCCACACACTCCATCTTGGCATGCACACCCTTGGCAAAGGCTTGCGAGGCAATGCTGTGCAAGGCACGCGGCTTGCCTTCGGAATCCGGGACTTCCAGCTTGCCCTTTTGCCCGTCGTGGCAGGTCTGGCAGCTTGCATTGTCAAGCGATACGGCGGGCGGTGGTGCTGTTGGCGCAGGCGCTTTGGCAGCGGCAACTGCCGCAGGAACCAGGCATGCAGCCATGAACCACGACAACAGCAAGCGCACGGGCGAGGATGGAGTTCGCATGGTCAGGTCTTCCCAGAAAAAAAGCGCAAACTCATTGTTGCGCTTTGAACAGAACTGTCTTCAATGAAGTCGACATTATTGACATATATCAAGCATCCACAAGGAGAGGTGGGCAGGTCCTGACCTGCCCACGCAGGCCTCTAGAACTTGTAGACGTAGGACGCACCGATGAAGGTCACTGTCTGCTCGGGACTCATCTTCACCGTGGTATTGTCCCCATAGACGAATGAAACCCCATTGTTGGACCAGCTCCATTCGTCCATGGTGGCACGTTGGTACACCATGCTGACGCGGATGTCGGACTTCTTGTCCAGCGAGTACTTGCCAAACAGGTTCAGCGTATTGCTGGTGTATTTCACGTCGGGCAAGCCGATGGTGGCCTGTGCCACGTTGGCTGCTGATGGCGCAGTCTGCGTGATGTTGGGCAAGGTACCGGCCGTTCCAGTTGATGCCAAGAGCCCATAGCGTGTCGAGTCGCGCAGCAGGGTCAACTGGGCCCCCACCTCCAGCTTGCTGCTGACCTTGCCAGTTACACCCAGGCCAAAGCTATCGGTGGGCGATGTCAGGTCAGCCATATAACCCGTGCTGTGGTTGACCATCAGGTTCTGGCTGCCCGACGATGCATAGGCATTGACCTTCCAGTCATCCGACACCACATAAGTAGCATCCACGCTCAGCAGCCGGGTGCTGGATTCGCGCCAACCCTTGCCCAGGGCCACCGCGTTGAAAGGCATGGAGTTCTTGTCCGCGCTGGTCTCGGCGACCACCTGCAACTCGAATTGCTCAGAGGGATTCCAGTTCGCCGCCAATTTGACCTTGGTCCGGTCCACGTCGGCCATGTTCATGGGAAAGGCATTGCCCGCGCTCAAGGACAGGAATTGTCCCGCCGGCCCCGTCATTCCGTAGCCCAGGCCAGCCGCCACAAACGCCGCACTGGTGCTCAGACTGGTCCAGTCATTGCCTGTGCGCTTGCTGTTGGTATAACCGATGGAGCCGCTCAGTGTCTCGGCCAGATTGCTGCGCAATTCCAGCCGGTATCCGTTCTCTGTGTTCTTGGAACGAACAGCCCCGATACCAGCCAGTTCCTCTTCCGTGATGGAAACCGGAACCGGGCGATCCACCATGTTGTAGTCCCAGCCCAAGGTCCCACGTGTACCCGGTGCGAATTGGTAATTGGCTTCAACTTTGCCAACCACCTTGGTGGAATCCACGTGGTAGTTGTACCAATAGCGGTTGACGTTGGAAGGATTGGTCGCGGAGGGCACGGCCGGTGCGGGAGAAACAGCGCCGCCCTCAACGTTGTACAGCACCTCCGGCGTGTTGTCCTTCTTCTGTTCGTACTTCACGTTTGCGAGCAATCCGAAGTTGGGTGTGACCCTGGACGTCAGGCCCAGTTGCGCCAGACGCGTGTCAACGGCCCCATTCAGGCTGGTAACGCCGGCTGGCGCACCTGTCAGCCCCGCGCCGGCAAAGCTCTCGTCCTGTGTGGCCCGCGTGTAGGCGTACTTGAATGTGCCGACGGTGGCCTGCGTGAACCGGTAATTTCCCGACACATAGAACTGGTGGGCCTGGTTGTCGGGTGCCAACGCAATCGGCAATTGCAGCACATTGCGCAGACTGGTGCCACCACCGGCAATGACCGTGTTGGAAACGGCTGGCGCCAGTGTTGACGCAGCGCCCAGCGGATTGTTGAGCTGTCCGGGCACATTTGCGCTGATGCTGCCATTGGCATTGGTGTAGTAAGAGCCATAGTAACCGCCGGTGACGGTCAGTTTCTTGTCATGGTAATTGAGCCTGGCCTCAATCTGCTTGGTGGTCGAGTCAATGGCCTCGGGCAACATCAGGAAAGCCCATGTCTGGTTGGTCGCACTTTGCGTGCTGCTGCACACGTATGCGGCACAGGCGTATCCGGTTCCCCACAAGCGCGCGCCGGTCTTGTTCTCGTTCTTGAAACTCAATTCCAGCTGGAGCCCCGGAGAGAACCATTTTTCCATGGACAACCCCATGCCTTCGCGCTTGGCACTCAGGTTGTAGTCCGCGCCGGTCCCAGGAGCACTCAGCCGTACCACGGATGGATTCACACTGCCCACACCCAGCAGGCCGGTATTGACGGTGCGTATCTCACGATGGGTGAGTCCCGAATAGTCGGCACCAATCTTCCAGTCACCCTGCTTCTCATAGGACACCGACAGATCCCGGCTGTCCAGCCCCAGGTTGTTGCCACGCAGGTAGAGCGCGGTTCCGGCCGCATCGTCGCGGGTATTGATGTCCACATCCAGCTGGAGGGTCGTGCTGTCCGGGCGCAGGCCGTTGTACTGGCCAAAGATGGAGCGTCCGTTGGCATCGCCACTGGCATTGCCCACACCCACGCTGATGGAACTGGAAGGCCGCGTCAGCAAGGCAATTTCGGCGTCGTCAGCAAAGACCGGAGCATAGGCCGCCATGACCGCCAGCGCCAGCAATGTCTTGCTAAAACTGAACTGATTCTTTTGCGATTTCATGATACTCAACCTTTCTCAACGGAAGTTGAACTGGGGTGTGGGATTGACTGTGGACGGGTTGTTCGTGCCATGCACTTGCGTGTGGCAGTTCATGCAACTACGGCCTTGCGTCAGATTGGTTGTGCTCTTGCCCGATTGGGTCGCCCCATTGACCAGGGCCGGTGTCTGCGCACCGAGCAACTGCGGAATGAAACCGCCGTGTGGGGTGTGGCACTGGTGGCACAGCATGGGTGCCCGCACCTTCAACAGGTTCTCGGCGGTGGTGCCATGGGGATTGTGGCAGTTGGAGCAATCGTCGCTGACTGGTTCGTGGTTGTGCACGAAGGGACCGCGTTTTTCCATGTGGCAGGTGTAGCAGGTCTCAACCACACTGTCGCGCTTCATCAGCTTGGGACCCACGGAACCGTGGGCGTTGTGGCAGTCGGAGCAGGCGACCTTGCCCTCCAGAACCGGATGGTGTGACGGTTTGCTGACCTGGGTGCGTTGTTCCTTGTGGCAGGTGAAGCAGACTTCGGGCTGGGTCTTCTTGTCACGAACCTTGTCGTGTGCGGTGTGGATCTTGTGGCAGGAACTGCAAGCCACGTCCTTGGACTGGTGGACGCTGCCTTCCCAATGGGAGCGTTTGGCATCTCCCTGGTGACAGCTCATGCAGGCGGCGTTCTTGACTTCCGTGGTGGTCTTGGAGTGCTTGTCAAACGTGCTGTCAGGTTTGGGCGGCTTGTCCTTGCCCTTGTATTCAACGTGCAGCTTGCTTTCACCGTGGCAATTGGTGCATGTCGGATTGCGGCCATCTGCCTGCACGCCGTGGCGGGTCTTGCCAATTGCCAGCACCGACGGGCGCAAATCCAGCATGGTGGGTTTCGCATCGTCCGCTTCATCGTGGCACCCGGTGCACTTGGCATCCCCTTTCAAGAGCAAATCCTTGGCTTCTTCAGCGTGCGCGGACATGCCCCCAAGGGCCAAGACGCACCAGACCGCAGCGATCTGGGCAAAGCGTAAGAATTTCATTTTGTTGCCTCCGGTTTAAAAAGTGCCAATTGCGAGAATGCGTCCTACCTCATAGCCAACTGCCAGGTCTGCACATCCGTTTGGAAAAGTGCACCCGCACGAAAGTGGCGGCAATGATGGACAGTGGTTCTGTGTCCGATGACTGCCTCCGCGCACCACGCTGGGCAAAGATTCGGCAAATGAAGGCTGGTTCATAAGGTGGAATCTCGGTTGGATGCTGGCGAATACCGGGTCTACAGGGAACGCAAGACCATTTTGTTCCCTACTATTGATGGGGTCAATTTTTACAATTGCTTTACCCACTCTTTACGTTGCGTAATTGCCCGCTTAACCGAGCAGCTTGCTCATGTTTTGCTTGCACTGGAAATTGATTCAGTTTAAGAAATCGATTGCCTGCCCACCCAAACCGGCCATCACCACCCAGACCCTCAAATACCATTCACAAGCGCCCCGCCATTTGCACCGGGAACGCCACATTACTTGACTTAAATCAAAAAATAGAGGTTCAATCGCCCTTGGCAGTGAAGTACGGCTGACAGCCCCCCAAAAAAACCCGCCATGGGGCGGGTTTTCGGGAGACACGGGGCCAAGCCCCAACGGCCTCAGGCAATCACTGGGACAGTATCCAGTCGGCCAGGTTCTTCAGTTGGGCCTGGTCCTTGGTGTCGATGACCTTGTGCTCTTCTTCCGTACCATCTTCCAGCTTGACCTTGGGGCCGGTGGTGATGTTCTTGATGGCCTTCTCCTGTCCATCAGGCTTGCCCTTGTACTTGGCGGCAATCTTCTTCAGGGACGGGCCCTTCTTCGTCTTGTCAACCGCGTGGCATTTAAAGCAGTCATTCTTTTTTGCCAGGGCCTGCGCGGCGTCCGCGTCCACTGCCGCGTGGGCAGGCGCCAATACGGCCAATGCGAGCGAAGCCCCGCACAGAATTGCTGTCAGTGGAAGTTTTTTCATGGCTTGCATTTCTCCAAAGTAATAATTGCGTGCGAAATTGATCTGCATCACGTGACCATTCTGCCCTCCGCCGCACGTACCCGCAATGGCCATTGACCCCAAAAATTGACTCAAATCAAATTACTGCTGGGCATGGCTATGTCCCCAAAGCTGCCATGCCATACTGATCCTGTACTGAGCCGTGTCAGCCCGCTGTAGACAAAGCGGTCCACACTCTGAAGAACGCCTTTTTCAACCCTAGGAGCTCTCATGTCCCGTGAAGTCGTTGTTGTTAGCGCCGTGCGCACCGCCATTGGCACCTTTGGCGGAAGCCTGAAAGACATCCCCCCCACCGAACTGGCCGCCCAGGTGGTCCGCGAATCCCTGGCCCGTGCCCAGGTGGAAGGCAAGGATGTGGGCCACGTGGTGTTTGGCCACGTGGTCAACACCGAGCCCAAGGACATGTACCTGTCTCGCGTGGCAGCCATCAACGGTGGTTGTGCCGAGGGCACACCGGCCTTCAACGTCAACCGCCTGTGCGGCTCGGGCCTGCAGGCCATCGTGTCGGCCAGCCAAAGCATTTTGCTGGGCGATGCGGACGTCGCCATTGGCGGCGGTGCCGAAAACATGAGCCGTGCTCCATTTGCCTCGCTGAACATGCGCTGGGGCGCCCGCATGGGCGACACCAAGATGGTCGACATGGTTATTGGCGCCCTGCACGACCCCTTCCACACCATCCACATGGGCGTGACGGCCGAGAACATTGCCGCCAAGTGGGGCATCAGCCGCGAAGACCAGGACGCTCTGGCCGTCGAAAGCCACAACCGTGCCCAGCGCGCCACCGAGGCCGGCTATTTCAAGGACCAGATTCTTCCCATCATGCTCAAGAGCAAGAAGGGCGACGTCGCCTATTCCGTGGACGAGCACTTCCGACCCAATTGCAGCCTGGCCGACCTGGCCAAGCTCAAGCCGGCCTTCCTGAAGGAAAACGGCACCGTGACCGCCGGTAATGCCTCCGGCATCAACGATGCCGCCGCCGCCGTGGTGCTGATGGAAGCGGGCGCTGCCAAGGCACGCGGTGCCAAGCCGCTGGCCCGACTGGTGGCCTACGCCCACGCCGGTGTTGACCCCAAGTACATGGGTATCGGTCCGGTGCCCGCGACCCAAGCCGCGCTGAAGAAGGCCGATCTGACCGTCAATGATCTGGATGTGATCGAGGCCAACGAAGCCTTTGCCGCCCAGGCGTGCGCCGTCAGCCGTGACCTGGGCCTGGACCCGGCCAAGGTGAATCCCAACGGTTCGGGCATTTCGTTGGGGCACCCCATTGGTGCCACCGGCGCCTTGATCACCGTCAAGGCTCTGCACGAGCTGCAACGGATCCAGGGACGCTACGCGCTGGTCACCATGTGCATTGGTGGTGGCCAGGGCATTGCAGCCATTTTTGAGCGCATTTGACCTTTGCATATCGAATACGCTTCGTTTTTCATAGCGCCCTACGCCCTATCTTCGAGGGCTAGGGGCGTATTTCTCTCTGAATTGCTTTAAGTCAAGATCGTCCCTCGCGGACCCCCTAAACTCGCGGCAGGTTCCAACTGAAGGTTGCCTGACGCAACTGTGGAGACCGATTTGCTGCCCGCCTACATCACCCATGCCGATTGCGCCCGCCACGAGATGGGGCCCCACCACCCGGAATGTCCGGAGCGGTTGAGTGCCATCAACGACATGCTGCTGACCAAGGGGCTGCTTGACTACATGCACCCTTACTATGCACCGCTGGCAACCAAGGCACAGTTGGCGCATGCACACTCCTCCCTCTACGTTGACGAACTGATAGATGCCTCGCCAACCGAGGGCTACCACCGCGTCGACCCCGACACTGAAATGAACCCCTTCACCGTGCAGGCCGCGCTGCGCGCCGCCGGCGCTGTTGTTCAGGCCACCGACCTGGTGTTGGCGGGAGAAGCTCCCAGCGCGTTTTGCTGCGTGCGCCCGCCCGGCCACCATGCGGAACGGGCGGCTGCCATGGGTTTTTGTTTCTTCAACAACATCGCCGTGGGCATACGCCACGCCCTCACCGAGCATGGCATCCAGCGCGTCGCGCTGATTGACTTTGACGTACACCACGGCAACGGAAGCGAGGACATCTTCCGTGGCGATGACCGTGTGCTGATGTGCTCTATTTTTGAGCAGGGCATTTACCCGTTCAGCGGAGAAAACGCCACAGGCCCGAACATGGTCAACGTGGGCATGCCGTCCCGCTCCGGTAGCGAAGCGTTCCGAGAAGCCGTCACCACACAGTGGCTCCCGGCGCTGGACGCCTTTGCCCCTGAAATGATCTACATTTCCGCCGGCTTTGATGGCCACCGGGAAGACGACATGGGCAACCTGGGACTGGTCGAAGCCGACTATGCCTGGGTAACCCAGCAACTCCTTGCAGTCGCCAATCGCCACTGCAAGGGCCGAGTGATTTCCTGCCTGGAGGGCGGATACGTGCTCAGCCCTCTGGCGCGCAGCGTGGCGGCCCACGTCAAGGTGCTGATCGGCGCCGACTAATCAAACTGATATGGACAAACACTACCTCACCCCTCTGTTCACCCCTGAATCCGTTGCCGTATTCATCGGCAGCGTCGACGACCCATCCACACAGACGGCACAGGCAGTGGCCCTGCTGGAGGCCCTGCGCGCGCAGCGCTTCACGGGCACCCTGCAGTTTCTGGACATCCACACCAGTGGCACGCTGGCAGACCTGGCGCAGGCCCGCGCCGATCTGGCCATCATTGCGTTGCCGCCCTCCGACGTGGCGCCCGCGCTGGAGCTGGCGGGCCGCATGGCCTGCCGCGCAGCCCTGGTCATCTCCAGCGGCATTTCGGCAGAACAATGCGGTGAGCTGAAGAAGATTGCCCGGCGTGAAGGCATTCATTTGCTGGGACCCAATTCACTTGGCATCCAGCGCCCCCAACTGTTGCTCAATGCCAGCGCCGCCGGCCCCCTGGCCAGCCCAGGCTCACTCGCCCTGGTGTCGCAATCCGGCGCATTGACCTCCTCCATGCTGGACTGGGCGCGCAGCAATGGCGTGGGCTTCTCGTCTGTGGTATCGCTTGGCCCCCACACCAGTGTCGATATATCCCAGGCCCTGGATTTCCTGGCCAACGATGCACAGACGCACAGCATCGTGGTGTACATGGAGGGCATATCCAACGCCCGCCGCTTCATGAGCGCGCTGCGCTCGGCTGCCAATGCCAAGCCAGTTGTCGTACTCAAGGCCGGACGCAAGGCTGCGGGCAACGAGGCGGCGCAAACCCACAGTGGGGCCATCGTCGGCAGCGACGATGTGTTCGATGCCGCACTGCGGCGTGCCGGCGCGGTGCGCGTGCGCTCATTCGTCGCTCTTTTTTCAGCCGCGAAATGCCTGGCTTCACGCTACCGCCCGGTGGGCAAACGCCTGGCCATTGTCACCAACGGCGGCGGGCCCGGTGTGCTGGCCGCCGACTGGGTCAACGAAATTTCACTGCAACTGGGCAAGCTCTCCAGTGAATCGGTTGCGGCGCTCAAGCCGCAGTTGCCGCCCCTGGCTTCGCTCACCGATCTGATCGACCTGTCCGAAGACGCCGGACCTGAGCACTTCAAGGCCGCCATTGCTGCCGCAGAGAAGGACCGCCAGATCGACGGGATGCTGGCCATCTACTCACCCAAGGCCGGAGGCGATGCAGCCGCGGTCGCCACGGCACTGGCAGAGGTCAAACGCACCATCGGCAAGCCCCTTCTGTCCTGCTGGATGGGCGATGCTTCGGTCGGGGCCGCACGGGGCATCCTGAAAGAGGCCGCCATTCCGAGCTTCCGCACACCCGAAGCTGCCGTGGGTGCCTTTGGCAACCTCGCATCCTTCTACCAGAACCAGTTGCTGCTGCAGCAGACACCGCCACCGCTGTCGACACTGAACAAGCCCGATATCGAAGGCGCCCGTCTGGTGATAGAGAGCGTACTGGCCGAGCGGCGCAAGGTGTTGACCGAGATGGAGTCCAAGACGCTGCTGTCGGCCTTCCACATCCCGGTCACCACCACCATGCTGGCGCGCAGCGCCAATGAGGCGATGATGATCGCCACCCAACTCGGCTTTCCGGTGGCGCTGAAGATCGACTCGCCCGACATCAGCCACAAGTCCGACGTGCAGGGCGTGGCGCTGAACATCGTCAACGCCACCGGCGTGCGCGATGCCTACAACGACATGATGCAGACCGTGACCCGCCTGCAGCCCAAGGCGCGCATCAATGGCGTGACGGTGCAGAACATGGCCAGTGCCAAGCGCGGGCGCGAGATCTACATCGGCCTGGTTACCGACGACCCGTTTGGTCCGGTCATTGCTTTCGGTGCCGGCGGCACCATGATCGAACTGATCAATGACCGCGCCATGGAGTTGCCGCCGCTGAACCAGTTCCTGGCCCGGCGCCTGATCGAGCGTTCACGCGTGGCCGAGACCCTGGGCGAATGGCGTGGCAATGCCGCCGTCAACATGGATGCCCTGGAGCAGGTGCTGCTACGCGTATCGGAAATGGTGTGCGAGCTGCCGCAGCTGCGTGAGATGGACATCAACCCCTTCATCGTGGACGAGCACGGGGCGGTGGCGGTGGATGCCCGCATCGTCATTGACCACGCCACGCAGGCCGCGAGCAGCGGAACCTGCAGCTACAACCACCTGGCCATCCTGCCCTACCCGGCGCGTTTCGAACAGGTCTGGCCGCTGCCCGGTGGCGGCGAGTATTCGGTGCGCCCGATCCGTCCGGACGATGCCCAGATGCTGCAGGACCTGGTGCACAGCCTCTCCCCCGAGAGCCGCTATTTCCGCTTCGTCTCCTCCATCACCGAATTGCCACCAACGATGCTGGCGCGCTTCACGCTGATCGACTACGACCGCGAGATGGCACTGGTGGCCGTGTACAAGGAGCGCAAGGCCGGCACGGACGGAGAAATCACCGAGACCGAACGGATCGTCGGAGTCTCCCGCTACATCACCAACCCCGACCAGTCCAGCTGCGAATTCGCGCTGGTGGTGGCCGATGACTTCAGCGGCAAGGGGCTTGGCTCGCGCCTGATGCTCAGCATCATGGACGTGGCCCGGGAAAAAGGACTTACCGAAATTGATGGCCTGGTGCTGGCCAACAACCCCAGCATGCTCAAGCTGATGCGCAGCCTGGGCTTCTCGGTCAAGACATTTGCGGAAGATGCCGACTTCAAGCTCGTGTCTCACGCACTGTGACCCCTGACCAAAACCTGAACCAACTACGGAGAGCCTTGTGTCCGCACTCGAATGGTCTGATGACTTTGTATTGAACCTGCCCCAGATGGACAGAACCCACCAGGAGTTTGTGGAACTGCTGGCGGCGGTGGAACGCGCGCCGGATGACACGCTGCTCGCAGCCTGGCAGGATCTGGTGGCCCATACCGACGACCACTTCAGCCGTGAGGACCGCTGGATGATGGACACCCGCTTTGCTGCCAGCAACTGCCATTCCACACAACACAAGGTCGTGCTGCAGATCATGCAGCAAGGCGCTGTGCAGGGCCTGGCTGGCGATCTGGCCATGGTGCGCCAGATGGCAAAGGAACTGGCGGTGTGGTTTCCGCAGCACGCGGAGTCCATGGATGCCGCGCTGGCGATGCACCTGCAACGCGTGGACTATGACACGGCTAGCGGCGTGATCGGATCGCCCCAGGCCTTGCCGATGGCCGAAATCCACGGCTGCGCGGGCCCCAGCTGTTCCAGCCCCGAGACGGCCACCGAATCCGCTGCGCTGGCCGCTTAGGCCCGCTGCAGGACAGCCTCAGGCGCCGCCCACGATCTGGTTGCGGCCCTGGCGCTTGGCCTGGTACAGCGCCTCGTCAGCCAGCTTGACGACGGACTGCGCGGTCATGCCGGTTTTCAGTTGTGCAATGCCGCATGAGAAGGTGCAGGCAAACGAGGTGCCATTCACCGGGTGGCGGAACTCCGAGAAATCGATGCGTATGCGGTCCAGCAACTGGCGGGCCCGCTCGCCATCGGCCTGCGGCAGGATCACCAGGAACTCTTCCCCGCCGTAGCGCCCCACCGCGTCCGTCTTGCGCAGCCGCTGCTTGAGCAGCCACGACATGCTGCGGATCACCTGATCGCCCATGGGGTGGCCATAGGTGTCGTTGACCCTCTTGAAGTGGTCAATGTCAATCATGGCAACGCACAGCGGTGTTGCCTCCATCCGCGCGGTGTTGACCGCAGCCTCCACCCGCTGCTTGGAGGTCGTGTGGTTGAGCAAGCCGGTCAGGCTGTCCAGGAACATGGAGCGTCGAAGTATGCGGTAGCGCTCGATCTTGCTGCGCACCACGGCATTCAAAATGACCGGATTGAACGGCTTGGTCAGAAAATGGTCCCCTCCCAAGCGCAGTGCGTCCACCTGCAGGGCGATGCTGGTGTCCGCCGACAGGTACACCACCGGCGTGGACAGGAATTCCTCATGCTGACGGATGACCCGCGTCACCTCCACGCCCGTGCAACCCGGCATGTACATATCCATCAGCACCAGATCCGGCTGGAACTTCGCCAATGCGGTCAACACCTCCTGCGGCTTGGAAATGGCCATGGACTCGACTCCGGATTCCTTCAGCGTGCGCTGGATCAGCGTGCTGGCGGTCTTCGAATCCTCCACCACCAGGACCCGGTAGGGTGGTTCTTCCTCACTGCCACAGAGCTTGAGGATGCGCGCCATGATGACCGACTGCGCTGTCCCGACGGGAAAGCAAAAGTCACACCCCACGCGCAATGCCAGCTTGAGCCCCTCGAAGTCCGACGGCAACTGCAGGCCGATGATGCTGCTGGCAGAAAAGCGGCTGCGCAAAGCCTGCACCCGCACGATGAAGGCGGTTGGCTCCAGCCCCTTGGCGTCCACCAGCACGATGGTGGGGTCCTGGGTGGACTTCTGGTCGTAGTGCGCACCGCACACCTCGACGCGGATGTTGAAGTAGCCAGCCTGCGTGACAACCTCTTTCCACGCATCCGGCACCGAAGTCACCAGCCAGATTTTCTTGACCGGGAGCAGACCCGTAACAAGCTCATTGTCCTGGTGCAGGCGCCGCTCGGGATTGGTATCGGTGTTCTCCTGCAGAAATGCCGCAATGCGCAGGCTGAAATCGGCAATCTGAGCGTCCAGATCCGCCATCGGACTGTCCGGCATGGGATCGCTGTTCCATCGATCAAATTGCGACAGTACCTGCTGCTCGACGGCGCGGGCGATTTGGTGCAGGCCGGGCAAGCCCTTGGCATCCAGGAACTCGGTGAAGCTGGAAACGGCAACCGCAAACTCCACGAACCCGTCAAGGCCGGGGTGCGACTTGCATGCTTGCCATTTGGACAGAAATTCGTCGCTTTTTCTTTTCAGCTCAGCCGGCGAACAGGACATAGATCTCCTTGAGACCGGTGGGCCCGGTTCTGGCAGATATTCTAGTCGGGCCTCACACCCTTTATATCGTCCTGAAAGCCCCCGTTTCGCAGGGTAATTACCAGCGTATCGCGGTGCCCATCGTGGGCCAGCGGCTGGATTGGCGTGGACTCATGGATCACCCGCAAATCGTCCAGCAGCATCAGTGACCACGGCTCACTCAATGTGAAACGCTGTCCATTGGGGCCGTCTGCCTCAAACACCCGTGTCTCGCCGCCCTTCACACCTATGCGGCCCACCAGAAACACCGCAACCACGTCCACGCCATCCCGGTGCGCGCCCTCGGGCGTGGGTCGACCGATACCGTCGGTCGTGTCGATACGGAATTGATGTGCCTCAACAAACCACGGCTGTGCACCCCTGAGCTGCGAGCACAAGCCGCCAAGGGCCAGCAGCAGCTTCGCCCATGCGGGCTGGTCCGCCGTTTCGGGCAGCACGGGCTCAAACCAGCGCTGCATGCCACCGTGCAGCGCGTTGTACTCCAGCGGCTGCCAATGCGCGCGGTGGGGGACAGACTCCAATTGATTGTCGCGAACGACGTAGCTGGCGTGGCGACGGCGGCGGTAGCGTCCGCCGTCCTTCAGATACTGATCCGGCGGCAGGTTGTCCCAGCTTGGCACCAGGGCCATCAGGTCATCCAACGCCGTGCCCGTCAACGTCGACACGGACTGTGGGGAGAGAACGGCATAGCCCTGTCGTTGCAATGTAGGAATGGCGTCATGGAGGGCCACGCACGGTGGAGAAAAGGTCGTTGTCGTCATTCCAATAGCTTAATCGCAGACCAGTGCCCAGAATGTCATTCGGCCTTCAAGGTCATCCCCGCCACGCGCAGGCGCTGCACCAGCACATCGCCCAGGCCGCTGGCCGGGGTCAACAGGCCACCATGCTGGCGCCCACCCGGCAACTCATCCAGTTGCAGGGCCAGCGCCAGCGCGGACTCGCACAGCATCTTGGTGGTGGCGCGGTTGCCGGGGTCGCCGTGGTCGGCAATGACACCGCGCACGGTCTTGCCGCTGGCGCTGTGGCCCACCCATTGGCAGCGAAACGAGCCGCCGTCCATGCTGGCCTCGGACGGTCCCGCGCCCGGCGGTGGTGCCAGCCTTTGCGCCAGGCTGCGCAGCGGTGCCAGACGCAGGGCCGCCTGCGAGACCAGGGAGCCCGCGCTCAGGCCGGTGGCTGCCAGCGCGGCGGCCGGCCCGCGCCCCAGGCGCAGATACTCCTGGTAGGCGTAGCCATCGCCATAGCCCAGCAGGGCCGCACTGCGCCGCACCACGCGGGTGTTGATGGGGCCCATCATGAAGGGCGCCAGCCAGGCAGAGAAGTCGACATCGTGCAAGGGACCGACCGGGTCCTTGTGGCGGGCCGCGTCCGCCGGACGTGTGCCATCCGGGTTCAACAGGAACGGATCGGCCATGGCGTCCATCTGCCCGGACGCCAGCATGTTGAACAGCGAAGCCAGCGTGCCACCGTTGAAGCCGCCTCGGATGCTGAACGCCGCCTTCACCTGCGTGCAGGCCTCGCCATGGCGCTCCCGCATGGCCTGGTTGGCCAGATGCGCGCTGAGGTCCGACGGAATGGAGTCAAAGCCACAGAACGGGATGATGCGCGCACCCGTGCGCTGCGCCTCCATGTGGTGGCGGTCGATCAGGCCCTTGACCCACGGCGTCTCGCCGGTGATGTCCACATAGTGCGTGCCGTGGCGCACACAGGCTGCCACCAATTCGCTGCCGTACAGGGCAAAGGGGCCGGCGGTGCTCAGCACCACGCTGGCGCTGCGGGCCAGCACGTCCATGGCCCTGGCATCCTGTGCCTCTGCCACCAGCACGCCCACCCTGGGCGCACCGCACGCCTTGCGCACGGCCTCCAATTTATCGGCGGAGCGCCCGGCAATTGCCCAGGACAGGCCCAGTGCCTTGACCTGCGGGTGGCGGGCGAAATAGGCCACGGTCTGGCGGCCAACGAAGCCGCTGGCGCCATAGAGCACAACGTCGTAGGTACGGGGTGGTTTGCTGGCGGCCATGCAGGGATTGTCGCATTGGCAACGCCTGCCGCATGAAGTCCGGGCTACCATCCGCCTCCCACGCAAGCCGCCTGCCGCTTGCTCCACTGTGCCCCCTTGCGGAGTAATTGCCATGTCCCTCGCCCATCTCGTCAACCACCAGATCCGTCTTGCCGCCCGCCCCGTGGGCATGCCCAAACCCACGGACTGGAGCCACACCACCGAGCCCGTGGCCGAACCCGCAGAGGGTGGCGTCACGCTCAAGACGCTGGCCCTGTCGCTGGACCCCGCCATGCGCGGCTGGATGAACGAGGGCAAGAGCTACATCCCCCCAGTGGGCATTGGCGAAGTCATGCGCGCCGGTGGCGTGGGCGTGGTGATCGCCTCCAGGAACCCGGCCTTTGCCGTGGGTGACCACGTGTACGCCACCTTCGGCGTGCAGGAGTACATCACCATTGCCGCCGACGAGATCAAGCGCAATGGTCTGGCCAAGATCGACCTGCGTGCGGGCAGCCTCACCCAGTGGCTCAATGTGCTGGGCATGCCCGGCATGACCGGCTACTTCGGCCTGATGGATGTCGGCATGCCCCAGCCCGGCGAGACCGTGGTGATCTCCGGTGCGGCCGGTGCCGTGGGCCAGACCGTGGGCCAGATCGCCAAGATCAAGGGCTGCCGCGTGGTCGGCATTGCCGGCGGCCCGGCCAAGTGCGAGTGGGTGGTCAAGGAGCTGGGCTTTGACGCCTGCATCGACTACAAGGCCGGCCCCGGCGCCGTGCGCGCCGGCCTGAAGGAACACGCGCCGAAGGGCGTGGACATCTACTTCGACAACGTCGGCGGCGAGATCCTGGACGATGTGCTGGCCAAGATCAACCGCAAGGCCCGCATCATCATCTGCGGCGCCATCAGCCAGTACAACAACACCACACCCATCCAGGGCCCCAAGAACTACCTGAGCCTGCTGGTCAACCGCGCCCGCATGGAAGGCATCGTGGTGTTCGACTACGCCGACCGCTACCACCTGGCCATTGCCGAGATGGCAGGCTACATCCGGGACGGCCGCATGAAGAGCAAGGAAGACGTGGTGGTGGGATTGCAAACCTTCCCCGAGACCCTGCTCAAGCTGTTCAACGGCGAGAACTTCGGCAAGCTGGTGCTGGAAGTAGCCAAGGACTGAGACGGACCAGCGCGCAGCGTGCTACGTTTTTAGTAGCTACTCACGCATATTCCACGAGGGCTACAGGCCAAAAAGTCATTGAACGACTGCGTGGCGGCCGCGTGCTCCGGCCAGATCTGCCCACGCACGGGCAGGCCCAGGCCGTACGCCTCTTTCCCGGCCCGTGCTTCGTCGTCCGCGGTACCTGCGCACGCGCTGGCGAGCCTACTTCTGCACCCGTTGCCCATCCAACGCGGCCAGCAACTCCAGCACTTCGATCCATTCAAGAAATGCACACGCGTCCCGGTGTGTGCCGTGGGGTCGCCAGAGGCGGCGGCGATAATCACAAGGCCATGGCAGCCCCCTATTCCCCCCAGTACCAGTCTTTTCCCGATATACCCGGCGACTCGGTCTCGCTGGCAAAGCTCCAGGCCTTGCGTCTGCCATTTCTCGGCGGACTGAGTTTTCTGGACATCGGCTGCAACGAGGGTTTCTTTTGCGGCTATGCCCAATTCGCCAAAGCCCGCCGCGTTGTTGGGTTAGACGCCTCGCAGCTCTACATTGAGCGCGCACGACAACGCTATCCAGACATCGAGTTCCTGCACCAGAGCTGGGACGAGCTGCCGCAGGGACCGTTTGACCTGATTTTGCTGGCCTCGTCGCTGCACTATGCATCAGACCAGGCCGATCTGATTCGCCGCGCGGTGGATCGGCTGGCACCGTCTGGCACCTTGGTGCTGGAGCTGGGTGTTGCGCCTGGCAGCCATGCAGCCTGGGTCGAAGTGAACCGGGGTGCCGACAAACGCCTATTTGCCACCTGGGCGCAATTGCAGCAGACACTGGCACCTTATGCCTGGAAACTGATTGGCAACAGCGTCACCCAGAAAGGCGACCCGATACCCCGCAGCACCCTGCACATCAATCGGCGACTGCCCATCGCCTACTTGCTGCAAGAGCCTCCCGGCTTCGGCAAGACCACTCTGACCGTCACGCTGTTCAAACCCGCCGGTGTCGAGGTGGTCTCCAGCGACGGGTGCTTGATGGCAGTTGCTTCGGGCAGTATCGCCTGCGACCCTGCGCTAAAGCAGGCGGTGTCTGCCGGCTGCACGCCCGATGCACTGGATAAAACGCTGCTGGCTGTGCTCCAGGCCGGTTTGCTGACGCAATGGCTGGACTTGATGCTGGGCCAGACCAGCGGAGGCAGTGTGGCGCTGGACGCCTGGATACCCACAGAGTTCCGCCCTAAGGCCATCCAGCACCTCCGTGCGAAGGGCTACCTGCCGGTGGCTCTCTCGTGGGAAAAGCCCAGCGTCCAGCTGCAAGCCCGGGGCCAGGTGAAGGACATGGCAGAGTCTTACTTTGCCTACCTGTCTACCCAGCACCACGGAGCCGTGGTTGGGCAGCCGGGGGCAGCGCATGCGCCCTCTGCGGGGCAGGTGCCTGCGATCGCGCCCAGTGGCACTACATTCGCCCCGCAGGCCCGCATGCCTTTCAAAGGTACTTTGGGTGTGCTGACCCAGTTGGGCATCAACAGCGAGCGACTCGAACTGTTTGGCTGGGCTGTGCATGAAGACGGGCACATGCCAAACGTGCTGGAAGTGCGTATAGGCACCCACCGCCACCTGGAAACCGCCTTTGACCGGCGTAAATATCCCGAATTGCAGGTGCGGCTGAAACTGCCGCATGCAATGTACGGCTTCCGATTTTCCATGCCGGTGCCGCCGGGCGTGCACTTGCGTGACATTCCCCAACTGTTGGAGGTCTACGGCGGTGCCAGTGAGCAGGCGTTGCACGGTCCGTTCCATTCGGAGGCGGTCCGACAGGACGCGGCCGCAAGAGCTGCCGCAGCCCAGCGCTGAGCGATCAGGCAACGGGGCAGTTCCCTCCGACCATTTGCAGCAAATCCTTGGCTGCATTTTCGTGGTCCAGGCTTCCAGCAAACGGCAGGGTGGCCCATGGCGCGGGCGGCCTCACCCTGTGGCTCAATGTGCTGGGCATGGAAGACATCGTGGTGTTCGACAACGCCGAACACTACCACCTGGCCGTTGCCGAGATGGCCGGCTACATCCGGGACGGCCACATGAAGAGCAAGGAGGACGTGGTGGCGAGATTGCAAACCTTCCCCGAGACGCTGCTCAAGCTGTTCAACGGCGAGAACTTCGGCAAGCTGGTGCCGCAAGTGGCCAAGGGCTGAGACGGGCCAGCGCGCAGCGTGCTACTTTTTCAGTAGCGCCTCACGCATATTCCACGAGGGCTACAGGCCTAAAAGCCCATCAAGCCGCCAGCGCGGTGGCCCTGATGCGATCCAGCACGCCAAAGAGTTCATCCACCTGGGCCGACGTGAACAGCGCGTCCGGTCCCTGCGGCGCAAAGTGGGTAAAGGGCGGTTCGTACAGCAAGGCCGCATCCATCACGCCCCGCTCGGTCAGGTGGGTGACGATCAGGTTGACGAACTCCAACTGATTGGCCGTCAGCGTCTTGCCACTGACAAAGCCGTTGAGCGCCTGCGTGGCGGCTTCGCGGTCCAGCCCGACCAATGAGCGCACAAACAGGCCCAAGCCATGCGCCTCCTGTCCGGCCCGCACCACATCCAGTGCGGTTCCGGCGCCGCTTTCCATCAACAAGCGCTCCAGCTCGGTCAGGTCGGTCGCCGTCAGCGGCTGGTTGCGGCGCAGCTTGTGCAGCGTGATGTGGCTCGCATGCGCGCGCAGGAAGGCGCGCACCTTCTCGCGAAACCGTTCAAAATTCCCCGCGCTGCCGCCCAGGGGCAACGCGACTTCCGCCGTCTCGCCTACCTGATCTTCAAAGTCCGTGTAAATCGGCTTGCGGCGTACCTTCTCCAGCAGCCGGATCAGCCCGCGCAACTGCCTGCGCGCCTGCTCCAGCATGGGCAGGGTCACGTCCTGCCACCACTCCTCGCCAGCCACTGCCTCAATCAGCACCATATGCTTCTTCACATCGGGAATGCTGCCCAGTTCACTCAAGCCATCGGCCAGCGCGCGCACCTGATCGCGCAGGCGCGCATAGCCCAGGTCACCACGCACACTGCCCAACTGCACGCGCAGCATCAGCAAGTCAAAGCGTTTGGCCTCTTCATCCTCATCGCGCACACTGCTGGGTAGGCCCGACACATGCTGTGCCAACTCCACCAACTGATCGCCCGTCACGGTGTGCCACGCCTTCGCGTCGCTCCACTGCTCTACCCAGCGGCGCTGCGGACGCACCACAAAGTTGTCGAGCCGCATACCGGCCACCACCGCGTGCAAATGGCTGGCGGTATCAAAGCGCATGGCCGCCGCGGTCAGGCCATAGCCCGCGGCAGGCTCAGCCACCATGGCACCTGCAGCGCCATGCTCCTGCGCCAGCTGCTCGTCCAGCACCGACAGCAATTCCAACCGCGCCTTGAAGGTGCGCTGGCTCAGCGGCTCGGCCATGTTGCCTATGCTGCCCTCCAGGTTCTGGCTGAAGAACTCCAGGTTCTGGCAGAAATCGAAAATCAGAAACTCCTGCTTGTCCTGCTCCGGGCCAAACAGGTCCTTGCACAAGCGCGTGCCGCGCCCAACCATCTGCCAGAACTTGGCCTTGGAGCGCACGATCTTGAAGAAAACCAGGTTCACCACCTCGGGCACGTCAATGCCCGTGTCCAGCATGTCCACCGAGATGGCGATGTGCGGAGCTTTGCTCTTGACCGAAAAGTCGTCAATCAGGCTCTGCGCGTATTCGGTCTGGTAGGTGATCACGCGGGCAAACTGCCCCGCGTAGTGCGGGTAGTTGGCGTTGAAGCGCTCGGCAATGAAGTTGGCATGCGCATTGTTCTTGGCAAACACAATGGTCTTGCCCAGCCGGTCACCGCCTGCCACCTTGTGGCCGCGCGTCATCAGCAACTCCAGCACCTTGTCCACGGTGTCGGTGTTGAACAGCCATTTGTTCACCGCCTCGGCGCCCACCTCGTCGGGGGCGCGGCCTTCACCATCGTCATCTGACCAATCGATTTCGTCCCACTGTGCTCGCTCGTCTTCGCTCAACTCGGCGTATTTGATGCCTTCGCGCTGGAACTTTAGCGGCACCGACACGGCACGCGGCGGCACCAGATACTTCTCGGCAATCGCGTCCTCCAGACCATAGGCATCGGTGGGCACGCCGTTCTCCAGCTCAAACAGGCTGTAGGTGTTGCGGTCAATCTCGTCCTTGGGTGTGGCCGTCAGGCCCACCAGCAGCGCATCGAAGTAGGCAAAGATCGCTTTGTACTTTTGGTAGATGGAGCGGTGCGCCTCGTCCACGATGATCAGGTCAAAGTGCCCCACGCCAAAGCGGCGCAGACCATCATCCGTTTCGTTGATCAAGCCCATCATGGTGGGGTAGGTACTCACGTACACCCGCGCCTCCGTGGCTTTGTCGGTGACCAAATTCACCGCTGCTGCATCGGGCAAATGCGCCTTGAAAGCATTGGCCGCCTGGTTCACCAGCGCTACGCGGTCGGCCAGAAACAGCACGCGCTTGGCCCAGTTGGCGCGTTGCAGCAGGTCCACCAGCGCAATCACCGTGCGCGTTTTGCCCGCGCCGGTAGCCATCACCACCAGGGCCTTGCGCTGGCGCTCAACCTCAAAGGTCTCGCCAATGCGGCGGATGGCGCGCAGCTGGTAGTGCCGCTCCACGATCTCGGCGTTGATGCTCATGCCCGCCAGTGGCTTGGCACTGATGCGGCGCTGCACCAGCCGCTGCAGCTCGTCCTTCTTGTGGAAACCCTGCACCGGGCGCGGCGGGTAGGTTGTGTCGTCCCAAAACCAGTGCTCGTAGCCATTGGTGGTGTAGATCAGCGGGCGCTGATCAAACTGGGTTTGCAGGCAATCGGCATACAGCTTGGCCTGCTGCTGGCCCACGCGCGCGTCACGCCGGGTGCGCTTGGCTTCCACCACGGCCAGGGGCTTGCCATCGTCACCCCATAGCACGTAGTCCACAAAGCCAACACCTTGCCCGTTGGGCATGCCCTGCACTTCAAACTCACGGTCCCTTGGCTGGTCCAGCTTCCAGCCTGCTTCCTTGAGCAACAGGTCAATGTAGAGGTCGCGCGTCTCGGCCTCGTTGTAATCGTGCGTGTCGGGTGTGGCACTGTTGCTGGCCTTGGCGGCGTTGACTTCGGCACGCAACTGGGCCAGCTCGGCATCCAGTGCGGCAGTTTTCTGTTGGGCAGCAGCCAGGGCAGCATCGCGCTCGGCCAGATCGTCGGCCAGTATGGCCAGCTTTTGCAGCGCGGCTTGCGTGGCCTGTGCGCTGGCGGCGGTTGCGGCTTGTGCAGCCGCCGCGTCGGCAGGGCGTGGCAACAGGTCAGCGCGGAACTGCAAGCCCGGGTCGGGCCGCGCCGCCACATTGCGCCCATAGTGCCGCGCCAGCCAGAATGCCACCTGAAACAGCTCGCGCAGCACGGCGGTAGCGTCAGCGGCGGTAATGGGCCGCGCACTGTGCACCGCGTTGTTACCCTGCTTGCGCACCACATCCATCTTGGCATGCAGCGCCGGGCCTACCAACACCTTGAATGTGGGCTCAAACAAAAAGGCGGACAAGTCGGGCTTGTAGGGCATCTGCAGCTTGCCGCCCCGCCCACCTTCAGCCTGAAACAGCCACACCACCGCCAGCTCCAACGTGCGCCTGGCGTAGAAGCAGGCGGTGCGCGGGTCGGTCAGCGCGGCCTGCTCGGCTTTGCCGGCCTCGGCAAATAGCGCAGGCCATTCGGCTTGCAGGAATGAGAAATTGGAGGCCATTATTTTTTGACCCCATAGGGTCAAAACCGGATGTTCCGTCATACCGCGACAGCCTCAGTCAGCACTACGGTCCTGAAATGATCTGGAATGGCGCGGGGTGTCAGTACATCCACTCGAACACCCAGTAGCTCTTTAAGCTCAAATTGAATCGCTGCAATATCCATCAAGGTAGTCTCCGCAGTGGGCTCAACCAGAATGTCCAAGTCGCTATCTTCAGTATCCTCATCACGCATCACAGAACCGAACACACGCACACTGGACACCCGATGGCGCAAGGCAATAGCGCGGATGGAATCGCGGTGAAGTTGCAGTGCCAGGGATGGCCGCATACAAGCAGGTTACGCTGCCGCCCACACCGTCACTGCCCCGTTGGCAGTTCCAGCCAACGGCAACGCAGCGCGAGGGCGAATGAAGATTTCCACGTCGCGGTTCATCAGCGTGATGTAGTGCAACAGGCGCTCGCTGGAGAAGCGGCCGAGTTTGTAATTCTTGAGCTCCGACACATGCGGCTGCGCAATGCCAAGACGCTTGGCAGCAGCAGCCTGGGTCAGGCCTTCGGCCTTGAGCAAATCATTGAGCCGGGTAGCCAACTGCACGCGCAGGTGGCGTTCGTCTGCATCGGGCAGGCCCAAATCTGCAAACACATTGCCCGAGCCCATTTCAATGGTCTCAGCGGCTTTTGCCACCGGTAGTTTTGCTTTAGCGTTCATGGTGATCCTTGTAATGTTGCTGTGCCAACTTCAGCCGCTCGTGAATCAGGTCAATGTCACTCTGCGCCGTTTTGATGCCGCTGGGCGACTTCTTTTGAAAGCAATGCAGCACATACACCGCCTTGGCAAACCGCACCGTGTACACCGCACGAAAGGTATCGCCCCGGTGGTTTTCTACCAACTCCAACACGCCAGGGCCTTCACCCTTCCACGGTTTGGCCTGCGCAGGCGTGGCCCCCAACTGCACCGCGCCCAACGCATACCCAAAGTCGTCAATCACATCGTCAGGCAACGCCAAGAGGTCTTTCTTGGCAGAGCCAACCCAGTGAAGCGGCTTTTCGGAATGCGATGCAGGCATGGGTGAATTATATCGAATTGGGTATTTTTACAACCCCTCAGCAAACGCCCGCTGCTGCAGCGAGGCGAAAAGGGCGTCGAGCTGGGCCAGGGCGGCGCGGTGGGTGGCTTTGAGGGACTCGATGGCTTGGATGCGGGTGGCGAAGGTTTGTTGGAGGGGGAGCGGGGGGAGCAACACCTTTAGCTCGCCAAGCTGCCCTGCGGTCAACTGTGGCACGGCAGCACCACGGCCAATGTAGTCAAAGTGCGCTTTTGCTTCGTCGGAGGTCAATAGTGAGTGAAGGTACCGGCAAATCACTTTCGCTGTGGGCCGAATGATCATCATCTGTGCATTGATAAATGCGGTTTCTTCTTCGCAATCAAAAATGCAGCAACTTCCCAGGGTTCCTCGCAACGTAATGATCAGATCACCGCTCCGAGCTTTGCCTCGACCGAGAGACTCGAACTTTTCTTGGGTGATGAACTGGGGTTTCGAAAGGTCCAGCTTGCTTGCGACGATGTTTTTTGTACTCAGGAACAGTACGCCTTCAGTCTTTATGTCGTCACCGCTTGGGTAGTTGCTGGAGCGATCTCCATTCTCAAATTTTGAAACATCGGCGAGTGTCGTGATTACAAACCCCTTTGGATTCACCACCGGGTCGCCAAACATATCGAGAAAGAGGGACTGGGTGAGGGTGTCAAGGTGGGCCAGGGCTTGGCGGCGTTGGGTTCGGAGGGTTTCGGCCTGGTCCAGGATGGCGGCGATGCGGCGTTGTTCTTCCAGCGGGGGTACGGGAATGCGCAGTGACATCAAAGTCGTTGCGTTGAGCCCTGGCTGCGCAACACCTCTCACGTTGCTCGAAATTTGCGCCCAATATTCAACCGTTTGAAAGTAGTGACTCACAAACGGCGCGTATGCCTTGTCACCGAGTCGAACACGGATCAAGTAGGACGCAAATACGGCAACTTCAGGACATTCCCGAATCAGGTAACTCTTCCCGGTTGTTGCGCCAGTCCGTGCAAAAACAATGTCTCCTGGTTCAAGGCGCGCACTTGCGAGTTCTCTTTCACTACATTCGCACCAAGGCACTTTTCCCCAATCAACGCGGCCATCTTGTATGTCCGTGATCCGCAGAAACTTTGGCCCAATGCCCTCCCATGCAGCGGAAGCAGTTACTCCGTAGTCAACTGACTCAGCAATGCGCTCCAGCGGGACCGATGAAGGCGGGCTCACTTCAACATCCCCTCCAGCGCCTTCATCCCCGCCGTGATCTCATCTTCCAACTTCGCCAGCTCCGCCAAGATTTCTGATGGCGCGCGGTGCTGCACTTGCGCATGCACCACTTCCTTGTAGCGGTTGATGCTCAGGTCGTAGCCATTGGCAGCAATTTCGGCCTTGGGCACACAGAAGCTTTGCTCGGTGCGGGGGCGCTTGAGTTCAGGCGAGGCTTCGACAAGCTCAGCCCGAACGGTGGATGGGTGGAGAGTGCGCCAGCGGGCCAGTACGTCGGGCAGGTTGTTTTTGGCGTGCTCTTCTTTTGATAGCTGCTCACGCCCATTCCGCGAGGGCTGGAGGCCCAATTTATCTTCAGCCACCAGCGGCTGGCGCTTGTCGTCCAGGCTGTAGCCGTCGGCCTGCATGTCGTAGAACCACACGTTGTCCGTGCCGCCGCTGTTGGTCTTGGTGAAAAACAGGATGGCGGTGCTGACGCCCGCGTAGGGCTTGAACACGCCGCCGGGCAGGCTGACGATACCGTCCAGCTTTTGGTCTTCCACCAGCATCTTGCGCAGAGCCTTGTGCGCGGTGCTGCTGCCGAACAGCACGCCGTCGGGCACGATGACCGCCGCGCGGCCACCGGGTTTGAGCAGGCGCAGGAACAGGGCCAGAAACAGCAGCTCGGTCTTCTTGGTCTTGACGGTTTGCAGTAAATCCTTGGCGACGTTCTCGTAGTCCGGGCTGCCGGCAAAGGGCGGGTTGGCCAGCACCAGGCTGTAGCGGCCTTCTTCGGCGCCATGCTCCTGGCCCAGCGAGTCGCGGTAGGTGATGGCAGGGTTGTCCACGCCGTGCAACATCATGTTCATGCTGCCGATGCGCAGCATGGTGTTGTCAAAGTCGTAGCCATGGAACATGGCGTGGTTGAAGTGCTGGTTGAGTTTGGCGTCGTGGAACAGCGTGGCGTGTTGTTCGCGCAAGTATTCGCCCGCTGCCACCAGGAAGCCGCAAGTGCCGCTGGCCGGGTCGCAAATGGTGTCTTGCGGGGTGGGCGCAGTCATTTCCACCATCAATTGAATGATGTGGCGCGGGGTGCGGAACTGGCCGTTTTGTCCGGCGCTGGCGATCTTGCCCAGCATGTACTCATACAGGTCGCCCTTGGTATCGCGGTTGTCCATGGGCACGGCGTCCAGCAGGTCCACCACCTTGGCCAGGAGCGCTGGCGTGGGGATGGTGAAGCGCGCGTCCTTCATGTGGTGGGCGTAGGTGGAGTCGTCCGAGCCCAGGGTGCGCAGGAAGGGGAAGACGTGTTCGCCCACGATGACAAACATTTCGCTGGGCGCTTCGTTTTTGAAGCGGCTCCAGCGCAGGCTGTCATACGCCCTGCCCCGGGCGTCTGCGCCTTCGGGGAAGATGCGGCGCTCCATGGGTTTCTTCAGGCGGGTAGCCTTGTTTTCTTCCAGGGTGTGCAGGTCGTCCAGGCGGCGCAGGAAGAGCAGGTAGGTGATTTGCTCGATGACTTCGATGGGGTTGGCGATGCCGCCGGACCAGAAGGCGTTCCAGATCTGGTCGATTTTGCTTTTGAGGTCGCCGGTGAGCATGGGGAGTGTCGAAAACGGTGGGTGATGAGGCAGGGCGTGAGGATAGCCGATTGTCCAGCCGCCCCGCTAAAACTATTCTTTTGATAGCAAAGAGTCTATATTTCACGAGGGCCAGGAGCCGAATTGATTGGTGGATTCAAGTCCAAAGCCTGTTCTGCGCCGGGTCGAACCGCGAGGACCGTTGGTCCTATGGTATCTACCCATGTTGAACACCCGGCGCGTAGAATGCCCGCTGTTTCAATGGGAGCGCCATGCGGAGAAGCCGGGGTTTTACGCTGATTGATCTGGTGATCGTGATTGTCATCCTGGGCGTCATGGCAGCGGTCGCCGTCCCGAGGTTCGTCAACCTGGCATCGGATGCGCGCGTGGCAACCATGAACGCCCTCCAGGGCTCCATCAGGACATCCATGGAGTTGGTCAAGACCACTGCGGCCCTGCGCGGCAGCGCCAGCAGCCCGAACCCGGAACTGAATTTTCTGGATATGCAAGGCAGCATCATCCGCCTGTGGAACGGTTACCCGGATCGCTGGTGGGATGGCATTGGCATGACGCTGCAAGGCGCACCCGCCATTGCGGGAGGCGGCTACCTGTCCACGGCGCCCATTGAGTTCGACAGGTTCACGTTCTACGGATACAGCAACGGCACCATTCCCAATGGCGATGCGGGCTGGGTGCTGACCAGCGCCCCGGACCCCGCCACGTGCTCGCTGGCCTACAACTACGGTGGCACGGGCGAACCCCAGCTCATACTGCGGATTTCCGGTTGCTGATGGCCGGTCGCTGCGCCGGCGGGCCTCACTCCATCAGCGCCGCATACACCAGGTTGCGGAACAGCGGGCGGTAGTAGTCGCGCTGGTTGGGTGCCTGGATCATCATCAGGGCGAAGAAGTCCTTGGCCGGGTCGACGAAGAACGTGGTGCCGGCAATGCCGCCCCAGTAGTAGAGCCCCTTGGAGCCGGACATTGCAGACACGCCCTCCTCCGTGCGCACGGCGAATCCCAAACCGAAGCCGTGACCGGGCGGCAACAACTCACCGGAGCGCCCGGCCCGGTGCACGCCGATGTCACCCAAATGGTCGGCCGTCATGTAGCGCACCGTGGCGTTGCTGAGTATGCGCTGGCCGTCCAGTTCGCCGCCGTTCAGCAGGCACTGCAGAAAGCGCGCGTAGTCTGCGCTGGTGGAAGCCAAGCCGGCGCCGCCGGCCTCCATGGCCACGGGCTTGCGCACGTCGATCAGGCGCGGGGCGATGCCGCCGTCCGGGTCTTGTGCGAACGGCTCCGCGATGCGGTGGTGCTTCTCGGGTGGCACGACAAAGCTGGTGTCGACCATGCCCAGCGGGCCCAGGATGTTTTCCTGCAGGAAGGTGCCCAGGCTCTGGCCGCTGACCACTTCGACCAAGGCGCCCAGCAGATCGGTGGCGCGGCTGTATTCCCACACCGTGCCGGGCTCGAACATCAGCGGAATGGCCGCCAGCGCCTGCGCGAATTCGCGGTTGGTGCGCTCGCGCGAGGCCAGTTGGGCCTGGGCGTACTGGCGCTGGATGGGCTCGGTGCCCAGGATCTCGTAGGTCAGGCCGGAGGTATGGCGCAGCAGGTCCTGCACGGTAGGCGCATGGCGCGGACGGTGCTGCACGGAGTGGCCGCTGATGTGGGTGGTGACCTTGACGTCTTCAAACTCCGGCAGGTGCTGGGCCACGGGGTCGCTCAACAGCAGTTGACCCCGCTCCACCAGCACCATCACCGCCACCGACACAATCGGCTTGGTCATGGAGTAGATGCGAAAGATCGCATCCAGCGCCATGGGCACGCTGTTCGCCGGGTCCTGCTGGCCGACGGTCTCATGCAGCAGCACCTGGCCGCGCCGGGCGATCAGCGCCACGGCACCGGGCAGGCGGGCCTTGGCGACCTCGGACTGCAGCACTTCCACCAGACGGCGGGTGCGTTGGGGGCAAAAGCCCAGGTCCTTGGCGGACCCCAGGGGGAGTTGTTTCGTGTTCGTCATGTGCAGGATCCTGATTGCGCGTAGCGCGCGCGGGCCAGGGCGGCGCCCTGTGCCAGTGCTTCGAGTTTCTTGAGGGCCACCTCGCGGCTCATTGGGGCCAGGCCGCAGTTGGTGCAGGGAAACAGGCGCTCCTTGGGCACGTGCTGCAGGGCCATGCCTATGGTGTCGGCCACCTGCTCGGGGGTTTCGATGACGTCGCTGGCGACATCGATCACGCCCACCATGACGTCCTTGCCCCTGAGCAGGTCCATCATCTCCGGCGGCACGTGGCTGTGGTAGCACTCCAGGCTGATTTGCTGGATGGAGCTGGCCGCCAGTGCGGGAAAAATCTCGGCGTACTGACGCCATTCCTGGCCCAGGGTTTCCTTCCAGTCCGCATTGGCCTTGATGCCGTAGCCATAGCAGATGTGCACGGCGGTTGTGCACTTGAGGCCTTTGGCGGCTATCTCCAGCGCCTGCACGCCCCAGTCGGCAGCGTCTTTCATGTAGACGTTGAAGGCCGGTTCGTCGAACTGGATGATGTCCACACCATCGGCCTCCAGGGCCAGGGCCTCCTGATTGAGCAGTTCGGCAAACGCGAACGCCATGGCCTTGCGGTCATCGTAGTAGCGGTCTGCCACGGTGTCCACGATCGTCAGGGGTCCGGGCAGGGTGAACTTGAGCTTCCTTTGCGTATGGGCGCGCGCCAGTCGGGCCTCGAAGGCATGCACCCGGCCTTTGAGGTGCAGCGGTGCCACCACCTGCGGCACCATGGCCTTGTAGCGGTCGTTGCGGATGCCCATCTCGACCTTGTGTTCGAAGTCGATGCCGTCCACCTGCTCCAGGAAACCGTGCACGAAGTGCTGGCGGCTTTGCTCGCCATCACCCACGATGTCGAGCCCCGCGTCCTCCTGGGCCTTGATCCACAACAGCGTGGCGTCCGCCTTGGCCTGCTGCAGCTCAGGTCCGGCCAGCTTCCACTGGGGCCAAAGCTTCTCGGTCTCCGAGAGCCAGGAGGGCTTGGGCAGACTGCCCGCTATTGCGGTTTCAAACATGGTTCTATCCTTCTTGTTCCTGCAACGTGCGCCACATCACTTTACCCGCTCCGCTCTTGGGCAACGCGGTCACGAATTGCACCACGCGCGGAACCTTGTAGACGGCCATGTTCTCACGGCACCAGTCGACGATGTCCTGCTCGGTCACCAGATCGCGGTGCGTTGCGCGCAGCACCACCACGGCCTTGACGGATTCGCCACGGTAGCTGTCGGGGGTGGAGATGATGCAGGCCTCGGCAATGGCCGGGTGGCGGTACATCAGCGCCTCCACCTCGGCCGGCCAGACCTTGAAGCCGGACGCGTTGATCATGCGCTTGAGCCGGTCGGTGAGGAAGAAGTAGCCGTCCTCATCCACCATGCCAATGTCGCCGGAGCGGAAGAAGCGCTTGCCGTCCAGCTCGATGAACGCCGCCTCGGTGGCATCCGGGCGCTTCCAGTAGCCCTGGAACACCTCGGGGCCATGGATGACGATTTCGCCGGACGTGCCCTGCGGCACTTCCTGCAAGGTGTCGGGGTCGATGACGCGCGCGTCCGTGCCCATGAAGGGAATGCCCAGGCACTGCTGCTTGGGCGCGTCCGGCGGGTTGCTGTGCGAGGGCGCGGCGGTCTCGGTCAGGCCGTAGCCTTCCACGTAGCGCAGGCCGTATTGCTCCAGCAGGCGCTGGGCCACGGCCTGCGGCATGGCGGCTCCGCCACCACCAATGTAGACCAGGCTGGAGAGGTCGAAGCTGGCGAAGTTGGGGCTACCCAGCAGGTCGATGACCATGGTGGGGATATTGGTCCAGTGCGTCACTTTCCAGCGCGAGATCAGGCGCCCCGCCAGTTCACGGTCCCAACGCGGCATGATGATCAGTGTGGCGCCGCCGCGGATGCTGGTGTGCATGACGCTGACCATGCCGGTGATGTGGAACATGGGCACCACGACCAGCACCACGTTTTCCGCCGAGCCGTTGCCCCACATGCCGCTGGCAACGGCGTTGTGCATGATGCTGCTGTGCGGGTGCATGCAGCCCTTGGGCAGGCCGGTGGTGCCGCTGGTGTAGGGCAGGATGGCCATGTCGCTCGGACCCACAGCCAATGTCGGCAGTTCGCCGCCGGCGGTCAGCGCCTGATGCCAGTCAAGCACCTGCCCGCCCTCCAGCGTGGGCAGGGCGTGGCGCGTCATCAGCCACGGATTCCACGCGGTGGGTGGTGCATCGTCACCGGCGGTTTGGATGTCAAACGTGTCGGCGAAGTGCGACACGATCATGTGCGACAGACGCTGCTTGGCATCCAGCGCGTTGCTGGCGCTGGCGAGTTCGCCAGCCAGGTCGGCGGTGGTGATGGCGACCCGCGCATCGGGGTCGGTGATGTAGTGCTTGAGTTCCTCTGCACGGTTCATGGGATTGACCGGAACCACCACCGCGTTGGCGCGCAGGATGGCGAAATGGGCAATCACCAGTTGCGGACAATTCTGCATGCACAGCACAACCCTATCACCCTTTTCGACCCCCAGCCCTCGTAGACATTGCGTGAGCTGCTCTGCTTTTTGTAGCAACTGGGAATACGTCAGCACCGTGCCGAAGAACACCAGCGCGGCCTTGTCCGGGTAGCGGCGGGCGTTGGTCTCCAGGTTGTCCCACAGCGACGTGGCGGGAAGGGTGATGGCGTGGGGCAACCGCTTGGGCCAGAACTTGTAATGGGAACGCACCGGAACTCCTCGTGAAAATCGATGCCGCAAGCCTAGCGCGCGCAGCCTCCCGACGCATCCGGGTAGCCCCCAAAGTCAGGTCGTTTTAGTCACGTGGGCGACGCCTTGGGCACGGAAATTGCGATTCACCGGCACCCGCCGCAGAGGCCGACCCGTATTGCCCCATGCGAATTTTGCATGGCGTCCCCGTGTAAACCCATGGGTTTGTTTGCCAGCAAAGGACTAACATCCGTGGGTTGATTCCGGGGCAAGTGCGTCCACTGCGTTTGTGACTTTCGACTCAACATCTATCGCTTACTTATTAGGAAATGACATGAAAAAACATCTGTTTGCCATAGCGGCAGCCACCGTGGCTGCATCCTTGCTGACCCTCGGTCAGGCTGCGCAGGCCGCCGACACGCTGGGCAAGGTCAAGGCTTCCGGCACCATCACCATGGGTGTGCGGGATTCCTCAGGTGCGCTGTCCTACACACTGGGCGATGGCAAGTATGTGGGCTACCACGTTGAAATCTGCCAGCGCATCATTGGCAATGTGGAAAAGGCGATCGGCAAGAAGCTCGAAGTCAAATACCTGCCCGTCACTTCGCAGAACCGCATCCCCCTGGTGCAGAACGGCACCGTGGACATCGAGTGTGGCTCCACCACCAACAACATGACCCGCCAGAAGGACGTGGCCTTTGCGCTGACCGTGTACGTGGAAGAAGTGCGCATCGCAGTGAAAGCCAACTCCGGCATCACCTCCATCAACAACCTGGTGGGCAAGACCGTTGCAACCACCACCGGCACCACCTCGGTGCAGACCCTGCGCAAGCATGAGCGCGCCAATGGCGTGGACTTCAAGGAAATCTTCGGCAAGGACCACTCCGACAGCTTCCTGCTGCTGGAGTCCGGCCGCGCCGATGCCTTCGTGATGGACGGTCAGATCCTGGCCGGCAACATCGCCACCGCCAAGAACCCGGCCGATTTCAAGATCGTCGGTGAAGTGCTGAGCGTGGAGCCTATCGCCATCATGCTGAGCAAGGACGATGCGGCCTTCAAGAAGGTGGCTGACGACACGATCCGTGAACTGCAGAAGTCCGGCGAACTGGCCAAGATCTACGACAAGTGGTTCGTGCAACCCATCCCCCCGAAGAACACCCGCGTGGGCCTGCCCGCCAGCGAAGCGACCAAGGCTGCCTGGGCCAATCTGAACGACAAGCCCATGGAAGACTACGCCAAGAAATAAGGCGCCTGCGGTTGACTACGGAACCCGCTTCAGCTTCGGCCGGGGCGGGTTTCTTTCAACCCGGATCAATCGTTGGGACTTTTCCGTGGGGTGCGGGCACCCCAGAATGTATGGATGAAATGAGGCTTGTATGACGTGGGATTGGCAGGTATTTCTCAATGACGATGGCAGTGGCAGAACCTACCTGCAGTGGATGCTGCAGGCTTGGGGCTGGACCTTGTCCGTTGCCGGTGGCGCCTGGGTCATCGCCATCCTGGTGGGCTTCCTGGTCGGCACGCTGCGGACCTTGCCCAACAGCCCCTGGCTGGTGCGCCTGTCCAATGTGTACGTGGAGCTGTTTCGCAATATCCCGCTCTTGGTGCAGATCTTCCTGTGGTACTTCGTCGTGCCCAAGATTTTTCCCGCCACGCAAAAAGTGCCCAGCTTCCTGCTGGTCGTGGTGGCGCTGGGCCTGTTCACCTCGGCACGGATTGCAGAGCAGGTGCGCGCCGGCATCCAGTCCCTGCCACGTGGTCAGCGCTACGCCGGCCTGGCCATGGGCTTTACCACCGCACAGACCTACCGCTATGTGATCCTGCCGATGGCGTTTCGCATCATCCTGCCGCCCCTGACCAGTGAGTCCATGAACCTGTTGAAGAACTCCTCGGTGGCATTCGCCGTGTCGATAGCCGAACTCACCATGTTCGCCATGCAGGCGCAGGAGGAGACTTCACGCGGTATCGAGATTTATATCGCCGTCACCGCGCTCTATGCGCTCTCGGCATTCGCCGTGAACCGCGTCATGCACTTCGTCGAAAAGAAGGCGCAGATCCCCGGCTTCGTGGTGGCCGGAACCGGCGGAGGACACTGACATGGGCGGACTCGACCTTAGTTTTGTCAGCTGGGACATCATCAGCAAGTTTGTGCTGGGCGGCTTCATGTTCAGCGTCAACCTGACCATTGTGGCCACGCTGGGCGGCATCCTGTTTGGAACCCTGCTGGCACTGATGCGCCTCTCGGGCAGGAAGCCCCTGACGTTCATTGCAACCTTCTACGTCAATGGCATGCGCAGCGTGCCGCTGGTGATGGTGATCCTGTGGTTCTTCCTGCTGGTGCCGCTGATCACCGGTCGCCCGGTGGGCGCGGAGCTGTCGGCCACCGTAACCTTCATCGCCTTCGAGGCGGCCTACTTCAGCGAAATCATGCGGGCTGGCATCCAGTCCATCCCCCGCGGCCAGGTCTATGCCGGCCAGGCGCTGGGCATGACCTATGCGCAGAACATGCGCCTGATCATCCTGCCGCAGGCGTTCCGCAACATGCTGCCGGTGCTGCTGACACAGACCATCATCCTGTTCCAGGACACGTCCCTGGTCTACGCCATCGGCGCCTATGACCTGCTCAAGGGCTTTGTCACCGCAGGCAAGATCTATGGCCGCCCCGAAGAGGCCTACCTCATGGCTGCCGTTCTGTATTTTGTGGTGTGCTTCAGCCTGTCAGTCATGGTCAAGCGCCTGCAGGCAAAGATCGCCATCATCCGTTAAATCCCCGACCACAGGCTCACGATTCAGGAAACTCCCAACATGATCAAGATCGACAATATTTCCAAGTGGTACGGCCCGGTGCAGGTGTTGAACAACTGCTCAGTCACCATTTCCAAGGGTGACGTGGTGGTGGTCTGCGGCCCATCGGGTTCCGGCAAATCCACGCTGATCAAGACGGTCAACGGTCTGGAGCCCATCCAGCAAGGCCACATCTTCGTGGATGGCACCGACCTGCAAGCCCCCACCACCGACCTGCCCAAGCTGCGCAGCCGTGTGGGCATGGTGTTCCAGCACTTTGAGCTGTTTCCCCACCTTAGCGTGACGGAAAACCTCACCATCGCCCAGATGAAGGTGCTGGGCCGCTCGGCTGACGAGGCCAAGACCCGCGGCCTGAAGATGCTCGACCGCGTCGGTCTGATGGCGCACAAGGACAAGTTCCCCGGCCAGCTCTCCGGCGGCCAGCAACAGCGTGTGGCGATCGCCCGTGCCCTGTCCATGGACCCCATCGTCATGCTGTTTGACGAACCCACCTCCGCGCTGGACCCCGAAATGGTCGGCGAGGTGCTGGACGTGATGGTGACCCTGGCCAAGGAAGGCATGACCATGATGGTTGTCACCCACGAAATGGGCTTTGCCCGCAAGGTGGCCAGCCGCGTGATCTTCATTGATGTGGGGGGGCGCATTCTCGAAGACTGCTCCAAGGACGAGTTCTTCGGTCACCCCGAGAACCGCCAGCCCCGCACCAAGGACTTCCTCAGCAAGATCCTGCAGCACTGACACGGTAGCGGGATCCAACCACAATAAATAGGAGACACCCGCACCATGGCCACCACAAGTTCACGTTCCGTTTCCAGGCGCCTGTCACTGGGGTTTGGCAGCGTCCTGGTTTTGCTGATTGCCGTGGCGGCGGTGGGTCAACTGTCCACCCGCGCGGTGCAGCAGCGCATGCAGGAGATCACCGGCGTCAACGCGACCAAGACCCAGTTGGCCAATGCCATGCTGGCCAACGTCAACGCCATGGGCATCCAGAGCCGCTCCGCCGTGATGCTCGACGCCGTGGATGCCAACCGTTCCAAGGAGCAGGGCAGACAGTTCCAGGAAACGCTCAAGAAGTATTCCGCGCAAGAAAAAGAACTGTCGGCCCTGGTTCAAGCCGGAACGCCCGACCCAACGGAGCAGAAGCTGCTGCAAGAGATCGCCGACATCGCGCAGAAGACCGGGCCGGAGATGCAGCAGGCCGTGGGCCAATCACTGGATGGCGACGCTGTTGCCGCCAATATGACGCTGATGGTGCGGGTCAACCCCGGCGAAGCGGCGTGGAACCAGAAACTTGCCAGCCTGGTGGAATTTCAATATGCCCGCAGCCAGGAGTCCACCCAAGTGGCCGAGCACACCCAGTCGCAGGCCCTGGTTACGGGCGGCGTGCTGGTCGTGGTGGCACTGGCCCTGGGCGCCTTCATTGCCTGGCGCATCACGCTGAGCATCACCGCGCCCATTGGCCGTGCCGTGGTGGTGGCCGAGCGCATTGCCAACGGCGACCTCACCTCTGCCGTGGAAGTGCGCATCCACGACGAAACCGGCCGCCTGCTGGAGGCCATCGCCACCATGCAGGACCGCCTGCGCCAGCTGGTTGGCAACATCAGCGAGACCGCAAATGCCATCGAAGCATCCAGCGCCGAGGTGGCCTCCGCCACACTGGACCTGAGCCAGCGCACCGAGGTCGCCTCGCACAGCCTGCAGTCTGCCGCCACCAACCTCGATGACCTCAATGGCACGGTGGGGCACAGCGCCGATTCCGCCCGCAATGCCAACCAGTTGGCCACTGCGGCATCCCAAACCGCCACCCGCAGCGGCGAGGTGGTGCACCGCGTGGTGCAGCGCATGGACGACATCAGCGCCAGCTCGCGCAAGATCGCCGACATCATCAGCGTGATCGATGGCATCGCCTTCCAGACCAATATCCTGGCATTGAACGCGGCGGTGGAAGCCGCGCGTGCCGGTGAGCAGGGTCGTGGCTTTGCGGTGGTGGCCAGCGAGGTACGTAGTCTGGCAGGTCGGGCCGCCGAGTCGGCCAAGGAGATCAAGACCCTGATCGGCAACAGCACTGAGCAGGTGGAGGCCGGCAGCGCCCTGGTGGCCCAGGCGGGCGGCATCATCCAGGAGATGGAGCAGTCGGTGAAGACCGTGTCGACCATCGTCGGCGAGATTGCCGTGGCCACCGGCGAGCAGAGTGGACGCATTGGCTCCATCTCTCATGCCGTGGGCCAATTGGACGACACCCTGCAGCAAAACGCCGCCATGGTGGAACAAAGCGCTGCCGCTTCCGAGAACCTCAAGGAGCAGGCGCGCAAGCTGACCCACATCGTCAGCACCTTCCGCTTGAGCCGCTCGGAACCGCACCACACCGATGCTGCTGCGACCTACCTGCTGAACAAGCCTACGTAATCGAGCCCCGGCCACACGCCTGGCACGGAGCGTGCATACTGATGACCCGCCGTGCGCACGCGTAAACCCCGATGCTGCAGCGCCCGCGCAACCGCTACAGTCGGCTACATGTGGCGGCGCGCACAGCCCGTGTGTGTCCAATCTTCGTCTTCATTGAATGGGAGTACTCGCTGATGAAATGGAATACTGTGAAAGCCCTCGCCACCGTTGTGGCATCCCTGGGCACCCTGGCCGCCGCCCCCGCAGCCCATGCTGGCAAGACCCTTGATGGCATCAAGGCGCGCGGCCAGGTGATCTGCGGCGTGCACACCGGTCTGGCCGGTTTCTCTGCTGCCGACTCCAGCGGCAAGTGGAATGGACTGGACTCCGACATCTGCCGCGCCATTGCCGCTGCCACGCTGGGCGATGGCGACAAGGTCAAGTACGTCCCCCTGCCCGCGCAGGCACGCTTCACCGCACTGCAATCGGGCGAAGTCGATATCCTGTCGCGCAATACGACCTTCACACTGACCCGCGACGCATCGCTGGGACTGAACCAGACCGCCGTGACCTACTACGACGGCCAGGGTTTCATGGTGCCCGTCAAGAGCAAGATCAAAAGCGCCAAGCAGCTCAAGGGCCAGACGGTGTGCGTGCAGTCCGGCACCACAACCGAAAAGAACCTGACCGACTACTCCAAGGCCAACGCCCTGGCCGTAAAGCCCGTGGTGTTTGAAAAGCTGGAAGCGGTGGAAGGCGCCTACTTCTCCGGTCGCTGCATTGCCTACACCACGGATGCATCCGGTCTGGCCTCGGTGCGCAACAAGTCCGCCAAGAATCCGGCCGACCACATCATCCTGCCGGAAATCATTTCCAAGGAACCGCTCGGACCGCTGGTGCGCCGTGGAGATGACGAATGGTTTGCCATCGTCAAGTGGGTCATCTACGGCCTGATTGAAGCCGAGGAATATGGCGTCACGCAAGCCAATGTGGATGCGATGAAGACCAGCGTGGACCCAGTCGTGGGTCGTATCCTGGGCACCACCGAAGACACCGGAAAACTGCTGGGCCTGGACAAGGAGTGGCTGGCCCGCGCCATCAAGACCACCGGCAACTACGGAGAAATCTTCGAGCGCAACGTCGGCCCCAAGTCGGCACTGCAACTGCCCCGCGGTCTGAACAACCTGTGGAACAAGGGCGGCATCATGTACGCCTATCCGGTCCGCTGATCCGCTGAACCCTGGTCGGTCAAGGGCAGTTGGAGTCACGCTCCGCTGCCCTTTTTTTGTAACGCAACATGCCTACACGAACACCACCGAAGAAGAAGCCGTTCTCCTGGCGCAGTCAGGCCTTTCGCGCCCTGGTGTACCAGACCATTGCTGTCGCCGGCATCGCGTTGGTGGTCTGGTTCCTGGCGCACAACACCGCCACGAACATGCGCATCCGCGGCATCCAGAGCGGCTTTGATTTCCTGACCAGCGCGGCCGGCTTCGACATTGGGGAGAGCCTGTATCCCTTTGACTCGGGCGAGCCCTATTGGCGCGCCTTCCTGATCGGTGTAACCAACACGTTGCGCGTAGCAGTGCTGGGCATTGTGCTGACCACGCTTCTGGGCACGCTGATTGGCGTCGGTCGCTTCTCGCGCAACGCCTTGGTGCGCGCCGTCTGTGTCACCTATGTTGAGCTGTTTCGAAACATACCCGTGCTGTTGCAGCTGCTGATGTGGTATCTGCTGTTCACCGAGGTGCTGCCCGCGTCCACCGAGCCGCTGGTGCTGGGGCCTCTTTTCCTCAGCAAAGGCGGACTGAACTTTCCGATTCCCGTCTGGGCCGCGGGCCATGCGTGGGCGACCGTCGGCCTGCTGGCGGGTCTGCCACTGGCCTGGCTGTACCGCCGCCGTTGCATACAGGTGCTTGAACGCACCGGACAACCCGGCAGCCTGTTCTGGGTGCCGCTCTTCATTGTCATCGCCGTGGGCGTGGCGGGCTGGGTGGTCGGCGGGGCCCCGGTGGCGTTCGACAGCCCCAAACAGGGCGAATTCGCCATCGAGAACGGTGGTGCACTGACGCCGGAGTTCCTGTCTGTGCTGCTGGGCCTGACGATTTACACCGCAGCCTTTGTGGCTGAAGTGGTGCGCAGCGGCGTGCAATCGGTGCCGCGCGGCCAGGGCGAGGCGGCCAGTGCACTCGGCCTGTCACCTGCCCAGGAAATGCGGCTGATCATGCTGCCACAGGCGCTGCGCGTGATCATTCCGCCGATGACCAACCAGTACCTCAACCTGACCAAGAACTCGTCACTGGCAGTGGCCATTGGCTACCCGGATGTGGTCTCCATTGCCAACACGGCCATCAACCAGACCGGGCGCGCGGTGGAGTGCATCTCGATCATCATGCTGGTCTACCTGTGCACTTCACTGGCGACCTCGCTGCTGATGAACTGGTACAACGCCCGTGCGGCCATCAAGGAGCGATGAGTATGGATGCGCAAACATTTCAGCCCATTGCCGCACGCCCCGCACCGGTCAGGACCGAAGGCCTGCTGCCATGGATGCGCAGCAATCTGTTTGGCAACTGGCAAACCGCGCTGGGCACCGTGGTGCTGGGTGCTCTGCTGTTGTGGCTGGTGCCCCAGTTGCTGGGCTGGGCGGTGCTACGTGCCGTCTGGGTACCCAGTGTGGATGCCTGCCACATGGATGGCGTGGGTGCCTGTTGGGGGGTGGTGGCGGAGAAGTACCGCCTTATCATTTTTGGCCGCTATCCGTTCGAGGAACAATGGCGCCCCCTGGTGTCCACCCTGCTGATGGTCGGCCTCCTGTTGGCCAGTTGCGCCCGCGCCTTCTGGAGGCCCTGGCTGGCCCTCCTGTGGCTCGGAGTGCTGGGGGTGTTCTTCACCGTCATGTTCGGTGGTGCAATGGGCCTGAGCCGGGTCGAGACCGACCGCTGGGGTGGCCTGCCCCTGACCATTCTGCTGGCCTCGCTGTCGATTGCGATGGCCTTCCCGATTGCGCTGCTCGTGGCGCTGGGGCGACGCTCGGGCATGCCGGCCATTCGCAGTGTCTGCACGGTGTATGTGGAGCTGATCCGCGGCGTGCCGCTGATCTCCGTGCTGTTCATGGCGTCCTTCATGTTCCCGCTGTTCATGCCGCAGGGCTTCACCATCGACGTCCTGATCCGCGTGTTGGTCGGCATCACGCTGTTTGCCGCGGCCTACATGGCCGAGGTGATCCGCGGGGGGTTGCAGGCCATCCCGAAGGGCCAGGTGGAGGCGGCCGCCACGCTGGGCCTGTCGTACTGGCAGACCCAGCGCAAGATCGTGCTGCCGCAGGCACTGGCAATGGTTGTGCCTGGGATCATGAACGGCTTCATCTCCACCTTCAAGGACACATCCCTGGTCACCATCGTCAGTCTGTACGAACTGACCGGCGCCATGGGTCTGGCCCTGAACTCCGACGCCGACTGGCGGCCCTTCAAGATCGAGGGCTATCTGTTCATTGCGTCCATCTACTTCCTCTTCTGCTTCTCCATGTCGCGTTACAGCCACTGGGTCGAGAAGCAGGTCAACAAGTCCAAACTCCGCTAGCACCATGTCCCAACCCATCATCACTTTCGACAAGGTCAACAAATGGTATGGAAACAGCTTCCACGTGCTGCGCGACATTGACCTGCAGGTCGCCAAGGGCGAGCGCATCGTCATCTGCGGGCCTTCGGGCTCCGGCAAGTCCACGTTGATCCGCTGCATCAACCGGCTGGAAGAGCATCAGGAGGGCCGCCTGATCGTCGATGGCGTGGAGCTGAGCGACGACGTCAAGGCCATTGACCAGGTGCGCAAGGAAGTGGGCATGGTATTCCAGCAGTTCAACCTGTTTCCGCATCTCACGGTGCTGGAAAACCTGACGCTCTCACCCATGTGGGTGGGCAAGATGCCCAAGAAGGAGGCCGAGGAAAAAGCCATGGAGCAGTTGAAGCGCGTGCGCATTGCAGAGCAGGCGGCCAAATACCCGTTGCAGCTGTCCGGCGGCCAGCAACAGCGCGTGGCCATCGCCCGCGCGCTGTGTCTGAAGCCCAAGATCATGCTGTTCGATGAGCCGACCAGTGCCCTGGACCCGGAGATGATCAAGGAGGTGCTGGACGTGATGATTGAACTGGCCAACCAGGGCATCACGATGATCTGCGTGACGCATGAGATGGGCTTTGCCAAGGCCGTGGCGGACCGCGTGATCTTCATGGACCAGGGACAGATCGTCGAGCAAAACAACCCGCACGACTTCTTCAACAGTCCCCAGAACGAGCGCAGCCGGGACTTTCTGTCAAAGATCCTGGGGCACTGACCACTGCGTCACCTGCCGTCAACGACCAGGACCGCAGGTGAAACCTGCACAATACCTGCTTTCATGCCATTGGCCACTCACCGGAAAGCACCGTGCTCAAACGCATCCATACCCTGACCCTGCAACGTTTTCCCTGGCTGCTGCTGGCAGCGATCGCATTGCTGCTGGAATCCTTTGCCCTTTACATGCAGCACGCGCACGGCGTGGAGCCGTGCAATGAATGCATCTACATCCGCGTGGGTGTGCTGGTGGTAGGGGCGTCCGGCCTTCTGGGCGCCGTAGCGCCCACGATTGCCACTTTGCGCTGGAGTGCGCTGGCCATGTGGCTGGCAGGTCTGGGCTGGAGCATCCACCGAGCCAATATCCTGCTGGACCTGGAGCAAAAGGTGCGGGAAGGCGCAGAAGCCAGTTGCGCACGCTTCAAGGGCTTTCCGGAATGGATGCCCCTGGACCGCTGGCTGCCGGACATGTTTGAACCGCGTGCCATGTGTGGCGCGGTCAGTTGGACCTTCCTGAACCAGTCGATCACCTTCTGGATCTGGCTTGCGCTGTGGGGGCTGGCCTGTGCCGCAGTGCTGGTGCTGCTTGCCCAAATTCGCTCACGTCACAGATAGTCGCCCGGCCGGAACCGCCGCGTTTTGAGCCAGTATTCCCAGGTGTAGCCGGGCCACAGGGTGTCAATGTGGCCATCGGCATTCTGGTACCAGCTCTTGCAGCCCGAGGCCCAGACCGTGCCCTGCATTTTTTGCTGGTTCAGAAGGTAGTCATCATGCTGCACGTCACGTTGGAGACGCAGCGCGGTCAGCCCGCGTTGGCGCAAACTGCCAAGCGCGCGGACGATGTAGTCCACTTGGCACTCGATCATGAAGATGATGGAATTGTGGCCCAAGCCCGTATTCGGACCCACGAGCAGGAACAGATTGGGGAACCCCGCCACCGTGATGCCCAGACGCGTGGCCGCGGGCTGGGTACGCCAGATGGCGCCCAACTCGGGTGGCTGCACACCGTCGGCACTGCCCTCGCCGTAAACGCGCATGGGTGCCACAAATTCAGTCGCCTTGAAGCCAGTGCCCCACACAATCACATCGCATGGATAGACGGTGCCATCGGCACCAACCACGCCGTTGGGAGCGATGCCGGCCACGGCCTGCGTGACCAGACGCACATTGGAGTGCTGTAGCGTGGGGAACCAGGTATTGGAGATCAACAGCCGCTTGCAACCTGGGTTGAAGTCCGGTGTCAGCGCCTGGCGCATGACGGGGTCCGCAACCTGCCTGCGCAGGTGGGCACCCGCAAGCCATCGGAGCATGGCCTGCATGCGCTTTGACCCCATGAAGCCCATGCCGATCCACTCATTGAACCAGTAGACCCGCCAGCGACTCAGGCGCTGCAGGCCCGGCACCCACCGGTAGGCCCAACGCCGCAAGACGCCATACGGATGGTCGAAGCGCGGAACCACCCAGGCCGCCGTGCGCTGGAACACATCGACCTGCGCTGCGCCAGGCGCGATTTCCGGAACGAACTGGATGGCGCTGGCACCCGTGCCCACCACGGCAACGCGCTTGCCCTTCAGATCAATGTCGTGGCGCCAATGGCCAGAGTGGAACGATTCACCGGTAAAGCTTTCGATGCCAGGAATATCCGGGATGGCGGGCTTGCTCAAGGGCCCCGTTGCCAGGATGACGTGGCGTGCCATCAGGGGCTCCTGCCCCGATATTTCCACCTGCCAGCGGTCCTGATCCGCCAGCCAGCGCAGTGACTGCACGTCGCTGTGGAAGCGGATCAAGGGCCGCAGCGCGAACTGCTCGGTGACGCGCTGGATGTAGTCCTGGATTTCCTGCTGCTGCGGGTAGGGTCGTGTCCATCGCGTGTTGGGCGCAAACGACAGCGAATACATGTGCGACGGCACATCGCAGGCACAACCTGGGTAGACGTTGTCACGCCAGGTACCGCCCACCTCTTCGCTGCGCTCCAGAATCACCAACGACTGGACACCGCTCTCCCGCAAGCGGATGGCGGCACACAGGCCACCAAATCCCGCACCGACTATGGCCACTTCAACTTGCTGCATGGGGCCACGCTAACACAGGCATCGCGCCTGCCCCAAGCCCTTCAAGCCTACTTGGGTAAGTCGCCTGACGCGGTTGCTATACCCGGCCCCAGACGATCCGAAGTCCAGCGCAGCAAGTCCAGCCACATTTGTCGCATTTCCGCATCCTGCGGCGTGCGCGACGCACTGGGCAGTTCGATGGTGACCACCGGCACGCCCTTGTGGATGCCCCCATAGTTGCCCAGCGAGCCCGGGTAAATGCCCACCTGGTCCAGGTACAGACGCCCCAGCCGATTGGGAGGGACGGTGGGGCCGTCGAAATCCAGAACGCCATACGGCGCATGCACGCTCACGATCAGGTTGGGCTTGAAGCTGTCCATCTGTTCGAGCAGGAATCGTGACTCTGGCTCCGACAGAGGTTTGGGACCCGGCCAGCGGCGGGGGTCGCGCCGGGTGCGCGACTCCCAGTAGATGCGCGCATCACGCGCCCAGTTCGGGGTCGGAAAGTTGCGGTTCAGGTCCACGCCGCGGGCATTGACGCGCCGGGCCGGTCTGGCAAACATGCCATCGGGGTTGAGGGCTGGAATGAAGCGCCAATGGATGGCCATCGGCATATCGGCCGGGGGCGTTTGCGCCAGCGCAATCCAGTGGAACACGAGGGAGCTGGACGACATCTCGTCGCCATGGATGCCGCCCAGCACCAGCACGCGCAGCCGGGCGTCATCCGGTCGGACATCGCGCCCCCAGATGGGACGCCCCAGCACCGAACGTGCCTGCATGTCCTGGAGTTGCGCGGCTTCGCACAGGATCGGCTTGACGTTCGGAATCTTTGCCGAATAGTCGCCGCAAGACCGCATGGGAATTGCGCTGGAAGCTATGCTAAATGTAGCAATCAATGCGAGAAAACCGGTTCTGAACAACATGCGTCCATTGTAGGACGCCCCTGTCGGGGCTCAGGTTGTCGGCACCGCGACTGCAGTGGGGCATCGATTCGGTTAAATTCAGAGCCATGCCTTTGACCGCCAGCCCGAAACAGGCTCTCCCTCCCGACTTCTCCCCGACTGAATTCCGTGACGCGCTGGGCATGTTTGCCACTGGCGTGACGGTGGTCACCGCGCGGGACGCGCATGGCAAGTTTGTCGGCCTGACCGCCAACTCCTTCAATTCAGTGTCGCTGGCACCACCGCTGGTGTTGTGGAGTCTGGCACGCTCGGCCGGTTCCATGGCCGCGTTTCGCGCCGGATCGCACTACGCCATCAACATCCTCAGTGCCGAACAGCAGGCATTGGCCGTGCAGTTCGCCACCCGCGGGCAGGACCGATTCGCCGGAGTCGCATTCTCTTTGGGAGCCGGTGGCGCACCCTTGCTGGAAGGGGCCGTGGCCACTTTTGAGTGCTTCAACCGAAGCCGCTACGATGAGGGAGACCATGTGATCTTTGTCGGCGAGGTGGAGCGATGCACCCACCGGCCAGGGGCCTCTCCCCTGCTGTTCCACGGCGGGCGCTTCTATGCCGAGCACCCGCTGTAGAACACCGGACCTGCTTCAATATATATAGCAGCCTACGCCCATTCCACGAGGGCTAGCGGCCATTTTTACCCCAAACGACCGTCAGTAGCCCGTGTTGATGCTGTTACGCAGCGCCATTTGGGCCACGGCGTTGAGCGCCCCGTCCACGACCGGGCGGCTGGAGATCACGCGCAGGTGTCCGGCGGCCACCAGCTTGTCCCCGGAGCGCCGGGTCATGGAATGGGTTGCGCCTTGTGCATTGGTGAACAGGAACAATGTGCCGTGCGGGCTGGCCCAGGTCAGTTGTGCACGCACCCACTGGTCATTGATCCGCAACTCCACCCACGACCCCAGTGCCAGCGCACCCAGGGCGGGCTGGGCGGCACCGGGTTCCTCCGCTCCCGTGCCATCTGCGGCCGAGGCCGTGGCAACTGTCGGGGTGCTCACTGGTGCATCCGGCAGATCGATGAAGTTGGAGGCCTGCGCCTCCTGCGGCGCTACCCAGGGATTGCCATCGTCCACCAGGTTGGGGCGCGGTGGCGGCGACGCAGGAGACATGGCAACCTCCGATGCCGCGGCCGGTGGTGCCACGGGTGCCGCTGCGGGCTGCTTCGCCGCGCGGAACGCCTGCTGGTGCAGCCCCATGAGTGCCTCCAGAAACGTGCTGGTCTTGGTGGCGGGATAGTGGATGGTCTCCAGCCCCTCGCGCAAATTGCCAAGCAGCAACGGCACCAGACGGGTCAGTTTGGCGATGTTCTTGCGGGTCAGCTCGGGATGGGTACTCCACAGGAGCGCCGATATCAGGGCATGGTATTTGTCGGCGGCACCTTCCGCCGTGGCCCCTCCCAGGCGCGCCTGGGCCACCACCTGCGCCCACGGTCCACACAGGAAATCCATAACTACCGGCGGCACGTAAACCGCGTCCGGGTGGGACGCAATTTCCCTTGCAATCTTCTCTGCCAGCAGGTTGCGCTGCTCGGCCTGCTGCAGGGCCTGCATCGCACGCTCGCGGTTGCGCACGCTGGCCTGCTCGGCCTGCTTCCACTCCCCCTGCAACTGGAGCAGCGCCTTTTCGAACGGTTCCGCGTCTTCAATGGTGTCATGCTCGAGGGGCGCAATGGCACGGGCAACTCCGTCCACGAATTCCGCAAACCCGGTGGCATCGACCGATGCATAGGCCATGCTGTGGTTGGCCACTTCCTGCACCAGAATCCGCGCGGGGTGCTGCTTGTTGGAAAACAGCCTGGCGTCTGCAAGCGCCAGCAACAACAGCGCGGGCTCCATGCGGCGAATCAGTTGCTGGACCGGCACCAGCAGACGCTCGTCATGGGCAATGTTGTCCACCATCAGTGAGACGACTTCCAGACTCAGCGTTTGCGCCAGCCCGTTGGCCTGGCTGCGCAAATGGGTGCGAATGGCCTCAATCGACGTGTCGCCCGCCGTGGACTTTGACGTGGCGGCACCACTGCGGCGGTGCTGGATACGCTGCACGAATGCGTCCACCTGCTTCAATTCCTTCAACGCTTCCAATGCAGCGGGCACCGTGGCATCGAAATCGGAGGTCGGGGCATCGTCGGGTTCGCCGCCCAGTTCAAATTCACGGGCAAACTGCTGGGCAAAGCGCTCCTTCGCACTTAACGGCGCCGGCTCCTCCAGCTCGCCTGAAAGCAGGCGGCGCAGCTTGTCCAGGGTCAGAAGCGTGTCGTCCACGGGACCGCTGGCCGGCCCTTGTGGCAGTGGCGCATATCCGGGTCCATACTCGGGCGCGACTGATGCGCCCGGGCCCCGCGCAGGCAATGGCGCGATGGCCCTGGGAGGGGCCTCCACCATCCGCGCCGGCTGGTACAGATCCTGAGCGACACCACGCCCTATGCCCACGCCACTGGGCGTCGGCATGACCGCATAGCCTGCTGCCACCACGCCCTGCTTGCGCAAGGCCGCGCTGAGTTCAACGTAGAGCTTGCGCAGCTCCTGGCCCAGAGTGGTGCTCATGGCGGCAAGCCAGTCCAGTTGGGTGGCTGCCGGCAACTGGGTCTGCTCAACCACCGACTGCAAGGCGCTGATATAGACCTGCGGGCGCAGCGGGTTGCGCTCGGCATTGACTGCGCCGAGCCCCAAGGTGCTGCAAATCAAGGTATTGAGTTCAGCCAGGCTGGCCTCAGCCGCCATCATGGCAACCTGTTGGGTACGGGCCAACGTTACGCTGGTCTGTACTTGGACTTCGTCCATCAGCTCCAACTCGTCAAACTCCACGTCGGCAATGGACTGGGTTCCGGCCTTCTTGGTTGCATCCGGGTTGGCAAAGGCGTCGAGCAGGGCCTTCGGATAGCGTTCGCACAGCTTGGACTCCCAATTGCGCAGGTGCTTGGCCGATTGCGCCAGCGCATCACGCTCACGCAAGTCACGGCATGCCGCTTCGCGGGTCTGCAACTGGACGCGCGCCGCCGCCACCAGCTTGCCCATCAACAGGCTGCCGCCAGCGGCGGCATCCTGAACGGTGGATTGGTACAGCGCCTGGTATTGGGTCGAAGCTTTGGCCATGGCCCCCCCGATCTGACCGATTACTTGAGCGCCTTGAAGCGCATGCGATGGGGACGCGCGCCCTCTTCGCCCAGGCGCTTCTTCTTGTCGGCCTCGTATTCCTGGTAGTTGCCATCAAAGAAAGTCCACTGACTGTCCCCTTCGCAGGCCAGGATGTGGGTTGCGATGCGGTCCAGGAACCAGCGGTCATGGCTGATGACCAGGATGGAGCCGGCGAACTCCAGCAGCGCATCTTCCAGGGCGCGCAGGGTTTCCACGTCCAGATCGTTGGATGGCTCGTCGAGCATCAGCACGTTGCCGCCAGCAATCAGGGTCTTGGCCAGGTGCAGACGACCACGCTCACCACCGGAGAGCATGCCCACCTTCTTCTGCTGGTCAGCACCATTAAAGTTGAAGCGGCCGCAGTACGCACGACTGGCCATCTGGAACTTGCCCACATTAAGAATGTCCAGACCACCGGAGACGTCTTCCCACACGGTTTTGTCGTTGGCCAGGTCGTCGCGGTGCTGGTCCACAAAGGCCATCTTGACGGTCTGGCCGATCTTCACGGTGCCGGAATCGGGTTGTTCCCTGCCGGCAATCATCTTGAACAGCGTGGATTTACCGGCCCCGTTGGGACCTATGATGCCGACGATGGCGCCAGCGGGTACCTTGAAGCTGAGGTTGTCGATCAGCACGCGGTCGCCAAACGATTTGGTGACATTGGTGAATTCAATGACCTCATGGCCCAGGCGCTCCGCCACGGGGATGAAGATTTCCTGGGTCTCGTTGCGCTTCTGGTATTCGTAGTCGCTCAATTCCTCGAAGCGGGCCAGACGGGCCTTGCTCTTGGCCTGGCGCGCCTTGGGGTTCTGGCGTGACCATTCCAGTTCCTTCTTCAGGGCCTTGGCACGGGCTTCCTCGCCCTTTTGCTCAGCTTCCAGACGGGCCTGCTTCTGCGTCAGCCAGTCGGAATAGTTGCCCTTGTAAGGAATGCCTGAGCCGCGGTCCAGTTCCAGAATCCACTCGGCGGCGTTGTCCAGGAAGTAGCGGTCGTGGGTGATGGCCACCACCGTGCCAGGATAGCGCTGCAGGAATTGCTCCAGCCAGTCCACGGACTCCGCATCCAAGTGGTTGGTGGGTTCGTCCAGCAACAGCATGTCGGGTTTGGACAGTAACAGACGGCACAGGGCCACACGACGCTTTTCGCCGCCGGAGAGCACTCCGATATTGGCGTCCCAGGGTGGCAGGCGCAATGCGTCGGCAGCAATTTCCAGTTGGTGTTCGGAGTCGGTACCCGCGGTAGCAATGATGGCTTCCAGTTCAGCCTGCTCGGCGGCCAGCGCGTCAAAGTCGGCGTCTTCAGCACCGTAGGCGGTGTAGACCTCTTCCAGGCGTGCCTTGGCGGCAAACAGCTTGCCCATGCCGGCTTCGACGCTCTCGCGCACGGTCTGCGTCGGGTCAAGCTGGGGCTCCTGCGGCAGATAACCGATGTTCAGTCCCGGCATGGGAATGGCTTCGCCCTCGATTTCCTTGTCGACGCCAGCCATGATCTTCAGCAAAGTGGACTTGCCTGACCCATTGGTACCCAGAACGCCGATTTTGGCGCCCGGGAAGAAGGACAGGGAGATGTCTTTAAGAATATGCCGCTTGGGCGGCACGATCTTGCCGACGCGGTTCATGGAGAAAACGTATTGGGCCATTGCGAGTCTGAATTATTGGAGGGGTAAATACCGCATTATCGGCTCCCCCACCCCCAACCACCCCGGCGACAGGCGAATCAGGCCCCACCGCCCCCGTTTTCCATGTCGTTACGCAGGGCGGCCTGGGCTACGGCATCCAGGGCATGCTCGACCACCCGGCCATCGGAAACCAGTCGTATCAAGCCCAAACCGCGCAGACGGTCCATGGTGCGCCGGGACATCGAATGCGCCATGCCACCCGAGGAAATGAACATGAACAATGTCTTGTGCGGACTGGCCCACGTGAGCTGGGCACGCACCCACACACCCCCAAGGGCCAGGTCCACCCAGGAACCGGTGTTGAGACTTTCGGCACTCCAGGCCATCTGCGCCGCCGGGTCAGGGGTCTCATCTTCTTCGATCTCAGGGAATAGATGCTGAGTGCCCTGCATGTAGCCGGAATCGACTGCCTCGTCCTGCGCCATCCAGAATTCGTCTACCGGCAAGCCCACAGCCTCGACTGCAGACACATCGTGCACCACATCACTGTTGTCACCAGCCTCGGGAACAGGCGTGGGCCGCGCGCCTTCGAAGGCCTGCTCGTGGTAGGTTATCAGCTCATCAAAGAACACCGGAATCTTCTCTTCCGGGTAGGAAATCAGACCCAAGCCCTGGCGCATTTTGACCAGCATGCCAGGGACGATATCAACGAGCCTGGACCGATTGCGCCGGGCCAGTTTCAGCTGCACGCTCCAGATCAGATCATCGACCAGCGCCAGGTAACCGTCGGCGTCTGCCGTGCCGTCGGCACAGCGCAGTTGCGACTCGGCCACCACCTGGGCCCAGGGCCCGCGCAGGAATACGCCAACGATTTCCGGCACCTTCCGGTTCTTGATTCGTTCGGCGAAATCCTCGGACAGCTTTTGCGCGAGCAGATTGCGCTGCTCGGCATGCAGCAGACCACGCGCGGCTTCTTCGGCGCGCTGGCGTTGCTCCTGCTCCTCACGCGCCCAACCTTCTTCCAGCTTGCGCAATACCCGTGAGAAGCCTGCAGCCTCGCCGCCGCTGCCGACCAGCACCGCCACGGCATTCTCCAGAGCCTTCTGGAAGTGCGCATAGCCAGGCTGATCCTCGGAAGTAAACGCCAGGCTGCGGCTGGTGATCTTGTCCATGAACTGGCGTGCCGGATGCTGGCGTTCGCTGAAAAACCGCGCATCGGACTGCGATAGCGTCATCAGTGCCGGCTCCAATTGCCGAAGATTGTTGCGCACGCCAGCCAGCATGCGGTGATCCTGGGTCAGGTTATCCAGCATGAGGCGCACCACCTCCTCACCCAGTTCCTTGCCCAGCTTCTTGCTCTTCGAGATCCCCCGTTGCGCCGCAGCCTCCACCACCACACCACGGCTTGCAGCCGCCAAAGCAGCCCCCTTGGCAGCCGCCGATTGGCTGGCGCGCTCGGCCAGGCGCTTCATCATCGGTTCCATCAACTTCATGTCTTCCAGCGCGACAAAGGAAGCCGGAACGGTATGCGTGAAATCCTTGATATTGCCGTTCAACGGCCCGGAATCCAGCTCACCGGACAAGAGCCTGCGCAGTTTGTCCAGTGTCAACAGCGTGCGGGTAACTGAATTCTCGGTCGGCTTGACTGACCCGCTGCCAGATCCGCCCGGAGGCTGGAGCGGACCAACCGGCTCCACGCCCTGGGAGCGAAGCCACTCGGAGATTTCCTTGTACAACTGGCGCATGCTGACACCCAGCATGCCGGCGGCCGGAGTCATCACCGGCGTACGCGCCTCATCCTTGGGGATGAGTTCGACCATGGTCTCGCGCAGGGCGTAGACGAACGACTCAGGCTTCAACGGGTTCAGGTGGGGCTGCACAGTCAACCAGCCCAACAGTCCACTGACCATGGCGTTCAGGGTGGGCAGGGCGTCATCCACCGCCATCGCAATTTCCTGCTGGGTCAGGGCAAACTCGATGTTGGCATCGATCTGCTCCTCTTCCAGGAACTGGAAATCGTCAAACCGCAGTGGCTGCCCGCCTCCGCGCTGCTGGTCGCCACCATACAACGCCTCGCGCAGATGCAGGGCAAAGGCCCGCTTGAAGTCATCCGCATGGAGGCAAAGGCGCTCAATCGCTGCCTTGGCGGCAGGACTCTGGATGACCTGCATGGACTTGGTGCGCACTGGCGAAATGGCCGCCTTCAGTCCCGCCAGGACGTCATCGGCCAGGGTATCGCTCTGCTCCAGTACGGCCTCCATGCAATCCTGCACGGACGGCTTGAAACTGCCGGGTTCATGGGCCACACCCAGCCGACGCAACATGAACTTTTTCATTGTGAAAGGATTCTCCCAGTTGCAGGCCACAATGACCAGTCATCTTCACACAATGTTACGGCCACGTCGCGCCAACAAAACACTGAAACGACGTTTTTGGGCATGTCCCGGCACAACGTGCGACAATGCGCGCTGTTGTGGTGCTTCAGTTGCCCGCAACGTCAGCACATTGCTGGGGACCGGACTGACACCCCGCGTCCCGCTTTTGTATCTATCTGCCTTTGACTGAACCGGTGCCCAGGCACGGGACAGGCCGATATCCCTAGCGCCCTGGATGGGCGCCACAATCCATGACATTCGAAGAATTGAATCTGGCTGCGGCCATCGTTAAGGCCGTGCGCGAGCAGGGTTACGAGACCCCCACAGCCATCCAGGCCCAGGCCATCCCGCTGGTGCTCGAAGGCCGCGACCTGCTGGGCGGCGCCCAGACCGGTACCGGCAAGACCGCCGCATTCACGCTACCCATGCTGCACCGGCTCACCATGAGCCGCAGCGCGCAGAACAAATTTGGCGGCACCGGCATCCGTGCCCTGGTGTTGACCCCCACCCGCGAACTTGCCGCCCAGGTTGAAGAATCGGTACGTACCTACGGCAAATACCTGCAACTCAGTTCCACCGTGATCTTTGGCGGTGTCGGCATGAACCCGCAAATCTCCAAGCTCAAGAAGGGCGTGGACATTCTGGTGGCCACCCCAGGACGCCTGTTGGACCTCCAACAGCAGGGCATGCTGGACCTGGGCCAGGTGCAGATGCTGGTGCTCGACGAAGCCGACCGCATGCTGGACATGGGCTTCATCCATGACGTCAAGAAGGTGCTGGCCCTGGTGCCCAAGGAAAAGCAGAGCCTGCTGTTCTCGGCCACCTTCAGCGACGAAATCCGCGAGCTGGCGGCCGGTCTGCTGAAGGACCCGCAGAGCGTGCAGGTGACGCCGCGCAACACCACTGTGCAACGCATCACCCAGGTGATCCACCCGGTCGGTCGCGGCAAGAAGAAGGCTCTGCTGGCCCACATCATCAAGGAACACAACTGGAGCCAGGTGCTGGTGTTCACCCGCACCAAGTTCGGCGCCAACAACGTCGCCGAATTCCTGGAAAAGAACGGCATCACCGCCATGGCGCTGCACGGCAACAAGAGCCAGGCCGCCCGCACCCAGGCACTGGCCGGTTTCAAGAGCGGCGAAGTGCGCGCGCTGGTGGCCACCGACATTGCCGCCCGCGGCATCGACATTGACGACCTGCCGCACGTTGTCAACTATGAAATTCCCAACGTCAGCGAAGACTATGTGCACCGCATTGGCCGTACCGGCCGCGCCGGTGCCGATGGCGCCGCCGTGAACCTGGTGTGCCTGGACGAAGAGGGCTTCATGCAGGACATCGAGCGCTTCACCAAGCAGAACATCGAAGTCAAGATCGTGGAAGGCTTTGGCCCGGAACCCGGCGAAAAGGCCGAGCCCATTGCCATGGGTCGCCAGACCATCTGGGGCGGTGCCGGCAAGCCACCGAGCCGCGATGTGATGCAGGCGGCCGCCAAGGCCGCGCGCACCGAGATGCTGCAGCGCGTGCGCGAGAACAAGGCCGGTCAAGGTGCCGGTGCCGGTGCCGGTGCCGGTCGTGGCAACGGTGGCGGAAATGGCGGTGGCAACCGTGGAGCCCAGGGCCCGCGTGGCAACGGCGGCCAAGGTGGTCGCGGCGGCGAACAAGCCCCGCGCCCGCAAGGTGCACGTGGCCCCCAGGGTCAAGGCCAGGGCCGCGGCCGTCCCCCGGTCGGTGACGCACAACCGCGCAGCCACGAAGGCCGTTTTGCCGGCGGCATCACCGCCGACCCGCGCCCCCCGCGCAGCGCGCCTGGCGGTCAGCCCGACCCAATGCGTACCAGTGTCGATATGATGACCGAACGCGGCCAGCGCCGTGGTGGCGGTGGATATGGTGGCGGCAATCGCAATGGAGGCGGCAATGGCGGATCACGCTCGGGTGGCTATGGTGGCGGGGGCAACGGGCCTCGTGGGTCGGGAAATCCTCGCGGCCCTTTTAGCCGATAAGACCTGGTCGGCGGTCCATTGCGTGGGCCGCCGCGCACCGGCGCAAACACACCCCAAGCTGCACTTCCACACCGTGGACTTTGCGACCCTGCCTCCGCTGCCCAAGGTCGACGACTGCTTCATCGCCCTGGGAACCACCATCAAGGTGGCCGGCAGCCAGGAGGCCTTCCGCGCTGTTGACCTCAAGGCTGTTGAGGCTGTAGCCCTCGCCGTTCGTGCGTCAGGCGCTACAAATTTAGGAGTGGTCAGCGCCATGGGCGCCAACAGCCATTCGTCGGTTTTCTACAACCGGATCAAGGGTGAGATGGAAGTCTCGCTGGCCCGCATGGGCTTCAAGAGCCTGGTAATTGCCCGCCCCTCGTTGATCGATGGAGACCGCGCCGCCCTGGGTCAGCCCGGGCGTGCCGGCGAGGGACTCGGCCTGAAGCTGGCGCGTGGACTGAGCCCGCTATTGCCCGCCAATTACAAGGCCATCAAGGCCAGCGACATCGCGCATGCGCTGATCCGCCACGTCAAGGCCGGCACTCCCGGCGTCGTGACCCTGATGTCCGGCGAGATGCAAGGCGGCTAAGCCGGTTTTACCCCCGCACAAACAGCGTCACCAAGGCTTCTTCCCCCACTTGACAGCTCCAATGCCCATGAATCGTGGGATCAAATGTTGCGCCCTGCGGCAGCACATCCGCCGAATAGAAATGCTCACCGGGCTTGAAGATGCGCGAGACGCCGCCCTGCAGTCCAATCTCCATCTGTCCGCCCAGAATGAAGCACCACTGCGGCACGCCCGTGCAGTGGAAACTGCTGCGAAAACCCACCGGGCTGGTACGCAACTGGTAGCCGCCTGACGCGAACACATCGGACAGCATGGACTGGGGCGTACCCTGGTCCAGAACAACGGCTTCTTCGCGGAAGCGCGCACGGCCGTCGGTATCGGTGAACAGGACAACTTTGGTGAAATGGGTCATGGCAAGCAATGGTTGGGAATGCCTGCATTATCCCCAGCACCCGCAACCTCCTCGCCCCATCAGGCCGGCTGTGGCACCGCCCGCACCAGCGGCGTCTCCTTGATCGGCAGATGGATCAGGGCGGCCCCCACGGCCAGCACGATGTCGGCGTACCAGACCCAGTCGTAGCTGCCGGTCCAGTCCAGCACCTTGCCGCCCAGAAACGCGCCAAGGAAGCCGCCGATCTGGTGCGTGAGCATCACCAGGCCGAACAGCGTGGCCATGTTCCCCACGCCAAAGAACTTGGCGACCAGCCCGGCTGTGGGCGGCACCGTGGACAGGAACGTCACACCCATCACGGCGGCAAACACCAGCACCACCGGCCCGGACTTGGGTGCCAGCAGGAACAGCAGCACCGCGAGCGCCCGCGCGCCGTACACCAACGACAGCAGTGACTTCATGCGCCAGCGCCCCACCGCCCAGCCCATGGCCACGCTACCGACGATGTTGAACAGCCCCAGCATGGCCAACGCCCACGCGCCCCACTGGGTCGGCAGACCGCACTGCGCCACCACACCGGGCAGATGGGTTGCCAGAAACGCCACGTGGAAGCCGCAGACAAAGAAACCGCCTGCCAGCATCAAGAAACTGGGCGTGTGCAGGGCTTTGCGTATCGCCTCCCGGGTACCGACCGGCGGCTGGTGCACCGTGCCGGCGTGCTGGGGGCCACCTTTCAGGAAGAACGCCGCCGGCAGGGCCATCAGCACCAGCAGGCCCATCACCTGCATGGCCGAGGCCCAGCCCACGCCAACGATCAGCGCACCGGCCACCGGTGCCATCATGAATTGCCCAAACGACCCGCCGGCGTTGATGATGCCGGTGGCCATGCCGCGCTTGTCCGCGGGAATCAGGCGTGCCGTGGCGGCCATCAGCACGGCAGGACCTGCCATGCCGGCGCCACCGGCCGCCAACACGCCTATGGCAAAGATCAACCCGGCCGTGCTGGTCATGAACGGGGTGATGAAGGTGCCAATGGCCACCAGGGTCACGCCAATGAACAGCACGCGACCGGCACCCACCCGGTCGGCAAAGGCACCCGCAAAGGGCTGGGTCAGGCCCCACCACAGCTGGCCAAAGGCAAAGGCCAGGCTGATGCTGCCCACGCCCAACCCGGTGGACGTGTTGAGTGCGCTCAGGAACAGACCCATGGTCTGGCGTGTGCCCATCGTCAGAGCAAACGTAGCGGCGGCGGCCAGCAACACGAGCCAGATGGCACGCTGCCCTCGCGGGGCAAAAGAGGGAGTTGCATCAGTCATGGTCGGCTCCGGTATCGGTTTCTGTGGCGGCCAGCAAGGCCAGGGATTCCTGGATCAGCGCATGCAGGGCCTGCACCCGCTCCACTCCCAGGGTCTGGTTCAAATGCTCCTGCGCGCACTTCCAGTGGCGCTGTGCCTGGCTGCGCTTTTCCCGGCCAGCCGCGGTGGCGCAGACCAGCCGGCTGCGGCCATCCACGCCGGCCGTCATTTCCACCCACCCTGCATCCATCAAGGGTTTGAGGTTGCGCGTCAGCGTGGATGGCTCCAGCTCCATGGCATGCGCCAGGTCCAGCGGGCGAATGGGGCCCAGCTTGACGACATAAGACAGCAGGGAATACTGCGTGGTCTTCAGGCCGATCTGTGCCATCTCAACGTCGTACCGCTGGGACACACGGCGCGTGAGTTGGCGCAACTGCAGATTGGTGCAGCCCTTGGGTTTGGGAGCCACCGGATCTGTAACGGGTGTGACATCAATCATGGTTTGATTGTATCTACAATTATTGCATATGCAATTTTTTTGTATGACTTTCTGAAAAGGACACCATGAACACCACCAACCACCTCGAAGCCTGGCTGGTCCAGGAGCAGGCCATCCGCGCCACGCTGGACGCCGGCCCCGGGCCCGGCGTCGCCACCCCCCAGCAGGTGGCCGGCCTGACCGGCCTGGAATTGATGCAGGCCCTGCTGCAGGGCAAGCTCCCCTACGCCGCCATTGCCAAGACCTTGGACTTCACCATTGTCGAAGTCGAGTCCGGACGCGCAGTTTTCCAGGGCGCTCCCGGCGCCGCGCACCTCAACCCCATGGGTGGCATCCACGGCGGCTGGTACGCAACCATGTTGGACTCGGCACTGGGATGCGCGATCCACACCCTGCTGCCCGCCGGTCGCGGATACACCACCGCCGAGCTCAGCGTGAACCTGGTCAAGGCCATCCATCCCATGAAGACGCCCCGCGTGCGCGCCGAAGGCAAGGTCATCCACTGCGGGCGCCAACTGGCCACGGCCGAGGCCCGCATCATCGGCCCGGATGGCACGCTATACGCCCATGGCACCACCACCTGCCTGGTGTTTGAATTGCCCAAGGGCTGACCGGCGTTCGCCGGCGGGCGAGAGGGCGTCGAATACAATTTACCCCTTGCGCTTGCTATCGGAAAAACAATGAAAAAGTGGTTGTTGGGATTGGTGAATGGGTCTTTCTGGAATGCAAGTGCCGCGCTGATGCGCCAAATGCTGTTTCCGTACAAGGTGCTGCTGATCGGCACCTCCCTGGCCATTTCCCTGGCATGGCTGTTGGGCATGTATGTCAGCAACAAGCTTGAGGCTCTGGATTTCGTTCGCCAGGAGCGCCAAGGTGTGCGCTATGCGCAGGCCATCTACCCTGCCATCGACGCCGTGGGCGCCTGGCGCTTCCAGGCCCGCAATGCGGCAAGCGGCGACGCCGCCTCGGTCGACGAGGCGCGCAGGAGCTTCGAGGGCGCACTTGGGAAGCTGGAGCCCCTGGATGCCGAACTCGGCAAGCGCCTGGGCACCACGGCCGCGCTGAAGAACGCCACGAACGCCTGGCAGGAAGCCGTAGCATCCAAAAGCAACCCGCAGACCCTGTTTCCGTTGATGAACGGTATTTCCAGGGCACTGGTGACCTTGCTGGATACCGTGACCGACGGGTCCAATCTGGCACTGGACCCCGAGCTGTCCACCTACTACCTGATGAATGCCGTCCTGGTGCAGGCACCCGTCGTGATCCAGAACACCTCCGAACTGCGCGGCTTTGGCCGTGACGCCTTGCGTGCAGGGACACTCACACCGGAACTGGCTGCGCGCATACAGGAGCGGCTGGCCGTTACCCTGTACGCGCGAACGCTTGCCAAACAGGCTCTTGGCAAGGTTGCCAGCAGCGACCCCGAGCACGGCAAGCAGTTGATGACCGAAGCGGCCGAGGTGACGGAACGCTTCGAGAGTCTGGTGCGCACGACATTTGCCCCCGGCGTCACCGATGTCAAGGGCGATTCCAACGCCTACCTGAGCTCCGCCAACCAGGTCATGCAGACCCAGTTTGCACAAGTGCGCAAAAACCTGGACGTGCTGGACGCCATGCTCGCAGACCGTGAGGCCCAGTTGCTGCGCAGCCTGTGGGCCGCGCTGTCCCTGGTTTTCCTGGGCCTGCTGCTGTCGGGCTATCTGGTCATGGGCTTCTACCAGTCCATGGAAAGCGGCTTCAGGGTGCTGCGCCGACACCTGCTGGCCATCTCCATGGGCGACCTGCGCGCGCACATCGCGGTGCACGGCAAAGACGAGATGGCGGGCCTGCTCAAGGAGTTGAACAACATGCAGTTGTCGTTGCAGGAAACCGTGCAGGAAGTGCAGCACGCCAGCGACGACGTGGTCGACTCCAGCCTGGAAATTGCCAATGGCATGAACGATCTGGCTTCGCGCACCGAGTCCGCCGCCGCCGCGCTGGAAGAGTCGTCCGCCGCACTGGAGCAGACCAACTCCACCGTGGCCATGACGGCAGAGTCGGTTGGAAAGGCGTCCAACATCGCGACCAGCAATGCGGGGACGGCCGCGCAGGGTGGCTCCGTGATGCAGCAGGTGGCGCAGACCATGGAGCGCATCCAGACATCGTCGCAAAGGATCAGCGACATCATTGGCGTCATCGACGGCATCGCGTTCCAGACCAATATCCTGGCGCTCAACGCGGCGGTCGAGGCAGCGCGTGCCGGCGAGCAGGGCCGCGGTTTCGCCGTCGTCGCCACCGAGGTGCGTGCCCTGGCGGGGCGCAGCGCGGCAGCGGCCAAGGAGATCAAGGTCCTGATCACCACCAGCACGGACGAGGTGGCCAAGGGTTCGGAGATCGTGCACCAGGCCAGCGAGCACATGCGCCAGATCGTGGACAACGCCGAAGTGGTGAAGCAGTTGTTGGCCGAAGTATCCAACGGCGCGCGCGAACAGAGCCTGGGCATTGGCCAGATCGGCGAAGCCGTGCATGAGCTTGACCGCAACACACAAGCCAACGCAGCCCTGGTGGAAGAAACCGCTGCCGTGGCCAACACGCTGCGCGGCGCGGCCGTGCGCATGGCGGCGCAGGTGGACGAGTTCCGCGTGCCGGGCGCCAAGGCGTCGCAAAAGGTAGAAGGCATCGACGTGGACGCCATCATCGATGCCCACCGCCAATGGAAGGTCAAACTGCGCGACGCCATCGAAACCGGCACCACGGTCGACGTGGCCACCCTGTCACGCGACGATTGCTGCGCACTGGGCAAATGGATTTACGCAGATGGTCAGCAACTGCGTGAGCGTGCCAGCTTCACGGCGCTGGTCAGCAAGCATGCCCGTTTCCACGTGCAGGCCGGTCAGGTGGGCGAATTGATCAACCAGGGCAAACATGCCCAGGCTGAAGATGCCCTGGCGCCCAACACCCCCTTCTCCCAGGCCACACGCGACGTCGTGATGGTGCTGGCTGCTGCCAAGCGTCTGGGATTTGTGTAAGCGACCGTGACGACTCTCACCACCAAGGGCACCACCATGCGACTCCTGCACACCATGTTGCGCGTTGGCAATCTGCAGCGCTCCATCAACTTCTACACCCGGGTGCTGGGCATGACGCTGATCCGCACCTCGGAGAATCCGGAATACAAATACTCGCTGGCATTCGTCGGCTACGGCACCAACCCGGAGCATGCCGAAATCGAGCTGACCTACAACTGGGGCGTGGAATCGTATGAGATGGGCACGGCCTACGGCCACATTGCGCTGGGCGTGCCCGATGCCTACGCGGCCTGCGATCAGATCCGCGCGGCGGGGGGCAACATCACGCGCGAACCCGGCCCGGTCAAGGGCGGCACCACCGTGATTGCCTTTGTGACCGATCCCGATGGCTACAAGATCGAACTGATCCAGCGCTAGACGTTCAACTCGCGGTAATGCTCGCGTCGGCGGGCTTCCGACACGAATTCCTCAAGCTGCGGGTCCATCGCGTTGCGGGCCGCCACGATGCCCAGCACGCGGCCATTCTCGACCACCGGCACATGGCGAAAACGACGCTCCTGCATGATCAGCAGGGCATGGCCATACGAAGTAGCGGGCGCTACGGTGGCAGGCTTGGAGGTCATGACCTGGCGCAACGCCGTCGTCTGTGCATCCAGCCCTTTGGCCAACACCCGGAAGACTGCATCGCGTTCGGTGAAGATGCCGACCAGCGCATCGCCTTCCATGACCAGCACTGCACCGGTGTTCTTTGCCGCCATGTGCCGGGCCGCTTCTCCAACCGTGGTCTCGGGCGCGAGCAGGATCAGTTTCTTGGGCTCCACCAAGCTTTTGACAGGCAGATCCAGCATAGATTCTCCAGTTGTCGAGTAAGTTGATCCGATGCTAGTCGTCCATGAAAGGATCGTCTTGCCATAGGTCAAACTCTGGCGAATGGCCCCGGGTTGGCAGCTAGGAGTCTGGGCGGCAGAAACAAGGGTTAGCCCGTAATGCGAGTGGAATGGTTTTTGCGTTGAATGGGGCATGAGCACAAGCTACGTCGCCTATTTACCCGATCAGCAATACCTCATGCCCTGCGCCTTGCAGGAGTGGCTGCCCGAAGGACATTTGGCCTACTTCATCAACGACACCGTTGACAGCCTGAACCTCAAGGCATTCCATGCCCGGTATTCAGGTGGGGGCTCACGCAACCAGCCCTTT